>Ga0228535_1000013_pt1 | contig 661030 bp, 595 predicted proteins | sample SJ1metagenome_FD_168457 | JGI IMG/M metagenome (GOLD analysis project Ga0228535, IMG submission 168457) | Enriched culture of PCE-dechlorinating microbial communities from Ithaca, New York, USA - SJ1 | ecosystem: Engineered > Modeled > Simulated communities (microbial... > Unclassified...
ATACCCGGTTCCATGCCGAACCCGGCAGTCAAGCCCTCCAGCGCCGATGGTACTGCGGAGGCTATCCGTGGGAGAGCAGGTCGCCGCCGGAAATCCTTTTTGAAAAACACGACGAAGCCGTCCAGGGAACATATCCCCCGGACGGCTTCGCGCCGTTTGCGCGTACCGGCTGTACCGACTTCTCCCATATTCCCCGAGCTTGCGCCGACGTACTTCACGGCGAAGAGCCGCCCCGGGCTGGAGGGTTACATACTCTCTTGGCCGTAGGCAGTTCCCACGAAGGCAGGAAAGCTCTTCGGTGAAGATGTACTTAAACGATCGGCGCCGGCGGAAAGAAGCGGAAGCGCTTTTTTTTCAGCTCCTGTTTCAAGAACAGCCGTAACGCCCATCCAGTCCGGCGCGGCACATCTCAAAATTGCGGCCCCGTGGAGAGAAGTCGCTCCCCAGAATCCGGAACCTCCTTTCACGCGGTCAGCCCGTGCAAGTTCGGCTGCTCTGACGGCATTGATGATCTCCTCGTCCGAAAGCAGGGCTGTTTCAACGACAAGAGTGAGCTTGCTATGCAGGAGAACCGAGCGGAGCGTTTCCAACTCTCTTCTGAGGCCGTTTTTGTCGTTCTTCTTCAGTCTGTGCAGAGGAATGGGGGTTTGTATCTCTTTTGCCCCCTCTACGGAGGCCGAGAGGCTTTCGATTTTTTTCGCCTCGAGCGGGGCGCCGCCGAACGGGAAGTCAATGACGCACGCAGGCTCGACCTCGCTTTCGCGCAAAAAAGCCACTGCTTTTCCGATCCAGGGAGCAGGAACGCAAAGCGATGCGAGCTTGTTCTCTCCGGCGAGAGCGCATGCATTCGACAGCATCGCCTCGTCGAGTACGGGGGTGAGGAGCGAATACTCCACACGTATCAGGACATCCTCCGGCCCGTGACGGGGAAGCAGGCCGGCTTCCGCAAGCGCAGCCTGTCTTCGCGCTTTTTTCGAGAGGAGTTCCAGATCGGTCGTCATGCGTCCTCTTCAGTCTCCATAAGGCAGGAACAGATTTCGCTGTTTCTTCCCGTACCTTTGTCGATGCGGACGGCTCCTATGGAGAGTCGCCCCGCTCTGTGGAGCAGCAGCAGAATGGAGAGCAGCGACGACGGCTCGATGCCGATCATTTTCGCAGTAGCGAGGATGTCCATCTCCGGAGCGGCTTCCGACATACGCAAAACTTCGCCTCCGATGAGGGAAAGCCACTGCGAGAAAAGATCCTGTATCTCGGGAACTGTTGTAGCAGCCATCTGTGCGGTTCTGGTTACCGACTCCACAAGCCGGGCGGCGACCAGCCCCTCCGAATCAAGGAGTTTTTTGATCTCGAAAAGTACGGCGTTTTCGGTACGGTCTTCGCTCATTAGGAACGCTCCTTTGCGTTTTTTTCATGCGCAGCCCTGTGCGGTGAAAGCGTACAGGCGTGCTACAATAAAAAATAGGGTAAACGTTTCCGCTCCATTTTAGTACACTTTCCAGCATTGGGAAACATCCCGTTCTAGGAAGGGGTGAAGAAATCCATGAAACGGCGGCTCGGAGTTCTTGCCGACACGCACGGTCATGAAGATGCATGGGCGAAAGCCTCTCTGCTGTGGGGGGACACTCCCGACGCGGTCCTGCATGCGGGAGACGTTCTTTCGTCGGATGTCGATACGGGGTTGGCCGGGATGATTCGATCGGCGTCTTTTCCTGTTATAATTTCGCGGGGTAACTGCGATTACCCCGAGGATGAAAAAATCCTCCACCGTCCTCTTCTTTCTCCTTATGCCTTCGTATGGTGGAACGGAAAAAGCATCCTCATGGCGCATGGGAATCGATTCGAGGAGTTGCGCGCTCTTGCGCTCCGCAGCAGAGTCGATCTGGCGGTGTACGGACATACGCATGTAGCCTCCGTTGTTCGGGAGGAGGGGACGATTTTCCTCAATCCCGGCTCGGCATCTCTTCCCAGAGGAAGGGATCCCGCAAGCGCAGCCACAGTCGACGAGGATGAAATAGTTATTTTCACGCTTGACGGAGTTCAATTGCACAAAGAACGGTGGTACTGATCCTTTTTGAAGGAGAACGCTTTCCGGGAGGGAGAAATCAGAATGAATCCGACGCTTACACAAACCGAAGCAAAAGACTTGAAGGCCCGAGAGATCGAGAGCAGGGGGGCCGAACGTATTACCCTTGTCTTCGCGCTGTACGAGGAGGACTTCGGCCTCGATGTGACGTACGTCAGGGAGATCGTGCGGGTTCCGCCGTTCATCACGAGAGTCCCGAACTCTCCCGACTATATCAGGGGGGTCATCAACCTCCGGGGCTCCATCGTCCCCGTTTTCGACATGGAGCTGAAGATAGGCATGCTGCAAAAGGAGCTGACCGACGAAGCACGGATCGTCGTCGTCTCCTGGAACGAAATCCTGTTCGGCATTATCGTGGACTCCGTTCGTGAAGTATGCACCATCTACGACAGTCAGATCGAGTCCGCCGCCAGGCTCAACACCACCATGGAAAAGAAGTATCTTCTTGGAGTTGCCAAGCACGAAGACGGACGCCTTATCGTGCTGCTGGATCTCGCTTCTCTGTTCGACATCGACCAGATTCTCGACGAAGAAGTCTCCAACGGTTGAATCACAGCCGGATGATCAGAATAGACCTCCATCTGCACAGTACCTTCTCGGACGGTTCAATGACCCCCGAGGCGCTCGTGGCCCACGGGAGGAGTAAAGGTATCGCCGTTCTGAGCCTGACGGATCACGATACCGTCGATGGGCTTCCGTCGTTCATGGCGGCATGCGCCCGCTGGAACATGGCCGGCATCCCTGGAATAGAACTTTCCGCCGAGCATCCGCGTACGGTGCATATTCTCGGGTATCGTCTCGATCTCCGCCGAACCGGTAATTCGTCCACGAACGTCGGAATGAAACGGGCTCTTGAGGCTGTCAGAAGGGGAAGAGACGAACGGAACGAGCTGATGTGCGAAAATTTGAGAGAAATGGGTGTCGACATTTCTCTGGAAGAAGTCGTTCTGGAGGCCGGAGGCGATGTCGTCGCCCGTCCGCACATGGCGAAAGTTCTTGTACGGAAGGGGTACGCCCAGGATATCGTCTCCGCGTTCTCACGGTATCTGAGTACCTCGTCCCGGGCGTACGTGGAACGCTACCGCCTGTCCCCGGCAAAGTGCATCGAACTGATAACCGACGCGGGAGGTCTTGCGGTGCTCGCGCACCCCGCGCAGACTACGTCGGATTTTTCCGAGCTTCGGGAGATCGTTCGTGAGCTGAAGGACGCCGGTCTGTGGGGGATCGAATGCGTTTCCTCCCGCGCCTCGGGCGAACAGGTCTTCAGGTATCTTTCGCTGGCGGCGGATTTCTCCCTTTTCCCCACGGCAGGCAACGATTTTCACGGTACCAACCGCCCTTCGGCCTCCATGGGAGTGGCGGTATCGGAGGATTTCCTCCCCTGGGCGAGGCTGGGCGTGACCCTGTAGGCCGCTTCCGGCCATGATTCGAGGATGCGCGGAGCGAATTTCGGCGGGAAATTTCCTACGGAATTCGCTCTTTTGATGGTATCATATCAGGGGCGATTCGGGAGCGGAGACGCCTCCCGAAGCCGAAAAAACGATGACATGTCCTTCGACGTGTTTTTTAAATTAAAAGGAGGATGCCGAGCATGTTTCCCGTTGATCTGAAAAGCGACACTGTGACGAAGCCTTCCGAAGAGATGCGGAAGGCTATGTATGCTGCTGAAGTCGGCGATGACGTCTACGGAGAGGATCCTACGGTCAATCGCTTGGAGGAAACGGCCGCCGGGCTTACGGGAATGGAGGCCGCTTTGCTTCTCCCGTCCGGTACCATGGGCAATTTGGTTGCCGTCCTCACGCACTGCGGCAGGGGAGACGGAGCGATTCTCGGCGCGGATTCCCACATTTTGAATTACGAGGGGGGGGGGCTGGCCGCCCTCGGCTCCGTGGTTCCTTTGGTAGCGGATGATTGCTCAGGCTGTATTCATCCGGAGGAGGTGCGTAGGCACTGCCGTCCGTCGAACGTTCACTTCGCGCCGGCCCGCCTGCTCTGTCTCGAAAACACGCATAACCGCAGAGGCGGGCTCGCGCTCTCTCCGGAGACGATCCGCTCTTCGGCGGAGGAGGCCCATCTCCGCGGACTCTCCGTACATATCGACGGCGCCCGGATCTTCAACGCCTCCGCCGCGTGGAACTGCTCCGTGAAGGAGTACGCGTCGAGCGTGGATTCGCTCCAGTTTTGTATTTCCAAGGGGTTGGGAGCGCCTGTCGGCAGTCTTCTCTGCGGCGCCCGCTCCTTTATCGATGCGGCGCGCCACTGGAGAAAACGGCTCGGGGGAGGCCTTCGCCAGGCGGGCATTCTGGCGGCGGCCGGTTTGTTCGCGCTGGAGCGGAATATCGACCGCCTCCGCGAGGATCATGAGAACGCGGAGCTTCTTGGCCGACTGCTCTCCGGCGGCGGCGTCATCCAGGTCGAACACAACGAAAAACCGACGAATATGGTCTACTGCAAGGTCCCCGAAGGCGCCTGCGCCGATCTTCATACCCGCTGCGCGGCGAGAGGCGTTCTTTTCAACGGCGTTTCGGACAACCGTTTCCGGCTTGTGACGCATCTCGATGTATCGAGAGAGCAGATTGTCCGGGCCGCCGAAATCATCCTCGAGGAGGCTGCTGCTTCGTGAAAAAGTTTCCGGAGCGGAGGACGGCGGAGAGCGCGGCTTCCTTCCTGATCGAACGAGCGCTGAAGAGAGGGGCCGCTGCGGCGGATGTGCTCTACACGTTCAACTCGGGGCACTCTCTTTCGCTGATCGACGGGGAGCCGGAAAAAATCTCCTCCGGATTCTCCCTCGGAATAGGTCTCCGGACTCTTGATTCGTCGGGGAGGCAAGGGGTCGCTCATGTGAACTCTCTCGACAGGATTCTTCTCGAAGAGGTAGTCGACTGGAGTCTTTCGAACTGTCGCTCTTCGGAGCCGGATCCCTACATCGCGCTTGCCCCGCTTCAGCCTCTCCGTTCCGGCGATCTCGGCCTCTGCGATGAAGCGATTCTGAACCTGACTTTCGAGGAGCGGATGGCGTTCTGCAAAGAGATGTGGAACGAAGCCGGAAACGCCGACCGGAGGGTTTTATCGGTTCGCAGCTCGTCGTGGGGGGATGGCGCCGGCGAGGTTCTCTATGCCTCCTCGGTCGGGGCGATGATGTGGTACGCGGGGGCGAGCGCCGGATGCGGCGTCTCCGTGATTCTCTCTTCGGGAGACGAGATGGAGATGGGGGGGTACGGGGATGAAAGCCGAATTCTCTCCGCCCTTTCGCCTCGAGAGACGGCTCGCGAGGCCGTCAGGAGAACCGCCATGGTACTCGGCGGTGAACCTCTGTCGACGGGACGATACGATCTCCTTCTCGACCCCGAATCGTCGGCGTCCTTTATCGAGGTGCTCGGCGAACTTTTCCTCGCTTCGAACGTGCATAAAAACAAGTCCTTCCTGAAGGAGAAGCGAGGAGAGCGGGTCGCCTCCGCAGCGTTGACGCTTGTGGACGACGGGACGTTGAGAAGCGGACTCGGTACCGCCCCGTTCGACGGCGAGGGAATCCCTTGCAGCAGGACGAACCTTCTCGTCGGCGGCATCGTCGGCTCATGGCTGTACAATCTGAAGTACGCCCGGATCGACGACGTGGTCTCCACGGGCAACGCAAGCCGTTCGCTGTCCGGAGTGCCCGATGTGGATTTCTCCAATCTCCGCATGCTTCCCGGGAAGTGGACGCCTCAGGATCTTCTTCTCCAGACGGGACGGGGGCTCTATGTTACCGAACTGCTGGGGCTTCACACCATGAACCCGGTGAGCGGCGACTTCTCGCTCGGGATCAAGGGAGCTCGTATACAGAGTGGCGAGATTCGCGAACCCGTAGGCGGGATGACCGTCGCGGGGAACCTCAAGGATCTGCTCCACTCGATCGACCTTGTCGGCAACGATTTTAAGTTTTTCGGGAGCATCGGCTCCTGCTCTATGGTGATACGAGATGTCGCGGCCGCCGGAACGTAGCCCGCGCATTATCCCGTTGCTCATGTTCCTCTTATTCTGCCTCCGGACCGGAGCTGCGGAAGGGGCGCTTCCCCTCCTTTCGGGAAACCAGCCTCTGGGAACCGTTCCCTCCGAGAGACAGGGAGCGGATACGCTCGTCTCCGTTGTCTATATGGCCTCCCTGCTCGGTTTTCCCGCCTCTGTGAACGGAGACACTCTTCTCGTTACCGCAGGGAAAAACAAGATGCAGGTTGTTTCGGGAGCGGCTGCCGCATGGATCGACGTTGAACTGATTCCATTGGCCGCCTCATGCGTTCAGAGAAACGGCCAGTGGCTTCTGGAAAGCAGATCCGCCCTCAAGCTTTTTAACGCACTTCTTTCCCGTTCGGGGAAGCCCCCCTCGCTCAACTGGGGGCCTGAAGGAAATGGCGCGCCTCCCGCGGAGGCCGTCGCCCCCTCTTCGCCTCCGAAGGCGCCCTCTCCTCAGGAAACCGCGGTCGCTCCGCGAACTTCCGCAGAGCGACCCGTCTTGAAAGGTATCCGATGGGGGGATGACGAGGGCAAACTCCGTGCGGTCATGGACTTCGAAGGGAATGGAGAACCCGAAGTCCAGCGCGGCGCAGGCGGGGTGAAGGTGTTCTTCTCCTCCGGTCCGTGGCCTGTTTCCGGTGTTCCGTCGCCGCACCGCGAGGTGAACGTGGGGGCGATGAACTTCGGAGACCGCATTCTCGTCGATTTCGCTTCGATGCTCCCCGTTCAGGAGATTATTACTCTGGACGCTCCCAGGCGCCTCGTCATCGACTTCACGAGAACCGGCGCACCGAGTGTCTCCTCTTCCTATCAACCTCCCGCGGCCGACGCGCCTCGCCCTCTTCCAACTCCGGAGGTCGCGCCGACGCCCGTGCCGCCCGTAGCGTCGCCCCGTCCGCCGGCGCGTTCGGGCAAGCGGATTGTCGTAGTCGATCCGGGGCACGGGGGAAAGGATCCGGGGGCCGTCGCGAATAAGATCAGGGAAAAGGATCTCAACCTCACCGTGTCCAGAATGCTCGTCGCCCGCCTGAAGGAACTCGGGATAGACGCCAGACTCACGCGCGACACGGATGTCTATCTGACGTTGCGGCGGCGTACGGAGATAGCGAACACTATGAATGCGGATCTCTTCGTCAGCATCCACGGGAATGCGCTTCCTCCCGGACGAAGCGCCACCGGTATGGAAATCTACCTGATGGCGCTTCCTACGGACAAGGACGCAATGGAACTGGCCCGTTTCGAAAACAGAGAGCTTGCCGAGGACAACGGGGATACCGCCAAGGCTGCGGACAAGCGCACGCAGATGTTGCTCGCCATCCTTGGCAACATGCAGCAGAACGCCAAGATCAACGAGAGCACCGGATTCGCCGAGTATCTGTTCAACGCGGGGAAATCGGGCGGTCTCAAGATGCGGCGCGTCGCTCAGGCTCCGTTCTATGTGCTGCGAGGAGCGGCGATGCCCTCCGTTCTGATCGAACTGGGATTTCTGACCGACAAACAGGAGGCGAAGCTGCTCTCCGACGGCTCGTATCAGAGAAAAATGGCGGAGGCGCTCGCCCGCGGAATTCAAGAGTACCTCAAACACAACTGATCCAAGGAGGACGATCGCTTAATGGGGCGAAAATACGACGACTATGAAGACGGTTTTGAAGTACGGAAAGAGGCGGCTCCGCGTTCATCGAGGCGTTCGGGGGAAGGCCGGAGTCCGGGGAAAAAGGCGCCGCTGATCATCCGCTTGATCGCATGGACCGGCGTGCTGGTTTTCTGCTTTGCCGCCGGATATGTTGGTACTTCGGTGGCGCTGCGAATGCTCAATCGACAGGGCATCCTTCAACGGGAAGACGTGGCGGCGAACCGGGGAGAGGCGGAGCGAATACTTAACGAGGAGGCCGGAGAGATACGGTTGAACGCCCGCAAGGTGACCTTCACGCTTCACTTCCCCAGGGAGGGGGCGATCACCTCCGAAAAGGCGGAGTTTCTGTCGGGCATCATGGAGGACGACATCCGCCAGGTCATAGCCAGAGTGCTCTCCGCGATGCCCGGAAGAGATGCCTCGGACGTCAAGCTACTCAACCTTTTCCGTTCCGGGGACACGCTCTTTTTGAACTTCAACACGCCCTTCCTCTCGTTCCTCACCTCTCAGGGAGCCCAGGGGAGTGCTCTGTTCATCACCGCAGTCGTGCAGACGATGAGCGAGAACTTCTCTCCGATCGTTCAGGTGCGCTTTCTCGTGAACGGCAAGGAGCAAGAGAGCGGCGCCCCGGTGGATCTCGGCGTTCCGTGGCGTCTTCCAAGAGGATGATCCGTTCGGGTATGAACGCACCGGGGCTTGACCGCATTCTTTTCGCGAGCGGAAACAGGGGGAAGTACGTCGAAGTGGTCGATCTATTCGCCCCGCTTGGCATCGAGATCATCTTCGGTCCGGAAGCCCTGCGGCTCGACGTCGAGGAGACCGGCGCCACCTACGCGGCCAATGCCTGGCTCAAAGCGAAGGCGTACTGCCTGGCCTCGGGAATAGCCGCGCTTGCGGACGACAGCGGCGTTGAAGTCAGGGCGCTCGGATGGGAACCCGGCATCTACTCCGCCCGCGTCGCGCCGTCCGACGAAGAACGGACCGACCGACTTCTCGGACGGATGGAAGGAGTCACGGACCGCTATGCCCGCTACGTGGCGGCTTTTGCTCTCTATCTCCCCTCCGGATGCTGCATCATCACCGAGGGAGTATGCCCCGGCGAACTCAGAGAAGTTCCGGTGGGGAGCAGAGGGTTCGGCTACGACCCGATCTTCGCTCCTTCCGGGTACGAGGGGACGTTCGGCGAGATTCCGGATGCAATAAAAAGAAAAATATCTCATCGTGCTGTGGCAGGATATCGATTGATGGATATCCTTTCCGGAAATTGTGTGGTAGAATAGCTTTTCGTTTGGATTTGGTTCCCATTTTTTAGGAGGTGCGCGACTTGAAGACGTTTCTTGGTATCGTCCACATTCTTCTCTGCATCGCTCTTTCCGGAGTCATCCTTCTTCAGCAGAGAAAGCAGGGCGGCTTCTCCGGAATTTTCGGCGGAGGCACCCAGGCCGACATGGGCGGAAGTCAGTGGCAGCGTTTCACCGGACTTACGAAGCTTACGGTGATCCTGACCACGATCTTCATGGTAACATCGATCGTTCTCGTTCTTCTGTAAGAGCAGACGATGGATTCCCGCATCAAGGGGCAATCCTGCCCGGCGTGTCCGGAGATGGAGAGCTTCTCCGACGTCCGCGAGTTTCTTCCCGGCGAAAACAGGCTGCACTCCGCCACGCACGAAGAGATACTCGGCGGATGCACGACCGATGTCTATTTCGTGAAGACGCGGGATGTTCTCAGGAAGAGCGGAAAACTTTCGACGGATGTCACCGCGGAGATCTTCGCCAGAAAATCCGGTGTTTTCGCCGGACTTGACGAGGTACTTACCCTTCTTCGAGGGAAAACTCTACACGTCTCTTCCCTCCGCGAAGGTGATGTCTTCGCGCCCAAAGAAGTTCTCGTACGGATTTCCGGTTCCTATGACGTCTTCGGGAAGTACGAAACCGTCATCCTCGGGATGCTGGCAAGCGCTTCCGCATGGGCAACCGCAGCCAAGGAGTGCGTCGACGCCGCGAGCGGCAAGCCTGTTCTCTGCTTCGGCGCCCGCCACGTACACCCCTCCGTGGCTCCGGTCATGGAGCGGACGGCTGTGCGGGTAGGCGGATGCGTCGGAGCGAGCTGCATTCTCGGAGCCAAGCTCGCGGGTATCGAGCCTGTTGGGACGGTGCCCCACGCAGCGGTCCTCATCATGGGAGATACCGTCGATCTTGCGGTTGCGTACGACGCCGTCATGCCCTCCGGAGATCCGAGGATCGTCCTTGTCGACACGTTCAAGGACGAGGCCGAGGAGTCGCTCCGTGTGGCTCGCGCCTTGGAAGGCAGACTGAACGGCATCCGGCTCGATACGCCCGGCGAACGCGGCGGCGTGTCGCCCGATCTTGTACGTGAAATCCGTTATAGGCTCGACATGGCCGGGTTTTCCGGAGTTCGCATCATCGCTTCGGGAGGTCTCTCTCCGGAGCGTATACGGGAACTCGACCAGGCGGGAGCCGACTCTTTCGGCGTCGGAAGCTATATTTCGCATGCGAGCCCCATCGATATGACGATGGACATCAAGGAGATCGCAGGCGCGCCGATAGCCAAACGCGGACGCCTTCCGGGGAGGATGGAGAATCCCCGATTGACGCGCGTCCTGTAGTGAAAGTTATATACGCGCCGCCGACGAGGTGCGCAAAGACGTTTTTTTGTCCAGATCGCTCCTTCGCCAGAGAGAATGCGTTCCTGTGAAGACCCCTGCCACGTCTTCGCGGGAGTCGCAGAGCATCTGCCGAAGAAGAGATGATTTCTTCATAGAGGGACCACTCGAGATACGAAAGAAGCTTTTGAAGGAGGAAATACCATGTTGGGTAACCGCACCTATATGGCCACCAAAGAAAAGGTGGAGCGCAAGTGGTATATCGTCGACGCCACCGATAAGTCTCTTGGCCGCATAGCATCCCAGGTGGCCAAGGTTCTGATGGGAAAGAACAAGCCCACCTACACGCCGCACGTCGATACAGGAGATTTTGTCATCATCGTCAATGCCGAGAAGGCGAAGCTGACCGGCAACAAACGTCAGACGAGCACCGTCCACCACTATACCGGATGGCTCGGCGGCTTCCGTTCGACGACCTACGGAGACATGATCGACAAGAAGCCCGTCCAGCTCATGGAGCGTGTCGTCAAGGGAATGCTTCCCAAGAACAAGTTGAAGTTCCACCGTAAGCTCAAGGTGTACGCGGGGGCCGAGCATCCTCATTCGGCGCAGCAGCCCGAACCCCTTGAAGTGTAATCGGGAAGAGGAGGAAGAATTTTATGCAGAATACAACTTATTTCTGGGGAACCGGAAGAAGAAAGTGCGCCCTCGCCCGCGTGCGCATTCGCCCGGGCGACGGCGCCTTCAAGGTGAATGAGCGGGAGGTTGCGGAGTACTTCCCGAGAGACTGCTGGCAGATCAGCGCGATGCAGCCGCTGAAGGCCGTCGGTATGGAAGGAAAGATCGACGTCTTCGTTCGCGCCTCCGGCGGCGGCCTCACCGGCCAGGCCGGCGCGGTACGCCTGGGCGTCGCCCGCGCGCTGCTGAAGCTCAACCCCGAGCTTCGCCCCGTTCTCAAGAAGAACGGTTTTCTCACCCGCGACCCCCGCATGGTGGAGCGGAAGAAGTTCGGCCAGAAGGGCGCACGGGGACTTCGGCAGTTCTCCAAGCGTTAATTGGCGTTCTCAGTTCGGAACTTTCAGGCGGGCCCTCCGGGCCCGCTTTTTTCATACGCCGCTCCAGTCTTCGGGTTCATAGCATGAGCATGCTGTTTCAAAGAACTTTATGGTATAATTTCAAACGATCCAATTGTCTTTCATGTACAGGGAAATTTTATGTTGAAAGACGGTTCAATGCCGCTATTCTTTGTGTTCGTCTCTGTCGCTGTCTTATCTCTATGGTTCCTAAGAAATTTTTTCGGGATTCCTGGAAGAAGCTCTGACGGATGTCGGGGTCGGAATGCGAGGAGGGAGTGGGCGCTTTGATTCCTGGATTCGCAAAGAGTTCCGGGAAAAATAACAGGAGGTGTTCTGAATGAGAAGAGTATGTAGGATTCTCTTGGGCGTGTTCCTGGCGGTTCTTTGCAGTACGGTGCAGGCTCGTGCGGATGTCCTTCCACGCACGACGACGGCGACCCGTGATATCGTGCTCGTCGAAGAATTCGAGGAGGAAGAGACGAGCAAAGCTGCCGAAGAGACGAAAACAGGGGAAGCCGTGCCTGCCGAGGTCGGCAAGAAGTCCGGTATAGATGGAGAGGAGAAGGCCGCGCGTCTGGGCGTCGAGGAGATGCATAAAACGGACTTCGTTCTGTCCCTGGAATCTGGAAGAGCCGCGGAAGGAGATATTTACGAGATCGGCGACAAGATCGAATTCATCTTTACATCCGACAAGGACTGCTATGTGACACTTTTGAACTTTACCCCTTCGGGACATATCTATGTACTCTTCCCGAACAAATGGGTGGCGGACAACTTCGTGAAGTCGGGCGAGCGAGTCCTTGTTCCCGCCGCCGGGCAGAAGTTCTCCATGAAACTCGGAGGCCCTGCCGGTGTCGACATCGTCAAGGCCATTGCGACCAACGTGAAGACGCAAATCGTCGACCCGGAAAACCAGAAGCTCTTCGGCCCGTTCTCCGTCCTGGAGGATCCCAAAGTTGCGACAAGGGACATCATCCTTTTCGAAGAAGAACCGGAGCCTTCGGCTGCGGCGCCGGCAGCCCCCCTTGAGTGGGCGGTCGCATCTCTGGCTGTCTTTACAAAAGGGGACTCTCCGGAGAAGGGCGGATTCGGCACGGCGGTCGAGGACGGCTGGATCGTCAAGATCTGGGCAGACAGGGATTCTTTCCTGACGGGGGAATCCATCTTCGTGAAGCTTCAGAGCAATCGTCCCGCGACGCTCCTCTCGCTCGTGAATACCGGGGCGAGCGGGAGGGAGAATATTCTCCTCCCGGAAGGCGTCGAGAAATCCGTGGTCCCCGGAGCCATCACCATTCTTCCGGGCAAGCAGGACAAGTGGAAGCTGATCGCCGCCTCGGAACCGGGGGTCGATGTGCTGACAGCCGTGCTCAGGGACGAGGCCGGCAACGAAATGAAGGTCTCGTTCAGTATTACTGTCGAGGAATAGGGCAAGAAGATTCGCAGGAAGCGGGTGAAGAAGCCTTCTCCCGCTTCTTCTGCATATATTGTCCGCTGTGTGCCGACGTTGGGCGAACGAGAGCGGAAACGCTCGCGGAGGTTTATGAGGAGGGTGCGTGCAGTGTCCCGAAAAACTTTTCTTTGGACTGTGACAGTGCTTCTGCTGCTGGGGGCCGGACTCGTCATCGCGCAGATGGCGCTTGACGCCCTGGCTTTGAATGAAACGTCCGTTGCCGCGGAGACTCAGGAGCTGCAGGGAGTTCAAGGCGCGGACGAGACCACGATGGTGGTGCAGAAGACGAAGATGCAGAAGAGCGGCGCGGCGGGAAAGAAAGCATCCGCCTCTATGGATGAGATTCACAAAAAGAAACTCCCGGAATACCGCACGATCAACGGAGCTTTGGATACCCAGAAGAAGCTGTACAGCGCGCAGCGCGAGAACGATCCTCAGGCGTCCCGTTTGGCGGCGGCCTTGAAAAAAGAGATTCCCCGAGCCAAAGAGTCTTTGAAGAAACTGCGCGGGCTCACCGACCAGGAGATTGCGCTGATCAAATCCACGACGAAGGACGCTCAGGCGATCAAGGTTGCCGAGTCGTCCTATGCATCGTGGAAGAGCGCGGTGGATCACCTGAAGGAACAGCCTCTGACCGATAAGGAGTTGAAGGCGCGGAACGAGGGGATTCGGAAAAATTCGGAGGTCGCTGTTGCGAATGCGCACGACCAGGCGAAGACGGTAAAATCGGAAGAGCTTGCCCCGGAGGACAAAAACGTGCTGAAGAGCAATGTCGTCGGCGGCGCGAAGAATATCTTCTCCAACCTCCAGCAGATCATGAATAACATGCAGTCCGTGATGAACGCGCTCGGAGGGGTGTCCGGAGGGGCGGGGCTCAACATAAACGCCCTTCAGGGGCTTGGAGGCGCATTCCAGGGGGTGGCGAAGCAGATGCAGGGCTTCCTCGGTACGTACGGTCCATTCGCCCAAACGGTAGGCGCGCTGGTCGGCGAACAGATCTCCGTTCCGGCGCTCTCCATACCCGACTTTTCGAGCATGGTGAAAATGGGCGGCGGATCGGTCCCCTCCGTCCCGTCCACTCCTTCCGTCCCGTCGGTACCCGGGGTGAAGTTCAAGCCGCCGTTTTAAACCGCGCCGAGGTGCGGACTGAAAGGAGGCGGGGGCATGAGGAAGAAGACATCCGGGACAGCGGCGTTGATGCTGTTTTTGGCGTGTATTTTCCTTTCTCCGGGGGGCGTTTTTGCCGCCTCCAAGGGCGAGGAGGAGCTACAGAAAGGATTGCAGCGCTACGCCGCGAAGGAGTACGTTCCTGCCGCCGTTCATTTCGGAAAAGCGTCGGCGCTTCTTGAAAAAGAGAAGAAGTTTCTGCTTGCGGGAGATGCGGCATATAACGAAGGATTGAGCGGAAGAAGCGCTCCGTACGACGCGGGAACCGCCTCCGTGGAACGTGCTGCGGCTGTTCTTTCCGCCTTCGACCGTTCCGCGGCGTTGTACGTCAAGGCCAAGGACGAAACGAAGGCGGCGAACGCATTGCTCCAGGGCGCGCAGACAGCTCTCGCGGCCGCTCGGCTCTCCGATGCGGAAACTCGCTACGCTGAAGGGCTTTCAAAAGCCAAGAAACTCAAATCGGAACTTCTCCAGGGGCTCTCTCTTGAGGGGCTCGGAAAGGTTGCGTTTCAGCGCGCACGCGTCGGCGAGAGCCGGAAATTCTTCAGCGATGCGCTGGAGCGGCTGCATTCGATTCCGACTGCCCGTTCGAGAGTGGCCTTGCAGCTGGTTGCGACGCTCAGAAAATCAGGGGATATGCCTGGAGCGCTCGATCGGCTGGATGTGGCGGAAAGGGAACTCGTCTCCTTGGAGAACGACGAGAAAACCCGGAATATTGCAGGGTTGCTGCGCTTTCTTCTGCTCGCTGAACGAGGGCATACGTATCTGCAGATGGGGATTTTCCACAAAGCGCAGGAGTACTTGCAGGAAGCGCTCGAGGTGGACCAAGGCAACGCGATGATCAGCGAGGAGAACCGGCTGAGCGTCGAAGGGAACAAACTGGTCGCGGAAGGTGAGCTTGGCAATCCTGTATTTTCAGCGGATGCTCTGGAGGCGCTCCGCCGGGTTGCAGAGGGCAGAGGGCTGCGAGACTTGGAGTGCGCGGCGCTTATCTCCAGGGGAAGACTGCTGCGCGTCGACGGTAAATACGCCGAGGCCATGCTTGCCTTCGAGAACGCCTCCGCGAGCGCGCGCGAGGCGGGTCTTTCCAACCGCTCTATGCAGGCGGTGCTGGCCAAGGCGAACCTTATGTACTTCCAGGGAATGTGGAAGGCAAGCGAGAACGCGTACAGAATGGCGTTCAACGGGGCGCTCGAACAGGGGGACATGGAATCCGTGCTCGTCTCCCTCATGGGAGTCGAACGCATCGCCAGGGCGAACCATCTGGGCATGTCCGGCAAGATGGACTACCGGAAGATGCAGGGAATCCCGTGGAAGGGGGCGCTTCTTCAGGAGAAAAACGTCCTTCCCGTACGCGGAGGCAATGCCCTGCCGATGGCCTGGAGAAGGCTCGGCGAGCTGTCCAGAGAATGGTTTTCCTCATCGGAGCCCGGCTTGAGAGGCGCGCTTGCCGTAGAGGCCGCTGCGGAGACGCTTTCATGGAACCGTATGAAGAACATGGCGCGTCATCTTGTCGCCGAAGGGGTGCTCAGGCTCGTCACCGGACGAGAGGAGACATCTGTTCGGGCTGCGGAGGCGCTTCGAGCGATGGAGAACGCACGCGCGAACGCAGCGGACCCCGAGGCCTTGCGGCAGGCCTATTCCGCCTGCTGGGACGCACTCGCGCACGCTGCCGGAAAGGGACTCCTCGGAAAAAAAGGAGAGCTTCCGGAGATTCGGACCGACGGTATTCTGCCGGTTCCCGAACCGGGGGCCGTCGCCTCGGACGGAACGTCGATACCGGCGTCCTCCTCGGAAACACAGCGTTTGCTGTCGACGCTTGTAGAGGCGCTGAACGCCCTCTCTCTCAAGGAAAAGGAGCAGCGCGCGGTCATGCTTCACTTGCTGCGCGGGGAGCCTCTGCCCGATATTCTGGCGTCCAATCTGTTCCGCGCGGCGGGCGCACGGGCGGCCGACCGCTCCGGAAAGATGGAGACCCGTCTTGCAGGAGAAGGAGCGAAGGCCGATACCGCCCGCAAGGAGCTGGCGGGAGTCCTCTTCGATGTTCTCGAACGCTTGGGGAGTTCCCCTCTTGATGAAATCCGCGGGAACGACAAGCTGGCGAAGTACGTCAAGGGAATAGAAAGCGAGTCCAGGGAAGAACGGGCGCAGCGCGCAGAGGCGCTCGCGTCGTCGACTCCTCCCTTTGTCGTCTACACTCTGCGCGAAGCGGCCGCTCTTTCGGATGTTCACAGCGCATGGAGAGGCATCTCTCTTCGTGTCGTTCTTCTGCGGCGGCTGGGGGTTCTCGGCGAAGCGAAGGAGATGCCTCTGCGGCAGGGGGTGGATCACCTTGTCGGATCTTTGGCAAAGGGAGCGGAGGTTTTCGAGAAGCGTTTCGCGCTCTCCGAAAAAGAGCCGCCCGCGGAGCGGGAGAAGAAGATTGCACAGATGCTCTCGTTGGCGAAGGACTTGGTTCGTACGGAGCTTCAGACGCAACTCGTGCAGTGCCGGGCCGTCGCCGACGCTCCCGAGGGGGCCGTCGGATTCGACGACAGGCAGGCCTTGAAGGAGCTTGTCGCGAGGTATCTGCTTGCTCTCGGCGAAACGAAGGAGGCGATGAACGTCGCGGAGGCTGTCAGATCGGCTTTCGGCTTCACCGCGAGAAGCGCGGGAGGGACGCCGAACCCGGAAGTTGTCTGGAGAACGCTTTCAGTTTCCGCGAAGGCGGCTCTTTCCTCGGGGGATGTTCCGGCCGCTTTGAAATTTCTTGACCAGGCGATAGAAGTGATGGAATCCGTCTCCCCGTCGGACGGTACGAATTCGCAAGCGACGGCCGACAAGCTGGAGGTGTACCGCACCGCGATCGAGACTGCGTTCCGCCTGTACGCCGAGTCCCCGACGGAAGAACATGCCGCTATGCTCTGGAGATACCTTGAGGGGATGAAAAGCCGGCAGTGGAGGGAGATGCTTGCGACGACGGGCGCCGCGTTCCTCGACCGTCTGCCGGAGAACGAGGGGGCGCGCTACAGGTCGCTCAACATGGAGGCGGCGCAACTCCTGGCGAAGACGGCGTTTCTGGATTTGCGTGGACTCGTGAAAGAAGCGGACGAGGCCCGGAACGAACTTCAGGATGTACGCTCCTCGCTGAGAGAAATAGCGGGACGGCACACTGTAGACGCAGCGCGGCGCATTCCCTCGCTCAAGGATGCGTCCGAAGCGCTCCACCCGGACTGGGCGGCGGCGAACTACTATCTCTCCCGGACCCTCTCCTTCGCCTTCGTGCTTGAAAAAGGGAAATCGCCGCGTCTGGTAAGGCTTCCGCTCGACTATGACAGCTTCTTCGTGTATACCCTCTGGATGCGGACGCTTCCTGATGCGGTGGAGTTTCAGTCCGTACGTTCGAACGAGGCCGTCATGGCCGCGGGGATCACGTCTCCGCGGCTTGCGGAGCAGCTCTTCGACCCGGTGGCGAAGCTTCTGGGGGAAAAGAAAAAGCTCCTCGTCATTCCCCACGACCTTCTGTACACTTTCCCGTACGAAACGATGTCGGTGGAGAAGGGGGGCAAGTGGCGCTATCTTCTGGACGAAGGATGGACGTTTGCCGAGCTTCCGAGCGCGTTTCTGCTTGATACAACGGATTCGAGGGAACGGAGCGGAGGAAAAAAACGGCTCGTCGTAATGGCCGACCCGGAATACTACCCTATGCTGCGAAAAAAATTGGGCGCGGACGAGGCCCGGAAAGTACTTCTCGCCGGCGTCGACAATCCTCTGGTACAGCAGATTCGGGAGGCCTTCTGCAAGTTTATGGCGCCGCTCCGGAACGCACGCCGTGAAGGTCGGTACCTTGTGGAACAGTGGAAGGGATTCGGAGATGTGCGCTCGCTGATGGGCGCCGACGCCTCGGAGAAGATGCTCTACGACCCGGGGACCAAGGTGTGGGAGGCGCACCATGTGCATATCGTGTGCCACGGGTACGACAGGAACAGCATTCCGGATCTTCAGCCGGGCCTTGCCCTCTCTCCGGTCGACGACAACGAGAACGATTCGTTCGCGCAGATGGGGGAACTCGCCGCGCTTCGCTGGCGTTCCGAACTCGTCGTGCTCTCCGCGTGCGATACGGGGCTGGGCGATCTCTTCATCGGCGACGGGATGGTCGGGCTGAACACCGTATTCCTCGCCGGGGGCGCCAAGGGGATGCTCATCTCCAGGTGGCGGGTACCGGACGAGAGCGCTCCGGACTTCATGAAGGTCCTCTATGCACGTATCGTTGCGGGAGAGCCGCCTGTCGACGCCCTCTCCTCTGCGAAGCGAGAGCTGAAAAAGACATACGAAGAAGCGTCCCACTGGGCGGTGTTCAAATATGTCGGTATTCCCTGGTAAACGCTCCATTCAGTCGCCGCTTTTCGGAGAGCGGTCAATCCTTTCAAGGAGGCTCGGTATCGTGAAAAAAAACGGAATAGCATGCGCGCTTCTTGTCCTGACGCTCTTGATCTGTGCGGCGGGAACGGCCTGTTCCTCTGAACTTCTGCGCGAGCGGGCGAAAAACCTCTACAGCGTCCAGGACTACCGGGGAGCGTTCGCTCTTTTCGAACGACTCCTCGGCGAGGTCCCGGGGGACGGCGAGGCCCTGGATTACTCCGCATGGTGCCTGCGCTACCTCGGCGACTGGAAGAGCGCCGAGGAACGCTTCTTTCAGGCGCTCGACGCTCCTTCCGGCGCCTTGACGAGCTGGATTCACGTCGGACTCGGCGAGACGTATCTCGGCGCGGGAGATGAACGCAAGGCGATTCTCTCCTTCCGGAAAGCGATCGAGAGCGCCCCGGAGGACGAGGAGCTGTATCTTCGTTCATCGAAGGGGATTGCCTGGGCCGCCGCATTTCTCGGCGAGAGAGAGGAATACGAGCATGCGCTCTCTTCGATCAGAGAGAAGGACGGAGAGTTCGCCGCCGCAGTGGCGGGCGACACCGGCGCGGTGCTCGAGGAGCGGGCCGCGCTTCGTGCAGGCAAGGAGACCTCCGACGAACCGGTCGAACCTGTTCTTGTTCTGGACACTGTGGAACGCCATGCGAAACTCTTCGAGGAAGAGTCTTTAGAAAAAGAACTGGACGAAATCCTTTCCGAAGTTCTGGTGCAGGACGAACCGACTCCATCGGCCGATGTCGCGGAGACGAAGGAAAAGGAACAGGAACAGGAGCCCCTTGAAATCGTGGTACTGGAGGACGTTATAAAAGGCGGCGACGCGGCGTCGTCAGGTGTGAAGGAAGCCGGCCCGGGGGAGCTTCAACCCGAGGCGCGGGTGGAGCCGACGCCTGCGCACGAGGCGTCCTCGGAAAAACCCAAGGACGACGCGGCGCCCGTACCGCCGAAGCCGGTAAAAAAACCGGCTGAGAAGCTTCCGGCCTCGAAGCCTGTGCAGAGCGGCGTGCTCGCCTCGCCGCCGTCCGCTGTATGGGGCGTCCGCGTAGGCGTGGCGCTCGACGAAGAACTCGCGAGGGCGGAAGGCGAAGGAATCGACCTCGACAGGGAGAGCGCCGCCGACAAGTACGGAGTGCTGCACTTCGCGTTTACTCCGAATGCAAGCCCTTTCCCGTCTTCCGTCCGTGCGCAGGCGGCTTCGGAGTTCTATCATATCGAAGGGTACAAAGGGTCCGTCCTGAAAGTTCGGGGTATGGTGAAGACGAAACCGCTGCCCAAGCCCCTCGAATGGAAGAAGGCGACTTTCGACGCTTTTGTCGCGGAGTTCTCCAAAGAGCACGGCAAACCGGCGATCCTGACCGATCAGGGGACCTCCTCGGAGGTCGCTTGGCTCCTCCCCGAACGACGTGTTCTCTGGGTTTTCGTCGACGCGGGGCTCGATAATACCTGCCAGGTACAGCTGTCGTACGTGGACAGGAGAATCCAGGCGGGCCACCTCATCGGGATTTTAAAGTAACGAAGAGGGCGCGCTCCGCTCGCCGCGCCTGCCTCCGCATTCGACGGGAGGCAGGCGCTTTTTTTCGGAGCCCCCCGCCCCGGAAAAAAGATCGTGCCTCCTGCTCCTCGATCTATGAGTCTGCTATACTCTACATTCGAAGACGCGGGCAGGTACTCTACTGTCCCGTCCCGACCTGCTCCGGAAGCGAGGTTCCGGGAGCTATCCTGAAAGGATTGAGATCGATGCACAAGAAGACCGGTAATTCCGGGGGCGCCCTCTTTGTTCTGCTCGGAGCTATGCTGTGGGGCACGACCGGCACATCGCAGGCCCTGGCCCCCGTGGGGGCGACCTCCCTTGAAGTCGGCGCTCTTCGCGTGGCCATTGGCGGAGCCGCGCTGCTCGCCGTCGCGCTCGCCCGGCGTTCCTTCTCCGGAGGCGGAAAGTGGCCCATTCTTCCTACGATCATAGCAGTACTGGCTACCGCCGCGTACCAGCCCTTCTTCTTCACAGGCACGGCGAAGACGGGGGTCGCGGTGGGAACGCTGGTGACGCTTGCCAGCGCGCCTGTGGTCTCGGGCGTGGTCGGTTTCTTCGCCCTCGGGGAACGCCCGGAAAGAGTATGGTATCTCTCCAGCCTTCTCGCCATCGGAGGGTGCTCTCTGCTCACGCTTTCCGGCGACGCGGGAAGCGTGGTCAACCCGGTCGGCGTGCTCTTCTCCCTCGGCGCGGGGTTTTCGTACGCCCTCTTCGTCCTCGGCAGCAAATACCTGCTGAAGGAACATACCCCCGACGCCGTCAACGGCGTCGTCTTCTCGGGAGCGGGACTTGTGCTCTTTCCGGTGCTCCTGATGAACCCTCCGCTCTGGCTCGCGGAGCCCCGCGGCCTTGTCGTCGCCCTCCACCTCGGGCTGATCGCGACGGGGCTCGCCTACTTCCTCTTTTTGAAGGGCCTCTCCTCGGTCCCCGCCTCTACGAGCGTCACACTCTCCATGGCCGAGCCGCTGACGGCCTCTCTGCTCGGAGTGTTCCTGCTGGGGGAGCGGATGAATCTTCTCGGAGTCGTCGGTGTAGTCCTCACCTTCGCAGGGGTCGCCCTGCTGGCGTTCGGAGTGACCAAGAAAAAAGACTAGCGGGTGCTTTTTCTCGACGGAGAACGCAATTATTGAATTTCTCAAGGAGTGTTATGTCTTTTTTTAAGCGCGTCTCCTGTTCACCAGGTGGAACAACTCCGGTTCGTTATTTCAGCTTCGCCTTTCTCTTGTAAAACGACTTCCCATAGGAGATAATACACTCGATTCTCCAGAAGCGGAGGCGAAATCGAAGATGTTCAAAAATCTTCCAGGAACCGGTATTTCGCCGGATTCGACGGTTGGACGATGAAATCTGTCCCGGCGCTTCGCCTTTCGGAGCGGGACAATGTGCTTACTCTTCTCGCCGCAGGCCGGCGGGGGGATTCCGCCTGCACACCCGACGGATCGCTCCGTGTTCCGCTCGCCGACGACGTTCCCTTGTACCATAAAACAGCTTCGGAATGTATACTGAAGGGCGACCCCGTGATCAAGTACGGGGTGACGATAGGGCTGGCGACGAAGGATATCCTTCCCGGCTGCTGGGTGCATCTTCAGAACATCCGGAGCCTCGTCGACGAAAAATCGTCGGGCCTCGACATACACACGGGCGTGGATACGTCGAGGTCGTACGAATGACTTCCTGGAACGGGTATCTCCGGCCCGACGGATCGAAAGGGGTTCGGGACGTTCTCCTCGTCGTGTACACCGTCGAGTGCGCCCGCTTCGTCGCGGAGAAGATCGCCGCGGACGAGGAGGGAGTGCACTGCATCGGGTACGCTCCCTGCAACGACAACGACTACGCCATCCGCACGCTGCTCGCCCTCTCGCGCCACCCGAACGCCGGGGGGGCGCTCTTCATCGGTCTAGGATGCGAATATACCCGCCCCGAGCGTCTGTGCGAGGCGACGCGCGCTTCCGGTCGTCCCGCGGACTGGTTCCTGATCCAGGAGATCGGCGGGACGCCGCTCTCGATCGCCGAGGGGAAGCGCAGGCTCGCGGAGCTGCGCGGCCGCATGGACGAGACCCGCAAAACAGTGTCCATGACATGGGAAGATCTCTCCGTCGGCTGCGAGTGCGGCGGTTCGGACGCGACGAGCGGTCTGGCGGGCAATCCTCTCGTCGGAAGATTCTTCGACCGGTTGACGGACAGAGGCGGCACGGCGATCTTCGAAGAGATGGCCGAACTCGTCGGCCTTCTTCCCGAGTTGCGGCGAAGGGCCGCGTCGCCGGACGCCGAACGGGAGATCGAAACCGCCTATGAAAACATGGTCAGGTACTGCCGGTCGGTCCGGCAGTACTCCATTTCTCCCGGCAATTTCGCGGGCGGCCTGTCGACCATCGAAGAGAAGAGCTGCGGGGCTTTCGCGAAGTCCGGAAGCCGCCCGGTCCAGGGAGTGCTCCGCGTCGCCCGGCGCCCTCCGCGCTCCGGACTCTGGCTGCTCGACAGCCTTCCGGACCCCTATTTCATGCAGTACGGATACAGCAATCCTCACGATACCGAGGGTCTGATGGACCTTCTTGCCTCGGGGTGCCAGGCGCTTCTCTTCGTCACCGGACGGGGAAGCCCCGTGGGGGCGCCCCTTGCTCCCGTGATCAAGATCACCGGAAACAGCGGGACCTTCCGAAAAATGAGCGACGATATGGACCTGGACGCGGGGCCGATACTCTCGGGCGAACGATCGTTCGACCAGATGACCGACGAACTGGAAGCCCTGGTCGTAAGGGTCTGCGCCGGGGAACCGACCAAGAGCGAGCGCCTTGGACACCGGGAGTTCTCCGTGGAGTGCAAGTATCAGAACATGACAAGGGCGCGCTGCACCGAATGCGCAGCCGACGGAAGGGAGTGAGCGCATGGATCTTTCGCGGTTTTCTTTGCGGGGCGAACGCGCCTTCATCACCGGAGGCGGTTCCGGGATCGGTTTGGGAATCGCGCGCTGTATGCTGCGCGCCGGAGCCGAGGTCGTTCTGACCGGCCGCAGGAAGGCGCTTCTCGACGAAGCCGTCGACGGTCTGGGGCCGGGAGCGCATGCGCTTCAGGGCGACGTGACGGACCCGAAAGGGATGGAGACGCTCGCCCGGAGGACCGAGGATGAATTCGGTCCGGTCTCCGTGGTGGTGAACAACGCGGGAATTCATCACAAGGCGCCGTTCGAGGCGACGTCGATGGAGGATTTCGAGCGGGTGTTGCGGACGCACGTCGGAGGGGCCTTCGCTGTCTCTCAAGCGTTCGTTCCGGGGATGAAAGCGCGGGGGAAGGGGCATATCCTCTTCATCGCCTCGATGACGACCTTCATCGGAATGCCGCAGGTCATCGCCTATTCGGCCGCGAAATCGGCCTTCGGCGGGATGGTGCGCGCTCTCACGGCCGATCTGGCGCCTTCGGGGATCCGCGTGAACGCGCTCGCGCCGGGGTGGATCGACACGCCGATGCTCCACAAGGCCGTTGACGGCGATCCGGAGCGGAAGGCGAAAATCCTCGGAAGGACGCCGATGAAGCGCTTCGGTTCGACCGAGGATATCGGCGATGCGGCGGTTTTTCTCAGCAGCCCCGCAGCGTCGTTCATTACAGGGGTTGTGCTCCCGGTGGACGGGGGAGCCGTCACGGGATTTTAACAGAAGTTCGAGCGTTCCAGGATGCACGGACGCTTCCGGGGAGATGCAACTGAACGATGGAACACACTGAATTCAACACAGGAGGGGATACCATGTACAAGAAGAACATGCGCATCGTCATCGGTCTCGCGTTGGTCCTCGCGATGTTCGTTTCCGGACAGGCGTTCGCGGCGCAGTACGAGATCAAGATCGCCTACGAGAACAACCCCGGCGAACCCACGGACCTCGGCGTTCAGGAGTGGGCGCGCATTCTGAAGGAAGTCAGCGGCGGCAAGGTCGAAGCCGTTCTGTACCCCAGCTCGCAGCTCGGCGCCAAGAAGGACGTCCTCGAGATGATCCTGATGGGGAGCAACGTGATCACCATCGCCGACGCCGGATTCCTTATGGACTACGTCCCCGACATCGGCATCATGTACGCTCCCTACCTGACGGACACCTACGACGAGTATTTCGCGCTCGTCGAGTCCGACTGGTTCAAGAAGCAGATGGAGAAGGTGGCGGGGCACGGCTTCGAGATCGTCACCGCAAAGTGGATCTACGGCGACCGGCATCTGCTGGCCAACAAGCCCGTGAAAAACCCGGCGGACCTTGCGGGACTGAAGATCCGCACCCCTAATATGAAGATACTCTCCAAGACGATCGAGTACATGGGCGGCATTCCGACGCCGATGCCTCTCGGCGAAGTGTATCCCGCTATCGCGCAGGGCGTCATCGACGGGGCGGAGAACCCCTACCCCGTGCTCTGGGGCGCCAAGCTCTACGAGAAGGCGAAATTCCTCACCCCGACGGGGCACGTGAAGAACGTCTCCATGTGGCTCGGCAGCCACAAGTACTTCGCGTCGCTTCCCCCCGAGATCGCGGGCTACGTCCGCGAAGCCGCGGAGAAGGCGTGCCTTTTCGTCAATGAAAACGTGAAGAAGGACGACATCCAGGCCATCGAGAACTTCAAGAAGGCCGGAGTGGAGATCGTCGCGCCCGATCTGGCGGCTTTCAAAAAGGCCGTCGAGCCCATCTACGAAGAGCTTTGGGGCAAGGAACTGTACGAAGAAGTTAAAAAGAACATGAAGTAGACGAAACACTCATCGCGGAGGAGCGTCGCCGAGCCGACCGCTCCTCCGGAAGCGGAACCGACTCTCCTCCCCGGGAGTGCGCCGGCGCCGTCCTCGATGTTTTGATATGTCTGGAGGTTGCAGGAAGGTGAACATTCTTAAAAAACTGCTCTATCACGTGGACGACATCGTCGCGTCCATCGCCCTGATCATCCTCGTCGGGAGCACGATTCTCGGCGTCTTCTACAGGTATGCGCTGAGCGATCCGCTCACCTGGGTGGAGGAGGTCAGTCTCCTCTGCGTCGTCTGGTTCGTCTTCATCGGCGGAAGCTCGGCCACCAAACGGAACGCCCATGTGGGCATCGACTTCGTCATCGCGCTCTTCCCGCTCGCCGTTCAGAAGCTCGCGTTCATCGTCGTCCATGCCGTCTGCTACGCATCGCTCTCCTTCATGGCGTGGTGGGGGTGGCTTCTGGCGCTTCAGGCCAAGCTCAAGGTCACGAACATGCTCCGCATCTCGTACACCTACATCGACCTCGCCGTTCCCATCGGCTGCATACTCATGATGATCCACATGACGCTCCAACTGCGGCGGAACTGGAACATGCTCTCTCCCTCGGAGAAGGAGGCGTCCCGATGATCGTCTCCCTCACCTTCGCGCTCCTTCTCGTTCTGCTTTTCATCAACGCGCCGGTCTTCGTGGCCATTCTCGGAAGCTCCATCTTCTACTTCGTCGCCAACGACGCGCTCTCGTGGATGATGATCGTGCAGCGCGCCATCAGCGGACTCGAATCCATTCCCCTGCTCGCCGTTCCTTTTTTTGTGATGGCGGGGGTCTTCATGAACTATACCGGCATCACCAGCAGGATGATCCGCTTCGCCGAGGTGCTCACAGGCCACCTCCCCGGAGGTCTGGCTCAGACCAACGTCGTCCTGAGCACGCTCATGGGGGGGCTCTCGGGCTCCTCCCTCGCGGACGCGGCGATGCAGTCGAAGATACTGGTGCCGGAGATGGAGAAGCGCGGGTACGGCAAGGCCTTCTCCTCGGCGGTCACGGGGGCCTCCGCGCTGATCACGCCCATCATCCCTCCGGGAATCGCGCTGATCATCTACGGCTTCGTCGGCAATGTCTCCATCGGGCGGCTCTTCCTGGCCGGAGTCTTTCCCGGCATCATGACCTGCCTCTTCATGATGGTTGTCGTGCACTTCATCTCGAAGAAGCGCGGCTATCTTCCGATCTACGAAAAGCGCGCTGGCGCGCGCGAAGTATTCCGAGCCTTCCGCGAGGCGTCCTGGGCGCTGCTGCTCCCCGTCGTCATTGTCGGGGGGATACGTTTCGGCGTCTTCACGCCCACGGAAGCGGGCTCGATCGCGATTCTCTATTCGCTGGTGCTGGGGACGATCGTCTACAGGGAGATGACGCTCCACGACCTGAGGACCGGGCTCATCGAGACCGTCACCACGACCGCCTCCATCATGCTCATCATCGGGGCCGCGTCGGCCTTCGCCTGGATTCTTACATGGGAGCGGGTCCCCCAGATCGCGGCCAACTGGGTGCTCTCGGTCGTCTCCAGCCCCGGAATGTTCCTTCTGCTCATCAATATCTTCCTGCTCATCGTTGGGATGTTCATCGAGGGAAACGCCGCGATGCTCGTTCTCATCCCCATCTTCATGCCCATGGTCAAGGGGCTTGGGATCGACGAGGTGCACTTCGGGCTGGTCTTCATCTTCAACATGGCCGTCGGTTCGCTGACGCCGCCGATGGGGACCGTCATGTTCACCACGTGCTCCATCACCGGGGCGAAGATAGGGGAGTATATCAGGGAGTCGGTTCCGTTCTACCTGATCCTGCTCTTCTGCCTCTTCCTGATAACCTATTTCCCGCAGATTTCGCTCTTTCTGCCGAATCTGCTGTTCAATTGACGGAAACGTACCGATTTCGAGGAGATGACTGAAATGAAAGCGTTTTGTATCGACGAACCGGGGAAGTATTCTTTCAAGGAGATTCCCGAGCCCGTCCTCAGGGATGGCGAGGTGCTTCTCCGCATTAAAAAAGTGGGCTACTGCGGCAGCGACCTGAACACATGGCGCGGCCTGAATCCTCTGGTCACGTACCCCCGCATTCCCGGGCACGAGATAAGCGGCGTCGTGGAGAAGACCGCGTCCGGCGTTCCCGGCTCCATCCGCGTCGGCGACGCCGTCACCGCCATGCCGTACACGAGCTGCGGGAAGTGCTGGTCGTGCCTGAGCGGCCGCCCCAACGCCTGCAAGAACAACGAGACTCTGGGAGTGCAGCGCGAAGGGGCGCTGACCGAGTTCGTCGCGTTGCCGTGGGAGAAGATCGTCGACGGCAAAGGACTCGGCCTGAGAGAACTGGCGATCGTCGAACCCCTCGCCATAGGTATCCACGCGGGAAAGCGCTGCGCTCCGAAAGAGGGGGAGTTCATGCTCGTCTTCGGCTGCGGCATGATCGGGATCGGCGCGATCGCGGAGGGGATACGGGCCGGAGCGAAGGTCATCGCGGTGGATGTGGACGATGACAAACTCGGAATGGTCCGCGCCATCGGGGCGGCGTATACGGTGAACTCCAGAAAGGAAAATCTCGCGGAGCGCGTCGCGGAGATCACCGGCGGACACGGTCCGGCGGTCGTTCTGGAGGCCATCGGCCTTCCGGAGACCTTCGTGCAGGCCGTGGACCTCGTCGCCTACTCGGGGCGGGTGGTGTTCGTGGGGTACGCGAAGGCCCCCGTGACCTTCGACACGAAGTATTTCATCCTGAAAGAGATCTCCATCAGAGGCTCCAGAGGCTCGGGGCGCCCCGACTTCGAGCAGGCGATCGGTCTGCTGCTCTCCGGCGCCTTTCCGGTCGACCGCCTGATTACGGCCGAATTCCCCTTCGAAGACGCGGGCAAGGCGATGGAACGGTGGCACGCCAATCCGGGCGTCGTTTCAAGGATGCTCGTCGGTCTGGAGTGAGGCGCGCCATGAAGATCACCAAGGCGGAGACCTGGTTTTGCCGCCGCGACAGAAACTACTTCGACAGCGCGCGCACCGGCGGCGCTCCCATGCCGTGGGACGTCGTCGTGCTGCGCCTCTCCACCGAAGAGGGATTCTCCAGCGTCGTGAGCTTTCTGGGAGCGAGGTCGGGTCTGGTGACGGAAGCCTACCTTCACGAGAACATTCTGCCCGTGGTGCTCGGTAGAGATGCGCACGAGCGGGAGGCGATCTGGCACGAATTCTGGAATCTCGACCGTCACCTGGCCTTCTTCCCCGTCTATCTTCCCGGGCCGGTGGACGTCGCGCTCTGGGAGCTTGCCGCGCTCCAGGCAGGCCTGCCGCTCTACCGCTATATCGGCGCCTGCCGGACGTCGCTTCCGGTGTACGCCAGCGGTCTCTTCCACAATACCGCGGAGGAGTACGTGGCGGAGGGGAAAAAGTACGCAGCGGACGGCATCGCAGCCTACAAAGCGCATCCGTGCGGCCCGTGGCGGAAGGACATGGAGATCGCCGAGGCGCTTCGCGAAGGGTTGGGGAAGGAAGCGATCCTGCTCTCCGATCCGGTGGCGGAGTACACACTCGAAGAGGCCATCCGGGTGGGGCGGCATCTTGAGACCCTGGACTTCCTCTGGCTCGAGGAGCCCTTCCGCGACTTCGAGCTGACGAAGTATAAAAAGCTCTGCGACGCGCTCGATCTCCCCGTGGCGGCGACCGAGACCACCAGGGGCGCGCACTGGGGCGTGGCGCAGGCCATCGTTCACGGCGGCGTGGACATCGTCCGGGCGGACGTGTCGTGGAAGAACGGCGTGACGGGGACGCTCAAGATAGCCCATCTCGCCGAGGCGTTCGGTCTCAACTGCGAGGTCCACACCACCACGATGGGGCTGATGGACCTTGCGAACGTGCATGTCTCCTGCGCTATCCGGAATTGCGAGTACTTCGAGTATTTCGTCCCGGAGGAGAATTTCCGTTTTCCGCTGCAGCGTCCTCTCGAAATCCTGGAAGGGCGTATCGCCGTCCCGGAAGCCCCCGGTATCGGAGGGGAGATCGACTGGGACGGAGTCGACCGCATGTGCGTTTCACACAGAGTATCGTCGCTCTAGCACACGAAAGGATGAATGCATAATGTCCGCTATTTCCGATGTCCGGATCTACCGCGCGGTTTCTCCTTTGAGCCGCCCGATCGCGGACGCCACGCACTCTCTCTCCGAAATCTCCTTCTACGTCGTGGAAGCGGAGACGGAATGCGGCGTCGTCGGTCAAGGCTATCTTCTCTCCTTCCACTATTCTCCGGGCGCCATCGCCGGGGCGCTGAAGGATATACGCTCGATCGCCGCAGGGCTTGCGCCGAATGAAACGGGAGTGCTCGCCCGAAAGGCCGCCTCCGAGCACGAGTATTTCGGTCACGAGGGGATCCAGAAGTGGGCCCTTGCCGCGGTGAACGTAGCCATGTGGGACTGCTGGGGGAGAACCCTCGGCGTTCCTGTCTGGAAGCTGCTCGGAACGTGCGTGTCGCGGGTTCCGGTCTACGGCAGCGGAGGTTGGCTCTCCTACTCCGTCGAAGAGCTTCTCGACGAGGTTCTGGGGTATGTGAAGCGAGGCTTCCAGGCCGTCAAGATCAAGGTCGGGGGGGGCGTGGAGAAGGATCTGGAGCGTCTACGGAAGGTCCGCGAAGCTGTGGGATCAGGAGTGAAGATCATGATGGACGCCAACCAGGGGATGCCCCTTCAGGATGCCCTCCTGCTCTCGCGCAAGGCGGAAGCGCTGGATATCTTCTGGTTCGAGGAGCCGATCGACCACAGAGACTACGAGGGGTACGCCATTCTCAGAAGCCGGAGCGCCATATCGCTCGCCATGGGGGAGCGAGAGTACGGTATCGAAGCGCTCAAGGCGCTCGCCGACCGTCGGGCGCTCGACCTCTGGCAGCCCGACCTCATCCGCATCGGCGGCGTGGAAGAGTGGCTCCGCTCCGCGGCGTACGCCGGAGCCTGCCATATCCCCGTTCTTCCGCACTACTACAAGGACTACGACGTGCCGCTTCTCTGCACCATCCCGAACGGCGTCGGAGCCGAGTCCTTCGACTGGATCGACGGCATCATCGACAACACGATGCGTATCGAGGACGGGTACGCCTATCCGCGTTCCGGGGCTGGGTGGGGGTTCTCGTTCAGAAGGGATGCTCTGACCCCGATAGAGTAGCTTGTCCGCTCCCCCCGCTTCTCCGAGAAGGCGGGGGAGTTTTTTTATAATGAATCCGCCATTCCGCGCCGCCTGGTTGCTTGTGAGGGAATCAAATATATACTATCATGCGGTGAGACGCCGCGTGCGACCGGGTAGGGGAGGGAGATTCCATGTTTTTCGATATCAGAGGCATTGTCCTTTTCTGGTTGGTCATCAACGTAATGCTCACCGTGACGAATATCGCCATGTACTTCCGCTACCGGAAGCGCTTCGAAGGGCTCCTCTTCTGGTCCGTGCACATGGTCCTTCAGGTAACGGGTATGACCTTCATCTTTCTTCGAGGGTTCATACCCGGTTTTGTCTCCGTCTTTCTCGCCAACGGGATTCTCGCCCTGGGTGCGCTCTCGCTTCTCGTCGGGCTCGAACTGTTTGTGGAAAGGCGGGGGCGGCATGGTTTCAACCTCGCGGCGATCGCGGCCTATCTTTCGGTCATGGCCTGTTTCTACTGGGTTCGCCCCGATCTTGCGGTGCGTACAGTCGCGACGTCCGCTCTGCATGCCGCCATTGCGTTTCAGATCTGCGTGTTGCTGCTCCGGCGGGTTCCTTGCGGCCTGCGGGATATCACGCGCATTACCGGGCTCGTGGCGGGCGTCTACGCAACGGTGCATTTTACCAGAATGTGTTTTTTGCTCTTCGTCCCGCCGGAGACGAACGAGATGTTCCGCTCCGGTTTTGTGGACTCGCTCTTTCTCTCCTGCATCCTGACGCTGGAAATAGCCTTGAGGCTCGCCATCATCATGATGCTCTTGCGCCGACTGCTCGAAACCCTCGAACGGACCACGGCGGAAGCGGAGAGAATGGCCGTCGCGGCGCAGACCGCGAGCAGGGCGAAGAGCGAGTTTCTGGCGAATATGAGCCACGAGATACGGACGCCCATGAACGGCATTCTGGGAATGACGGGCTTGCTGCTCGAAACGAATCTGACCGATGAACAGCGAAGCCGCGCCGAGGTCGTTCGTTCGAGCGGAGAGCATCTTCTCAGGATTCTCGACGATATCCTGGACTTCTCGAAAATCGAAGCCGGAAGACTTGATCTGGAGGTCGTGGAATTCGATCTGCGCGTCGTGCTCGAAGAAATCCTCTCCATCATGGGGCCGCGCATCGGGGAGAAAGGGCTGCGACTGCGTCTTTCCATAGATACGGACGTGCCTTCCTCGCTGAGGGGAGATCCCTTGCGCCTTCGTCAGGTATTGAACAACCTGGCGGACAACGCGATAAAATTCACAGCGCAGGGAGAGGTCTCCATCTCGGTAGAGGTCGCCGGGGAGGGAGCGGCGGACGTCGCGCTCCGATTTGAGGTGCGCGACACGGGTATCGGCATCCCGTTGGAGAAGCAGGGGGCGCTCTTCGAGAAGTTCAGCCAGGTGGATGCCTCGACGACGAGGCAATACGGAGGCACAGGCCTTGGCCTGGCCATCTCCAAAAGACTTATCGAGATGATGGGCGGAGAGATCGGCGTGACAAGCGCGGAAGGCCGGGGCTCGGAGTTCTGGTTTCTTGCGCGCTTCGGGAAGGCATCCGAAACGTGGCGCGTTCTTCCTGCGGGAGAGCGGGCGGACATGAACCCGCTTACTGCGGCGCAGACGCGAGCGCGTCTTCTTGTCGCGGAGGACAACAGCACCAACCTCCAGGTCGCGCTGGGCCTTTTGAAAGGGTTGGGGCTGCATGCGGACGCGGCGGCGGACGGGGCGGAGGCTGTAGAGGCGATGCGAAAGCATCCGTACGACCTGGTGCTGATGGACTGTCAGATGCCCCGGATGGACGGATACGAAGCGACGCGAAGGATCCGTTCAATGGAGGGCCCCGTTGGCGCTGTCCCGATTATCGCCATGACGGCCCATGCGATGCCGGGGGACAGGGAGAAGTGCTTGCGGGCGGGGATGAACGACTACATCTCCAAACCGATAGCGCCACGCCTCTTCGTCGAAGTACTTCGGCGCTGGCTCCCTTCGGGGGAAGACGCTCCCGAAGAAGCCCGGATCCCCGAGGAAACAGCCGCAGAGAGAAGCGCCCCGGCTGTTTCAGGGCAGGAGCATGAGTTCGCGTCTCGGGTATGGGACAGGACCCTTCTGCTGGAACGGGTGCTGGGAGATGAAGTCTTGGCCGAAGATGTTCTCGCCGGTTTTTTAAGCGATCTGCCGGAGAGGCTTGCCGCTCTTGAGCGGGCTGTGGCGGCCGGCGACTGCGCCGAGGCGGCGAACCTCGGTCACAGCTTGAAAGGGGCTGCCGGCAGCGTCTCCGCGGAAGCCTTGATGGTTGTCGCGATGGAGATGGAGAAGAAAGCGAGAGAGGGAGATCTTCACGCTCTCGGGAATATTCTGCCCGCTGTGATGTGGGAATATGAACGGTTGAAGTCGGCGCTTGAAAAGGAGTAGATGGAAAGAGGCTCCGGGTCTTTGCACGAAGAGTACCCCGGCAGGGACCGGAGCAGGCTCGTTCCCTGCCGGATGTGAAGGGAGGAAGATCATGATTCGACGTGTGTTCTCTTTGTTGGTGGCGGGCGTTCTGTTTCTCGTTCTCTGCACCGTCTCTTCGGAGGCGACGGAACAAACGGAGAATGAGTATTGCAACGCGCGCTTCGGTTTCTGTTTTTCGTATCCGGCGTATTTCGAAATGGATCCGCCTCCGGCCAACGACGATGGACGTATCCTGCGCGACGGCAACGGGTGCGTTGTGACGGCGTGGGGAGGGTACAACGTTCTTGAAGAGACGCTTGCGGAAGCGATGGCGTCGCGGAGCGAGGATTTCGACACCGTCACCTACGAAGCCAAGGGGAAAAATTGGTTCGTCCTTTCGGGGTACAGAGGGAGCGATATCGTCTATCTCAAGCTCTGGGTGGGGCGGGATGCTGTCAACGGCGTGGAGATGACGTACCCCTCGGCGTTGAAAAAAGAGTACGATCGGATCGTGACGAAGATCGTCCGTTCGTTCCGGCCGGGAGAGTTGTAGCCTTTTTGCGGACGCCGGAAAAAAGAAGCGCGGAGAGGTGTATGCCGCCGCGCTTCTTTCGCTCTTTCTAGCCCAGTGTGCCGAGAGCGAGCGCGATGCGCTCCATCCCGTCCTTCAGCAGCGCCCTCGGCGTGGCGATGTTGATCCTCGCGAAGCCCTCGCCGCCGGTTCCGAACCAGTGTCCGCCGTCGAGCGCCACCTTGCCCTTCTCCACGAGCAGCTTCTCCAGTTCCCGGCCGGAGAGTTTCATGGCTCGGCAGTCGAGCAGCGGGACGTACGTTCCCTCGGGACGGAGCATGGAGACGGTTGGAAGATGCTCCGCCAGAAAGGCGTCGATATAATCCAGGTTGCCTTCGAGGTACTCGAGAAGCGCGTCGAGCCACGCGTCTCCCTTGGTGTACGCCGCTTCAAGCGCGGCGCCGCCGAAGACGTTTCCGCCGTCGATATGGACGAAATCGATGACGGCCTGATAGTTGTCGCGCAACCTTTTCGAGGGGATGACGACGGCTGCGGTGGCGAGGCCCGCGATGTTGAAGGTTTTGCTCGGGGCGACGGTGGTGATGGTGCTCTCCCTCATCGCGTCGGAGACGTCGGCGAGCGGCGTATGTTTCACGCCCTTGTACAGAATGTCGCAATGAATCTCGTCGGAGACGACCACGACGCCTCTCGCGGCGCAGATCGCCCCGAACTTCTCCAGTTCCTCCCTGCTCCAGACGCGCCCCACGGGGTTGTGCGGCGAGCAGAGGAAAACGAGCTTGACCGCGGAGTCGTCCAGCTTCTTCTCCAGGTCCTCGAAGTCCATCTCGAAACGTCCGTTGACCAGTTTCAATGGGTTTTCCACGACGGTGCGGCCTCTCCCCTTGATAGTGGAGAAGAAGGGGTAGTAGACGGGGGGCTGGACAAGAATTCCCTCTCCGGGCTGGGTAAAGGCCATGATGGCGGCGGCGAGCGCGGGGACGACCCCCGGAGCGTGGCGGATCCACTCGGTGCGAATTTCCCAGCCGTGCCGGCGCCGGAACCACCCTGCGATCGCCTCGCGGTACGGTTCGAAACGGCGGGTATAGCCGTAAATCCCGTGGTCCACGCGCTCCCGAAGGGCTTCGATCACCTCCGGGGGCGCTTTGAAATCCATATCGGCAACCCACATCGGAAGCAGGTCGTTGGATCCGAAGAGAGGCTCCATACCGTCCCACTTGGCGCAGTCGGTATTTTTTCTGTCGATTACAGTGTCGAAGTCGTAGCGTGCCATAATGCAAACCTCGCTTTCAAAAAATCGTTGATACTATCATATCATTTTCGATGTGGAGGAAGAAGCGTGTCCCTCATAAATAAAGGCCTTCTTTTTTTAAAAAAAGAGTATATTTCAGTGTTTTGTGCTCAGAACGAGACGCTTGGTGTACGGAGCGCATTCTCATCTCCCGCAGCGTTGCGGAATACCCCATTTTCTCCTAACCGCACGTCCGCAAGAGAGTTCTTGAGAATCATATTCTTCCAATTCTGAAGTCACGCCCTCCCTCTTGTAGGAATGAGAAAGAAGTGGTAGTCTGATAGCCCAATCGTTCTTCTCTCACTCAATATCTTGTGCGAGAAAGTTTTTGCAGTATGTATATAGTGTTTTTAGGAGGGGTTCATGTGTCAGTATCCTACAAGGAACGCTTTCGTTCTTCCGTTCCCGCGCCGTCGGCAGGCGGAGGCAAACGTCTCTCGGAGAACGCCCTGTGGCTTCTTGACCAGCGCTATTTCGCCCGCCGCTACGACCCTGTCGTCAAGGGAATCCGGAAGGAGAACTCTTTCGAGGAGTTCGCCCGCCGGGTGGCGCGTACCGTCGCATGCGCGGAGACGAAGTATCTCGGCGGAGGGGAAGAGGATCTGCGGTGGCTTCGCCGGCTTGAGTGCGGTATTTTCGACGATATCCTGAACCGGCGCTTCCTGTTCAACTCCCCGTGCCTCTTCGGGGCCGGGGCGGGGCTGACCGTGGATCCCCGGATGGCGGAAAAGCTCTACTGCGACCCCGAGGAACTGACATTCGACGACTACTCGCTTCTGCACCGTTCGAAGACGAAGGGCCAGCAGCTCTTCGCCTGCTTCGTCATCGAGGTTCCCGACAGCATCGACGGCATTTTCGACTCCGTCAAGGATGCGGCCGTGATCAGCAAATACGGCGGCGGCGTCGGAGGAAACTTCGGCCATCTGCGCGAGCGGGGCTCCGTGATCAACGGCGGCATCGGCGGTCAGGCGAGCGGGCCGGTATCGTTCATGGAGACGTGGAACACCATGGGCGCGGTGGTGGTGCAGGGCGGCCGCAGGCGCGCCGCCCTGATGGGAATGCTCTTCGACGACCACCCCGACATCTTCGACTTCATCGACGCAAAGGTCGACGAGGGGAAGCTGCCGTACTTCAACATCTCCGTCTGCGTCTCGGACAAGTTAATGAAGTCGGCGCAGACCGGCGCGGACTTCAGTCTCTTCTCGCGGAGCAGCGGCAAGGTCGTCCGCTCGCTCAACGGCGCCGAACTGTGGAACAAGCTCTGCGAAAGCGCGTGGAAACGCGGCGACCCCGGTATCTTCTTCATCGACCGGGCGAACGCCGACAACCTGCTGAAAGCCGACGAAACATGGCGCATCGAGTCCACGAATCCGTGCGGCGAACAGCCGCTGCCGAATTATACGAGCTGCAATCTTGGCTCGGTGAATGTGGAGGCCTTCGTGGAGCGGAGGGAGGACGGGGGCGTTCGCTTCGACTTCGGGGCGTTTGTCGATCAGGTATTCCGTTCGATGTACTATCTCGACCTGGTCATCGACGCCTGCTCCTATCCGCTGGAAAAAATCGGCGAGCGCACGCGACGCATCCGTCCCGTGGGGCTGGGCATCATGGGGCTTGCCGACGCCGCCATCCTGCTGGGGATGCGCTACGGCTCGGAGCGTTTCAAGGTCTTCTGCAGGACGCTCGCGGATTCCATGGGGAGCGCCGCGCTGTGCGCAAGCGTCGGTATGACCGAGGAGATGGGAAAGGATCCGTTCCCCGACGCGCATCTGGTCGAGGAACTCTTCCGCAGATTCGCCCGCGAACAGGGGGAGGAACTCTTTCCGGAGTCGTGGTTCGCCTCGCTCGACCGCGAGGCGATACTGTCGTTCGTCGAGAAGATGCGCTCGTCGTCGACGGTCCCCTACACCCTGGCGAACGCATTCGGATCCTTCTTCACCGCCGAGGGGATGGGGAGCGAACAGGAGCGCCTTTCGCTCGCCGCGAAGATGCTGCAGGCCTTCGCACGCGGCAGACTGCGCACCAGCAGACGCCTCTCCATCGCGCCCACCGGCTCGATCTCCATGCTCATCGACGCCAGCGCGGGTATCGAGCCGAACTTCGCCTGGAGCTGGAGCCGCCGCATCGCCAAGGCGGACGGGGACGGCCAGGAGACGAGGGAGTTCCATCACAAGCTGCTCTCTCCCCTTCAGGCGGCGGAGCTGCATGATACGGGCGCGATCTCCGACCCCGTCTTCGTGACCGCCTACGACATCGCGCCGGACGAGCATGTCGAGGTGACGGGTATCTTCGCGGGCGTCGTCGACAGCGGCATCAGCAAGACGGTGAACCTCCCCAACGACGCGACCGTGGATCAGGTGAAGGCGATCTACCGGCGCTGCTACGAGATGGGCGCGAAGGGGATCACGATCTACCGCGACGGGTCGCGCTCGTTCCAGCCGATCGAGACGACGAAAAAGCCCGAGAAGACGGAGGAGAAACAGCCGCTCTCCAGCCGCGTCAAGGAACGCCCGGGACTCGTCGTCTTCGGCAAGACGATCAAGGAGACCACGCCGTGGGGGAGCATCTACGTGACGCTGAACTTCGACGGCGCCGAACCGTTCGAGGTCTTCGCCACCATCGGCAAGAGCGGCTCCGAGCTGAAGGCTATGACCGAGGCGCTGTCGCGGGCCATATCGATCGGCCTGCGAAGCGGCGGCAAACTGGAGGACTTCATCGCCACCCTCAAGGGGCTCTCCGGGAAGGAGTACTGGCTCTTCGAGTTCGACGACAAGCACGTCGCCCGCTCGATACCGGATGCGATCGCGGTGCTGCTCGAACGCCTGATAGGAAAGGACGTCGGCGTGCACGGAGGCGGCGGAGGAGTGGAGTGCCCGGAGTGCGGCGCACCGATGGAGATGATCTCCGGGTGCGAGTACTGTTTCAGCTGCGGATACTCTCCCTGCAAATAGACGATCCGGGAGAGCAAAAAAGCCGGAACCGGGAAAAAGCCCGGTTCCGGCTTTATGTGTCGTGAGACATGGCTCAAGCGACGATGTCGAAGAGGAAACCGAGGATCTCGTTCCGCCGCTCGATGAGGCGCACTATCTCGTCCGGAGGAATCTTGCGGATGATCTTCTCCTCGTCGTTGCTCTCCTTGACGATCACCTGCACAAGATCCGCCTCTTCCTCGATATTGAACTGGAGGTATCTGCTGTGGAGGGCCGCATTCTCCTGGAACGTATCCAAGGCTCGTTCGAGCGCTTTATCCCCGCGCACAAAACGATTGCGGATTCGTCCCTCGGAGAACGTCCGCTGCTCGTCGTATCTTTTTCGAGGGTAGGATGGTTCAAGGTAGTTCTTTCTCGCCCACCCCATAACCTCGACAGAGGGAACGGAAAAAGCAGGAGACATGTTACTCACCTCCAAAATACACTCCACCATCGAGGAGAATATACCCCAGAGCGGAAGAAATGTCAAACGATTCCGTTTTGAAAGAAAGCGTTTCGCCATTGACACGCGGCGGAAATCGCGTATAATTCTTCCGGTGTTTTTGTTTTTACAATTGAGACTCTTATCGAGAGAGGTGGAGGGACTGGCCCGATGAAGCCCGGCAACCTGCCTGAAAAGGTATGGTGCCAACACCAGCAGCCGATGGCTGACTGATAAGAGGGAGCGTTTGAGAACAGTCAAAGGCCCTTCTTGCGAAGGGCCTTTTTTTCATTACTTTGCATCAAGGAGGAAAAACAAGTGACAAAAGAGCGTTATCTCTTCTCATCCGAGTCCGTAACCGAGGGACACCCCGACAAGGTGGCCGACCAGATTTCCGACGGAGTACTCGACGCGATTCTCGCGGAGGATCCCATGGGACGTGTCGCGTGCGAAGTGCTCTGCACCACGGGCATGGTGATGGTGGCCGGAGAAATTACAACGGAAACATACGTGGACATCCCCAAACTTGCAAGGGACATAGTGAAGGACATAGGCTACACTCGCGCGAAGTACGGTTTCGACGGCGATACCTGCGCCGTGCTCACCGCGATCGACGAGCAGTCGAGCGACATCGCGCAGGGCGTGAACAACGCGCTCGAGGTGCGCGAACATCTGGTTACGGAGGAAGAGATCGCAAAGACCGGCGCCGGCGACCAGGGGATGATGTTCGGCTTCGCCTGCAAGGAGACCGAAGAGTACATGCCCATGCCGATCGCGCTGGCGCATCGCCTCGCCAGGCAGCTCGCGAAAGTCCGCAAGGACGGCACGATCCCCTATCTTCGGCCGGACGGAAAGACGCAGGTCACCCTGGAGTACGTGGACGGAAAAGCCGTGCGTGCGGACACCATCGTTGTCTCGGCGCAGCATCATCCTGAAGCGACGCTCGCCGAGATACGGGCCGACATCATCGAGCATGTCGTCACGCCGATCATCCCCGAATACTTGATGAAGGGCGACACGAGAATTCTCGTAAATCCGACGGGGCGTTTCGTCAAGGGAGGCCCCATGGCCGACTCGGGACTTACCGGCAGAAAGATCATCGTCGATACCTACGGGGGATGGGTCGCCCACGGCGGCGGCGCCTTCTCCGGGAAAGACCCGACGAAAGTGGACCGCTCCGCGGCATATATGGCGCGTTATGCGGCGAAGAACGTCGTGGCGGCGGGGCTTGCCGAACAGTGCCAGATTCAACTGGCCTACGCCATCGGCGTAGCCGAGCCCGTCTCCATCATGCTGGATACCTTCGGAACAGGGAAGCTCTCCGACGTGGAGATCACGAAGCTGGTGCGTACGCACTTCGATTTCCGGCCCGCGGCGATCATTCGGGACCTTGAACTCCGCAAGCCGCAGTATCGCCGTCTTGCGGCCTACGGACACATCGGCCGCATCGATCTTGATCCGATGCCCGCATGGGAGCGGACAGACCGCGCTCAAGCCCTTGCCGCGGCGCTGAAATAGCGACGTTTCGACTCTCTCCGGACGGAGGATCGCGATACGCGCGGTCCTCCGTTTCTTTTCCTCGCCCTCTCCGTGTGCTATGATGACCAACGGAAGACCAACGACGTCCTTTGTTTCGGAAGCGAGGAGTGATCGAATGAAAACAGAGAAGATGCTGGCGTCGATTGCATTCTGCACGATAGAGGAGTTCGCGCCGCACAGGAGCAGGCTTCTGTCGCTGATAAGCGCCGTATGCGGACCGCAGAAGGGAATGCGTCTTTTCGTAGCAGTCAACGAAGCGGTGAACAACGCGCTCTTCCACGCGAACAGGGAGCTTCCGGGGGCTGGAGTGCAGATCGTCGCCGTCGACGAGGGAGAGAGCCTGCGCGTTTCCGTACGCAGCGAAGGCAACGGTTTCGAGCACGACTTGAGGACCGATCCCGACGTTTTTTCCGATTTTTTCAGAGAGTCGGGCAGGGGCGTCCAGATCATCCTCCACGTGGTGGACGAGGTCCGTATCGAAGAGTCCGGGAGTACCGTCACGCTTCGTATGGCGAAAAAAGAGTCGCTGGAAGATGTCTCCTCGATCTCGTTATGAGGTGATCGCATGAAAAACTCTCTTCAATCCCCGTCGTCTTTTCCTTTGACGCTCGAGGTGGCGGGGTTTCGTTTCAACGGAATGAATCTGCTGGACATGTTCGGCGAGTCTCTCGTCATGTGGGAAACCGCGACGGGAAACATCGTCTACATGAACGAGGCGGCGCGCGTTCTCTACGACTATACGCTCGCGGAGTCGCAGACGCTCTCCGTCGACGATATTTTTCCCTCCCGCGACGGGCTTGCCGACAGGGCTTTTTCCGTGACCACGACCTCGCACAGAAAGCGGAGCGGAGTATTTTTCCCGGTACAGGCGACCTGCCGTACTCTGGCGCAGGATTCGGAGGAGATCATGATGATGGTCGTCGCCGATATCTCGCCGGAAAATCTGGCGCGGGACGACGTCGCGCTCGCTTCCGACATACAGAGGGGATTTCTTCCGGGAGATCTGGTAGGGGAGCCTGATGTCGAAGTGCGAAGTATCTACCGTCCGATGTTCCTCATCAGCGGAGATATGTTCGGGTATCACTGGGATCCCTCCGGCAGAATCCTGAACGGCTACATCTACGACCTTATGGGACACGGCGTTCCTGCGGCGCTGCAGACATCGGCCCTGATGGTGCTCTTCCGGCAGGCGTTCGAGGACGAGGACAGAATCGGCTCCAGCCTGACGGAGAAGCTTCAATGGGTGAACGACACGGCTGCCGAACGATTCCTTTCGGACTCGTTCGCCGCCGCTATCTGCTTCCGTTTGGATCTTCGCAGAAAAACGCTCTCGTATTGCGCCGCAGGAATCAACGCCTTCCTGCACGGAGTGAACGGGGAGCTGCGAAAAGTGCCGACCCCCGGCTCGCTCCTCGGGCTTTCGAGCCGGGTCGAGTTCGGTTCGGGCGAGATATCTGTACAACCGGGAGATTACTTTCTTTTCACGAGCGACGGGTTTCTCGACCTGCTCGAAGGGACGGAGCCGCTCCGGATGACCTTCTCCGATGCGTACGATCATTTGTTCCAAATCGGATACACCGGCGCCAGCAGAGACGACCTGTCCGCTCTCTGCATTCATATCCGCTGAGAGGGAGCCGTTACCGCCTTTCGAAGCCGATCGGCGGAATGTTGCGGATGATGACCTCGACCAATTCGTCGGGGTCCACAGGTTTTGCGATATAGTCGTCCATCCCGGCATCGAGACACATCTGCCTGTCGCCTTCCATGGCGTATGCGGTCATCGCGATGACCGGCAGCCGTTTCTCGGCGCCTTGTTCATTGGAGCGAATGGCCTGCGTCGTCTCCAAGCCGTTCATCCCCGGCATTTGGATATCCATGAAGGCCAGGTCGAAACGCTCTTCGGCTATTTTTTGAAGCGCCTCCGCACCGCTCTCCGCGAGCGAGACGCACCAGCCCGGTCCGCCCTTTTTGCGCAGTATCGTCCTGGTGAGGCTGCGGTTGAATTTATTGTCGTCGACGACGAGGATCGAGAGCTTCTCCGGCAAACCCGGCGCTTCTTCCGCGACGGCCCGCTCCGGTTCCGCGGCGGATTGTCCTGCGGTCTGTCCGGCCTCGGCGATCTTCTTCATGGTGACCGTGAACTGAAAGATGTTCCGCTCGTCTCCGGCGCTCTCGGCCCGGAGAGCCCCTCCCATCGCCTCCGCCAGCCCTTTGGCGATGATCAGCCCCAGCCCGACCCCTTCATATGCGCGTGAGAATGCGCTTCGGTCGAGGGCGGAGTAGTCGAGCATCGCGCTGATTCGTGCTCCGGTGATGCTCTCGGCGGAGTGCGCGACGGAAAAGCGGAGCGTGATTGTTTCGTCGGTTTCTCCTATCGAAAAGACGTTGATCTCGATCTTTCCTTTTGCGGTAAAGGCGATCGCCGTTCCCACGATATTGCGAAGCACCTGTCTGAGTCGGGCGCTGTCGCCCGTGAGAAATTCGGGAATATCCGGAGCTATGGAGAGTTCCATCTGCAGACGGCGTTCCTGCGCGGCTATAGCCAGCGGGCGGACCGCCTGCGAACAACAGGAACGAAGAGGCACGGGATCGGCTTTCAGCTCGAGCTGCCCCGTTTCGAGCCGTGAAAGGTCCAACAGCTCTTCGACGAGCAGAAGTAGATCCCGGGACGACGACGACAGCATCTCGACGAATTTCTTCTGTTCGAGATCGAGCTTCGTCCCCTGAAAGAGGTTGACCACGCCGACGATCGAGTTGAGCGGAGTGCGAATTTCATGGCTCAGGTTGGCGATGAACGCGGCCTTTTTTCTGTTCGCGTCCTCGGACTTCGCCAGGGCTTCTTCCAGGCGTGCGATCTTCGCGGCCGTTTCGTCCGGAAAACCTTGCAGTACGTTCATGGATGATCCTCCTTGTTCGCGCGGGGCGGCCGACATCTCCTCTTCACGTGTCCATCCTGATTATAAACCGGAGAGGGGAAAAGAACAAAGGGGAGACATTTTTCCCGTCTCCCCTTTGTTCCGTATGCGTACTCCCGATCGTCGCCTTTCCTGCTCAGCGGAAAGCGTACACTTTCCCGTCGTAACTTCCGAAGTAGACGACCCCGCCGACCACCAGCGGAGAGGACATGATTTCTCGGCCCGTCTCGAAACGCCAGCGTTCAGCGCCCGTGGCGGCGTTGAGGGCGAAGAATATTCCCGCGTCGCTGCCGAAGAAGACGAGCCCCTGATGCACGACGGGGTCGGAATGAATGCCGCCGGGCACGGGAAACTCCCATACCGGTTTGCCCGAAGCGGCGTCGAGAGCGACGAGCTTGCCGTTGATGGTGCCGAAGTAGAGCCGCCCTCCGGAGACCGCCGGAGATGTTGTGATCGACTCCCCCGCCGCGTACTTCCACAAAGGGATCACTCCCTTGATCCGGACGGCCTGCATCAGTCCGTCCCAGCTTCCGAAATAGACGATCCCGTTTGCGACCACAGGCGCCGCGCCGATCGGACCGCCGCTCCCGCCTCCCCACTCCTTCTTCCCCGTCTTCGCGTTCAGGGCGTGGAACAAGCCCTCGTATGCGCCGACGAAGAGCAGCCCGTCGCTGTACGTCGGCGAGGAGCGAAGCTCTCTTCCCGTGTCGAAAGACCATGCGAGGCGACCGTTGGAGGCGTTCAGCGCGTATGTTTTCCCGTCCGTGCTGTTGAAGAACGCCTTCCCGTCGCCCGCGGCGGGAGACCCCCATATCGAACCGGTGGTGTACCTGTCGCTGGAACCGGTTTTATAGTTCCACTGCACGTTGCCGGTTGCCAGGCTCACCGCGAAGAGGGTTCCGTCCGCCCCCCCGACGAACGCGTTCCCGCCGAGGATCGCCGGAGCGCCGTTGATCGTGGCTTTCGTATCGAAAATCCAGAGAGCGCGTCCGGTGTTTTTGTCGAGAGCATGCAATTTGCCCGTCTCGTCGCCGATGAGGATCTTGTCCCCCGCAAGGGCGGGGGATCCCGAGACGCCGGCTTGCGCATCGTAGCTCCATTGGAGAACTCCTTCCCACCCGGCCGCCTCCGTCAAGGGGAATACGGAGAACAGAAGGAGAGAGAGCGCGTAGACACCGATGAACGATCTTTTCTTGATAGAGTGCATTTTCGACACCTCTTTTCATTGGTATGTTTCCTTTGTTGAACATTATACCGCACCGGTCGATTTCTGCACCGGAAAAATACGGACGTTGAAAAGAAGAAACAAGAGGGGTACAATTCGGAGCGTTCGTAGGAGAAAGGAGCGTGGTGCGCGTGGGCCTTCACGTCGCGGCGGAAAAATGGTTGAGCGGATATATCGATTCGTTTCGAGATGAGAAGGGAGCGCTACACCCTCTCATGGAGGTAAAACGTACGCATGGTCTTCGTGTGCGGGACAACGCCTCGATGATCGCTTCGGGGCTGGGGTGGTCCGGGGAGCTTCTTGAGTGCGGTCTGACCGCCGCGCTGCTTCACGATACGGGGCGTTTCCCCCAGTTTTCACGATGGGGAACGTATTACGACGGCGCCTCGCAGGACCACGGCGACCTGGGTGAAAAAACCCTCCGAGAACTCTTTCCGGCCGTAGACGCGGCGTCGGCCGGTCGATGGGAGGATATTCTGCTCGCGGTGCGGCTGCATAATAAAAAAGAGCTTCCGAAGGAGATCTCCCCTTCGGCGCTTCCTCTGGTCCGGATAGTTCGCGACAGCGACAAGCTCGACGTATTTCGCCTCGTGCGGACGCATGTCGAGGAGAACCGTATCAACGACCTGCTGCCGAGAATCGCGCCCGCGGGCGGATACTCCGAGGCGCTCGTCCGCGAGGTGGCCTCGGAGAGGCGCGGTTCCTACAACAACGTCCATTCGCTCTCGGACTTTCTTCTGGTGCAGCTCTCCTGGGTGTTCGATCTCAACTTCGCGCCCTCGTTCCATATGCTCCGCAAGGAGGGCGTGCTCTCCTGGATGGAGAGGATTCTTCCGCCGGAGGAGACCGTGAACGGTTTCATCCGTTCCGTTCTTCGCCACGCGGAACTCATGGAAAGCGCCTGAAAGAAAAAACAGCAGTTCGCCGGGAAAAACGAATTTTCCCGGCGAACTGCTGTATCGGGGCAAACAGCGTTCTCAGTCGAAGCGGTGCGCGATGACGTCGATGATCGCCCTGTCGAGGTCGCGCATGCCGTGGATGGAGACCTGCACCATGTTGTTCACGGTCTTCTCGATGGTCTCGTCCACGAGTCCCTGGGGTTCCGGGTAGTGCCCGTCGAAGACGAGCAGGGCGGCGTGATACGCCTCCAGCGCCCCGGTGCCCACTTTCAGAGCGCAGGTGTCCTTTGCGCCGTCGCAGACCATACCGACCAGGTTGCCGAGGATGATCAGCATCGCCTGCGCCGCTTTGGCGATGTCCTTCGTTTTCAGATAGACCATTGCGGCGGCCGCTCCCGCGCCTGCGGCTACGGTGCAGCCGCAGGTCGGCGTCAGACGTCCCGTGCGGCTTTTCACATAGCTCGTCGCAAGGTGACTGAATGCGATGGCCTTCGCGGTCTCTTCCCTGCCCGCGCCCTCATGCGCGGCGAAAATAGCGACCGGAAGAATGGCGGTGACGCCGTGGTTTCCGCTGCCCGCGCTGCTCATTACGGGGAGGGGGGCTCCCGACATCCGTGCGTCGGAAGCGGCTGCGGCGAAGGATTTGATTTTCAGGCTGAGGTCGTCGGAGTCGAAGCCCGCTCCTGAGTGTTTACGGATTGTCTTGCCTATGTCGAGTCCCGTGGTGCGGCTTCGGTCGAAGCCGTATTCCGCGATAGTCATGTTCATTTCGACGCCTTCGAGGACGTACGCGATGTCCTCCTCGTCCATCATGTCCACCATCGAGACGAGTTCCGAGAAACCCATGCGGGCGATCTCTTCGGAGATGTTCTTCGCCTGCCCCGAACTCTTCGCGGGGGCGGCGGAGAAGCGGATCGCATCGTCGAGAACGACCTCGACGATGTTGGTGTGCGCGCCTTCGATGCGGCAGATCGCAGCGTGCTTCGCGGAGCGGAGCGTCGCTTCGACGTAGACGCCGTGACGGTTCATATCCGGGACGACCTTGACCGCTCCTTTGCCGAGCATCTCCATCGCCCGTGCAACATCCTCCTCGGCGCAGTCTTTCAAGACTTCGAGACCGTACTCGGAGCGCCCGCACCGAACGGCCAAAGCTGCGGCGACGTTGTTTCCGCGAAGCCCTTGGGTTCCCGGAATGCCCACGTCCACGCCGTTCTTGTAGACGCTGTCGCTCACGATCACTGCCACGCTCTCCACAGCTTCCGGCAGCTCTTCCTTCGCCCGGGCGACGGCCAGCGCCACCGCTCCGGGCTCGGTACATCCGAGGGCCGGTTTGACTTCGCATTTCAGAAATTCTTTGATGGTGAACATTCTGTCCCCTCCGCGCAGAAAATATGAGAATCAGAGTATATGCTAGAATAAATGGTACCGTGCGGTGAAATAGCCGTCAATCTCCTTCAGTAAAAATCGTGCGTAGCGAGAGATGCGTTTTTTTACCTTGCTTGCTTTCTTCACTATAGGATAAAATAAACCATCGCGGTCTGATCGCTGCTCACCGGAGCGGGGTCAGGAGAACACTTTGCAGAGGAGAGAATCTTTTTGAGCATACAACTTCCCGTTTTAAAGTTAGGGAAACACACCCCCCGCTACCCCTTGATTCAGGGGGGCATGGGAGTCGCAATTTCGGGGCCCAGCCTCGCCGGACATGTTGCCAAATGCGGCGGAGTGGGAACGATCGCCAGCGTCGGATTGGCCGCCAACTCCCCTCACTACAACGGCCGCAACTACTTCGAGGCGAACCAACTCGCCGTGAAGGACGCCATCGCCGATGCACGGAAGATCGCCGGCCCGGGCGGGGTGATCGCCGTCAACTGTATGGTGGCCCTCACCGACTACGACAGACAGACGCTTTCGGCCTGTCAGGGGGGCGTCGACGTGATTATTTCGGGCGCGGGGCTTCCTTTGCGTCTGCCTGAATACACGCGAGACTTTCCCGATGTGGCGCTTGTCCCCATCGTCAGCTCGCTGAAAGCCGCCGCTCTGATCACTCGCCGCTGGGAGAAGACCTACGGCCGCGTTCCCGACGGGTTCGTCGTGGAGACGCCGAAGTACGCGGGGGGACACCTCGGCGTAACGAAGATGGACCAGGTAGACGACGAGCAGTTTACCCTCGAGACGGTCGTACCGGAACTCGTGGAGTTCGTCGAGAAGGAGATGGGGAGCGATATCCCCGTCATCGGAGCCGGCGGAATCTGGGATCGGGAGGATATGGAGAAGGTCTTCTCTCTGGGAGCCAAAGGCGTGCAGATCGGAACCCGTTTCGCCTGCACCTTCGAAGGCGACGCTTCCGACCGCTTCAAACAGGCTTACATCGACGCGACCGAGGAGGACGTGGTCATAATTCAGAGTCCGGCGGGCCTCCCCGGCAGGGCGCTTAAATCGCCCTTCGTGAAGCAGTATCTCGAAGGGGACGTCAAGAGCAAGCCGTGCATGGCGAACTGCCTGACCCACTGCCGCTACAAGACGGACAAGGAAACCTTCTGCATCGCGCAGTCGCTCATCGACTCCTTCCGGGGCAACTGGGAGGAGGGGCTCTTCTTCTGCGGTTCCAACGTCGTCAAGGTGAAGGAGATGCAGCATGTCGAAGACATCATGAGGGACTTTTTCCCCGAAATGGAGTAGAGGCGGAAGTTCGCCGGAGAGGTACTGCCGCAGCGGTCCTTTTACAAGGCGGGAGCATGCTCCCGCCTTTTCCGGTACGGAGAGGAGGAGAGAACCGATGAGACGGACGATGCGACGGTGCGCGCTTGTACTCGGAAGCCTGTTCGTCGCGTTGCTGTGCGCGGGAACGGCGCCGATTCTCCCTGCGGAGGGCAAGGAAACGTACTCCTCCGGAAGCGTCGGGACGACGGAGCCGCCTCGGGCAGTGCTGCAGGTAACCGCACTCGACGCGGAGAAGACCGTTCGCCCGATACCGTCGACGAAGCAGGCGATCCAGGAACGGATACGGGAGATTCAAACCGAGATAGATTCGATCACGGGGAAGAAGGAACACCTCCTGGAGGGGCGAAGCGTCGAGGAAGAAGATGTGCGCAGGGTGCTCATCGCTCTAGGGGCGCTTCAGAACGTCTACTCCAGGTACATGAGCGCCATAGACAACCTTGAAGAGGCGAAGATGGAGGAGGCGGCGCATGCGGAGAAAGCCTCGCTCCCCGTCGTCGCCGGGCAGCCTCCGTTCAATCTTTCATTTTACGAGGAAGTGCGCAACCGCTTCGAGACGGTCGAACAACGCCTTGATTCGGTCGTCTCTTCGATACGCCTTGCCGAAGGGAGTCTTTCGGCGCTTCAGGAGCAGGCGCAGAAGCTGCAGGAGCGGCATAAAACCCTGTTCGACGAGCTGGGGGCGCTGGAGAACGCCGCCCGTGTGAAAGTAACGTTCCAGCTCAAGGAAGCCGAAGCGGATCTTGAAGGGGCGATGGCGTCCCGCACGGTGCAGACCATGGGGATCGAGGCGCAGACGAAAATCCGTACGGTGCTCCAGGAGGAGCGCGAGACGCTGCAGAAAGCGCTGAACTATGTCAGGAAACATCTCGCGTTCGACGACAAGGACCGCATGGCGCGTGTCGAGAGCATCGGCGGACAGATAGCGGCGGCCCGCGAGAAACTGCCGGCGCTTCGGGAGGAGCGAGAGCGGGCGCGCACCGCGCTCACAAGAAGCCAGGGAGCGCTGACGTCCGCCCGGAACGAAAGAGAACGCCTCCTCGCTCAGGTCGGCGTCGCCGAGCAGACGGCGGCGCTTCAGCTTGCGCAGGTCTCGTTGGAGCATACCGAGCAGACACTTCTCTTTCTCGAAGAGGAACAGCGTATATGGAACGCCCGGTATTCTCTTCTCGACGGAAGCCTGAAGGGGCAGGAGCTGTGGGACATGCGCTCGACCATCCTCGCCCGCGTGAAAGACCTCGAAAACGCGTTTCTCCTCCGTCAAAGAGGCGTCTCGGCCGTCCAGTCGGAGATACTCGCAGCACAGAAGGAGCTGGAGGAACACTCCGGAACACACGCCGTGCTCGCCAGAATACGTTCGAGGATAGAACTGCTGAATAAAACCGTGGAGAGCGCCAACGCCTCGATGGCCCGTGTCTTCTCGCTTTTCAACCAGTACGGCCGCCTCCGGGAGGAGATCAACGAGCATATCGACGCGGTGCGTATCGCCGAGCGGGTGACCACCTTCGGCAAGGAGCGTTTTTTCGCCTTTTGGAATATCACGCTCTGGTCCGGCGACGGATTCGACATCACCGTATCCAAACTGGTCTTCGCCGTGCTTCTCTTCCTTGCCGCGTTCTTCCTGAGCGGCCGTCTGACCGCATTCCTGAGCAGAACCCTTCTCAACAGATTCGGCATGGACTCGACGGCGACGATGGCCAGCCAGAAGATACTCTTCTTCGTCCTGATGGGAGCGTTTCTCCTCGCCGCGCTCGATCTGGTCGGGATTCCGCTCACCGCGTTCGCCTTCCTCGGAGGCGCCCTCGCCATCGGCATCGGTTTCGGCGCGCAGAACATCTTCAACAACCTCATCAGCGGGTTCATCCTGATGTTCACCGAACCCATACGGGTCGAGGACACCATTGAGATCGACGGCCTGTTCGCGACGGTTCAGGAGATCGGCACCCGCGCCACGAGGGTGAAGACGTTCGACAACATCGACGTGCTCATGCCCAACAGCTACTTCCTCAATAACAAGATCGTCAACTGGACGCTCACGGACCAGAAAATCCGTCTTCGGATCAACGTCGGCGTCTCGTACCGGTCCGACCCGAGGAAGGTGGAGGAGCTGTTGCTGCTGGCCGCGAACGACCACACGCGCGTTCTGCGAAACCCGGAGCCGTTCGTCGTCTTCAGAGAGTTCGGCCCGAGCGCGCTCGAGTTCGCTCTCTTCTTCTGGATCGACATGACGACCGCCTCGACGCTCAAAGTGTCCAGCGACCTGCGCTTCCGGCTCGTCGCGCTCTTCGAAAAACACGGGATACGAGTCGCCTTCCCCCAGATGGACGTCCATCTGGATACGAGTTCTCCGGCGGAACTTCGCCTGGATCGTGCCAGGCTGTCCGCCGAAAAACTACAAATACAGGAGGAATAACGCTTCATGCTCTCGCTTGCGGAAAAGGACATCTACTCGTTGCTCCTTGAACTCGTCTCCATACCGAGCGTCTCGTTCTCCGAGGAGGAGAACCGTGCGGCGGATTTTATTTACTCCACGCTCGGCGGACTGGAGTACTTTCGACGGAACCCCTCGCTGCTCCGTTTTCTTCCCGCGGAAGGCGACCCTCTCGGGCGCAAGGCAGTCGCCGCGCTCGTCCGGGCAACGCCTTCCACCGGGAAAACCGTCATCGTCACCGGGCACTTCGACGTTGTCGACGCCGAGGCGTGCGGTCATCTCAAACATCTGGCGTTCTCGCCGGAGGAGTACACCCGGCGGGTCGGCGAGCTGGAGATCTCCGCCGAGGCGAGGGCCGACCTGGAGAGCGGCGAGTATCTCTTCGGGCGGGGCGTCTCGGACATGAAGGCGGGTATCGCGCTCGAAATGTGCCTTCTCGGCGAGGTCTCCCGCCTTGAGACCTTTCCCGCGAACGTCCTCTTTCTCGCGGTTCCCGACGAGGAGAACACGTCGGCGGGGATGCGGGGCGCGGTCCCGTGGCTGGTCCGCCTCCGCGAGGAGTGGAACCTTGAGTACATCGCCTGCCTCAACGGCGAACCGTCCGTCGGAGGGCGGGGAGTCCCCGCCGGAGGAGTGTACGTCGGCACGATCGGCAAGATCATGCCGTTCTACCTCTGCGTGGGGAAGGAGGCGCACGTCGGCGACTACTACGAAGGAGTCAGCGCGTCGCTGCTGACGGCGTACCTTGCGATCGCGCTCGAAGGCTCGCCCGAGACCTCCGAGTTTCTTGGAGGCGTGAACTTCCCGCCGCAGGCGTGCCTCCGCTTCCGCGATCTTGTGAGGAACTACTCCGTGACGCTCCCGGAGCGCTCGGTTGCCTACTACAACTGCCTCACCGTGTCCGGGACCCCCGCGGGCATCCTTGAGGAGATGAAGGGCGCGGCGGCGCAGGCTCTCGACATGACTCTGGAACGCCTGGCGCGCTCCAGGGAAGCGATCAGGGCAAGGGGAGGATTCATTCCGGAGGGAAGCCCTCTTCGTCCGCGGGTCATGACCTACGGAGAGCTGCTGGAGAACGCGCGGAGACGCACGGACTCGTTCGGCGACGTCCTCGAAAACTTTCTGAAGACGCTTCCGGATTCCCTGGACGAGAGGGAGCGCTGCATCGAGACGGCATCCTTTCTTCTGGACCTCGCCGGAGAGAAGGGACCGCTCGTCGTCGTCGGTTTTCTGCCGCCGTACTACCCTCCCCGGCTGAACAGGGGGGAGTCCGAGGGAGAGCGCGCCGTGCTTCGGGCCGTGGAGCGGCTCAAGGATGCCGGCAAAGCGTTCGGACTCGCCATAAGCCGTGTCGACGTCTTTCAGGGGATCATGGACATGAGCTATTTGGGTTTCCAGGGCGCTCCCTCGGAGCTGGACGCGCTCGCGGAGAACATGCCCCTGTGGGGAAGAGAGTACCGCTTTCCTCTCGATGGCCTGAAGCGGCTCGACGTTCCGATAGCGAATTTCGGCCCCATCGGCAAGGACGATCACAAGAACGCGGAACGTATCAATCTTCCGTACTACCTTCGAACGTTGCCGCCGCTCTTCAGGCGGTTCGTGGAGTTTCTCGCCGAGGAAACCTGCGCCGAGTGTCGAGAGACTGACCAAATCTGACGACGGAAGGCGGGATTTCACAGGGGGCGGGGTTTCCGCGATCGGAATCCCGCCCCTCTTTTTTTTCCGCCCGAGTGAACGCCGGGAGTGAAGAGCCCGTGAAAGAGAGTGTGCTGGAAATCTGCGGAAAAGAGTTTTCGGGAGTTGAGAAAAAGAGGATTATCATGGATAATACCGCAGAGCAAGGATAAAAACTGGAATACAAACTGCGTAAACAACACTTTTTATAAACCTCGTTTCGCGACTGGTTTAAAGAGTGAAACGAAATTCACTATACCTTCAGAAAGAGGTGGCATGATGTCTCGCAACAGGTCGGAAGAGCTTATGGAGATGGAACACGAATATGGTGCGCATAACTATCATCCGCTCGAAGTCGTGATCTCGAAGGCCGAGGGGATCTGGGTGGAGGATCCGGAGGGACGCCGGTATATGGATATGCTGTCGGCCTACTCCGCGGTCAACCAGGGGCACAGACACCCGAAGATCATCAAGGCGCTGAAAGAGCAGGCGGATATCCTTACGCTGACCTCCCGCGCCTTCTTCAACGACCGCTGGCCGCTCTTCGCCAAGAAGCTCGCCGATTTCACCGGCAAAGAGATGATTCTTCCGATGAATACCGGCGCCGAGGCCGTGGAAACCGCCCTCAAGACAATGAGAAAGTGGGGCTACATGGTCAAGGGCGTGGAGAAGGACAAGGCCGAGATCATCGTCTTCGAGAACAACTTCCACGGACGCACCATAACGATCATCTCCTTCTCGATCGACCCCGACGCGACGGAATATTACGGCCCCTTCACTCCGGGCTTCAAGGTGGTTCCCTACGACGACCTCGCGGCGGTAGAGAAAGCGGTGACGAAGAACACCGTCGGCATAATGGTCGAACCCATCCAGGGAGAAGCGGGCGTCGTCGTGCCGAGCGACGGTTTCCTGAAGGGGCTGGAGACGATCGCGAGGAAGCACAATATCCTCCTTGCGATCGACGAGATCCAGACCGGTTTCTGCCGTACGGGCAAGAACTTCGCGTTCCAGCACGAGGGGATCGATCCCGACATCATCATCATGGGCAAGGCCCTCGGCGGCGGCGTCTTCCCCGTTTCGGCGATAGCGGCCGACAAGAAAGTTCTCGGCGTGTACAAGCCCGGCACCCACGGCTCGACGTTCGGCGGTAATCCGCTTGCATGCGCCGTGGCAAGCGCGGCGATCGACGTGCTTGTGGAGGAGAAGATGGTCGAGCGCGCCGAAGAGCTTGGCACGTACTTCATGGACGGACTCAAGGCGATCAAATCGCCCAAGATCAAGCTCGTGCGCGGGAAAGGGCTCCTCATCGGCCTCGTCCTGAACGAGTCCGCCGGGAAGGCGCGCATCTACACCACGGCTCTGAAGGAGAAGGGGCTTCTCTGCAAGGAGACGCACGACTGGATCATCCGCTTCGCCCCCCCTCTCGTCATCACGAAGAGCGAGATCGACCAGGCGCTCGAGACGATCCAGGAAGTGTTGTGCGCTCCCGGAATGCCCATGCCCTGCCTATAGCCTCGTCGAGTTCCCGCGTCTCCACTGTAATGACGAACGCCCGGCCGCTGACGGCCGGGCGTTTTACTTCTCCTGCCGTCAGACCATCTCCATCTCTTCGTCGGGGTCGAAGAGAAGAATGTCCCACCGTTCTTCGGTCAGTTCGCGCCCCCATATCGTGTGCGTGACTTCCTCGGTGGGGGAAAATCCGTACATTTCGTAGAGGTGGCGGGCATCCCGAAGCTCGGAGAACGTCCACAGAAAGACCCTGTGGTACAGGTTCATCCGGGAGTAGTCCAGCGCTTCTTCCATAAGGCGTCTTCCCAACCCCATTCCGCGGAACACCGGTTCGACGAGGAACCAGCGAAGCTGCCCGACGCGTTCTTCGACGCGGTCGATAGCGATGGAACCGACGATCGAACCTCCGTGTTCCACCACCCATGCCTGACCAGCGTCGTTCTCCCTGTTCTTCAGGAAACGCGCCATTCCCTCGAAGAGGTATGTTTCGAACGACGGGTCGAAGCCGTACTGTTTTCCGTAGAAGTCCATGTGGCGGGCTGCGATGATGCCGAGGTCTCCCGGAGACGCCGGTCGGACCGAGAGTTCGAGAGGCGACTTGGTCAGAAGCGAACGGATGTTGTCCATTGCGCCCAACAGCGAGGAGACTTCTCTCTCCGAAAGGGGGGAGATGAGATCCGCGGCTTTTTTATCCGAGGCTTTTTCCAAAGAGCCGAGCACACGTTCGCCATGATCGCTGAGCTTCAGCAGGTACGCCCGGCCGTCGAGCGGCGAGCGCTCCTTCGTCAGGAGATCGTCCTGTTCGAAGCGACGGACGATCCTGCTCAGATACCCCGGATCGAGTTCCAGTTCTCGGTTGATATCGCTTGCCGTAGGATTTTCCGAGTGTTTTATTTCGAAGAGCACCCGAACCTCGGCCAGGGAAAAGGGGCTGTTCAGTACCGACTGATTGACTGCGCCGATGATCCGTGTATAGAATCTATTGAAAGAACGGATCTTCTGCGTGATATCATACAGATTCGTTTTCACTGCCATCACATCCTTTCTTTATGGATTCTCATCCTGTAATGATATTCCATATCATTGATGCTGTCAAGCAATTTAGCGTTCGTTTGGAAGAAATTTTTGAGAAAATACACCACTTCCCGTGAGCTTCACCGTGAAGTGTATGCATATCCTAGAATGAGATTCATCGATGTTTCGTCAGGTCCTTCAGACGCTGGAGTTCCTCGGGGAGAATGGCGCCCGAGATGAAGGACGTGTAGGCGGTCTTGTTGTGGAGGAGCGGTTCCTCCCGCAGTTGCGGGATAGCTGCGGCCGCTTCCTCGAACGACGGCGTCCCTGGAACGGGGGAGAACTCGGCCAGCTTCGCCCGGGCGCCGCAGGATTCGGCGAAAAGTATCGAATCCGCCACTGAGGAGGTCGTCTGCCCCGGCAGACCTGCGAGAATGTAGGTCTCCATCTGTTCGGACGTGAAGCCCGCTCGCCGCAAATCGCCCAGAGCACGCCGGAATTCCTCCCCGGACGTCTTGCCCGAGCCCTTTCGTTGAACGTCGGGATCGCTGCTCTCGAGGCTCAGGCGCAGCGTTTGAAATCCCGTCCGCTTGAGGACTGCGGCGCAGCGTTCGTCTATCTCCCGAATGTGCAGGCCGTTCGGCGTGTGGTAACGGACGCCCGGAAAACGGGAGTGGAGCGCCTCGCAGAGCGGGTAGAAGCGCCGCTCTTTGTCGATCAGCAGCGCGTCGTCGTAGAATGCGGCGTCCCGCGCTCCATGCAGAGAAAACTGAAAGGCGGCGTCGGCAAGCGTTTCGGAAAGCTCCCTCTCGACGAACTTCGGGAAGAGACGCTTCGAAGCGCAGTATTCGCACGAAAGCGGGCAGCCGAACGACGTCAGAAGCACCGCGTATCCGGATTCCGCGTACAGCTCCATCGCCGGGCGGACGAGGGGGATGGACGGCAGGACGTCCTGCACGACGTCCGCGCCGGACCGTACGGCGTGTTCGGGGCAGAGCCGGGCGTAGACGCCTCCAAGAATGACGGGAACGCCCGGGAATAGCTCTTTCGCCAGTTCGACGGCGCGAAAGACGCCCTCGTACCAGTAGGTCATGCCGGACGTGACCAGCACGCAGTCCGGACGGGGAAGCGCGCGCATTCTTCGAAGCATCGCCGCGTCGTCCAGACCGAAGCGGTGATAGCGCCGGGGGATGTTCTTGAAAACGGTCGGTTTTGGTACCTCGCTCCGGACCAGTTTCCGCCGCCCGAAGGAGATCGCCTCGCCCGCTTCCTCCGCGAGGCAATCGAGAAGAAATACTGTGTTCTCCCGTCTCCTAAGAGCGTCGAGGAGAAAGAGGAGCCCGAGCGGTTTGGCCCATAGATCGAAACAAGTGAAGTCGAAGACGGGGGGATTGATCCCGAGGATGGTCGCTCCCCGAAGTCCCCGGAGAAATGACGTTGAATCCGCCATGCATGCTCAGCTCTTTTCTGAAGATATGGTGGAAACCGCGGCGCGGCTGTCTCCTCTTCGCTTTCGCCAATGATACCATCGGGCATACGCCCGGCGCGACGGTCTCGACGGTATTTTGACAGGTTTTCCTTCCGGGGTGTATAATCAAGGCGTTCGCATCGGGGGAGTCCGCAACGGACTGAGAGGGGGTTGTTCGCGCCCCGACTCCTGGAACCTGATCCGGGTTATGCCGGCGAAGGGAAGGTGCCGCTTTCAAGGGACATTCCACCGATGGATATTTCGAAAGGAGGAGTGTTCCATGTTTCATATACGCAACACGATTCTCGTCGAAGGCGCTCTCGCAGTCGCCCTCTCCGTCGTTTTCTCGGCGCTTCGCCTCTGGACGATGCCCCAGGGAGGTTCCATCACGCTCGAAATGCTTCCGATCTTCCTCTTCGCCCTCAGGCGGGGCGGCAAGGCGGGGTTCGCCGCAGGAGCGGTCTCGGGCGTTATGCAGCTCATCACCGGCGGCTACATCGTCCACCCCGCCCAGGCTCTTCTGGACTATCCGCTCGCGTTCGGCGTCCTCGGCGCGACGGGTTTCTTCAAGAACATGCCCCTCTGGCTGGGGATATCGATCGGCGGCGCGCTCCGCTTCTTCTGCCACGTGCTCTCCGGGGTCGTCTTCTTCGGCTCGTTCGCCCCGGAGGGAACGAACGTCTGGATGTACTCCGCGGTATACAACGGCTCGTACATGGTCCCGACGCTCGTCGTCTGCGCCGTGCTCGCCTATCTTATCTGGCCCAGGCTCAAGAGGATCGGGACCGAGGGATAATTCCCTCATCGAAGAGCCGTTCCCTGACCTTTCTGCTCCCTGCGGGCAGAGGCGCGGCGGCCAGTTCGGAAGGAAGGGCCCATCTGCCGCCCCCGTCCGCGAGGTCGCCCGGGGAGTGCAGCCGGATAATCCGGACTGCGAGGCGAAGACGCCACTTCGTGAAGGAGCAGCGTACTTCGCCGCCGCGGTCCGGCGCGCATCTCCGCGCCTGTTCGGTCAGCGCCGACTCCGGCTCCGCGGGCGGCGCGCTCCACGGAAACTCCTCGAAACCCGCCCACAGCCCCGACGGCGGGCGTTTCCTCAAAAAGACCATCTCGTTGCACAGGAAGACGGCAAGAATTCCTTCAAGGCTCTCGGACTTCGTCCTTCGGGAGATCATCGGCCGTTCAAGGGCGCTCCCCCGAAGCCTCGCGAGGCAGAGAAAACCGAGAGGGCACTCTCCGCACAGCGTCGACGCGGGCGCACAGAGCGTGGCGCCAAGCTCCATGATCGCGGAGTTGAAGTCTCCCGGACGATCCGGCGGAAGCATCCGTTCGAAGGCGCTCAGAACGGTTCTTTCCCCCGAACTGCGGTCGACGGGCTCTTCAAGATCGAGCAGACGTGAGAAGACCCTCTTCCCGTTGGCGTCGAGGGCGGGGACGTGAAGCCCGAATGCGATGCTCGCCACGGCCGCCGCGGTGTAGGGACCGACGCCCGGAAGGGCGCGTAGCTCCTCGTAGGATGCCGGAAGCGTATCGAGCCCGCGAGCTTCAAGCAGCCGCGCCGCGCGCAGCAGGTTTCTCGCCCTGGAGTAGTACCCCAACCCCTCCCATGCCCTGAGGACATCCTCTTCATCGGCCCCGGCGAGCGAACGTAGCGTGGGGAAGGCGCGCATCCAACGGCGATGGTACTCGACGCCGCGTGCAGCCTGCGTCTGCTGCAGCATCACCTCCGAGATCCATACCGCGTACGGGTCGTTCGTTTCTCTCCACGGAAAAGGGCGTCGGCAGAAGTCGTACCAGCGCAGCAGAGGCCCGACCCCTTCTTCCAAAGGTATAGGCGGCGGATGGTTCATCGTGAGACACGCTCCTTCCCGAAGCTTCTTTTTCTCCCATTGTGTATAACACGCCCCCGCATAGGGTACAATACAAGGAGGGCATTTCCGGACGATTCGGACGTCTCTTCGCCCGGAAGAGTTTCGGACGGCGGAGGCGGTCCCCCGTCCTCTCGGGGGCGCTCTATCCCGCAGAAGGAGGAACGACAATGGCGAAAGAAGAGAATATCCGGTACGACTTTTCCCTTTTCGGCGAGATGGACTCCTATCTCTTCAGGGAGGGGAATCACTTCCGTCTGTACGAGAAGCTCGGGGCGCACGTCGTCGACGACGGAAAGCATCGGGGGACGTACTTCGCGCTCTGGGCGCCCAACGCGCAGGAGGTCAGCGTGATCGGCGCCTTCAACGACTGGGACAGAACGCGCCACTACCTCTCCCCAAGAAAAGACAGCTCGGGAGTGTGGGAGGGCTTCGTCTCCGGCGCGGGCAAGGGGGCGCTGTACAAGTACTCCCTCCGCTCCCGCGACGGAAGCGTCGTCGAGAAGGGCGACCCCTTCGCCGCCTTCTGGGAGATCGCGCCGAAGACGGCCTCCATCGTCTGGCCGCACGACTATACATGGAACGACGGCGAGTGGATGAAGACGAGGCGCGAACGCAACGCCCTCGACGCGCCGATGTCGATCTACGAGGTGCATGTCGGATCGTGGCGGAGAAAGCCCGCCGAGGGTTTCCGCTCCCTCTCCTACCGCGAGCTGGGGCACGAACTCGGCGAGTACGTCCGGTCGGCCGGCTTCACGCACGTCGAGCTGCTCCCCGTGATGGAACACCCCTTCTACGGCTCCTGGGGGTACCAGACGCTGGGCTACTTCGCGCCCACCAGTCGCTACGGAACGCCCGAGGACTTCATGTACATGGTGGACGTGCTCCACCAGATGGGCGTCGGCATCATCCTCGACTGGGTACCGTCGCACTTCCCCGACGACGCGTACGGAATCGCCCGTTTCGACGGCACGTGCCTCTACGAGCACGAGGATCCCCGCAAGGGGTACCAGCCTGACTGGGGGAGCCAAATCTTCAACTTCGGCCGCAACGAGGTGCGCGAGTTCCTGATCAGCAGCGCCTTCTGCTGGCTCGACCGCTTTCACGCGGACGGCCTCCGGGTGGACGCCGTCGCGTCGATGCTCTACCTCGACTACTCGCGCAGGGCGGGGGAGTGGATTCCGAACAAGTTCGGCGGCAGGGAGAACCTTGAGGCCGTCGACTTCCTGAAAAAGCTCAACGAAGCCGTGTACAAAGAGTTCCCCGACGTCCAGACCATCGCCGAGGAGTCCACGGCGTGGCCCATGGTGACGCGTCCCACCTTCCTCGGAGGCCTCGGCTTCGGTATGAAGTGGAACATGGGGTGGATGCACGATATCCTTGAGTATATGCGGAAGGATCCGGTCTACCGGAAGTACAACCACAACAAGATCACCTTCAGCATCATGTACGCCTTCACCGAGAACTTCCTGCTCCCCTTCTCCCACGACGAGGTGGTCCACGGCAAGGGCTCCATGCTGGGCAAGATGCCGGGCGACGAATGGCAACAGTACGCCAACCTCAGGCTGCTCTACGGGTATTTTTTCGCCCATCCGGGAAAAAAACTGCTCTTCATGGGGAGCGAGTTCGGTCAGGGGAGAGAGTGGAACCACGACGACAGTCTCTTCTGGGATCTCCTGCACTCGCCCCGTCACCATGGGATGCTGCACTGGGTGAAGGACCTCAACCGCGTCTACAGGAGCGAGGCCGCGCTCCACGGGCGGGACTTCTCTCCGGAAGGGTTCCAGTGGTGCGATTTGTCCGACTGGGAGCAGAGCATCGTCTCCTTCGTCCGGAAGAGCGCGGGCGGGGATATGGTCTTCGCTGTCTGCAACTTCACTCCGGTGCCGCGTTTCGGTTACCGCATCTCCGTCCCCCGGGGGGGGAGATGGAGCGAACTGCTCAACAGCGATGCGGCGGAGTACGGGGGAAGCGGCGTCGGTAACTTCGGCGGAGTGCTGTCCGAGCCGCTGCCGGACTCCTCGTGGCATTCGCTGACGCTTGCGCTGCCGCCGCTGGGGATGCTCCTCTTCAAGCTGGAACGGCCGGAGGCTCTTCCGGAGTCCGTCGCGGCGAAACGGCCGGAAGAGACGAACCGCCCGCATGCGGAAACGGAGCGCGGCGGGAAGAACTAGCGGAACGGTCGAAGGGAAGGGGGGTAAACTCGCTCCCCCTCCCCTTCGCTAAAAAGCTTATGCGCCCGCCAGGGAGAGCACGGCCCCGAGGATCACGTTCACGCCCTTCGCGATCTGCTCGTAGTCGGTCCACTCCTCAGGGCAGTGGCTCCGCCCCCCCTTGCTGGGGACGAAGACCAGCCCGACGTCGGTAATCCCCGCCATGATCATCGCGTCGTGTCCTGCGCCGCTCTGCATGCTCCTCATCGAGTAGCCGCGTTTCTTCGCCTCTTCCGTGAAAAGGCCGACGATCTCCTCCGACATGTGTACCGGCGCGACGGTGATCTTCTCCGTGATGGACGTTCGCACGCCGTGCTTCGTCTCCATCTCCTTCAGGAACGCGCCGAGCGAGGAGACGAGCCCGGTCACTTTTTCGTTGTTCACCGAGCGAATGTCGACCGTGAAAAAGACCCTCCCCGGAACGATGTTCGCCCCTCCGGGAAAGACCTCCATCCTCCCGATCGTCCCCACGGTACCCTCGCCCGCCTCCCGCGCCGCCCTATCCAGAAAGAGCGCCGTCTCGGACGCCGCGAGGAGCGCGTTCGCCCGCATATCCATCGGCGTGGTCCCGGCATGGTCCGGTCTGCCGAGGATCTCCACTTCCTGCTGCGTGATGCCGACGATCGTCTTCACGATGCCCACGTCCAGTCCTTCGGCCTCCAGGATGGGCCCCTGCTCGATGTGCAGCTCGATGAAAGCCTTCAGGCTCCCCTTCGGACGGACCGCCTCGCCGATCCTGTCCGGGTCGAAGCCGAAGGAGCGCATCGCCTCCGCCGCGGAAATCCCGTCGCGGTCCTTGAATGTGTCGAGCTGCTCGCGGGAGACGCGCCCCGTCATCGCCCGGCTGCCGTAGAGGCCGCCGCCGAAACGCGCTCCCTCTTCCTCCACGAGGGCGGCGAACTCAAGAGGGTACTCCGTTTCGACGCCGTGCTCGTGGAGCGTGCGCGCTATCTCCAGCCCCATCACGACGCCCGCCGGGCCGTCGAAGTCGCCGCCGTTCTTCACCGAGTCGAAGTGCGACCCGATCATTATGGCCGGAGCGTCCGCGCGCTTCCCGGCCCTTCTGCCGAAGAGGCTGCCCGCCGCGTCCTCGTACGTGGAAAGGCCGGCCTCCTCCATGCGCGCCCGGATGTACTCCCTCGTCTTCTTGTCCTCCTCCGAAAAGGAGTGCCGCGTCATCCCCCGTCCCGGAGAGGCCGTGAACGCCGCCATGGCTTCCAGATCCTTCCGGATGCGCTCCGTCCGTGCCGAGATGGTTTTTCCTGCTGTATTCATTTTTCTAACTCTCCTTCGAGGCGAGAAAGATCCCCGCCAGAATAAGCCCTCCTCCGAGGACCTTGAGTGCGGTAATCGGCTCTCCTAGGAAGAGCGCCGCGAGCAGAGAACTGCCGACGGGCTCCCCCAGCAGGCAGAGCGCGACGGTTCCGCCCGTCAGCCAGCGGAGCGCCCAGTTGTAGCTCGAATGCCCCAGCAGCTGCGGCACGAGCGCCATGAGGAAGAACGCGCTCCACGTCCCCCCCGTGTAGCCTGCGACGGGAAGACCGAATGCGAGCACGACGATCCAGAGAACGACGGCCGCGGTGCCGTAGTTCAGCGTCACGTAGCTCCCCAGCGAGATGCGCGGCCTGACCTTCCGGCCGAAGAGAATGTACAGAGCGGCGAAGAAGCTCCCTTGGAGCGCGAGGAAGTTCCCCCACAGCGCGGACCACCCCAGAGCGAAGTCGCCCCAGCTGATGACGACGGCTCCCGGAAGCGCCAGCAGCAGCCCCTTCTTCAGCGACGGGGAGAACGGGTCTCCCGTCAGGAGGGGCGAGAGCAACCCCGTCCACAGCGGGATCGCGTTCACGATGACCACGCTGCTGGCCACGGAGGTGTAAAAGAGCGAGGAGATCCACGTGGCGAAGTGCAGTGCGAGGAAGACGCCCGAGGCGACGCCGCGAAGGATGTCGCTCCTGTCGAGAGAGGAGATCTCGCGCACCGCCCGCCGCGCCGTGAAGGGGAGCAGAAAGAGCGTCGCCAGTCCGACCCTGTAGGCGGCGATGACGAGCGGGGGCGCTTCGGCCATCCGTGCGAAGATTGCTCCCGTCGAAATCGCGAAGACCCCCAGCGAAAGGACGAACCACGGCGAAACGGGCGGCCTGTCGTTCATGGCGCGCCTACTCCTTCGAGTTCCGGTGTTCGAGGTAGAGTTCGTAGTGCTTCTTCAGCATCGCCGGAATCGGCAGCGTGTAGGGGCAGCGGGTGACGCAGACGCCGCACTCCGTGCAGTTGGGGACGGTGTCCAGGTTCGCCGCCGCGAAGCCGGAGGCCACCTTCGGCGACATCCTGCTCGCCAACAGGGGGTAGATCATGCCGCCGGTGATGGCGACGCCGAAGGGACAGGGCTGGCAGTACTCGCAGCGGCGGCAGAACTCCCCTCCCAGTTCGCTCTTTATCCGCGCCATCTCCTCGAAGTCTTTCCCGGAGGCGTTGTTCGGCGCGTCGTAGAACGAGACGACCTGTTCCACGGACTCCGCGGAGTCGTACCCGGGGATGGGGAAGAGGTCGGCGTGGGAGCGCAGGTATTTGAAGGCCAGCGCGGCGTCGGTGATCGCGCCGCCCGCGAAGGGCTTCATGGCGAGAATCGCGACGCCGAGTTCGCGGGCGAGGGGGTGGAGCGCGTCGGCGGCCTCGGTCTCGATGAAGTTGAACGGGAACTGGATGGAGACGAAGTCTCCCGTCCGGATCAGCTTCATCGCCATCGGAATGCTGTGCGACGAGACGCCGATGAAGCGCACCTTCCCGGCTCGCTGCGCGGCGAGCGCCGCTTCCATCGCGCCGCCGGGAGCGTAGATCACCTCCCGGTCCTTCTCCTGGGCGACCTGGTGGAACTGGAAAAGGTCGACATAGTCGGTCTTCAGGCGCTTCAGGCTCAGGTCGATATGCTCCGCGACGCTCTTTCCGTCGCGCTTCATGCTCTTGGTGGCCAGGAAAATCTTGTCGCGGACCGGGGAGAGCGCCCGTCCGATCTTCTCTTCGCTGTCGTGATACAGGTTCGCCGTGTCGAAAAGCGTGATCCCCCTGTCGAATGCTGTCCTGAGCACCCGCTCGGCCTCGTCGAACGTGAGGCGGATGACGGGGATGGCTCCGAAGCCGAGTTCGGAGACGGAGACGCCGGTTTTGCCGAACGGAAGATACTTCATTTGTGTCAGCTCCTTCATGCGGAATGTTTTTCCGACTCTTTCGCCTTCAAGAATACCAGAGAACGGGGGAGTTCGAAAGAGCGCGCCGAGAAGCTCCTCGCGGTATTTTTTTCTTGAAGCTTAAGTATGCTCGTGGTAAAGTTTTCGTGAGAATGTGCGTCGAAAAATACGGAAAGAGAGTGGTCTCCATGGATCCCGTGATCGAGGAACTCCGAAAAGAATTCGCGGCGCTCGCCGACGAAGAGATCCGCCGGAGCGGCCGGCGTTTCTTCAAGGAGAACGTGAACCTGTACGGCATAAAGACCGCCGTCGGCACGAAGATTGCCAAAGAGTATTTTAAAAAGCTCAAGGGAAGGGCGAAAGCGGATATTTTCGCTCTTTGCGAGGAACTTTGGAAATCGGGTATGATGGAAGAGTCGTTCGTCGCCTGCAACTGGTCGTACGCCCTCCGCAAGGAGTACGCCGAAGAAGACTTCGCCGTCTTCGAGCGTTGGGTTTCCGAGTACGTCGACAACTGGGCCTCCTGCGACACACTCTGCAACCACACCGTCGGCGCATTCATCGAGACTTTCCCGCAGTATGTGGACCGGATGAAGGAGTGGACGGCCTCGGAGAACCGGTGGGTACGCAGAGCGTCGGCCGTATCGCTGATCGTTCCCGCGCGGAACGGACTCTTCCTCGACGACGTCTTCGACATCGCCGAGAGATTGCTGCACGACACCGACGACCTCGTGCGGAAGGGGTACGGATGGCTGCTCAAGGCAAGCTGCGAGAAGCACGAGGACGAGGTCTACCGCTATGTTCTGAGCAGAAAGGACGTCATGCCGAGGACCGCGCTGCGCTATGCGATAGAAAAGATGTCCCGGGAGAAAAAGATAGAGGCGATGAAACGGTCGTAAGCCGCATCGCGACGTTTTCGGATCGTTGCGGCGCGCCGGCGAACATGGCGAGGCGACTGCATGGCGCAGTATCGCTCTCTCTTCGACGTGAATTTGTCGGGAGTATATGAAAGCTCCTATGGAATCGAACCCGAAAGCGAGCTGGAAGAAGACGATGGGAAAACAACCGACTGTTGCGGAGTTGCGGAAGCGGATCGCGGATCTCGAGGAGAGAGTGCACCGGGAGAAACTCGCGGAGGAGACGCTGCGGGAACAGGAGATGCGGTACCGCGCCATCGTCGATCAGGCGACGAGCGACGCCCTGCTGGTGCACGATTTTCAAGGGCGTTTTCTCGAGGTCAACCGGCGTGCGTGCGAGAGTCTCGGGTACTCGAAGGAAGAGCTTCTTCGAATGTCCGTGACCGATATAGAACTCGACTTCGATTTGAAGAGCGCTCAAGCGGAGTGGTCCAAAATCGAACCGGGAGTTCCCTTTACCCTGTACGGGCATCAAAAACGCAAGGACGGTTCCGTCTTCCCGGTGGAAATCCATTTCGGCTGTTCGGTGTGGAACGGGGAGAAGCTCTTTCTCGGCCTGGTCCGCGATATTACGGAACGCAGAATGGCGGAAGAGGCTTTGCGTGAAAGCGAAGAGCGTTTTCGGAGCATCGTGGAAGGCGCTCCGGACGCCATTTTCATACAGAGCGACAGAAGATTCGCCTACGTGAACCCTGCAGCATGCCGACTCTTCGGCGCCGCTTCGGCGGACGCACTGATAGGATCTCCTGTTTTCGACCGCATCCACCCTCGGTACCATCGGTTGGCCGGTGAGAGAATGCGTCTTCTGAACGAAGAGCGCCGTTCTCTGCGCGAACGTGTCGAGTTGCGTTTCCTCCGGATGGACATGAGCGAAGTGTGGGTCGAAACCAGCGGAGAGCCCATTTTCTACCAGGGAAAGCACGGGGCGCTCGGCTTCGCCCGCGATATAACCTGGCGAAAACAGGCGGAGGAAGCGCTGCGGGAGAGCGAAGAACGTTTCCGCAGTATTTTTCGCGACAACCTTTCCGCGATGTTTCTGCTCGATCCCGCCACAGGACGCTTTCTCGACGTCAACAGCGCGTGCGGCAACTTCTACGGCCGTTCAAGAGAAGATCTTTTGACCATGCATATTCAGGATATCGGTCTTCATGGCGGCGAGGCGCTCGGCGAGATGCACGCAACAGCTTCCGGCACGCAGAATCGTTTCGAGTCAAGACATCGTTTGGCCGACGGCTCCGTCCGGGACGTCGAGGTCTTCACCAGTACAATATGCACCTACGGCGCCTGCGTGCTCTACTGCATCGTCAACGACATCTCCGAGAAGAGGTCCGCACAGCGTCAGGTACGCCTCCTCGGCAGGGCTGTGGAACAGAATTCCGAGAGCATCATCATCACCGACCACCGGGGCGCTATAGAGTATGTCAACCCTGCCTTTACCCGCTCCACGGGGTACGCTCCGGATGAGGTGGCCGGAAGAAATCCGCGCATGCTCAAGTCCGGAGCGCAGGGCGAGGCGTTCTATAGAAATCTGTGGCGGACCATTCTTTCCGGGGAGACGTGGAGGGGAGAGATGCACAACAGAAGGAAGAACGGCGAACTCTTCTGGGAAGACGTCGCAATCTCTCCGATTTTCGACGACACCGGATCGATTTCGCATTTCATCGCGATCAAGGAGGATATCACCGAACGGAAGCGCCTGATGGAGTCGCTCGTACAGGCAAAGGAGAAAGCGGAGGAGAGCGATCGCCTGAAGACGGCTTTTCTCCAGAATATTTCGCACGAGATACGGACCCCGATGAACGGAATACTTGGCTTTCTCAAGTTGCTCGAGATGCCTGCGCTCGACGACGACGAACGGAGCGAATATATCCGTATCGTCAACCAGAGCGGGCAAAGGCTTCTGGGTACGATCAACGACATCATAGAGTTGTCCAGGATCGAAGCGGGGCGAACGGATGTGCGCATGGAGACCGTCGACGTCGAACAGATCATGCTTTTTCACTACGCCTTCTTCAAGCCGCAGGCCGAGGAGAAGGGGCTTGTCCTTTCGTTGGAGAAACATCTTCGCGGAGAGGAGGCGCTGCTCCGTACCGACAAGAAGAAGCTGGACAGCATTTTGATCAGTCTTCTGGGGAACGCCCTCAAATTCACCGGTAAAGGGGGCGTCGAATTCGGCAATCGGATCGAAGGCTCCGAACTGCACTTCTATGTGCGAGACAGCGGCGCGGGAATTCCCGGAGACCGTATCGAGGTGATCTTCGAGCGGTTCATGCAGGCCGATTCAAGCATCGCTCGCCCGTACGAAGGATGCGGTCTGGGGCTCACTATCGCGAAGGCCAACGTAGAATCCCTCGGCGGAAGGATACGGGTTAATTCCGAACCGGGGAAGGGGAGCACATTCAGTTTTTCTATACCGTACCTCCCGGTCTCCCCGGATACCTTCTTCTCCGAGGCGCCCGGTACGGACGAGATCGAAGAAGGTCCTCTCATCCTGATAGCCGAGGATGACCCCATCAGCTTCCGCCTTATGGAATCGGTGTTGAAAAAAGCAGGGTACTCCCTGTTGCACGCCGTCGACGGGGAGGAGGCGCTGCGCGCCGCGAGCGAGCATCCCGGCCTGGCGCTCGTCCTGATGGATCTCAAGATGCCTCGGATGAACGGCTTCGAGGCCACGCGGAGAATCAGGCGCATCAATAAAGACATTCCGATCATCGCACAGAGCGCGTATGCATTTCCGGATGACCGCCACAAGGCGCTGGAGGCCGGCTGCGACGACTACCTTGTCAAGCCCGTCGATCGGGCCTCCCTGCTCATGACGGTAAGGCGCTACTGCGGTGAGAAAGGAGGCGGGAAGGAGGATGCGGGAGAAAGAAGAACTTGAAGCACTGCGGTTGCGCGTCGCCGAGCTGGAGCGCTCGTTACGGAGAGAGTGTGCGTTCGCCGGAGTCGAAGACTGTTTCAGGGCGGCCTTCGAGTCCTCCGGCGTCGCGCAGTCGATCAAGCTGCTCACGGGAGAGATCGTTATCAACAGAGCGTTCCGGGAGATGCTGGGCTATTCGGAGAACGATCCTCCTTCCTCTTTGTGGGAAGAGCTTACCGCTCCCGAGGACATCGAGTACAGCAGAAACAGGCTCGAAGCGCTTCTCGGCGGTGAAACCGGTGCGGTACGCTATATCAAAAGGTATATCCATAAGAACGGCTCCTACGTTTGGGGGGACGTCAGTCTGAACCTGAGGCGGAATGAAGAGGGGGAGCCGCTCTTCTTCATCGCCACGGTCCTGGATATTTCCGAGAGAAAACGGGCCGAGGAAGCCCGTCGGGAGAGCGAGGCGCTTCTGAAGCTGTTCATCGAACACGCCCCGGCGGCGCTGGCGATGTTCGACCGCGAGATGCGCTACCTTGCGGTCAGCAGACGCTGGATAAGCGACTATGGCTTGGGCGAACGGGATATTATCGGGCTTTCCGATTACGAGGTGTTTCCCGAAATCGACGAAAAATGGAAAGATATACATCGTCGCGCGCTCTCGGGCGAGGTCGTCAAAGGCGATGACGACCCCTTCGAAAGGGCGGACGGCCGGGTGCAGTGGCTTCGATGGGAGGCCCGTCCCTGGTACGCCGGTTACTCCGATATCCGGGGGATCGTTGTCTTTACCGAGGATATCACAGCTGGCAAACACGCGGAGTTCGAGCTGATGGAAAGCGAAGAAAGGTTCCGCAGCATTGTGGAAAATGCCCCGGATGCGATTTTCATCCAGACCGAAGGAAAGTTCGCGTATCTGAATCCTGCGGCATGTCGCCTTTTCGGTGTTGCCGCGCAGGAAGAGCTTATAGGAACGCCAGTTTTGGATCGTGTCGATCCGCTTTACCACGACGTGGTCCGCGGACGGATCCGCAGATTGAACAAAGACAGGCTGCCTGTACGGGAATCCTTGGAACAACGGATGCTGCGGATGGATATGAGCGCGGTATGGGTCGAAACGACAGGGGAACCTTTCTTCTATAGGGGGAAGGCCGGGGCGCTCGTCTTCGTGCGCGACATCACCTGGCGGAAAGAAGCCGAATCCACGCTTCGGGAGAGCGAAGAGCGCTTTCGCTGCGTCTTCGAGGAGAATCTCTCCGTCATGTTCATCGTCGATCCCTCCACAGGCCGTTTCCTTGACGTGAACAAGGCATGCGTTGCGTTTTACGGGTGGTCGAGGGAAGAGATGCTGAGGATGCGAAGTCAGGATATCAATCTGTTGAGCGAGAGTTCTTTGCGGGAGATTCAAAAAGCGGCCGCCGGAGAGCAGTCGTATTTCGAGTTCAGGCATCGCAGGGCCGATGGAAGCGCTCGCGAAGTGGAGGTCTTCACCAGCAGAGTCGCGGAAAAGGGAAAGAGGATTCTGTTCTGCATCGTCAACGACGTCACCTCCCGCAAATCCGCGCAACGGCAGGTACGTCTTCTAGGCAGGGCCGTGGAGCAGAATTCGGGCAGCATCATCATTACCGATGCCGAGCAGAGGATAGAGTATGTCAATCCCGCATTCTCGCTTTCGACAGGCTATTCGGCTGACGAAGTGATCGGACGGCATGTCCGGGCGCTCAGATCGGAAGAGCACGGAGAGCTGTTCCACGAGGATGTATGGAAGACGCTCCTTTCGGGACGCACATGGAGGGGAGAGGTGCGGTCCCGAAAGAAGAGCGGCGAACTCTTCTGGGAGAACGTCGTCATCTCGCCGATTCACGATGAAGGAATGTCGATATCTCATTTCATCGCGATCAAGGACGACATAACGGAGAAGAAGCAGTTGATCGAGTCGCTCGTGCGGGCCAAGGAACGAGCGGAGGAGAGCGATCGCCTGAAAACGGCGTTTTTGCAGAACATGTCGCATGAAATCCGAACGCCGATGAACGGCATTCTCGGCTTCCTCCGACTGCTGGATGAACCCGCCCTCGACGAGGATGAGCGGAGCGAATATATCCGGATAGTCAACCTCAGCGGTCAAAGACTCTTGAACACGATCAACGACATCATCGAAATATCGAGAATAGAGTCCGGGGAGGTTTCGCTCCATATCGAAGAAGTCGACGTCGAACAAATGATGCGCTATCACCGGGATTTGTTCAGCCTGCAAGCTCAGGAAAAGGGGATCGGACTGACGCCGGCCGAACATCTCGTCGGCGACGCGGCGATCATCCGTACCGACAAGAACAAGCTGTACAGCACGCTGTCCAATCTTTTGGGCAATGCGGTCAAGTTCACGCGCAAGGGAGGCGTGGAGTTCGGCAACCGCCTGGAAGGGCAAAATCTGATCTTCTATGTGAAGGATACGGGGATCGGTATTCCGGAGCGCCGACTGGGCGCCGTCTTCGAGCGCTTTATGCAGGCCGATCAGAGCAGCACCCGGCCGTACGAAGGATCCGGTCTGGGGCTCACCATCGCGAAGGCCAATGTGGAGGCGCTTGGAGGATGCATTCAGGTCGTTTCCGAAGAGGGGAAGGGGAGCGTGTTCAGCTTCTCGATACCGTACGTTCGAGTCCGTTGACCAGGTCTCTCCGGCAATTGCTGCGCGTTGATCGAAGACGATGCTCCTCGTTCTCCCGATGCCCTGCAGCCGATTGGATACGCCCTCAGAATATGGCGGCGAAGAGGAAGGGGAGCACCATCAGAATACTCACCAGCCGGACTGTCTGGAGGATGCTCACCTTCAGAGGATCGGCGCCCATCTCCTCGGAGATGATGGACATCTGCGAGAGCCCTCCAAGCGATGAGGAGAGAAGGCAGGTGGGGTAGTCCCACCCCGTCATCCTGTGGAGCAGCACTCCGAGGAGGATGCTGCACAGAAGCATGATCGCGGTGAGCGCGACGACAGGCAGCCAGAGCGTGGCGAACTGGCGCAGGGTGGGGACGGTGATGTTGGAGGCGATGATGATGCCGATGCCGATCTGTGCCGCCGTCCGCAAAATGTCCGGCATCTGAGGAAGCTCTCCTCGGAGAAGATTCACCGCCGCAACCGCGAACATCGCGCCGGTGAGAATGCCGACAGGCAGCCGCAACACGTACCCCGTAATGCCTCCGGCAAGCGCCGCGGCGAGCAGCATCGCATACCCCTTCGCCGACGGTCCCTCCGTCTGTCCGAGCGGAGCAGGCTCGCCGTCGTCGGCAACGGGGGGCTCCACCCGCAACGGCGACGGCGAAGGGAAACGACTCCGCTCACGGCCGCCGAAGCGTTTCGTCCATACGCGGCAGACTACCGGGGTGATCAGGATCGCCGAGAGCAATCGAAATACCTGGAGCAGCGTCACGCTTGCGACATCCGCGCCAAGAGACATGGAGAGAAGCGCCATCTCCGCAATCCCTCCCGCCGTCGAGCCGAGGAACGCTGTCTGCGGGGAGAGGTCGCTCATCATGTACAGCGCGCCGCCTCCCAGCAAAGAGAGAATGAGCATGCTCAGAGAGACGACGAGGGCCGGAACGGGAAGCTCGCGGAGAAATGCGAGCGATTTTCTGTTCACCCGCAAGCCGACATAGCAGCCGATCACAAGATTGCTGTAGCGGGAGATCCACTGCAGGTGCGCCTCGGGGAAAAAGCCCGCCAAGTTGAGGGCGCTCGCGAAGAAGAGCGAACCGAGGATCGCCGGAACGGGCAGCGAAAGTTTTTTAAAGACCATGTAGCCGGCGGCGCCGACCGAAAAAAGCAAAAGGATCGCTTTCATGAGAAAGAATACAAACCTCCGAACCGCGCGGCGCGAGTGTTAGTGATGACGAATAGCGAACGTCGTTTCGCCTTCCTTCGGCGGCGTCTCCAGCACGGTCAGCCGCGTGACCGTCGCCGTGGACGGACCCTTGCGGAGCCACAGCTCCATCTTTTCCATCGCCTCCCGCTCGCCCTGGGCGTGGACCTCGACGGCGCCGTCGGGCAGATTCCGGACCCATCCGGTCACGCCGAATTTAAGCGCCATCCTCGCTGCGGAGTGACGGAACCCGACCCCCTGTACCGTTCCCATCACAAGAAAACGCTTACGGATCACCGTCATGCTCGCGCCGCCGACAGGCCTTCGATGCGCTCGATTCTGGATTCAAGAGAAGGGTGCGTACTGAAGATGCTGTCCCTTCCCTTTTTGTTCTTCCGGAGCGGGTTGACGATGTACAGGTGCTGCGTCCCCCGGCTGGCTCCTTCGAGTTCGTTCGGATCGCCGGTCAGTTTTCTCAAGGCGGACACCAACCCCGCAGGATTTCGCGTCAGCTCGACCGCCGAAGCGTCCGCGAGGTACTCCCTCTGACGACTGACGGCGAGCTGGATAATCGAGGCCAGAAGCGGCGCGAGCGCGGCGAGCACGAGCGCGACGACCGCCATCACCGCCTGCCCTTTCCCCCCGTCGCTGGAACGGCTGCTGCGGCGACGCCCGTAGAAGACGCTGCGCAAGACCACATCGCAGATGAGCACGATCGAGCCCACCATGACCGCCATCAGCATCGCGAATCGGATGTCGTAGTTCCGCACGTGCGACATCTCGTGCGCCATGACGGCCTGAAGCTCTTCGCGGTTCAGCTTTTCCATCAGTCCGCGCGTGATCGCAACGCTCGCGTGCTGCGGATCGCGTCCTGTCGCGAATGCGTTCATCGCGCCGTCCTCGATCATGTACACCTTCGGCATGGGCAGACCGGCGGCGATGGAGAGTTCTTCCACCACATTCCAGAGCTGCGGAGCGTCCTCGTGACGAATCTCCCTCGCGCCGCTCATCGAGAGGATCATGGACGCGCCCGCATACCACGAGATCAGAAAATAGATCACCGCGACCGCCGAGGCGACGAAAAGACCCGTGTACCACTCGCCCCCCCACCAGACGCCGACGGAGGCGCCCAGCCCGCCGAGCAGCAGAAGAAGAAGGAAGAAAAGAAGGATGCTCAGACGCTTGTTGTGCTCTATAAGCCCCTCGAAGCTGACCATGTTTTCACCTCCACGAAACCTGAACGGACCGCAACTCGGAAGCGTCCTCGGCCGCCCACATGGAGCGCGGTTCGTAGCCCAGCCGCCGCGAGATCAGATTGTTCGGGAAGACGTCGATAGCGATGTTGAAGGCCTTGACGGCGTCGTTGTAGTACTGGCGGGCGAACGCGATCTTGTTCTCCGTCGAGGCCAGCTCCTCCTGAAGCGCGAGGAAGTTCCGGTTCGCCTTCAGCTCGGGGTAGTTCTCGGAGACGGCTAAAAGAGATTTCAGCGCGCCCGTCAGCTGATTCTGCAGCGGAGCGGCCTGTTCGGGAGAGGTCGCCGAAAGCGCGGCGCTCCGTAAAACGGCGATGCGTTCGAATACTTCCCTCTCATGCGTCGCGTACCCCTTCACAGTCTCCACGAGGTTCGGGATCAGATCGTACCGCCGCTTCAACTGGATGTCGATCTGGCTCCATCCGTTCTCCACGCTCGCTTTTCTGCGCACAAGGGTATTGTAGATGTAGACGGCATACACAAGAATCCCCGCCGCCAGCGCGACGAAAAGATACACTCCGTTTCCCATGGGGCGCAGCCCCCCTTCCGGACAGGATGTACGCTACAAAATCATTATACACCAGCCGCTTTATCCAAGATGACGAGGAAGATGTTCCTTAAAGAGTTCGTAGACGCGGCGCGTGACCGGCCCCGGGCTTCCGTTCCCGATGACGGTGTCGCCCACTTTCGTCACGGGCGTCACCTCTTTCACGCTCCCGGTGATGAACGCCTCCGTCAGATCGGGCAGCTCGTCGAGCGTCATGCAGCGGTACTCAACGTTGAGCCCTTCTTCCCTGGCGAGGCCGATGACGACCTCCCGCGTGATGCCTCGAAGCACCCGATGGTCCGGCGCCGTGATCAGGTTGTCCATCGCCACGCCGAAGAAGCTGCTCGTGGCGGATTCCGTGATCTCTCCGTCCGCGCAGTGGAGCGCCTCGAACGTCCCCGGAAGGTGGTTTTTATACGCGTTCATGTAATTGATGGACTTCACCCTGAAAAGCTGCCGCGCTTCCGGAAGAAGGGAGAGCGCGACCCCTTTCGTGAAGAACTCCTCGGGCACGGGAGCGACGGGCGAGAAGAGCGCCAGAAAACGCGGCGAAGGAAACGAACCGTACTCCTCGACGTCCCCGCCGGTCAGGAAGATCTTCGCGAGCGCGTCCCCCTCGAAACGCGACAACCCCTCCCGGACGATATCCCCTATCTCGTCCGAAGAGAGCGGCATCGCGATGCGCGAAAGCCGCGCCGAGTTCGAGAATCTTTCCAGATGAGCGGAAAGAGCAAAGGGACGGCCGCCGTAGCTTCGCACGCTGTCGAAAACCGCGACGCCGCGCTGCAGCGCGAGGTCGGAAACGGGAAGTGCCGCCTGGTCCCCATCCAGAAACACCCCGTTTATGTAGCATACTACCATGTTGGAAAGCACCTCGATTATGTAAAAAATATGTTCGATTGATTTCCATATCCTAACATCTGAACGCGAGAAGCTCAATGCCGAATCGCCGGACTTGCTTCATCGGAGCGAGATGAATCGATATTCGGGCCCGGGAAAACAAAAAAGACCGCCGGTAAATGGCGGTCTTTCAATATATAATGCCGTACGTTCGTACGGAAAATATTTGGTAGCCCCAACGGGATTCGAACCCGTGTTTTAACCTTGAGAGGGTTACGACCTAGGCCACTAGTCGATGGGGCCACTACTTTGCTTGGCTGGGGAACCTGGATTCGAACCAAGATTACCTGATCCAGAGTCAGGCGTCCTGCCATTGGACGATTCCCCAACTTCGGGCACGCGCCGTTTCTCGTGTGCGGGGAACATGATACCAGAAATCCGGCATTTGACAAGGGGGGGAGGGAGGGATTTTGGTTTCCTCAAAAGAAAGAAAATTTAACGGGAAATGAAAGAGCTTGTTGTGTACGTCTCCTCTCCGATTTTCACTCCCTTTCGACATTATACTGTTTCAAAAGTTCCCGAAGCCGTTTGTCCGTTTCCGACTCGATGATCAGCGGCCGGGGGGCGGCGGGCGCTGTCTCGCTTCCTCCCGTCGCCTCCGCGGGAAGCGGCGCGATCGTTATCGGAGTCGGCGTCGGCCTCTGTTCATGAGGGCGAATTTCCTGATGTGCGTGCGGCGCCTTCGGTCCGGTCTCTTCCGTGCTCCTTTTTTCTTCCGCAGGGCGGGGTTTCGGCGCCGCGTCCGCCGCGCTCTTCGGGAAGGACGCGGAAGGCGCGAGGACGCCCGCCGCGCGCGCCACGAACTCTTTCCAGAGCGGGGCCGCTATCCTTCCTCCTGTGGCGCCTTTCCCGAGCGGTTTTCTGTCGTCGTTGCCGACGTAGACGGCGGCGCAGAAGCCGGGGATTCCGCCGACGAACCAGGCGTCGCGGAAGTCGTTGGTCGTTCCGGTTTTTCCGAAGACCTGGAAACCCGCGATACGCGCGGCGCGGCCTGTTCCGGATTCGACGGCCTTGACGAGGATGTTCCTGATGCCGTTCGCGGTCTCTTCGGAGAGGACGCGCTGTTTCTTTCCCTTGGTTGTGAAGAGTATCTCCCCCTCGTCGTCCCTGATCTCGCGGACGAGAAATGGCGATACTCTGTACCCTCCGTTGCCGAAGGCCGAGAAGGCGACCGCCATTTCGAGCGGAGTCAGCGAGGCGCTGCCGAGGGCCATGGTGGGGTTTTCGGGGAGGTGCGGCGTGGTGATGCCAAGGCTACGGACGGTCTCCTCGACGGCGTCCTTGCCCGCTGTGAGGAACGCGCGGACCGCCGGCACGTTCAGCGAGCGGATGATCGCCGTCTCGACGGTGACGCTTCCGTGGTACTTCCCATCGTAGTTCCTGGGGGACCATCTGCCGCGCCCCGATCCGAAGGAAATCGGCGTGTCGAGAATTTTCGTGCCGGGGCGCCACCCTTTCTCCTCGAAGAGCGCGGCGTAGATCAGGGGCTTGAAGGCCGAACCGGGCTGCCGGTAGGCCTGGACCGCCCTGTCGAACTGGCTTTCGTCCCAGTCTTTCCCGCCGACGAGCGCTCTGACGCCGCCGGTTTCCGACTCGAGCCCCACGATCGCGAGCTGGAATTTCGACTTTGACGCAATGTCCTCGGCAGTCTCCTGCAGGTCGGGATCGAGCATTGTGAAGACGTGCAGTCCGCCGCCGTACGCTCCTCTGACGCCGTACTCCGGTAGGAGCGTGTCGATGAGGATTCTCATGGCGTAGTAGGGATATTTCATGTGTTCCGATGGATGGTTGCCGGGCTCCGGGACGAGCGCGAGGGGTGGTTCCGACTCCGTGCGTTCCTCCGGAGAGATTATGCCCGTCTCGAACATCCTTGCGAGGACGCGCCTCTTTCCCGCCTCCGCCGCATCGGGCGACGCGCCGGGGTTGAGCCGGTTGGGAGAGGGAATCAGGCCGGTGAGCATGGCGGCCTCGCCGAGAGAGAGCGCTTTCGCGCTTTTCCCGAAGTAGACGCGCGACGCGGTTTCCACTCCCCAGGCTCCGCGTCCGAAGTAGATTTCGTTGAGGTATTTCTCCAGAATCTGTTCCTTCGAGAATTCGTGCTCAAGGCGGAACGCGATGATCGTCTCTCGGAGCTTCCGCTCCATCGTCCGTTCGTGCGAGAGGAACATGTTGCGGGCGAGCTGCTGGGTGATCGTGCTTCCGCCCTGACGTATGGCTCCGGCGCGTCTGTTTTCGAGGGCGGCGCGGGCTATCGAGAGCAGGCTTACGCCGCCGTGCGAGAGAAATCTTGTATCTTCCGCCGCGATGACGGCCATGGGCATCCACGGAGAAATTTCGGAAAGAGGAAGTTCGACTCTGTCCTCGATGAAGAATCGCGCGAACGGCTTCCCGTATCTGTCGTAGAGCAGCGTCGTCCTCATCGGCTTGTACGTGCGGAGTTCATCGAGCGAGGGGACGCCTTCGAAAGGAAAATGGAGCACGGCGTGCAGTCCGAACTCCAAGGAGAGCCACACGAGAAGAAAAAACACAACAGGACGGACCAGAACGAGGCTGAAGAAACAGAGTATTTCCCAGGCCACTTCCGTTCGGGACATCTCTCGTTCCCTGGTCGGTTTTGTCTTCTGCCGTACGTGTTTCCAGTTCATGATTTTTCTCTCCTCCGGAAATGATACATGCTCCGGTCGTTTCCAGCAACGGTATACAGTGCGGAGGTTCGCCGTTTCTCTGCTTTTTCAGCGAGTTCCCTAAAAAAAGGGGCGGCAAAGGGTTCACCCCCGCCGCCCGTGCTCTATCCCCGAAACCGGCGAATAAGCCACGATATCCCCGCGACGCCCGCCGCGGCCAGAAATACGAGTATTCACGGAGGACAGACGAAACCCCTGGAGTCGTTCTTCTCTTCTCTCAGCAAACTCACCCCCTAGGGGTATTATAGCAGACACGGTGAAGGTGTTGAAGAGAGGCTCGTCTCACCCGAGCTTTTTCATCATCGCTGTGCTGCCCGCAGGGCAGACCCGATCGAGCGCCGAACTCGAAAGAAGTGCGGAAGGGATGTCGTCTCGCTCCACGAGGCTGAATCCGGCCCTTTCAAAAAAACGCTCCGCCGTCTCGGTGAGCAGATAGACGTTGCGTACGCCTCGTGAGCGGGCATCGTCCATGATCGCGCGCGTCATCCGTTCGCCGAATCTTTTTTTTCTGTCGTGCGACCGGACTGCAAGCGAGCGAAGGAGTCCGTTACCGTCTTGAATCTCCATCCCCGCCACGGCGGCGATGCCGGAGTGCTCCAGCACCAGGAAATTCTCCGGAGCTTCCGCCGCGCCGAGCGGCGTGAGTCCGTTCTCCTCCAGGAGCGAGGTTATTGCGGGGACGTCATCCGAAGCGGCTCTCCTGAGGGTGTAGTCGCGCCCCTCCACGAGGTCCGCCGCGGGTTTCTTTCCCATGACGATCGCGCTCGCAAGGGCGCCGTTGATCTCGCGGCGCTCTTCTTCGGAGATATCGGGAAAGAACATGTCGGCGACGTTTTCCGGCACTTGGTACACCTTTGAACGCCGCACCTCGACGTGTTCGAACCCTGCCGCTTTCATCTTCGCCGCGTACTCTTCCTCAAGGAGCGCTCCGGAGATGCACCCGGACCACGCCGCGAGGTTCTTCGTTCCTTGCTCGGAGACGGGGCGGATGAAGACCGTGTCCGAGACGCAGAATCGTCCTCCCGGCCTGAGGACGCGGTACGCCTCTTTCAGCACCTTTCCCTTGTCCGGGGAGAGGTTGATGACGCAGTTGGAGATGATCACGTCGACGGAGTCGTCCTCCAGCGGCATTTCCTCGATGTACCCCTTGACGAGGGAGACGTTTTCGATCCCCTTCAGGTTTTCCGCGGCGGTCGCGAGCATCTCGTCCGTCATGTCGAGTCCGATGACCTTTCCGTGAGACCCGGTCATCTCCGAGGCCAGGAAGAGGTCGAGCCCGGCGCCGCTGCCCAGGTCGAGGACGGTCTCGCCCGGATGGATGCGCGCCTCCGTGAAGGGGTTGCCGCAGCCGAAGGACTGGTCGGCCATGTGCTCCGGCGTTTTCTCAAGCGTCGCCCCGTCGTAGTTGCCTTTCGTCATGCTGAGTATGTCGGCTCCTCCTGCGCTTGTACAGCACCCGCCCGACCCGCAGCAGCACGTCGTGTTTTTTATCGCTTTGGCGTACCGCTCCCGTACATAGTCCCGAATGTTCTCCACCGCATGTTCCTCCTCGTCCTCGTCAAAGTGTGCCGGACATGTTCCGGCAGCAGCGCAGATTTTCCCGAATCCGTTCTCTTTCGCCCCCCATGGAGGCGCTGTTCTCCGCGGATTCGGTAACCCATTGAAGCAGCGCCGTGGAGATATGCGGAGAGGGGCTGTAATAGACCCATTTTCCGCGTTTCTCCGACGCTATCAGCCCGGCGGCGCCCAAGAGGCTCATGTGCCGGGATGTGGTCGCCGCCGAAAGCTCCAGCAGCTCGGCAAGCTCGCAGACGCACAGCTCTCCTTCGCTGAGAAGCGTCAGGAACGCCTTGAGCCTGTGCGCTTCTCCCAGTGCCTTCATGGTGCAAAGAACGGATTCCATGTCTTCCCCCTTGCCTGTAACAATTCGACGTTTGTGCAATTAACGAAATGATGATATGCTCTCTCGTACATTCTGTCAATACCCCTACGAGGGGAATGCGACGGGAACGGAATGCAAAGCGTCTTTCCGTCGTATGCCCCCGGCGCGTTTCCTGTATTCTACGGAGAAAACGAAGTTCCCCTCAAAAGCCGTCTGATACGATATACTCTACACACTATCTCTTGTCCTTCCGGATCGTTTTCCGCGGACGCCAAGAGAGATGAACGAAAGGGTGGTCGCTGGTTATGACGTTGATTCTGTATCTTCTGGCGGGGGGGTGCCTGGCCGCCTCCGCGGTTTCGAGCCGCGAGAAGACGGTGAAGTCGCTGAAGAAGGCGTGGAAGAGCTTCGCCAATATCGTCCCCGCGTTTTTCGCGGTGCTGCTGCTCGTCTCCTTCTCGGTGGCGTTTCTTCCGGAGCGCGTCATCGCCTCGCTTATCGGAGAGGAGAGCGGCTTTCCCGGTCAGATACTGGCTTCGGTCCTCGGATCGGTGACGCTGATTCCCGGGTTCATCGCCTTCCCGATGGCAAAGATCCTCGTGGAAAGCGGGGCCGGGATCGCACAGATGGCGGTCTTCGTCTCCACTCTGATGATGGTGGGCGTGGCCACGGCCCCGCTCGAAGCCTCCTTCTTCGGCTGGAGGGCGACGATTCTGCGGAACGGCATGGCCTATTTCTACTCCTTCGTCGTCGGGTACGTCGTGTGGATGGCGGTGGCGGTATGAACGCGCGGCAGGTTCTGCGCCGCTGGCGCTCCCCGCTGATCTCTCTGCTCCTCGTGCTCCCTCTGAGCGTATGGAGGCCGGAACTCGGGAAGAGCGCGCTGCTTCTTCTCGGGGAAAACATCCTGATGGTCATGGGGATTCTGCCCCCCGTCTTCATTCTTTTAGGGCTTTTCGATACCTGGGTTCCGAGGGAGAGAGTGGCTCCTCACATGGGCGAGGGTTCCGGCGCGAAGGGGACCGCGCTCTCCGTACTTCTCGGGGCGTGTTCCGCCGGGCCGCTGTACATAGCCTTTCCCGTCGCGGAAGTGATGCTCCGCAAGGGGACGAGTCTGCGCAACGTGTTCGTCTTCATCGGCGCGTGGTCCACGATGCGCATCCCGATGATCCTCTTCGAGATTCAGAATCTGGGCGCTGTCTTCGGACTTACCCGGTACTGCGTTTCGCTCGTCGGGATTCTCCTTATGGCGCTTCTTCTGGACAGACTGCTCGATGCGGCGGAGAAGAGGGAGATCGTAGCCCGTTTTCAGTCGGAATAAGCCATGCGCGCAGCGGCGGTGTCGACTTTTTTACGTAATTGCGCATAGCGAAAACTTGAATTCCGGATGTAGAATAAAGAGATTACGGATAAGCATATTCAGAGTGGAGATTCGTTTTCGCTTCGAAACCGCAAGGGGGACGCCATGTTTTTATTGAGGAAAGCAAACGTTTTGTTCTGGATCCTGCTCCTTGCCGGAGCCCTCGGTTTTTTGGGGTACAGGGTCGTCGCGCCTTCCGGGGCGCAGCAGCGCATACCGCCTCCTTCAGCGGGAATCACCGTGACGGTCTACGAGGTGCAGCCTCGTCTCTGGGAGATTTGGCGCAGCTTTTTCGGGACGGTCCGGTCGGCGCAGGTGCAGAAGGTGACGTCGCAGACGCGGGAAGTCATAGAAGAGATAAACGTCGAAATCGGCGATAGCGTGAAGAAGGGAGATGTGCTCATCTCCCTCGCCGGACAGAGCCAGGTGGCGCTGCTGAGCGCGCGCCAGGCCGCGTTCGACGATGCGAAAGCGCGTTTCGACAGGCTGCAGAGCCTCTTTCAGGCGGGGGGGACATCGAAACAGGAGCTGGACAAGGCGAACGTCGCCGTCCAGGAGGAGGCCGCCAAACTCCGCGACGCCCGGACGACCGTATCCCGAATACAGATCCGTTCCGCCCTCAACGGAATCGTCGTGAGGAGGAATGCCGAGAGGGGCGAATTCGCCGATCCGGGGCGAGAGCTGCTCGCGATCGCCGATTTCGACCGCCGCGAAGTGGAGATGCTCATCTCGCCGACAATACGGGGGCGTATCCGACCCGGTATGGACGTGCAGGTGAATGCTCCCTGGGGCGGGCAGACCATGGGAAAGATCTTTCGCATGGATCCCGAGGCGGACCCCGCGACGGGGTTCTTCCGGGGGATTGTCCGCCTTCCGCCGGAGTGTACCCTCATCCCCGGCGATTACGTACGGATGGAGGTCCGGATGGCGCACAAGGAAGGGACCCTTGCCGTTCCCTATGAATCCATACTCCGCGAGGACGGAAAACCGTATGTGTTCGTCCTCGACGGGGACAAGGCTGTGCGGCGCGAGATCGTCGCGGGGGAGGGGAGCGGGGGGTACGTCGAAATTTCCTCGGGACTTGCGCCGGGCGACAAGGTTGTGAAGATCGGCGCCGGCAGTCTCTACGAGGGCGCCAAAGTCGTCGTCACCAACGGCGCGCTGCGAACCGGCGGCGGCCAGGGAGGCGGACGTCCGAAAACGCCGGAAGCGGGTACGGCGAGCCCCGATAGAACCGGAGAGAAATAGATGGGTATCATCGGCATTTCGATCAGGCGGCCGGTCCTGACCCTGGTCATCGTCATCCTCGCCGTGTTGCTCGGGCTTGCGGGTATGCGGGGGATGGGCATAGCGCTTCTTCCCCGCATCGAAGTTCCGTTCGTCTCCGTGGTGACGCGGTATACGGGCGCGGGTCCCGAGGACATGGAAACGCTCGTCTCCAAGCCGCTCGAGGATGCCATAAGCCAAGTGCAAGGGGCCAGGAGAATAGAAAGCACTTCGCTGGAGGGACTCTCCTATGTTTTCGTGGAGTTCGACATGGAGATAAACCTCTCGGACGCGGCCCTCGACGTGGCGAATCGCGTCAGAACGGTGACGCTTCCTGAGGATGCCGAAGAACCGGTCGTCAGGAAGTTCGATATCAATGCGCGCTCGTTCATGTCCATCGTGTTTACGTCGACGCTGCCGCCGCAGAGGGCCTACGATATCCTGGAGGACAGGGTGCAGCGCCAGCTCTCCCAGGTGGTCGACGTCGCCGACGTCTCCCTTGAGGGCGGGTTGACCAGGGAGATCCACGTCGATCTCGACCCCGTGGCGCTCGGCAGCCTCGGCCTGAGCATCCGCCAGGTGACCAACCTTTTGAAGAGCGGAAACTACAGCTCTCCTTCGGGGCGTATCTCTTTAGGAGACCAGGAATCGATCCTCCGTGTTGTGGGAGAGTCGGCTACGGTTCGCGAGCTGGAAGAGCTGCAGATTCCGCTTGCCAAAGGAGTCTCGGTACGTTTGGCGGATATCGCCACAGTGACGGATTCCACAGCCGAGGTGCGTCGTCTTGCCCGGTATAACGGAAGAGATTCCTTCATCATCTCTCTCACCGCGATTCCGGACGGAAACGTGGTAAGAGCGAGCCGTGCCGTCCGGACGATGCTCGATCAGATTCTCCCGACGCTCCCTCCCGGCTTCTCCATGGCCATTCCGTTCGACGACGGCGAATTCATCTCGGATTCCATCTGGAACGTCTTCCGCGACATGATCGTCGGCACGCTGCTGACGGGGCTGATTCTCTTCCTCTTCCTGCGCCGCCTTTCAGTGACTCTGCTGGTCGGAATCGTCATGCCGACCGCCATCGTCGCCACCTTCATGCCGATGGTGCTGGCCCGCTATACGCTCAACATGATGACGACGCTCGGTCTGGCCATCTCCACCGGTATCCTCGTAAACAACTCTATTCTCGTCATCGAGAACATCATACGGTATCGGGAGATGGGCTACAATCCGCTGGACGCGGCGGAACGCGGAACGAAGGAGATCGCCGTCGCGGTGCTTTCGACCACCGCGACCAACCTCGGCGTGTTCGTACCGATCGCGCTCTCCGGCGGTCGTATGGGACAGATGTTCAATCCGTTCGCCATGACGGTCGTCTTTTCGACGCTCTTCTCCCTCTGGGTCGCGCTGACGTTCACGCCGATGCTCGCTGCCCGTATCGGCAGGTCCGCGGGGCCGTCCGGGCTGAGCCGCTTCCTGACGGGCTGGTGGCAGTGGCTCTACCAGGGGTTCGACGATCTGCACCACGTGCTGGTAAGAGGCGCGGTTCGCTTTCCGCTCACAACCCTTCTGTTCTTCGCCGCTCTCTGCGCGGGATCGATCATGCTTGCGGGGAGTATCGGATTTCAGTTCTTCCCCTCGGCGGACGAAGGGCAGGTCACCATCAGCATGGAGACCTCGGCCTCGGCTTCTCTCGCAATGACGGATCGTTTTGTTCGGCAGGTGGAGCAGCACGTTCTTACGCTCCCGCACGTTTCGGGCGTCAACGCGGTGATCGGAGGCGGCGGATCGAGAGCGGGGCTGAACCGGGCTACGATGCGCATCTATCTTGAAGACGCGCCCGACAGACCCTCCAGTTTCGCCTTTGCGGCGCCTCTTCGTCCTCTTCTCGCGTCCCTTCCGGATATGAAGGCGAGCGTAACCGCCGGAGGAGGACGCGGCGGCGTGCGGGGCAAACCCATACAGGTGGTTGTCCGCGGAGAGGAGGTCGACGCGCTGAACGGTCTCGCCATGAGAGTGATGGAGGTTCTCCGCGGCATCGACGGCGTGGTGGACGTGGACCTCGACTGGCGGACGGGACGCCCGGAGATTCAGATGATCCCCGACAGACTCCGGATGGCGAGGCTGAATTTCAGCTCGGAGAACCTCTCCGATATGCTCCGCGGCTACGTCACGGGGTTGAAGGCCGGAGTCTTCCGCGAGGGGGGCAAAGAGTACGACATCCTCGTCAAGCTGCGCGCGGAGGAGGTTTCCAGTCCGTTCCAGCTTCCGGATCTTCCCTTCCCGACGACTGCGGGCTTCGTCTCTCTCCGCGATCTCGCGGCGCTGAAGGAGACGATGGGGCCGACGCAGATTCTGCGCAAGGACAGGCAGAGATCCATCACCGTAGATGCGAACGTCTCGGGAGTCACCGTGGGCGACGTCTACCGGATCATCGAGCAGCGTCTTCGCGAAATTCCTCTGCCGCAGGGGTACCGTTTCACCTATGCGGGAGAGATTCAGTCGATTCAGGAGAACTTCGGCGCGCTCAACTTCGCTCTCGGGCTTGCGGTGCTGCTTACATTCCTTATGATCGCGGCGATTCTGGAGTCGTTCCTCTTCGCCTTCGTTATCATGCTCACGGTACCGCTCTCGGTGATCGGAGTGGTACCCGCGCTCATTCTGACGCAGACCCCGCTTTCCATCTACGGGCTGATGGGCGTCATCATGCTCGTCGGACTGGTGGTCAACAACGCCATCGTGATCGTGGACTACGCGGAAATCCTCCGCAAGGAGGGGAAGGAGCCTTCCGAGGCCATCGTCGAGGCGTGCAAAGTGCGCCTGCGTCCGATCATCATGGCGGACGCCACCTCCGTCATCGCCATGGTTCCCCTGGCGATGGGCGTGGGCGCCGGCGGCTCCTACCGTTCTCCGATGGCCATCGTCGCCATCGGCGGCTTGATCGCGGGCGGCGTTCTGGCTTTGTTCGTCATCCCTCCGGTGTATAAGCTGGTCTGGAGGGTGAAGTTCAGGCTGGGATATAACGAATAATCGTGTCCCGATACGTTTTTAGGAGGTATGAAAACGATGAACGGCAGCGCGCTTCCGCCTATTGATCGCCCCTACCCCTCGAAGCTCTTCGTCGAGGTGACCACCGCATGCAATCTTCGCTGCGCGATGTGCGTCAAACAGTCCGGCCCCGGAATACCGGACGAGCACATGACCTTGGCGACGTTCCAGCGCCTCCTCCCCGCATTTGCCACTCTGGAGACGTTGTTGCTCAACGGCATCGGCGAGCCGTTGCTCCACCCCTTGCTCGAGGACTTCGTCAGGCTGGCGAAGCGGCGTCTTCCCGAGAACGCCTTCGTCGGTTTTCAGACGAACGGAACGCTTCTCACCCCGGAGCGTGCGCGCTCGCTGCTCGCCGCAGGAACGAACATAATCTGCCTCTCCGTGGATGCCGCGGACCCGGCGCTCTTTCGGAGCATGAGAGAGGGAGGAGGGGCCGAGGACGTGAACCGGGCAGCAGCCGCTCTGAACGAGGCTCGAAAGAGCGTGGGATCGCCGGACTTTCGCTGGGGGGCCGAACTCGTGCTCACCAGCGACACGCTGGGCGAGCTTCCTCGCGTGGTCGAGTGGGTTGGGGAGAGAGCGGGATCGTTTCTGTTGGTGACGCACCTGCTCCCTTACAGGGAGGAATCAGTGCCCGGCGTGGCCTACAACCCCAACGTGGACGAAACGCTCTCCTTCTACAGGGAGAGGAGCCGGGAGGCGAAGAGACAGGGGATCGACCTCTCCCGCTACATCGAGGCTAAATGGCGGTTCCGTCCGGTGGAGCGCAGAGAGGAAACCGTCGCCTTCATGGAGAATGTGATCGCCGAGATTTCCGCGCGCGGGCTGCCGCAGCACGTGCCCAATCTCGTGGCGCACGACGAGGAGCGTCATCGTCTGCTGGAGGAGCTTTTCCGCCGCTGCGGGGAATCGGCGTCGCGTCTGGGGGTGGAACTCCGCCTTCCGTCGCTCAGTCCGCGCAACAAGCGGCGGTGCGACTTCATCGAAGAGGGGAGCGCGTTCGTCGCCGCCTCCGGGACGGTGCACCCCTGCTACTTCCTGTGGCACTCCTTCACCTGCCATGCGGACGGTCGCGTTCGCCCCGTCGACGCGCTCTCCTTCGGATCGGTGAACGAAACGCGGATACTGGATATATGGAACGGTCCGGAGTTTTCCGCCTACCGAAGCGAGATAGGGCGGTACGACTTTCCGCACTGCGGCAACTGTAGCCTTGCGCCGTGCGATTACATCGAGCGGCACGATTTCGAACAGGACTGCTTGGGGAACTCTCTTACCTGCGGATCGTGCCCCTGGAGCGTCGGCGTTCTGCAGTGTCTGCGCTGAGACGGAATTATTCCGGACGATCTCGTCGCGCTTCGTGGATTCTCCTTCGAACAAGCCCGACGATGCCGGAGATCTCCGAAACGACGCTCCCGGCGAGAATAAGATACGGAATCCCCAAGATCGAAGAGGTCCATACCATCAAAACAGGCCCTTGGAGAAACGCGAGAACCGGCGTGAGAAGAAAGCATACGGCCAGGACGAGATAACGAAGCCGCACCGGGCGACGACCTCGGTCTTTTCTGGCTAAGTCGGCGATTCGCAGAAACCAGAATACGAACAAGATATCCACGGTGCTGCACATCATGTTCGTCCATACTTCAAGGGTTCCGAGAAAGCCGGGGATGCCCTCCCATCGCGCCGCCCACAAGAAAAACCGTTCAAGAACGATCATGAAACACCTCCTCTTTCCGCAGGTTTCTCCAGAGCAAAAACGCGACAAGCCCCATAGCTCCCTCGAGAACAAGGTAGCACGTATTCACGATCCGGAAGTAGAAGAGGCAGATGTACTCCCATTCCCGAAGGTTCAGTCCGCGGTGGACGGCGACGGAGAGGGCGGAGGCGAAGTACGCTCCGTAGAGAAGAAGGCAGAAAAAGGCCCAGGCGGTAAAAAACGCCATCGCCTTATCCGCTGGAAGATTTCCCTTGAGGGCGTGCAGTCGATAGAATCGCCAGGCGTACGCGATAAGACCGCCGTCGAGCAGCAGCATTACGGTACAAATAAACTGCCATACCAACGAAGGGGAATTGTTGGTATGGCAGTGCAGGCGAGGGAGCCAGCCGACGAGATCACCTGCGGCCAGCGCCGCGACGGTGAAGAAGAGGAGCGCCTGGGCCGTCGCGAACCGTGCGAGTGATTTTTTTCCACCGCCCAGATCGTCGCAAGCCCGACGGGCGCACACGAGACACGTCTGCTGAACGAACACCCAGAAGAGCACCATGCAGTAGCTGAATGCACGATACATTTCCGTACCTCCGTTCGAAGAGGCTCTTCACATCATGATCGGACCTCGAACCCATTGCGTATATATCCCTGCGCATGCTTCGAAAAACAGCGCGAAAAAACGAACTATACCGACTAAGTTAGGGTATCGATCTTCGCATGTCAATAGTCGGCGACCGTTTTCAGTCGGATTGTTTCGATTGCTCGAGGATCGCCAGGTTTTTTCTTTCAGCGCCGAGTTTGAGCGATATGAGAAGGCAGCGTCGTTGCAACTGTGGAATGAGCGCGGCGATCATCTCCTTGCTGAACCGTGATATGGGACCGGAGACGGTAAGGCAGGCCACAGGCTGCATGGAGGCGTCGAAAATCGGTGCTGCCGCCGAGGAAACCCCCTCCTCCCGTTCGGCGACGCTGAGCGAATACCCTCGTTCTTTTACTTCGCTGTTTTTTTGGTATATCCGTTCTCTGTCGAGAATAGTGTTCGCGGTCAACGGCTCCACCTTCTCCAAAATCCTATCGACTTCCTCTCTTTTCATAAAAGCGAGGAAGCAGCGACCCGCCGCTCCTGCCCAGAGGGGGAAGCGATCTCCCAGTTTGGCGGAGCGTTTCAGGTTGAACGAGCTTTCTATCTGCTCGTAGCAAATCCGGATTTCTCCCTCCCGAAGGTAGAGGTTCACCGTCTCGTTGAACATGTTTTTTAGTTCTTCCATATACGGAGCGGCAATCATGCGAAGGGCGCCCGTTTTTTTCGCAATGGCGCCGAGCAGAGAGCACTTGAAGCCGAGGTGGTACCGCTTCGTCTTCGAATCTCTTTCAAGAAATCCCTCTTCTTCCAGAGCCTTTATCAGCCGTGCGGCTGTGGGGAGCGGAAGGTTCCGCTCCCGTGCGATTTCGGACAAGGTCATTGAATTTTTCGTCCAGGAAAAGGACGAAAGCACCGCCAACCCTTTCTTCAGCGCCGAGGCGCCGTCCTCTTTCCGCATCTGTTTTTCTTCCATAGGGATTTCATCTCCTCGATCGGGGGCTTCACGCATTGACATCTTGATTTGATCGTGTAAGATAATTATACCACAATATGAAATAAACATCCATAATGTGGAAGTTTTACCCCATTCTTTGTAGTTCATGGAGGTTCTGTCATGAAAAAATCCACTATTTTGCGTCAATTGTTGCAGGAACGAAAAGCGCTCCCCGCTCCGGGCGCCCATGATGTGATCTCCGCCAAGCTCATCGAGAAGGCGGGATTCAAAGCGATTCAGGTGAGCGGATTCGGGCTTGCGGCCACCTATCTGGGGCTTCCGGACATGGCGTTCATCTCTTTTACCGAAGTTTTGAACTTCACCCGGAACATAGTGGACGCCGTGAACATTCCCGTCATGGCGGATGCGGACACGGGGTACGGAAACGCCATCAACGCGATGCGCGTGACGGAGCAGTTCATCAAGGCGGGGACGGCGGGGATGAATCTTGAGGACCAGGTCTTCCCGAAGCGCTGCGGGCATATCGAGGGGAAGACCGTCATTCCGATGGAGGAAATGATTCTCAAGATCAAAGCCTGCGCGAAGGTGCGGGACGAACTCGACGCTGATTTCATCATCAACGCCCGGACTGATGCTATAGCGGTGGCCGGAGTCGACGAGGCCATACGAAGAGGGAACGCCTATATCGAAGCGGGCGCGGACATGATTTTCGTGGAGGCGCCCAGGAGCGTAGAAGAGATCAAGAAGGCGGTGCAGGGAATCAACGGGCTCGTCAGCATCAACCTCTTCGACAATATCGAGGGCGGCAAGACTCCGCTCGTCTCCGTTGAAGAACTTGCAGCGATGGGAGTGGCGCGTGTGAGCATCCCTGTCGGCACCACTTTCGCCGCGGCCAGAGGCGTTCAGAACTATCTCGAAGCGATCAAAAGCGGGCGTCTTGCTCCGGAGAGAAAAGACCTCGTGCTTGCCTTCGACGAGTTTAAAGATCTTGTCGGGGTTCCCGGTTTGCGCGAACAGGAAAAGCTCTACCTCCCAAAGTTTGTTGAATAGGGCTTGGTGCCGCGACGTTTTCTTCGTCGCTTTTAACGATGCCTGAAGGAGGGAGAGGAGCATGACGATGGTTTTAGGATTCCTCGGTTTTGGCGAAGTCGGGTATTTTATGTCCAAAGGGTTGAAAAAGGCGGGATTTGGAAGAATCGTAGCGTTCGACAAAGCTCTGCTCGGCGAGGGCCCCGTCGCCGCGACGGTGCGCTCCAGAGCGGAGGAGGCCGGCGTCGAACTGAAAACATCCCTGGAGGACATGTTGCGTGCGTCGGACGCCGTGATTTCCGCCCTTCCTGCGAAATTCGCCCCTGCCGCGGCGGAAGAGGCTCTGCAACTCATGGCGGAGGCCGAATTCTACGTTGACGTCACTACGGCGAAGCCCGCCGAGAAGAAGCGCCTGGAGCGCCTTTTCGCCGAAAAAAATATCAAATTCGTTGATTGCGCAATGCTCGGCCCTTTGCCTATCTATGGACATTCCGTCCCCATTCTTTCCTCGGGCGCTGGAGCGCAAGAGTGGGCGCATACGATGAACCCTTTCGGTATGAAGATCGACGTCACCGAGGGAGACGCCGGAACAGCTTCCTCGATAAAGCTCGTTCGCAGCGTTTTCATGAAGGGCTTGGAAGCCCTTTTGGTGGAATCCTTCCTTTTCGCACGGAAGAGCGGAGCAGAGGATGTCGTCCTTGAGTCCATCGCCGAAACGCTGAAAGTTCCGTTTCAGCAGACCGCTCAGCGTATGATCGCCGCCGATCTTGTCCATGCGGAACGCAGGGCGTTCGAGGTGGGGGAGTCTATCGAGCTGATGAACGATCTTGGCGTAGAGCCCATCATGGCGGAAGCGATCGTAAAACGTCTTTCGAAGTCCGCCGCTTTGGGAACAAGAGAAGAGCTTGGTGGAGTTCCTCCGAAAACTCTTCGGGACGTCTATGAAATATGGTTGAAGAAGCAATATAATTAAAAGTAAGGCGAATTGACGATGAAAGGGAGTTCTTGTACATGTCCGTAGGCTTTCGTGTATTTCTTAAACGTCTTCTTCCCCCCATGGAACTCGTAGAGCGGTTCAAGACCATACCGGCAGCGAATATCGCCGACTGCATGGGCCGCCATAACGCCATGACCCCGCAGATTCGTCTTGTAACGAAGCCCGGGATAGTAAATATGGTCGGCGTTGCCCTGACGGTCAAAACCCGCTGCGGCGACAACCTTATGCTTCATCAGGCTCTCGATATGGCCGGGGAAGGCGATATTTTGGTCGTTGCCAACGAACAGGGAAGAGACCGCTCGCTTCTTGGTGAGATTATGTATCGTCAGGGGGAGCGCCAGAAGATCGCCGGTTTCGTTTTCGACGCTCCCATCCGCGATTGCCTGGCTCTCTCCGGGGGCGGCGTTCCTCTCTACGCCACAGGATCGACCCCGGGAGGCCCGTACAAGGAGGGGCCGGGAGAAGTGAACGTTCCGATCTCCTGCGGCGGGGTTCATGTGACCCCGGGGGATATCGTCGTGGGCGACGCCGACGGCGTGATCGTGATTCCGAGAATGGATGCGGCTAGAGTTTTAGAGGACGTTCTTGTATTTCAGCAGAACGACCGCAGAAAGCTCCAGGCAGCCATCGACGGGACTGCCGACAGGAGCTGGGTGATGAAGCAGCTTGAGGCGAAGAAGTGCGAGATAGTGGACGGAACGTGCGTTTGATTTCTGTTGTTTATTAATCTCTGTGCGCGATTCGGGGCGGATATGCGAGAGCGTCCTTCCAAATTTTTTCGGAATATTTAAGTTTCCGAAAATGAAGGAGGTAGCCGAAATGCAAATTGGTATGAAGTATGCTGAGAGCCTTTTCCTGATAGTTTGCGGGGCGCTTTCGACCGTCTTTTTGGTCGTTTCCTTCGATTACAGCGATATGGCGCGAGCTGTACCCAATATATGCGCCGTCTTTGTTCTGCTCTGCGTTCTTTTTCGCTTGACCCAGATATGGAGGCGAAGCGGCGCCGAGAAAGTTGTTCTGAAAGTACATAAACGAGCGGGTCCTTTTATTGCGATGCTTGCTGGGTATACTGCGGGAGTATCCCTTCTGGGTCTGATGTTGGCGAGCGCCCTTTTTATTCCGATATGCATGTACTGGATGGGGCATAGAAGATTGACGCTGATCGCCATCATCACGGCGGGCTATCTTGTGTTGGTGTACCTCGTGTTTGTCGTGGGGTTCAGGATGCCATTGCCCGACAGTCTGCTCGGTTTGTAAAGGGGGATTCCGGACATGATATTTCAAGGCTTTCTTTCGGCGATGGCGCCTTTCAATATATTCTACGCACTCTTCGGGACGGGGCTCGGGATAGTGATGGGGGCCATCCCCGGTATAGGTTCATCCATGACGATGGCTCTTCTGCTCCCGTTCACCTTCTGGATGACTGCGGAAGGCGCGTTGATACTTCTGGGATCGGTCTATTGCGGGGCTACTTTCGGAGGTTCGATCTCCGCGATACTCCTCAATACGCCGGGAACTCCGGCATCCGCAGCGACGTCTTTCGACGGCTATCCCATGGCGCAGCAGGGAAAGGGAATGGAAGCCATAGGAATCGCCGCGATGGCTTCCTTCGTAGGAGGCACGGCAGGCCTTGTCCTTCTTTTTTTTCTCTCTCCACCCCTGGCGGAAATATCGCTGAAATTCGGACCCGCGGAGCTGTTCCTCTTAACCCTGTTCACCTTTATCATCATTTCGGTCACGGTGTTGAAAGAGTCCGTTGTCAAAGGGCTCATAGCTCTCGGACTTGGTCTGGTTCTTTCCGGTGTGGGATATGATCCGATTTCCGGGGCCCTGCGTTTCACGTTCGGCCTGACCTACCTCGAGGACGGTGTACAGCTTGTTCCTGCAATCATCGGTTTGTTCGCCATATCCGAAGTTTTCGCCTTCGTCGAGTCGGGGGGGACCATTTCCAATACCCTGGAAGCCAAGGGCGGTCTCTACAAGGGTTTCGGTCTGACGTTCAGATACCCGGCGACGCTCATCCGCTCCACGGTTATCGGTTCGGCCATAGGCGCGTTGCCGGGGATAGGCGTCAGCGCGGCGAATATTATCGCCTATGTAGCGGCGAAGGCGCGCTCCCGCAATCCCGATGTTTTCGGGAAAGGAACTCCGGAGGGGGTTATCGCACCGGAGGCTTCGAACAACGCCGTAACGTGTACGTCGCTGATTCCGACGCTGACGATGGGCATTCCAGGAAGTTCTTCCGCAGCGCTCCTGATGGGCGCGCTTATGATTCATGGACTTATTCCCGGATCCGCTCTTTTTTCAACCTACGGGACGGTGACGTATACATTCTTCTTCGGTCTGGCCTTGTCGAACCTCTTTATGCTGCTGGTCACCATGTGTACTGTCCGCTATCTGGTAAAAATTACGGTCGTCGACGTCGGTTTCCTTATCCCTATAATCGTGGGACTGTGCTTTATAGGTTCCTACGCAATGAGAAACAGCATAGGGGACGCCGTGGTCACTATGGCCTTCGGTCTGCTTGCGTTTGTTATGCGAAAACTGAAGTACCCCCTCATCTGCCTGCTTCTTCCGATAATTCTCGGCACGATGATGGAGCGAGGCTACCATCAGTCGCTCATGATTTCCGGAGGCTCTTTTTCGATCTTCTGGTCGAGTCCTATCTCGAAGTTCATTTTGGGGATAACTCTTTTCTCGCTTCTCTACCCTTTGCTCCGGAGTCTCAACGGTTGGAGGAAGAAGGGAGCCTGCTGACTCAGGATGTTGGGATGAGAGAATGGCGTTGCCCGCTTTCTTGCGACGAAGAAAAGGAGATTCGGAAACATCTTGGTTTACCGCATGTTCTTGGAATTCAGAGGATCGAAGTGTGCGGCGGCTTTCGCAATCTTGGAAGGAGATATTCGTCGGAATGTTGTGCACCGGCGGTGATCTGACGAGGGAAAAGGGGATTGAACTATGCCTGGACAAACCATAGCCGAAAAAATACTCGGGAGCCATGCGATTCCCGGAACAGCCCCTGCAAGGGCGGGGGATATCCTTTTCTGCGACGTTGATTTTCTTATGAGTCATGATTCTACGGGACCGATGGCGATCAAGGCGTTCGAGAACATGGGGGGGCGAAGTGTATTCGATCCCTCGAAAATTGTCTTCATAATGGATCATGCGGTACCGGCGCCGTATGAAAAGATAGCCAACCTTCAGGCGATGATGCGCTCCTTCGCAGAGGAGCAAGGGATTCGTTTTATAGACGGGGGGGAGGGCGTCTGTCATCAGATAGTCGTTGAACAGGACTTCGTCAAGGCCGGAGATCTTGTTTTGGGAACGGATTCCCATACATGCACCTATGGAGCGTTGGGCGCCTTCGCCACCGGTGTCGGGTCCACCGATATGGCCGCCGCCATGTTTACAGGGAAATCGTGGTTTAAAGTCCCCGAGACGATTCGCGTCACTTTGAAAGGAAAACTGAGTAATAAATGCTCCGCAAAGGACGTCATACTCAAGACAATCGGCGTTATCGGCGCGGACGGCGCAAATTACCGGAGCATGGAGTTCTATGGAGAATGGCTGGAGGAATCGTCGCTGGCCGAACGTCTGACTCTTGCGAATATGGTTGTCGAGATGGGAGCCAAATGCGGCTATATGTGCCGCTCCTCCTTGGGAGTAGCGGCCGACGGAGATGCCTGCTACGTCATGGACGTCGAGATCGACCTCGACGTCTTGACGCCTCAAGTCGCCAGACCGCATGCTGTCGACGACGTATGTTCCGCGGCGGAATTGAAGAGCGTTGTCGTTCATCAGGGATTTCTCGGGAGCTGTACGAACGGACGGCTTGAAGACCTCCGAATCGCGGCTCGAATTCTCGAGGGGAAGAAGATAGCCAAAGGAACGCGTTTGATCGTGACGCCTGCATCCAAGGCGATTTTCCTTGCCGCGATGAACGAGGGGATCCTTCAGACGCTTGTCGCAGCCGGGGCCGTCGTTTTCCCGCCGGGATGCGGCGTGTGCGTCGGAACTCACGGAGGAGTGCCCGCCGACGGAGAAAACGTGATTTCCACGTCCAATCGTAATTTCAAAGGAAGAATGGGGAACAACAAGGCTTCGATCTACTTGGCTTCGCCCGCGACAGTCGCCTTGTCCGTCCTCGAAGGACGTATCGCCGATCCTGCGAAATTGGAGGGTGCGCTATGAAAATCAGAGGACATTCCGTCAAGTATGGCGACAATATCAGTACCGATCTTGTCATCGCCGGAAAATATACGAAGACGCTCAATATCGCGGATTTGGCCGAGCACGCTATGGAGGATCTCGATCCGCATTTCGCCGAGAGGATCAAAGACGGAGGTTTCGTCGTCGCGGGGTCGTATTTCGGATGTGGTTCGTCGAGAGAACAAGCTCCCGTTGCTCTGAAAGCCGCAGGCACGCTTTGCATTGTGGCTAAGACTTTTTCTAGAATATTTTATAGAAATGCGATCAATATTGGTCTTCCTCTTATCGAATGCGATACGAACCTGATAGAGGACGGCGACGAACTTGAGTATGAGATCGGCTCCGAACGTCTGATCAATAGAACTCGGAATATTGAAATTCCTGTTGCGCCTCTTCCAAGTATAATGGTCGAGATCTTGAAAGAAGGGGGAGTGGTACCCTACATACAAAAAAACGGCGGGTTTTAACGTGGCCGCAGTTTCTACTTCCTTTCCCCGGTACGCTATTGCGTTTTTCGATACCGATCTTCGCTAATGCCGAGGAAAAGCTGCGACGGACAGCGAAAGCACCGACAAGGAGGAGATCCACACGATGACGAGACGTTTATGTACGTGTATTTGTATCGCGTTGCTCCTGATCATTTTCGTAACCCCGGCGTATGCGCAATTTCCGGGCGGAAAGCCCATTCGTATCGTCAACCCCTTCGCCGCCGGCGGAGCGGGCGATGTCGAACTCAGAGTGCTCGCTCCTCTCCTGGAACAGCATTTCGGAGTTCCGGTCGTGGTCGAGAACATGACGGGAGCGGGGGGACGAATAGCCTACGACAAAATGTACAAAGAGAGTCCGGACGGACACACGTTGTTCTACAACAACCAACCGGCGCTCCAGCTGGGAGAATACCTCTACGACGGCCGCTACAAAGGAGAGGAGTTCACCTATCTCGTGAACGTAGTGAAAGATCCGCGATATCTGATCGTTTTAAAAACTTCTCCGTTCAAGACGTTCCAAGAGCTGATCGAGGCCTCGAAGACGCAGGATATTACATGCGCCGTCTCCGGACTTGGAAGCAGCGGTCACTTGGGGAGCGTTCAGCTCATACTCGCAGGCCTGAAACATCGGATAGTGCCGTTCGACGGTACAGCTCCTTCGAAGGCCGCGTTCCTCGGCGGACACATTACCTTCTGGATAGCGGGCTACAGCGAGCTGAAAGGATTGCTCGCCGACGACAAGATCCAAGTACTCGCGACGCTGAATGAAACGCGCATCCCTCCGTACGAGTATCCGACGCTTCCGGAAATGGGATACCCCGAGGTCGCCGTATTCAACATGAGGGGAATTTGCGCTCCTCCAAATCTTCCCGAAGATATCAAGGCGGTTCTGATCGAAGGTATTGCCAAAGCGTTGAACTCCGAAGAAATCGCCAAGTGGGCCAAGGAGACCGATCGCCCGATGTTCGTCGCCGTAGGCGATGAATACTACAAACTTCATGAGGAAACGAACGTGATGGTAAAGAACGCGCTTCCGATGATGAAGGAAAGCATTGGCAAAAAATAGTATTTCCTTGCTTTGAGAAATGGTTACCATAATTCAAAATAGAAAAGAGGACGGAAAAATGAAACTGAATCGTAAGGTGTTTATGGCAGTTCTGGTATTCTTGCTTGCGGCGACTCCCGTAATGGCCGCGGACGTGTTTGTCCGCATAGGAACGAGCAGCGTGGGCGGAGGTTTCTATCTCATCGGAAACACGATCGCACAGCTCGGAACGCAGGAACTCAAGGAAATCAACTTTACGGCCGTCACCGGAGGATCCATAAAAAACTGTTTGAACCTCGGAACCAAAGAGGTCGAACTCGGTATGGTGCAGTCCTCCACCGTGAACGACGCGTGGAACGGAACCGGTTCCTTCGAACAGCCCATTAAAACGTTGCGCTATGTTACCGCGATCTACCCGATGCCGGCGCACATTCTTGTGAACCTGGACGCCGGAATCAAGAGCATCGCCGATTTCAAGGGCAAAAGAGTGGACTACGGTTCGGTCGGGCAGGGGATCGAGGTCAACGCCCGCGAGATGATGTCGGTTTACGGCCTGAAAGACGAAGACGTCAGAATAGAGCGCTTCGGAAGATCCGAGGTGGCCGAGGCTCTCAAAGTGGGAGATTCCCAGGCGCATATCTGGACCACAAACGCACCCAACGCCCAGGTCACGGATATGATACGTTCCGGCAAAGTCGGCCTTATCGGTATCGAGAAGGACAAGATCGCCGAGATCGTCGAGAAGTTCCCTCACTACGCCGCCTCGATCATCCCCGGAGGAGTGTACGAAGGATATGCCGATCCCATTCCGGTGGTCGCCGCAGTCGGTTCTTTGCTTACCTACGAGGATATGCCGGACGACGTGATTTACAAGATCACCAAAATGCTCCATAGCAATACGCAGTTCCTCAAGGAGAGACTGAACTATTTCAATGACTTAACTATTGATTTCGCCCTTGCGGGTATGTCCGTTCCCCTTCATCCCGGCGCAAAGAAATTTTACATCGAAGCCGGTCTGATCAAGGAGTAGCGCAGATTCACCGGGGAGGACGGGCGGCGTCGACCCCCTTCCTCCCTTTTTTCTTATGATTTCGGGGAGGTATATGATGGATACCACCGTTTCCACGACCATGGAAAAGAAAAGTTCCAGCGGAAAAAAACGCTCTTTCGGAGGAAATCTGAAGCTGCTCGTCACTGTGCTTACAGTGGCATTGGCGGTGTTTCAACTGTATACGGCGTTTTTCGGCCTTTTCCCGTCGATGCAGCAGCGCAGCCTCCACTTGGCTTTTGTGCTCCCTCTCATCTTTCTTCTCTATCCTATGTGGAAGTCCTCCCCGAAAGACCGCCCTTCGGGCAGCGACTGGCTTTTTGCTATTGCGGCCGCAGTGTGCACTCTGTATGTTTTTTTCATGTACGAGGATATCGCGAAAAGAGCCGGAATGTACAGGCAGTACGAACTCTTCCTAGGCGTCGCAATGATCGCGCTAGTGTTCGAGGCGGCTCGTCGGGTGCTCGGCTATCCACTTCCGATCTTCTGCTCGATCTTCCTCTTTTTCGCGTACTACGGCCGCTCCATGCCCGGGCCTTTCCGGCACTTCGGACTCTCCGTCCCCCGCATCATCGAAGAACTGTACCTCACCACGGACGGGCTGTTCGGTCTGGTTACGGGAGTTTCGGCTACGTACATCTATCTCTTCATTTTGTTCGGCGCGTTTCTTAGTTCGACGGGGACTTCGCAGTTCTTCAACGACCTTGCGATGGCGCTCACCGGACATCTGAAGGGAGGACCGGCCAAGATAGCGGTTGTTTCGAGCGCTTTCATGGGTACCATCAGCGGCAGCACATCCGCCAACGTGGCGACGACCGGAGCGTTTACGATTCCGCTGATGAAAAAAATAGGCTACCAGCCCCACTTCGCCGGAGCGGTCGAGGCCGCCGCGTCCACAGGCGGTCAAATAATGCCTCCGGTGCTGGGAGCTGCGGCGTTCATCATCGCGGACTCTTTGGGAATTTCCTACCTCAAGGTGCTGAGCGCCTCGGTAGTTCCCGCGATATTGTACTTCTGGGGGATTTGGTGCTGCCTGAGCCTGGAGGCGGCGAAGCTCGGTCTTCAGGGGCTCCCGAGAGAGACTCTGCCCAAGATAAAAAACGTGCTCCTGAAAAGCGGCTACAAAGCGATACCCCTGCTCGGCATTATCTACTTTCTGGTTCAGGGGTACAATCCGTTGTATGCCGGATGCTGGGGTATTGGACTTTCGGTGCTCTTGAGCTTTGTAAAAAAAGAGGATCGGCTCGATGTCAAGTCCTTCATAGCCACTCTTGAAGACGGATCGAAGAGCGCGCTCTCGGTCGCCATCGCATGCGTCATAGTAGGCGTCGTCATCGGAATGATGGGGGCCACTGGCATCGCGCTCAAGGTGGGCGATGTGATTCTTGGTTTCACGAAGGGAAACATGCTGCTTACCCTTGTTGCGACGATGCTTCTTTCCATGGTCCTCGGCATGGGGATGCCTACCACGGCGAGCTACGTGATGGCAAGCGCGGTTGCCGCCCCTGCTTTGATTCTCCTCGGCGGGAAGGCGCTCGACGTTCATTTCTTCGTCTTTTTCTACGCCGTCCTTTCTTCCGTGACTCCTCCGGTCTGCGTCGGCGCCTATACCGCCGCCGGAATAGCCGGCTCCGATCCCAACAAGACCGCTTTCGCCTCGATCAAGCTTGCTCTGGCCGGATTCATCGTTCCTTTTGTTTTCATCTACTCTCCGGATATAATGCTGACCAATGTAACCAGCTGGCCGGTCACTCTGTTCGCGATTTTTACCGCGTGCGTCGGCGTTTACGGTCTGGCGATCGCTACCGAAGGATTTATCGCGCGCCCTGTTTCTCTTTGGGGAAGAGTTTTGGCTCTGGTCGGAGCGATCAGCCTCATCGTTCCCGGCATTCTCAGCGATACGGTGGGTTTTTCACTTTTAAGCTTCGTAATTTTCTACAACCTCAAAATACAAAAAGACGCCTCGCCGTCTGTTCCATGAAACGAGAGAGTTGCTATGTCGACTGTGTGCGGACAGGCTGGGACGCTTGAATCGTGCGACGCTCTTGTGATGGTGCTTTTGGACACGGGAACGCTGGGGGTGTCCGTCGCCCTCGACGGACCTTCCGTGAGCGCCTTCGAAGAGGCGATGCGGAACGCGGTGGCGGAAACCCTCTCCGCGCTGAAGATCGTCGATGCGTCGGTCACTGTTTCGGAAAGAGGCGCTCTCGATTGCACGCTCCGGGCCAGGGTGGAGACTGCGGCCCGGAGAGCGCTCGCAGCACGGGAAGGGATTGGTGAACGGCGGTGAGGACGCATCCTCTGCGGCGTACGTCGCTCTATATTCCCGGGAACAACCCCGCGATGCTGATCAATGCAGACGTGTACGGGGCCGACAGCGTCATTTTCGACCTCGAGGACGCCATTCCCGTCACGGAAAAGGATGCGGCAAGAATCCTCGTGAGGAACGCGCTCCGCGCGTTTTCCTACAGAGAGGCGGAGATCGCCGTGCGGGTGAATGCGCTCTCCACACCCTTCGGCAGAGAGGACTTCGAGGAGATCGTTCCGCTGGCGCCATCGCTCATTCGGCTGCCGAAGTGCGAGACCGCCGACGATATCCTTCGCGCGGACGAGCTGATGCGCGAGATTGAGATACGTTCCGGACTTGAGCCGGGTTCGGTGGGCATTATACCGATCGTCGAGTCCGCGTTCGGCGCCTCGAACCTGCGTGCGATCGCCGAAGCAAGCCCTCGTGTCGCGGCCCTCAACTTCGGCGCCGAGGACTACACGGCGGATCTTGGAGCGGAACGGACCAAAGAGGGGCGGGAGCTGGACGATGTTCGGGCAAGGGTAGTAACGGCGGCGCGTATTGCGGGCGTGCAGGCTCTCGACAGCGTTTTCGCCGACATCAACGACGTCGAAGGGCTGTTCGAAGAGGCTCTGAGAGTGCGTCGCCTCGGCTTCGACGGAAAGTCGGTGATCCATCCGCGGCAGGTCGGCGTTGTCCATAGCGCGTTTACCCCCTCGGAGAGGGAGATCGACCATGCCGAGCGCGTAGTTCGGGCTCTTGAAGAGGCGGAGGCTGCCCGGTCGGGCGTGGCGGTGTTGAACGGGCGTATGATCGACGCGCCTGTCGCGGCGAAGGCCAGGAAAATTCTTGCGCTTTCCGACGCAGCGGGCGCGAGGAGAGAAGGAGGGGAGCGAAGGTGATCCGGAACGGAGTAGGAAGAGAACTGCCGGAGTCCATTCCGGGAGTGGCGTGTCTTCGTCCGTATTCGGGGAACGCGACGGGAGATTCCGACGTCGGCCGCACGGCAGCGAGAAGAGAGCCGAAGGTGCTTGCCTCCCTCGAGGAGGCGTTTCGTCGTTCCGAAGTCGAGGACGGCATGACGATCTCCTTCCACCATCACCTCCGCGACGGGGATCTGGTCGTCAACATGGCGCTCGACGTGCTTGCGAACATGGGATTACGCGATCTTGTACTGGCCCCCTCGGCCCTGTTCCCGGTGCACAAGGAGGTTTTGCGTCATGTGCGGAGCGGCGTCGTCCGCGCCATTCAGGGGAGCGTGAACGGTCCCGTGGGCAAGGCCGCGTCGGAAGGGCTCTTCGATCTCCCTGTAATTCTTCGTTCTCACGGCGGGCGGGTTCGCGCTATGCAGACGGGAGAGCTTCGGGTGGATATCGCGGTCATCGCCGCGCCGACCGCCGACAGCATGGGCAATATCGGCGGCGTTTCCGGTCCTTCGGCGTGCGGTTCCCTTGGGTACGCCTTCTCCGATGCGCAGTATGCACGCCGTGTCATCGCGGTGACGGATACGTTGATCGAGTATCCGGCGACCGCTTTTTCGATTCCCCAGACGCTCGTGGACTGGGTTGTGCCCGTGGAGCGCATCGGCGACCCCGGACGGATCGTTTCCGGCACGTTGCGGGTGACGAGGGACCCGTTGCGGCTGATCATCGCCGAACAGGCGGCCAGGGTTATCGAGCAGAGCGGCGTGTTTGTGGACGGATTTTCGATGCAGGCGGGCGCCGGAGGTATATCTCTGGCGGCTTCGACGTTCATCCGGGAGCGAATGCGACGGGCCGGCATTCAGGGCGGTTTTATTTCGGGAGGGATAACCGAACAGAGCGTGGAGATGCTCGAAGAAGGGCTTTTTCACACGCTGCTCGACGTGCAGTCCTTTGATACCGCGGCGGTTGCGTCGCTTGCGCGGAACCGTTCGCATATGGAGATGAGCGCGTCGTTCTACGCCAATACGGCGGCGAAGGGGTGCGTCGTGGAGAGGCTGGATACGGCTATTCTCGGGGCCACTCAGGTGGACACGAATTTCAACGTCAATGTGAATACCGAATCGGACGGCATGCTCCTTCACGGAACAGGCGGGCACATGGATACGGCCGCCGGGGCGAAGCTCACGGTGATCGTGACTCCGCTGCTCCGCGGAAGGATGCCGATGATCGTCGACAGAGCGATCACCGTCACCACCCCCGGAGATACGGTCGACGCGGTCGTGACGGAGCGCGGCGTCGCGGTCAATCCGCGGAGAAAGGATTTGCTCGAAAATCTGAATGGAAAAGGGATTCCTCTCGTGGATATTCACGATCTCAAAAGGCTTGCCGAAGAAATGACGGGCGTACCGCGCGACCCCCTGTTCGGCGAAAAAATCGTAGGCGTTGTGGAGTATCGCGACGGCAGCGTCATCGATGTGATCTATCAACGACTTTAATACGAACAATCCAGACTTCCATCGACTCCGCCGTTTCGGCGGAGTTTTTTCATCGTTTCTCTTTGAAATATCCAAAACAAGCACTCTACAAAAGCAAAAAGTTGGTACAATTAGAGGTCGAGGGGAGGAATCCTCTCGAAAAGATGTGTGCTGAAAACCGCGAACTGCGGATGCGTGCGCTTTCTGTACCGGCAACCAGAGTACTCGGGGAAGGGGGATGATGAAGAGACGGCGCGAGATGAGTTCTGTCGAAGCCTTGGGGGGCGGGAGACCCGGAGCTTTTTCCTGTTTCGAGCATCCGGGGCGACTGTCGGCGTCCGGTCTTTATCCTGGACGAAGTTTTGATTCGATTTATATCACAGCACGAATGGATGGTGATGGGAATGAAAAAAACGAAACTTGCGTTGACCCTGCTCTTCCTTTTCCTGTGTACCGGCTCCGCTTTCGCCCAGCCGAAGGCGCCGAATCTTGAGTACGTCCGGGGGGATGTTCTTGTCCTTCTCGAAGCGCCCGGCGGTGCATCCGGTGTGGAGAGCCAGGCGGAAACGATCGCCGAAGCGACAGGCTCCAGGGTGATGAACACCTACAAGGCGATCGCCGAAGCAACCGGAAAGAGCATCGTCCGGCTCAAAGCGGCCGATAAGTCGGCGGACGAACTGCTTTCGGAGGTTCGGCGGATTCCCGGAGTGCTGGGCGCGACGCCGAACTTCATCGTTAAAATTCTGCGCACGCCGAACGACCCGGAGTTCCCCTCAGCCTGGGGGATGCCTCGCGTGAAAGCGCCCGAGGCATGGGAACTGTCGACCGGGAGCGGAGAGGTCTATGTCGCCGTTTTGGATACGGGCATCAAATACGATCACGAAGATCTCGCCGGCAACATGGGTCGCGACAAGGACGGCAACTTCGGAAGAAATCTGGTGGGCAACAACGCCGATCCCATGGACGATAACGGACATGGAACCCATCTTGCCGGAATCATCGGCGCCGTCGGCGACAACGCCGTCGGCACGGCCGGAATAAACTGGACCGTACGCCTTCTGGGCGTCAAGGTGCTCGACGGAAACGGTGCGGCGAGTTTCGCGCATGTCATCGCGGGTCTCGATTACGTGCTGGATCAGAAGAAACGCGGCCTGAACGTCCGCGTTGCGAACATGGCGTTCGGCGGCTGGACTCCGGCCGTCGCGGAGCAGGATGTCGATCCTCTGGCGGTGGCCTGCAAGGCCGTTGCCGACGCGGGCGTTCTTCTTGTCGCCGCTGCGGGGAACGAAGGTCAGAATATCGCCGCCGCCGGGGGCGGGTATAAGGGGAACGCGATCTACCCTGCCGCTTTCTCGTTCCCCGAAATGGTTACGGTTGCCGCCGTCGCTAAAAACGGAGCGCTCGCGCGGTTCTCCAACTTCGGACCTGCGGTGGATCTCGCTGCTCCCGGCTTCGAAGTCCCGAGCACGACCCTTGACGGGGCCTACGGGCTGTTGAACGGAACCTCCGCGGCTGCGGCCCATGTTGCGGGCGCGGCGGCGTTGCTCGCGGCGCATGCTTCCGATCTGACCGCGGCGCAGCTCAAAGAACGCCTTCTCGAGTACGCGGAGCCGCACCAGACGCTTTCGGGCAAAGTGACGTCGGGTGGTTCTCTCAATGCCGGCGCCGCGTTGAAGAACGAGCGCGGAACGTTGAAAGTCTCCATCGCGGGGCCTGCCTCCGCTCGGTGGAGCCTGAACGGGAAGGGGAGCTATCCGAACGGCCATATACTGACCGGACTTCCTGTCGGCAAGTACACGGTCTCCTTCTCGGACGCCGATCTCTGGACCAAACCGGCGAACATCGCGGTGACCGTGACCGCCGATGCCGAGACTGCGGCGACGGGAATCTATCGCCAGCAGAACGCCTCGCTCTGGGTCACCATCGAAGGGCCCGAAGAGGCTCGCTGGACCCTGAACAAGAAGGATATGTACGAGAATGACCGTACTCTCGGAAAACTCGCGGGCAGACGTACCGTTTCCTTTGCCGAAGTGCCCGGCTGGGATACCCCGGCGGTGCAGTCCGTCACGGTTCCGAGGAACGCCCCGCTCGCGGTGACGGGAGCATACAAACGGCAGACCGGCTCCGTCGCGGTTACGTTCGAGGGTCCTGCGGAGGCGCGCTGGAGCATCGACGGGGACGGCGCGTACGCAAGCGGCGACACCGTGGAAAACGTACCTGTCGGCAACAGGACGATACGTTTCTCCGGGGTCCCTCACTGGGACACTCCTGAAGAGATTGTCGTCCTCGTGGCCAAGGGAGCCTTGGTCGAGGCGAAGGGGGCGTACGTCCATCAGGTCGGTTCCATAAAGGTGAGCATCGACGGGCCGAAAGAGGCAAGCTGGACCGTCAACGGAAGAGGACTCTATGCAACAGGCGACACTGCGTCGAATATCCCCGTAGGCGCGCACACGGTCTCCTTCTCGGCGGTGCATAACTGGGACAACCCCGCACCGGTAGCGGTAACGGTGGAGCGCGACGCGGTCCTTGAGATCGCGCGTGCCTATGCGCGGCATCTCGGCTCCGTTTCCGTGACTCTCAACGGTCCTGCCGGGGCTCGCTGGAGCCTTGAAGGAGTGGACGGTCTTCTCGAAAGCGGCGCGGTCCGAGCGGATCTTCCCGTCGGCGAGTACACCGTGGTCTTCTCCGATGTCCAAGACTGGAGTACGCCGGAAAGAGTGAAGGTCTCCGTTGTCAAGGATACCGCGACCAGGGAGGAGGCCGCGTACGCCGAGCACAGAGGCTCCGTTTCCGTCGAGATCGCCGGTCCCGCGGAGGCCCGTTGGAGCTTGGACGGCATGGGAAGCTACGCAAGCGGCGAGACGGTGAAGGATGTTGTGGTCGGAAAACATACCGTTTCGTTCTCCGAAATCCCCAACTGGGACAAGCCTGCCGATCTGACTGTGGAAGTTGCCAAGGATGCCGTTTCCGCCGCAAAGGGAGCGTACGCACAGCACAAAGGCTCCGTCCAAGTGACGATCGACGGGCCCGCAGGAGCCCGCTGGAGCCTCAACGGCGAAGGTTCGTACAAAGACGGAGAGACTGTGAAGGATCTCGTCGTCGGCGAGTACACGGTCTCTTTCTTCGACCTCGCCGACTGGGACGAGCCGGCCGCGCAGAATGTTTCGGTGACGAAGGACGCCGTTTCGAAGCTGGATGTCGCATTCGCGCAGCACAAGGGCTCCGTGCAGGTAGTTTTCTCAGGCCCGGAGGAAGCCCGCTGGAGCTTGAGCGGCAAGGGGAACTACGCGAGCGGCGAAACGATCCGGGATGTCGTCGTCGGGACGTACACGCTTTCCTTCTCGCAAATGAAGGACTGGGACGCTCCTCAGGATCTGTTGATCACCGTGGCCAAGGATTCCCTCGCGAAGGCCGAACCCGCCTACAAAAGACATCTTGGATCCGTGAAAGCGACGATCGACGGACCGGCCGAGGCGCGTTGGAGCCTGAACGGCGAGGGAAGCTACGAGAGCGGGCAGACCGTCGACAAAGTCGCGGTCGGCGAGCATACGGTGTCGTTCTCCGAAGTCGTTGATTGGGACAAACCCGGGGATATGACCGTCACCGTGACGAAGGACGCCTTGTCGGCCGTCGACGGTAGCTACGTTCAGCATAAAGGCGCGGTTCAGGTGACTTTTGAAGGTCCTGCCGACGCGCGCTGGAGCCTGAGCGGCGAAGGAAGCTACACGAGCGGCGAAGTCGTCGCCGGACTTGTCGTCGGCGAGTACACACTCTCCTTCTCGAAGATGGCCGGATGGGACAGGCCCGGGGACCAGAAGCTCGTCGTCGGCAAAGACATGACTGCAACCTTTGAAGGAACGTACACGCAGCATATAGGCACTGTTGCGGTGCATATCGAGGGCCCCTCGGAAGCGTTCTGGCAGATTGCCGGGATCGAGGGGACTCATGCAAGCGGCGACGCGGCGAAGGCGCTTCCAGTGGGGGAGTACGTTGTGAGTTTCTCCGCGGTTGACGGATGGGATGCGCCGGCAGATCAGTCCGTTACGGTATTTCGTAACGTCACGGCGATGGCGACAGGCGCCTACGCGCGGCATACCGGTTCCGTATCGGCGGTCATCGAGGGGCCGGAGACGGCTCTTTGGAGTCTGAACGGGGAAGGGAGCCACGCGAGCGGCGAAGTGCTCCAAGGTCTACCTGCGGGCGAGTATGTTGTTTCCTTCTCTGCCATTGAAGGCTGGGATGCTCCGGAGAACCAGACGGTTACCGTTACGAAGGGCGAACTTGGGTCGATTTCGGCGGTCTACGTTCAGCATACCGGTTCCGTGTCGGCGGTTATAGAGGGTCCCGAGACGGCGCTCTGGAGCCTGAACGGCGAGGGGAGCCATGCGAGCGGCGAAGTCGTTCGGAGTCTTCCTGTCGGCGACCACGTGGTCGCCTTCGCGCCCGTTGCGGGCTGGGATGCTCCGGAGCGGAAGACGGTTGCCGTGACGAAAGACGAGCTGGCGTCGGTTTCGGCGGTCTACGTTCAGCAAACAGGTTCCGTTTCCGCAGTCATCGAGGGCCCGGGAAATGCTCTCTGGAGCCTGAACGGCGAGGGGAGGCATGCGAGCGGCGAAGTGGTTCAGGGCCTTCCTGTGGGCGAGTATGTTGTCTCCTTCGCGGTTGTTGAAGGCTGGGATACTCCTGCCGAGGTAACGGTTTCGGTGGCAAAAGACGCGCTTTCGTCGGTTTCGGCGGTCTACGTTCAGCAAACAGGTTCCGTATCGGCGGTCATCGATGGTCCCGAGACTGCTCTCTGGAGTCTGAACGGCGAGGGAAGCTACGCGAGCGGCGAAGTGGTGCAGGGCCTTCCTGTCGGCGACCACGTGGTCGCCTTCGCGCCCGTTGCGGGCTGGGATGCTCCGGAGCGGAAGACGGTTGCCGTGACGAAAGACGAGCTGGCATCGGTTTCGGCGGTTTACGTTCAGCAAACAGGTTCCGTTTCCGCAGTCATCGAGGGCCCGGAAAATGCTCTCTGGAGCCTGAACGGCGAGGGGAGGCATGCGAGCGGCGAGGTGGTTCAGAGTCTTCCTGTGGGCGAGTATGTTGTCTCCTTCGCGGTTGTTGAAGGCTGGGATACTCCTGCCGAGGTAACGGTTTCGGTGGCAAAAGACGTGCTTTCGTCGGCTACCGGGGTTTATGTACAGCATGCGGTAGAAGAGCCAGTCAAAGAAGAACCCGCCGCGACTGAGGAGCCGAAAGCCGAGGAACCGACGGTCGAAGAGGTGAAGGAAGAGGCTGCAACCGAGGCCCCCGCCGCGACTGAGGAGCCGAAGGCCGAAGAACCGGCGGTCGAGGAAGTGAAGGAAGAGGCTGCAACCGAGGCCCCCGCCGCGACTGAAGAGCCGAAGGCCGAGGGACCGGCGGTCGAAGAAGTGAAGGAAGAGGCAAAGACCGAAGAACCCGCCGCGGCTGAAGAGCCGAAGGCCGAGGGACCTGCCGTCGAAGAAGTGAAGGAAGAGGCTGCAACCGAGGCCCCCGCTGCGACTGAGGAGCCGAAGGCCGAGGGACCGGCGGTCGAAGAGGTGAAGGAAGAGGCAAAGACCGAAGAATCCGCCGCGGCTGAAGAGCCGAAGGCCGAGGAACCTGCCGTCGAAGAAGTGAAGGAAGAGGCTGCAACCGAGGCCCCCGCCGCGACTGAAGAGCCGAAGGCCGAGGGACCGGCGGTCGAAGAGGTGAAGGAAGAGGCAAAGACCGAAGAATCCGCTGCGGCTGAAGAGCCGAAGGCCGAGGAACCTGCCGTCGAAGAAGTGAAGGAAGAGGCTGCAACCGAGACCCCCGCCGCGACTGAAGAGCCGAAGGCCGAGGGACCGGCGGTCGAAGAGGTGAAGGAAGAGGCAAAGACCGAAGAATCCGCTGCGGCTGAAGAGCCGAAGGCCGAGGAACGGGCGGTTGAGGAAGTGAAGGAAGAGGCTGTAACCGAGGCCCCCGCCGCGACTGAAGAGCCGAAGGCCGAGGAATCTGTCGTTGAAAAAACGGAAGAAGCAGTGACCGAAGTAGTCGGCGACCAGGCCGCGAAGGCGGAAGAGGCTGCGCAGGAAGTTGCCTTAGAAGTTGTCGAGGCGGTGAAAGAAAAGGTTGAAGAGGTAAAAGAAGCCGTTTCCGAGGAACCCGCAGTCGAAGAGATGAAGGAAGAGGTGGCGACTGGGGAGCCTGCTGCGGTTGAAGAGCCGAAGGCCGATGAACCGGAAACAACGGCTGAAGCGCTTCCTGAAGCGCCCTCTCCTCAGAATCCGGCGCCGACATCCGCACCGGGAGAAACGCTGACTGAAAGGCCCTCTGCTGGATCCACCGCCGCGCCGTGCGATTAAGCCGGAAGACGCCTATTCGTCATCGCACTTCCCGAATGCGCTGACAGAAAGCCTCAATCAAAGAGCCTCCGCATTTCCTGCGGGGGCTCTTTGCATACGCAAAAAATAAAATAGTTGCAAAGTTCGGCCGAAGCATGTAGACTGAGCATGTTTATTGAACTCTTCACCAAATGGGTTCGCTATATCGGGTACCGATTTTCAGGAGGTGGAGCAATGTACGGGTATTGGGGGAAACTGCTTCGGGTCGACCTGACACATCGGACGCACAGAATCGAGGATATTCCTGAAGAAGTCTTCGATCTGCTGCTGGGCGGCTCCGGTCTTGGGGCCAAGATTCTGCTGGAGGAAACTCCCGCCAACGTGGATCCTCTTTCGCCGGAGAATAAACTGATCTTCTCCGTCGGCCCGTTCCAGGGTGTGAACTTTCCAGGGAACGGCAAGTGGAGCGTGATTACCAAGGGGCCTCTTACCGGAACGTATCTTGAGTCGGCCGGTACAGGCCATTGGGCGCCGTATTTCAAAAAGTGCGGCTACGATGCCGTGGTCTTCGAAGGAAAGGCGAGCAGCCCCGTCTACGTCGTCCTTCGAGACGACTCCGTCGAGTTCCGCGACGCGTCCTTTATCTGGGGGAAGGACACTGTCGAGACGGGCGAGCTGATCAAGGAAGATCTGGGAGACAAACGCATCAACGCGCTCAATATCGGCCCTGCCGGTGAGATATGCAACCCCATCGCCTGCGTCACCTGCGACGGGCACAGCTTCGCCGGCAGAGGCGGAGCAGGCGCCGTCATGGGTTCGAAGAACCTGAAGGCGGTCGCCGCATGGGGAACGAAAGAGGTTCCCGTCTTCGACAAGGAGAAGGCCTCGGCGTACTCGAAAGAGATCTTCAAGCTGCTTCACGAGCAGGGGGAAGGCTTCCGGAAGCACGGAACTCCCGTAGTCATGGTGCCGCTGGAGGAGATCGGCGACGTTCCCATAAAGTACTGGCGCGGCGATGAAAACAAGCACGGAGCGTACCTGATGGGCGCCCCGCGCTATACCGAGTACCTGAACGTGAAGCCGTTGCCGTGCATCAACTGCCCGGTGGGCTGCCATCGGCACATTCATTTCGAGTTCCCGGACGGCGCCGTACTCGACGGCAACGGTCCGGAGTACGAGACCATCGGCATGATGGGAACGAACCTCCTCATGGAGGATCTGAGCGCCGTTGCAGTAGCCAATGATATAGCGAACCGCATGGGGATCGACACCGTCTCCTGCGGCGCATGGATCGGTTTCCTCATGGAATGCTGGGAGTACGGCTGGATCACGCCGAAGGAGACCGACGGACTCACGATCAAGTGGGGCGATCCCGAGGTCCTCGTCGAGCTGACGCAGCAGATAGCGTCCATGACCGGAGTCGGCGAATGGTTCAGCGGCGGTGTGCGCGGAGCGGCGAAGAAGATCGGCAAGGAAGCGGAGAAGATCACCGTCGAGGTCAAGAACCTGGACTACCCCGCCCATGATCCGCGAGCGGTCTATGGTCTCGGCGTGAACTACGCAGTGGGAACGAGAGGCGCCTGTCACGAGCGCGGACACCCTCAGGCGAGCGCGCTGGGGCTCTTCTTCCCCGAGCTGGGGCAGGATGCTCCCTACGACCGTCAGGATCCGAAGTTCGCCGCGAAAACGGCCGTTCTTCATCAGGACGTGAGCATGCTGCACAACTGTATGACGCTCTGCAAGTTCATGATGGGCGGCGCAGGACTTACGCTCACGGAGATGAACACGGCGTTCAAGTATCTCACCGGAAAGGACGTGCCGGTTCCCGAGTTCGTCAAGTACGGCGAACGAGCCTGGCAGCTTCAGCGCCTTATCAACGTGCGCGACGGAATGTGCAGGAAGGACGATACCCTTCCCCTGAAGATGACCGTTCCGGCGATGATCGGGCCGAGGGCTGGAAAGACGCCGACGCCGCACGAAGAGATACTCGACGACTACTATTCGCTGCGTGGTTGGGACAAGAGCGGTATCCCGACGAAAGAGCGCCTCGAGGAACTCGGGCTCGGCGCATACGTGAAGTATCTTGCCTGAGGACGGATAGGGGAGGGGCGAAAAAGATGATGCGGGCAAAGGTTGGATGGAGTACGGCCGGCTGCGCGCTCAGCGCCGGGAAAGAGGCCGCGGAGGCCGCGAAGGTCGAGGGAGCGCAGGTCGCTCTGCTTTTCGGTAGCGTCGACTACGATGCGGAAGAACTCCTGAAAGGGGTCCGGGGGACGCTTGGGGGTGTGCCCGTCATAGGGTGCTCATCCTACACGGGGGTGCTCGTTCCGGGAGGGTTCATCACCGGGCCCGAAGGGTACTGCGCGCTGATGACCCTTTCAGACGAGGATATGATCGTCTCCGTGGGAACGGCCGAGAGGGAGTGCTGTGCGGTATCGGCAGGCGAACAGGCCGCTCTTGCCGCTCTGGAAGCAGCCGGCATGGATACGGCGCCCGAATTCTTCTACATGGTGGCGCCTCCGGGCGAGGAGGAATTCTACCTCGAAGGAATTCAGTCCATCATCGGGAGAGTTCCATTCTTCGGGGGGAGCGCGGCCGACAACGATCTGTCCGGAAAGTGGCTTGTCTACGGAAACGGCGTGGTCAAGAACGGCGTCGCCGTGGCATTCTTCTGGAACAAGGCGTTCGGCAACAAGTACACGGGCGCCTATAGAGGAACGGGCAAGCGCGGCATCATTACGAAGGTGGAGAACAACCGCGTGCTCAAGGAGATCGACGGCAAGCCGGCTCTCGACGTGCTCGCCGGGTGGTTGGGGAGCACCCCGGCCGAACTGCAGGGGTTCAACCTTCTGGGGGCTACGATACACCACCCCATCGGTATCACCGATTTCGCCGGAGGGCATGTTTGGATACGCCACCCGATGGCGGGCAACCCGGACGGCAGCGCGAACATCGGCAACAACCTCGCCGAGGGAGTGGCGATAGAACTAATGGAAGCGACAACCGACGAACTCGTGGCCTCCGTGGAGAGTACGGCGAAATCCGCCGTGGAAATGCTTGGAGAAGAGGGGCTGGGCGCGCTCGTGGCCGTGCACTGCGGCGGACGGCGCGGAGGCATAGGCGACCGGATGGACGAGACCGTGGCGGCGATGAAAAACGCCGTCGGCGAGACTCCGTTCATAGGCGTCTTCACATTCGGCGAATACGGTTATGAAGGAGATTCGGCCAACGGTTGCGGCGGTCTCATGCTCTCCTTCATGGCGCTGGGGAAGTAGCCGTGTCCGCCCGGCTGCACCTCCTCGGCATCTTCAAAAAGTATCAGCCCTCCGATCCCTGGGAGGTCCGGCCGGGCGAAAAATCGGTGGAGCTGCTGCTCGAAGAGGCGGGAATGGACTCGCATGCGGGGTATGTCCTTCTCGTGAACGGTTCGCGGAAGAAGAAGGAGTATGTGCCTCAAGAGGGCGACGAGATAAAAATCATGCCGCTCGTCGCCGGAGGATGATGGACAAGCCTGTCGGCGTTATGATAGAATTGCGACATGGTACATGATGCGGAGTATCCGAAGGAATCCATCCTTATTGTGGGAAATTCGCAGACGACGGGCTTCAACCCTATAAACCAGCAGTTCGGCGCCTTCTTTATCACCTTCATCCTGTTGAGGGAGACCGAGGAGATTCTTGATTGTGCGGTCTCCGTAACTTTGGAGACTACAGGAAGGTTCATCAGGGGGCTGTTCGTCGGTCGTCGGCTTGTACACGACGAGAGTCTCGTTTTGGCGGATGTGCATAACAGGTATTTCGGTTCGTCCCAGAAGGCGATCGTCGCCGCGTACAGGGACGCGATCAAAAAGTACAAGGAAGTAACCGCTCCGAAGAAGACGGTTAAATAACGAGCTGCTTCGTCCTTGGCTCCGCGAGAATTCGCCTCGCGGACATCAGGGGATGAAATCCAGCGGTCACCGACGTTGAAGACGTCGGCGGCTGCTGGATTTTTTTATATATAAGGGGCGCTGCCCCGCACCATCATCATCTTATTTTCAGGAGGGGTTGTACAGTGATAACAAACGGTTTTACCTATGTCGCGTTCCTTTTCTGTTTTGCAGGGGTAGTGGCCAGTCTGGAGATGAAGTACAAGGACACCACGTTCTTCAAGCATGTCCCCACGCCGGTCGTTCTGTACGTCATGTGCATGATATTCGCCACGTTCGATCTGTGGGAGAAGACCGACAGCGTCAACGCGGCGTACCGGGTGGTGCGCGGAAACCTGATTCCCGCGATGATCTTCGTCATGCTGCTTCGCTGCGACATCCGGAAGATCCTCAAGCTCGGCCCCCGCATGCTCATCGGCTTCTTCTCGGCGACGATCACGATCATGATCGGCTTCGTCGTGATGTTCGCCCTGATGAAGAACGGCTTCCCTCCCGAGTCGTGGAAGACGTGGGGAGCGCTTGCCGGAAGCTGGATCGGCGGCACGGCCAACATGGTGGCCATCCAGGGGGCGCTCGGCATCAGCGACTCCGCCATGGGGTACACGCTGCTCGTGGATAACGTGAACTACTCGATCTGGGTCATTCTGCTTCTCGCCACCGTGCCGTATGCGAAGTTCTTCAACAAGTGGACGAAGACCGACACCTCCACCATCGATTCCGTGGGGCTCATGCTCTCCGAGGTGAAGGAAAACGCGAGGACGAAGATGGAGACGGCCGACCTCGCACTGCTGATCGGCGCCGGTCTCGTGGTGTCCGCACTTTCCGCCTGGCTTGCTTCCTTTATCTCTCCCATGCTCATGGAGGTCTTCGGCAAGAGCGATTTCCTCTCGGTGAGCACCGTCACCATCATCCTTGCGACCATCTTCGGCATCCTCTGCGCCATGACGCCGATGAACAGCATTCCGGGATCTTCTCCCGTGTCCATGACCATGCTCTACATCATCATCTGCCTCATCGCCTCCAGGGCGTCCTTCAAGGAGCTGACCGACGCGCCGTACTACCTCGCCGCCGGTTTCGTCATCCTCGGCGTGCATGCGCTGCTCATGGCGATCATCGCGAAGCTCTTCAAGATCGATCTCTTCACCTGCGCTGTGGCCAGTCTCGCCAATATCGGCGCGGTAGCGGCGGCGCCCATCATCGCCGCTGCGTACAAAGAGACGCTCGTGCCGATCGGCGTGCTGATGGCGCTCATGGGGTACGTGTGCGGCACCGCGGGCGGGCTCTTCGTCGCGAAAATCCTCTCCATGATGGCGGGCGTATAGGATGAAGATACGGAACATCCGTCTCGGCTTTCTCTCCGTACCGCTGAAGAAGCCGTTCAAGACGGCGCTTCGGACGGTCTCCGAGGTAACCACCAACGTCGTCGTGGTGGAGACCGAGGAGGGAGTCTGCGGGTACGGAGAGGCGCCTCCCACTGCGGTGATCACCGGCGATACCAACGGCGCCATCCGCGGCGCGGTAGAGGAGCGGCTTCGTCCGCTACTCCGCGGGCGGGAGACGGACGACCTGAACGGCTTGCTGGATACCGTGGATGCCGCTCTTGTCCACAATGCCTCCGCGAAAGCGGCCGTGGACATCGCGCTCCACGACCTCTGGGGGAAGACCCTGGGACAGCCCTTGTACGCGCTCCTTGGCGGTACGGCCAGGGCGGTGGAGACGGACTATACCATCAGCGTGAACGCGCCGGAGACGATGGTCGAAGATAGCCTGGAAGCGCTCGCCGACGGGTATTCCGCGCTCAAGATCAAGGTCGGGACGGATTTTCATCTCGACATGAAGCGGCTTGAGGAGATCAGGGCGGCAGTGGGGAAGCACGTGCTGCTCAGGGTGGACGCGAATCAGGGCTGGACCCCGAAGGAGGCCATCCGCACCATTCGATTCTTCGAGGACAAGGGGCTCGATATCGAACTTGTGGAACAGCCGGTGAAGGCCCACGATTTCGAAGGGCTCAAGAAGGTCACCGACAACGTCGACACGCTGATACTCGCCGACGAATCCGTGTTTTCCGCCAGGGACGCGTTTACAGTGCTCTCGATGAGAGCCGCGGACCTGATCAACATCAAGCTGATGAAGACGGGGGGCATACGGAACGCTCTCGCAATCTGCTCGATGGCCCGAGCCTGCGGCGTGGAGTGCATGATCGGCGCGATGATGGAGACGAAGATCAGCGTGTCGGCGGCGTGCCACCTTGCTTCTGCGCTGCCCGTGATCACCAGGGCGGACCTTGATCCTCCCATCCTCTGCGCGTGCGATCCCGTCGAGGGGGGCGCGACGTACAGTGGTTCGACGATCGTCCCCTCCGGCGGAGCGGGGCTCGGCATCAAAAAAATCAACGGTTTGGTGTTGGAGTAGGTATTTCGAAGAAGAAGGCGGGGCGTACCGGGAGTGTCCGGAACGCCCCGCCTTCGCTATTCCTTCTGCAGGAGTTTTGCGACAAGCTCCCGTGCGGTCGGCGTCACCGCGAGACCGCCTCCCGCAGTTTCGCGCAGCGATTCCGGGAGGGCGCGTCCGACCTGCCCCATCGCGTCGATGACCTCGTCCGGCGGGATGAGCGACCGAAGGCCCGCAAGCGCCATGTCCGCAGCCAGAGCGCCCAACGAGACGAGCAATCCGTTCCGCTTGATGCAGGGCGACTCGACGAGTCCGCCGACCGGATCGCAGACAAGGCCGAGTATCGATTTGTAGGAGAGGGCGACTGCATGTCCGACGGCGTCCGGAGTTCCGCCGCGCATCTGCACCAAGGCAGCGGCGCCCATCGCGGCGGCCGCGCCGCACTCCGCCTGGCAGCCGCCGGAAGCACCCGCGAGCGTCGCGCGCGCAGCAGTGACGGCGCCGACGGCTGCTGCGGCGAAAAGCCCGGAGAGGAGCGTTTCGTCGTCGCAGCCGAAATGTTCCCGGTAAGAGAAAAGCAGTCCCGGAAGGATGCCGCAGCTTCCGGCGGTCGGGGCGGCGACGATGCGCCCCATCGCCGCGTTGTACGTTGAGACGGCGATGGCGATGCGTGAGGCGGTGAGGACGAACGGGCTTGAAAACGATGACGCGTCCGCGCCGTACTCCTGAAGCAGATACGCCTCCTCCGGGACGAGAAGACCTCTCCAGGAACCGGAGAGCGCTTCTTCGACGGAGCGTTCCATGTCCTTCAGGCGTGAGCGCATTCCGTTCCGCAGAGTCTCGACGGAACTCCCCGATTCCGACGCTTCAATTTCGAGGGCGGCGCGGGCGAAGGAAGTTTCGGACGACGAGCACAGGACGAGGATCTCCGAAATCGCTCTCATGACGCGCTCCCCCCGCCGTAGAGCGGCGCGACGCGGAGGATCGCGGGGTGCGCTTTCAGCACTGCGGTGCACAGCTCTTCGTCGGGCGGGACGTCCATGTCGAGTTCCGTGACGAGCGTAGCCACTCCGCCCCTCGCCCTTCTGTGGAGCGTCATGGAGGCGATGTTGATCTCCCGTCCCGCCATCAGCGCGGCGACTGCGGCCACGACGCCGCGAGTATCCTTGTGGAATGTGATCAGGGTGGGCAGGTCGCCGTTGATGGCGACCGAGAAGCCGTCGATCTCTTGAATTTCGACCGCTCCGCCTCCGATCGATGCGCCGACGACGTCGAGTCTTCGTCCGTTCTTCCCGAGAAAGGAAAAACGGGCGGAGTTCGGATGCGCGCCGTCCACGTCCTCGGTCGTCAATCTGAACCGAAAGCGCTCCTCTTTCGCCAGCGAGAGCGCGTTCCGGATGCGTTCGTCGTCCGGGAGCATGCCCATCAGCCCCGCGACGACGGCCTTGTCGGTGCCGTGTCCCTTGCTGGTGAAGGCGAAGCTCCCGCGGAGAAAGACGACGACCTCGGCAAGGGGGTCGGTTCCCCAGCACGCTCTTGCCAGTCTCCCCAGACGGGCGGCCCCCGCGGTATGACTGGACGACGGTCCGATCATCACCGGACCGATGATATCGAGAAAGCCCATGCGGTCCCTCCTTTCAACAGCGCGTGAAGGCGAGCGGGGGGAGGAAGCGTCCCTCCTCCCCCCGGCACGGATACGTGCGAAAAGACTTTTTAGAATCGGGCGTACTTGTCCTTCGCCACGCCGCACACCGGGCACTTGTCCGGCGCCTCGTCCGTGACGGTATGCCCGCACACGGGACAGACGAGCACTGCTTCGAACTCCATGTCTTTCTTGGCGAGGGCGCACTCGCGTGCGGCGCGGTAAAGCTCCGCGTGCTGCTTCTCGGCCTGGAGCGCGAAGTTGAATGTACGCATCGCGTCCTTTTCTCCTTGAAACTTGGCGGCCTCGTAATAGACCGGGTACATCTGCTCGACTTCGTGCTCCTCGCCCATGATGCCGCCGACGAGATTCTCGGCGGTCTCCTTCATGCCGAAAATGGCTCCGGCGGTCAGGCACGAATCGGCGACATCGCCGTTGAGTACGACGAAGTGGTTCGTCGCGTGGACCTGCTCGGCGTAGGCGACGGCCCTGAAAAGACGTCCGATCTTCGGAAAGCCCTCTTTATCGGCCTTGTCGGCCCAGCCGAGGTAACGCATGTGGGCCATGCTCTCTCCGCCGTAGGCGGAACGGAGAAACTCTGCGGTCATGGCGTTTTTTACGGACATGAAAACACATCCCCCTTTGAAATAATATGTACCTTGAAAGAAAGGATATCATATTTTCGGAGCAAGTGGAAAGAGGCTGTTCAGCTTCCCCGAAAAAGACGGAATATGATATTATCTACGGGAAACGTTATTCTATTCCGGAAGGAGGCTTCCGGTGAGAATCTGGAAAACGCTTTCCGCCGCCGCAGGCATGGGGTTGCTTTTTGCATGGATGGAGTCGCTTTTCCTTCAGTACGGACTATCGCGGCGTCTGGCGGCGATAGAGTACGAGGGAATGCATGCCGTCGTACTCTTTCTTGCGGTGCATGCGCTGACATACCTTTTCGCGGCGTTCTTTCCCCCCGGAGAAAGGGGCGAACGCCCGCGATGCGTCGTGGCCGCTTGCCTGATGCTTTTTCTTCCTGTCCTTCTCATCGCCGCGGCGTACATCCCCCGTCCCTTCTCGGGTATCCTCGGAGTCGCCGGAGTGCTCTTTTCCGCTATCGGCGCGGCGCTGTTCATCGGACTGTGGGGGCTTTTTCTCAGCACGCTCATTCCCGACGACGTCGCTCTTGTCTTCGGACTCTCTCCCCTGGTCGCGACCTTCATCATGCGTGTGACGGCGCTTTCCCATGTTCTCCCGTTGATTCTGGGGGGCCCTCTTCTCTCGGTGCTGCTTCTGCGCCTCCCGACCGAGGAAGCTGCAGAGAATTCTCAAGAAATCATCCCGGCGGGTTCTTTCCCTTTCTGGCGTCTTGCGGTCTTTCTTTTTTGCCTGTACGCGGCGAACGGGTTCCTGCTCGGTCTGATTCCCGAACTCTTTCCCGCGCCCTTTCCCAGGGCTGATCAAGTATCCGACTGGATACGCACGCTCTCCGCTCTTGGAGTCGCCGCGGTGTTCCGTTTTTACCCGAGGGCGGAACTCAGGTCATTCTACAAAGGGGCGTTTCCTTTCATCGCCGCCTCGCTCTTCCTGCTGCTCTTCTCCCCCTTTCAGACAATCTCCCGTTTCTTCATGGAGACGGGGCTCGCGTTTCTCGACCTCTATGCATGGTTGCTGCTTATCTATTTCGCCTCGCGGGCGGGGGAAAAAAGGAATGCGGTCGTCAATGGCGGTATCTTTCTTATCATCCTTGCCGGAGCGGTCGCGCATCTTCATTTGATCCTCCGCGGCGGTGGCGTCATTCACGGCTCGACGGATCTTGCAGTCTTCGCCATACCCGGGATCTGCCTTCTTCTCGTCATGCTCGCCCTCTGGGATGGACGCGAAGTTCCACTGCGGTGGGAAAGCGCCGGCTCGCCGCCGGCATCGCTCGGCGAACGACGGGACTCGCATGGCGCAGGGGAGCAAGAGCAGACTTTCCCTGAGGAGAACGCAAAGGAGAAGGAGTCGGAGATACTGCTCCGCATGAAGCTGATGGAATTCAATCTGACGCGCCAGGAGACGGAAATAGTTCTGCTTCTTCTCCAGGGGTTGAAAGATCGCACCATTTGTTCCGCTCTCTATATTTCCCAGAATACTCTCAAGTATCATCTCAGAAATATCTATCGCAAGACGGGATCCGCCAACCGCCTCGAGCTTAAAGAGATACTCGACTGAAAGAAGACGATCATGAGGGTGACGACAGTCACCCCCTGCAAGGACGAAAAAGGTGGGATACATCACCCCTGAAAGGGGTGGGAAATCCCACCCTTTTTTTGTCGCGTAGGGGGGGTGACATCGTCTCTTTAATGCTACAATCTTTGCAGTTGTACGACCCGCCGAAGCGAGAGGAGATGATGCACAATGTATTGTCGATGGAAGAGTGCGGCTGCGGTTCTTTTTCTTTTCCTTCTGCTTTTTGTTTTCTCCCCTTTGGGGGCGGAGTGCGCGACTTCGGCTCCGAAGAACGAGGTAACGCGCGCGGAGTTTTTCCTTAAGAAATTCGAGGACAGGGTGAACCGTTTCAGGGGACAGTCCTTCCGCCTCGGCTACGAGGATAACGAAGCGCTGAAGCGGATACGGGATCTCAAGGAGAAATACCCGGAGGATCCCGCTGTCGAGGAACTCTTTCAGAGAGCGCGTATGGCGCTCATGAAGAGCAAGGGCGACTTCATGGAGATCACCCCGGAGATGCTTTCGTTCAGGGAGAATGAACAGAAGCTCAAAAAGATCTTCGGAGAGATCGCGGATAAAGAGTGGAAGGAGTTCACGGAAGAGATCCTTTCCGGCCCTGCGGCGCTCCCGAAGGCCTTCCCCGCGCCCGACCGGTCCGAAGTGTCGATCGAGGATCTTAAAGGGTACTATGTGATTCTTGAAGAGTTCGAGTACCCGGCGAACCAGTTCATCGACCTGGGGAGGGAGTTCGTCTCGGTGGGTACGGGAGCGCGCGGATACTACTTCGTCGAGATATCGAACCGGAACTGGCTCGGTCCCTATGAAGCTGTCAAGCGCTACCGCAGACTCGTCAACAGGGATTTTCCCGAGGAGGGAAAGTGGACGCTGCTCGGGAGGATCGTCGGCATTGAAATGGTCATACCGCAGGCGGAGAAGGTGAAGACCGTCGCGCCGCAGTGGGGGTGGGTGGTTAGCCCCGTGGCGCTCTATATCCCGGGTATCACATTCGCCTTTTTCGACCCGTCGGTGGAGGAGGGCGGCTATTTCGCCGGCGAGGAGCGTATGGAGGAGATCAAGGACCCGCTGTACACCGTCCGGTATGTTCCTCCCGATGTTACGCCCGAGCGCCTTGTCGAGATTTTCGCGTCGGCCGTCAAGGAGAAGAACTTCGAACTCTTCCTCGACTGCATAGATCCCAACCGCAGAAAGACGAGAACAGCGCTCTCTCTTATCCGCTACCACTGGGATCTTCACCTCGAACGGTTCGCCGGATTCTATGTCCATGTCACCACCGACGAGGCGAAGATCGAGGTGATGAAAGGGTTCGACGGAGGCGCAGGAAGCGTGGAGGATTTCTTCCTCGACGAGGAGCAAAAGGAGAAGGTCCGGGAGATTTCCGGAGAGCTTGTCGAACAGGCCACGGTCGTCACGAAAGCGTGGGACGAGCGGGGGCGGCAGTACGGCTCGCCGAAGCCGCACTACCTTATCCGCAGGGACAAGGGACGATGGTATATCGACAACTACGAGCAGCCCTTCTAATAACCGGAAAGAGGGTGAGACGCAGTATGAAGCAGCGATACATTTTCAGCGTTCTGTTCCTGGCGTGTCTTGTATGCGCCTCTTTTTCCCGAATCTCCCTCGCTGCGGTGCAGCAGATGCCGGGATTCGAGGAGATCGCCCTTGCGACGGAGGCCCGTATCGCCGCAGCGGAGGAGAGTATCCTCGCGGGAGTCGCCGCCGTGGAGGTTCTGCTCAAGTCGCCGAAGACCGAGGCGAGCGAGATGACGGGAGCCTGGAACACGATACAGGAACAGCACTTCCAGTCCTCCGCCGTGAAAGAGCTGCGGACGATGCTTTCGATGCTCCATATGGCCATCGTCAGAGACTCCGCCAGGGGGTCGGGTTCCAAATCGTCCGCCGGTCCCGTACCCGTTCCGTATCCGAACGCCCCTTCGACCAGCGGGGGGAGCGGCGCTCCGGTTCGGTCCGCTAAGGGCGCTCAGATCACGCTCGCCATTGCAAGAGATATCTACAACGACGCGAAGGAACTCGCGGAGTTCGCACAGGAGATCCTCTCCGCGGGCGAGGCGGTTGCTTGGACGCTCAAGGTGAACCGGCACATGCACTCCCTCAAGTTCGATATAGAAAACGCGCCGGTGCGCGTGGACGTCTATGTGAAGGAGATGCGCGAGACCAGCGTCTCCCTGGTGAACATCATCGCGAAGGTGCGGCGCGGCGTGGAACTCCGGAGAAGCGCGAACGTCGCGCAGGCGAGCTTGGCGACTCTCCGGAACGAAGTCGTCCAGTCGCTCAGGGGCGTCGCGCTGATGAAAAACAAAACGGTGAACGCCGCGTTAAGTCTGGTGAACACAACGAAGTACCTTGAGCCCGGAGAGGGGTACGTCGTCCCCGAAGCGGAGGCGAAGAGAATCGCCGTGCTTGCGGAGTACTGGAAGGACGCGAAGAATCTCTATCCTCTTGTTCGCAGCGACATCCTGGATGGAGTGGCGCGATGGGCTCCCCTTCCCAAGGCGAAGTGGGAGGCGTACGGCGAGACGAGAAAAAAATTCGTCGAGGTTTACGGGCCGTTGCTGGCCGGGAATATTTTCAAGGGAATCCCTCTCTTTGAAGGGAAGAAGTACAACGAACTCCCGGGGGTGGTCCAGGAGGTGGAGAACGCCCTCCGCGCGCTCCTCGAGAATATCGACGACCTGCGGAAGGATATCGAACAACGAAAGAAGGCGCTGGAACAGGATGAACTGATGACGCAGCGCGAGCGCGTGCAGCTCACGACACTTTCGACCATGTACAGCCCCGTGGCGGCCAGAAATCTTGTCTTCGCGGCGTCCAGGGCCGGAGGAGGGGCGAACCGTATTCTCGAGCTGGAGCGTCTGAAGAACGGAGTCGCCAAGAACGGGGAAGAGTACAGGAAATACGACGCGGAGCAGAAGCTGCTGCAAAGCCGCAAGCACCCCGAGCAGATCAAGGCCGACACGGCGCTGAAGGATTTCGCCAAAGGGCTGGAGGGCGCCCGAAAAACCGCGAAGGATATTTTGGATCAGCATGCCGCGCGACGAAAAGCGCTCGGACTTCCTCCGGCGCTCAAGGAGATTGCGCTGGCAAGAGAATAAGCGCTTTTTTAAGAGGAGGAATGACGCATGTGCAGGGGCAAAGCGGTCGTGTGTATGACGGCGTTGGGCGTCCTCATTCTCGCAATGTGTACGCCGGTTCTTCCCGCCGCGGCTCAGGAGCGGACGGTGGAGACGCTGATGGACTATTACGACTCGCTTGTCAAGCAGGGCATGGAGGCGACGGAGACCCTTCTGAAATCGAAGAAGAGGGAAAAATCCGAGGTCGAGGCCGTCTGGGACGATCTCAACGAACGAGTCATCTCCGTCTACAGCAAGAACGGGCATTTCGAGTTCGACAGCATGCTGAAAAAAGAGCGGAACGAGGCGAGGGCGTCGCGCGCTTCCGAGTGGGACAACAGCATGAAGCTCTTCATTCACGATCTTCAAAAAGTAGGGGAGGTCGTGGCATGGCAGCGAAAGGTCAATCGGGATATCTGGCAGCTCGAATTCGATATCGAAAAGGCGCCCAAAAGGGTGGAAGCGTACTCCGGGAAGCTGAAAGAAGAGGGGCCGCGCGTCGAGAAGATCATCCATGAATTGAAAAGCGGTTCCATTTCGAGCGCGGAGCTTCAGAAACGCCTTGACGAAGTTCGTAACCTGAGAGCGGAAGCCGAAAACGTGTCGAACAGCCTTGAACGCACGCTCGCGCGTCTTGCTGAAGACCTTCTGCTGAAGCCGGAGATGGACAAACGGATAGCGCAGATATTAGAGAATTGGTCGAACATGAAGGCCCGCCATCCTGCCGTTGCGGACGAGCTGACCGATATACCTGCAAACTGGATCCCCGTGGTGAAGAAGCACTGGAAGGACCTTGAGGAAACTCGGGAGAAGTTTGAAAAGGAGTACGCCTCTATTCTGGATGGAAAGCTCTTCTCGGATGTTCCGTTTTTCCGGAACAGGCCGTACAAGGACCTCGCGAAGCCCGTGATCGAACTCGAGATGCGGATCAAGACGGCGATCGTCTCGGCGGCGCAGAAAGAGAAGAGCGCAGAGGAGCTGCGCAAGGCGGTCGAACTCGATGAAGAGCTAACGAAGAAGGAGGTTCTGCGCCTTCAGGAGCTGCGCGCCATGGTCTCCCCGGAGAAGCGGCGGGCGCTCCAGCTCGAGGATGCCAGAGCCGCCGGGGGAACGAGCAGGGTGCGCGAACTTCAGATTGTCATGGCGAGGCATCCCGAAGGGTCGGAAGAGTACCGAAAGGCCTCGGAGGAGTCCCGGCTGATTCAAGAGGAACGGCACCCCGAACAGCTGGTCGTCAAGAAGAAGCTGCGTGAGTTCGAAGAACTCGAACGCAAGGTTTCCGAAGAGATGCGGAAAGTGTACGAGGAGCACGAAAAGCGGCGGAAGAGCCTAGGTCTGGCGCCGGGGCTGAGCAAGTAAAAACAAGCGTGTCATCACCAATACGAAGGAGGGGGATCATGAGCATATTCGCGCGGGTTTCGGATATCTTCAAGGCGAACGTCAACGACATGCTGGACAGGATGGAAGATCCGGAGAAGATGGTCAAGCAGATGATCATCGAGATGGAGGAGGCCCTTGTAAAGGCCACGTCGGCGCTGGCGAAGGCGATGGCCAACGAACGCAATCTCCGCAAGCAGCAGGAGAACGCGGTTCTTCAAGCGAAACAGTGGGAGGACAAGGCGGCAATGGCGCTCAAGGCCGGGAACGCCGATCTTGCGAAGCAGGCGCTCTCCAAGAAGATCGTCTTCGACGGACAGGTGAAGCAGTACGACGCCATGACGGCCCAGGCTTCGAGCACGACGTCGCAGCTTCGTTCGCAGCTCGATACGCTGAAGATGCGGCTCGACGAGGCGCGGATGAAGCAGGCGACCCTGGTCGCCCGCGCTCAGACGGCGAAGACGCAGAAGGAGTTCTCCACGGTCATGGGGAGCAACGTCGGCCAGGGCGCCTTCGCCAAGTTCGAGAAGATGGAGAAGAAAATCGAAGGGATGGAGGCGGAGGCGCAGGCGTTCTCCGAACTCTCCGGCGACGCTCCTGCGGACGACCCGTTCAAGGACATGGAGAAGGATATGCGGCTCGAGGCGGAGATGGCGAAGCTGATGGAGAAGATGGGGGGTGGAGCGGGTGCATAAGTTTTCCATACTGAAAGACGGAGCGAACGGCCCGATGCTGGACGAGGTCCGGGCGAAGGTGAACACGTGGCTTCGGGAGTTCTTCGACGAGGACGATCTCGTCCGGGTGGAAGAACTCGTCTCCTTCACCTTCGGCAGCGCGACGATTCAGGTGACCGTGCTTCCGTGGCACAGCGAAGACGTGCTGGTGAAGGTCTTCTCCTATCTGGCCGAGAACGTCGACAAGAACAAGGTCGCTGCGGACTTCCTGAGGCTGAACGCCGAACTTCCGCTCGGGAGCTTTTCTCTCGTCTTCGACAACACCGTGATGCTCTCCTGCTCGCTGCCCGGTGCGAATCTGGACAAGAGCGAGCTTCTGGGAGCGGTGCAGACGGTCGCCGCCTACGCGGACCAGTACGACGATATCCTGAAGGAGCTGTATATGTAGCTTCCCTGCAAGGGGAGGAAAGGAGGAGGTTGTATGAATTTCGTGGCTCTTGGAATCGGCGGTCTGATGATCGCAGGGGGAGCGTACCTCTCGTTCGTTCAGAAGAAAAAGACCGAAGGGCTTGTGACCGAGCTGAAGTACATGAAAGCCGTCTCGCTCGCCGAACTGAAGGACTCTTGGCAATCGCTCGCGGACGAGGGAATGGCGGAGGGGTTCCGCGACCTGGTCGAGACCAACGGCAAGGCGGACACGGACGGCGAGGTGAAAGCGCCGTACAGCAACGTCGCCTGCGCCTACTTCGAGGCGACGGTCACGCGGGAATTCGAGAAGGAGGAGCGATCGACGGACAAGGACGGCAAGGTGCAGATGAAGCGAACCAGAAGTTCGGAGATTGTTTCGTCCAGAAAAAGCCCGTCTCCGCTCTACGTCGCCGACGGAAACGTCCGCGTCGGCGTCGACATGGACGGCGCAACGCTTCACCTCAAGGACGGAGAGGACAGGTTCGAGCCGTACGAGAGCAACAAGACCTATACGTTCTTCGGGGTTCAGTTCTCCGCTCCCTCGGGAGTGCGGACGCTCGGTTTCCGCTACAAGGAGAAGCTTATTCCGCTCGGGCACCCTCTGTATGTCGTCGGCGAAGCGCGCAACTCGGCGGGAGCGCTGCGTATCGGCAGGTCTTCGGAAAAAGGGAAACCGTTCATCGTCTCCGTGAAGTCGGAGGATGAAGTGATAGCGGACATGAAAGGGTCGGCAAAGGCGGCGTTCTACCTCGGAATCGCGCTTATGATCGGAGGGGCGGCGGTCGCCGTCTTCTTCCGGTAGCGCGGGACAGTATGCAAGGAGGGACGGTCCGATGAAAAAGAACAGAATTGCACTTTTTCTGGTAGCGATGGTTCTGGCGCTTGCGATTGTTTCGGCGGGATATGCCGCGGATCCCAAATACGCGAAGAGTTCGACGTTCGGTCCCATGATCACCGGCGGCGTGACGGATGAGTTCTTGCAGATGGTTCGGGATGACCCTGACGTTAAAAAGGGGAAGCCGCTCCGCCTCGGGAAGGATATCTCCGACGACGACCTGAAGAAGGTCTCGGCGCTCGCCGATGTGCTTACGGGCCTTCTGATCGAGAGGAACGACACGATCACCGATCTCTCTCCTCTTTCTTCTCTCTCCGGTCTGACCTACCTGAAGCTCGACAGCATGAAGGGCGTCAAGACGCTCGCCCCGATCGGCGCGCTGGTCAAGATGAAGGTGCTTGAGATACGCCAGGTGGAATACCCCGATCTCGATTTCCTTACAGGGATGAACGATCTCGAGTCGCTCATCTTCTTTATGCAGCCCAGACAGATCGAGGACATCTCTCCGCTGAAGGGGAAGGCGAAGCTGAAGACATTGCGTCTCTACGGAGGTGCGGGGCAGGAGGGGATATCGGACATCTCCGTGCTCGCCGAACTTTCGGAACTCGAGGACCTCAGCCTCTACATGACCAAGGTCGAGGATCTCTCTCCGATCTCCGGCCTGACGAAAATGAAGCGGCTCGATCTCTACGGTATCCGCGCCACTGATATGAGCCCCGTCGAGAATCTCACGGAATTGCGGTACATCTGGATCTACGCGACGAAGTTCGACGACTACTCCCCGCTCGCCAAACTGACGAAGCTCGAGGAGTTCAACGCCGGAATATCCAAGCTCGATACGCTCGAATACCTTGAGAGCATGCCGAAGCTGAAGATCGTCTCCATGCTCCGCGAGGACATCCACGACTTCTCGCCCCTGTCGAAGTGCCCGGAGCTTGTCGAGGTCAATCTTGACGGCGTGAAGGGCGTCATCGACCTAAGCGTCTTTTCGGAGCACAAGAAACTGAAGAATCTGTTCGTCCGCAATACGGAGGTGAAAAACGCCGAGGCTATCGTCGCCCTGCCGCGGCTTGAGTGGCTGATCCTGATCGACACGAAGGGAATCCCCGACGTGTCTATTTTCAAGGACCTTCCCAAGCTTAACAGAGTCTCGGTGAAGGAAGGACAGTTCCCGGCCGAACAGATAGAAGCCTTGGGCAAAAAAGCGTCGGTACAGAAGTGACGACCGGAAGGAGGCCGCAAACGACCTCCTTCGACGGCCTTCGAGGGGGATTGATCCGCATGAAGAGGACTCATGAGGAGGCTCCCGAACAGAGCGCGTCGCGAGTCCGGCGCAGCAAGAGGCTTCCCCGCGCCGAACTTCGCATCCGTCTGCGGCTCGAACCCTTCAATCTTACGAAAAAGGAGACGGAAATCGCCGTGCTTCTTGCAGAGGGAGTGGAGAGAGGAGAGATACTGCTCCGGTGCGGTATTACCAACAATACATTAAAAACGCATATACGGCGGATATACCGGAAGCTCGATGTGGGAAAGAGGAGCGAGATTGTATCCAAACTTGCGCTGACGTGACAAAACGGCATTGGAGGAGTAATGTAGTGGAACCCGGTATCATCCGGGAAAATCTGTCGGAGCGGCGAGCCGTTCAAAACTCAGGCCGTTCCCGCGAAGGAGGGGTTTGTATGCAAAAGAGATTTGTAGCGGTATTCTGGGCGTTGCTTCTGGCGGTTCTATTGGTGTCCCCGGGGAGTGCGAACACGCTGAACGCGCTTCCGGTGTGGCCCGACAGCGCACTGTACGGCGTGGCGAATATCGAGGAACCGAAGGAATTCATCAACGCCGTCGTCGACTCCACGCTCTTCAAGATGGCGGCCGCCATGGAGCAGGATATGCAGATGGTGGCGGACTGGCTGAAACAGTTCCCCGTGCAGTCGGTTTCCGTCGCCGTCGGTCTTACCGACAAGGGATTCGCACTCCAGGGGGCTGCAAGGCTCGATGAAAGCAAGAAGGCGCTGCTTCAAAAGCTCGCCGAGGGGAAGGGCGAAGAGGGCGACATCGATCTTCTGATCAACAGCCCCGTCCCCGGCGCGCTGATTCTCGCCCCGGTCGAGGGGAACACGTACGCCGTGGTCGCCGACGGAGTCGCAGGCGTGCTTCTCTCCGTCGAGGGAGAGCTGCTGCTCTTCGGTTTCAGCCCGGAGGACATCGGCGCGGCTCGGGAGGCGCTCGCCGATCCGGCGAAGCGAATGAACATGGAACGGCGTCTCCCCCAGAAGAATTTCTATTACTTCCATGACAACGGCATGGCGGCTGCGGAACTCATCGCTCAGTCGAAGGGAACGCTGAACCAGCCAACGGAGAATCTGGCGGCCGAGATCGGCTTCGGCATCTCGGAGAAGGGGTTCGACCTCTCCGTGTTCTCCAACTTCGCGAAGACCTTCGGACTCGATAAACTGGAGACGGAAATCCGTCCTATCTCCAAGGAGGATCTCTTCCTCGTCGGCGGAGGAACTCCGTGGCTGACGATGGCAGGTCGGGTGGTCATGGAGAAAAAGCACTTCCAGATGATCCGCGACGCGGCGCAAGGCGGCGACAATGACGCCGCCCGGATCGTCGAAGCCCTCGAGCAGTTGAAAGTGATGGGGCTGACGGAGAACGCGCTCATCTCCATCTTCAAGTCGGTAGGCTTGATCCTCGGGGGAGAGTCCTCCTTCTCAGGAATCCCGATTCCCGGAGGGTACGTGTATACTTCCGGTGAAAAGGACTGGGTGGAGCTTCTTCTGCCGCTCCTCGAAGCCATAGTGAAGGAGAGCGGCGCAGGGTTCGAAGCGGTGGCGCTTCCCGGGTGGCAGGCGCTCTATGTCATGAAAGACCCTGTTGATGTCGTCCTCGGAATTCGCGACGGCATCGCGCTCGCCGGATTCCTCAGCCCCGAAAGCCTTGAGAAGGCTCCGGAGCTGAGCAGGGATACGGAGACGCTTCTCGGGACGAAGAGTTCCATGGTCTTCCATCTGGACGCAGGGGTGATTCGCCGTATCGTGGTCCAGCTTTTCGACCCGGCGAACCCCATAGCTGCCCTGTTCCTTGCGGATGACGACGATTTCCTCGAGGCGGCTCCGTTCATTTTTGAAGGATTGAAGGCCACGGCCGGCTTCAAGGGAATCCGGATGAATTTCAGCGGAATGGAGCGTTTCGATTTCTCGATGGTTTTCGATACGCCGAACGCCGAAGAAATGGCGGCTCTGGACGAGCTGGCGGCAAAGTGGCAGGAATTCATGGAGGACGAGGAAGAGGAGGGCGAAGAAGAAAAGGAAGAAGCTCCGAAATCGTAGTTGTACGCCGATTAGCGAAGAAGCTCCGGGGACACCCCCGGAGCTTCTTTCTCCAGGTTCCGCAAGGAGGTGCGAGGCCATGAAAAAGGCATGGGTATTTGCGCTTGTTCTTCTTGTCTTGGGATTTTCTACGGCGCCTCTGGCAGCGTCGGAACGCATAGTTCGCTTCGACGTGGACGCCGCTGTGGAGGCGGACGCCTCGCTCGTCGTCGTCGAGCGCATCGCCGTCGTTGCGGAAGGGAAGGATATCAAGCGGGGCATAATCCGGACTCTCCCGACCGATTTCACCGATACCGATGGGGTTCGCAGGCGCGCCGGGTTCGACCTTCTCTCCGCCGAACTCGACGGGAAGCCTGTCCCGTCGAACGTCGAACGGGTCGGGGAGAACCTCGACATCCGCCTCGGCGACCCGGACGTTTTCCTCGCGCACGGAGAACATCTTTTCACGATAACCTACAGAATGACGGGGCAGCTTGGTTTCTTCGAGGAACATGAAGAACTCTACTGGAACGTCACCGGAAACGACTGGGTTTTCTTCATAGAAAATGCGTCGTTCAGGCTCCGTCTTCCCGGAAGGGGGTTCGGCGCGGACTTTTCCGACATAGAATTCTTCACGGGAAAGAAGGGGGAACGGGGGAAAGACGCCCGCGTTTCCGAAGCCGGCGCGGTGGAGTCGTCCAGAGGGTTCTCGCAGGGCGAGGGACTGACCGTAGTCTACTCGTGGCCGAAGGGTATAGTCGCACCTCCGCCGGAACCGGCTCCGGTGCTGGAGAAGTGGTCCGCCTCTCCGTACAGAGCGGTGCACCTTGGAATGCCTGTACTTCTCGCTCTTCTGATGGCGGCGCTCTGGGTGCTCTGGGGAAAAGACCCGCCCGCAAAAACGATATTTCCGAGATTTTCTCCCCCCGAAGGGGTGGAGGCGGGGTTCGCGCGGTACGTCCGTATGATGCGGATGGATGACCAATCGTTCGCCGCCATGGTTCTGGGGCTCGCCGTGAAGGGAGCTTTGACTATCGAGGAGCGTTCTCTCGTCGCGGAAGCCGCGAAGCAGACGGGCAAGGATGTTTCGCAGGCCGGTATGGGGATGAAGCTGCTCTCGAAACTTGTCGGCAAGTCGTATGTTCTCCGCCTGAACAGGGAGAAACTCTCGAAAACAGACTTCACCATCGACGAACGGGTTCTTGTCGACGAACTCTTCGGCTCCACACGAAGCGACATTCATCTCTCCAGCGCGGACCGCCCCGTAATTCAAGATGCCTTCGGGCAGCTCGGCAAGCGCTTCAAGGAGCGGGCGAAGCCGCTTCTGAAGACCAACGCCGGGAAGTGGTTCATCGGGGTTGCGCTCTTTGAAATTTATGCGGCCGTGATGCTCGTTCTCATGATCCTCTCCGGCCAGGGGCGTTTCGAACCCGTGCTTGCGCTGATGGCCGGGCCGTTTCTGCTGCTTCCCTACGCCGTCCCCGTTCCGTCGGGAAAGGGAAGCCTCGTATCGAAGTTCTTCCTCAGAGGCTTTTTCCCCGGTATTTTCCTCTTCGTCGTTGCGGGGGCCGTTCTGGCAGGTTCGTCGAGCGGTGTCGAGGTCGACCTTCTCTCGATTCCCGGCCCGTTCGTCTGCGTGCTGCTCCTGCTGCTCTTCAAACCCCTGATGCGGATTCGCTCCGAGGGAGGCGCCCGCTTGAACGAGGAGCTGGAAGGGCTGCGCATGTTCATGACGGCCGCCGAGAAGCACCGTCTTGAGATGGAAAACCCGCCGGACGAAACTCCGCTGCTCTTCGAGGCGCTGCTTCCGTACGCATTCGCGCTCGACGTCGCCGAGACCTGGGCGAACCGTTTCGAAAATATCCTTGCCGCAGCCCACTACACGCCGTCGTGGTACAGAGGCGATGTGCAGACCTTCACCCGGTCGGCCGGCGTCGCCGCGTTCGCTTCCGGGTTTTCCGGCGCGGTCGCGTCCGGAACGCGCTCCTCGGGGAGAGGCGGAAGCGGCTCGTCCGGAGGCGGCGGAGGAGGAGGCGGGGGACGGGGATGGTAGCGAGCGTCCGTTCTGTTCAAGGAGGAATGCTGGGATGAGAGCAAAAAAGAATTGGTCCATGTTGCTGCTGTTTTTTCTTTTGGTATGCACTCCGCTCGAGGCGAATCCGACTGTGGAGAACTTCGATTGGCCGAAATCGGGCGTGGTGGTCGGGGAGAGAGTGAATCTGCGCTCCGAACCGTCGACATCCTCGAAAGTAATCGGCCGCTTCGCTTACGATTACGAGGGCGGCGAGCTTGTGGTCACAGGCAAGTCCGAGGGAAACGAAGAGTTTCCATGGTATAGGGTGCTTTCCCACAAGTACGGAGAGGGGTGGCTCTACGGTAAGTTCATCGCCGTCGAAGAGCCGGAGGACCCGGTGCGCCGCTATGCGCTGAAAATCCGAGAGGACTTCGGCCTCTCTCCGGCGCTGGCCGTGAAGATGTTCGGCGAGCCAATGAAGCGCACCAGCAAAAAAATGCGTATCCCCGACTTCAACGTAACGGCGGAGATCGTGACGCTTCAATTCCACGGGCATACTGCGGCGTACTGGGACGGGTACATCCAGTCGGTCGAGATACCGGCGGGATTCATGGGATTCGCCGATCTTCTGCTCGGGATGGACGCCGGGGAAGCCGCCTCTCGGCTCGGTACGCCGATCCTGCAGGAGGGGAATTCTCTGATCTTCGCCTACGAACGCGATGAGATAGCGGTCGCGACGGGAAGGTCGGGCAAAGGTAAGATCGTGACCGGATTGACCTACCGCCGGGTTGTCTTCGATTGACGGAGGAGGTGGGGCGTGATGAAGTTTGCGTTGTTCTCGGCGCTGTGTCTGTTGCTGCTGCTGTGCGGCGCCGCGTGGGGAGGGGAGCATCCTCTGGACGCGGAAATCCAGGAGTGTATGGACACGGATCCCAGTACGCACGGGATGATCGAGTGCGCCCGTGAAGGGGCGAAAAAGTGGGATGCGGAACTCAACAGGGCCTACAGGGAGTTGATGGGGCTGCTTCCCAAGGAGGGGCAGGACGCTCTGCGGACGGCGCAGCGGGCATGGATTCCCTGGAGAGACAGGGAGTTCGGACTGGTGGGTTCGGTGTACGGAGCGATCTACAACAGTCTCGACGGCGGTACGATGTGGCTTGTCGTCAACGCCATCGCCGAGATGGAGGTCGTCCGCGGACGGACGCTCGAACTCCTGGCGTGGACCGAGGAGTTGCAAGCGGGAAAGCCTTCCTTCGCCGGCCGCTATCCCGGAAAACAGACCGATGTCCAGCTTGCCGCCGCGATGAAGGTGAAGAACGAGAGCGCCCGTCTGGGAAAACGCATCGGAGAGCAAGGAGAAAAGACCGCCTCGGCGAATCTGACGGCGTGGGAGGATTTCCGGAACAAGAACGTGCTGTTCATGGCGTGGTTCTACGGGAAGAAAGGGGACGCCGGGTTCCCTCTGCACGCGCGCATGCTGATGAACACGGAGCGGGTGAAGCGCCTCGCAAGTATGTACGAGGACCTTGACCGCGAAGGGGTGGAGGAACCGCCCGGAGCCGCGGAGCCCCCCGAGAAGCAAGGGGACTCCAAAGAACCCTTCAAGGGCGACAGGTCGCTTTACCTGCCGGCGGAGGGTCGGTGCGACTTCAAAGCGTATATCATCGATCCCGATCCGAAGGGGACCAACGTCCGCGACGCGCCCGGCGGAAAGATCATCGCCACGCTCCCTCACCGCCCCGACGACCCGGACATCATTACGGTCGGCGTTACGGGTCACAAGAAGAAATGGCTTTCCGTCGTCCTTCACGACGGAAGAAAAGGCTGGATCTTCGGCGAACTGGTAGGCATAAGTCTTCGAAACTACGGTCCGGGCGAGGTGACCGCCCTCCGGGGTAGGCCGGACTCCGACGCTCCCTCGATGGGAGATATCTTCGGCGACGAGGAGGTCTCCGTTCTCGGCGGTGAAGGCAAGTGGGCGCTGGTGCAGTATACGCACCCGGAGGGGCGCGTGCTCGTCGGATGGCTCGACCCTGTGAAGCAGTGCGCCAATCCGTACTCCACATGTCCGTGAAACTCGGAATGCTGCGGAGGTGCTGCCTCGTTGCGGGGGCGGGCCTGCTCCTGTGGATGTCCGCGGAGTTTTTCCTTCTGGCTTTCCTGACGAGCCGTTTCATGGAAGGCGCGGGAGTCGTGCTCTGGATGCGGGGGTACTGGGAGGCTTTCCGCTCGTCTCCTGTCTCGATCGCGGGAGTTCTGCTCTTGATTGTCGGTACTCTGTCCCGAAGAGCGGGGTAGTGACGGACGATACGAGCTTATGAAGAACCGGGAGGTGGATTACGTATGAGGAGAAACAGCTTATTGATCGTGGCGTGCGCATTCTTTCTGCTCCTGCCGGCGCTTGCCCCGGCAGCGGATGTGAAGGCGCTTCTCGGCGAGGCGAACACGCTTTTCCGAAGCGGGGAAAAAGACTTCATGTCGGGGAAGTTCGACGCGGCATGGGAAGCCGTTCAAAAGGCGAAGGTGATCATCGGACAAGCCAAAGAAGCGGACCCGTCGAACACTCAGGTAACTTCTCTCGAACGCCGGATCGATCAGCTTGCGGAAAAGATAGCGAAGAGGAGAGAAGCCTCGGAGTCGAAGGCCGGCGCGTCCGCGGGGTCTTCGGGAACGGCTGCGCCTCCGGCCAGGCTCCCCGCGACGGCGACACGCTATCTTCGCGAGTCGGACAGGCCTCTTTCGCAAATCGAGAGCATGCTCGGCGCCCAGAGGGAGAAGTATACAACGGAATCGCTCGCCCGGAGGGTAAAAGAGCAGCTTCAGACTGTCGAGCAGAATATCGGCAAGCTGCTTTCCGAGTTCGCCGAGTTCAAAGAGCACCCTGAAGTCGTGGCCAGGATACAAAAGATGGAGGCCGCGCAGCACGAGCTGGCCATTCTCGAAAAGACCGCGGCCGAAAGCGCGGCGGCTGCGGAGAAGGCGAAGGCCGCCCGCGAAGCCGAAAGCGGCGAGTGGCTGCGCAAGCTGCGCCCGTATGTCGCCTCGAAAAGCGGAATGGACGACGCCCCCTATCTGGATCCCGAGAAGGAGATGCTCTCCTACGCAGGCTTCGACATCGCTCCCGAGGAGCTGGGCAAACGGCACAGAATCCATGGGGAAGCGGCCGCGCTCCTGAACGAGTACAAAAACGCCGGGGTACGGGAACCGCTTGAGCTTCTCGACGAAACGGTCAAGGAGATCGAACGAAGGCTCGAGCAATTCTCATCGGCGCTTCGAAGCTTGGGAAACACGGCTCTCGGCGATGCGCGAACCCAGCTCGACTGGGGAAAGAAGTTCATCGAGGAGAACATGCCCAAGGCCCTGAAGGGAGGGGATTTCAATCTTCTCGGACGGGATGTCCTGGCTCGGATACAGAACTCCCTTGACTCGGCCGCAGTCTTCCTTCCGGCCGACGACGCGGGGCTCGCCGCCGCGCGGTCCGATCTGGAAGCGCTGATGAAAGACGGCGATGCGCTGAGGGAGCGGCGTGTGGAGAAAACCCGCATGCTCCCCGAACAGTTCTCCGGCCCCGATGCGCAGTCGATACGCGCAATCGCGGAAGAGGCCGTCGGGAAGGAGCACCCCGGGGCCTCGCTGCTTCGCACGACCATCATCTCCCCGGAATGGCGGAGCGACTGGCGTTTTCAGGAGGGGGCAGACAGAATCGTACGCATCGTCATGACCCGTCAGGTGTCCGTCCAGGCTGCGGTGAAGACGGGAGGCGACATCCTTCTGCTGACGATCGGCGTATACAGTCAGAGCCTGCCCGACTGGTCGTGGGGACCGATGAAGGGGTACGTCATGTTCACCGACAAGATGCTCGAAGAGAACGTCGGCAAGTAAGTCCGCCAGGCGGGGAACGGGAGCGCGCGGATAAGAAACAAGCGCGCCCCGTCTTTCCCGCCGCCGGAGAGGGCGTTCTTCCAAATCTCGAAACTGGTGTACCGAGGGAAATAACTGTCTCGTAGGGTGAGGGGAAGTGTCTTGACAAGGAGCGGCGCCTGGGGGATAGTAGATACGAAAGAGAGTGCTGATGTTTTTTTGCGGAAACGCACCTTGTATACTAGTATCCTTGGGAGGGCGCATGTTATCGCTCGAAGTGCTTCAGAGAGAAAACGGGGAGACGGTTCGTGAATGGGCGTTTCGGACCATTCTCTACAATCTTGTGAACCTTGTGCTTCTCCCCGGCGCCGCCGTCTCCGAGAACGACGTCGCGTCCGCTCTCGGCATCAGCAGAACTCCCGTGCGCGAGACGTTCATCCGTCTTGCGCAGGAGGGGCTGCTCGACGTCTACCCGCAAAAAGGCACGTACGTCTCGCTCGTCGACGAACAGCGGGTCGAGGAGGGGCGTTTTATGAGACTCTGTCTCGAAGGACGCACCGTCGAGCTGGCCTGCGAGTTTTTCCCCTCCGAGAGCATGGTCGCCCTTGGTGCGAACCTCCAGCTCCAGCGCCTGGCGATCGGCGAGAAAAGCGCGTCGCGGTTCTTCTCGCTCGACGAGGAGTTCCACCGCATCATCTTCGCGGCATCCGACAAGCAACGAATCTGGGAGGCGATCCGAAAGATGGGATCGCACTTCAACCGGGTTCGCGTGCTCAGTCTGCGGGCGACCGACTGGGAAAAGGTGTATTCGCAGCACGAACATATCGCCTCCGCCATTTCCCGAAGGCGGCCGGACGAAGCGCGGGACGCGATGAACGAGCATCTTACCAAGGTGAATTACGATCTCGGGAGGCTCCGGCTGGAGTATCCGTCCTATTTCAAAACGGAAAAGGGGAGGTGAGCACCGGCTGCGGCGTTGACGATACCCTTGCGGATTGAAGCGCCCCCGGAGCCTTCGGGGGGAAGCCCGGTTTTGTTGAACGAAAGGAGAATGGACCGATGAAAAAAATCGCACTCTTGGTAGCAGCAACCCTTCTGGCGTCTCTCGTCTTCTCCGCCGCCGCTCTGGCGGAGAAGAAGCCCGAATTCACACTGAAGCTCGGCCATCTGGCCAACACCGAGCACACCTGGCACAAGGGTTCGGTCAAGTTCGCCGAGCTTGTCGAGCAGAAGACCGGCGGCCGAGTGGTCGTGCAGGTGTTCCCCAGCGAGCAGCTCGGCAAGGAGATGGAGGTCATCGGCAATATTCAGTCCGGCATCGTGGACATGCTCATCACCGGAGAATCCATGATGAACTGGGCTCCTCTGTGCGGCCTTATCGCCGTTCCGTACATGATTCGCGACTCCGCGCATATGGAGAAGATCGTCGAGGGAGAGATCGGCCAGGCAATCGAGAAGGAAGTCATCGAGAAAGTCCGCCTTCGCCCGGTCGCATGGTTTGAAAGAGGCGCCCGCAATCTCACCTCCAACCGCGAGATCAAAAAGCCCGAAGACCTCAACGGTCTGAAGCTGCGCGTGCCGAACGTGCCGCTGTTCGTCGCCACGTGGGAAGCGCTCGGCGCCAAGCCGACGCCGATGGCCTTCTCCGAAGTCTTCACATCGCTCCAGCAGGGGATCATCGACGGTCAGGAGAACCCGTACGATCTCATCAAGAGCGCCAGCTTCTTCGAGGTGCAGAAGTTCGTCAACAAAACGGAGCACGTGAGAGGCTGGATCTACCTCGTCATCGGCGAGGACAGGTTCCAGAGCATGCCCGAGGATATCCGCAAAGCCGTTCTCGAGGCCGGCAAAGAAGCGCAGGCGTACGAGCGCGAACTCTTCAGGGCCGAGCAGAATCAGCTCATCAAGGATCTCCAGGACAAGGGAATGACTTTCGTGGAAGTCGACAAGGCGGCGTTCATGAAGGCTGCCGAGCCTGCGGTGCTCGGATTCCTCTCCCCCGAACTGCAGGAGATGTACAAGAAGATCATCGCCATTCAGTAACCGGAATCCGCTCCGGAGCCCCTTGCGCATAAGGGGGTTCCGGAGCTTTTTTCTGAGAGACGAGGACGCCCGCATGAAAAAAACGCTCGCCGTGTTCAACCGCATCATGGAATTTTGCGTGATCGCCACATTCCTCGCTCTCGTGGGTGTGGTGCTGCTTCAAGTGTACGCCCGCCTCTTCCTTCCTAAATCGCCTCACTGGACGGAGGAGGCCTCTCGTTTTCTGTTCATCTATACCGTCAGCTTCGCTTCGGGACTGGCCATTCGCGAACGCGCCTTCGTCAATGTCGACGTCTTCACCAATCTGCTGCCGGAAACGGGAAGGAAGTGGCTCCAGATTCTGCTCGACGTTCTCGTCGCCGGATTCATGGCGCTGGTCTTCCAGTATTCCCTGAGAAATCTGGGGATCGGCAGGATGCAGACGTCGCCTTCCCTTCGCATTCCCATGAACTATATATTCGCCTCCATGTCCGTCATGTCCGCCTCCGTCGTCCTCTACTCCCTCTTCGAAATCGGACGAGATATACGCCTTGTGCTGAAGGGGGGAAACTGAGATGGTCACAACGCTCTTCCTCGTCTTTCTCGTTCTGCTCTTCCTCGGCCTTCCGATCGCTTTCTGCCTTGGAATCTCCTCCCTGGTCTATCTCTGGATGGCAGGCATTCCGCTCATCGTGATCCCGCAGAAGATGTACTCGGGAATCGACGTCTTCGTGCTGCTTTGCATTCCGGGGTTCATCCTCGCCGGCAACCTGATGAACCGCGGCGGCATCTCCGACCGCATCATCCGCTTCTGCAACGCGCTTGTCGGCCACATCCAGGGCGGACTTGCGCAGGCCAACATCGTAGCCTCGATGATCTTCGCGGGCATCTCCGGAACAGCGGTCGCAGACACCGCAAGTCTCGGCGCCATTCTCATCCCCGCGATGAAAAAAGAGGGGTACGATGCGGAATTTTCCTGCGCGGTCACCGCCGCCTCTTCGACGATCGGCCCGATCATTCCGCCGAGCATGCCGATGATCATCGCGGGCACGCTTACCGGACTTTCCGTCGGCCGCCTCTTCCTCGCCGGAGCCATTCCGGGTGTGTTGCTGGGTCTTGGTCTTATGGCGGTTACTTGGTATCTCTCGAAGAAACGAAACTACCCGAAGGGGGAGAAGGTCCCCCGCCGTCTGCTGCTGAAGGAGTTCTTCGGTGCATTCTGGGCGTTGATGCTCACGGTGCTCATCCTCTACGGCATCATCGGAGGACTCTTCAGTCCCACGGAGGCCGCGATGGTCGCCTGCGTCTATGCGGTGGTGATCGGCATGTTCGTCTACAAGGACCTTTCGCTCAGGGATCTTCCGGCGGTGATCCTCGAGACCGGTATCACTACGGCGTCGATCATCGTGCTTGTCGGATTGGCGAACCTCTTCGCCTGGATTCTGACCAGCGAACGCATACCGCAGATGGTTGCCGACGCGATGCTGAGCGTCACTACGAATAAATTCCTTATCATACTGATGATCAATCTGCTGCTCCTCTTCGTAGGGACGTTCATGGAGACGATCGCCGCGCTGCTCACGCTCTTCCCGACGCTGCTCGTGGTCGCGTTGCGCGTGGGAATCGACCCGATCCATTTCGCAATGATCGCCGTACTCAACCTGATGATCGGGTTGACCACGCCCCCGGTGGGCGTCTGTCTCTTCGTCGCCTCAAGCATCGGGAAGGTCTCCATAAGCCGCATCTCCCGGGCGGGCCTTCCTCTTCTTGCCGTGAGCATCTTCGTTCTCTTGCTGGTCTCCTATATTCCGGCGCTTTCGACATGGCTGCCCAACCTGCTCTTCAATCGCTGACGCTTTACCGCCGGGAGAACGCCCGGCGTATGTAAGAGAGAAACTGAAAGGAGAAACGCGACATGACATCCAAATTTTCGCTTGAAGGAAAACGGGCCCTGGTCACGGGAGGCGGAAGCGGCATCGGTCTCGCCATTTCGCAGGGGATCGTCGAGAACGGCGGTTCCGTGGTCGTCGTGGGCCGGAGAGAGGAGCTTCTCAAGGAGGCCTGCGACTTGATGGGGCCTCGGGCGTCGTACATGGTTCACGACGTCACCGACCTTCCGGGCAACGTCGAGTTCGTGAAGAAGCTGGAAGCGGTCGGTCCGGTCGACATTCTGGTGAACAACGCCGGGCAGAACATCAAGAAACCCGTCCTCGAGACTACCGACGAGATCTACCACAATATCCTCGAGGTGAACCTGATCGCCGTCTTCTCGCTCACCCGCGAGATCGGCCGCTATATGCTGGAGCGGAAACGCGGCGCGATCATCAACATCGCTTCCATGACCTCGCTCTTCGGCATCCCGTACGTGAGCGCGTACACGTCCTCCAAGGCCGCCATCGCCGGGCTGACGAAACAGCTCGCCACCGAGTTCTCCCCCTTCGGCATCACCGTCAACGCCGTAGCGCCCGGCTTCATCGACACCGCGATGTCGCGCAAAGCGTTCGAGGGCGACCCCGAGAGGAAGCGCAAGGTCCTCTCCCGTACGCCGATGAACGAGCTGGGGCTTCCCGAGGACGTGGCGAACGCCGTCGTCTTCCTCGCTTCTCCCGCGGCGCGCTATCTCACGGGAGTCATCCTTCCCGTGGACGGCGGCACGAGCATCGGATTCTGAGATTTGCATACCGCAGAGAGCAACAGAGAGGAGGTTTGCGCATGATTCTGTCATTCCGCTGGTACGGCGAGAGCGACCCCGTCACTCTCGACAAGATCCGTCAGGTTCCGGTGCTCAAGGGGATCGTCAGCGCGCTCTACGACGTTCCCCTCGGCGAGACGTGGCCCCTGGAGAAAATTCAAAAACTGAAGGGGGCAGTCGAGCGGAAGGGGTTCGTCCTCTCCGCCATAGAGAGTATCCCCGTGCACGAGAACATCAAGCTGGGGCGTTCCGACCGGGATGTTCTTATCGACAAGTACTGCGCCTCCATCCGCAACATGGGGAAGGCGGGTGTTTCCGTACTCTGCTACAACTTCATGCCCGTCTTCGACTGGACGAGGTCGAACATGGCCATGCCCCTGCCGGACGGCTCCAACGCGCTTTCGTACGACGATGTCGAGGTACTGAAGATGGACCTCTCCAAGGGGACGAAGGATCTCCCCGGCTGGAGCGCCTCGTACGACGCAAAGGAGCTTCAGGCCCTTCTGGACGGATACAAGGAACTCAACGAGGAGGGGCTCTGGGAGAACCTGAAGTACTTCCTGGGAAAAACCGTCCCCGTCGCGGAGGAGTCCAACGTCAAGATGGCCATTCATCCGGACGATCCGCCCTGGTCGATCTTCGGCCTGCCGCGCATCATCCGCGACGAAGCCGCCTACGACCGGTTCGTCAAGCTGGTCGACAGCCCCAACAACGGTTTCAGCCTCTGCTCGGGGTCGCTCGGCGCTCGTCCGGACAACGACCTTCCGGCCATGATCCGCAAGTTCGGCGCCATGGGGCGCATCCACTTCGCGCATGTGCGGAACGTCAAGATCACGGGCAAGGGGGCGTTCCACGAGACGGCGCACCCGACCGAGTCCGGCAGCCTGAACATGTTCGAGATCATGAAGGCCTATGCGGACACTGGATTCACAGGCCCGATGCGCCCCGACCACGGCCGCATGATCTGGGGCGAGACAGGCAAGCCGGGCTACGGGCTCTACGACCGTTCTCTCGGCGCTATGTACCTCGCCGGCCTCTGGGAGGCGCTGCAGCGCGGTCAAAAGTAAAAAAGACGATCCGAAACACTGCGCGAAAGCGCCGAGAGCCCTTAACGCAGTGTTTCGGATCGATCATACGTTTATCGCCGATAGTTCCCCTCCCTTGAATGTCGTTTTCCCGTCCTGTACATAGTCGTGGCTGCGACGATTATAACGGCTGAAAAAATAAAAAAAGTGACGTAGTAGCCGACGATCTTCCCCATGTATGCCAGCAACGGGGGGAGAAGGAAAAAACCAACTCCCCAGAATACATAGAAAATCGCCGAGACGGTACCCTTCATGGTTGACGGCGCGCTATCGCCCAACAGCGCCAGAGCGGCGACGCAGAAGACGCCCAGACCGCATGCCGCCGCGAAGAGGGAGAGGAATACCGTCGTTCCGTAGAGAGGCGGAAACAGCGCCATACCCGCTGCGGCCAGCGTCAGTCCGGCGATCATGGCGACATCCCGCCCATTTTTGTCCGACAATCGCCCCGCGATGTTTTGGGAGATGCTGACTGCGATGTAAAAGAGAGCGAAGAAGAGGGAGACACCGCTCTGGCCGAAATTTTTCTCCTTGAGAAGAAGTCCAGGTATCACAGTCAGGAACACGCCGTATCCTCCGCCGTAGAGGCAGATTCCCGCGTACAGTTCGGGTCTGCGGATTCGGCTTATGGCGGACAGAACGCCGCGGAAACCTGCGGAGGAAGAATCACCCTTGGAAGAAAGGGAGTTTTCAGGCGGATGAACGAAAAACAAAATGATTGCCGCGGAGAGGAATCCTGCGACGGAATAGAGTAAAAACGCCGCGTTTTCGAAACGCAACGAGGGAACAAGTACGGGGACAAGGCTCCCTGCCATCAGTCCCAGATGAAATGAAGCGTTGTATCTTCCGATAGCCTCTCCGCGAGAATCTGGAAAAAGCATCGAAAGCAACGCGGGAGCAAGCGCCCATACAGGTACCTCCGCGATGCCCTGCAACGCTCTGCCCGTCAGGATTTCCAGAACGGAGCGAGCGTTGAAGTAAAGCAATCCGGTGATTCCGGCGAGCATGTATCCCGATGCGAGAAAGAGTTTGCAGCCGTAGCGGTCAGAAAGTCGTCCCGCAGGAATTTGAAGAGCCACGAACGGGACGGCGAAAAACGACGCGATGAACCCTACGTGCTCCATCGACCCGGAGAGACGGATCACCCTTTCCGGGAGAAGAGAGACGATAAGTCCGACGCCGAGCATCTGGACAAACGCAGCGATGCAGAGCGCGGACGAAGAATTTGTTGTTTTCATGAAGAGCCATCCTTTCTTCTATACCCACTCCTGTATCCTTCGGTTCAAAGAAAGACAACGCCATCCGTCTCCGAAAAAAACGCGGAGGCAAATATAGGTATCTTTCGGCTTCCAGCGGTGGAGACGCTAGAAAGTCTTCGGAGGAGGCGGGCACAGAACGAAAAGTGGCATAATTTTTTCTCCCATGACTTCCGACGGTTTTCGAAAAAAATGAAAAGCGAACCGCTCGGGAATAACTTTTTTAGTTCCTTGGAGTATATCATGAACATGGGAGAACTTGGATTGTTTGAAGGTGCTTCCAAGGCTCCTTTTCCCAGTAGGGGAGCATCCGGTATGGGCGTTATCCGCCATGTGCGAATCCTGAGCGGCGAGGGCGGCAGGAGCCGTTTCTGGAGACGAGGGGGTACGCGCGCCTTCGGCGCCGGAATAGGTGGACAGCCGACGATGAACGAGTCGAGCTGGCCGCCCGCCCGGTGCGACATGTTTCTTTGTCGCCGGGCTTCGTGCTGTCCGAACATCCGCATCAAGAACAGGCGAGCCGGAGAACGGGTGATGGAAAACATGCGATGATGCGCGGAAGGGAAACTCAAGCTCGGAGTCAAGAAAGAAAAGAGCGTCGTGGATCGTCCGTGGAAACGCAAACTTCTTGGATTCTCATTCACGAACTGAAAGAAGCCCCGTATCCGCGGAGCAACCAAGAGATCGACGGGATTCGAGGTCGAAGTACGGAAACCGACCAGCGGCAGCGAAAGCATGAGTTCGGTTTTATCTACGTATTCAACTTCGTGAACCCCCGTAAACCGTAGGGAAAGTATGGTGGTGTGAGAGGAAGATGCTTAATCTCCCCTTCCTACTCGATTGTTCTCCCTCGTTTCCCCCGGAGCGGTCGTACTTCTTTGTGAACGGAACTTCATAGGAATTAGTTGTGTACCCACCGGGTGCTCTATAATATGTTTAATTGCTTCAAACCTCATGGCGTCACACAAAAGGGCTGATCTGGATTGGTAAGGATAAAGTCTACGGCACTTTCTATGCAGGCGGCGCTCGTTCTTTCATTCATCGCATTCGTTCTGATTTCCGCGGGGGTGGCGGGGTATGTGTCGCAGAGAAGCGGGCGGCAGGCTGTGCAGGAACTGGCATCCCGCCTGAGGAGCGAGATGACGGCGCATATCGTCGAGCATGTTCAGGATTTTTTGTACACTCCCCATACCATAAACCGACTCAATGCGGATGCATTAAGCGAAGGCGTTTTGGACGCGAACGACGAACGGATGCTCGAACTGCATTTCCGGCAGCAGATCGAGGTCTTTTCTACGGTATTCAGCATTTATTTCGGAAATACCCGCGGAGGACTCGTCAACGGCGGCAGAGAACCTCCCGACGATTCCCGCTACGTTATCGGGACGGCAGGAGGCGAGGCGGGGCTTTTCCGTAAGTACTCCATCGACAAGGACGGCAACCGACTTTCGCTTTTGGCCGAGGTTCCCGATTTCGACGCCAGGACGAGAGGGTGGTATACCCGTGCTCTGAAGATCGGCGGCGCGACATGGAGCGATGTGTACGTCCTCTTTACAGGGCAGGATATGGCCATCACCGCCAGCCGTCCCGTCTACGGAGCCGGCGGAGACTTGCTCGGGGTGGCGGCTGTCGATCTTTCGCTTTCGCAGCTCTCCGGCTTTCTGGAGACGCTGCCTCTCGGCCAGGGAACGGCGTTTATCATGGATCGCTCCGGCCAGTTGGTCGCCTCCTCCGGAGGAGGAAAACCCTTTGTTGTCTCAGAGGGAGGAGGTATGCGTCGTCTTCAGGCAGTCGAGAGTACTCACCCCGGAGTCCGTGCGGCGGCGGCGTTCCTTTATGAAAAACATGTCTTGGAACACGTTTTGCAGGATGGAGAACACGCATTCGAAACGGAAGGGGGACTGATTTTTCTTCGAGCGGTTCCACTTAGCGAAACCGAAGCACTCGATTGGATCATCGTCGTCGCGACTCCGGAGTCCGAGTTCATGGGGTGGATCGATGAAAACAACCGCACGACCACGCTGATCATTCTCTTCGCTGTGTTTCTGTCCTGTCTCGCCGGATTCGCAATTGCCCGCAGAATGTCGCTGCCCATCCTTCGGCTGAACGATGCGGCCCGCGCGATCGCCAGAAGCGAAACTCCGCCGGGCCTTCCTATCGACTGCGGGATCGTCGAAGTGGGCGAACTTTCGGTATCCTTCAACCGGATGGCGGAGACGCTCCGCCGCACCATTCATGGATTGAACGAAGAAATCGCCGTTCGACAAGAGGCGGAACTGCGTGCGCGCTCCGCGATGGAACGGGCGGAAGAGCTGCGGAAGGACGCAGAAAGCGCGAACAGGGCCAAGAGCGAGTTTCTGGCGAACATGAGCCATGAAATCCGCACGCCGCTCAACGGCGTCATCGGTTTCTTGGAGATCCTACGCGGAACGGGGCTCGACCGAGAGCAGATCGGTTATGTGGACAACGCCAAGGTCTCCGCTTTTTCGCTGCTGGAGATCATAAGCAACATCCTCGACATTTCGAAGATCGAGGCCGGGAAACTTGAACTGGAGACGATACGAACCGATATTTCCCGTCTGATGGAAGAAACGCTCGTGATCGTCGGTCACGGCGCGATGAACAGAGGTGTCCGCATCTTTTCTACGCTCTCCCCGGCTTTTCCACGCTACGCGTTCGTCGATCCCGTACGCTTGCGGCAGGTGCTCGTCAATCTTCTCGGTAACGCAGTAAAATTCACCGATGAGGGAGATGTCGAACTTTCCGCCTCTTTTCTACCGGATCGAAGCGGCGGGGGAAGGGGAGCGTTCACTTTCTCCGTCCGCGATACAGGCATAGGAATACGGAAAGAGGATAGAGACAAGCTTTTCCAACCGTTTTCTCAGGCGGACGCCTCGAATACAAGAAAATACGGCGGTACAGGACTCGGACTAGTCATCTCGAACGGGATACTGCGGGAAATGGGGAGTTCTCTTGAACTGGAGAGCGAGCCCGGAAAAGGAAGCAGGTTCTATTTCACGATCGCCGCGCGCTACGAAGAGGGGGATTCTTTCTCTGATGAATCCAAGACGGCAATGTCCGGGGGGAACGTTTCGAATTCAGTCGTGCTCTCTCTCAGACCCTGTACGATACTCGTAGTCGAAGATCTCAGGATGAACAGGACGCTCTTACGCTTGCTCTCGTTGCGCATGCTTCCCTCCGCGACAATTCTGGAAGCCGAGAATGGCGAACAGGCCGTCGAACTCTTCAGGAAGCACTCTCCCGATATCGTCTTCATGGATATGCATATGCCGAAAAAGAACGGCTGCGAAGCCGCAGTGGAAATAAGGGAGATTGAAAAGAGCGAAGGAAGGCGTGCGCCCGTTATCGCCTTGACCGCCGATGTGCTGGCCGAAACCCGCGAGCGGTGCTTTCAGGCGGGTATGGATGCTTTCCTCGCCAAGCCGGTGGAGGCGGATACCCTGCGCGCGATCCTCGAGCGTTACCTCGCGATGCTTCGTTGAACGCGATGAAATCCTTTTTTATCTTGACACTTCAGAAGAGCTGGAGGTACAATCAACTTGTCTGATAAGCAGATGTCCGCTCTGTTGTCATCTTGAAAAAAGCGGGTGAGGCGATGGGCCCCATAAAGAGAGTACGGCTGTCCGACAGGGTGACCGACGCGATCGAGACGATGATTGCGGAGGGCTCATTCGCTCCGGGGGACAGGTTTTTTTCAGAAAACGAGCTTGTAAAAAAACTCGAGGTGAGCCGCTCCTCGATCCGGGAGGCGGTACGAATTCTCGAGGTACGAGGGCGTGTTACCGTAAAACACGGCAAGGGTATTTTCATCGCGGCGCCCGCCGAGGAGGATCGCGATCCTTTTACAGGATGGCTCAAGGATAACAAGGAGCCGATATGCGATCACTTCGAGGTGCGCCTGATCATCGAACCCAAGGCCGCCCGGCGTGCGGCGGAAAATGCGGACGAGGAGATCGTCAGAAGCATCGAAAAGGTGTACGCAGCCTTTGCAGCGAGCGCCGAGCAAGGGGACACGGCGGCAATGATACGGTTCGACGGAGATTTTCACAGACTTGTCGCCAAAGCCACGAAGAACCGGACGCTCTATCATCTGATGAAAACGATGACGAAGTCTCTTCCCGAGGGGTGGATTACCAGCCTCCATATTCCGGGAAGGGTCGAAAAAACACTCGGAGAACATGCGTCCATCCTTGAAGCTATCAGGGCGGGCGAACCGGAACGGGCCGAGGAAACGATGACGCTGCATCTTCGCAACGCCCTCGCGGATATCCAGGCATCCATGGAGCGCTAAAAAAGCGCGCAGGGGGGACGTCATGACGATCATCACCACGCTTGTTGAAAACTCGCCGGGCGAGCACCGCGGCCTCGGAACGGAGCACGGCATCTCTTTCCACATACGCCATAACGGCCGTTCCATTCTCTTCGACACCGGCCAGTCGGAAGCCTTCATCAGGAATGCAGCCAAGATGCGCGTCCGACTCTCCGCAACTGACTTCGTCGTGCTCAGTCACGGTCATTACGATCATTCAGGCGGTTTCCGTCCGCTTTGCGACGTCGCCGAAGATTTTGAACTGCGCGTCGGGAAGGGTTTTTTCGACGACAAGTACGCAGTCAGAAACGGCGCGTACGAGTATCTTGGCAACGACTTCGACGAGTCCTTTCTCTCCGGACGCGGGATTCGTTTCGCCTTCGCCGCTGAAGCGACCGAGGAGATCCTCCCCGGCATCTTCGTCCTCTCCGATTTTCCACGACTGCACGCCGACGAGGTCGTCAATCCCCGCTTCCTGCTTCGCCGGAAAGACTCCTTTGTGCCGGACATGTTCGAAGATGAAATCCTTCTGGCGATCGATACCCGGAAGGGTCTTTTGGTGCTTCTCGGCTGCTCGCATCCGGGAATGAAGAACATGCTCGACACGGTAAAGAAGCGTCTGGGGCGGCCCATTTTCGCGGTGCTCGGCGGAACCCATCTCGTTGAATCGAAAGGAGAGGGACTTGAACGTTCGCTCGCCTATCTGAACGACGGAGGGATCGGGATCGTCGGAGTGAGCCACTGCACGGGAAAGGATGCCGTCGAACGTCTCCGCGCGTCGTGTCCGGGCTTTTTTCATAACGTGACCGGCAGTTCGCTCTTCGTCGAGTAGTCTTCTCAGGCTTTCCGGAGCCGAATTCGCCCCGAGAGCGGGACGGCTTCTGTAAGACATCATATTCAAGGGAGGTTGCAAAGAAATGCTGAGAAAATGTTGTTGGGTATTGCTGCTCGCGGTGTGTGTTTTCGGTGTGTTCGCTCCCCTTTCCGTGGAGGGCGCGGAGGCGCCGAAGAAGATTGTGTGGCGCTCTTCGGGCCACGGTCCCGCTTCCGACCCGTCGCAGATTTATCATGATATGCTCTGCAAGGCCATCACCGAGGCTTCGGGCGGCCGCCTGGAGATCAAGCCGTTCGTCGGCGGCTCCATCGTCCCGGCCTACAAGGAACTCGACGCAGTCCACGAGAACGTGCTCCAGTTGGCGTACACCTGCCCGATGTACAACCTCGACAAATGGTCCGCGGCGGGGCTGATCAGCTCCCGTCCCGGCGCTCTCGCCGGCGAAGCCCTGCGTACATGGTTCAACTACGGCGGCGGCGCGGATCTGATGAACAAGATGATGGAAGGGTACAACGTTCTGACCTTCCCCGGCGCGCTCTCCCCGCTTCCTGAAGAAGTGTTCTTCCACTCCAAGAAAAAGATTGAGAGCCTCGAGGATCTCAAGTCGATCAAGGCCCGCTGCATGGGCGACGGCGGCGAAATCCTGAAGAGAATGGGCATGGCCACGGTCATTATCCCCGGAGGCGAACTGTACGAAGCCATGAAGCGCGGCACCATCGACGCCTTCGAGTACTCCACGCTCGCCTCCAACTGGAACATGCACTTCAACGAGGTCGCCGAGTATGTCTACCTCTCCCCCGTGCGCGCTCCCAGCGATCCTCAGGTTTTCTTCGTGAACAAGCAAGCGTGGGAAGCGCTTCCGAAGGATCTTCAGCTTCTCGTCCAGACCTTCATCGACCGCTTTACCCAGGCGCAGCACGAGTACCTTGTCTACGAGTCCATTCTTGCTCTTGAAAAGTTCAAGGCGGCTGGCAACCAGGTGCTCAAGGTTCCTGAAGAGGTGAACACGGCGCTTGTCGCGGAGGCTGCGAAGTTCTACGAGGAGAAGAGCGCCAGCGAACCTCCGATTTTCGGCGAGATCTACAACTCCATGAAGAAGTTCGGCGAAGCGTACCAGACAATGAAATAACGCGTCCTCGACGACGCGCACAAGGAGAAGCGGAATGACCTTTTTGAAACGTTTGCTTCAAAAAATCGACGCACTCAGCGAACTGTCCGGATCCGTGGGGAAATGGTGTGCCCTTCTCCTTGTGTTCGCCGGGACGTATGAAGCTGTCTCCAGACATTTCTTCAACGCCCCCACGGTCTGGGCGTACGACACGCTCTGCATGGCCGGAGGCGCCCTCTATCTTCTGGGCGCCTCCTACGACTACCTCCACGAGGCGCACACCCGCGTGGACATCTTCTACAACATGCTCCCCGAGCGGGGGAAGGCGTTCATGAACGTGGTCTGCTCGCTCGTTCTCTTCTTCCCCCTGATGGGGGTCATGTTCTGGCTCTCGTTGACATGGGCCGTACGCGCATGGAGTATCAAGGAAGTGTTCTTCAACAGCTTCTGGTACCCTCCCGCAGGGCCCTACCGGACCGTTTTCGCAATCGGTCTGTTCTTCCTCATGCTTCAGGCGTCGGCAAAGTTCGTCAGGGATTTCTATTTTATGGTAAGGGGTGAGACTCTTGATTGAACTCAGCGCCGAGGCCGTCACCTATCTCATGCTGGGAGGAGTCTTCGTCCTTGTAATGACAGGATTCCCCATCGCGTTCGTCATCGGGAGCGTCGCCTTCTTCATGGGGCTTGCCGTCTTCGGCCCCACCGTGACGTTCCATATCCTGTACAGCCGTTTTTACGATCTGTCGCTGAACTACCCTTACCTGGCGGTTCCTCTTTTTACCTTCATGGGGGTCATCCTGCAGCACTCGGGAGTCACCAAGGATCTGTACCAGTCCCTGTACGAGGCGATGGGGCGCCTGCGGGGCGGGCTCGCCGTGGTCACCATCGTCTTCGGCACCATCCTCGCGGCCTGCCTTGGAGTCATCGCCGCCTCGGTGACCATTCTGACGCTCATCGCGCTCGCGCCGATGATCACCAGGGGGTACGACAAGTCGCTCGCTTCGGGGTCCATCGTGGCGGCGGGGACGCTCGGCATCCTGATACCGCCGAGCATCATGCTCGTCGTCTACGCGCCGCAGGCAGGGCTCTCCGTCGGACAGATGTTCATGGGCGCGGTCTTCCCCGGGCTTCTGCTTTCGGCCTTCTACATCCTCTATGTGGTTGTCCGGTGCAGGCTGAACCCGGCGCTCGGACCGGCGATTCCCGAGGATCAGATCACACCGTTCGACGCGAAGAAACTGATCCGTCTTCTCAAATCCCTCGTGCCGCCCGTACTGCTCATCGTCGCGGTGCTCGGGACGATTTTCGCCGGGATCGCGCCCCCCACGGAGGCCGCCGCGGTGGGGTGTTTCGCGGCGATTTTGCTCGCCATAGTCTACCGCAGATTCAGCTGGGGGCTCATGCGTCAGGCGATGATCGAGACGATGCGCGTGAGCGCCTTCGTCGTGATGATCGCGGCGATGTGCTACGCATTCGTCGGCATCTTCATGAACGCAGGGGCCGGCGACGTCGTGGCGGAGTTCATCCTCTCGGTCCCGGGAGGGAAGTGGATGTCCTTTTTCGTGATCATGGCGATCGTTTTTTTGCTCGGCATGTTCATCGAGTGGATCGGCATCGTCTTCATCGTGGTCCCTATTTTCTCCCCGATTCTGACGACTTTGGGATTCAACCCGCTGTGGGCGGGAATGATGATCTGTATCAACATGCAGATGGCATTCCAGACGCCGCCGATGGCGATGTCGATCTTCGTCCTCAAGGGGACCGCGCCGAAGGAACTCGGCGTGACGATCGGCGACATTATTTGGGGCGTCATTCCCTTCATCCTGATCATCATGTTCGTCCTCCTGCTCTGCGCCATCTTCCCGGGAATCATCACTTGGCTTCCCGAACTGATGATCGGCAAGGCGTAGGCTTCAAACGAAGAGAGTCGATGGAACAGGACGGGCGGCCCCGCAAAGAAGGGTCGCCCGTCCTGTTCCATCGACTTGGTATTCCGCGCGGCTCTCCTAGAGAAGGTCGAGCTGAATTCCCCAACGTCCGGCCCAGGAGGTCAGGAAGTGAACCACTCCCTCCGTCCCGTCGCGGGTGGTCTTGAAAACGCCGCAGTCTTCGAGGACTCCGCAGAAGACGGAACCGACCTCGCCTTGGACGACGCGTTCCGCCTCGTTCTGCGCAAGACCCGTGCCGAAACGGACCGCCAATTCGGCGGTCCACGCGCGGTGCGGGAACGAGTCGGGCAGGTCCTTCAGCATTGTGCGTCCGGAGAGGACCGAGGCAACCGTCTCAAGGCCGGACTCGAGACGGGAGGGGAGAATCGCGAGCCCCATCGCTTCGATAAGGCCGATGTTTTCCTTCTTGATATGGTGGCGTTCCTTGTGCGCATGGAAGATTCCGTCGGGGTGCTCTTCGTCGCAGAGATTGTTTCGCAGCACGAGGTCGACCTCGTATTCGGTCCCTCTTCGTCTGCCGATGACCGTCACGGTATTGTGCGCCTCTTTTACCCCGTTGTTCTCGGTTGCGGCAAGGATGCCCCGCTTCGGGTCCTCGTACTCCCGCCACGAGAGAAGGATTTTTTCGCCGAGAGACTCGACGGATGTCCGCTCCGCGCTCCTCAGTCTGATGGCGGTCATCGGCCAGCGAAGCAGCTCCATCGTTACCCCGTCGGCGCGCCATGCGCGCACGGCGGGGGCGTCCTCCATCGGGAATTTCCACGTCCCTCCCTGGAAGTGATCGTGACTGAGTATGGAACCGCCGACGATGGGCAGGTCGGCGTTCGAGCCCATGAACATTCCGGGAAAGGCTGTTATAAAGTCGCAGATACGGGAGAATGTCGATGTACCGACGCGCATCGGGCGATGCTCCTCCGAGAAGACGATGCAGTGCTGATGATAGTAGACGTAGGGAGAGAACTGTAGGTACCATCGCTCGCCCGACAGTTCGAGAGGTACGATGCGGTGGTTGCTCCGCTCCGGATGCCCCGGGCGTCCCTGATACCCCGCGTTCTCCGCGCAGAGCAGGCATTTCGGATAGCGGTCCTCGTTCGGTCGTTCTCCGGCCGCGCGTATATCGCGGGGGTCTTTTTCCGGTTTGGAACGGTTGATGGTGATCTGCAGCGATCCGTACGGGGTGTCCGCCGTCCACTTCCTGTCCAGCGAGACAAGATCCGTTCGGACGTACTTGGTGTCCGCGGAGAAACGGTAGAACCAGTCGACCGCCTCGGCCGGCCTCCCGTCCGCGAGAATGCGCCGGAATTCGCGCGCGACCTCCGAGTTGCGGGGTGTCAGGAGACCCATTACGCGGCTGACGAACTTTTCGGCGGGGAGGGATAGATGCGGGATGTTCCGCTCTTCGGCATAGGTTCTCAGTACTTCGAGGCTCTCCATTTCGTCGGCGCCGGGCCGCGGCTCTTCGGAGCCCGGTTCTTCGATGCCGAAAAGCCCGAGGAGCGCGTTCCGGACGACGATGTCGTCCAGCTCTCCAAGAAGGCCGCGACGGAGGCCGTACGCGACCAGGGTGTCCGCGGCCCGGACGGCCTGAGCGGTCTCCATGAAGCTCAGGCCTTTCTGTACTTGATGTGCCATCGCCATGCCGTTTCGACGATGGATTCGAGCGACGTGTACCGCGGGGTCCAGCCGAGTTCGCTCCGTATCCGCTCCGAAGAGGCGACGAGGCGAGCGGGGTCTCCTGGTCTTCTCGGAGCATGTTCCACATCTATCCGCCGTCCCGTCGCGCGCCGGCAGGCCTCGATGACTTCGTTGACGGAAAAGCCCCTGCCGTTGCCGAGGTTGTATGTCTTGTTCCCCTCCCCCCGCCGGAGCGCGTCGAGGGTCAGAAGGTGCGCTCTCGCCAGATCGGTCACGTGGACGTAGTCGCGGATGCACGTACCGTCGGGCGTGTCGTAATCGCTTCCAAAGACGGAAATACACTTTCGTTTTCCTATTGCGGCGTCGAGGATCAGCGGGATGAGGTGCGTCTCCGGATTGTGCGCCTCGCCGATGGATGCGTCCTCTATGGCGCCGCAGGCGTTGAAGTAGCGCAGGGCGCCGTAGGTGAATCCGTGGGCTTCGGAAGCCCAGCGAAGCATCTTCTCGACGGCGAGTTTCGTTTCGCCGTACGGGTTGGTCGGCGCCGTAGGCAGATCCTCGGGGATCGGTACGACGGTCGGTTCGCCGTACACGGCCGCCGTGGAGGAAAAGACGATATGCGGAACTTCGTGCCGCGCCATGCTTTCAAGGATGCGCAGGACTCCCGTGACATTGTTCTCGTAATATTCGAGAGGGCGGAGGACGCTCTCTCCCACCTGGATAAACGCCGCGAAGTGGAAGACGGCATCCACGGTGTTCTCCCGGAATATACGGTCGAGCAGCTCTCCGTTCCCGATATCCCCTCTGTAGAATGCGGCCTCGCCCGGGACGAATTCACGATGCCCCTTCGAGAGATCGTCGAGAACGATCACGCGCTCTCCGCGCTCGAGCAGCGCTCTCACCATATGGCTTCCGATATATCCTGCGCCGCCGCAGACAAGGGATGCAGTCACGAATAATCAGCCCTCCAGCCGTAATCGTCAGTATCGATCCGGAAGATTTCGCACTCCGGATTCGGGCAACAGGGTATCCCCCTCATGATGATCTGTCAAGCGGTATTCACATCCGCCGGTTCACGTCCGCTGCGCCTCGGGACTCCGAAGCTGCGGGAAATCATCCTGTGTAAATTGAAAAAATAATTGACAGGTAGCCTCCTCTTGGCTACACTTGATCGGGGGAAAACCCCGCTGACGTCCGTGGTCGTCCATGGCGCGATATCTTTGCAGAGGAGGTTTTTCGAAAGTGAAGAGAACAGTCGGACTTGCGGTACTCATCGGTATATGCGGGCTTTTTCTTATGGCGGGAGGCGTTTTTGCGGCGAATCTCGAGATAGGGTGCGCCATCTATAAATTCGACGACACCTTCATGACCGGCGTCCGGAACGCCATCGCCGAGGCGGCCAAGGGCAAGGCGAAAGTCGACATCGTCGACAGTCAGAACTCCCAATCCACCCAGAACGACCGGGTCGACATGTTCATCACCAAGAGGATGAACGCCCTCGCTATCAACCCCGTGGATCGTACAGCGGCGGGCGTCATCATCGACAAGGCCAAGGCCGAGAACATCCCGGTGGTCTTCTTCAACCGCGAACCTCTTCCCGAGGATATGCGGAAGTGGGACAAGGTCTACTACGTGGGGGCGCGGGCGGAGGAGTCCGGCACGATGTCCGGGCAGATCATCGTCGACTTCTGGAAGAGCCACCCCGAAGCGGATAGAAACGGCGACGGCGTTCTTCAGTACGTCATGCTGAAGGGGGAGCCGGGGCACCAGGATGCGGAGCTTCGTACGGAATTCTCCATCAAGGCCGTGACCGACGCCGGAATCAAGGTCGAGAAGCTTGCCGAGGACACGGGACTTTGGGACAGAGTCCGCGGGCAGGAGAAGATGGCGGCGTTCCTCGCGGCGCACGGCGAGAAGATCGAGGCGGTCTTCGCCAACAACGACGACATGGCTCTCGGAGCGATCGAGGCGCTGAAGGCGGCGGGCTACTTCAAGGACGGCAAGTTCATGCCCGTGGTAGGCGTCGACGCCACCGCTCCGGCGATTCAGGCGCTCGAAGATCGTACGCTTCTTGGAACGGTTCTCAACGACGCCGTCAACCAGGGTGTCGCGACCTTCAATCTCGCCTACGTCATGGCCAAGGGCGAAACCCCGACGGAAGAGAACTGCGGGTACGCCATCAGCGACGGCAAGTACGTCTGGGTTCCCTACAGAAAGGTGACCCTCGAAAACGTAGCGGAGTTCAAATAGAGTATCTTTCGCGGATAGACAACTTCGAAAGGGAGGCTCATGCCTCCCTTTCTTCGCTATCTCTCCCGAGCTTTCCCGCTGCGGGAGCGATAGAGGCATGCGGAGGGAAGGTGTCTTCGTGGACAAGAACGATCTTTTTGCTCTGGAAATGCGGAATGTGTCGAAGGCCTTTCCGGGGGTGCAGGCGCTTCGCGATGTGACGCTGCAAGTTCGCCCCGGAACGGTGCACGCGCTCATGGGGGAGAACGGCGCAGGGAAGTCGACGCTCATGAAGTGTCTCTTCGGGCTGTATTCTCTCGACGAGGGGGATGTGTTGCTTGAAGGCTCCCCCGTTGCCATCTCCAGCTCGCGCGAGGCGCTCGATCTCGGCATCTCGATGATCCACCAGGAGCTGCACCCCATACCGGCCCGTTCGGTCATGGAGAATATCTGGCTCGGCAGGGCGCCCCTCAGGAAAGTGGGACCGATGCGCTTCGTCGACAGAAAGACCATGGAACGGATGACGGAGAATCTCATGAAGGAGCTGGAGCTGGATATCTCTCCCCGCAGCCTTGTGCGCACTCTCTCCGTCTCCAAAATCCAGTCGATGGAGATCGCGAAGGCCGTCTCGTACAACGCCCGCATCATCGTCATGGACGAGCCGACCTCCTCGCTTACCGGGCACGAGGTGAGCCACCTGTTCAAGATCATCCGAAGCCTGAAGGCGCGGGGCATCTCCATAATCTACATCTCCCACAAAATGGAGGAAATTCTCGAAATAGCGGACGAGGTCACCATCATGAGGGACGGCCGGAAGGTCGGGACGTGGCCCGCGAAGGAGCTGACGACCGATCTCATCATCTCCCGGATGGTGGGGCGCGAGATAACGAACCGCTTTCCGCCGAGGCGGAACACGCCCTCCGACGAGCCCGTGCTCGAGGTGCAGGGGCTCACGTCTCCATTCCCCAAGTCGTTCCGCGACGTCTCCTTTACGCTGCGCCGGGGGGAGATCCTCGGCGTCGGGGGGCTCGTCGGCGCGCAGCGGACCGAGGTCATGGAGGCGCTCTTCGGCCTTCGTTCCCTTGAATCGGGGAAGGTGCTGCTCGGGGGCAGGGAGGCCGATCTTTCAACGCCGATCAAGGCGAAGCGGCACGGAATGGCCTTTCTGACGGAGGAGCGCAGGGCCACCGGCATCTTCCCGGTGCTCACAGTCGAGTTCAACCTTCTCGTGGCGCACCTCGGAAGCTACATCGGACGCATGAGACTGCTCGAACAGCGCCGGATGCGCAGGGACGCGCGCGAGAGCATCGAGAGGCTTGCCGTCAAGACGCCCTCTCCCCGGAGGCTGATCCGCGACCTCTCCGGAGGCAATCAGCAAAAGGTGCTCTTCGCCCGCTGGCTTCTGATCAATCCGGAGATTCTTATCCTCGACGAGCCGACGCGAGGCATCGACGTCGGCGCCAAGTACGAAATCTACTCGATCATGTCGGAGTTGGCCGCCCGGGGGAAGAGCATCATCATGATCTCCTCGGAGATGCCTGAGCTGCTCGGGATGACGGACAGAATCCTCGTGATGAGTCAGGGGCGGCTTGCTGGAATTGTCAAGACGCAGGAGACCTCCGAAGAGGATATCATGCGGCTTGCTACGAAGTTCGTGGCGTAGCCTGAACTGACGAGGGAGGAAGGACATTCTTATGGAGTCGAAAAAGACGCTTCTCGGTTCTTCGCTGCATTTTCTTTCGCAGAACGCCATCTTCGTCGTTCTGGTCGTACTGGTACTGCTTATCGCCGTGGTGGACCCGCGGTTCCTCTCGTTCGCCATACTGCGGGACGTTCTTATGCAGAGTTCCACGCGGGCTATCATGGCCCTGGGCGTGGCGTTCATTCTGATCACCGGAGGAGTCGACCTTTCCTCGGGGCGGATGGTGGGCTTCGCTGCCGTCATCGCCGCCTCGATGCTCCAGATACCCGAGTACGCACGGCGATTCTACCCCGCGCTGCCCCATCTTCCCGTCTTCCTTCCGATCGTGCTCGCCGTGGTCGCCTGCATGCTCTTCGGAATGGTCAACGGGCTGATCGTGGCGAAGCTTCATGTCCCGCCGTTCATCACGACGCTCGGCACGATGGTCGTCGTCTATGGAATCAACTCTATCTACTTCGACATGCCGCCGAATAACTCGCAGCCCATCGGAGGTCTCCGGCCCGATTTTACCGCGCTTGGCTCGGGGAGGATAATGAACGTCCCGGTCATCATCCTCATAGCGCTCGCGGTGGCGGTGATCGTCTGGATTCTCTTCAACAAGACGCAGCTCGGCATGAACATGTACGCGATCGGAGGCAACAGAGAGGCTGCCATCGTCTCCGGAGTGAACGTCGTCCTGACGCTCATCGTCCTCTACGCCATCGCGGGGGCGCTGTACGGCGTTGCCGGCGTTCTTGAGGCGGCCCGTACCGGCGGTGCGACAAACAACTACGGAAACATGTACGAACTCGACGCGATCGCCGCGTGCGTCGTGGGAGGCGTCTCGACGACGGGCGGCGTCGGGACGGTGCCCGGAGTGCTCGCGGGCGTGCTGATTTTCGGCGTCATCAACTACGGACTCACCTTCATCGGCGTGAACCCCTACTGGCAGCTCATCGTCAAGGGGCTTATCATCGTGGCCGCGGTCTCCTTCGACATCAGGAAGTATATTGCGAAGAAGTAACGAGCGAAAACCGCACGGAAGGAGCACTTCATGGATAGTTGCGGTATCCTGGCGCTTTTCGACAAGGTGTACGGCCGCTCCGAGGGAGCGGAGGCCTTCTTCGCTCCCGGCAGGGTCAACCTCATCGGGGAGCATACGGACTACAACGGAGGGCACGTTCTTCCCTGCGCCCTGACCTTCGGAACATACATAGCGGCACGCAGACGGACCGACGGCTGGGTGCGATGCTTCTCGGGGAACTATCCCGAAACCGGGGTTGTCCGGTTCGAACTGGAGGAGATGGCGAACGACCCCCGGCACGGGTGGGCGAACTACCCGAAAGGGGTCGTGCGCGTGTTCCGCGACAACGGCTTCCCCGTCGATTCCGGACTCGATATGGTTGTCCGGGGGGATATGCCCTCGGGGGCGGGGCTCTCTTCGTCGGCGTCGATCGAAATGGCGACCGCGGTGATGCTCTCCTCTCTCTTCTCCCTCGGACTGGAGGACGAGGAGGGGCGCGTCAGGATGGCGTTGCTCTGCAAGGATGTCGAGAACGGGTTCATCGGCGTGAACAGCGGCATCATGGATCAGTTCGCCGTCGCGCTGGGACGCGCCGGAACCGCGCTCTTTCTCGACTGCGCGACGCTCGAACGGCGCTATGTTCCCGTCGATCTCGGGGAGTACGAGATCGTAGTGATGAACACGAACAAGAGCAGGATGCTCGTGGAGTCGAAGTACAACGAACGGAGATCGGAGTGCGAACAGGCGCTTGCCGATCTCCGCAGGGCGGGCGCTCCGATCTCCTCGCTCTGCGATCTTTCCGCCGGCGAGTTCTTCGGTTGGGAGGACGCCGTCGCCGACCCGGTGTGCCGCCGCCGCGCCAGACACGCCGTTCTGGAGAACGGGCGGGTGCTCGCCGCCGTCGATGCGCTGACCTCGGGGAGGATCGACGATTTCGGCCGCCTGCTGAACGAATCGCATCTCTCCTTGCAGTTCGATTACGAGACCACGGGGAGGGAGCTTGACTGCCTCGCCGAACTCTCCTGGCAGCGCGAAGAGTGTCTTGGAGCGCGGATGACGGGCGCTGGTTTCGGAGGCGCCGCGCTGGCTGTCGTACGGCGCGACGGCGCGGCGGAGTTCATTCGCTTTGTGGGGGAGCGCTACGGAAGGTATATCGGCTACGACTGCGCATTCTACAGGAGCGTCGCGGCCGACGGGGCGCGCAGGCTCTAACCGGCTGCGCGTACGGCAAAAGAAGCGCGGCCGGCCGAGGAGCCATGCCCGGTCGCGCTTCCTGTCTTCTCTCAGGGAAGAATCGCGAAGACCCTCGCAGGGAATCCAGAGCCGAAGAACGGCTTGGGGAACGCGACCACGACGATCGCTCCATGCTCGGGGACCTTGTCGAGGTTCGCCAGCAGCTCGATCTGGTATTTATCCTGCGAAAGAATGTACGCCTCGCAGGAGTAGTCTCCCTTCGACGTGGATACGCCGGGATCCGTGTCGGTGGGCTCATGCCCTGAAGCGGTGATCTTGCGCTCTTCGTAGAGGTATTTCAGAGCCTCCATCCCCCAACCGGGGTAGTGCGCCGTTCCGGCGTCGTCTGCGTTACGCATCGCCGCCGCATCCGGCCATTTCTTCGACCAGTCGGTGCGCATGGCCACAAAAGCGCCCTCCGGCACCGGCCCGTGTTTCTTCTCCCACTCCTTTACGTCGTCGACCGTGAGCGCATAGTCGGGATTCGCCGCCGCTTTTTCGTGGACGTCGATCACTACGAGCGGAAGCAGCATCTCTTTCACGTCGATCTGATCGAGGGTTCTGGTTCCTTTGATGAAGTGGGCGGGAGCGTCGACGTGCGTTCCCCACTGCCCGACATGGCAGAACACCTGGGCGAAAAAGCCGTACCCCATCGTCCCGACGCCCTTGTCGTACCAGTAGATCGTCTCCCGTTTCTCCTTCGGGAATCCCGGCCAGTGCGGAATCTCCGTGTCGAAGGTATGCGTCAGGTCGACGAACTCCTTCGCTTTGAGGATATCGTAGATTTCGAGAAGTGAGGGTTCGGCGGATGCGGCTCCCGCCATGAAGCAGAACCCCGTGAGCAGCGCGCCCAGAAGAAGAATCCGGAGCGCGGTTTTTTTCGACAAGCGAGCGATCATTTTCTTTTCGACCTCCGTTCCAAGACTATCCGGTGATCCTGTATGCTTCGCCCTCCGGAGATACGATCTGAACACTCTTCGGGGGACGGAGGACTGCTGAACGCTGAAGCGGCTCCGCTCTGTCGTAGGCGCCGACGCATTCCCCCTCCCTTCTTCCTTTCGACCGTCTGTTTTGAAAAACCGGTCTATTTGCTTTTCTTCGGTACTCTACCAAAAAGAGGGGACTTTTGCAACAGCGTTGGAGTTCACGCGCAGCGGCAAGAGAGAGACGAAGAGTGTTCCGTAGGGGACGGGAGAGGGTATGGCGGTGGTGCGCCAAGCAAAAGGAGTGTCGAAAGAACGCCGGGGGGCGAAAGAGGCGAAGGACGGGGCATAGGCATGCACTGCGCAGGAGGTGCGGGAGTTCCGCCCTTCCTGTGCAGTGCGGATTGCGCTTATGATCGGGGAGGGTAATCGATGGTCCCGGAGAGCGCAGCGATACGCTCCGGCGGCGTGTCGGGGAAGGGAAATTTACCATCGGAGCGCCACTGCCGCACTTCTCTTTCGGCTGCGGTTCCCTTCGCCCTGTCCAGCCCGCCGTCCGAAGCAGTATAGACGGTTGCTGAAGGCAATGCGAATCCGGAGCCTGCCTTGTCGACGATCTCGCCGACGCGGAAGAGGATGTCCTCCTGGATCGCCATCAGTTCGGACCACTTCTTCGTTTTGACATAGGCGAAGACGAGCACGTCGAGCGATGATTTCCCGAAGCCCTCGAAGCGTGCGAAGGGGGCGGGATCGGCGTAGATCTTCGGATGGGCGTGGAGCACGTCGCGTATCGAGGCCAGTATCCATCGTAGCTGGTCGCGCGTCGTCTCGTAACGGAGGTTGATTGTCTTCTGGAGCAAGGACTTGCTCCGGCGGCTTACATTCGTAATCTGCATTTTTGCGAGATGGGCGTTCGGGATCGAGATGATCGTCTGATCGAGCGCCTCGATTTTCGTCGTGCGCAGGTCGATGGAGAGCACGGTCCCCGCCTTGTCTCCGAAGCGGCAGAACTCGCCGACCCTGACGGATTGGTCGCTGAAGAGGATGATGCCGCCTATGATGTTCTCGATGGTCGGCTGCGCCGCCAGAGAGACCGCCAGACCGGCGACGCCGAATCCGGTGAGGATCGTGGCCAGCGAGAAGCCCATTTCGGAGGCTCCGTACATGATCATGCCTGTCGCGACGGTCAGGCCGAGCAATCTGCCGAGCGTCCGGACGAGGCTCGCGTTCACTCCGGCGTTGTCGATGCGCGGCGAGAGGATGATCATCTCTCCGACCAGCTCCGCCAGCCGGACATTCAGCCAGGCCCACCCCATGAGCTGGACTACGGCGAAGATGTTCCGCAGCGCGAGGTAGAGCGAGCCGGTGATGTTCAGCCGCGATTCTATGACGAAGCCCATGAAGAAGGTCCCCAACGCGAGGGCGACGGGAGGAACGACTCTGAGGGCCTGTCCTATGAAAGGCGTCGATCGGTCGGCGAGTTTCCGGCAGAAAATCCAGACGCCGGCCAGGGATGAAATGAAGAGCAGGTGCCAGACGATCAGGGCGATCCACTGCCAGAGAGTCTGTTCGTAGACAAGCGCGGTGGACCACTCGGGAAGGCGCTGCACCCACTTGGGAGGGAAAAACGATCCGGGTGTGGTGATATATTCATGATACGCGTTCTCTGTTGCGCCCGGCAGATATGGAAGATGCCGCACCCTGCGGTAGGCGCGTTCCAGTTCGGCGACGGACTCGGCGTCGACAACCCAGTTTCCCTCCTCCTCGCCGGAGGGGATTCGATAGAGGCGTATCTCGGTCTTCGGAATCGTCCAGCGACCGAGTTTCCGCTCCGCCACCTCCGCAGCACCCGGAATCTGGTCGTAGCGCGGGATACCGACGCGGTCGAGAATCTCCTTGAGCAACAGCACGCTCTCTCTGGCCTCCTGGAGGCGGACGAGCAGTGGGACGTCGGAGAAGTCGAAGCAGTGCATGGCGCGCTCGAAATCATAGAGCGCCCGCCCGGCCTCTTCCAGCGCCTCCTGCGGGTGATGGAAAAGGCTCGGATCGGCGGCCGAGATCTCTTTCGCCTTTTGAAGCCTCCTATGGGCGGAGTTCATGTGGTTCATGAATGACTCCATCGTCGCACGGGGCGATGATCGGTCAGCCGGCGCGAGCACTCTGCCCGCGCTGATATGCGCCATATCGGCGAAATCGAGGCGAAGGCGCGACGAGGAATCCGTAGAGGCCGCAAGCAAGAAGGCCGTTCCCGATACGAGGAACAGTGCCAGGACTACGATGCGGAGCAAAACGGCAAAACGGGGTGTTTTCATCGGATGATCAGCCTCTTTCAGATGACGAAGTCCGCATCTCCGCTACGCTTTCGGGGGGTACTCGATAGTTCCCAGAAGCGTGGACATCCGCTCCAGCGGGGTATCGGGGAAAGGATACGCGTCCTCATCCCGCCACTGCTGGACCTCTTTCTCGACCAGCGCTCCCTTCTCTCTGTCCAGGCCGCCGTCCTTGGCGATGTAGGCAGTGGTGGAGGGGAATGCGAAGCCGGAGCCGGATTTCTCGACGATCTCGCCCACGCGGAAGAGTATATCCTCCTGAATCGCCATCAGTTCCGACCACTTTTTTGTCTTGACATAGGCGAAGATGAGCACGTCGAGAGAGGATTCGCCGAACCCCTCGAAACGTGCGAAGGGGGCGGGATCCGCGTAGATCTTCGGATGCGCGTGGAGCACGTCGCGAATGGAGGTCAGTATCCACCTGAGCTGGTCGCGCGTCGTCTCGTAGCGTAGGTTGATAGTCTTCTGCAGCAGCGCCTTGCTCCGGCGGCTGACGTTGGTGATCTGCATCTGTGAAAAATCGGAGTTCGGTATGGAGATCACCGTCTGGTCGAGCGCTTCTATTTTGGTGCTCCTCAGGCCGATGTGGAGGACGGTTCCCGCTTTGTCGCCGAAACGGCAGAACTCGCCGACCTTCACCGAGCGGTCGGTGAAGAGGATGATGCCGCCGATGATATTTTCAAGTGTCGGGCGCGCCGCCAGCGAGACGGCCAAACCCGCGACTCCGAATCCTGTGATCAGGGTCATCAGCGGAACGCCGAGTTCGGAGGCGCCGAACATCAGGATGCCGATGGCGGCGGCGATGCTCGCGAGGCGACTCAAGGTGCGGACAAGGCTGGCGTCGACGCTGCCGGATTCGATTCTGGGCGAAAGAATGATCAGCTCGGCGAGCAGCTCCCCCGCGCGGACCACGACCCAGGTCCAGCCGACCCACTGCACTGCGGTGAGCACGTTGATCAGCACCAGATAGAGCGTTCCCGTGATGTTGATCTGCCCTTCGATGATCCCGACCATGAGGATGGCGCCGAGAGCGAGGGAGAAGGGGGGAATCAGTTTCAGCAGTTGCTTGACGACCGCCGCTTTTCCCTCGGAAACCGTGCGGCTCAGGCTCCAAATGATTCTCAGCGCAATAACGAAGACGATCGCTGCCGAGATGAGGATCGCCCACTGCCAGAGGGCCTGTCCGTAGATTCTGGGCGTCAGCCACGCGGGAATGTAATGGGCCCACTTGGGAGGGAAAAACGCCCCGGGAGACGCGGTGTAGTATTCGAATGCGTTCTCCGTCGCCCCCGGAAGGTAGGGGAGGTGTCGCACCCTGCGGTAGGACCGACCCAGCTCGGCGACGGAGGCCGGGGTGACGAGCCATCGTCCTTCGTCGATGCCCGATTCCACGCGATGGAGACGAATCTCCGTCTTGGGAATGGTCCAGCGGACAAGCCCCTGCTCCGCGACCTCCTGAGCGCCGGGTATCTGGTCGTACCGGGGGATGCCCACGCGGTCGAGAATTTCCTTCAAAAGGAGGATGTTTTCCCGGGCATTCTGGAGGCGGACGACCTGGGGGATGCGTGAAAGATCGAGAATGTGCATTGCGCGCTCGAAGTTGTAGAGCGCGCGGCCGGCCTCTTCCAGCGCCTCCGGCGGGTGATGGAAAAGGCCGGGGGAGGCTGCGGAGAGTTCTTTCGCCTTCAGCAGACGCTCGTAGCCGTCCTTCATGTGGTTCATGAACGACTCCATCGCCGCGCGGGGCGACGATCTGTCCGCCGGTGAGAGGACACGCTCCGCACTGATGTTCGCCATATGCGCCCAGTCCAGTCGGACTCTGGAGCCGCTTTCCGTCGAGGCGGCAAGCATGAATACCGTCGCGGAGAGCGCGATGAAAAGGAGCGCAGTAAGAAGGAGCAAGAGAATTCTGCCTGCTTTCTTCATGAGATGATTCCACATCCTTTCGTACAGTGTGTGCGTCGGAAATGCGGCCGGGATGAATGATCGACCCTGCCGCGGCGCGAAAAGAACGCTGAAGCGCCGTGCGTCCTGAAGATGTTTGTTCTGTGCACAAGTTGAAGAGTTTTTGCTGTGTGCAATATACTCTATCAGAAAACGCTTTTTTGGGCAACCCTGAGGATTCTCTATTCCGAATTCGCGCGGAGGTGAGCGACGATGGAGTGATCAGCGCTTCGCCTCTTTGCCGTCGATGCGCCGGAGTATATAATCAAGGTATGTTTGGTAGACGTTTCCGCGCCCGGCACGGGCGGAGAACGACTTTTTCGAAGAGGGACGCGGAGCGCTGCGTCGGGGAGGAGAAAATGAAAAAAGACCTACGCTGGTTTTTGAAGGATACAGTGCGCAAGACAGTCGATTTCTCAAAGACGCAACAAAACCTCGGTTTTCCGCCTCCTCCCGTGCAGAAGCCACGCCCCGAAGGGAGCGTCGTCATTCCCTTGCCCTCCCCCGACGACGGGAAAACGGTTCTGGATGTGTCGGTTGCGGATGCTCTTCGCCGGCGTCAGTCGCACAGGAAGTACGCCGTAACCCCTCTTGCCCTCGAAGAGCTGAGCTTTCTGCTGTGGGCCACGCAAGGGGTTCGAGGAGCGTCGGACCCCGTGCGTTCCTACAGAACGGCCCCCTCCGCGGGCTGCCGTCATCCGTTCGAGACCTATCTCGCGGTCTTTCGGGTGGAGACGCTCGAAAAGGGAATCTACCGCTATCTCCCGTTCGAACATTCGCTCCTTCCCCTCGGGTGTCCTCCGGAGCTTGAAGCCCGAACGAGCAGGGCCGCGCTCAATCAACCCTTCGCGGGGAAGAGCGCCGTCACCTTCATTTGGACAGCGCTTCCCGAGCGTACCGAATGGCGCTACGCAGAGGCGTCGGTGAAAGTGATCGCCGTCGATGCAGGGCACGTCTGCCAGAATCTGTACATCGCCTGCGAAGCGGTACGCGCCGGAACGTGCGCCATCGCCGCCTACGATCAGGAACTGGCGGATGCTCTCGTCGGAGTTGACGGCGAGGATGAGTTCGTCCTCTACATGGCGCCCGTGGGCAAGGTTTGAACGTTTTTACATTTTTGTGACATCCGTTTGACCGTATGCTGACATTTTCCCCGCTCTTCCGCTGTATCCTTCGGATCAGGAGGTGGTTGAAATGTTGTTGAAGAAGTGGTGGATCCTTTTGCTGGTTTCGGTTCTGTTCGGAGCGGTTGGCGTTGCCGAGACGGGGGCAAGCGCGGGGCAGACGGACGCTGTGGTGTTGGAAGTGGATGCGGACACGCCTGTCGTTGCAATCGGCGAGGCGCGGAAGGTGGTTGTTCGGGCCCTTGTCCGGCCCTATCGGAAAGAGGAGAAAGTCCGGGCGCCTTTGGCGGTCGCTCTCGTGCTCGACAAATCCGGCTCGATGGCTTCCGACGGGAAGATGGAAAACGCGAAGCTCGGAGCCCTGGAAGCTCTCAGAATGCTTGACAGCCGGGATGTGGCGACGATCGTGATTTACGACGACAACGCTTCCGTTCTGGTGCGCGCGCGTTCGGTCGGCAGGGGTGCGGAGGATCCCGCGTTTCTTCGCCCCGTCTCAAGAGTGCGCGCCGGCGGAATGACGGCTCTGCATGACGGCGTCGTCCTGGGTGCGGAGCAGCTCGCGCCTTTCGTGAACGAGGGGTTCATCCCCCGCATCGTGCTGCTTTCCGACGGTATCGCCAATGTCGGCCCCTCCTCGACGGAGGAGCTGGCACGCCTTGGGAGGGGCTTGGCGCGCAGAGAGATGACTATCACCACGATCGGGCTTGGACTGGACTACCACGAGGACCTCATGACGGCGCTCGCGGCCGAGAGCGGAGGCAACGCCTATTTTGCCCGTACGGCGAGAATGCTCCCCGAGATCTTTTCGAGGGATATGGAGGACGCGGTGACGCTGACGGCAAGAAAGGTCCGCGTAACCCTCAGGGCTCTCGGCGGCGCTCGGCCGGCCAGGGCGATAGGCCGTCCGGGAAAGCTCGAGGAGAATTCGCTGGAGGTGGCGATCGACAACCTGTACAGCGGTGAAAAGTACGCGCTGTTCGAGATGGACCTCCCCGAGGGAGAGGCGGGAACACTGCTGGACGCCGCCGAAGTCGTCCTTGAATATATCGATCCGGTGAGCGGAACCGGCGTCCGGAAGACCGTTCCTCTCCAGTTTTCCTTCACCAAGGATGCTGCGGAGGTAGAGAAGAATCAGAGGACGGAAATCGTCGCTCAGGCGGCGCTTGCACGGAACGCGGAGATCCGGGAGGAAGCCGTTCGACTGGCCGACGAGGGAAAGGCCGCCGAGGCCGCGCAGATGCTCGGAGAGCGGACGAAGCAGCTTCGAATGCTCGCTCCTTCGGTGGGATCGGCCGCGCCGAAGATGGAGAAGGAGTCCGGTTATTTCCAGGACCTCGCGGAGAGCCTTCTTTCGAGCGGGGGTCTTTCCAACGTCGAGCGAAAAGAAGTGCTTAACGACGCATACATGCAGAAAACGCAGCAGGCGCCCGTCGAACCGGAGAGCGGAGACGTCTCCTCGGATCAGCCCGAGGATGACGGGGAGGATTCCTCGAAGTAGGCTTCCTCGGAGGCGGGGTGTCGGGGAGAAGCTGTGCGGAGCCGGGAGGCATCTCCCGGCTTTCCCGCTTCGGGAAAGGGGGAGACGTTGTGGAGAAGAGAAAAGGCGTGTTCGGCAGACTTTCAACCCCGATCCCTCTGGTGCTGCTTTTTTTTCTCGCCGTGCTTCTGCCGAGCGTCGCCCTGAGCATGCTCGCTCTTCGCGCGGCGGACAGAGAAGCTCTTCACATAGAGCGCAGCCTGGAAAGCGCGCTGCTCTCCGAGGTGAATCTCGCAGCCAACAGAGTTGCCGATCTTTTACGCAGAGTCGAGGATGAACTCGAAGGAGAGGCGTCGGAAATTCCCTCCAACCCGGCGCTTCTGCAGCGCTGGCGAGGAGGAAATACGCTGACGGCCTCTCCCTTTTTGCTCGTGAACGGCAGGCTCTTTCTCCCCGATCCCGAATCCGCGGGAGGAGAAGCGCTGCGTTCCTCGTTCGCTTCGTTTCTGGAAGGACGCGCCGAACTTCCTGTCTTCGATCACATCGCCGGAGTCTACAGAAAGGAGCTGAACGACCTTGCCGTGGAGGAGGCGCCGTACGGTCTCTCCCGCAGGGAGAACATCGCCCGCGCGTCCCGGGGAAAAGAAGCGGCGGAAACGGCGAGCGCAGCTCCGACCGCAGCAGGCCCCGAGAGCGAAGAGGAGGCTCCTGCGGAACATAAGGAGGCTCTTCGCTCTGCGGGCGCGCCCCCGGCTCCACCCGCAGCTCCTTCCTTCAACCCCTTGACCCTCCTGAGGAAGGCCGCCGCTCCGGGAGGCGCGGAGCGACAGATGGCGGAGAGCCGTATCACGGCCGACTCCGCCCTGCGCGAGGAGGTCTTCAGAAAAGCCGAGGAAGAGGGGTTCGAGCTTCTTCAGAGAAACGTCGCTCCCGTTGCCCGGACGCCTTCCGCTGTCGAATCCCTGAAAGAACCGTCCAGGACCGTCGCCAGGGGGAAACGCTTCGACGAGCTTCGCGCCGAATCTCAGGGAGGCCTTCTCCCCAAGCTTTCCGACGACGGTTTCGGCCTCCTTTTCTGGAGCGCGCGGTCGGACGGAACGGTCGCCGGTTTTCTCCTGGACGCCGATGCGCTGAAAGACAGGGTCGTGGGCGTTCTCCCCGAGATACTGACGGACACGCGCATTCTTGCTGTTCTGGACGACCGGGGGGAGCCCCTTCTCGTCCCGGAAATCCAGCAGCTTCCGGACTGGCGGCGTCCTTTCGTCGCCAGGGAGATTTCGCCGCTGCTCCCCCGCTGGGAGGCGGGGGCATGGCTCTCAGACCCGTCCGGCGCCGCTTCAAGGGCTCGTTCCGCCGCCCGCGCCGTCTGGCTGCTTGTGGGCGCGCTTTTTCTCGTCATAGCGGGAGGAGGCGCGCTCATCCTCCGGATACTCTCCTCCGAGATGCGCCTTGCCCGCAGGAAGACGACCTTCGTAGCCAATGTCTCGCACGAATTGAAAACGCCGCTCACATCGATCCGCCTTTTCGCCGAGATGCTGCTCTCGGGGCGGCAGAAGGACGAGGAGCGCAGGAAGGAGTACCTCCGTACGATGGTCTCCGAAGCGGAACGTCTTTCGAGGCTGGTTGAGAATGTGCTTGCGTTTTCCCGCAGCGGGAGGAGCGGCGAGTCGGCGACGGAGTCGCTCGATCTTGCGGAACTGGCGAAAGAAACCCTTTCGCAGCTTGAGCCGAACCTTTCGAGGAGCGGTTTTGTCTGTTCCTTCTCCTCGGACGGTCCGGCGCCCGTGCGCGGCAATCCCGAGCCTCTCCGGCAGGTGCTTTTGAATCTGTTGTCGAATGCGGAAAAGTACTCCGAACAGACCCGCGAGATCGACCTCCGGTGCGGGCGTGAAAAAGGGTATGCTCTCGTTGCGGTTGCGGACAGGGGCCCCGGGGTTCCCCCTTCGCAGCAAGAGAAGATCTTTCAGGAATTTTTCCGCGGCGACGACTCGCTGACGGCCTCGAGGAGCGGGGCGGGGCTCGGGCTTTCGATCGCGCGGAGCATCGCCCGCAGGCACGGAGGCGACGTTTCGTATATGCCGAGAAACGGCGGAGGGAGCGTCTTCACGCTGAAAATTCCGCTCGAAGCCGCAACGCGCTCCTGACAAGGAGGGGTTGGATGAGCAAACTGATTCTGGTCGCCGAGGACGATTTCGCCATTCTGACAGGAGTGACGGATCTTCTGGAGAGCGAGGGGTACGAGGTGGTAACTGCGCGGGAAGGGGTGGCGGCGCTCGAACAGTATCGGACCGCGCGCCCCGATCTGGTGCTCCTGGATGTGATGATGCCCGGAATGAACGGATACGACGTCTGTCGCGAAATCCGTGCGGAGGACCGACTCACCCCGGTATTGATGCTGACCGCAAAAGGCCGGGAGATCGACAAGGTCGTCGGGCTCGAACTGGGAGCGGACGATTATATCGTCAAACCGTTCGGTATGGCGGAGCTTCTGGCCCGTGTCCGTTCGGCGCTCCGGAGGGGCGCCCTGTCCAAGGATGCGTCGGCGGATTCCTCGCCCTCCGTGCTCTCGTTCGGCGACGTCACGGTGGACTTCGGCGGCATGACGGGACGGAAGGGAGATGCGGAGTTTGCTCTTACACCAAGGGAGGCCTCGCTGCTTCGGTTTCTTTTGGAGCACGAGGGGAAGGTCGTCTCCCGGAATACCCTGCTCGACGAGGTGTGGGGGATAGAGTGCGAGGTGACCACTCGTACCGTCGACCAGCACGTGGTTCGCCTGAGGCAGAAGATAGAGGAGGATCCTTCCAGACCGCTTTTTCTGTGTACGGTTCACGGGGCGGGCTATCGTTTTGTCCGCTGAAGAACGCGCCGGACGAAAAAAATGTGAAAAGATGATTCTTTCGAATCACGAAGGAGGCTTTCACGATTCGCATCCCATGTGGTAATTTTTATGACAAGTTGGGGGTATTGTAAGACGAAGATTTTTTTTCAGACTGAAATCTTGTCGGGGGTGGAGTGTTGGTAGGTATTCGCGAAAAATACGCTGACGAAAACTTCCCGTTCTTAACTGAGCGTCTTGACGGAAGCTCTCGCCATCCTGTCGCAATACCCTGTACTTATTTGGTGACGCAGGATTTTCTTCCTTTTTTTCAAACGGACGTATCTTTTCACCGAATCCTGGACTGCAACACGCGGTTCGCTGCTCTTTTCGGCTTCGAGAGCAGGACTGAACTCATAAGCGCATTCGCGGCGGAGGACGTTCTTTTTTTCTTCGCCGCGCGAGAGACGCTTCTTGAACGCTTCGAAAATGGATTTCTGGACAGATTCGAAGTGCTTTTCCGGAGAAAGGACGCTTCGTCTTTCTGGGGTGAGATGTGCGCTGTCGTCGCCCCCGACGGAAAGAGCATCGGAGGAGTGGTGCGCGATGTAACGGAGCGCAAGAAGAATGAACTCTCCTTGAAGGAACAGCTCTGCTCTCTCTCCATGCTGACCGAAATAGTGGCCGACCTGATGGCCGAACTGGACTCGGATTCCCTCCTCCAGAAAGTGCTTCGCTACGCGACATCGTCGATGAACACGGTGCACGGTTCGATATCGTTCGTCGATTTCGCCACCGGAGAACGTTATGTTCGCTGGGCGCAGGGCCCCATCCTCTCCGCGTTCAAGGGGGTTCGCATTCCCTTCGGCATGGGACTCGGAGGGGAGGTCGTCGCCGTCGGGAAGCGTAGAATAGTGAAGGATTACAAGAACTATGGAAACAGGCTTCCTCACCATGACTTCGACTGTATTTCGACAAGCGTGGGAGTACCTTTGCGCTGGAAGGAGCAAGTGTTCGGCTATCTTTCCGTCTATTACGAAGGGGAACCTCGGGAAATAGAAGATGCGCGGCTTGAACACCTGGACCAGTTCGCATTTCTTGCGTCGATGGCCTTGCATAATGCGAGGCTTTATGAGGATGCGCAACGTGAGATTGCTGATAGACGCCGTCTTGAGGAAGAACTGCGGGAGGCCACGTTGGAAGCTCGGCGCGCCAACGAGGCGAAGAGCGATTTCCTTGCGCGGATGAGCCATGAAATACGCACTCCGCTGAACGTCCTCACAGGGGTAAGCGATCTTCTGCTTGAACGGACGATCGATCCGGAACTGCGGGAGAATCTTTCGATGATCGCTCAGGCGGGAAAATTCCTTACCGAGATGGTCAACGACATCCTCGATTTCTCCAAAATAGAGGCCGGAATGATCGAGGTAGAGCGGGTCCAGTTTTCTCTGAGCACCATGCTCGGAGAAGCGGCGCCGATGTTCGTGTTCCATGCGGAGCGAAGCGGTATCGATTTTCGCCTGTCCGCGGATCCGACGTTGCCCGACATCTTTCTTGGCGATCCGCTGCGAATAAAACAGATCCTCTTCAATCTCCTGGGAAACGCGGTGAAATTCACTCCGAGCGGCTTCGTGCGCCTCTCTGTGAACGGAGAGCAGCTTTCGGACGCATGTTTCGGAATCCGTTTCACGGTCTCGGATACGGGCGTGGGAATGAGGCCCGAAGTGCTGGAACGAATCTTCGAGCCCTACCGTCAGGGCGAGATCTCCGTAGCCCGGAGGTTCGGCGGGTCGGGGCTCGGGCTGGCGATCAGCAGAAAACTGGCCGAACTTATGGGGGGCGCTCTCTCCGTGGAAAGCGCCTTCGGGCGCGGCTCTTCCTTTACGCTCTCGCTTCCTCTGGAAGTTGCTCGAACGCCTTCCGACACGCGGGACGAAACGGAAGAGCCCGGGGCCGTTCTTCCGGAGAAGTTGTCGATACTCGTTGCCGACGACAATGCCGTGAACAGGACGCTGCTCTCGAAGCTTATATCGCTTCCCGGGTGGAGCGTCGCGATGGTCGCGGATGGTCGCGAGGCGCTGGAAAACGCGCGGAAGAACGCTCCGGACGTTATCATCATGGATCTCGAGATGCCGCGCATGGACGGCTGTACTGCGGTTAAGTCCATTCGGGAGCACGAGGCGTTCTCCGGAAAGCGCTCCTTCATCCTCGGCCTGACGGGGTATACTCGTTCCGAAAGCATCCAGCGGTGTATCGAGGCGGGCATGGACGACTGTCTCGCGAAACCTGCGAGAAAACACGCGCTCCTCGCGAGCATTGCGGCCCACTTTGCGAACGGAGAGCGGCCCGGTGGACTTGAACGGGAGAAAGAAGACGTGAAACGATCTCCCGAAGAGGAGAATGACGGAGCAGAGAGTCTTACAGGTTCATTCCTCGGAGAGGAGAACGCACGAGCATGAGACGATGCGAGCGGGTGGAAACGGACCGTCTGATCCTGCGCAGGCCCGTAAGCGAGGACGCCGAGGCTTTGTTCGGTCGGTATGCGAACGACCGGGAGGTTACACGTTATCTTAGCTGGCCGCGACATACCTCGGTCGAAGATACCAGACAGTTCATCGCATTCAGCGATCGGGAGTGGGAGTGCCGGCCCGCCGGCCCATACCTGGTGGAGTCGAAGGAGAGCGGCCTCCTGCTTGGAAGTACGGGGCTTGCATTTGAATCTTCGCAGCGGGCGTCGACCGGATATGTTCTCGCCAAAGACGCCTGGGGAAAGGGGTATGCGACGGAGGCGCTACGAACGGTTGTGGAGATAGGTCGTGCAGCGGGCCTGGTGCGACTCTATGCGATTTGCCACTCGGAGAATGCCGCGTCGGCGCGCGTCCTGGAGAAGTGCGGCTTCCAACGGGAAGGTCTCCTGCGCAGGCACTTCGAATTCCCGAATCTCGACGGCGGCGTACACGATGTTCTCCACTACGGCTTCGTCTACGAGATGTTACGGTAGCTTCGAAGGTGCGAGGCGTCCGTGCCGCTTGCCGTTATCGCCGGCGTTCGATCGTGGCGAAGCATCGCTTCCGTAAGAAGGGGGATCCGACGTGAATGCCTGAATGCGAATACATGCTTAGAATAGTGGAAAATAATCCGGTGGATACGGAAGCCCTGGCCCGAATGATTGCGGACCCGGAAGATCTTCATCTCGTCTGGCCGGCGGCCGAAAATCCTTTCAACCATGATCAGTGGCGAGCAGAGTTGGATCCTGGGCGTGGAACGCGATCTTTTTTCGTGTTCCGCGGTGAAGGGATGGTCGGCCATGGCGCCCTCGCTCCTCTCCAGGGGGACGAGTCCACCGTGATGGTGCGTTTTCTGTATATCGCGCCCGATATGCGGAATAGAGGGGCGGGGAGGCTCTTGCTTTCTCTTCTGGAGGTGCGCGCAAAAGAAACGATGGGAGCGCGCCGCCTCATTCTCAAAGTAAGAACGTATAATCAACGCGCCATGGGTTGCTATGGAAAATACGGTTTTCGCGAGTACTCCCGGGACGGGACGCTGGTAACGATGGAGAAAAATCTCTCGTGATCCGTCTCCTCGGTACGGAGGTTATGGCGTCGACGCGCTTGTCGCAAGGTGCGGCGGTGAAAAGGAGGTGCGACGGAGATCCGCGGGACGGGCGATGATTTTTCGATATAGAAAGGAGCTGCTCTTGACGTAAGAGTTTAGCAGCTATACACTTTGCGCTATGAAGAAAAAATGTCGCCATCGGGGACAGATTAGCTACACTCTTTTAAGGCTTGTCGGTAAGCTTGAAGAAGTCCGGAGAAAGACGCACAACTTCGGAACCGATGTTCGTTTGTTCGAGGCCGAAGTGCACATGATCAAGGCTGTCAAGGAGAACGAAGGGCTTCATGCTACAGGACTTGCGGAACAACTGGATGTGACCAAGGGCGCTGTTTCGCAGATCATCAACAAGCTTCAGAAGAAGGGGATGATCCTCAAGATCCGGGACGAATTCAACCACTCTCGGCTAAAGTTCGCCCTTACTTCAAAGGGCGAAAGAGCATACGAATTTCATGAGGCGATCCATAGAGAGTTCGATGCGGTCATCGATGAAATTCTATGCGGCGCTACAGCGGAGCAGACGTGCTTTTTGAAAACCTTTCTGGAATCGCTTGAGAAAAAGATAGAATCGTATTGAGAGTAAGGAGGGAGCATCGCTGCTATTTTTGTTGCTTGAAGAGTATAGTCGCTATACGCGTGGCAAGATACATAGCGGTGCGAAGGGCTCCGGAGGAAACGGCGGATGCGTCGGGCCTTCCGCGAAGTCTCGAAAGAAGACGATTGGAAGGGTGCAAGAGAAAGGGGCGTATGAAAAAGATGAAGAATGAGGCGCTGCTTCGGGAGGGTCAATGATGCTGTGGGGAGCTGCGGTACGCGGGTTTATGTTCAATCGGCGCGCACGGAAGGGCGCCGAGTCGATTCTTGAGCGTCTTGCCATTGCTCCGGGAAGCGTCGTCGGCGATATCGGTTCCGGTGGCGGTTTTTTCGCAATGGAGTTCGCCCGAATCGTCGGGGACGGAGGAAAGGTGTTCGCCGTGGACATCGATCCGAACCTCCTCGAGTACGTGCGCGGGCGTCTCCGATCGTCCGGAGTGCTGAACGTCGAATGCGTGCCGGGTGATTCCCCGGGGTGCTCTTTGCCTTCGGAGAGTTGCGATCTGCTGTTCATGCGGAATGTGTTTCATCATATCGCCGAACCGGCGGTTTTTTTCCGGAACATGCGTAGAAGTCTCAAGCCGAAGGGGCGGTTCGCGGTCATCGAATGGAGGGCCGGAGAAACTCGTCTTATGAGACGGCACAGCGCTAAAGAGAGCACCATCATCGATGTCTTGACGGAGGCCGGGTTGCAGCATATCGAGAGTTGGTCCTTTTTGGAATCGCAGTCATTTACTATCTTTCAAAAGTGATCGGTTCCTCGGTCGCTTACCCCGGCGGAGGAGCCCCCTTTCTTCGAGTCCCGTCAGGCGTGCGCGTCGCCGGAACGCGTTTTTTCAGAGGCCGCACGCTTTCATGATCGCCGCCCACGCTTCGTCCGCCGTCTCCACGTAGGAAAAAAGGAGTATGTCCTGCGGCGCGATCGTTCCCTCGTCGACGAGCGCGTCGAAGTTGATGACGCGCTCCCAGAAGGCCTTTCCGAAGATAAGTACGGGGAGCGGCTTGATTTTTTGGGTCTGGATGAGGGTGAGCGTCTCGAAAAGTTCGTCGAGCGTGCCGTAGCCGCCGGGGAAGACGACGAGCGCTCTGGCCCGCATCAAAAAATGCATCTTGCGGATGGCGAAATAGTGGAAGAGGAACGAGAGTTCAGGGGTTACGTAGTCGTTCGGCTTTTGCTCGAAGGGGAGGACGATGTTCAGGGAGACGCTCTCCGCGCCGGCGTCGTGGGCGCCGCGGTTGGCCGCCTCCATGATGCCGGGGCCGCCGCCGGTGACCACGACGAGGTGTCCGTCGCCGGCAGCTTTGCTGCGGGTGGAGATCAGAAAGCCCAGCCTTCGCGCTTCGTCGTAGTAACGGGATCGCTCGACGAGAGTGCGCATCTTCCGGACTACCGTTTCTAGCGCGCCGTCGGAAGGATTTTCCCCGTGCGCCGCTTCGGCATCGGCGAGCCGCTTCCGCGCGACATCGGGCTCCGGTATCCGTGCGCCTCCGAAGACGACGACGGTGCTGCGGATGCCCCGCTCCGTCATCGCAAGCTCCGGCTTCATGAGTTCGAGCTGGAGGCGCACAGGGCGCAGTTCGTCCCGGAGCAGGAATTCCGTGTCCGCATAGGCCAGGCGGTATGCGGAGGAGAGCGTCTGAGGAGACGCCGGACTCTTCCCGGCATCCAGCAGATCATCCTTTGCGGAAGGGAACGAAGTCGATCTCATGGTGAACCTCCTTTAAAAGAGGGCGCTTGCGGTCTTTCCGCCTCCGCGCCGCAGGATATTCAGATTATAGCAGAGAGGGTCGATACTGTTCCCGACGGTGTTTTTGATGTAATATTATACGCACGATGCGTTCCTTTTCTTGGGCGCGGTATCCTGCAAGAGGGGGAATCTCCCGTGCGAAAAGCTGTCCTGCGGCCCGACCCGGCCGGTGAATATTTTACGGAAGAGCGCTGTTTTATCCTGGAAACGTCCAACTCACCGGACGATCCGGACGTCTCCATCGCCAGAGCCAGAGTGGCGCCCGGCGTGGCGACCAGATGGCACAGGCTCTCCGGCACGACGGAGCGCTATTATATTCTGAGCGGAACGGGCCGTGTCGAGATCGGAGACCTTCCGCCGGAGGATGTCGTTCCGGGCGATGCGGTGATCATCCCGCCGTTGGTGCGGCAGCGTATTTCCAATAGCGGGCCGGAAGAACTGCTGTTTCTCTGCGTCTGCTCTCCGCGCTTCCTTCCCGAAACCTACGAAGACTTGGAAGAGGAGAATTCTTGTTCTTCGGCTGGCGGATAATCGTCTTTCGATAAAATGCGCAACGGCGGTCAGGCGGTTGTGTTCCGAATGCGGTATCCTCTGCGCCATAAGGAGGGAAAAGTAATGAAGGAAACCACGCGCGCGGCCTACGAAGAATCGATTCTCCGGGTACAGATGCACATGCAAAGGACGCTGGACGATCCGTTCGACGCGAACAAGATCGCCTCGGTCGCCGGATTCTCAAGGTTTCATCTCTCGCGCCTCTTCTCTGCGATGACGGGCGAATCTCTGCTGGAGTACCGGAGGCGGTTGTTGCTTGAACGGGCGGCGCACAGCCTGCTCTACAAGGTCAGATCGGTAACGGAGCTTGCCTTCGAAGCAGGATACGAGACTCCGGAGACCTTTACGAGAGCGTTCTCCAAGCTCTACGGCGTCCCGCCGGGGGAGTATCGGAGAAAATTGCGGGCGGCCATGAGGCATCGATTGGAGGCGATCGAGGTCAAATCGAAACTCTTCATACTTTCCCTCTCCATCGACGAAGGAGGAAGAAAAGACATGGAAGTAAAAATTGAAAAGCACGATCCTATAAGAGTTGCGTTCATCCGGCACACGGGGCCGTACGACACGTCCGGCAAAGTATGGCAGGCGCTTTGCGGAGCGCCCGAGGTGGCTTCCCGACTTGGGCCGGATACTCTTGTCCTCTCCCTGTGCTACGACGATCCGGATGTGACGGAACCTGACAAGATCCGGATGGATGCCTGCGTTTCCGTGGACGACGGTTTCGTTCCCGGCAACGGGGTAGAGGTGCAGACCATTCCCGGAGGAGAGTTCGCCGTCGTTCTCTACAAGGGAGCGTACTCGGGGCTTCACGACGCGTACCGCGCCCTCTACGGCGAATGGCTTCCTAAGAGCGGTCGAGAGTTCGGAAATTCGTACTCCATGGAGATCTATCGGACGGACTGCAACAGTACGCCCCCCGAAGAGAACATCACGGAGATCAGGATCCCCCTTCTGTAGCGCCTGCGCATACGGGACGATCACATATCGAGGCAGACTGCTCGCACGCTGCGGACAGTCTGTCCTTATGAATTTTTCGATTTCCCTCTCCCCTCTTTTCCGGATCCATGATATCGTTGCAGCGCGTTGAAAAGAATCCGTCCGAGGAGTTCTCGAAATTGGTCCGGAGCGCTTTTCAGGCTTTTCGTAGTGGTCGAGAGCAAACGGAAAGAGAGTGATCGCAGTATGAAGAAATTGAAGGAGTGTGCAGTCTCCGTCTTCGGCCTCGGCCTTTTGGGGGCGTCGCTTGCCCGGAAGCTGGCGGCCGAAGGGAAGGTACGCGAAGTCGCGGGCTGGAGCCGTACCCCTGAGACCGTTCGTCGGGCCGCGGCCGAAGGGATGATCACCCGCGCTTGTTTGTCGGCGGAGGAGTGCGCCTTCTTCGGCGACATCCTGATACTTGCCGTTCCCATTCGTTCGATGGAGGAGACGAGCCGTGCGATCGCGGGCGCCGTGCGTCGGGACGCACTTGCCGTCTTCGATCTTTCCAGCACGAAGACCGAAGTGGGGCGGACGCTCGCCTCCATCTGGGGAGAAAGGTACGCCGGCTTTCACCCCATGGCGGGAAAGGAGAAGGGAGGGATCGACAACGCCGACCCGGAGATCTTCAGAGATTCAATTTGCGCCGTCGTCCCTTTTCCGGAGACACATCCCGGGGTTCTTAAACTGGCGGACGAACTCGCGTTCGCGCTCGGGGGGCGTCCGCTTCGTACCGGTCCAGTGGAACATGACGCGGTCGCCGCGTGCGTCAGTCACTTTCCCGTCCTCGTGGCAGCCGCTCTCTCCCTGCTCGCCGAAAAAGAGCGTGAAATCCATCCGCTTTTGCCGCTCCTCGCCGCCGGAGGCTTCCGTGATACGACGCGCGTCGCCGGGGGACCCGCGTGGCTGGGGGCGGATATGGCCGGCACGAACGGCGTCCAGATACGCCGCCTTGCGGAGGAGTTTATCCGAATACTGGAGGGCTTTCTCTCCGCCTCCCCGCAGGAACTTGAACTCGCTCTGGAAAGAGCTTCCGCTGCACGCGCGTCGATTCTTGCCGCGAAAGATGAGTGGAGGAACGCGCCCTCCGAAGTATCGCGCGGCTCGATGCGCTCCGGCCGTTGACGTCGTTTCGCGGTTTTCGGAAGAACCGACGGAGCCTCCCTTCTTTTCCGCAACGCCGTTTTCGATACGGTATGCGCTGCGTAATCGCGAAAGTGCTTTCTCTCCCATTCCGCTCCCGCTTCAGTGTTTCCTGTTATAATCAAGCGGGTTTTTTGTTCGCTTTCCATGGCGTACAAAAGATGTTTGTGTTGGCTTCTTTCGGAGACCGTGGTACTCTTAAACAATGACGCAGCCAAATTTTCTTCGGCTTCCACTGTATGGGGGGCGCCGGTACGTGGAAAGGAGAATCTCGGGAGTGAAAGAACAAAAGATTAACCCCCATTTCGAGGGAGGCGGCGATATGTCCTCTTCGATCCTTGAAGAGGAAACGTCGCTGCTTTTTTCAGCCGCGCCCCAAAGAGCCTCGAAAAATCGATCGCAGAGCGAATTCCATGAACCGTCTTCTCTGCCGTCTTCCGTCTCCTTCGACGGCCATTCGCCCGCATCCGCCGGTCCTGCCGCTCCATCCGCTTTTGAAAACGCTGCCGAAGCTGCTCCGCAAGCATTATCGCGCTCTTCGGGAGCAGAGAATGCAACGTCTCTGGTCGAGCGCCTCCGCGGCGAACTTGCCTTCAGACGCGGAGAAGACGCCGTCGCTCCTTCGGCACGACGCCCGCGTCTCGAAAAAAAAACGGGACGATCATCTACGTCATCCGGAGCCGCGACACCTCCCTCTATCAGAAAAAAGGCGTCATCGATCGTTCCGGAACGCTCGGCTTCCTCGCGGCAGCCGAAGTCTGTCGAATGGAAGGGACAAACTTCTCTTGGCCGCGCACGGCGCTCTTTGCTGGAGAAAGTATACGGCGTTCCGGTGTTCGGATATTGCGTCGAACTTCTCGTCCATTTTTTCAGGCTCCCCTTGGAACTACGCGAAGTTCACGTTCGGGCGACCAAGAAGGAGACAGTGGTGCAGGCGCGTCTGGACGGAATGGGAAGCCGAGTTGCCGCGCTCCGGGAAGGAGCTGCGCTCTGCCGTCGCGAGATGGAGGCGGCGATAGCGGAAAAGGCCGAGGCGGAAAGCCTTGCGGCCCTCTCGGTAGATGTGTCCCGGAAAGTCGATTCCGAGCGTTTCGAGGCGTTTACACTGAATTTGGAGGCCGAGCTGTCGCGGAAGGCGGAAGGACGCTCTCTTCAACAGATTGCGCTTTCTCTGGAGTCGGCGCTTGGAGAGCTTCGGGAGGAAATTTCCGGAAAAGCGGGCGAAGAGCGCCTTGAAGCGCTGGAGAGCGTACTTCGGGAGAAAGCGGATACGGTTTTTGTGAGATCGCTGGAGGCAAGGCTGGAAGACCTTTCCGAACGCCTTGAGGGGTTCGACGGACGCTCGGCGCTGGAGCGCATGGCGGCTATCGAGTCGGCGTTGCCGCTGAAGGCGGATCTCGACCTTCTGAAGTCGATTCTCTCCGGAAAGTCGGATACGGATGCTCTGGAGGCGCTGGAACGACGGCTCGGGGAGGTCGTCGCCGGATTGATGACCGAGGTCGGCAAAAAAGCGGACATGGCGCGAGTGGAGAACCTCGAATCAGCGCTGCCTCTGAAGGCCGATTCGGAGGATGTGGACTCTTTCTTGTCGGCGAAAGCGGACGTCAAGGGCGTTTCCGCTCTCGAAGAGCGTCTTCGCTCGCTCGATTCGAAGACCTCGGAGCTGGAGGTCGCTTTCGAGGCGCGCCTTTCGTCGAAAGCGGATGCCGAGGACGTGACATCGCTCGGCGAAAATCTCGCGAACGTAACGGAGCAGCTTGGTTCGCTGGAAGGAAAGGTTGCCCTGGATCGGTTGGAATCTCTGGAGACGTCGCTTGAACGCAAGGCGGACCTGGAGATTGTGAAGTCGCTTCTTTCCCTCAAAATGGACGTTGAAGTACTCAAAACGCTCGGAAGAGAACTCGAAAAGGCGTCCGAAGAATCTCGTGCCGCCGTGGAGAGGAAAGCCGACATGCGGAGTGTCGAGGCGCTTGGGTCCTCGGTGCTTATGAAGGCGGATTCGGCTTTGCTGCAGGCACTCGCCGAGGATGTCTCCGCGTTGGGCGCTCGGCTGGAATCGCTTGACGAAAAAGCCGACGCAGCCGACGTTTTCTCCCTTTCGGAGCGGGTGGAATTTGTGAGCGGCCGTCTCGGCGCGCTTGATTTAAAGGCCGAAGCCGATGCCGTCCGCCTTCTTGGAGAACAGCTCGGAGCGTTGAGCGAACGCATGGAAACGCTTGATGCGAAGGCCGATCTCGAGCTTGTGCGCTCTCTTGAAGCCCGTATGGATCTGAAAGCGGATGCGGAGGGTATCGAGTCGCTCGAAGAGCGATTCGCCGCCGCGTCCTCCGTTCTGGAGAAGAAAGCGGATGCCGAATCCCTTTCCGCGCTTTCACGGGAGATCGGCGAACGCCTGGCTGCGAAGGCGGATGTCGCCGCCGTCGACGAAGCGCTTGCATCGAAGGCGGGAAAAGATGAACTGGAGGGAGTTCGCAGTTCGGTCGTCGGCGAACTGGGAACGCTCCAACGCCGCCTCGAGGAACACGGAGAACGTGCGAACGAGGAGGAGCGCCGTCTTCTGCGCTTCCGCGAAGAAGTACAGGCGCTCATCGCGTCGTCGCTGGAGCGGGGCTCCCGTGCAGAGATGGAAGAGCGCTTCCGCGCCAACTTTCCATACGTATCCAAGGTGAAGGAGCACTCCGCGGCGTTCCGTGAACTTGAATCCGGGGCATGGAAGCGAATTCCCGGCGGCGGGCGTTCCGAACAGATGAAAACCAGGAAGAGGGTGAAGCGATGAGCATGCGTATCGCTCTCGTGGCGGCCGATATCCGGGGCGAAGAGCGCTGGGGCGAGGACCGTTTTCTCGAAGGAATTCGTTCCGCCCTGGAACGGGCGGGAATGACGGTCGAGGTCGTCGCCGTCCCCCATGACGAGTCGTCGTACGAGGCCGTATCGGATACGTACGCCCGCTATGCGGCGCTCGACCTCGCCACTTTCGACGGGGCAGTCTGCACGAATATCCCGAGCTGCCTCGCTCCGCACTCCAAAAAGGCATGCCATTTGCTGCGAACGGCGCGGCGTTTCTACGATATGTTCGATACGGAATACCCTTCGCCCGCCCCGGAACTCCGGCAACTCCGTCGTCATATTCAAGAGCTGGATCGCGGCGCTCTCAAGAAGATGAGGCATATCTTCGTCGCGGGCAACGAGATCCGCGGGCGGCTGCTGAAATACCTCGGGGCCGATTCGGAGGTGCTCTACCCTTCGACCGCGCTCGACGGACTGCGAGGCGAATCGTACGAATTCCTTCTTCTCCCGGGGCGTCTTCACCCGTGGAAGAGGACAGAGCTTGTAATCCGCGCCATGGGGTATGTTCAAAGCTCGGTCGAGCTTCTGATCTGCGGTTCCGGCGAATCCGAAGCTTCTCTGAAGGCCATGGCCTCCGGCGATTCCCGCATACATTTCCTCGGAAGGGTGAGCGATGAAAAGCTGGCCGGATTCTACTCCAGGGCGCTTGCGGTGCCGTACGTCCCGGTGGGTGAAGATTTCGGCTGGGTTGCCCTGGAGGCGGCGCTCTGCGAAAAACCGGTGATTACATGCGCGGATTCGGGGGAGCCGTCCAGAATGGTCTACGACGGACGTACGGGGTTCGTGTGCGCTCCCGACCCGAAGGAGATAGCACGAAGTATCGATGCCTTCGCCGAACACCCCGACCTGGCTTCGGCCATGGGGAGAATCGCCGGAGGGTCCGTGGGGCATGCCTCATGGGATCATGTTGCGCGGATACTCCTCGGTTCGCTGGACGGCGCACTGCCCCCCGTCCGCTCTGCGCATTCGGGCGGCAGAACCGTCAACCCGTTTCCGCGGGCGCTCGTGCTCGACACGCAGCCTCTTTCCCCTCCCGTCCAAGGCGGGCGGGCAAGAGCGCTCGGCCTCTACGGGAACACGGGATACAAAGTCCGCTACCTCGGAGTTCTCGAGGACGGGGGGGAAAAGAAAATACTTGCCCCGACCGCGACGCTGGAGGAAGTGAACATTCATCTCTCCGCCGAACATCGAGCCGAGATGGACTCCTTGCGGAATCAACCGGGGGGAATTTTGGCGCTTGACGTCTCGTTCCCTCTTATGGGGCATCTCTCCCCTGAGTACGCCGCGACGGCGGAACGCTTGATTTCGGAGAGCGATACGCTTATCTTCTCGCGCCCGTGGAGCTATCCGCTGGTCTCAAGAGTTATCGCGGGAAAAAAGAAGTTTGTTGTCTACGATGCCCACAATGTGGAAGGCGTGCTTCGGTGCGCCCTTCTCGACGACGGTGCCTCGGGAACGGAACTCGTCGCTTTCGTCGGAGAACTCGAATCCAGTCTCTGTGCGCAGTCGGATTTGATTCTTGCGCCGTCCCACCGCGACAGGCTTTCCTTCGCCAGGCTCTATGATGTCCCGTGCGAAAAGATCCGCGTCGTACCCAACGGAGCGTTTACGGAGAAAGTAACGCCCGCGAGCGAAGAGCGAAAGATCGGCCTGAAAGAAGCGGAGGGCTTGACCGATGCGGAGAAGGAAATTCCCGTGGCGGTATTCATGGGAAGCGCTACCCCTGCGAACGTCGAGGCGGCGGAGTTCATTCTCAGGGAAGTGGCTCCGGCGCTGCCCCATGTGTCGTTTCTGATCTTCGGGGAGGCTGGGGACGCCGCGGCCTGCCCGGCGCCGGGCAACGCGCGTATACTCGGCGTCGTGGACGACGAACGAAAGAAAGATCTTCTCTCCCTTGCCGACGTAGCGCTGAATCCGATTTTTTCCGACTGCGGCGCCAACCTCAAGATGTTCGACTTCATGGCCGCCGGGCTTCCCGTGCTTGCCACCCCCGCGACGGCGCGGGGGATTGATCTCGGAGGTACCGAGATTGTCTCCTTCACCACACGCGAGCGTTTCATCGACGACCTGCGGGAACTGCTCGAAGAGCGTACGGAGCTTGCGCGGAGCGGAGCTGCCGGCCGATGCGTCGTCGAGGAACGCCACTCATGGGAGACGATCTCTCGCGATTTGGGAGTCCTTCTCCGGTGGCACGCGGGACATCGGAGACGGAGAAAGCCCTTTTTCTCAGTAGTCGTTCCCGGGTATGAACGTCCCGATTCTCTCTCCCGCCTTGCCCGTTTGCTTTCGGTGCAGACCTACACGGACTTCGAGGTGATCATCGTGGACCAGAGCCGCGCCGCTTGGGAAGGGGCGGAAGCATTTCACGGTCTCGACCTGCTCTACCATCGTATCGACGCGAAGGGCGCCGTCCGAGCGCGCAACATTGGAGCTTTTCTCTCAAGAGGAGAGGTCCTCGCGTTTCTCGACGATGACTGCGAACCTTCCCCGAATTGGCTTGCGGCCGCCCGCCCCTGCTTCGACGATGCCGCGCATATCGGTCTCGAAGGAGCGATTCGCACGGATCTCGGATGGAACGATGAGCGGAGGAAAGGAGAGGCCGTACGCCATGAGGGCGCGCCCTCGACGATGGCGAATTTCTTCGTGAGGACGGAGATCTTCAACAAGGCCGGAGGGTTCGATGACCTTCGTTTCGGAGAGGATATCGAGCCCGCCCTTCAGGTGAGCGAATTCGGCGAGATACCCTTTTCCCGTGACGCCTGGGTGTTCCGGCCTCCGCGCTGATAAGCTGCGGGGAGGGCAAGGCGCCGGCGGGAAAGGGGTTTCGAAAAGTTTCTCGCAAGAAGAACGTGTGCGAAGAAAAACTTTTATAGCGAGGTGTTTTTGTGTTACAATTCAGTCTGATATCGTAAATTCTATTCCGGGGATGTGATTGTATGCGTTGCAAAAGCGCGTGCTTTTCGCTTGTAGCGGTGCTCCTGTTCCTGAATGTCGGCGTAGCCGTTGCTGCCATGAGCGAGTGGGATTTTTTCCATCTTTGCGGAAAAGGGACTCCCGACGAGGTTCGGTTGGCTATCGAAGAAGGGGCAAATGCTGATGTAAGCGTGAGGGAGTACGGATGGAGCGCTCTTATGAACGCAGCGCGGTACAATCCGCACCCCGAAGTCGTCAGGATACTCGTCAAAGGCGGCGCCGATATCCATGTGACGGACGCGAACGGATGGACGGCGCTTATGCTGGCGCTCCGCTACAATCCAAATCCGGAGGTGACCAAGGCGCTTCTCCGGTCCGCAGGCGATGTATGGGCGAAGACGGTGAACGCAAAGAACAGCGAAGGTTGGACCGCGATGATGTATGCGGCCCGCGACAAAGATCAGGAGACGATCACGGCCTTGTACAAAGCGGGCGCGGACGCTCGGGCGCAGGATGCGGACGGCGTGACCGCCGTCATGCGCGGAGCCGCCGACAACCCCGATCCTCTCGCGGTACGCGCTCTTGTCGATGCCGCAGCCGGAACCGGAGGCTTCGACGCTCGCGGAAGAAGTCCTCTGATGTGGGCGGTTGCAAGGAATCCGAGCCCTAAAGTGATTCGTGCGCTTTTAAGCGCGGGGGCGAACGTCTATGCTCGAGATAAGGACGACGCAAGCGTGCTGATGCATGCGGCGGCGAACAACCCCAATCCCGAGGTTGTCCGAGAGATTTTGAAGGCACGGGCAAACCCTCATGTACGCGACAAGTACGGCAGGAACGCGTTGATGTATGCCGCTCGGAGCAACTCCAATACGGATGTCGTTTCTTTGCTGTTGAGCGCGGGAATCGATCCGAATGCACGCGACAACGACGGAAAAACTGCAATCGCTTGGGCGGCCAAAGAAAACGGCAATCCCGCGACGATCTCTGCTCTGGTAAGATTCGGAGCGGTTGTCGATGCCCGCGACAGGTCCGGAGCGGACGCATTGATGTATGCTGCGGGATTCAATGAAAATCCCGAAATGACAATGGCGGTTCTCCACGCCGGAGCCGTTGTCGACGCAAAGGATAAAAACGGCGCGACCGCGCTTATCTACGGAGCGAAAAATGCGGTTCGTCCCCGGGTGATCGATGTGCTTCTCGACGCGGGGGCCAATCCGAAGGTCAAGGATAAGCAGGGCAAACGGGCGCTCGAGTACGCTTCCGTGAACACTCAGATTCGCGGTACGCAGGAGCACCGCCGACTCTACCAAGCGTCCCGCTGATTTTTCACGGCAGAGGCGTTTTTTAGCTTCTGCGGAATCACCAATAACTCTAGCGCTTGCTTGTGGAACAGTTGCAACATTGCATGACGACGATTTTTTGTATTCCTTTTTCCGTTTTCTTTGGTATAATCCACACGCTGAGAGTGTGTCGCAGCATGTGTGCGTGCGTTTGTACATTGTGTATCCCGCTTCCACAAGGACAGCCAGAGTGCACTATGGCGAAAACGCGGAAGAGGGATGCTTTGTGTCGTTGCGTTACGATGCCGGAGGAGTGTCCTCTCCCGGTACTTTTTGTATGGCGGTATTGTTACCGAGCAGATGCTTCTGTGGATTTTTCATTGCGATCGCAGAACGGCGTTCTTTTCGGAGGACCGTAGCCGGAGTTTTCAACAAAGCCCCTCGGGGCGGATTTCATTTACAGGGAGGTTTTTCTACAATGGCGAAGGAGAAGTTTGAGAGGTCGAAGCCGCATTTGAACATAGGGACGATCGGACACATCGACCACGGGAAGACGACGCTGACGGCGGCGATCACGAAGTGCCTGGCGACGGCGAACTACGCGCAGTTCACGGCGTACGACATGATCGACAAGGCGCCCGAGGAGAGAGAGCGAGGTATCACGATCAACATCGCGCACGTGGAGTACCAGACGGACAACCGCCACTACGCGCACATCGACTGCCCCGGGCACGCGGACTACATCAAGAACATGATCACGGGAGCGGCGCAGATGGACGGAGCGATCCTGGTGGTGAGCGCGGCGGACGGCCCGATGCCGCAGACGCGGGAGCACGTGCTGCTCGCGCGTCAGGTGAACGTGCCGGCGCTGGTGGTGTTCATGAACAAGACGGACCAGGTGGACGATCCCGAGCTGCTCGACCTTGTCGAGATGGAAGTGCGGGAGCTGCTGAGCAAGTACGAGTTTCCCGGGGACGACATCCCCGTGGTGCGGGGATCGGCGCTGAAGGTGATGGAAGAGGGCAACGGAACGCGCGAGGATCCGGTGAGCAAGTGCATCTGGGAGCTGATGGAAGCGTGCGACAAGTACATTCCGGAGCCGGTGCGCGAAGTGGACAAGCCGTTTTTGATGCCGATCGAGGACGTGTTCACGATCACGGGGCGCGGCACGGTGGTGACGGGCAGAGTGGAGCGGGGAATCGTCAAGGGCGGCGAGGAAGTCGCGATCATCGGAATGAAGCGGGACATCACGAAGACGGTTGCGACGTCGCTTGAGATGTTCCGTAAGATCCTCGACAGCGCGATGGCGGGCGACAACGTGGGCGTGCTGCTGAGGGGCGTGGACAAGGAAGGCGTCGAGCGTGGCCAGGTATTGGCGAAGCCGAACTCGATCAAGCCGCACACGAAGTTCAAGGCCGAGGTGTACGTATTGAAGAAGGAAGAGGGAGGGCGTCACACGCCGTTCTTCGCCGGTTACAAGCCGCAGTTTTATTTCCGTACGACGGACGTGACTGGAAGCATCAAGCTGCCCGAGGGAGTGGAGATGGTGATCCCCGGAGACAACGCGACGTTCGAGGTCGAGCTGATCGTGCCGATAGCGATGGACGCGGGACTTCGATTCGCGGTGCGCGAGGGCGGCCACACGGTGGGCGCAGGCGTCGTCACCGAAATTCTAGAGTAATCCAAACATCGAGGAGGCACTTTAAATGGCGGATATCGTTGGAATGTCGTGCACGGCGTGCAAAAGACGCAACTACACCACGACCGTGAACAAGAAGAAGCAGTCGAAGAAACTCGAACTCAGTAAGTTTTGCAAGTGGTGTGGAAAACACACCTTGCATAAAGAAGGGAAGTAGTGTAGAATACACTCTGCTTGCAGGTCCGTAGCTCAATTGGCAGAGCACTGGTCTCCAAAACCGGGGGTTGCAGGTTCGAGTCCTGCCGGGCCTGCCATTTTTTATTGTCAAAAACAAGATGGGGGGCAGAGGTTGTGGGAAATATCCTCACCTTCGTTCGAGAAGCCCGGGCCGAGTTGAAAAAGGTCACGTGGCCGGGGAAAAAACAAGTCTGGTATTCTACTATTGTAGTAATCGCGTTTACACTTCTGGTTTCAGCCTATCTCGGGATAGTCGATATGGTGCTTACGGGAGTGTTCTCGAGGATTTTTAGTTAACAACCCGCTGCCGGTCCAGGCAGTTGCGATACCGGGATCATTTGAGAGATCGGCAGGGAGGTGAGGGGGCCGCAAGACCCCCTTAACGTATGGACAGTATTGAAGCGCGTCGTTGGTATATAGTACAAACATATGCAGGGTATGAGAATCGTGTCAAGGCGAATCTAGAACAAAGGATCGCCACCATGGGCATGGAAGACAGTATTTTCGGTGTTCTTGTCCCTGTAGAGGAGCGGGTTTCCGTAAAGGAAGGGAAAAGCAAGAAGGTAACGCGCAAGCTGTTTCCCAGTTATGTCCTTGTCGAAATGCGCCTCAACGATCAGTCGTGGTATGTTGTACGCCATACCCCCGGCGTGACGGGGTTTGTCGGGTCCGGTAACCATCCTATCCCCCTTACTGACAAAGAAGTGAAGGAAATTATGGGGAAGGTCGGGAAAGACCAGGTAAAGCCCAAAATAGAGATTAATTTCCGGCCCGGCGACGTCGTGAAGGTGAAATCCGGCCCATTCGAAGGTCATGTCGGGCCCGTCGTCGAGATCTTCCCCGAGAAGGGGAAAGTGAAGTTTTCGGTAACCGTCTTCGGTCGGGAGACGTCCGTCGAGACTGACTATACGGAGCTTGAGAAGCTCTAGATATATATCAGCGTGAAAGGTGCCGCTTTTCAGGGAGGCAAGAGAACTCTTGGCTCCTGTTTTTCCCTGTGTGCGGAGGAGCTTTCAGTAACGAGAGGAGACTTTGAGGAATGGCGAAGAAAGTAATTGCTGAGATCAAGTTGCAGTTGCCCGCCGGCAAGGCGACGCCTGCGCCCCCCGTGGGACCTGCTCTTGGTCAGCACGGAGTCAACATTATGGAGTTCGTGAAGCAGTTCAACGCGAAGACCGCTGACCAGGCAGGGCTTGTGATTCCCGCCGTGATCACGGTGTATGCGGACAGAAGCTTCACCTTCGTGCTCAAGACGCCGCCCGCGAGCGTGCTGCTGAAAAAGGCGGCAGGATTGGAGTCGGGTTCCGGCGAGCCGAACAAAAAAACAGTGGCTACCCTTGACAGGGCGAAGGTTCGCGAGATAGCGGAGCTGAAGAAAGTCGATCTTAACTCCTACGATGTGGACGCCGCGATGCGTATGATCGAGGGAACTGCACGTTCGATGGGCATCACCATCGTCGACTGACGAAGAGCGTGCTTTGATTTTGTGGGAGGCCCTAAGGCTGTCTGACCACAAGGAGGAGAAAAAATGGCAAAGCTAAGTAAAAGACTGTCGGCTGCACATCAGAAGATCGAAGAAGGAAAACTCTACACCGTCAAGGAGGCGATCGCTCTCTTCAAGGAGACGGCGACCGCGAAGTTCGACGAAAGTATGGAGATCCATATCCGACTGGGTGTCGATCCCCGGCATGCCGACCAGCAGGTTCGCAGCACCGTCGTGCTCCCCCATGGAACGGGAAAGACCAAGAGAGTTCTCGTTCTTGCAATGGGCGAGAAGGTGAAGGAAGCGGAAGAGGCCGGAGCGGATTTTGTCGGCGGAGAAGAGCTGGTTGCGAAGATCTCCGGCGGATGGCTTGATTTCGACGCCGTCATCGCTACGCCCGACATGATGAAGTCGGTCGGCCGCCTGGGGAAGATGCTTGGCCCCCGCGGGCTTATGCCGAGCGCGAAGACAGGCAGCGTGACGTTCGACATAGCGGATGCGGTCAAGGAAGTTAAAGCCGGACGCGTAGAATTCAGGGTCGACAAGTTCGCTATCGTTCATAACGCCATCGGTAAGAAGAGTTTCTCGGACGAGCAGCTCTTCGACAACGCAAGAACGCTTCTGCAGGCGATTCTGAAGGCCAGACCTTCCTCTGTAAAGGGATCCTATGTGAAGAGCATAGCTCTTTCCTCCTCTATGGGGCCTGGAATAAAGATCGACGTCGCCGCAGCCCAAAAAGAAGTCGCAGGCGCGGAATAGCGTCTTCGCAGTTCAAAAAAGAATAACGTTTCGAACTTGAGACAGCGGGTCCCCGAGGGGACAATGGTTCCGCCGCCCGCCGAGGTTCCGGTGAATTTAACGACTTGTTGTGTCGTTCGGATTCATACTCCCGGGCCCGGCGCCCGGGATTTTTTATTTTCGTTGAAGGAGGTGAGTACATGCCGGCAACAATAAAGTACGAACAGGTAGATGATCTGAAGGAACGCCTTGTTCGCACGCAGGCGGTTTTCGCTTGCGAGTACCGCGGGATGACCGTCGCCCAGATCACGGCGCTGCGTTCTCAGGTCCGCGCTGCGGGCGGTGAGATGAAGGTTGCGAAGAACACGCTTATGCGTATCGCTATGGAGCAGGAAGGCTTTGTTGCCTTCCCCGACGATATGGCCTATGGCCCGAACGTCTTCGCATTGGCGTACGGGGATCCCGTAGCGGTCGCCAAAGCACTCCGTGATTTCTCGAAGGAAAGAACGAACAAATTCTTCATCCTGAAAGGGTGCGTTCTGGGGAAGACCATTCTCAACGCGACGCAGATCGGAGCGCTTGCGGACCTTCCTTCCAAGGATGTTCTTATCGGACAGGTCGTCCGCACCATCGCCGCCCCGATCGCAGGGCTGCTTACGGTGCTTTCCGGTCCCGCAAGAGGATTGGTCACCTGCCTCGATCAGATCAAGGAAAAGAAAGAAGAAGTCGCATAGCTCTCCGCACCGAGAACAGAACGCATTCTTTTCATGCGCCAATATGAACAGTAACGATATATATTCAAGGAGGAAAACAGAATGACACGCGATGAAATGATTCAAGCTATAGAGAACATGACGGTACTTGAGCTTTCCGAACTCGTGAAAGCCCTTGAGGAGAAATTCGGAGTTTCCGCTTCCGCTCCCGCGATGGCCATGCCGATGATGGCCATGGGCGCCGCCCCCGCAGCTGCGGCCGAAGAGGAGAAGACCGAGTTCGACGTCGTCTACAAGGCTCCCGGTGCCAACAAGATCAACGTCATCAAGGTTGTCCGCGAGCTGACCGGCCTTGGTCTCAAGGAAGCCAAGGAACTTGTAGATAATCCCCCCAAGGCCGTCAAGGAGGGCGTCTCCAAGGAAGAGGCCGAGGAGATCAAGAAGAAGCTTGTCGAGGCCGGCGCGGACGTCGAGGTTAAGTAGTAACGCACACGTATTCTCCGATATGCGATATACTGAAGACGGCGCATCCGCGCCGTCTTCTTTTTTGGAGGGGGATATTCATGATCGACAGTCATGTGCACGTCTATCCGCCGGAAATAATCGGCGATGCAGGCGCTATAGCGGAGAAGGAGCCATACTTTGCGCTTCTCACGTCCGGAAAGGTGCACAAGTGGGCAACGGCGGAGGATGTCATCGCAGCGATGGACAGGGACGGCATCGACGTTTCGTGGATTTTCGGTTTCGCCTTCAGAGACTCCGGTCTCTGCGCCTTGTGCAACGATTACGTCATCGACGCCGTCGCGAAGTATCCTACGCGTTTCAAAGGGCTCGCAGTAGTCCCTCCGTGCGCTCAGGAGACAGGGAAAGAGATCCTCAGATGCAGAGAAAAGGGACTTGTGGGTGTAGGAGAAATATTCCCCGGCGGACAGAACTTCGATATTTCCGATGTACGGCAGACATGGAGGTTGGCGGGTACGGTTGCCGAGGCAGGCATGTTTCTCCTCATCCATTCGGCGGAGCCTGTCGGACACGACTACCCGGGAAAGGGGAATACAGGGCCGAGGGAAGCGGCGGAGTTCTGCATCCATCATCCGGAAGTGGACGTCGTCTTCGCTCACTTCGGGGGAGGGCTCTGGATGTACGAGCTGATGCCGGAAATGAAGCTCGTACTCTCGAATGCCTACTACGACTCGGCAGCGTGGCCGTGGCTGTACGAGCCCGCCGTACTGCGCGCCATGGAATCCGCAGGGGTTCTGCACAAGCTCTTTTTTGGTTCGGATTTCCCGATCCTCGAGTATCCGAAGTATGAAAAGCTGGTCGCCTCCTCGGGTGTCGGGGGAGCAGAAGTTGAAAAATTTCTTCATGGCAATGCGCGCGATTTTCTGGCGAAAAGGTGTTGACATATCCCCTTAACCCTTATATACTATCCCTCGCGTTGCCGGAACGGACGCGGGCGGATAGTTCAGCGGTAGAACACCTGCCTTACACGCAGGGGGTCACAGGTTCGAACCCTGTTTCGCCCACCAAGGCTTCAATGGATTGATGCGGGGTCGTAGCTCAGTCGGTTAGAGCGTCGGCCTGTCACGCCGAAGGTCGCGAGTTCGAGTCTCGTCGGCCCCGCCATTTACATCCAATTGAGGCGGGATAGCTCAGATGGTAGAGCAGCGGACTGAAAATCCGCGTGTCCCCAGTTCGATTCTGGGTCCCGCCACCATTTTTGAACTCTGAAATAGGATGCGGAAGTAGCTCAGGGGTAGAGCACAACCTTGCCAAGGTTGGGGTCGCGGGTTCAAATCCCGTCTTCCGCTCCATTTTTAAAGGATATGCGGCGGCATAGCCAAGTGGTAAGGCAGAGGACTGCAAATCCTTTATCCCCAGTTCGAATCTGGGTGCCGCCTCCAAAGTTTTCTTTAAATTCCTCGGTAGCTCAATCGGCAGAGCGGGTGGCTGTTAACCACTAGGTTCGAGGTTCGAGTCCTCGCCGAGGAGCCAGAAAGTTTCCAGGCCGTTCTGGATTTTTCCGGAAGGCCTTTTTCTTTTGTGTCTTACCGCGCGTGTACTTCTTCGAAAAATGCGACTCCGATACTTTTTTCGGCGCGTTGTGTGCATCGGAATACACTTTATTTAGAAACGAGGTGGATATATGTTTAAAAAGCTAGTGTATATGGCCGGGAAACCTTTCTGGCTTCTGCCCGAGGGCAGTCTGCTCGACGTCGAACAGCGTAACGGCCGTATTGTCGATCCGGTTGTTTTCCGCAAGAAGAACGACGCCAGAAGCAACGAGAACACCCATTTGAGTATGAATTAGTCCTTCCTCCAGGAAGCGCACTGAATACATATCGACGAGGAAGGCTCCGGAAATCCGGAGCTTTTTTTTGTACTCCCGAAAGAAGTGCCCGTTCCTCATTTCTTAGTCAGACTTTTTCCGCCTCCGCGAGTACTCGCTTTGACCGTATTTACTCCGAAATCATGATAGAATACCCAACTGATACCGGTGTTTTCGTGTCTCATGATAGGGCGCTGAAAATCCGTAACTACCGAGAGCGACTCTGTGGATAAGTCGCGGCCGGGACAACCCCGTAACAAAGACAGTACGAATCGTCTCCGCGCTCTTCTTCACTCGCCGGGGTGGAAATGACGAAACCCGTTCGCTGTGTAATGACGCGATCAAGGCGTGGCAAATCGAGCGGAGCACTCAACGAGTGGAAAGAGCCCCGCAACGCTTGTGTTCCTCGACTATATCGCAAATCGCCGAGATGCAACACGCCTTCGGTCTTGAAAAAGAAAGCAATGGCCTTCGGGAGGGAACATCGTGAAGATACTGATAGCAGAAGACGACCTGACATCGCGAAAGATTCTCGCAGGCGTGCTCCGCAAGATCGGCCACGAGGTGCTGGAGACGGTGGACGGACTTGCCGCATGGACGGAACTGCAAAAAGAAGGCGCTCCCAAGCTGGCCATCCTCGACTGGATGATGCCGGGAATGGAGGGGTTGGACGTGGTGCGAAAGGTCCGTTCTCTGGATCTGGAGAAGCCGCCGTATATCATCATGCTCACTACGAGGGGAGAGAAGGCGGACGTGATCGCGGGGCTCGATGCCGGAGCGAACGACTACCTTTCGAAGCCGTTCGACACGGGAGAGCTTCAGGCGCGCGTCGAGGTGGGGCGTCGCATGATGGAGTTGCAGGACGCCCTCGTCGAAAGCCGGAAAGCGCTGGCTTACGAAGCGTCTCACGATCCGTTGACGAAGCTATCGAATCGGCGGGCGATCCTGGAGTATCTCGAGCACGAGATCTCCTGCGCGAAACGGTCCGGCGACATCGTTACAGCGGGTATGTGCGACATCGATCATTTCAAAAAGGTGAACGACACCCTGGGACACCAGACGGGGGACGACGTCCTCTGCGAACTGGCCTACCTGCTGCGCGACCACGCCGAGACGAGGGGGCGGGCCGGGCGCATGGGAGGAGAAGAGTTTTTGCACATCCTGCGGCTGCCGCCGGAAAGCGACTTCATGGCGGAGTACGCGGCGCTGTGCTCCCGTATTGCTGCGACCTCATTGAAGACTCGTTCCGGCGATATTCTCGTTACTGTGAGCATCGGTGTTTCGCGCGCAGGCGAGGGGAGTTCCGTGGACGGGATGCTGGGGCTTGCGGACGCGGCCCTGTATCGAGCGAAAGCGCTCGGGCGCAATATGGCGCTCTATGCCGACAACAGAACGGAGAATGCGAACTGACCTGCGCCTAAGGTTCCGCTCGCTTCCAAGATGTTCTTGCGAGGGAATGCCCGGTGTCCGCAGGGTGTTCCCTCTTTGTTTTTGCCTCGTTGCACGATCTTGACCTCCCGTCAGGCCGGTAGTATACTGCAACATACCGAACGGTCGGGAGGTGGTTTTGTGGCGGAGGATTCACGGAATGCGCGAAAGACCATTCTCGACGCCGCAAGGGAAGGTTTTGCCCTTAAGGGGTACTATGGAACGAGCATGGACTTCATCGTGAAAAAAACAGGTTTGAGCAAAGGAGCTATCTACTGGTACTTCCCCGGGAAGTGGGAGATGTACACGGCGGTTCTTTCGGAAGAATCGGAGAGGATCAAAGGAATCGTCCTCGCTGCGGAAACCACTCCGGCGCTTCCGCAGCCGACGGAGTTTTTCATGACGAGAGGAGAGCGTATTATCGATATGTTGGCCGACGACCCGCTCTGCCGCCTTCTTTTCGTGCACCTCATGCTGGAAGCGATGCGCGGGAGAGAGGAGATGATCGATTTCGTCACGTCGTTGCGGGGCTCCATCACCGAGGATGTGCTCGCCGTCTTCGAACGGCTTTTTCCAGGAAATTCTCTTCAAATTCACGCTCTTTCACATCGGGATCTGGTGAGCATGTTCGTGAGTATTCTCCACGGACTGATATTGAACCTTGAACTGACCGTGAGCAGGGAAGATGCTAAGAAGAGCTGGCGTTTTCTTGTCGGGAGCATTTGGGGAGGGATCCCTCATGAATCGTAGACTGTCGATTCCAATGCTTTTCGCTCTCGCTTTCGGGGCGATTTTTCTCGGATGTTCCGCATGGGCGTTCGAAAAGCCGTTGCTGACCTTGGAGAAGGCCCTCGAAATGGCGGAGCAAAAGAATCCGGTCATCTCCGCCTCCGGGGAGAGAATCGCGCAGGCGCGGGCGCGGCTGGATCAAGCTTCGGCAGCGTCGCTCCCGCAGCTTGGAGTGTCGCTCCTCTACCAGGAGGCGCAGAACGAACTTCGGTATCCGGTGATTCCGGCCGGATACGCAAAGGCCGGCTTCGAGAGCACGTGGAAGGCTGCGCTTACGTTGAACTGGCTGCTGTACAGCGGAGGCGCCGTCCGGTTGAACACGGAATCGAAGCGGGTCGCTCTTTCGGGCGTGGAGGCGCGAGAGCTTCGAACTCGCCAGACGATCGTCTGGGGAGTGACGGGGGCGTGGTACGACCTTCGGCGCGCCGAGGGAAAACTCTCGGTCGCCGAAGATGTACTGGAGCTGACGAAAGAGCATCTACAGCACGTCGAAGCCCTCTTCAGAAACGGTGTGACGGCGAAGAACGAAGTGCTCCGCGTGCAGGTTTCCGTCTCGGAGGCGGAATTGAACAGGATACGGGCGGAGAACGCCGTCGCAGTCGGGTGGAAGGCGTTGGAGAGGGCTGTCGGCGTTCCGCTTTTCGGGAACTTCACTCTTCCCCCCCGCGAAGAGAATCCGCAGGTTGCTCTCGTTCCTCCGGACGCCGTGTCCGTCGGGCTTGCCCGTCGTCCGGAGATGGAAGCGCTCGGCCTGGCGGCGCGTTCCGCGTCGCTTGCTTCGAAGGCCGCCGAAGCGCAGGGCGGACCGCAAATTGCCCTCGTAGGGGAAGTCTACGCAGCGGACGAGCGGTTTTTTCCGCAGAAGCAGAACGACTGGAAAGCGACATTGCTCGCTTCATGGAGTTTCTTCGACGGAGGCGCCTCCTCCGCACGAGCGCGCGAGGCCGGTGCGGCCGCGGAGGAGTTTCTTTTTCAGATGGAGGACATGAAGCGACAGATCGAACTCGAGATCTCCGTCGCCCGGCTGAACTGCGAATCGTCGCAGCAGCGGATCGTCGCGGGACGGGCGATGGTGGAGAGCGCCGAGGAGGACTATCGAATGGCGCTTCGCCGGTACACGGCGCAGGTGGGGACGAATATCGACGTCCTCGATGCGCGCGTCGCTCTCTCCAATGCGCGCAACCAGCTTGTGGAGAGCGTCTACGACGCGCTCAAGGCGAGAACTGAGATGGAGTTCGCGATGGGAACCATCGGAAGCGGCAAGGCGACGGAGGAACAACGGAAATGAAAAAGTATGCGATGTTCTTGCTCTTTTTCGCGGTCTTCGGCGGCCTGATTCTCTACAGGAGGCATGAGATCGCCTCCACAAGGGCGGAGGTTCCAGAAGCGGAGGCGCTCCCCGTGCGGACGGTCTCTCTTCTTCCGATGCTTTTCGAGGAGATCGTTTCCTTCGCGGCGAACGTCGAGCCTGAGGAGACTGCGGCTGTCGTAAGCAAAGTACCCGGGCGGACTGTCCTTCGTGTGTATGTGAACGAGGGAGATGCCGTCAAGCGGGGGCACAAGCTCGCCGAGGTCGACGACAGCCTTCTTCGTCAGCAGATCGCGCAGGCCGAAGCCGCCCTTGGAAAGGCGCGCACGTATGCGGCGACGATAGGGAGCGATTTCAAGAGAATAAAGGCTCTTTTCGAGGAGAACGTCGTCAGCCGTCAGCAGTACGAAAGAATGGACGGGGAGTTCAAAATCGCCGGCCGTCAGATGGAGGAGGCCAGAGCCGCGCTGAATCAGCTGCGCATCATGCTTGGCTACCATACGCTGGAGGCCCCGGTGGACGGTGTCGTCCTCGCGCGGAATGTCGACCCCGGAGACACCGTTTCGCAGTCTCCCGCGTTCATCATTTCCCGCCAGGAGAATGTCACAGTATCCGGAGGCGTTCCGGAACGATTCTACCCTTCGGTACGGAGAGGGCAGAAGGTGTCCGTCGCTCTTGACGCCTTCCCCGGAGAAAGTTTTGAAGGAGCCGTGGCGCGTATCGCTCCCGTACTTGACCCCGCGACGCGCACAGGAAAGGTCGAGGTGCTGCTCCCTTCCGGCGGCCGTATCCGCCCCGGCATGTTCGCTCGCGTCGCCATCCGCCTGGGAGAGCGAAACGGAGTCGCGCTGCCGCTCGAAGCGATCGGACGGCTCTCCGGCTCGGGGGAGAGCATGTGTTTCGTCGTCTCCTCGGACGTCGCGCTGCTGCGGAAAATAGTCACCGGGGCCGAGAAGGACGGGTACGTCGAGATCGTCGGCGGCCTCGACGAGGGCGAAGAAGTAGTCGCCACGCGTTCGGAGAGGGTTCGCGACGGTGTGCGGGTGAAGGTGACGAGCCGATGAACCTTCCGGAGCTTTCCGTCAAGCGGAGAACGGCGATGCTGATGGTATTTCTCGCGGCGATTTTGCTGGGCGGCATCGTCTTCATGGGGTTGAAGCTCGACCTGCTCCCCAAAATCGAGCCTCCGGTGGTGAATATTTTAACCGCATGGCCGGGCGCCTCGGCGGGAGACGTGGAACAGAGCGTTTCGAAGAGGCTGGAGGATTCGCTCTCTCTTATCGAAGGCGTTGACAAGATCTTCTCCAAGTCGATGGACAACATCTCGGTGGTGACCGTCCAGTTCAAATGGGGGGAGGATCTCGACGTGAAGATGGGAGATATCCGAGACTCGGTGAACTTCGCGAAGCGCGATCTCCCGTCCGACGCCGAAGAACCGATTTTGCTGCGGATCACCTCGGGGACGATTCCCTTTCTCACGCTCTCGCTCACAGCGAAGCGCTCTTTCGAAGGACTGCATCGCTTCGCGGAGCGCGTGGTCGTCGAGAATATCTCCCGCATCCCCGGAGTGGGGCAGGTGCTTGTCTACGGAGGCGACCAGCGGGAGATTCAGATCCGCCTCGACGCGGAGAAGCTGGAGGCCTTCGGCATACCGGCCGCCTCCATCGTCGCGGCCGTCGAGAGGGAGAACCTCGACATTCCCGCCGGTTCGCTGAAAGAGGGGGGCACGGAGTACTACATCCGGGTTCCCGGCCGCTTCACATCGGTCGGCGAGATCGCCAGGACCGTTATCGGCGCGTCGGGAGGATCGCTCGTCCATCTTGAAGACGCGGCGGAAGTGGTCGATACCTACAGGGATCCCGATATCCAAGGGTATCATTTCGACGAACGGGCGGTTATCATGGCGGTCCTCAAGACAAGCGACGCGAACACCGTCGAGGTGAGCAGGGCCGTGCTCGCCAAGCTGCGGGAGCTGAAGGAACATGAGTTTCCGGCGGATGTGGACTATCACATCGGCATGAACACTTCGGAGTTCATCCTGAACTCCATCAACAACCTGACGCGCTCGCTGCTCGCGGGTATCGTGCTCGTCATCGCCGTGACATGGATCTTTCTGAAGCGTTTTTCCGCTTCGCTCATCGTCTGCGGCGCCATTCCCTTTTCGCTTGTCATCACTTTTATCCTGATGGGGGAACTGGGCTACACGATCAATATCTTCACGCTCTCCGCGCTCGCCATGGCCAGCGGCATGGTCGTGGACAACTGCATCGTGGCCACCGACCAGATCGTCTACCACTTGGAGAAAGGAGCGAGAAAGAACGTCGCGAGCATCGTTGGAACCGGCGAGGTACAGTCCGCGATGATCGCCTCCACGCTCACGACCGTCGTGGTGCTGCTTCCTCTCGCCTTCATCCGCGGGCTCGTCGGCGTCTTCTTCTCGTCGCTGACGGTCGTCATGGTGGCCGCCGTCGCCGCCTCTCTCTTCGTCAGCCTCTCCTTCATTCCGATGATGGCGAGCGCCTTTTTCCGCCGTGAAGAGGATCGCCTGTTCATCCATCGCTTCTCGGACAAAATCATCGGCCGGTTGGAGGGAGGGTATGAGGAGCTTCTTGAATGGAGCCTCTCGAATCGAAAAAAAGTGCTCTTCACCGCGGTAGCGCTGCTTGCGTTCACGGTGATAGGGTTCCGCTTCATAGGTACGGAACTCTCTCCCGAACCGGACACGGGAGAGATCACGATCACCGTGACGCTGCCCGAAGGGACGAGGATCGACGAGACCGACGCTCTCGTGCTGCGTACCATAGAGCATGCGCGAAAGACAGTCCCCGAGGCCGTCAACGTCTACGGTTACGACGGCCGGGATGAAAAGGGGTTTACCGCCGCAGTAGGGCAGCAGGCCGGACCGAACATCGGCAACGTCGGGCTGAAACTCGTCGACAAGGGGAGCAGAAAACGAAGCGCGTTCGAAATAGGAGAGGAACTGCGCGGTTGGCTGCGAGCGCAGCCGGGCATAGAAAAGATGAACGTGCTGGTTTCTTCGCCCATCAAGGCGATGTTTCTGGGGTCGAAACCGCTGAACATCGAGGTCTACGGGGACGACCTGCATCAGGTGGTCTCCGTCGCCGAGGAGATGCAGCGGATCGTAGGCTCCATTCCGGGAACGGTCGACGTCAGCCTCAGCCAGAAGCAGAGCAGGCCCGAGATACGTGTGAACGTGGACCGTGAGAAGGCCGCCATGCTCGGCGTCAGCACGGCGTCTGTTGCCGGGACGCTCCGGACGTACTTTTACGGGCACGAGACGACGGAAAAGTTCTGGGAGGGAGAGGACGACTACCCCATCAGGTTCCGCCTCAAGGAGGAGCAGCGCAACTCGCGGAGCATCTTCGAGCGTCTGATGGTTCCTTCGGCGACGGGAAAACTGACCCGCCTCTCCACCGTTGCGGCGTTCGAGGATACGATGGGGCCTCCGGAGATACAGAGGAAGAACAAACAGCGCTATGTCACCGTGGAGGCTAACATCCATGGACGCTCTCTCGGAGAGATCACCGCGGATGCCCGAAAGCTCGTGGAAACCCTCGAAATCCCGCAGGGAGTCGCCATCGAATTCGGAGGGCAGATCCGCGAACAGGCGGAAGCCTTCCAGCAGATGGCGCTGCTCGTCCTCCTCGGCGTTCTGCTTGTGTACATGGTCATGGCGGGGCAGTACGAGGCGTATCTCGACCCCTTCGTCATCATGTTCAGCATACCGTTCGCTCTGACGGGAGTGGTCTTCGCCTTTCTTCTTACGGGGCTCTACATCTCGTTGCAGGCGATGCTGGGAGTCGTCATGCTCGTCGGTATCGTGGTAAACAACGCCATCGTCCTCGTCGACTACGTGAATCTGCTGCGAGCGAGAGGAACTCCGTTGCGGAGAGCGCTGGTCGAATCCGGAGGACGTCGCCTCCGTCCCGTCCTCATGACCACGCTCACCACCTTCTTCGGCATGCTGCCGATGGCCGTGAGCAACGCTATCGGTTCCGAAGTCTGGAAACCGCTCGCCGTCTCGGTCATGGGGGGGCTTGCGTTCTCCACACTGATCACCCTGGTGCTGGTCCCTGTCATGTACAGCTTCTTCGAGGAGAACGTACGAAGGAGAGGACGCTTCGCGGAGGCGGTGAGAGAAGGATGAAAATGGTGTGGCTGCATTGCAGCGAAACGCTGGCCGCGGAGGTCGCCGAGATACTCGACGCTGCCGGCATAGAGTTCTACAGCGTGTGGCGGAACGTTCTCGGGAAGGACAACCGGGGAACCCGGACACGCTGGGACGACGCCGTGTTTCCCGGGAAGAACTGGGCGATTCAGTTTTTGTGCCCTGGCGAAGCCGTCGACGCATTAAAGCGGCGGTTCGATGCGCTGGCGGAGGATCCGTACGTGAAGGAGTCCGGAATCGTCGTCTACGCCGCCGAGGCGGAGAGGGTTTATTGAAGAGGTGAGCCGCGGGGCGCTTGGTGTAGAATGAAAGGGATTCCGAAAGGAGGATGCCCATGATACGGCACATCACCAGAATCGATTTTCGGAAAACCCTTCTGTCCCCGCTGCTTTCGACCGCTGCGGCCCTTATCCTCATAGCGTTGCTGCCGCTGCTGCAAAAGGGGCTCTCGCCCGAGGTTTCGCGTTTTCTGCTGCGCAGCGCGAAAATCTACCTTGTAGCCTCGGCCGCGTGGCTCTTCATCGGCGCGGTGTTCCTCATGGAGATCGTCTTCCGTAAACACTACGACGTGTCGGTAGCGGACAATCTTCATGCGAGGAAGTTCCAGACGCAGTTCGTCATCTTCAAGCGGCTTCTGCTGACGCTGATCGTCTTCGTCGCGTTTTCCATCATCCTGCTCAGCATCGACGATTTCAGACGCATAGGCACATCGCTGCTTGCGTCCGTCGGCATCGCCGGAATCGTGGTCGGCTTCGCGGCGCAAAAAACAGTGGCCACCATTCTCGCCGGAATACAGCTCGCGGTGTCGCAGCCGATCCGGATCGACGATGTCGTCGTCGCGGAGGGGGAGTGGGGGCGCGTCGAGCAGATCACATTCACGTACGTTGTGCTGAGGCTATGGGATCATCGACGCCTTGTTCTGCCCACCACTTACTTTTTGGAGCGCCCGTTCCAAAACTGGACGCGCATCTCGGCCGACCTTATTGCGACCGCTTTTTTCCGCGTCGATTTCTCAGCGGATGTCGAGAAACTCCGCGAGCGCTTTTTCACGATTCTTGGGTCGACGCCTCTTTGGGACGGCAAGGCCAAAGCGCTTCAGGTGACCGACTGCGGGGAGCGTTCGATGGAAATCCGGGCGCTGATGAGCGCCTCCAACGGCTCCGCCGCCTGGGATTTGCGGTGCCTCGTCCGCGAAGAGATGGTTTCCTGGCTGCGCGACGAGCACCCGGAGTGGCTTCCCAAAGTGCGCATTCTGACCGGGGAAGAGGAAAAACAACTTTTTTCGCCGCTCGACGGTTGACATCTCCGTTTCACCCGCTATAATATACCTTCGTTGAGCCGGTGTAGCTCAGTTGGTAGAGCAGCTGACTTGTAATCAGCAGGTCCCCGGTTCAAGTCCGGGTGCCGGCTCCAGCTTGACAATCATGTGGTGGGATGGCCGAGTGGTCAAAGGCAGCAGACTGTAAATCTGCCGACACCGTCTACGAAGGTTCGAATCCTTCTCCCACCACCACTTTTTTCGAGAAAGCCGACTTAGCTCAGCAGGTAGAGCACATCCATGGTAAGGATGGGGTCTCCGGTTCAAGTCCGGAAGTCGGCTCCAGTAATAGCAAGGGTTCCCGAGATTATCGGGAGCCCTTTGTTTTTTCCCGTACTCGATATGTACTCGCTCATGCGAAAAAAGAGCCCCTTCGGAGTTTTCCGAGGGGGCCTTTTTTGTATTCGTTTCGCGTGTAGATTACGGCGTTCAATCAAACCCCTCCCCGAACCTTCCACCATCCAATCCAAACTCCCAGAGGTCCAGTACGCTCCGAAGGCGCAGCCGGTCGATCCACTGATCGTACCCGTAGCTTCTGGCGGAGTCGAACGACGCGAGGAGAGCGCGCCGGAAGTGATTCGGCATGGTCATCATCCGATTGACGCGGAGAACGCCGGTTGCGGAGTCGATGGCGAGCATGTGGACTATTCGTCCCTGCTCCCAGGCAAACCGCCGCGCCTCTTGCTGCTCCGCAGGGTAGACGTCCGGAGTGTACTCAAGCTCAAAAACCAGAGGTCCAGATCCGAAGCGGATAAGCCCGAGGAAAAACGGTCCGTCGGCGAAGTATCGAGCGCGGACTTTCAGCGTGCGGATCGACTCGGATTCGTCCTCGGTCATCTCCGGGAGGTAGAGCGGCATATACACGCTGAATCCTCCGGAGGAATCGCGTATCTGGTCGAGGATCGCGCCCGAGACTCCCGGGCGCGGCCAGAACGGAGCGGGCGCTGTGGCGCCGGTGCGGAAGGCGATAATCATTTCAACGATACCTTTCCCATTCGACCTTAGACGCCTGCGGAGCCTTGCCGGTGTTATTGAGCACGTATGCGCTTGTCTTCACGCGCTTCCCCGGCGCGAGGATGACGGAGAAAAAGCACTCTCCGAGGATGTCTTCAAAGATGCTCATCAGGTACATCGACGCTCTGAAAGTTATTCTCTTATCCGTTTGATTGTGAAATTCTATCGTCACCATGCGCGATGTGATCTTCAGGTTGCTGTATTCAATCTCATCGTCCACCTTGCCGGAAGAGAACAGCGCGAAGGCCGAAGACGCGAGAGCAAGTACCAGAACGAACGCGAGTATTGCCTTTTTCATATCATTCCCTCCTTACTCAAATTTTATGGATATGAGTTTCCATTGCCCATTTCCGACGTATTGAACCTCCGCTTCGAAATACTTTCTAATTTCTGCGCCGAAAGCATTTTGAGCATCAACGTAAGAAACAACTTTCCAAGTGCGATTCCCCATATCGGTGAAATGCGCATTCCATATCCAGGGAAACTTTGCAGTACTTGGAGATCGAAGCCGTTCTTCGACGAATCCCTTCGCCCACACATAAGCGCCACCCTCCGTGTCTTCTCTAGGTGGAGACGTGTCTACTCTTGGGGCAGGAGCAGATGTTGCTTTTGGTACTGGCGCTACTGCTACAGGTTCTCCCCTAAAGGAATCGATCCATCTTGAAGCGACTGGGTAGAATACGAGGAAGAGGGGGATCATCAAAACCGCAGCGAAGATAGACATGGCCTTACTTTCGCTGATAAGGATCTTTGCTTTTTTTTCAGACGGGGGTTCTGTCGCGGCTATGGCCGACAAAAGATCAAAGTCGGGGCCTTCGCGGACTATTCTTTTCACGAGTTCATCCTTTTGTTTTTGTGAAAGTCCGGATTCTCGTACTTGCTGAATCAAAGAGTCTATTGACGGCATATCAGTTACCCCCTTGGACGATTCTTAAGGTCTGTGATCAAGTTCCAAATCCGCTTTTACGATTTTCCCTCTGACGTGAACAAAGTCAACCTCTATATCCTCTTCTGTATATCCAAGCGCTCGTCCATCCGAGGAAAGCAATTTCCCCCCTGCGCCTGGGCGAGGATAAATTTTCTTAATTACAGGGTTACCGTTTATTTCTACCAACACGATGTCCCCAGGCTTTATTTCTGCGGCGGGATTGACTATTACAGTGGTGTCTGGTGGTATGCCAAAGTCGACCATGCTGGTCCCGTCTGTCGATATCGCGAAAGGGGGCCTGTATGGATCGATAGGTCCCAGCTTTTGCTCCGCTATAACCTCGAAATCCAAAGAATCGAGATCCGTTACATCCCCATAAGCAACCCCCACACCGCCACAGTGAGCGGTGTATTCCACGGAAATCTTTGGAACAAACACAAGAGAATTTAGAGCAAAGAGCCCTCCCGGCAATCTCCGAAAGGATTGCATGGCATTTATAAGCGCTGGTTTTGTTTTATCATTTTTGTCTACGCGAGCTTCCGGTAAAACCAAATCCTCCAAAGAGATGTCCAGCGCCTGCGCAATGGCTTCCACGTCTTTCACAGAAGGAGACGTAATCCCCCTTTCCCACCTTCTTATGGTGTCACGAGAAAGTTTTCCTCCCCGAATACTCATCACCTTCTCGGCCAATACCTCTTGCGACATATCCCTTTTAGCCCTGCACAATTTGATGCGCTCCCCCACATCCATGGTTTCGCCCCCTTTGCGCCCCCACAGCGCTCAATGCACATAATGTGGCATAAACAACGCAAAAAAACAAGAAGCAAAAATACAACCGCAAATGCTTTATTTTTACGGCATTTGATTCTTAAGCCCTATTGATGTTGCAAAAAACAACGCATTATAATGACCTCAGAACGGAAGGGGGTGCAAAAATGAAGCAAACGACTCTGGCGAATTTTAGGAGAGAGGCAAAATTAAGCCAAAAAGAAGTTGGAGAGCGCATAGGAAGGAGTAGAGATTCTGTGCGTCGGTACGAACACATGGAGGTTGAGTTGCCTTCAAGCGCAATTTCTATTCTTGCGGAACTATACGGAAAAAGCGAGATGGAAATTCTTCGAGCCAGCCTAAACCCTCCTCCAGCCCCCGTGAAACCGGGGGAGCGGTCAAGTTCCAAGACGGCGTAGAGGAGGCGAAAGCGTTCAAGGCCGTGGCGGCGGAGTGCCTGCCGATCTTCGTCGACCATAGCGAGTTTCTGGAGTTCATCCTCGACCTGGCGGACAACGGCAAGATCGACGAACCGGTACGACGGATGAAGGTTGAGCGACTCAGGGACGCGTTGACGGAGGCATTGATATAGACCCACATGGACAAAGCGAGAGATAGCCCACCCGGCAGTACGGTCGGCGATGAACGCCAAGCTCTTGCCTACAACTGAATAGAGGTACTCAGCTTTTTGAAAGGAGGCATAGAAAATGCTCGTAATCACAACGGATGGCGAAGTATTGGACGGAAAGAGTTCTCTTACGGGAAGAGAAATTGCTGCCGTCGTTCTTCTCAGGGAGGACGGCAGCGAGGATCTCAAAGAACGGTTGGAAATCAATATTCTTCCTCGGATGAGGGATACATCTCCCTCCGAGCTTCTGTCGTTGGGCGAGGATTGCTTACGTAAATATCGCAACCGTCACCCTTTGCAGAGTGCATAACACCCACGACGTCATAGCACGTGTTCTCCACCTCGACAATCTCCCCTTTTCTGGGCATCTGGGCAAAGACTCCTGTTCCAAGGTTGCTGGAAGACCCTGACGAGACGTCGATCAGTATCGGCTTATGTATTGGAATCACCTCCCTTCACCGGGGGATGGAAAAAGCATAGCACGAAAGGAGGTCGCCGCATGACCGTAGAACTCTTGGAATCCATACGCAGCTCCCTGATCGAGCTGACCGATCTCGTCGAGACCGCGACGCGCTCCGAGCCTCGCCTCATGGATGAAACGGAGGCGGGGCGCTACATCGGAATGTCCACGGCGTACCTGCGGAAAGCGCGGTGCGAGGGCAGCATCGGAGAGCGCACGCAGGCGCCGGTGCATCTGAAGATAGGGAACGCGGTCCGGTACGACAAGACGGACCTGGACCGATGGATAGACGAGCAGAAACGACACAGATAGGAGGCGGACATCATGACGTTGATACGGATGCTCCTCGCGTCCGGAGCGCTCAGAGGGCCGTTCAGAAGACGGTGGCGACTATGGTAGTCCACTGCAAGGACTGCAAGCGGTGGCAGGATGCGCAGGGCGTCGGCAATCACCGTCGGTGCCCCGCGTCGGGGGAAATGCGGTGGGCCGGAGACGATGCGGAAGAGTGCTGCCGCCTCGTCTTCATTCTGAAGGGGGAGGAGATCGCATGCTGAACTGGTCCATTTACGGGAAGTCTGACGCTAAAACGCTCGTCGAAGATTTCGTGGAGGCCGCGCAGAAGCGCGATAGGGAAATGCTCGCGGTCGAAGGCGACTGCATCAAGGCGGACATTTTACATCTGGTGGAGGTGGGGGCGTGATGTTCGCGCTCGGCTTCATGACGTGTCTTGTAATCATTGTCGGTTGGGGGCTGCTCAAATGACCGGCGCGGGAGAGTTTTTTATTCACGGTTTCCTCTTCGCGCTGCTTTTGTTTTGGTGCATGGAGGATCACAAATGAGGAGCGCCTACATCTGCCACCCCCTCCGTGGGAAGACCGGCAGCCCGGAGGAAATCAAATCGAACCTCGAACGGATCGACGAGATAGCCAAAAACCTCGCCGCGATCTATCCGGACGTGCTGCTGCTCAGTCCGCTTCACGCCTTCTCTTTCTACGACCCTCGCGGGCCGCAGGAACAGGTGCTCGGGCAGTGCATCGCGATGCTGGAGCGGGCCGACGAGATTTGGGTGTTCGGCGATTGGCGGGAATCGCAGGGGTGCAGGCTGGAAGTGGAATATGCCCGGAGGCTGGGGAAGGGAGTGGAATTCAAGGGATGCGGTACCACTACAACGGGCATGTCTTAGAGGTGAGGAAAGGGCCTGGGGAATGGTTCTTCTCCGGCTTCTCGACCGAGGAGGGATTCCGCCAGTCCCCGGATCCAACGCTCCCGATGAGGCGCTCGCGCAAGGAGGCGCAAGTCGACCTGGACGCATGGGCGAAGAAGAAAGGATTGGAGGTCGTGTAATGGGTAAGGTAGTCAGCGAAGCAGGCGACAATGCGCAAATGTTGCTTATCTTCGGCGTGGATTTCGAGCCGATAGAGCGATACGTAGGTCGGCAGAACGAAATGGCGAATGAGGTCGCGGCTTGCGAACATGCGGTTAAGGGTTTAGCGGGAGACCAGATAGTTGCCATCGACGGAGCGACATTTGAGCTTTTCGACACCACGCGCCCGATGCTCTTGGATTTTCTGGCCGCCACGAAACGCGAGCTTGAACGGCAGATGCGCGATATGCCGCTGGTGGTGAGGATAAGGACGGAGGAAGAGGAGGAAGAGGAGGAAGAGGAGGAAGCAAGCGATGAATCTTGATCATGCTAGGCGATGCAGCCTGTGCGGACGTTTGCCGAATGGTCTCACTGGATTCGGGCAAGAAGAAAACGGGAATTGGATATGCGGCGCCTGCGTCTTAGAACGCGAAGAAAAATACAAACATTTGGAGGTTGACGGCGAGAGATGAAATTCGCATATAACGACGACCTGAAGGACTTCATCGATGCGGTTCTGCCGGGAGATCAGGACGACGAAGACGATGAATAAAACAAAAACCTCCGCTTTCGCGGAGGCCCCAGAGAAGAGCCGGGTGCTGGAACACCCGGCCTCTATTTTACACCATAGGAGGGCATTTCAATGGCGAAGAAGGTAACAATGTTCAAAAACAGCAAGGGAATCCGCGTTCCCTCGGTCACGACGATTTGCGGCCAGCTCGACAAGCCTGGGCTTATGTACTGGGCGCACAAGCTCGGATTGGAGGGCGTCTCCGATCTGAGGGCGCACCGGGACGCGATAGGTCAGGCCGGGAATCTCGCGCATGAACTGGCGCTTCCGTTCCTCTCCGGGGTCGAGATAGGAGACACGCTCAAGACGCTTCAGAGCGTGTACACCCCGGAGGAGCTGGCTCTCGCCGCCCCCATCATGAACCGCTTCACCGCGTGGGCGAAAGGACACGAGTTCCAGACCGATTTCGAGGAGGAGTCGTTCATCAGCGAGCGACATCAGTTCGGGGGGCGCATCGACTGGTTCGGGATTATGGACGGCGTTCCCACGCTGCTCGATCTGAAGTTCACCAAGGCGCTGTATCCGGAATCCACATACCAGATGTCCGCGTATCTCCATCTGCTGAAGGAACACGGAATAGACGTCCACAGGACGAAGATCTTCCGTTTCGGTCGCACCGAGGAGGAAGGCTTCGAGGAACCCGAGCTTCCCGAGGATGTCCTCGAAACGGGGTGGAACGTGTTCCTTCGGCTGCGGGAGATCTACGACCTCGCGAAGACGCTCCCGAAAACCGGGAAGGCCGCATAGAGAGGATTGATTAGAATGAACGAAAACGCCATTCAGATTTTCGTGCAATACCCGAAGGATAAGTTCATTCCGCTTGTGCCGGTGCAGACGATGCACACGATATCCCCGCTGCACCGGGTCAACATCAACGTTGTCCAGATCAGCACGGACGAGAGGGAAAGGGACGCCTACAAAGAGGGGAAGAACGGAGAGTACGCGCTGACGAAAAAGGGGCTCATGAAGCTCATGGCTGCGGCGAACATCCAGATCGTCGAATCGAAATCCGTCACGCCGTCCTCGTGCCAGCGATGCCTCGACATGGCGCGGGCCACGGGCAAGCCGTGCCCCTGCGGCGGCTGCGACTGCAAGCACGATGTCGCGTGGCAGGTGACAATCGCGGTTCCGGACCTCTCCGGAGGATTTCGACGAGTCACCGCGACGAGGGAATTCCTCTGCGCGGACGAAAAGGCGAAAGCGACGGACCAGCAGTACAAACAGGCGTTCGCCTTCCGATCCGCGCACGCTGAGTCGAAGGCCCTGAACCGGGCGCTTCGCGAGGCTCTGATGATCAAGCCGACGTACAAGGCCGAAGAGCTTTCGAAGCCGTTCGCAGTGCCTGTGATCAGTCCGAATTTCGAGGACGCGGACCTGAAGGCCGCCATGGTACAGCGCTTCGCCCAAGGAGAGAATTCACTCTTCGGTAGAGGGCCTGGGCTTCCTCCTCCGATGGACGGGGATACGCTCTCTCTCGCGGAAGGGGAGTCGGTGGTCATCCCCCCGGACGATGACGACGTGCACGACGTCGAGTTCGCTGCGGAGGAAGCGCCGCTCGAGGCCGAAGCGGTCGTCGAGTGCCACGAGTGCGGCGCCGTTCTGGAGGCGTTTTCCGACCCGAAGAGCGGAGATTGGACCGTGGCGCGGTTGTCCGATTTCACACGGGAGCGTTTCGGCAAGCCTCTCTGCCGCCGTTGCGCGACGCAGAAGGGGAGGGCGGCGTCATGAACGGGAAGATCGCGCACATAGGAGATTGCCACCTGGGGCTGGGCTATCCCGGCCCCAAACCCGAATCGCGCTTCGACGACATCGTCCGCACTCTGGACTGGTGCGCGGACAGGATCATCGAGGCGGAATGCGACGCGGTGCTGTTCGCCGGGGACGCGTTCAAGGACAGCAAGGTGTTTCTCGACCGCGCGACGCCGGAGATCATGGCGTTCGTCGAGTGGCTCCGCAAGCTCTCGGAGGCCGGCATTCCGGTGACGGCCATCTCCGGCACGCCCTCCCACGACGCGGTTTCCGCCTACGAGCTTATCCGGGAGATGAAGATCCCCGGAGTTTCGATCAGGACGCGCCCCGGCGTCGAATACCACGGCGACTTCAGCGTCGCCTGTCTGCCGGGGATGAACCGCTCGCAGATCGCGACGAAGGACGAATGCAAGGGGCTTCAGCCGCGCGAGGTGCACCGGCTCATGACGGAGAAGCTCCGCGATCTCTGCTGGGGCATGGTCGCCCGGAGAACCCCCATGGCAAGAGACCCGGTCGTGCTCCTCTCCCACATGACGATGGCCGGAGCGGACACTGGATTCGACGATCTCGTCATGGAGCACGAACCGGTGCTGACCCGCGAGGCGGTAGAGCTTTACGACTTCGTCTGCCTCGGGCATATCCACAGGCCGCAAATGATCGAATGCGGCAAAACGCGAGTCTCCTACTGCGGGAGTACGGAGAGGTTGACCTTTAATGACCAATGCATCGAGCCGGGCTTCTGGATCCATGACCTCTGGGCGCGCGAGAGCGAATTCGTGAAGACCCCGGCGCGGCGATTCCTCGCGATCGACATGGACCTCTCCGACGGACTGCTCTTCGCGGCTCCGGAGACATCGTATCTTCACGCGATGAAGCACATGGAGCTGGGAGAGAACGTGATGCAGGCGAAGGACGCCGTTGTCCGCGTCCGGCTGAAATGCACGGACGAGCAGTCGGCGGCGCTGGACCGGAAGGCGCTTGAGAGGGAGTTGTACGAAGCGGGAGCGTTCTTCGTCTCGGAAATCCGCGTGGAGACTACGAAGACGACGCGCTCCAGAGACGAGGAGGTCACGGAGAGCCTCGGACCTGTCCAGGCGCTGGCGAAGTGGTGCGCCGCGAGGGGCGAGGAGGAGTTCCGCGAAGAGGACGTCGCGGTCATGCAGTCGATGGCCGCGCGGTTGATGGAGGAGGTACAGGCATGATCCCGACGAAGCTTGAGCTGCACAATTTTGGCCCGATCCAGGACGCGATGATCGATCTCGACGCGGTGGACCTCGCGGCCATAGTCGGACACAACGGCGCCGGGAAGTCCACGGCGTTCACCATCGCTCCGCTCTGGGCGCTCTTCGGAGGGACGAAGAACGGATGTTCCCCCGACGATCTGGTTCGCATGGGGGAGCTGGACGCGTCGGTGGAGCTCGAATTCGAGCACCGCGGAGAGAGTTACAGAGTGCGACGGACCCGCTCGAAGAACGGGCGCGGGAAGTCGTCCCTTGAGCTTCAGAAGCTCGTCTCCGGAGAATGGGAACCCATGTCCGGAGCGACGATCAAAGAGACCGAGGAGAAGATTCGCGCCCTTCTCGGTCTGGACGAGGAGACGTTCACCGCCTCGTCGATGATCCTCCAGGGCAAGGCGAACGAATTCACAGCGAAAGCTCCGGGGCAGCGGAAAGCCATTCTCGCCCAGATTCTCGGGCTCGACGTCTACGACAGATTGCAGGAGGGAGCGAAGGAGCATGCGCGAAACATCGCGGACCGGGTGGTCAGAAGCGAAGAAAAGGCTCGGGAGCTTGCAGGGATTTTCGTAGAACGGGAGGAAATCGCGGGCGATCTTGCCAAGGTCGAAAGGGGCGTTCAAGCGGGATCGGCGTCCGCGTCACGGCTCGAAGGCGACCTGCGCGGAGCGGAGGAAAAACTCGTGAAGCTACGCGAGGCCGAATCCGCTTTGGCTCAGAAACACGAGGAAGTGGCGCGTCGCCGCAAGCAGCTCAACGATCTTAAATGGGACTTGCGCCAGATGCGGGAGGAGCGGGCGAAGCTGGCCTCGGTAGCGGACATGAAGGAGCACATCCTCGAAAAGTGCGCCGCCTTCGACCGGGCGGAGAAACAGATGGCGGAAACTCGTCCGCTGAGCGAAGAGCGCGCCCGCCTTCTCGACGAACTCGGACGGGCTTCCGGGGCGATCCGGCGAGAGGAAGCGGCGCTCGTGAATCTTCAGGCGCAGGTCGACCCGCTGCGAAAGTTTGTCGACGCGGCGCCCATGTTCGCCTCCGCCGCCTCGCGCGTCGAGTGGCTGAAGAAGGAGCTTGATCGGCTGAACGAGCGGCGGGAAGAGGACCTCGATCTTGAGCGGAAAATCCGGGAGCTTGAGAAGGATCTCGGAGAGCGGGTGCGCGATCTTGAGCGCAAGCGCTCCCTCATGGAGACGCGGCTCGAATTCCTCCGCGGGCAGGCCGCGAAGATCGAGCGGTCGGGATGCGTCGCTCCGGAAGCGGTGAAGGTGACGCCGTGCGCCTTCCTTCGCGACGCTCTTCAGGCGGCGAACGACCTCCACGGGACGGAGGCGGAGCTTCGAGACCTGAGCGATCCGCGCATCGAGCAGATTGAGTCGGTGTTGTCCGAGGCGAGAAAAGCGAGGGGGGATTTCGCGGCGCTGTTCAAGGAGCGCTCTACGGCTCTGAAACTGGAAATCGCGGAACTGGAACCGAAAGCGGCCATGCTCCCGCTCGTCGCGGAGAAGCGGGAAAGGCTCGAATCCGTCCTTGCGGGGATCGTCGACGCCGAATCTCGTCTGTGCGAAATGAGACGGCGGGTCGAAGAGGGCGAGCGGCGACGCAAACAGCTCGACGATGTGCTGGAGGCCTCGCGGTCGCTCGAAGAGGCTCTTTCCGACGCGGAAGCGTGGAGGAAACGACGGGACATGATTCCCGCCTACGAGGAGCGCCTGAAGAACACGGACGAAAAGATCGACGCCCTGGAAGTCGACATCCGCGTGAAAGAATGCGAACTCGTCGCCCTGGAGGAGGAGTTGGTATTCGCCCCCTCGGACGAAAGTGAGGCGGCAGCGGCAGCGGTCGCCGGACTTCGGCGGGAACTCGACACGGTTCGGAGGTCGCTCGACGAGCTGCACGCTCGTCGAGGCGGTCTGAAGGAGCGGCTCGACAGAGCGGAGGAGGCGAAGCGGCAGATCGACGCGATGGAGGAAGAGCGGGCTCCTCTGGTCACGGAACGACACTACTGGTCGAAGCTCGTGGAGGCATTCGGCCGCAACGGCATTCCGGCGCTCGTCATCGAAAACGCCGTCCCGGAGCTGGAGCGGATAGCGAACGAGATCCTCGGCGAAATGTCACAGGGGAGGCACTCCCTCAGATTCGAGACGCAGCGCGAGCTGAAGAGCCGGGCCGGGATGGCGGAGACGCTCGAGATCATCGTTGCCGACTGGATGGGCACTCGCCCCTACGAGACCTTCTCCGGAGGGGAGCAGCTCAGGATAGATTTCGCGATCCGCTTCGCGCTCGCGGAACTCCTCGCGCGTCGCGCCGGGAGTCGGATCGAGTGGCTCGTGATCGACGAGGGGCTCGGCAGCCAAGACAAGGAGCATCGCGAGTTGGTGCTCGAAGCGATACGCAATGTCGCCGGGCGCTTCCGGAAGGTCCTCGTGATCACGCACGTCGAGGAGGCGCAGGGGGCGTTCCCGCAGCAAATCCGCTTCGAGAGGACCGACGGCGGAGTGAAAATAACGGTGCAGTAGGAGGGCAAAAACATGAGGAATCGCGAAGAGGAAAACGTGGTGAATTTGACCGGGATAGTCGGCGCCGATGGACAGGTACGCATCTTTCCCGACGAGGGACTTCCCGACGACTACGAGGATGCGCGGTACAAGCAGACGAAGGAGTTTTTCCTGAAGGCCTCAGCGGAAGAGGTGGAGGCGAACGACGAGAAGAAGCGCGCCACCAGCATTTTCAAAACGAAGGAACGCCATCTCCACTACGCCGCATTCTTCGAAGGCATGGAGGTCGAGCTTTCCCACGCCAGAGATTTTGACGATGACGAAGGCGAAGGGGAAACGGACGAGGGGGAAGGGGCTGCGTAGCCGTGAGGACTGGCGAAAAGGGGAGGGGCGTTTTGCCCCTCCCCTTGCAAGGGTGGTGAGATCTTGGCGTGGCTTTCAGTAGACCAAAGCCTTCCGGATCACAGAAAAACGCTTCGTGCGGCGGATATTCTCAGCGTCTCTCCCGTGCAGATAGTTGGTCACATGGTGTGCTTCTGGCTGTGGGCGCTCGACAACGCCCCGGACGGGGATCTCGGAGATGTGACTCCGGGGATGATAGCGAGAGCCGCGCAGTGGGACGGAGATCCTCAGTTGTTTACGGACGCCCTCTCGGAGGCGCGCTTCCTGGAGAGCGAAGGCGACCCTCGCATCAGGAATTGGGAAGAGTACGGCGGGAAGCTTATCGAGGGGAAGCGGAAAAGCAGAGAGCGCGCGAAGCGTTCGGAAGAGCGAAGAAAAGCGAAAGAGCAGGAAACGGAAATACCAGAAGGGTCTACGCGCAATCTGCGCGCAGATGACGCGCAGACTGCGGAGCAGAAAAGAAAAGAAAAGATAAGAGAAGAAAAGAATAAAACCTTAAACCCATACGTCGGTCAAAACCCGCCCGACGCGCTCGAAGAAGGGGAGGATTCGACCAAAAACGACGAGGTCACCCCCGAATCGGCCAAAATTCCGCATGTTCCCCACACCAAAATCATGGACCTCTGGAACTCCATCGTCGCCCCGAAGGGCAAACCCAGCATCAAGAGCATGACAGACTTCAGGAAAAAAGCCCTGAAGCGAATGTGGCGCGACCTCGGAGAGGGCAACGACTTTACCGACCCGGATGTCTGGAGGCAGTTCTTCGAGTTCTGCACGCGCTCCGAGGTGCTCATGGCCGGAGGATGGTTCACGTTCGACTGGCTCTTCAAGCCCGCGAACTTCCAGAAGATCTTCGAGGGCAACTACCACGGGAGGAGGGCTCAGGCATGGCAAGAGAGGCGGTAGCGATCGGACCGAAGGCGCGAGAGATTCTCAGAGGCATCCTTCTCAGGCGGCGGGACGAAGGCGTCCGCTTCCGCTCCCCCGATCAGCGCCTGAAGGAGATTCTCGAATTCGTCCGCAAGGAGTTCCCGGAGGCGCAACCGGATCAACTCTTCGGCGACGTCCTTGAATTCGTGAAAGCGGAGCGCTCCGACGGCGAATGCGCGTACTACCGCGAGCAGAATCGCTGTCCCAAGGAATGCGGGAACTGCGGGCGGCTATGGGTGGTGCGGCGCGTGGATACGCGGACCGGACCGGGATACATAGTCACGTGGCAAATGTGCGGCCGGTATCGCGGATGGATGGCGAAGAGGGGCGCGGAGGCGAAGCCGAAAGAGCAGGAGCCGGAATCGTCCTTCGCGGCCAGGAAAGGAGGCGTTGGCGATGACCGAAAGGACATCGCTTGAAGAGCAGGTCGCCGAGCTGCGCGAATGGAAGCGGCGCAAACAGGCGGCTCTGGAAAGAGAGACGGCGGTCCACAGGCGGAACAATCTCGAACGGGAAATCGAAGCTCTGGACCGCGAGCTGGATCGGCTTGCCGCCGAGGCGCTTCGAAGCGGCGCGCAAGGGTCGCTTTTTTAGGGTGGCGGAGATGAAGACGATCAGCGCGACAAGGGGCCTCGTGGTGGGGCGTAGGTACGAAATGCGGTACAGCACGCACAAGGCGAGCGCCCACAAGGGCCGCGAATCGGGCAGCCGCAAGTGCGAATACCTTGGCGAGGAGAGGGCGAGGGCGCCGGAGGGAAAACTTTTCATGTTCCGGAACCCCGGCGGCGCGAAGGAGAGCTACACGGTCTTTCAGCTCATGGACATGCTGGTGGGATGAAAATGGGGAGAACGGTACGCCGGGAAATCCACGGAGGCAAGAAATTTACGGGCGCATTTGAACGATGTGCGCAAAGGCGGCACCTAGGGTTGTCTTGAATAAAAACATGGGCTTAGCGGTCAAAAAAACGGCATAGCACACTAAAACACTATGATATGGAGGCGCGAAAACATGATCATCATCGGAATCGACCCCGGCATGAACGGGGCCGTGGTGGCGATAAACGGGAAAACGCGGGAGCTTCTTCGGGTGTCCGACTGCCCCACGCTGAAAATCGGGAAAACGGCGGACTACGACGTCCCGGAAATGGCGAGCCTCCTCCGGGGCTTTTCGCTCGGTGGGCCGACCACGGCGATTCTGGAGCAGGCACAGTCGATGCCGGATCAGGGCGTGGCAAGCATGTTCGCGACCGGGCGCGGATACGGAATCTGGCTCGGAATACTCGGGGCGCTGGAGATCCCCTATCAGACCGTGAGACCCTGCGTCTGGACGCGGAGGCTTTTCAAGGGGCTTCCGGGCAAGGGGAAGGAGCGCGGGATTCTCTTCGCCTCCAGGACGTTCCCAGGAATAGAGCTGGTCCCGAAGGGGTGCCGCAAGCCGAGAGACGGCAGGTCCGACGCGGCGTGCCTGGCGTACTACGGGGCGTTGGTGGCATGAGACTCGAACCCGAGGAAGGAGCAGGAAAAATGAAAACGCGTCCAACCGACGGTCCCTACAGACCGGGGAATCAAAACGGCGTCGTCGTGTCCGACGCCTCGAACGGTCTTACCCTGAACGGCGCAACGGGCAAGAGGTCCGTCGATTATTACGGCGGAAACCTGATCGCGGAATCGGTATCGCCGTGCAACGTGCCGCTGCTCGCCGCTTCCTGGGATTTGCTGCGATTGCTGCGGAATCTGGTGAGTCGAGACAGGCGGATGGTAGAAGCCGGCGGTCTCATGCAATCCACCGCGGAGCTTGAGGAGGCGGAGGGGTTTTTGGTGGCGCTCGATAGCGAGGATCCGTCATGAGACGCCCCAAGGATCACCTGACGCTCCAGCACATGATGGCCCGCATAGCCGAAGAAGACGGCATGCCGGAGCTGGCGCGGAGCTTGGATCGCCGCCCCGAGCCGCTGCGGGAGGAGATGCCGTGGTGGGACAGGACGCCTAAAAAGGGGGTGTGAGCGGGTGCTCTTTGGTATGCAATTCTGGAAATACTTTCCTTGGGAGAACTGGGCAATTTTCAAGCGTTTCCATTACCACAACACCGAGGGGCTGAGACGATACGCCCCGAAACCCACTCGGAAGACAATCAAGCCGCAGCGCCTGACGATTGCTCGGAAGTCGTTCGAGCGCAGAAGGAGCGGGTGCCCATGAAAGCCTATTTGACAACAACGCCCCGGCGAGCTGCTCGCGCAACGCAAAGCCTTGCGGCAAGCGGTACGGCTTAATTGATGAGGAGGGGTCGGCATGGACAAGATCAAACACACGGGCACGATGAACGCGGTCTGCCCGTGGTGCGGCAGAGAGGTCGCGGATAGCTGGGAGTTATGGCACCCTGAAAGCGAGTGCGAGTGTAATCAGTGTGGGAGGTTGTTCAAGGCGACGCGGATTGTGACTGTGGAATTCGATACGGAGAAGGTGGAGGCATGAAGGCGAGTTCTGGACCGTTCGAGATTGACACCTACGGACACGGACACGGACACAATGTGTTCGAAAACGACAGAAACATTTGGGTCGCCCATTACCCGGATTCTACGGGCGCCTCCGAAGCAAACGCGCTGCTTTTCACGCGCGCGCGAGACATGCTGCGCCTGCTGCGGGAGGTTGCGCCGACGCTCGGGCACTATCACGGTCCGCTAGGAGGCTGCACGGCGTGCGACATTGACGCGTTACTTGAAGACTTGAGGGAGGTCGAGGCATGAGCTGGCGTGAAATGTGGGAAGATTTAAGCGAAGTGCTATTTATAGCGGTTGTTTTAGGTTTTGGAATGGGACTATGCGGAATCGCTTTTTATCTGCCATTGTCATTCCCATTGAGCTAGTAAGGTGGTTGTTGACATGAGCCGCAAACATCCCCGCGACAGGCGGGTGAAGATGCTCCGGCTCTGGCTCCGGGGGCTGCGGAAGATGTCGCGGCGGATTGAGGACGCGAAGAAGGTGGCGAATAGAACCACAGTACCCATCTTCGTAGACAAAGACCGGCGCGTTATGTTCAGCGAGTTCTCTTGGCTGCGGCATATTGTCGGCGTGCGAAAGGGGACGATACTTTGAGCCGGAACAGCACGTGGTACACAATCAGCAGGTGGAGCAGCAGCAACGTCATTGACCGCGATCTTCTCTTCTACCGCACGGCGCGAACCGCGAAAAAAGCTCGTAGCATCGCCGCAAACAATCCGGGAGCCAAAATACTCATGGAGCGTCACACCCCGTCATCGTTCAAGTGGCTCCATGACATCATTCCCGACAACAGTAAAAAAATGAGGCAACTACGGCGCCTCTACCGAAATTTCCGCCGCCGCGAGGCGGACGCGAAGAAGCGTGTCGCGCGCAACCAGCGCAAAGAGCGAGTGGCGCGCTGGGTGGCGATAAAACAGTCTTTTGACCGTGCGTACGGGGATGTTGCGCGAGCAAGCAGGAAAGTACAACGCAAGCTCTGGGCGTTCTGGAATTCGCTGGACACGGGGACGGGAGGAGAAAAGTTATGAACACGCACCTTTGCGACACCTGCAAGTACAGCGAAGAGGAGTGCAAGCCGGAGGATATGCAGCTTGACGATCTGGACAACGTGGTTGAGTGCTTCGGGTACGAGGAGGACGGGGCATGTTCAGGCTGATGCGGATGCCGGACGGTAACGCTTTGCTGATCCGCGAGCGGGACATGGAGCCTGCCGGGATCATTCACGAGTCGCACGTCGAGGCCGTCTCCCAGGCGCTGGGGATCGGGGTGCCGGTCATCGTAGGAATCGGAGACGGAAAGTCGACCACGTTTCAGTGTAGCCACGAGGTCGATTCTATCGAAGCAGATTCGGAGCTTGTGGCGGAGGTGACGGAATGACGCTGATTCGTGCGACCTTTGAAATTGGAGGCGAAGGTGAGTTGTGCCATTTCTGTGTATATGGGATGTATGGAGGTTTGGATGAAAGTATTTGTTCTTGCGTTCTGTTTCGGCAAAAACTTAAAAGAGATTCTGAAAGGCGCAAGGTTCGCTGTCCGCAGTGTCGTGCTTCGGAGGTGACGGGATGAACCACGCGAAGGAGATTTGGATACCCGATGAATCCGGCATGTATATTCTGGCCTGCAATCCGAACGACAATCATGGGTACGTGGCTGTGGAGATTCGCGGATGGGGGAGCCTGTCTAAGCTTGGGAAAGAAGAGGCTGAAAGAGTTCTAAGGGACAGGGCCATCCGTATCGCCGCCCTGTGGAATACTGCGGAAGACTTGTGGCTGACGACGGAGGAGATTACGCGTGGTGCTATTTCCAAGATGTTCTGGCTTGCAGGGAATCGCATACCGCAGGTAGACATGATCGACATGGAGTTCATGGTTCCTATCCGGGACGACGAGATCGAGTTCCATCCGTGGAAGGGAGAGCCAATAAAGGTGAGCGTGCGCGGTGGGGAGCACACGAAACATGTGCGGGACGAGATTATGAGGCGGTGGAACAAGTGCGAGGTGGCGGAATGAGCAAATGGATTTTTTACGACAGATGCGCAAATGAGGGGCGGATTTTCGATTCGATGGAAAAGGCGATGGAGCACGCGGAATTGTTTATCCAGCGGTACAGCGAGGGTGGCGAAGGGTACCCTGACAGCGGAGACATTCTAATAGCCAAGGTTACACATGTCAATACTTTCCACCCCTCGGACCGGGCGAAGGATCACCCATGCATTCAACATCCGGAAAGGACCGCGCTTTGTCACGTGTGCGACGAGCATCCAGAGTGTCCACAAACAGACGCATGGGAGCATTCCCCGTTCGACGAGATCGGCGAGATGAAAATGGATGAGGTGACGGAATAATGGGGGGTTTTCCTGATGTCTTTGGCGCGATGATCCTGATCTGTGTTGTGGCTTTTATTGCCGGAACTCAGATTCTTCTGCTGGTGTTCAAGATGTTCGGTGTTCTGACGATATCGTGGGGGTGTGTGTTTGCAGTGATCCCTATTTCGATCATTGTGATCATTTTCCTGTTGGGATTGAATAGCGTCTTCGGATTTTGGGAATAGGAGGTGGCGTGATGAGGCGGAAAATAAAAGCAACCCCCTGGGACGAGTTGCATCCGGACCACCCGCGTCCCGGATTAGCAGTCTTCGACGCGCCAGCGTTAGGAGGCGGAAACAAGTATTTTGCATGCGGCGGCGGAGAGGTCGAAGAACTGGAGGAGACGGCGAGGCGCCTCGCCGCCCTCTGGAACGCGGCGGAGGATATAGGATCGACAACGAATGAGATAGAGGACGGGGTAATTCAATTTGCTTTCGAGCTTGGAGAGCGCCACGCCGAAGTAATCAACGCCGCGAAAGAGCGCATCGAAAAGCTCGAAGCGGAGAAGGCGGAGGCGTGCGAGCTGATTCACGCACTCCTCACGACTGTCCCAAGAGGTAGTTTTTTTGCTCCACTGATTTTGCGGACAGAAACCTTTATCGAAGGGACTATTGAGAAAGCGAGGGGCGAAAGTGTTGAGCAAGAAAAAGTGTGAAATATGTGGACAGCGACCGGCGACGGTGCCGGACAGAGACCGACCGGGTCGCCCGGTGAGCCGGATATGTTCGGAGTGCCACAGGTCCCGGCTGGCGGGAGATATGAAAATTGTCATGGCTGCCGCTGCAAAGCAAGCGAGGACGCTAGGAATAGCGTTGGGTATGCTGCTTGACGAAAAGCAGAAAGCGAGGAGAGAGGAATGATCTGGTTCTTTCTCTCCGTGCTATTCGCTTCCAACGCCATGCTGTGGTGGCGTCTCCTATACCTTGAGAGCGTCGCCGCGAAGCTGGAATTCGAGCAGATGTGGAGGCCGGGGAAATGACCGAGAAGATCGAACCCGAATGGCAAAAGGAAATTCCGCTCCGCTGCAAGCGCTGCGACGGCTGCCGCGACATCTCGCCGCTGGCGTACAACGCTTTCCATCTGGAAGAAAAGGTTCGAAAGCTCGAAGAGCGCAACTCATTTCTCGAAGCGCAGTGCCGCGCCGCGATGGAGCGTGGATCGGATTCCTTCAGGGCGCAGATGAAGGAGCTGCTCGGAGACAACGAACCGAACCGGAGGCGCTGCGGGTGACCCGCGAAGCCGCGGTCAAATGGTGTTTGGACCGCAGTTTGATTTTCGTCGACTTTTTCAACGGCTCCATAATCTACGTCCGCCCGAACGGACAAATCGCACAGACGGAGGTGCAATCGGTGACGCGGGATGATGCTTTGCTCAGGGAGGCAGTATCGAAATTGGGATCCATCAATCAGCTCAGGCAGGCTCAGGAAGAGGCTGGCGAGCTGATCGCCGCCATAAACCAGTACTCGCGGGGGCGGATAGGGCCGTCTGTACTCGCCGAGGAGATAGCGGACATGGAGATCATGATCGAGCAGGCGAGGGTGATCGTGGGCGACGCGGCCGTGGACGAGCACAAGAAGTTCAAGCTGCAACGGCTGAGGGCGATGGTCGAGGGCGGGGTGGGGTTTGACGGTGTGCAAGGCGCTTAGAAACGCAAGGGTGTTAATGGGAAGGGCTTTGATAGCGGCGTATAAGGACAGGTGGATTCCGCGAAAGAGAGAAGTTGACAAGATTATCGAAGAAATGGTGATGGGCGGGAAGTGGCTGAAAGAGGATATGGTGCAGGGTGGCGACGTCATTCCCCCGCAAGAAGTCTTGCTACACCTCAAGGAGAATAATAAAAATTACATCGCGCTGTTGTCCAACATAGAAAAAATGGAGAGGATTATTGAATCTCTCACAGACGAACAGGTTTTCATCCTCGAAGAGCACTTTTGGAGGGGGATACCTTGGTATGAGGTCGCGGATGTTATCTCAGTCAGCAGAACAACCTTTTTCCGAAAAAAGTACGATATCGAGGAGTATGTTGGGGCGCACTGGAAAGAGGGGGAATGATCCCCCTCTTTTTTTGTGCCCAAAAACCCCTCAACTTTTGGCAAACTTGGTACTTTAGACCGATGTACGCCAGCAGATTTTATGGTAGTATATAGATAGAAAAGGAAATAAGATTCTGAAAGCGCAGTCAATGAAAGATCGGAGGAGGGGATTTGAATGGCAACCACGGTCACAATTAAAGAGCGTAAAACGGGGATAGTCGTTGAAACGCAGGAGTTCGAAGAGGGGAATGCGTACTATTGGTTTATACACAAGTACCCAGGGTATAAGCAACGGAGCGTGGTCGCGGAAATCACAACCACATATCCGGGGCGTCCGGATTATATCCGCACGGAGGAATATCCCCTCACGTGTATCGCGAGTGATCTTTACGACGCTGGGAAAGCGGCAGCTGAGGACGAGTACAACAATGCAAACGCGCTGATCAAGGGCAAGCGAGGCGCGGCGGAAATGCGCAAGCCGCTCGAGGAGCGGAAAATGAAGCGCCTGAGCGCCCTCAGGAGGGGCTACGACAAGCTCAAGGGCGAGCTTTGGTTGTCAAAAGGGTGGAGCGACGATGGGTCTAGACAGAATTTCATCGACAAATGGAGGGGGCACAAATCTTCTCGCAGGCATACGTGGGGCATCAAACAGGGGCATGCCCTTGCGGAGAGGGCTGGCCAAAATTTCGACGAGCACGGATCGTCGAGCGGCGACTACCTGAGCACCGGCGTGGTCGATTACGTCTCCCCATGGGATGGCTCAGCCGCCGCACCATATTGTGACATGGGGGGAGAGGGGCTAGCTCTCATACGGATAACCCGCACGAGAGTCTACGCGAAGTCGTCGAAGTGGTTTCCAGCGCGAGCCTTTACACTCTTCCTCGTCGGGAAAAATGAGGCAGGAACTTATTTCGCGCACCCTGTCGCAAAAACATGTGAGACGGTTGCGGATGCCGTCCAGTGGATTTGGGGCGGGCGGGCAAGGGACATCATTGCCAGGCAGGGAGACATCGCGTTGATAGGCGGCAATGGCGGCCCGAAGCTTCCGAATGACGGATTGCCTCGGGGACACGTGATCGACGAGGCGGCAGGCATAGTACGCCACTCCACCCACCCGGACATTCCTCTTCCGGGGAAGGGACAGAGAATCATCGTCGGAAGGAGAGCCGCCGTCTATGCCTCCGACGCCACGCGGGACTAATAAAAACGCCGCCTTCGTTGCGAGCGAGGGCGGCGCATTTTCCACCCGGCGCGAACCGGGAAGAAGGGAGCATTGCAATGACATCTTATCACGGGTTGAGCGGAATTTATAGGCGCGGAAAGGTGGTTTTTGTAAGGTTTTTCGGGAACACGAGGATTCGACCCGACCAGGCGAAGCGCGCATTCCCGACCGAAGAGCAGGCCCAGGATTTCTACGCGTGGGCGACGGAGCGGGCGGACAGTGAAAATTTGTCACTCGGAGGATTTTTGACCGGAGGCGGCGCGTAGGGGCGACAGCGCCCCTTTATTTCAACAAAGGAGGAATTGACATGGAACACAAAAACATCGATCTGTTTTTCTCGTTTTTGCGTGACACACTCTTGCACCCCGAGTCTCTGGATTTCAAGCCCACGAGAGAGGCATGGGTAGAAGACCTGGAGCATGACGCCGCAAGAAACGGCGGTTGTTGCTTCGAGGTTCCGTCTTCAGCGACAAAGGACTACGCCCCAGCACTCTACTACTTCCGCAGGGAGTTTTTCATTGATTCTGACGGTGACTGGAACTACCGTATTATTCACGGCGAAACAGAGAGGCACGTCGCCGTCTCCGTAGACAGAACCATCGCCCCCGCGTTCTGGGCGAAGGTCGACTCCGAATCAGAGGGTGGGAGCATCGTTGCGGAGTTCCTCGCAACCGGCGGATCGTCGTCTTGTGAAATCTCCGTCGCAGAAATCGCCATGAGATACGCAAAAAGCTTTTCCGAGTGGGAGGATGGCGCGGTGGAGGTTGGATAGGGAAATAAAAACTCCGCCTCTCCTTTTCACGGGAGAGGCGGAAATCAGAGGTAGTATTTCTCGTGTTGCGCCCTTACGGGTATCAGAGGATAAAAGAACAATAGCACGTCGGAGGAGGGGTGTCAATGGGCGATTTGAAAAATATCGAACTTTCTCTTCACGCGGCATGTCCCGCAGCGTGGCGCGAAGCGGAGGGGATGCGAGCCAAGAAGGGGAGAGCGCTGCCACATTGGAGCAAGTGGTGTTACCTCCCGTTGGCAGGGTGGATCGCGATCGTCTCCAGGGGCTGCGACATGTCGCAGGTTTCCATGGAGCACACGCAGGCGGCAGCGCTATATGCGGCAATCGGATCATGGCGTATCGGACGCGGGATATACCGTTTCGACGAAACCTTGTTTCAGGAGCTTATCTCCACACCGATGGAAGGGAACATTCCTTGCGACGTGATCTTTCGTCTACCCGAGTGGTGCGTCTATCTCGAGACTGAGCCGCTCGGGTTCCCTGGGGTATTCGTCCACCTGGAGGAGGACGCGAACAGCGGGGAGAGGGAGCTGCGATTTCTTTTCCACGAGGTCGACGGGGACCTTATCCCCGCCGTCGTTCATCTGGGAGACTATTCGCTCGCCGAGGGCGTGCGTCGCTCCGTGGAGATGGTCAAGCTCAACATGTCGAAACAGGGATTGTCCTATTCGTCCGAGCGCATGGCGTTGGACGCTGCGGGAATCATGAATAAGGTGGGAAGCGTTATGCCTCTCGTGCTCTACATCTGCTCCGCGAACTCGGAGGTCAGGCGGCGCGAAAATGACGCGCAGCCTACGCGCAGAAAACCAAAGGGCAAGGCTGCAAAATTCGCCGTCTCTCCCACAACATGGGAGGTGGGGTACAGGATCGGCGCCGCCATCCGCGCAGGGCGATCCAAGGAAGAGCAAGGGGAATCGTCTGAGTCGCAGTATCCGGGGGTGGGAATACCCAAGCGTCCGCACGTGCGAAGGGCGCACTGGCACGGGTACTGGACGGGGCCGCGCGACGGGAAGCGTTTGTTCTCGTTGAAATGGCTACCGCCCATTCCCGTAAACATCGACACGGACGAAGACGGTCCGATGGTCATACATCCAGTAGAGGAGGAGCAGTTATGAAAAAATACACAGTCAGAGCGCAGGACAAGACGGCGGAGACGGTAGAAACTTTCCCGGGGTTCGCCCCGACACACGCGGCGGAGGAGCTGTTGGATGCTGCGGCGGAATGGGTGCGGCAGGGAGAAATTGACGCGCTCCCGAGGCTGACGGAGCAGGAGAAAATAGCCATTGTCGGCGTAGTCAATTCCTGGTACATCGAACCGCTCTGGACAATCTTGCCGGTGACGCTCGCCATGGAGATCCGCGACTACCTCGCCCCCGGCGAAGAGGGATTTTTCCTCGGGTGGACCGACGAGGCGAAGAAGGAGTTCGTGGAGAAACTATCGAAGCTGACTCCTCCGGAGGCGCTGGCGGTTGTGCTCTGGGGCAAGCGATTCTGGGAATCCGAGGAGCGGGACGTGTTCAAGTATTGCGCGGACGCGTGAAGGTTGGGAATGAATTCCACATCGGAATCGTTTATTATATTAGGGTCGACGATCGGCCCTGGACAAGGGGCGAAGAGAATGTATGTGTCTAGATACAGCAACAAGAAGATTACCAACGATCTGTATGTGCCTTTAAGAATTTCAATCGGCGCTCCTAGGTGGCGACTGGGATACAAGATCGTCGGAGCGGTAAAAGAGCTGATGCCTTTCGGTCTGCTCGACCTCGAAAGGGCGGAATATGAAGAGAGATACCGCGCTCAACTTGAGAAAATTGGAGTAGGTGCGATATCGAAAAGGCTGGAATCCCTCAGGGACGGGGACAAGAATGTTGTGCTCCTGTGCTACGAGGATATTCGGAAGCCTGGCGAATGGTGCCATAGGACGCTCTTTTCTCTTTGGTGGAAAGAGAAAACTGGCGAGGGCGTCGGGGAGCTGGAGATGTCGGAGGCAAAACAGGGGGTTTTGTTCTAAGGAAACCCGAGCGATGAGGGGCCGTTGGCCCCTCTTTTTTTATGCCGTTTGTCACCCTAAAAAAGGTGGGGATTGTAGATGTTTCAGGGAACGATCCCGAGCAATGTTCAAATGATGCTTGGAGAGATAGTTGGCAGTTGGAACGCCAGCGATATTTACGTGGGATGCTCTGGTAATTTTACCGTCGAGCGCGTGTTGCATAACCACGCGAAGGCGAGGTTGCACGGAAACGACGTGACGGCGTACTCGTGTCTTATAGGCGATTACCTTGCGGGGAATGAATTGGGCGCGAGGTTTAACCCAAAGTACGACGGCCCGATGTCCTTTGTCGAGAAGTACATAACCGACGACGCTTCCGTAATCGCGGTAACGTTAATTCTCTCCAAGCTCGCGGATGCGCTGAAGTCAAAGAAAAGGAACGCGTATTACGAAAGACTGATCCAAGCGTATAAGGATCAGTGGGAAACCATCTTCGCCTCGCAGTATAACTTGGTGCTTGCGTTGCCAAAGATGCTGACGAGCTTCTGCCGGGGCGACGTTTGCGAATGGGTGAAGGGGCTCGACAAGAGTCAGGGGTTTATCTGTCACCCCCCCTTTTACAAGGGTGGTTACGAAAAAATGTTCGCGGCGATAGAGGACGTAATCGCGTGGGCTCCACCAGAGTACGAAATGATCGACCAGGAAAAAATTCATGCGCTTTTCGAGGAGGCGATGGGTTTCAGGCATTTTCTATTCGTAATAAACAAAGAAATGCCAGAACTCAAAAAAAACCTCATAGGATTAGCACAGACGACCAACAGGGGGACGCCGTTATATGTCTATGCGAACCACGACCGGTCGAGGATTGTCATGCCGTCGCAGAAAGCCACAACGCCAGCAATAGCGAGGTTAGGGCAAAATGACGACGTTGGAGAAACAATCTCCTTGGTAAAGCTGCAATCGGCAGAATTCCAAGGCTTGCGGTCTCAATATCTAAACCCGCACATCAAACCGGCGAGCGAGTCTTTGGCACTGGGGGTTGTGGTAGATAAAAAACTTGTGGGAGCCTTCGCCGTATCCGTAGCCCCAACAATGGGAAATTTCGATAAACACGTAAGCACGCCGACCGTCTACCTCTTGAGCGATTTTCCCGTCGCCCCATCCAAGTACAAGAGGCTTGCAAAGCTTGTGCTCTACGCGGCGCTGAGCAAAGAGTCGAAACTGATAATGGAGATGCTTTCGAACAGGAGAGCAAGAACGCTCATTACGACAGCGTTTTCAAAGAAGCCCGTGTCAATGAAGTACCGCGGGCTTTTTGATCTCGTCTCAAAAAAGGAGCTTGACGGTGTGGATGAGAATGAAACGGACATGTCGAAAATCTACTACGGGTCAGGGTTCCAGCTGAACTACGCGGCCCCCCTGGGTGCATGGACGCTCCAAGAGGGACTGGCGCTCTGGAAAAAGAAGTGCTCGCAGGTTGAGCAAAAAGAGGAGGTGTGTGAGGTTGGACGTCCACGTGATGGAGATAGACCCGCGGGAGCTCCGATTACTTGAGCTGAACGCCCGGTATATGAAGCATGAGGAGTTTGCGAGGTTGGTGGAGAATATCAGAAGGGACGGAAGATTGACATCCGCCCCTTTTTGCTGCCGCGAGAAAGACGGAGGATACAAGGTTCTTTCCGGAAATCATAGAACGAGAGCCGCCATAGAAGCGGGAATCGAAAAAATTACATGCTTGGCAACAGACGATGACCTTTCCGAGGATCAGCGGATAGCGATTCAGCTGTCGCACAATGCCATATCGGGGCACGACGACCTTGGGACGTTGAAGATCCTGTATGAGCAAGTGCTGGACATCGAGATGAAAAAATACAGCGGCCTTGACGATAAAACGCTGGAATTGCTTCAGCAGGTGGACAGCGTGCGAATGGCGGAGGCCAACCTGAGATTCCTCACGTTAAGCGTGGTATTCCTCCCGGACGAGATAGAAGCTGCTCAAAAGACTCTAGACGATGCGATAGGGTCGGCGAAGGGCGCTGATGTGAAGTGGCTTGCGAGAATGGCGGAGTATGACAAGTGGTTGGATTCCATAGAAGCGGCGGGCTCCTCTCAAGGGATAAAAAATAACGCGACTGCGCTCAAAATAGTATTCGACATCTTTGAGGACAACATGCATCAGCTGTCTGACGCGTGGAGCGACGACGAAGACTCGAAGGCGTGGGTTCCGTTGGAGGCCGTGATAGGGAAGACAAAGATCCCGGAGGGGGCGGCGAAGGTAATAAAACGAGCAGTGGAAAAGATGATAGGGGAAAAGAGCCTCAATTCCTCGAACCGTTGGCAGGCGCTTGAATACTGGGCCGCTGACTATTTATCGAGGTAGCGCTATGCCTGCGTTCGATAAATACAATTCGAAGTATCACGATGACTGGGGGTGGTCCCTCGCCATTAAGGGATGCACTAATGAGGAGATTGCAACGGCATTCGGCATAAGCAAGCGGACTTTGATCAGATGGATGAACCAGTACGAATCGCTAAAAAACGCCATCAACGAGGGGAAGGCTTCGGCTGACGCCAAGGTCGAAAGAAAGCTCTACGAGCGCGCTCTTGGCTATGAGGTGGAAGAGGAGCAGAAGGTTTTAAACGTAAGCAAAGAAGGTGGATCTCGGATAGGCAGAATCACCATAACGAAAAAACACGTGCCCCCAGACCCGACCTCTTGCATTTTTTGGTTAAAAAATCGACACCCTGATATCTGGCGCGACGTGCAGCGCATGGAGCACGGCGGCAAGGTGGAGGTGAGCCATGACCCGCAGATCGAGCGGCTCATCGAAGACCCCGAGGCGCAGCGCCTCCTCGCGGAACTCCACGCGAGAGCGACTTCAGGACACGTGGAAGGCGCTGGCGAGGCGTAGGTTCTGGTTCTTCTGCCAGTACTCGCACTTCGGCAAGTGGCGTCTCGCTCCCCATCTGGAACTCCTCTGCTCCGAACTCGAAGAGGTCGAGGCCGGGCGACTTGATCGGTTGATTCTGACTGTCCCTCCGCGACATGGCAAGTCTATGTGCGTCACGGAGACCTTTCCGGCCTGGTATCTGGGCCGCAATCCCGAGAAGCGCGTCATCGAGGCGTCGTACAGCGACGATCTCGCCCGGACCTTCGGCGACAAGTGCCGCCGGAAGATCGAAACCTTTGGCCCGGAACTCTGGGGGCTGGAGATCGACCGTCGGCGCGCGGACAAGTCCGACTGGGGGATCAAGGATCACAACGGCGGAATGGTCTCGGCGGGGATCGGCGGAGGAATCACGGGCAAAGGGGCCGACCTGCTGATAATCGACGACCCGGTAAAGAACAGACAGGAAGCCGACTCGCAGACCTACCGCGACCGCGTCTGGTCGGAGTGGCAATCCACCCTTTCCACGCGGCTGCATCCGATGGCCGCGGTCGTCGTCGTCCTGACCCGATGGCACGAGGACGACCTTGCCGGAAGGCTGATCAAAGCGGAGCCGAACAGGTGGAAGCTGCTGAACCTCCCGGCTATCGCCGAGGAGAACGACCCGCTCGGACGTCCGATAGGCGCGGCGCTCTGGCCGGAGAGGTACGACGAGGCCGAGCTTGCACGGAAAAAGATTACGTCTGGATCGCGCGACTGGGAGGCGTTATATCAAGGGAGGCCGAGTCCGACGAAGGGATCCATCCTTCTCCGGGGGTGGTGGAGGGAATACCGCTTGCCTCCCGAGACGATGGTGAAAGGTATGGATCAGGTGATTCTGTCGTTCGACTGCGCCTTCAAGGACAAGGACACATCCGACTACGTCGTCGGTCAGGTGTGGTGCCGAAAGGGGCCGGACGCCTATCTGCTCGACCAGGTGCGCGGCCGGATGGACTTTCCCTCTACGCAGCGAGCGTTGAAGGCTCTGTCGGCCAAGTGGCCGATGGCGCGGGCGAAGCTCGTGGAGGATAAGGCGAACGGCACGGCGATCATAGCGAGCCTTCGCAAGGAGACGTCCGGCCTCATCCCAATCGAGCCGGACGGCGGCAAGGTAGTCCGGGCGAACGCCGTGACCCCGTTCATCGAGGCGGGGAACGTCCATCTGCCCGAACCTCGCTTCGCTCCGTGGATCGGCGACTTCATCGAGGAGTGCGCCGCGTTCCCGAACGGAGCGCACGACGACCAGGTGGACGCTATGACGCAGGCACTCTCCCATCTGCTGGGTAGGTGCAGAGGCGGAAAACCCGTAGCAGGCGGCGCCAGACAGGCGCACCTGCTTTTTTAATGGCCGGAAAGGGGGGAGAAAATGACAAATGTGGACGTGACGAAGACCTACGGCGTCGGATACTCAGACGTCCTGATGCAGCTTCTGTTCTCGCTCTCGCAGCCGGTACAGAACCCGGAGCAGATGCTTCCGGAATACCACGAAATGGCGGAGATGGACGAGACCGTCGGGACCGGGCTGGAATTTCTGTGCTATGCGGTGGTCTCGAAGATCCAGCCGTTCGATCACCCCGATTCCCGCGTCAAGGACCTGGTGCGCCTTTGCGGAGAACGCATCTCGGGCACGCTGGAGGAGTCTCGCAGGGCGCTGCTTTCCAGTGCGCTAACGTACGGTTTCGGCGTCGAAGAGTTCACGCTCGGAGTGAGCAACTCCCAGTGGTTCTTGTCTTCACTGCAACTGTTCGACGCGCTGACCGTGAGATTCCTTTTCGAGAAGGCCGCGGACAACTCTCTGCGAATCGCGACGATACGGCAGACCGCCGCGGGCAAGGAGATCGATATTCCCGCCTCGAAGTGCCTCGTATTCCGCCACAACGCCGGGACGAATCCTTATGGACGGTCCCGCCTCAAACGATGCTGGCGCTGGTACTCCTTCAAGCGCGCGATTCCGAAGTTCTGGGCTATCGCTCTCGAACGCTTCGGAATGCCGATGTTGGTGGGGAAAAGTTCCGATCCGAAGGCGTTGGAGGAGATTCTGAAGGACGCATACAGTCAAGCGTACGCGTCGATCTATACAGACGACAGCATCGAGGCGGTCGGACAAGGCATGCCAGCCGGGCTCAGCGGAGCGTACGAGAGCGCCGCCGAGTTCTGCAACAAGATGATTTACAGAAGTCTTTTCCTTCCGTCTCTGCTGGAAAGCGGCGACGGCGGAGGCTCCTACGCTCTGGGGAAAATCCATTGGCAAATGTTCAACGATGCGTGCATCTGGCTGGCGAAGGAGCTGGCGGAGGCCGAGATAGAGCGGTTATGGCGCCCGATCATCGAGTGGAACTTGGGCCCGATGGAGAGTTACGGCACGCTGAACGTCTTTAACTCTCAGACTCCCGAGGAGCAGGAAATCATGTCAAGGATTTTCCTGAACGGGGTCAACGCCGGGATGCTGTTCCCGGAGGAGGGCGACGCCGACTGGATGCGGGAAAGGCTGGGCTTTCCCCTCAGTCCGGAGGGGGGTGAAGCCGACGGATGGAGAGCAAAATTATCTCGGCTGGAAGGGACAATAGCCGACGGGCAAAAATCAGGATAGCCGCCGTTCGCAGAGCGATGCGCCGCTTGCTCAAAAATGCGCGCGAATTGGAGAGCGTCATCGTTCCGCGAGTGGCGGCCTGGATGAAAAAGCAGGACAGGTTCTCGATCGGCGGCGACTTCCCGAATATCGCTCCCCTCATCGCAGAGCTGATGAAGTCCTCCATGCACTACGGAGCGCAGGACATGGAGCGGCAGGTGGAGGAGCTTCGAGGCGTGCGAGTCAGGAGATTCGCAGACTGGACCGCAGTGCTGCCGGAGGAGGCCCTGTCGTGGATCGACGCGTACATGCCGCAACTCGTCGGCGTACTCGAAGACGCGCTGCTGGAGAAGTGCAGAAGCCTGATAGCGGACGGGATGAGGCGTGGGTTGACCAACAGGGAAGCGGTGAAGGAGTTGGGGAAGACCTTCGACCGGTTCTCTCAATTCCGCCTCGAAACCATCGTCCGCACGGAGTCGATGCGGGCGTACAACCTCGGCTCCCTTATCGGAATGAAGCGGGCTCGCGGGGTCGCCGGTGTGGAGTTCCTCGCCATCATGGACGAGCGCGTCACGCCGCAGTGCGAGGCGAGAAACGGAATGAGGCTGCGGCTCGACGATCCGCACATCGTCAACAACACGCCCCCGCTGCATCCGCGTTGTCGCTCCATGCTGATTCCGATCCTCGACGACGAGGTGGAAGAGGGGTGGAGAGGAGACGGCGAGCTTGCCGCGAGGCTTGAGATAGACGAGCCTGGTATTCAGAGGCCGGTCGACATCGAGGCGGTGCGGAAGGTATGGGGTGGGGCAAAAGAGCCGTCGGCTGTTGACATCATTTCCAAAGACCCATATTTCAAGAGCAATATGGGATGGGGAACGAATGAAGCGCTGGAGAGCGAAATGATGGGGGGGCGCGAGTTCAAATACCGCAGCAGAGAGGCGGAAGAAGCTCAGAGAAAAGAGATAATGAGGAGATTTGAGTCGTCAGGAACCCCAATTTCAGCGGATGATGCTGAAAGAATTGTAAGATATTTGGATGATTATACCGCTGGAGACTATTCCAAGGTAAGGGATTGGATGCGCATTCAAGACGGGTTGCGACCGATTCGCGACATAACCAACAGAAACATTGAGCAATTCGCTGATCACGCGAGATGGCTTGAACGATTTATCGCCAATAGCCCGCGTCCGGATATCGAGAACGGTGGCTTGCATCGAGGCATGGGAAGGATACCGGATTATCTTGAAAATGCAAAAGTAGGAGACGTGGTTCACTCGTCTTCAATGGTCAGCGCAACTAGTGATTTTAAAATAGCAGAGAAGTTTGGGGATCGGTGCATTGTAACCTATGAAAATCCAAGGGATTTACGGGGGACTGGTGTAAAACCATTCTCGTCGAATCGCATGGAAGAGGAGTATCTTGTGTCCTCTGCTAATCTGTATGAGATTTTAAGTGTAAACACTTCTCCGGAGGGTGTGGCGCTGTACAGGCTTCGATGTGTTGGATACAGAACCCCGACGGGGTTGAATTGACAATTCTCCGAGCACGGGAGGTGGATGGCTATGGTTAGCGCGACTGAATTTAGAATATCAGATCCCGATTCTGGTGGAGCTATATATCGAGGTGGTCGATTGTACAGGGTTGAGAGCGGGGTTTTGGTTGATGTGGGGGCTGTACCAGTAGATATTTTAAGCCAGATCCAAAGCGCCCCGCCAGTGAATCGCGATGCAATTAGAGATGCAGATTCGAAGTTGATGGCGCGTTTAAGCGAATCGAAGGAGTGATACGCATACACCCCGCGCCGGGCAAATCGCTACCTTGACGCCGGGTTGTTCCGAGACCGCTCCCCAGGGCGGTCTTTTTTTATGCCTATTCCACGAGCCGCAAGACACTTTGTGACTCGTGGATGGGCTTTTAATCACCACAAATCAAGCCGTCTCTTCGGGGGCGGCTTTTTTTGTATCCGCAGGGAGGTGAACGAATGCGAGAGATTCTGACGGAAGCGGTCCAGCTCGGAGAGGACTTCTGGTACAACGTGCTGCCCGTGGGGCAGTTCCACGACCCGCGGTACGGGCGAATTTCCGTCACGCCCACGCTGGTCGGGGGACTGGCTTCCAGCTTCGGCAAGGCGACGTCGTACCCACCGCCGGTCAAGATCGGGCATGGGGACGGGGCGGCGAGCCCCGGAGTGGTGAAGGAGGTGAAGGCGGAATCCGACGGGCTGCATGTGCGCTTCGAGGTGGACGAAAAGGCGGCGAAGGACGTGCGTGAAAAACGATTCCGCTTTTTGTCCGCCGAGTACGACCCGGACTACATGGACAAGGCCACGGGACGGCGAATAGGTCCGGCGTTGCTCGGGGTGGCGTTGGTGAATCAGCCGGGGCATCCCGGCGTCAAGCCCATCGCGTTCAGCGACGGGGAATGGAAGCAGGAAGGGGATGGCAGTGTGGACGAAAGAGTGAAAGAGCTTGAAATCAAGCTTGCGGATGCGTTGAAGGAGCGGGATGAGCTGAAAGCGAAGCTCGCGGAGGAAACGAAGAAGGCGACGGACAGCGTCGCCCTTGCGGAAGCGCTTGCGAATGACCTTTCCGATGTCCGCAGGGAGAAGCGCGAAGCGGAGGTCAAGGTGTTCTGCGACAAGGCGGTCGAACAGGGGGTTCCTCCCGCGATCGTCGAGAAGGTGAAGCCCGTGCTGCTGTCGGAGGCTTCCGGAGGGGAGATTTGCCTGTCGGACGGGAAGAAGGTCCAGATGAGCGTTTTCCTTTCGGACTTGCTTGAGTCGATGCCGAAGATTCCTCTCGGCTCGCTCGGGCAGCGGGAGTCTGGCGGAGTGCCTGCGGTGGTCACGAAAGTGATCAACGACGTGAACGGCACGAAGAAGGGATAGGAGGTCGGTTCGATGGTGCAGAGATTCGGAGTTCCGTACTTCGGAAAAGTGGGGGAAACGGAGCGTCACCGCGATCTTTCGGTCGGCGTTTACGACCATGAGATTCGGCGTGTGGTGGACCTGGTTAATTCCAGCACCTCCGCCGTAGTCGAGTACAAGCGGGGTCAGATTCTGCTTCGCAACGCGTCCGGAGTTGTTTCGGCGCTCGCTGCGGAGGACCTGACGCCTGTCGCGCATACGCTGCTCGCTCCCGGAGATGCGGTCGAAGTGACGGACGAAGCCGTCGGAACGGGGAACGGGACGCTCACGACCTTCACGCTGGATCACGCTCCGGTCGTGGCGGACACGCTCGTTCTCAAGGTGAACTCCGTGGGAGTGACCACGGGATTCGCCCTGGACGCGCACAGAGGGGTTCTCGAGTTCGACGCGCCCGTCACCAACGAACACGCCGTCGTTGCGAGCTACAGCTATGCGGAACCGGCGGAGGAAGAGTCGATAACCCTCTCTTCGCTCGCGGATTGCTTGCCGCTGGTGGCCGAGGTCGACGCGACCGTCCCGAAGAAAGTCGGCGAGACGAACGGGACCGCGACGGTCAACGTCCTCGTAAAGGCAGAAGTCGCGAAAGACATGCTCTATGTCGGCGCTACGGCCTGGGCCGACCTTGACGCAGCGGTCGCCGCGAAGCTCGAAAACTGGATGACGCTCGCCGGGCTTGTCCCGGCCGACGTCGTGAGATAGGGGGCACTGGAATGACCACGAATAGCGCGTACAACACCGAATGGCAGACCCTCACGCATGTGGTGCAGGAGCTTGTAATCGAGCCGTCGTATTTCGGCAAAAGGCTCGGCGTAAAGGGGGCCATCACGAGCCCGACAACCTCCTGCCAGTTCGACGTGGTGCACGGGCGCCGGGATCTTGCTCCGATGGGGTTCCCCGGAGATCCCGCGACCCGCGTCGATTACAGCGAGAAATTCGAGACGAAGACGGCGACGCCGCCTCAGATTTTCCTCGAAGACCCGATCAGAGCGAACGTGCTGGCTTCGATGCGCATCCCCGGGAGAAGCCCGCTCCTTACCGGCAGCGGGAATCAGGGCATGCTCTCCGAGGCCTTTCTGCGTCATGTGGCCATCAAGCAGCGGAACCTGCTGAAGGCGATCGAGAGGCGCGAGGAATGGCTGTGGGCGCAGGTGGCGACCACTGGGAAGATCGACTACGTCGGGAACGACGGGCGGCGGTTCCAGATCGACTTCGGAGTGCCCGAGACGAACATTTTCACCAGCACCGAAAAGTGGGACGGCGCTGAGCCTGTGGACCCGCTGTTCCATCTGCGCGAGCTGCGCGATCTTTACCTCGAACAAAACGGCATGTTGCCGACCGTGCAGGTGCTCGGCAAAAAGGCCGCCGCCGCGTTCCGCAAGAACAAGTACGTTCAGGGGTGGATGAAAAGCGCCGGCGTCCAGCTCCTTCAGCTCAACATGGGGCAGAGTGAGACTCTGGTGACGCCCGTTGCGACCATCCCGGACATGGGGCTGCTGGTCGAGCACGCGGGGAAGTACCCGGCGGACAATACGGGAGTCGCGACGCCCTACGTTCCGGAGGGGGCCATCGTGCTGACCACGCCGGAAGTGTTCCAGCTTCATTACGGGGCAATCCATGACTTCGACATCGACCCGGATTATCCGCTCCTTCAGGCGTCGCGGTTCAGCAAAATGAAGATCAGCCACGACGGCAAGAGCAAGAGCCTGTTCGTCGAGAGCCACCCGCTGCCCGTGCTGGAAATCGACACCGGGATCATGGTGGTCACGGTGACCGGCGGAGACGATTAGCCCATGTACTGCTCTCCCGAGGATGTCCGAGGAGAATTGTACATCCCTCTCCTCACACAGATGAGCGCCAAGTTTTCCGTACCGGGGGAGTTCGATATCTTTCTTGAGCGTCACATAGGGGCGGCTTCGGATTTCGTCGACGCCGCCCTTTCCGCTGCGTTCACCGTGCCGCTCGCGCTTCCGATTCCCTCGGCGGTGCGCACTGCGACGGCGAAGGAGGCGGCCTACTACGCGGCGGCCCAGTTTTCGGAGGCGGAGGAGATTCTGCAGGACCGTCACGAGACCGCCGTCGCCATGTTGTCCGCCATTGTCGCAGCGGGGCGCTTGCCCGGACAACCTTCGAAGAGCACCGAAATAACGGGGGGCTCCGACAAGCGCGTGTTCACCGACGACGTGCTGAGCCGGTGGTGATCCCATGAAGATATCTCTTGAGATGATCGGCGTGCAGACCACGCGGCAGCAGGTGGACAAACTGAAGGATAGGCCGACTGCCAGCAGGCTGTGGAGTACCGTCGCGCAGATCATGAAGGCCGAGACGCTGCGATGTTTCGCCGAAGAGCGCGCTCCTTCTGGCGCGAAGTGGAAGCCGCTTTCAGACGCCGCCCTAAGGTCAAGGGCGTACAGCCACACGAAAGGCGCGCGGAAACGGCTGAAGCGCATCCGAGGGAATCAGTCCGCAGCGTTCAAAAAGGCGATGGGCGGCGCGCGCATCCTTCAGGATACCGGACGTCTGCGGGCGTCCATTTCGGCGAATCACGGCGCAGGATGGGCCGAGGTCGGAACGACGATCAAGTACGCCCCGACGCATCAGTACGGCGACAAGCGGCGCAATATCCCGGCCCGCCCCTTCATAGGCCTTTCCCAGTCCATGCGCGACCGAATACAGGCGACGACGCGCAAGTGGCTTGAGGAGGGGGTGTAGAGATGATCGAGACGGCGCTGACGCTCCTCAAGGACGGGCTTGCCGCTCTGACCGATCTCGCCGCGTTCGTGGAGGAGAAGAGCGGCCTTCCGCTCACCATCACGACCGACGCGCAGTCTGCGACGCCTCCGTGCGCGCTCGTGCTCCCGTCGAGGGGCAATTACGGCGTCAACGGCGGTGCGGGCTCCTGCGGGTTTTCCGTGACGCTCATACTCCCGTTCTTCGGGGGGAGTATGAGCGACGTGTTGCACGCCGTGGACCTCCTCGGTGGAGGGCTGTACCGGGCGACGGCGAGAGCGCCTGACGGAACGCGGCTGACGCGGGTGGAGGTCGGGGAAATAGAGGAAACGGGAGATCGTCCGGGAGTCTGGGCGGTCTCCTTTTTTTGCGAGTTCGCATACTAAGGGGGTACGAAAATGACATTCGTCAAAAACGCCGACAACATCCTGATCGGAACGGGGAGGGTCTTTATCGACGGTTCGTGCGTCGGTCAGATTTCCGGACAGTTCAGGGCCAAGGTCGGCAATACGTGGTACACGGTGGAGGCCGGGTTTCCGTCCTCGAAGGTGAAGCAGGCTCTTACCGGGGAATCCGGAGAGGTCGCGTTCAACCTGCTGGAAATCGACCTCGATGTGATCCGGTCGATAATGCCGCAGTTCGCGGAGTACGCGGAGGAAGCGGGGGAAAGCGCGGACTTCGTCTCCGAGGTTGTACCCATTTACCCTTCGAAGCACACGAAGCTTGGGAACAGCCGGATTACGACGCTCGACAGCGTGAAAACAGTGGCGGACACGCCTGCGACGCTGGTGGAGGGAGCAGACTACTATTTCGACAGGCTGAACGGAACGCTTTACATGATTTCAACATCCGTCGCAGTCGAGAGCGGCGACAGCGTGACGGTCAAGTACAAGCACGCCACGTTCACCGGCGCCGGATTCGGAGTCGGCGGAGGCACGACCACGAGCGACACGTTCCTCGTCGAGTTCTGGCACAAGAAAACGAACGGGAAATACCTGTGCAAGAGATTCTGGAAATGTCAGGTCGCGGGAGACTTCGAAATGCTTTTCGAAGAGGCCGCGCACACCACGCTTCCGGTGCTGCTGACGGTACTCTCGGACAGCACGAAGCCCGCAGGGCATCAGCTGTACAGAACGATCGAGTACGACGCGAGCGCCGCTCCCGAAGGCGGGTGGTAAGCCGTGCGCGATTTTCCCAGACCGAAGAAGGTCGAGGTGAAGATTTTCGAAGAGGTCCACGAGATGCGTCGAATTTCATTCGTGGACTTCATGGAGATCATGCCCGAGATCGTCGAAAAGGTGTACCGCACCGAGGGTCCCGTCACTCCGGCGAAGGTGTTCGACGCCGCATTGCCGTGCATGGATCGCATTCTGCGGACGTCGTTTCCCACGTTCACCGCCTGGAACGACCTGCCGGTCGAGCATTCGCTCTCCCTGCTCGAAGTCATCTGGGAGGAGAACGACATCTCCGGAATGATCGTAAATTTTACGAGCAAAATTCAGAAGGGACTGGGGGGGAAGGCGTTCCTGAAGATCTGACGTGGCCCTACATCCACCTGACTCTGAGGATGCACTTCGGCATCACGCAAGAAGAGTTCTGCGGCATGACGTACTGGCAGGTGCGTGGGTACCTGCTCGCGTTGCCGTATGCGCTCGGGACGAAAAAAGAAACCTCCGCGAAGGAGGACGACGAGGCTCGTCTTGACGAGTTTTTGAAGCGAATGGGCCGGGGCTGATGCTCCGGCTCTTTTTTTGTATGCAGAGGTGGTGAAAATGTGAATCTGAACGACGTGCGGATGCGGATAACCGCCGACGTCGCCGGGGCGCTCTCCGCGCTCGATGCTTTCTCAGGCAAGCTGAACACGTTCGGCAACCAGGCGCAGACGCTCGGCTCTTCGCTCGGGGGGGTGTTCAATCCGCTGATGAGCGCGTTGACCGCAGGAGTCGCGGCGGTCACGGCGGCGACGGCGGGGCTGACGAAGCAGATGCTCGACGTGGGCGGCGGCTTCGAGCTGCAAATGGCGATCGTGCAGGGGAAGGCGAACGCGAGCGCGGAGGACTTGGGGCGCATGTCCGCGAAGGCGCGCGAACTTGGCGAAACCTTGCCGATAACGGCGACCGAGGCCGCGCAGGCGATGACGAACCTCACCGCCGCCGGCGCCGGGGTGGAAGGCACTCTTGCGGCGGTAGCGGACATCACGAAGCTCTCCGTGGTGCAGAATTACGACCTTGCCCGCACGAGCGCGCTGGTCGTCGAAACGCTGCGGAACTTCAAAATGGAATGGTCGGAAGCGGGAAAAGTCGGAGACACGTTCAACCACGTCTTCAACAACACCGCGTTGAGCATAGACCAGCTCGCAGGAGGCTTCCAGTACATTTCACCCCTCGCGCGCCATCTGAACATGTCTCTGGAGGAGACCGTGACCGTTCTCGGGATGCTCGCCGACGCCGGTCTTAAGGGGGAGCAGGGCGCGACGACCCTGAGAGCCGTCATGGTCAACATCATCGATGCGGCGAACAAGGCCGACAGCGCCGCCGCGAAGGTGTTTGAGGAACTGGGGGTAAAGCTCCACGACGCGCAGGGAAATATGCGGAACGGCATGGACGTGCTGCTCGATCTGTCCAATACCTCGATGAACGCCGCCCAGTCGTTCGAAATCTTCGGCACCCGCGCGTTCGCAGGCGGCCTCGTGGCGAAAGAGGCGTTCGGACAGCTCGGAGAGAAGTTGAAGGAGTTGGAACAAGACGCGGGCAACGTGGACCGGAATCTCAAGCTTATTACCGCAACGTTCCTCATGCTGAAAAAGGGCATCGAAAGCGCTGCGGAAGAGACCACGCACATCGGATTCGCTCAGATCGAAACCGAGGCGAAAAGCGCTGCCGAGAGCATCAGGGGCCTCATTCTTGAATTCAATTCATGGGCGCGGGAGAGCGAGATATTCGGCAAGACGCTCGGCACGCTCTTCGGAGAGTTCAACAAGGGCATCCCGTCGGTGGAGAGCTTCCGCGCGTCGCTCAAGTCCATCAAGGTGGAAGATGTCGTGGCGAGATTCAACGACTTCGTGGCCGGAACGAAACGTCTTGTCGCCGGGCTGATGGACTTCGCCAACGCCGTCCCGTGGGGGCTGATCATCGATAACCTGGGGACGATCGCACAGATCATAGTCGTAGGTTGGGCGGCCGGGAAGATTGCCGCCGTAACCGCCGCCATCGTTGGCCTTTCCGGGGCTTTCGACGTTCTGAAAACAGCCGTGGTGGGCGCCGGGGCGGCAATCGCCGCTCATCCCATCCTTACCGCGCTTGCCGCGACGGCGGCGGGCATCGCCTCCATCGTCGACTCGGCGAACAAGATCGACGAGGCGCGGGCAAAGATAGAGGAGTACAACGCCGAAGCGGAGCGCATGGAGGATATCGCCCTAGCCTACACCGAGGCTCTCAACGGGAATCTTGAAGCCTTGGAAATCTTGCCGAAGAAGTATCAAGATATGGCGAATGAAACACTGAAAGCCCGCATTGAGACGGAGAAATTCCAGAAGGCCTTCGATGGCGTGACCGATGCCGCGCTACTGGCAACGAAGGCGATTTTCGAAGCAGGGCTATCCTCAGAGGAGCAGGTGAAACAGCTCTCCGCTCTCTGGGGCGATGAACTCGCCGACAACTTCCGGCGCAACGGCGCTTCGGCGATGGGAGCCTTCCTCTCGAACTTCGAGAACATGCCCGCGGACGTCCGGAGCGTTATGGTCCAGGTGGCGAACTCCGTGCTCGAAGGCGTCGAGAAGGTAAAGGACGCTGTGGAGGATGTGCCCAAAGCCACGGAGACGGTCGCGGGATCGCTCCGGAGTGCCGCCGCTGAAATACAGGAGTACTTCGTCGCGGCGAGTGAAAGCGTCGGGGAACTTGTGAACGACGGATTCCTCAGTGCGGAGCAGGGGGTCGACTCCCTCAAGGAGCAGATTGGCGCGAAAGCGGAAGAAGTCGGGAAAAGCCTTGCGGAGAAATTCAAAAACCCGGCACTCAAAGACGCGGTTGTCAACTCCATGCGCGAGATCGGCAAGCAGAGCGGAAACGCCCTTTTCGTCGAGGTCGCGGACGCGATGCAGAAGGTAGAGAAGACCGTCAAGGAGTTTTCCGACAAGGCGAAGACGCTGCTTGCGGAAGCCTTCGAGGAATTCGACACACTTGGAGTGGGCGTCGGCAACGTGCTTGCCGAGACCGAGAACTTCGTTGGGATGGTGATGGAATCCGCAGGGAAGAGCCTTGTCCAAATCGTGAACAAGACGACCGGCGAAATCGTCGCCACCGGAAGCGAAGCGGCGCAGATGATGGGATCCTCGATCGGCGACATTCTCCGGGAGAACCAAACGCTCGCACGCACGACCGGCGGCATGGTCGCAGGGGAATTCAACGCAGCGGCGTTGCAGCTTCAGGAGTCGGCGCGGAAAGCGCAGGCGGCGGCGGAGTTGGCAGGTGGCGCGATTGAAAAGAAGCTTACCGAGCCTATGGACAGGTTCGCGAATAAAAGCGTGCAGCTTGTGGACGACGGCATGGGGAATCTGAAAATGGTCGTCGTCGACGCCGCCGAAGCAGGTGGAAGCGCCATCACGGGAAAGATGATTCCACCGCTCGAAAAGACCGGCGAGACCGCAAAAACAACAGGCGCCGCGATCGGAGGGCTTGCCGCCGAAGCCGTCAAAGTCGCGGACGGATTCAAGGCCGCAATCGACGGTATCGACAATGCAATCAGCACAATGGGCGAGCGCATGGTATCCGCGCTCCATAGCGCCGTCGAGGGCTTGAAGGTTGTCTTCGAGCAGATCGGCATCGACAGCGGTAATTCCATGATGACGGCGCTCAATCGCCAGGTCGAGGCGGCTATCCCGTCTCTGAGCACGACCGCAGCGAACGCTGGTATGTCCATGGGTCAGTCGATGGGGCGAAGCCTCGAAAGCGCGATGCAGACATCGCTGCAAAACATCGCCCGCGCAATAGACGCAATGGCGCGGCGTGCGGCATCCGCAGTACCGGCGGCGGCAGGCTCCGGCGGGAACGTTGACGCGGCAGCGCTGGCGGCGGCATACGCGAGGGAGGGGTAAAAGCATGAAGATTTTAGGCTCGGATTTGCTTTACCCTCCGACGAATCAGGACTACAAGCGCGAGACGTTCCCCATCGGAGTACAGCGGCGCGCGCTGGACGGCTCCATGGATACACATGTTCGGGCGACTAAAAAACGGTGGTCGTTCAAGGTGCTTGAACAGGGGCTTGAAGCTCTGCTCGTCCCGTATCTGGACGGAACGCCGTTCGAGTTCGAGGACATCGACGAGGAGGAATACATGGTCGTTCTCACCGGCGTCGTCCCTGTCGCCGGATATCCGTCCGTGGCGGAACTCTCCATCAGTCTGGAGGAAGCATGATGCGGTGCTCTCTGGGGTATTTAGCCTCCGACCGCATCCGCTGGCAGATGACCGCACGGATACCGGCGCGGCAGCTCATGCGGGCCGTGCTGCCGTACCACGCCGCCGCGCTCCTCCCGGCGAGAATGGGATGGGGGCAGAATCTTGTTCCGTGGGAATTGGACCTCCGTTCCGACGAGGCCGGGACGGGCTCGTGTCCGTGGGAGATCACCATCCGCTCGACGACTGATCCGCGAATTACGTCATCGGAGGGAGCGCTTTTGCCGGGCAGTTACCTTGAATCCCTTCCGAACGGCGAGACGAAAGCGGCACTCGTTCTTCGGGCAAGCGTCCCGGCGGGCAAGACCGTATCCGTCTCCACGGTGGACGAGCTGACGCTTTTCTCCGGTTCCGTAGTCAGGAGCGCCTACGACGCGGAATCCGACACGTGGACCGTCACGGCGGCGGACCCGCTTTCCGCGCAGGGCATGGATGAGGAATTCGAGATCGTCCGTGCGGGTGACGTGGCGGAAGTGATACCGTTCGAGTTTTTGGACTTGTCGCAAGGTACCGCATTCCCGACGGTCCCGGTATCCGAAGGTATCACGCTGCGGTACTGGGTGCAGCTTTTGGAGGCGTTGCGCGGTGCGCGGCTGTACTACGATCCGGTAGCGGAGAGCTACGTTCTCTCGGACAACCCGCGTGCATGGAACCTCTCCAAAGTTCTCACGTTCTCGGAGGAGGTAGATGCTTCGCAGTACTTCAATCTCGTGGTCGCTGAACAGAACGACTCATGGGAAGAGAACGCGGCGAGGGCGACAACCACGAAGGATTACCAGAGCTACCGGCTGACCGTCGACCGCGCCGGAGACAAAATTTTCAGCGCGAAGTTGACGAGAGAGGGCGCAACGCTCGTCGACGAGGTATTCGAGTACGACGCTGACAATCAGCTGACAAGACAGGTATCGAGGAAAGATTCCAAGACGACCACGACCGAATACGTTATTCAACCGGGGGAAGTTCCGTTTGTGAAGCGCGAAATGTCCGTCACGGTCGACCCGTCGACGGAGACGGAGTTCGACGAAAGGCGCATCAGGAGCGTGGACGTGGCTTTAAGCGACGAGCGCTCCCTCGTGGTGCGGTTGATCGAGACTCGGGAATGGTGGGAGGGAGAAGGGGCGGGTACAACACCCGCCGCGCCGGAACCGGACCCGCTGGACCCGCCGACGCCGGAACCTCTGACGCTATACATGCCCGTGATGTCGGTATCCGTGGCATCTAGCGGACGCGCGACGATCTCGTTTTACCTCCAAGGCGGGACGAGCGCGGACGTATTCAGCGGGCTGACCTACACCGCTCCCGCCGGGATCGACGTGAGCACCGGCACCGGGCAGACTCGATATCGCTCGTATCTGGTGACGCGAGGCGGCGCAACGCCGGGAACGTATCAAATCCCGTTCGTCGTCACGTCCGGCTCCACGACGTGGAATAGAACGGTATCGGTGGTGGTGACGATATGAGCACGACGATGACGCCTTCCGCGTTCATATCCAAAATTCGCGCCGGGGAGGCGATTGTTCCGCCGGTGACGGTCAAGGCGTTCGGCCCCGGCGATATCCCCGGAGGGTACAAGGCGTTCGATGGCGGCACATATACGATCAACGACCCGAAATATGGGCCGGTCGGGACAAAACATTTGCGCCCTCGCGTGACTGGGTCGAACCCGTGGTCAATCGCTATCGGCGGCGGTGTGCTGCTGGAGAATTACAATCCGGTCGGGTACAAGACGGATATCGTAATTACGAAGTCGGCAAGCGGACATGTGGTCGTTCGCGGCGAATGGTCCATGGCGACGACGATCCTGGATAATCGCGGGAACAAAACGTTCGGTCAGTGGAGCAATTTCGATGGGCGAATCGAGTTCGACGTGAGCGCGGGACCTCCTGAGCCTACGCCGACCAACCCGGCGAAGCCCTTCACGGTGACGGGTCCATCGGGGGTATTCGCACGCCCTGACAAAGCCACAAGAATAGGGACAGTTCAAACCTCGAAACAGTTTCAGATTGCGTCGTTGAAAGTGCTCCCGTCGAACCCTGGGTTCGGAGTGCAAAAAGAGGGCTACGACAAATGGCACCTGTCGATCGGACCGAGTGCAAAGCTCGGAAAATTCCGCGTCGGCATCGAGGCGCTTTTACCTGGTCAAATGGCGACGGTCTACGCGGACGGCGAGATCGAAATCACCGCTACTCAAGGCACTCCCGTCGACCCTGACGACCCGATTGACTACCCGATTACACCTGTCCCGCCTACGCCCGAAGTCCCTGAAGAGCCGGAAGAGCTGGCACTGAAAAAGTCCACGGTCGAAACGACGGCCTTGGGAGACGAGGACGGCAACGTCGAATGGGTTGTCGTGGCGACGGCCGAAGCCGACGGAACCGGGAGTATCGAGGCGGAAGCCCTGCCGCGCCGGATGATATCGGACTACTTGCCCGCGCCGAAGATTTTCAGACCTGTACAGCGGCGATCCCTCAAGCGGTCCTTGACAGTTGAGGACGCGCAATCGGTCGAGGAGCTTGGGGAGCAAGAGAAGCGGATTCGCTTCGCTGGCGTGGATTCCTGGGGAGCGCTTCAACAGTACGCGGAATCCGCACTGCGGGACGCGGCGCGATGTGTGCGGGGAATGGCGACGATTCCATGCAATCCCATGATGAGGTCTGGCGACACGGTGAATTACAACGGGCACGAATGGTACGTCGAGCGGGCGCAGCACAATTTCAGCGACTGGACGACGCACGTCACCATGCGGCGCGTTCCTTTGGGCGCGGAGATTGCCGGAGTGTTCTTTTCATCTCCTGGGAATGCGGAAAGCGCGATAGTGCGCGTGGTCAAGGACGCTACAGGTCGCGTGAATAACGCGGTCGAGGCTACGGTGCTGCAAAAGCTGGACGCAAGGACGTACACGGTCAAGGTCCAAAACTCAGACGAGATTGTCACGGTCAAGAGCGATCACGTGCTTTTCGGTGATCTCATCGCCGGGCGGACAATTCTGATAGGGAGGGGAACAAAGTGATACCAAAGATCGACATCTACAATGCCGCCGGGAGCGCCGTACAGGATTTAGCCTCGTTCGGCTCGCGTCCTCTCGGGGGGACGTCGAATCCGATTGAGGTGCAAATCTGGAACGACAAAAGCACGACCGTAACAAATGAAGCGGTTGGAACAGGCGACGGGGTGACGGACGCCTTTTCGCTGGCGAACGGGAATTTGATACCCGGCTCGCCGTGCGTGGTCAAGGTCGCCGGGACAACGAAGACCGAAACGACGCACTACAGCCTTGACCGGGTGACGGGGATAGTGACATTCACACCGGGCAATATCCCGACCGCCGGGCAAGCCGTCACGGTCTCCTATCACTACGGCACCGGCGCGGCGACTGCCTCGAATGTGTATCTACTGGCACGCCGGAGACAGACGTTCGTAGCGTCCGGCGCTTCCGTGACGCTCGCGGCGACGCCTTCGCGCATCTACGAGGTGCAGATCAATTCCGCCGTCACGTCCGACTACACGCTGACCGACAAGGTTTTGACGTTCGACCCGGCGCCTACGCCGGGAGACGCGATCCTCGTGATTTACGAGGATGAATCCTGCAATCTGCAAATGCTCCAAGTCAAAAGCTCCGGCGTGGTCGATCCCTTCACGGTCGGCCTCTCCGACGACGCACAAGGCTCGTATCTGGGGATAGGCGGCAGCGCAGCCGTTACGGACGAATCCGTGGGCGTTGGCGACGACGCGACTACGGTTTTCAGTCTGCTTTTCCCGTGCGTCGTCGAGGGTACTCTCGTAGTCAAGGTAGACGACGTGGAAACGGAGGTCACCCTTGACCCGGTGACGGGCGAAATCGAGTTTGCGACGGCTCCGGCGGACGAGGCGGTCATCACGGCTTCGTATCGGTACTACCGGGTGCGGCAGATCGGCGCGATCAATCCGGGGTGCGCGAAACTGGTGCAGCTCCGGGGGCATGCCCCGACGACGGCGACGCTCAGTAAGGGGGAGGCCCATTTGGAGGTGTGGGCGGTGTGAGCTATCGCGTGCTGAGCCGCGATGCGGGAAGAAGAGAGGTGAGGCGCGTCGATCTGCCCGTGGTGCCGTGGACGCCGATGTTTGGCGGATATTACGGGTGGGGATACACCTCGAAACTTGGCGTTCCGGATTGGGAAGTCCAAGACCCAAATGCCTATTTGCCGCGTCTCGTGTGGGCTCCGGTTTATCTGAAGCAAATCGTTGCTTTTTACGGGGGGGCGCTGGCCCAAGGTGCGGACAATCGACTGTACTATTGGGGGGATTTCCCTTTCGTCGACTCGCAATTTCAGCCCACGCTCCACCCGTTCGACCCCGGCGAGCCCGTTAAAATCCACGTGCTGGAAGGGCTGTACTGGGGAATGCCTATTTTTTTGATAGGGCTTGAAAGCGGCCGCGTATGGTGTCTCGGAACAAACGACTTCGGACAGCTTGGGCTTGGGATCGATGATTTTTCCTATGTCGCCGAAACGTTTACGGAAGTTCCGTTATTGCGCGGATTTTCGAAAATAGGAGTATTCATGGCAGGAAGAAACGTCAATCCAATCCCCACCTTCCCCGTCCTGTGTGTCTACGGTGTCCACGGTAACGACATGTACTTGTGGGGGGATTTCGTAGAGAGTGGCCCCTCAGCTCCGGCGTTTTACCAAAGGTTTTCTTACCCTGTTGTAGATGTCGCAAGCCCAGACACGGATAGATCGAATTGCGAAAGGCCATCGTGCTGGGGGGCCTTGATCACGTTGTCGAACGGAGACGTGTATTTTCGAGGCACCAGCGACACGGGGGCGGCTCTGGCAATCGGATATCACGAAGACCCTCGACTTTTCACGCTGACGAAACACCCACATTTATCGGGAGTCAAAAAAATCCTCAAATTGGGCCCGGAATTTATCGATATCACGCACAGCGAAAGCAGGTGCGTAGCTCTAAAGTCGGACGGGTCAGTCTGGTGCTGGGGATACGTGACGCTTTATACCGACGGGACAAGCCGCGACGAATTCGTGTATACGCCGATTCGAATACCAGGGCTTTCGAAAATCGCCGATATCGCAGCCAATTTGGACGTCCTGTTTGCGCTGGATACACAGGGCGACGTGTGGGTGTGGGGAGGTCGCGCCGGATTCGCCGACGCGAGAAGGGGGCTAGGAGAGGGAGCGCCCGTAAACGTGCCGCCGCAAAAGATTCCGGGGATGCCGGCGATTTCCGCTCTCGGAATCCCAAGCAGCGCGGCGTTTGCGATCCCGAAAACATCGATCCCGATTGAAAGGCCTGTGCGTCCGGGCGGGGAAGCGGATCTGGAATCTATCGCGTGGCTGTGGGATGAATGGAATTGGGCTCCAGAGGAGGGATGGCCCACGAACTGGCCGTGGGGCGAAGCGCATCCGTGGCTTGGAGGAGACGCCGCTCCGCTCCCGGCAGGGTATACGGATAAGCCTGATTGGAGCTGGCTTTGGACGTGGGACTGGCAGATGACCGAAGAAGGTCCGGAAAATATTCCATGGGGAGACGCTCACCCGTGGAAAGTCCTGGAAATGTAATTCAAGGAGGACTGAAAATGCCGACGTACAAAAACAACAACACCACGCAAATCTATTGGAGAAATATCCTGTGGGAGCCTGGCGAAAGCCGGGCTCTCACTCACTTTGTGCCTCACGCGGACTTGGGGCTGACCGAGACGGCGAGCACTCCCGCAGTCACTCCGCCGGTGCTCATCTCGGAGGACGTGGTGCTCTCGGCTGGAGTGGCTCAGACGAAGACCATTCCGTATAGCGCTCGTGTGCAAATCAGCGCGATGGCGCTCTCCGGCACGGCGACGCTGAGCATTGGATCGAAAGAGGTGCCGTTGGATTCGAACGCGGATTACATTTCGACCGCGCTTCCGTGGGACAAAGTCGCGAGCATCGGCCTCGCGTCGACCGCCGGGGCCACTGTGCGCCTGCTCGTGGAGGGGGTGCTGTAATGCCGCTGGTCAAAAGGGGCGGCGGCTCCTACACTCTGCCGCCGGCGAGCGCGGAGGTGCTCGGCGGAGTAAAGGTCGGGGCGAATCTGAGTATTGCGGATGGGGTGTTAAGCGCGGAAGCAGGTGGCGTTTCCTCGTGGAACGACCTGACGGACAAGCCGGAGACTTTCGCACCGGCAGCGCACTCCCTCGACGCGCACACGGCAATCACGCTGGCGGAGCTGAACGCGAAGATCAGCGACAAGGATATTGCTTCGACAGACGCCGCCACCACGAGCGCGGCGGGGCTGATGTCGGCGAGCGACAAGACTAAGCTCGACGGGCTCGGCTCCGGCGGCGGCTCCGTCATGCTCACGCTGTTCCACACGACCGAAGCGCAGAGCACAACTGAGGAGACGTACTCCGCGCTCTACACCGGCAAGCTCATCCCGCGCCTCGACTGGCACGGCTCGGCGCTCTCGGTGCTGGTGCGACGTTCCGGCACCGGGCAGATTCGAGCGACTGTCACGGACGGCACGGGTACTGTGACGGACGAAGGAACGGCCTTCAGCGCGGAGGGGACCGACGAACTGAGCCTCGACGTTTCGACGCTCGACGACTCAGTGCTCTGGACTTTCACGGTCGAAGGGAAGGGGAGCAACTGCAACGCTTCCCGCGTGAAAGTGACTGTTGACCCGGTAAACGAGTTTTCGCCGCCGCTCGTGGCTTCCGGCGCTGGCGGGACGACGAACAGCGCGGCGTATGCGGAACTGGCAAGCTCGACGTTTCTCCCCACGTGGCTCGACGTGGACGGCAACGGCGGTGTTGTGCTGCTGGCTGATGTAGACCTCGGAACAGCTACCGGCGCAGACGTGCGGATTACGGTGGGAACCGAGAGCGCGACGGCCGCGGTGAGCGCTGACGGGATAACCTCGGTGCGTTGCCCCTTCCCGGCGACCGCTGCGGCGCTCTTGACGGCGCGTATCGACGGACGGATTACGGCAGGCTCGGGAACGATGAGCCTGAACCATTATCAGATCCACATCGAAAAATAGGAGGAGATGCCAATGAGTCAGATTACAGAGAGCACCACCGCGATTGTTTCCACCGATACCACACTGGCGAACACGGTAGCGGCCACGTTACGCCGGAGGTCGACTTCCGGCGCTGCATCGGCGGGGTGGTTCAGATCGACTTTCAGTTTGCCACAAATCCGACTGCGGACAAGACGCTCGACCTGTATCTGCTCCCCGCGCTCGCGTCCGGGACCGACTACGACGTGTACTCGCAGGGGCGTAATATCCTGCTCGGGAGCGTCAAAGTGGCGGCGGCCACGACGGTTCAGCGGGTAAGCATTCCGCTGGACGCGGTGAACGTCCCTTATGCGAAGCTCGCCCTTTATAACAACGCGACGGGGCAGACGGTGACGATCAAAAAAATGACGGTGAGCGCGAGGAAGGTGGGGTAGGTGCTCTTAAAATCCGTAAAAATTGTTCAAAGCACCTCTTTAGCGGAACCCTTTTTGATTATAAATGAAATGCAAATAATAAATGTTGACGGCACAGATATCGCTACCGGTGGAAGTCCCTTTGGACAAGCGTATATTACAGTCTACGACCCGAGTAAGGCGTTTGACAAAAGTATCGCTCAAACAAGCATTTTTTACTCGCAGGCTTCTCCCGGTTATTTGGGATACCTTCTTCCCACAGCCCAAAACGTTGTTGCAATAAAGCTATATACGCATTCGACGTATGCCTCTTATCGATTGCAACAGGGAAAGGTGTATGGGTCGTTAAATACAAGCAACGGGGTAGATGGCACTTGGGAGTTGCTTGCTGAAGCCAGTATGGAGGGGGCCGATATGTGGTGCACTTTTGTATTGGAGCCACAGGTGAAAATCGCGCGCAAGGTACAATCGTTTGCCCCTCTTCTCTCCGCCATGCCCGCCGCGCTGAATCGCGGCTTCAGATAGGAGGTTTTGCAATGATCGAGCAGATTCATTTCCAAGGCGTAGCGTACACGCCTCACGAGTTTGCCGCGTTCGAGGCCGCTCATCCGGAGGCGTTCCTGCTTCCCGCGCCGACGCTGGACGCACTGAAGAATCAGAAACGGAGCGAGATTCATTCCGCGTACCATGCGGCGCAGTCGGAGGGCGTTCCGACCACGCCGGGGCTGACTATGAAATTCGGTCAAAACGACTGCGTGCTGGTGGACGGGGTAGTGAGATACGCGGAACTCAAAGGATTGCCTGTGGTGCCTAAGCTGATCGAGGCGGACGGCACGGAGCATGTCGGGACCATCAGTCTGGCGGACGGAAAGACAATTGTGATCGAGCAGTTCGAGGCTGCGTATGCGGCTGATGAGAGGATACGGGAACTGCTGGCTCTGGTGGATGCGGCGACTACGCCGCAGGAAGTGGAGGGGATCGCATGGAGTATGCCAGCATCCTCCTGATTCCGCTCGTCCACGAACTCGGTCACTATCTGGCGGCTCGCCTCTTCGGGAGTCGCCTTTCTTTTACCTTCGAGTGGGGGAAATACTACGTCCCGCGCTGGACGTGGGTATTCCCCGACGTCCAGAAATGGCAGCTGCGGATAATCTGCCTCGCCGGGTTCGGGCTGGAGTTCGCCATACTCCCGTTCATGCCGCTGCCGTATCAGGTGGGGGCCGCGATTCATTTCGTAGCGTACCCGTTCTATGCGGGGGAGACATCTGACTTTAAGGGGATGATTTAATTGTTTGAACGCTGCATGAAGTTCGTAAAGGTCGCGGAAGGCGGCGCGAATTTCGACGTCGTAAACGGCAAGCCCGTGCTGAAGCGGTCCGCGCGAAACGACAGGGGCGGGCCGACAAAGTACGGAATCACCTGGGGAACACTGGCGCGGGCATACTCGCAGGGCGTCGTTGATCACAACGACATCGTTCAGCTGACGCGCCAGGAGGCGGTCAGGATATTCGAGGCGTTCTACTGGGTCCCTTCGCGGGCCGACCGTCTGCCGTGGGGGCTGTGTTTGGCGCATTTCGACGCGGCGGTCAACTCCGGGGTGTCCGCCGCCGGGAAGATGCTGCAAAGAGCGGTCAACGATCTGTCGATTCACAAAATCGTCGTTGACGGGATCATCGGGCCGGATTCCCTGCGGGCTATCGGCGACCTCGACGTGACGGCGCTGACGACGCAGCAGACGGAGGTGCGCAAAGCGTTTTTTCACGGGCTGGTGGCGCGTGATCCGGGGCAGGGAGATCACCTGCAAGGATGGATCAATCGCCTGAACAGGCTGCGCCGGGAGGTGGGGCTATGAGCGAGGAGCGGAAATCGAGCTTCTGGGAATTCGCGAGTGAAAATCCGGTCATGCTGATTATCGTGATGATCATCGTGCTGGGAATTATCGCCATCGTCATGGGGTATCGCGAGGGGTTCGCGTCCGTGCTGACAGGGCTGTTTGGATTCATGAAGCGCGACGACGCGGATCGGAAGTTGCAGGAAAAAGAGTTGGACGCGCGCAAGATCGAGGCGGACAATCGACGGTTCGAAAAAGAGATCGTCGAAAACCGGAAGATACACGACGAGGAGGTCGAAGAAAATGCGGCAAGCGCAAAAGCGGAGTGCGACGAAATGGATATCGATGAGTTGGTTGATATTGGCAACGCTATGCTTCGTGGCGCTGCCCCAGGCTACGGCGGAGATACGCCGAGCTGACGGGAAAATCGTCATGGAGGAGGCTGACTACCGCCTCCTGATCACCGAGATTCAGACTCTCAAGGCCGAGGCCGCAGCGCTTCGGGCGGTCGTCGAGAAGGAGCGCGCCGGGCAGAACGAATACATGGTCCGCGTCTCGCTGGAACGCCAGGCACACGAGGCGTTGTTCGAGGCTCAGAAAGACCGCATCGACCGGTTGACGCGGCAGAAGTGGTATCCGGGGATCATCGCCGGGGTCGGCGGTACATGGAAGGGGGAGGTCCAGGGTGTTGTCGGCATCGGCTGGAAAATCGACCTGTGGTGACGAGGCGATGGAGGGGATTTACGAGCGCTCGATTGAGGGGGTGCAGCGGAGCCTGGGGGTGCTCCAAGGGCGCCTGTCGGCCGTGGAGTCGGGGGTGAAGGAGGCCAACGACACTCTGAGAAAACTCTTGGAGCAGACCGCCATGATCGCGGAGCTGCAAAGGGTTGCCATCGCCCACGACAAGCGACTTGTGGCTATCGAGCGATGGTGCTCCGAAAATACCCCGGCACTGCTGACCTTCGCCGAGCATATCCGCACCGACAAGCCGGTGGACGCCGTCGCCGGTGAATGGGCGCTGCGGGTCGTGCTTGTCGTCGGCGGGGCGGGTGGAATGTGGCTCATGTCGCGGCTTCCGAGGATTTGGGAGCTGCTGGGGGGGTGAAAAAAGGGGGGAGCTACCGCTCCCCCTCGTTATTCTTTTCCCTCCACTCTAGGCTGGCGCGCAGCATGTGCCAGTTGTCTCACCTTATAGCAAATCGACGGCGCGCTTCTTCACGTCCGGGGCGAGGTGTGCGTACCGGAGCGTCATTTTCAAATCGGCGTGCCCGAGCAGCTCCCGGACGGTGTTCAAATCGACTCCGGCCATCACGAGCCGGGAGGCGAAGTCATGGCGCATGTCGTGCCAGCGGAAATTCTCTATCCCCGCACGCTTCAGGATCGTCTCCCAGGCGGTGCGGTAGTTTGGGATTGGCTCTCCGGTGCGGGTATGGGGGAAGACGTGCTTGCTCAGACGAGGGAGTGCGGAGAGTGTTTCATGGACCACGCGGTTCATCGGGACTTTCTGTTCCTTCTCCGCCTTCGCGGACTCGGAACGGAGGGTGATGGTGCCGGTGGAGAAATCTATGTCGGTCCATCGCAGATCGAAAAGCGCCCCCTGCCGGATGCCGGTGTGCAGTGAGACGATGACGGCCCCCCTGTGCAGGGGGTGCGCCTCTTCGAGGGCGGCCATCAGGCGGGCGCGTTCCTCCGGGGAGAGGAAGCGCACTCTGTCGGGGGAATCCGTCTCGCGGAGGCGCTCGAGAAGGTCGATGGGGTTGCCTGGGATCATGCCTCGCCTTTTCCCCCAGTTCAGCACGGCCCGCAGAGCGGTGATGCGGCGGTTGATCGTCGCCGCCTTGATCCCCTTCTTTTTCTGAGCAAGCCGCCAGTTTTCCACCTTCCCGAGAGAGATGTCTTCGATATTATCTTTCCATATAAAGGAAAAGAAGTTGCGCAGAGTTTGAAGCGTAAACGATGCGCTTTTACGATGCGCCGTCACCCACGGCGCGTATTCCTTCTCGACGAGATCGCCGAGAGTGAAAACCTCGTCCTTCCGAGGTTCCTCTCCTTTCGAGACCATCGCCAGGTATTCCCGGGCAAGCTCGCGGGCTTCGGCTACCTTCAGCACGTCGGCGTCGCCGAGTTTTTTCGTGTTCCGCCGACCGTTCTTTCGTGTATAATCGACGTACCATGTCTTCTTCCCGGAGGGTTCGACCCGCAGGAGGAGTTTGGTGAAAACGGAGTCGCGGACATCGTAGCGCTTCTCCCTGGGGTCGAACTTCGGCACCGTGGTGTTGGTGAGTTTTTCGGACATGCGGTCACTTCCCGTACTCGATATGTACTCAACGGCGATTATACAACGATAGCAAAGGGTAAACAACGCGGAGAGAGAAAAAATGATACACGCTTGCAAACACCGGATTCCAAGAACGTGGACTTTTACAATGTCATACGGTTGTATATGCCGGGACACCATGGTAAGGATGGGGTCTCCGGTTCAAGTCCGGAAGTCGGCTCCAGCGAGTGAACGCAAGACTTTAGCAATTCTGCTAAAGTCTTGTTTTTTATATAGGGATGGGGTCTGGAGAGGCGCGTTTCCATCTTCGCAGTTCGATCGGCAGGTGGCATCTATGAGAAAAAAAGTGTGTTCGAAAAAGTATTTCAGAGTCGCTGCGGTAGTCGCGCTGTTATTTTCGGTGTGTTCAGCGGCTTTTCCTGAACCTGGAAGCCCTCCCGCTCAGTCGGTCGAGGCATCGCTGTCGCAGGGGATAGCCAGGCTCGGTTATTTGTGGCCGCTCTTTGTGCCGGGGAGGGTGACAAGCCGCTACGGGCAGAGAACGCACCCTATTACCAAAGAGACTGACTTCCACCTGGGAGTGGACATCCACGTGCCGCACGGGGCCTCCGTACGGGCTGCGAAGGCCGGTGAGGTGCTTTTCTCCGGAATGCGCGGAGGGTATGGAAACGCCGTCATCATACAGCACGACGCGAAGAGTTCTTCGTTATACGGGCACTGTTCCCGTCTTCTTGTCAAGCGCGGCCAGAAGGTCCATCAGGGACAGGTGATCGCCATGGTGGGCGATACGGGAAGGGCGACGGGACCGCATCTGCATTTCGAAATACGTACAGGGGGCGGAGCAGTCGACCCTTTGGAGTTCTGGAAAAATCACGCCGAAACGTCGGCGCCGTGATCTCCGGAGGAAGAAAAGCGAGGAAGCCCGTTCTCCATGTGAGGCGGCATCGTGTACCACGATGTCTCGCGTCGTGAACCGATCGAACTTACTGCAGCGTCATCACCTCTATCAGCCATGGACTCCGGCTCAACCTGTAAGGCAGCAACAGTCTTCCGTGGAGCACCGGGTTGTGCAGATAATCCCATTCACCGTCCGCCAAGTCTATACCCGCGAACTTGTATGCCCTCCAAAGCAGTTCGGTGCAGTAGAGTCTGCTTTCGTCCTCGATGTTGAACGACGGGTCGAAAGGAGTGTCGTGCAGATAGTATTCCAACGCCTTCCTGCTGGCGATCTCTGCAGCGCCGTCATTGCCCCGCACCCTGTAGACGGCGGCGTTGTCGACCTCGTCCGGTGAAAGAAAGCTGTCGAGGCATTCAAGTTGCACCATTTCGGCGTCGGGAGATGCGTGAATCACATGGGGAGCGCCTTTGACCAGTCTGACGATGCCTGTATGAGAGAATGCCTTCGGCCCTCTTTCCAGAAGGTTGACGATCTTGCTTCGCCACGTCCTGCCGTTGACGAACACCATATCGCCGTTCCGGAACAGGTCGGGCGCGTAGTTGAAGGTCCGTTCGGGTATGGCGAAGGGTGTGACCTGAGAACGCACGTAGCGAAAGACTATTCCCTCCACGGGGCTGGGAGGAGTAGCCGTCCCCAGGATGAGCGCGCCTCCGTCCACGGAGAGCCTCGAAAGCGTCAGGCGAAACGGAAAATCGGCGAAATCGATAACTGGCTGAAGCCTGTCGAGGTCTCTTCGGAACAGATCCGTTCTCTCCTCGCCGTTGATGCGTATCTCAGGCGAGCGCAGCATGATGCGTTCTCCGTCATGAAGCTCGAGCCCGGTCTTCATGCCCGCGAGAATGGAGATGCCCGCCTCGGCAGGCCTATAGACCCCTCGGGCGGCTATCTCTCCCATCGACATATCCAGAAAAATACGGCTCCAGCTGCCGGCTGCATAGGTCTCAAGAGCCTCCAGAATATCCCGTTCGTTGACCGTGAGTTCGAAGTTGCTCCGGAGAGCGCGTTTCACCCGGAGCGAATGCCTGTCTCCCAGTCTCCATGTCGCCGGTGGAGCGAGCTGAACAAAGGCGGATTCCAGGGCGAGACGCTCCACCCGGAAACCTCCTAGGGAGGCTCCGCGGACGAAAACGGAGAGCGAACGGACGTTTCCATTTTCGTCCGGCGGCTCGTCCATCCGCAGTTCCAGAAACTCCGGATCGGTTATGGAAACAAGCAGGGCGAGCAGGCGCTCCCCGTTGTCCGACGGCATGAAGTTGCCGGAAAAATCGCGGTATGTAGGTTGCGCCGCAGCGGAGAGGGCGGCGGAAAGGATCAGAAGCGTCAGGAAAAAACCTCGTGCGCGCACGGTCATTCCTCCTCCGAAGCGCGTCCTCGATAGAGAAAAGGTCGAGGCGTACTCTACGCAATATTCTTCTTGAAAAAAGCTGGGTTCTTCCGTATGCGAGCGTTTTCTTCCATTGTATCAAAGAGAATGCCTCGAACGAGCAGCCGGAAAGAAAAAACGAGTGTATCGTCGCGCTTCTCGGAGGATGAGGCGACGACGCTTTTTGCTCTTCGCGGGCCATGTTTTTTTAGCAGGGCGCTTGGCGCACTCTGAATGCGTTTGCTGATCGAAAAACTCGATTTGACAAAATGAAGTTTTACGATTATTATCCGTGAAGGAAATACTTCATTTCGTTAGTAATCGAGTTTTTTTTCCTTCAAGGAGGGCGCATGCTCAGAGAACGGATCGCTTCACGACTTCAGGAAATGACGCCGGGGCAGGCCCTGGTGGCGAACTACATCCTCGAACATCCGCGCGAGGCGGCGTTTCTCACCGCGTCGCAGCTCGGAGAGCGCGTAGGCGTGAGCGAGACGACGGTGATCCGCCTCGCGCACCTTCTTGCGTTCACAGGGTATCATCAGATGCGGAACGCCATGACGAATCTCCTGATGAATCATCTGTCGACGCTCGAGCGCCTCAAGGATTATGAATCGTCCCAGGAGCACGACTTCTTCGAGCGTGCGATACGCAAGGACCTGGAGACGTTGACGCTTGCTCTTTCCGCCGTCTCCTCGGACGATCTGAAGAATCTCGGCGCGGCTATAGCATCCGCCGAGGCCGTCTACCTCGCAGGATACCGCAGCTCTTTTTCCCTCGCGTACTATCTTTCTTTCTATCTTTCATGGATTCTGCCCAACGTAAAAAATGTCAGCCCGGACATGCCCTTCGAGATGCTGGCGAATGCGCCGAAGAAGAGTCTTGTTCTGGGTATCAGCTTCCCCCGCTATTCCACCTGGACGCTGAAGGTCCTCGAAACCGCCTCCGAGCTGGGGCTGACCACGGCCTCGGTGACGAACGACCTGGCGAGCCCTCTCGCCGTTCGATCGGACTATGTTGTTTCCGTGCCGTACAAGCCGATTTCGTTCATTGACTCCTTTGCGGCGCCGATGAGCGTCCTGAACTGCCTTATATTAAGCGTCGCCCAGCAGCTTGGCGACGAGGTGACGAAGAAGCTCGGGGCGCTGGAAAAACGGTGGCGCGAGGATGAGGTATACACGCAGCAGAAAAGCCGCTGAAGCGGGCGGCGACACGCCGTCTGACGGCAGGCGGCGTGTTTCGTACAAGTTCGGGAAAATGAAAGGAGTTGCTTGTTAGTGGATCTTGGACATTTGATACCGCGCAGCTTCAAGGGGAAACTCAGAACAGCGGTCCGTGGAGAGGGCGTCTACATTTACGACGAGGACGGGAACGCCTATATGGACGGGTGCTCCGGGGCTTTGCTCTCAAGCATCGGGCACGGCGTGAAGGAGATAGCCGATGCGATCTACCAGCAGCTTCTCACGATGGAGTTCGCGCACCCGTCTCGCTGGAACAACAAGGTCTCCGTCGAGGCGGCGGAGGAGATTACATCTCTGGCTCAGGAGGGGCTCGACTACGTCTGGCTCGTCAGCGGCGGCAGCGAGGCCATCGAGTCGGCGATGAAGATGGCGCGGCAGTATTTCGTCGAGCGCGACGGAGACGGCTCCGGCAAGTACATGATGATCGCGCGCTGGAATTCCTACCACGGAAGCACCGTGGGGACGATGGGCCTCGCCGGCAGCATGGGGCGGAGACGCACGTTCGCTCCGCTCTTCATCGAAGGTCCGAAGATCCAGGCCCACTACTGCTACCGGTGCCCGCACAATCTGAAGTACCCGGAGTGCGACGTGGCCTGCGCTCGCGCACTCGAAGGCGAGATTCTGCGCATCGGTCCCGCGTCGGTGGCGGCGTTCTTCGCCGAGCCCGTCGTGGGCTCCACCGTAGGGGCGCTGCATCCGCCGAAGGAGTACTGGCCGATCATCCGGGAGATCTGCTCGAAGTACGACGTCCTCCTGGTCGCCGACGAGATCATGACAGGCGTGGGGCGGACGGGCAAGGCTTTCTGCACGCAGCACTGGAACGTCACGCCTGACATCATCTGTTCCGCCAAGGCGCTCGCAGGCGGGTACTCTCCCGTGGGGGCGATGATCGTCCGGAAGGAGATCGCCGAGACGATCCGCGACGGAAGCGGCGCGTTCCAGCACGGGCACACCTACAACGGAAACCCGGTGACCGCCGCAGCGGTGACGGCGACCATACGCTACATGAAGAAGAACAACGTCTTCGAGAACGCCGCCGCGATGGGTGCACGTTTCGAGGAGAAGATCCCCGCGCTGAACGAAATACCCATCGTCGGCGAAGTGCGGGGCATGGGGATGATGCGCGGCGTCGAAATCGTCGCGGACCGGAAGACGAAGGCGCCCTTCCCGGCATCCGTGAAGGCGGCGTCCCTTGTGACGGATGAATGCATGAAACGCGGACTCGTAGTGTACCCGGGAACGGGACAGATCGCCGGCGTGGCGGGGGATCAGTTTCTCTTCGCACCCCCTCTGACCACGACGAAAGAGGAGATGGACACGATGACAGGCCGCCTCGAAGAAGCTTTGAAGGCTTCAGCGGAGGCGCTCAAGGGGAAGGGGTAGGAAGAGCCCCTTTATCTTGCACCAAAAAAGGAGGAAATAGTTCATGAAGAAGGGAATTCTGGCACTAGCGCTCATCGGTATCATGGTTTTTGCGTCGACAGGAGTGGCCGACACGTTCATCACCATCGGCAGCGGCGGCGTGGGCGGAACGTACTACCCCCTCGGCGGGGCCATGGCCGAGGTGCTGACCAACGCGGGAATCGGCGTACGAGCGACGTCGCGCTCCACTTCCGCGTCGCGTGAGAACTGCCGTCTTGTGGCTTCCGGACGCGCGCATATCGGTATGACCATGGGATCCGCGCTCTACCAGGCGATCACCGGCACGGAGGCCTTCGAACCGGACGGCAAGCTTCCCCTGCAGATCCTCATGAGCATGTACCCCGCGCCGCAGCACCTCGTCACCGTGAAGGGCTCCGGCATCACCAAGCTGGAGGATATCAAGGGAAAGAGAGTCTCCGTGGGCGCCCCCGGCGGAGGAGACCAGATCCTCACCAACCTTATACTTGCAGCGGCCGGTATCGATCCGGACAAGGACTTTACGAAACAGCAGCTCACGCAGCCGGAGGGCGTCATGGCGCTGAAGGACGGCAATGTGGACGCGGTCTTCTGGAATTTCGCCGCCCCCGGCTCCGCAGTGCTCGAAGTGGCCGCGCAGCGTGAAGTCGTGATGATTCCGCTCGAAGAGGAACTCGTGCAGAAGGTCATCGCGGCGAATCCGTTCCTGATCCCCTACACGATCAAGGCGGGCGTTTACGAGAGCATCAAGGAAGATATCCGGACGATCGCCGACAGCAACTACCTCGTGGTGAAAAACGATATGGACGAGGCGCTCTCTTACAACCTGGTGAAGACGATTATCGAGAACAGAGACAAGTTCATGAACATCACGACGCAGGCGGCTCACTTCGTGGCTGAAGAGGCGAGCGTCGGCATCACCGACTTCGTTTCGGGCGCGAAGAAGTATTTCAAAGAACAGGGAGTCGACATGAAATAAGAAAGCGTCGCTCGAGGTTGGAGCTGTGTATCCTTCCCGGCCGGTCCTTCGCGGTCGGCCGGGAGTTTTTTCAAGAACCTATTTCGCTCCGTCTGGAGGTTTGTAGATGACGACTGAAAACAATCCGCCCATGGAACAGATTCCTCTGCAGAAAGAGATCGTCGAAGGACGAAAGAGGGAGCTTGAAGGGTGGCAATATTGGGTGGTGGCGGGTATCGCGCTTGCCGCGTCGCTGTTCCACCTGTACACGGCGGCTTTCGGTCTCCTCTCCGCGATGTATCAGAGAGGTGTCCACTGGATGTTCATGGGGAGCCTGATCTTCTTGATCTACCCGGCGACCAAGTCCCGTCCGAAGAACAAAATCGACTTCTGGGACTGGATTCTTGCGGGAATGGTGGTCGTCGGCTGCCTGAACATCCTCCTGAACTGGGAGGCGATCGCGATGCGCGAGGGAATGCCCGTCGCTTCCGATATCTATCTGGGAATCATGATGGTGATCCTGGTCATCGAAGCCGGCCGCCGCGCCATGGGGTGGCCTCTGCCCATCGTGGCCATCATCGCGACGATCTACGCGCTCTTCGGCCCCTACTTCCCCGGCGTGCTCGGGCACGGGGGATTCCCCTTGGAGGAGCTTGCGCCCTTCCAGTATCTGCGCACCGACGGTATCTTCGGCGTGCCGCTCGGCGTTTCGGCATCGTTCATCTTTCTTTTCGTCCTCTTCGGGGCGATTCTGAGTGTCTCCGGTGCGGGGCAGTTCTTCATCGATCTTTCGCTCGCCCTCACCGGCAAGAGCCAAGGAGGCCCCGGTAAAGCGGCGGTTGTGGCCAGCGGTCTTATGGGGACGGTCTCCGGCAGCTCCGTAGCGAACGCGGTGACGACCGGCGCCTTCACCATCCCCTTGATGAAGGAGGCCGGGTACAGCGCAACGTTCTCGGGAGCCGTGGTCGCCGCTTCATCCACCGGTGGTCAGGTCATGCCTCCGGTCATGGGAGCGGCGGCGTTCATCATGGCCCAGTTTCTCGGCATATCCTACTGGGATATCGTCGTGGCGGCGGCGCTCCCCGCAACGCTTTATTTCATCTCCATCATCGCGATGGTGCACTTCCGCGCGGGGCGAAGGGGGATAAAGAGCCTCACCGATGAAACCGCACCGAAGGTAGGGAAGGTGCTGCGCGAGGGGTGGCATCTCTTGTTGCCTATCATCACGCTCGTCGTCTTCCTCGCCTACGGGTATTCCGCAGTGAAAGCGGTCTTCTGGTCGATCATCATCATGATTGCTGTCTCTTGGTTGGGGAAGGCACAGTACCGGATGACGCCGAAGCGTGTTCTCGACGCGTTGATCAGCGGAGGTATGGGCGCCGTGGAAGTTGCCGCCGCGTGCGCATGCTCGGGGCTCGTCATCGGAGTCATCGGTATTACCGGAGTCGGGCTTGCCTTCTCCTCCTTCGTCATCAGCCTCTCCGGGGGAGTGCTTCCTCTCGCGCTCTTCCTTACGATGATCGGCTCCATCATTCTCGGCATGGGGGTTCCTACAACGGCGCAGTACATCATCACTTCGACGCTGGCGGCTCCCGCGCTCTTCCAGATGGGAGTTCCGCTCATGTCGGCGCACCTCTTCTGCCTTTACTTCGGCGTGCTCGCCGATGTGACCCCCCCGGTGGCGCTGGCCACCTACGCGGCCGCAGGCATCGCGAGGAGCAACGCGATCAAGACGGGGTTCACCGCGCTGCTCACCGCTATGGCCGGGTTCCTTGTCCCCTATATGTTCGTGTACAATAACCACCTGCTCTTCCAGGGGAGCCTGCTGCAGATCGCGTTCTCCTTCGGTACCGCGCTGATGGCTATCATCGGTCTCGCAGCAGCGGTTCAGGGGTACTACTTCTCCGTTCTTTCGATCTTCGAGAGAGCGCTTCTGCTTATCGTTCCTTTCTTGCTGATCGTACCGAATCTCGTTACCGACGTGATCGCGCTCGTCATTCTCGTGGGCGTTTTTCTCTGGCAAAAGCACAAAGCGGGGCGGCGCACGAAAAGCAATCCCGTATCGGACGCTGCACAATCTTAAGGAGGTGGCATCTCTTCATGGCGCATAAGCTCATCAAGCCCGTCATGTCCGCCGAGGAGGCCGTGACGCACATAAAGACAGGTTCTTCGCTGATGGTGGGAGGATTCAACTACGCGGGGGTTCCCTACACTCTCATCGACGCGCTTGCGGCGCAGGGCACGGACAACCTGCATCTTATAGCGAACGACACTCTCTACGCGAACGACCAGCACCCCGAAGGGATAGGGCACGGCAAGCTCGTGGTGAACGGCCAGTGCCGCAAGGTGACAGCGTCGCATATTGGGTTGAATCGGGCGACGCAGAGACTCTTCAACGAGGGGAAGATGGAACTTGAACTGGTGCCGCAGGGCTCCTTCGTCGAGCGAATCCGCTGCGGCGGATTCGGCCTCGGAGGCTTTCTTACGCCGACCGGCGTCGGAACGATTCACGAGGAGGGGAAGCAGGTCCTCGAGGTCAACGGGAAAAAATTCATTCTCGAACTTCCCCTTAAGGCGGACGTGGCGATCATTCGCGGGTACAAAGCCGACCGATGGGGAAACCTTACCTACTACGGTACGGGGCGGAACTTCAACCCCGCAATGGCCACGGCGGCCGACCTGGTGATCGCGGAGGTCGATATGATCCTCGCTCAGGGGAACATCGACCCCAACGACGTCGTAACGCCCGGAATGCTCGTCGATATCCTTGTTCTGAAAGGAGACGGATACTATGCTTCCCGTACTTGATGAAGAAGTCGTCCGCCATAGAGTAGCGAAACGAATCGCGCTCGATTTCGAGGACGGCGCCGTGGTGAACCTCGGCATCGGCATTCCGACGCTGGTTTCGGACTACCTTCCCGAAGGTGTGCATGTTCTGCTGCAGACGGAGAACGGCGTCATCGGCGCAGGGCCGAAACCCGAGGTGGACGACCTGCGCCTCATCGGCGCGGGGGGGCGCTGCCTCTCGCTGCTTCCGGGCTCGTCGATCGTCGCCAGCGATATGAGCTTCGGTCTCATCAGGGGCGGTCATCTTGATGCTACTGTGCTCGGCGCGCTGGAGGTCGACAGCCGCGCGAATCTCGCCAACTGGATGGTCCCGGGAAAGATGGTTCCCGGCATGGGGGGAGCGATGGATCTGGTGACCGGCGCGCGAGCCGTCTATGTCGCTACTACCCACTGCGACAAGAAGGGGAACCCGAAGCTCGTGAAGGAGTGTTCGCTGCCGCTCACGGGAAAAAACGTGGTCAGCGTTGTCGTCACCGAGTTTTGTCTTGTGCGGAGGGTCGACGGAAAGATGGTGCTCTGCGAGATCTCACCCGAGGTGACTCTTGAGGAACTGAAGGCGAATACGACGATGGAGTTCGACGTCTCTCCGGATCTCGCGCCCATGAAGGGCATCGAGTGACCTTGTGCGAAAGGATAGAGGACAATGGGTAGACCGGTTATTGTAAGCGCGTGCAGAACGCCCGGGGGTAAGTTCGGCGGGGCGCTCAAGGACCTGACAGCTCCCGACCTGGGCGCGATCGCCCTCGCCGAGGCGGTGAAGCGTTCCGGGATCTCGCCGGAGAACATCGGAGAGGTCATCATGGGGAACGGCTGGCAGGCCGGCGTCGGGGCCAATCCTGCCCGTATCGCGATGTTCCGGGCGGGGCTTCCCCAGTCCATTCCCGCGTTCACCGTGAACAAGCGATGCGGTTCGAGCCTGAAGACGGCGATGCTCGCGGCGGACAAGATCCGCCTCGGCGACATGGTCGCGGTGGCGGCGGGCGGCATGGAGAGCGCGTCGAACGCGCCGTACATCCTTCCGGACGCCCGCTGGGGGTACCGGATGGGCGAGAAGAAGGCGCTCGACGACCTTCACAAGGACGGTTTCCACTGCCCTCTTACGGACATGCTCATGGGGGCAACCGCCGAGGTGCTTGTGGAGGAGCGCTCCATCAGCCGCGAGGAGCAGGACGAGTATGCGCTCAATAGTCACAGAAAAGCCGTCGCGGCCATCGAAGGAGGGTTTTTCGCCGACGAGATCGTCCCGGTGCCGCTGAAAGATAAAAAAAGGGGGACCGTCCTCTTCGACACGGACGAGATACCGCGGAGCGATACGACGCCGGAGTCGCTGGCGAAACTCCCGGCGCTCTTCAAAAAGGACGGTACCATAACGGCCGGTTCCAGCTCCGCCCTGTGCGACGCCGGGAGCGCGTACATCGTCGCGGACGGAGACTGGGCTGTGGCGAACGGGCTGACGCCGCTGGCGGAGATCCTCGGCTATGCGTCGGGAGCGCTCGATGCGCTGCACATGGGTCTCGGACCCGTAGTGGCCATGCCGAAGGCGCTGGAACGGGCTGGGAAGGCGCTTGAGGATATGGAGATCATCGAGATCAACGAGGCCTTTTCGGCGCAGATCCTGGCCTGCCACCGGGATATGCCGTTCGACATGGAGAAGCTGAATCCGTGCGGGGGCGCTATCGCCCTCGGCCACCCGATAGGCGCCACGGGCGGGAAGATCCTTGCGACGCTGATCTACTCGCTGAAGCGGCAGAAGAAGGAGCTGGGGATCGTCAGCGCGTGCATCGGCGGGGGCCAGGGCGTGGCCATGGTGCTGCGGAACCTGTAAGAGAAACGGAAGGCGACATCATCGCTAATCAAAGCGTGCGGACCGCTTTTTCGCAGGTTCCGCGCGCTTTCTAGTTTCGCAGGACCCTCTACGCTCTGAAAGCCTGCTGTTCCGGCGCGGAAACGCTTGCAAAAACAGCGCGGGTGGGCGATAATAGATACGAAAAAGCAGTTTTTTCTGTCGTCATCATGAAGAGCCAACAGGGCCCCGGATCGAATCCGTGGCCTTGTGTATTGTTGCGCTTTTCATCGTGTGAGAGGGGGGATAGCTGTGAGCAGAGCTTTTATGAAGGAGAACGAGGATCAGGAGAGCTACCTGGAGTGGCAGAAGCTTCTTCGGGATAGGGAGGAATTGCTGCGCATCCTGGAGAAGAAGAAACGGTATCTTCAGGAGGATCCGGCCGCGGTGACTATACCCGAGGAGAAGCGCCGCGAGATGATAGCGAAATACGAGGCGGAGGCTGAGGAGGTTCGACGCCTTCTTGAGGAGATGCTGGCGGAGACGCCGACTCCCTGATTCTCCGCAGAACAGGTGCTTTTGGAAACCGCCGTATTTCGGGAACGCTTATCGTCCCCGGCGTACGGCGGTTTCCATTGTATCCTAGCGTGCGGTTACTCCTGCTTCGGATAGCCGACGGGCATCGCGTAGAGCGGCGTCTCCTCGGCGGGAATGGAGAAGGCCTCTTTCAGAGCTTCCCCGTTGATCCCTCCCGCAGAGACCGTTCCAAGGCCGAGAGCCGTTGCCTGAAGATAGACGTTCTGGGATGCGTGGCCTGTTTCCGCGTCGACGCAGAAGCGTGCGGTATCTCCGAGCGTCGCCTCGAGCTGCTCGTACCGTCCTGTGATGATGAGGACGACGGGGGCCGAAAGAATCCAGGGTTGACGAATGGCCGTCATCGCCCGTTCTTTCGCCGGCCCGGAGAAGACGGGAATGAGGGAGTGGTTTTCAGGCAGGTACGCATAGAAGCCGGGCGGAAGATCGGCGACGCTTTCCACGACGGCGTAGACGCGGAGCGGGTAGGTACTCATGGCGGAGGGGGCTGTGCGGTATCCTTTCTCAGGCAGGGTGATCCCTTGGGCTGCCCAGAGCAGCTGTCCCAGATGGCCGAGCGGAACCGCCCTGTTCTCGAAGGCGCGGACGGAACGCCGTTTCGCCAGCGTTTCCTCCAGGGAGACGGTCCCCTCGACGGAAGGAGCGGGAAGCCTGACCGGTTCTCCTAAAACAGCGATCAGAGGGGCGGACGCGGAGCGGGCGAAGATGAACGGGGAGAGCTTCCAGAAGGCGAAGCTTCCTCCGACGACGAGCAACAGAAACGCAAACACGCCGAAAAAGAAGAAAAATCTTTTCATTGTTCCTTTTGCCTCCTTGGCAATATGGTAAGGATTACTGAGCAGCCATAAATTACGGGAGTGCTATTATAGCACGACAGCTGTTCGAGGAGGTGTGAGAATGGATCGAAGAGAGTTTTTGAAGAGGAGTCTTGCGGCGGGAATCGGCGGCGCGGCGCTGTTGCTTCCGGGAAGAGTGAAGAGTATCTTCGCGGAAACCGGAAAGCTGCCGGGGCTCGCGGCGGTTCGCGGAGGAGAACCGGGGGAGATGTTCGACCGCGGCATCGCCGCCCTCGGAGGAATGGAGCGTTTCGTGAAGAAGGGGCAGTCTGTCGCGATCAAGCCGAACATGTCCTGGGATGTCCCGCCGGAACGCGCGGCGAACACGAATCCGGATCTCGTAGAGCGTATCGTGGTTCGCTGTCTGGAGGCGGGAGCGTCGAAGGTGTACGCTTTTGATCACACGTGCGACCTGTGGCGGAACTGCTACGTGAACAGCGGCATCGAAAGCGCCGTCAAACGGGCGGGCGGTATCGTCTCTCCGGCGGAGTCCTCGAGCTATTACACGAAAGTCTCCATTCCGGGCGCACGAGTTCTCAAGGAGACCTCGGTTCACCGTCTGCTTCTCGACTGCGACGTGTTTATCAACGTTCCCGTGCTCAAACATCACGGCGGCGCCGGGATCACGATGGGGATGAAAAACCTTATGGGAACGGTTTGGAACAGGGGGGAGTTCCACTCAAAGGGCCTGCACCAGTGTATTGCGGATGCGAGCCTTGTCCGCAGACCGGATCTGACGGTGATCGACGCGTACCGAATGCTGACGCGCAACGGGCCTCGCGGGACCTCGGCGAGCGATGTCACCGTGCTCAAGGCGCAGATTCTATCGACGGACATTGTTGCCGGAGACTGCGCCGGGGCGAGGATTTTCGGCCTTGATCCCAAAGATGTCGGGCATATTCGTCTGGGTGCGGAGCTTGGGGCGGGGACGATGGATCTCGAGTCGCTCGGCGTGGAGCGCATCGTCCTCTGATGAAGAGGAAGACGGCGGGGGCGGCGCGGAAGCTCCGCTCCCTCATTTCGCTGGCGGTTCTTGTTCTGATGACGCTTTTCTTTCTCTCCTTCGCGGGGGAAAAAGAGGGCGGAGGAGGACTTCCCTGGCTGCAGGCCGTCCCGTCCGCGCTTCGCTGGTGGGCGGGGGCGTTGCTCCTTGCGGCAAGCGCTCTCCTTGCGGGCAGAGCGTACTGCTCCGTTCTCTGCCCGCTGGGAACCTTCCAGGAGCTGCTCTGGAGCGCGCGCAAGCCCCCCGCGTCATACAGAAAGCCATCGCGGGTCCGCTACTGGACGCTCGGAGGAGTTCTCGCGGCTGCGGCGGCAGGGTTTATGTTCCCTGCGGCGTTCTTCGATCCCTACGCAGCCTTCGGCAGGGGAGTGACGCATTTGGTGCGCCCTCTCGCGATAGCCGGCAACAACGCGGCCGCCACATTTCTCGAAGGCCGCGGAGTCTACGGTGTGCTGCACAGGATCGCCGGCACGCAGCTCCTGCCTTGGATGCTATGGGGATCGGCTTTCTTCTTCGCGCTTCTTGCGCTCTGGTCATTCTTCAAGGGGAGGCCGTTCTGCGACGCCCTCTGTCCCGTGGGGACGTTCCTCGGGCTTTTTTCCCTCTCTCCGGTGATAGGCATCCGTTTCGACAAAGAACGGTGCGCAGGGTGCGGCTGCTGCGAGTCCGTCTGTCCCGAGGGGTGTCTTTCAGCGACTGAACAACGTGTGGATTCCGATAGATGCGTGCTCTGTCTCCGCTGCACGGAGGCGTGCCCGGTGGAAGGGCTGCGCGTTGGAAGGATATCTCCCGAGGAGGGGTATGTACGAAGGGGAGCGCTCCGCTATGCTTTCGGGGCCCTCGCCGCGTTCGTCTCGGCTTGGGGCGCCCAACGGCCGGACAGGACTATTCCGGCATCCGCGGCGTCCTGGGAGGAACGTCTTCCCGTATCTCCCCCCGGTTCCCGAACCCACGGTAATTTTTCGGAGAAGTGCGTTGTGTGTACCGCATGCGTGGCGGCCTGTCCGGCGGGAATCATCCGCCCTTCGCTCTCCGCGTGGGGCCTGCAGGGAATTTTCCAGCCGGAGCTTGATTTTTCCAAAGGCTACTGTCAGTTCGAGTGCGCGGCGTGCTCCGCAGCATGCCCTACAGGCGCGATACTCCCTTTGCGACTTGAAGAGAAGCAGAAGATCTCCATAGGAAAGGCGCGCTTCCTCCCTCGCAACTGTATCGTCAGGAAGTACGGACAGGCGTGCGGAGCCTGTTCGGAGCACTGTCCGACGCAGGCCGTGCGGATGGTTCCGTTCCGCCGCAACTTGACCATTCCGGAGGTGGACACGTCTCTCTGTCTTGGGTGCGGCGCGTGCGAATACGCCTGTCCGGAGACGCCCAAGGCGATTACCGTCTCCGGGATCTCGGTTCACGGGAGGATACGGGAACTCGTACAGGAGGGAGCGGACGCTCCCGTCGTGGCGCCGCTGGAGGAGTTTCCGTTTTGATCCTTTCGCCGGTTCGCGGCGAACCCATGCTGAAACCGCGGGAAGCGCGCGTATTCCGATGACTCAAAGAAACGGGGAGATGAAAGGGGTGCTCGGTATGAATCTTGGAATGGGGGAAATTCTGGTGCTTCTCGTGCTCGCGTTGGTGCTCTTCGGGGCGAAGCGTCTTCCCGAGGTGGGGAGGGCGGCGGGGAGCGCGATCAGGGAGTTCAAAAGAGGGCTCGAGTCGGGGGAGGTTCCGGCGAAGGCGGGTGAAGAAGAGGGTGAAAAGGACGAAGGGGCGAAGTGACGGAGAGTATTCCGAACATCTTGAAGCGCTGCGGCGGAAGATCGTCTCCGTGCTTTTTTTCTTGTGCTGCGCGACGGCGCTTCTCTTCTCCCTCTCCGAATGGTGGGTGCGCTTTCTTCAGGCGCCTTTGGAGGGGCTCGGCGTATCGCTTTACTATTTCAAACCCTACGAGAAGTTTCTGACGTACATGCGCCTCTCCTTCTGGGGCGGCGCGGCGTTGAGTCTACCCCTCGCCGTTCTGCAGGGGGCGCTCTTCGTCGCCCCCGCGCTGCGGAAGAACGAGATGAAGTACCTCGTCCTCGCGGGAGGCGTCGTTCCGGCGCTCTTTTTCGCAGGGGCGGCGTTCGCGTACCGCTTCATCGCCCCCCTGGCTCTTCGCTTCTTCTTTTTCTTCGGCGAGGGAGACAACGTGCTTCCTCTCTGGGGGTTCGGAGACTACTCCTCGTTCCTCTTTTCGTTGCTGCTGGCGTCGGGCCTGCTTTTTCAGGCGCCGCTCCTCCTTCTCTTGTGTATTCTTCTCGGCCTCGTCTCCGTAAGAACGCTCTCCCGGCTGCGTCCGTGGATTATTTTAGGAATAGCCTTCATTGCGGCGCTGCTCACCCCGCCCGACGTGGTGTCGCAGATCCTGCTCGGCGTGCCGCTCTACCTTCTCTTCGAAATGGTCCTTGTTCTCGGGCGTGTTTTCAAGCGCTGACCCTACGCTGACGTCGCGCTCTCGTCCGGGTGGTAGCGGGTGATGAGCACCACGGAGAAGATGATGACGGCCGCCGCTCCGAGCATCGGAAGGGTGATCGTCTCGTCTCCGAGGAACCATCCGAGAAAGATGGCGACGACGGGGTTGACGAAAGTATGGGTGATCACCCGGGATGCCCTGTCCACTTTGAGCAGCCAGATGAACGCGGTGAAGCCTATGAGCGAGCCGAAGAGAACCAGGTAGCCGAGCGCGAGCATGGATTTGATCGACACCGTGTCCATGGAGAGCCGGGAAGGCTCGCCCGCGAGGGCGGAGACGAGAAGGAGAAGGCAGCCTCCGGCTGTCATCTGCATACCGGCGGCGAGCAGGCTGGACTTCGCGATAGGAGCCTTCCGAGAGTAGAGAGCGCCGATGCTCCAGTTGAACGTGGCGACGAGGACGATCAGCATGCCGACGGTGTACTCTCCTTTCAGGGAGAGCGAATACCCCGATTGGGAGAGCACGAGGAAGACCGTGCCGCCGAATCCGAGGGCGACGCCGAGCGTCTCCGCCGGATTCGGCTTACGGGATTTGAAGAAGAGCCAGTCGAAGATGACGAACCAGAGCGGCTCGATGGAGATGATGAGGGCAGCCATGGATGAAGGAATCGTCTGCTGCGCCCACACGACGCCCCCGTACCCTCCGAGGAGCATGATCCCGGCCACCTTGAACGCGGCGGCGAATCCTCGGAGCGTGGGGCGCTCCTGCTCTCTGAACAGACACCAGAGCAGCAGAATTCCTCCGGCGAGGAAAAAGCGGAGCGAACCGCTGAAAAACGGCGGTATAGATTCCACTGTAAAGCGGATGGCCAGGTAGGTGGAGCCCCAGATGATATAGAGCGCCGCATAGGCGGAAAAGTAGAGCAGCGGTGACGTGGTGCGAGCGGACATGGCGATAACCCCCAGAATGTATTCAAAACGCGGCGACATTATATCAGATGGGCGCCGTTTTCGACATCCTCGCTTGCATCGAGCAGTTTCTCCGAGGAGATCCGAAGCGCGTTTTCTTTTTAATCAAAAAACATGGGGCCGGCCGCTCGTTCCGAGGGCGCCCATGGAACCTGCTCGGATCGACAGCGCGAAAAGACGCTCTTTTTGAAATCATATCCGATCTGTTCAAAGAGGAAGAATTCGCGTAAAATGAAAATGAAATATCTTGAAATACATTTTTTGTCGGTCTCCGTGAATGAGTGGCGAACTTTTCGAAGAACGGAGGAAATAGCGTGCTTCCGAACACAATGGTCGATCTTGATCGGGTAATAGCCTCAAGCCCGGTAGTGGTCCTCTGGGGTGAGCCGCTGGAACACCGTCCCGTCGACTTCGTCACGGAGAATGTGGGCCAGTTCGGCTATACTGTGCCGGAGATGGTTATGGAAGAAGTGCGTTTCGACGCCATCGTTTACCCGGAGGACAGGGAGCGCGTGCGTTCCGCCTTTCAGGATGCCTTGAGCGAAGGCCGGAACGTGCTTGTCATGGATTACAGAATTTTCATCCGATCCGGAGAGGTTCGCTGGGTCGAAGACCGGGTGACGTTTCATCGGGACGAAACGGGAAAGGCGATTCTCTACCAGGCGAGTCTCCTTGACATCACAGAAAGAAAAACGGCAGAAATCCGGCTCCGCGAGAGCGAGGAGCGCCTCGCTCGGGTGCTGTCCTCCGCCAGCGTCGGTGTCTGGGAGTATGTCCCCGAAAGGGACGAACTGATCGGAGGGGGCAGAGCCTCGCTCTTCGGAATGCATGAGGACGAGATTCCTCGTTCGCGGAAAGAGCTTTGGGACCGTATTATCCCTCCGGAGGGGCGCGAGCGGCTCGAAAATGCATGGCGGGAGGTTTGCGAGGGGAGAACCGAGTTTCTCGAGCTGGAACATAAAATACTCAAAGTCGACGGCGCCGCGGCATGGTTGCTGACGAAGGGGTTCCCCGTCAGGGACGAGGATGGACGCCTGCTCTATTTACAGGGAGTTACTGTGGATATAACACCGTTGAAGCTGGCGGAAGAGGAAGTCGTCCACCAGAACGAACGGCTTGCCCTTCTCCACGCGATGTCGATGGCTTTCATGGAGGAGCTGGACACGGGGGCGCTTATCCGGAGAATTCTCGAAAAAGCGGTGGAGCTTGTGGGATCGCCCAACGGACTTATCGGCGTAATCGAAGAGTACGGAGGATACCTCAGGAACATGTGGGGGCTCGGCCTCTACGAAGGTGTCGTAGGAAACCGCGTGCCGGTTTCCACCGGCCTTTTCGCGGAGGTGTTGAAGTCCAAAAAACGCGTGCTGGTCGATGATTATCGCGAGTATGCGGGATGCTTGGACATCGATGCCTACAAGAATATCACCACGGTGATCGCCCTTCCTCTGCACAGGGGGGAGAGCTTGTTGGGCGCCGTCGCCATTGCCTACACCGATACGGTGCGTAAGGTGGAGGAACAGCTTCTTCTGGTCCTGGACCAGTTCGCGGCTGCCGCTTCCATTGCGTTGGAAAATGCGCGGTTGTACGAAGACGCGCGCAGAGAGGTCGAGGAACGGGAAAAAACCGAAGAACGTCTGCGTTTTCATCAGGCGCTCGTGGAGGCCGCTGCGGAGGGAGCAAGTTTCCTTCTTTCCATCGAATCGGAGGAACAGGCGATATTCTTCGCCCTTCGCGCGCTCGGTCAGGCCGTGGAGACCGACGGAGTCGCTGTTTTCCGCAACAATACCGACTCGGAGGGAAGCCCGTTCGCGGAGGTGTTGGCCAAGGCGGCGATCTGCGGTAACGAAGTGAATTTCGTCCTGCCGAATCGCGTGTACTGGGCGACTGAGTTCGTTTCTATATATGAATCGCTTTCGGACGGTATGCCGTTTCACGGCACGATAGCATTTTCCGGTGCGGAGGAGTGTCGTTCCGCAATCCCGGATTCTTTTGTGACCGTCACGATGATTCCGGTGTTTATCCGCGCTCGTTTTTGGGGCGTTCTTGCGTTCTGTTTCCAGAGAGATCGCCCTCCTTTCGAGACCGACGAGATCGACGTTCTGCGAGCCGCCGCGTACAATATGGCGGCATCGGTGATTCGCTGGGAATCCGAGCGCGAAGTGAAGAAGGGGTATGATGAACTTAGAAAAACGTTCTCCGATGTGATTCGGACGATGGGGCAGATCGTAGGGAAGAAAGACCCTTATACTATCGAACATCAGGAGCGGGTAGCCGCGCTCGCTCTGGAGATCGGGAGCAAGATGGGGCTGTCCGAGGAGCGGTGCGAGGGGCTGCGCATCGCCGGCCTGGTGCACGATATCGGGAAGATCGAAATCCCCGGAGAGATTTTGAGCAAACCGGGAAAACTTTCTCCTATCGAGTTTGAACTTATCAAGACGCATGCGCGCTCCGGGTATGACATCCTTCGGGAAGTGGACTTTCCATGGCCCGTCGCCGAGATTGCGCATCAGCATCATGAGAGGCTGAACGGTTCGGGCTACCCCAGGGGCCTGAAAGGCGAGGAGATACTCCTGGAGGCGCGTATCCTCGCCGTCGCCGATGTTGTGGAATCGATGATGTCGCACCGACCGTACCGACCTTCCCTCGGTACTGAAGCCGCGCTGAAAGAGATAACGGAAAAACGCGGCGTTCTGTACGACGCGGAAGCGGTGGACGCGTGCATGTCGCTTCTTGGCGAACGCCCGGATCTCATCGTCGAAATGTAAGTGGTTCGGGGTGGACGGGAAATGATGACGCCGAAAGAGCCTGTCAGTCTTGACCAGATATTCGTTTCAAGTCCCGTTGTCGTTTTGTGGGGCGCTCCTTCGGAAGAGCGCCCCATCGAATTCGTCACGAAGAATATTGCTCAGTTCGGATACTGCGCGGCGGAACTCATGGACGGACGCGTTCGGTACTGGTCCTTGCTCCACACGCAGGACCTTGATCGCTGCCGCGAGGCTTTTCTCGCCGCTCTTCGCGGGTCGGAGGGCGAGATCCGTTTGGAATACAGGATTGTCGCCCGGAACGGAGCTGTTCACTGGATAGAGGACCGCATCGTTTTCTATAAGAATGCGGAGGGGCGGACGGTCGCCTATCAGTCGAGTCTGATCGATATCACAGAGAGAAAGTGTGCGGGAATCCGTCTCCGGGAGGGCGAGGAACGCCTGGCCCGCGTGCTAGATGCATCCAGGATCAGCGTATGGGATTACTTCCCCGACGAGGATGCGAGCGTCGCGACCGGGAGGGCCTCTCTGTACGGAAACGGCGAAGACGAAGCGCTTCTTGTCCCAAGAAAAGAGCTTTGGGACAAACTGGTTCCGCAACATCTGCGGGGAACGCTCGAAAGGAGGCTGGAGGAGCTGCTCTCGGGCGAAGCGGAGTCCGGGGAAATGGAAGTGGATATACCGGCGTCCGACGGGATGAAACTTCGTGCCGTGGTGAAAGCGTATCCGGTCCGGGATGAACATGGAAAAGTGGTTCGCATAGGGGGACTGAATATCGATGTGACTCGACTGAAACAGACCGAGTTGAGGATCGCCCGTCAGAACGAACGACTTGCGCTTTTGCACTCCATGTTTCTTGGTTTCATGGAAGAGACGGATACGGAAAAGCTGCTCGAGCGAATTCTCGAGAAAGCTACGGAGCTGGCCGGAACCGATCACGGCCGTATTTCTCTCCTTGAATCCGACGAAAGGACGTTCCTGTTGGTCCTTGGGCGGGGGTTTCTGAAAGAGATGGAGGGGGAGGCCCGCCCGAGCGATGCGGGACTTGCAGGCGAAGTGTTGCGTCGAAAAAGGCGCGTGGTGATCGAAAAGTACAACGACTTTTCCCGCCGTATAGACGACCCGCGTCTGAAGAGGCTCACCACCGTAGTCGGGATGCCTCTTTTCCGCGGAGACGTTTTTTTCGGCGTACTCTCAGTCGCCTATTGGGACGTGTTCCCGGAGATAGAGGACGAGTTTCTTTCCGATCTCGATCAGCTTGCGGCGGCGGCATCCATCGCTCTGGAGAACGCCCGCCTGTACGAGAACGCCCGCCGTACGCTCGAGGAACGAATAAGCGCGGAAGAGCAGCTTCGCTTTCATGCCCGGCTTGTCGATACCGCAGCTCGGGCTTCCAGTCTGCTGCTCTCATCCGAGAGCAGAGACGATGCGCTCTTTTGTACTTTGTTCATGCTTGCCGCATCGGTGAATGCAAGAGAAGCGGCGTTGTTTCGGAACAGCGACCCTTCGGAGGGAAAGGGTTCGGTCGAGGTCCTGGGGCGGTCGGTTCCTCCGGAGAGGAACGACGACGGGACGAGGTTGTCGAGTCTTGCTCTGAGCGACGTACCGTCGCCCGTTCTTTCCGCTCTTTCGAGAGGGGGTGCATTTCATGGGGAGCTTTCCTCTCTTGGAGTTTTCGGAAACCTCTTTTCCACGTGCGCCCCTTCGGTATGCGGCTCCTCTTCTGGTGGGGATGTCATACTGCTTCCGGTGAATCTCCGTACACGCTTCCGAGGTTTTCTCGCGTTCTGTTTCGGGGAACGCCGTTCCTGTTTCACGACCGAAGAGATAGACGTCTTGCGAGGTTTTGCATACACCATGGCGGCTTCGGTGAGCCGATGGGAGTCCGAACGCGAGGCAAAAGAAGGGTATGAAAGTCTCCGGAAGACCTTTTTCGACGTGATCCGGACGATGGGGCAGATCGTCGGGAAAAAAGATCCCTATACCATAGAACATCAGGAGCGTGTCGGGATTCTGGCGTCGGCGATAGGCGCCCGAATGCGTTTGAATGCCGAACGCTGCGAAGGACTTCGGATCGCGGGGCTGGTGCATGACGTCGGCAAGATAGAGATAGCCGGGGAAATACTGAACAAACCGGGACGCCTTTCCCCGATAGAGTTCGAGCTGGTGAAGACACATTCCCGTTCCGGTTACGAAATTCTGCGTGAAATCGATTTCCCTTGGCCCGTGGCGGAGATCGCGTATCAGCATCACGAGCGGCTGGACGGTTCGGGGTATCCGCGCGGACTCAAAGGAAGCGAAATTCTTCCGGAAGCGCGTATTCTCGCCGTTGCCGACGTGGTGGAGTCGATGGTGTCGCACCGTCCGTACAGGCCCTCTCTCGGGATCGATGCGGCGAAAGAGGAAATCGTCTCCCGAAAAGGAGTGTTCTACGACCCCGAGGTTGTGGATGCCTGCCTCGCTCTTTTAGAAGAACGTCCGGACATCATAGGCGCGTTTTAAGCAAGGCTTCTCTTCCCGCGCCGCGTATCCGCTTGGCGAAGTGCGAAGAGCGCAAGAAGGCTGACTGCCAGAAACAGCGCTACTACCAGAAAGCAGACAAGGAAACCGCGTTCCGTAAACTCTCCGGGCTGCGCACCGGGAAAGAGATTGATGAGAATTCCGGTTCCCCATTGGAAAAGAACGACGACGAAGATGACGATCATATTCATCGTTCCCAGCAGCGCTCCTGTCTTTGCCGTTTCTACCTGTTCTTTCGCCGCCGAGGCAGCCTGAACGGCGATGAGTCCGTTCGCGGCGCCGATCAGGAAACCGCATGACCCGGCGACCGACAGAGGAAGGCGCAACGCCACGGAGACCAGCAGCGCGACCCATGATACCGCGTTGAACACCGTCCAGAAGCAGACCCCGCGAAAACGGTCCTCGGGGCGCCACCAGAAACCTCCCAGAACGGCGGTTCCGATGAACATCCCCACGCTGACGAGCGATGCCCAGTTGCGCGCCGTGGTGGCCGCGACTCCGTAGGCGGTCTGGTACCAAGAGACCGCCCAGAGCCCCTGGAAAGAGAGCAGAGCCCCTGCGGAGACTGTCCAGAGGATAAGAAGCGCCTTGAGATAGCGTGAACCTTGGATGATCCTAAGGGCCTCTTTCAGGCGCGAGAGGATGGACTGCGGTTTCTGGCCTGCGGAGGGGGCGCGGCGGACGACGGGATCGAACGTTCGTTCTTTCCAAAGAAGGATGCTCATGAAGATGCTGAGCGCGGCGAGCCCGGCGAATGTCGCCGGAAGACCGAAAGAGTCCAATGCGAGCCCGAGGGGGGCGACGGATGCGACGGCGCCGAACGCGCCGACGGAGATGGTGATGCTGGAATAAAAAACGTACTTTTCCGGGGAGAACGCGCCGGCCTGGTAGACGAGGGCGCCTCCGAACATAGGAGCCAGGCCGAGTCCGGTGAACAGACGCCAGGCGCCCAGAGTCCACTCGGAGGAACGAAGCACCAGCAGAAGGGTTCCCGCCGCGGCGACCAGCATTCCGGCGGCAACAACGCGAAGCGGACCGAAACGATCATGCAGGGCTCCGGAGACCGACTGCATCACCGAGTAGGCGTAGTAGTACAGACTGGAAATGAAGCCGGTGAGCGCGGCGCTCATACCGAGCGTCGAGGCTTGCTGGGGAAGAACGACGGAAGCCGAGATCCGGAAGAAGAAAGAGAAGAAGTAGGCGCTTACCAGGCAGAGAAACAGAAAGTGCGCACGGCGCGACGATATGCGGTGCGATTCGTTGTTTGACGATGATGATCCATATGCCATGAAGAAAGTTACCTCCTTCGTCGCGGTCTTCGGGGCGTGGAACCTGGTTATCGCCCGAAAGGCGTTCGCCGCGAGCGCTTCGTTCCGCTCGTCATGCCGCATCTTACATCAAAACCGAAGAAGACGGTAGTCATGACATGTTGTGGTAGTAGTCCGATAGTCCGGCAAAGAGAACGAATGCGGCTACTGACGGAGAATCTGCGGTGTTTTTTCGTAGAATGTGCGGCGTGCACTCTTGACAGAAATCGAAGCCCGAAGTAAGATAACTCTAACCAAAAGTATGTACGCTCTTACTTAGTGATATGAAAGGAGAGAATGTCGTGCCTGTTTCGTCCCGCATCGAGGACTATATGGAGACGATCTTCGCCATAGAGATTTCCGGGCGGGAGGCGACGGTGACCGACCTCTCGAACACGCTCGGCGTTGCCAAAGCTACGGTTGTCGCCGCTGTTCGGCGTCTCGTAGCGGCCTCTCTCGCCACTCACGAACGGTACGGCGCACTAGCGCTCACCGACGAGGGAAGAAGACGCGCTCTCGATATTTATCGGCGTCACGAACATCTCACCTTTCTTTTTCACGATATTCTCGGTTTCGAACCTGAACGTGCGATGTCTATAGCCTGCGCCATGGAACACGAACTTGACGAAAAGTCGGAGGGGAGAATTCTCGGCTTTGTCGACTATCTGGTGAAAGCGCGCAGAGAAGGGCGTTCCTGGGTTAAGGATCTCCTCTCGGCGATGGGAGATGAAAGGAAGCTCCCCAGGCCGCTTTCCATGCTTCCGAACGGAGGGCGGGGTGTTGTAACCCGCGTTACGGCGGGCGGCCCCCTGCGTCAAAGGCTGCTTGAAATGGGTTTTGTCCCGGGGACCGAGGTGTGTCATTCCGGTACCGCTCCCTTGGGCGATCCGCTCGTTGTGCGAGTTCGCGGGTGCGAGGTGGCTTTGCGAAAGACGGAGGCTGTCTCCGTATGGATTTGCCCGGTCGCGGGGGAGGTTCCGGAGGCGGAATCGTCCTGCTGAACGACGAGAGAGGAGATGGGCGATATGTGTCCGATTACTGTGATGTCGGAGGGAGCGGAGGTCACTGTGGCGCGTGTGACCGGCGGCGGAGAATCTTCGAGGCGGCTTTCCGAACTGGGGTTGATTCCGGGCGCGAAGGTGCGGATAGTTCAGAACGGAGGAGGACCTCTTCTTCTTAAAGTCGGCGATTCCCGTTTTGCGCTCGGTCAGGGGATGGCGCTTAAAGTTTTCGTGGACGGAAACTGTTAGGAGGAAAGCTCAAGGACCGGAAAGGTCCTTTTTTCAGGTTTTTCAAAGAGTTAGAGAATGAAAACAAAGAACGGAGGAGTATCATGGGTTTTTCATGCAGTTGTTCCGGCGGAAGTGAAAAAGCGCTCAGCACTCTTGAAATCGGAGAGGGAGGGATAGTGTCCAAGATCGTCGGCGACGGAAGCCTCAAACGTCGTATTCTTGAGATGGGGTTGGTTCCGGGAACGCAGATACGCGTTGAACGCAAGGCGCCCTTCAACGATCCGGTCTCCGTGTGGTTCAGAGGATATGAGTTGAGTCTGCGTGTCGACGAAGCGAATGCGGTGCTCGTTCGTCCCTCGGGATGCGCATCCTGTCCGGAGGGGTCCCGATGAGCTGGACGATCGCGCTCGCCGGGAACCCCAATACTGGGAAAACGAGTCTTTTCAACGCCCTCACCGGTTCCAACCAGCATGTGGGCAATTGGCCCGGAGTGACCGTCGAGCGGAAGGAAGGGCGTTTCCGTTCCTCCGGCGAGGAAGTGACGGTGGTCGATCTCCCGGGTATTTACAGCCTGGGAGCCGCATCGCTCGACGAAGAGATCGCGGCCGACTATCTGTTGCGGAATCGTCCCGACCTTGCCGTCGTGGTGGCGGACGCCTCCAATCTTGAGCGCAGTCTCTACCTGGCGGTGCAGATGCTGGAGATCGGTACCCCGCTCGTTCTGGCGCTGAACATGATGGACATGGCTGTGGAAAAAGGTATTCTTATCGATGCGGCGAGGCTTGGCGCGCTTCTGGGCGTTCCGGTCGTGCCGACCGTCGCCCGCAGGAAGGAAGGAATCGAAGAGTTGAAGGAGCGGATCGTTCTCTCTCTTCGGGAGAAAAGATCTTCTTCTTCGTTTTCCCTCCCGTACGGAGAACGCTTGAATCCGTTGTTCGACGCGCTCGAATCATTCCTGACCGGGCGGCCGGAACTCATCCCGGGCCTTTCCGCCCGCTCCGCGGCTGTGAAGTTTATCGAGGGAGATGCGGCTCTTCTTGCCGCTGCGGAGAGCAAAGGTCTCCGTAAAGAGATGGACGCTCTCTTCGCGGAGAGAGGACGTAAAGTGGAGGAGGAGCTGGGGTACGATCTTCAAACGGCCGTCATAGAGAGGCGATGGGGGTTTGTTTCCGGTGTAACCGCCGAAGCGGTGAAGCGCGATCTCTCGCTCAAGGCCCGTCTGACGCTCTCCGACCGAATCGACCGCGTGGTGACTTCGAGGGCGCTGGGCCTGCCGCTCTTCTTCTTGGTTACTTGGGCGGTCTTTCGTCTGACGTATGCGCTTGGCGACCCCTTGGTCGAAATCCTGGAGGGAGTGTTCGAATCTCTGGGGAAATGGTCGGGCGAGCTTCTTGCGGGGGCCGGTTTTTCGGAGATAGTCTCGTCCTTCGTTCAGGACGGGCTCGTAGGTGGACTCGGTTCAGTCGTCGTCTTCTTTCCCCATATCTTCATCCTCTTCGCTTTTATCGCCTTGCTGGAGGATTCCGGGTATATGGCGCGAGGAGCCTTCGTTATGGACAGGGTCATGCACCTGATGGGGCTGCACGGCAAGAGCTTCATCCCCATGCTCATGGGATTCGGCTGCAACGTCCCGTCGATGATGGCGACTCGTATTCTCGAACAGCCGAGAGACAGGATGATCACGCTGCTCGTGCTGCCGTTCATGAGCTGCTCCGCGCGTCTGCCCGTTTTCGTCCTTTTCGCCGGAGTGTTCTTCGGAGCGTATGCGGGGACGGTCGTCTTCTCTCTGTACGTTCTGGGAATCCTCGTGGCGGTGCTCGCCGCCAAGGCGCTGGGCAGTACGCTCTTCAAAGGGGAGTCGTCGCAGCTTGTCATGGAGCTTCCTCCGTACCATGTGCCCTCCCTCTCGATGGTGCTGCGCCACGCGTGGGAGCGGGGTTTTCTCTTCCTTCGGAAGGCGGGGACGTTCATTCTCCTCTCCGTGATCGCCGTTTGGGCTCTGGCAAGCTTCCCCTGGGGTGTCGAGTACGGATCCTCCGAGAGCGTCGTCGGCCGTCTCGGGCATGTTTTAGCGCCTCTTTTCGCACCCGCAGGCTTCGGCTTCTGGCAGGCCGCTGTTGCGCTCTTCTTCGGTTTCCTCGCGAAAGAGGTTGTTGTGGGAACGTTGGGCGCGCTTCTCGGCTCGGGCGAGGCCGGACTCGCGGCGGCCCTTCCCGCGTTGTTCACGCCGCTTTCCGCGTACGCTTTTCTGGTGATGACCCTGCTGTACGTTCCGTGCGTCGCGGCCGTGGCCGCCTTTCGCAGAGAAACCGGGAGCTGGGGGTGGACGTTGTTCATGATCGCCTACACCACGCTTGTCGGGTACGGCGGGGCTGTGTTGGTGTATCAGGGCGGGAAACTCCTGGGGCTGGGGTAGGTATTTCTTCATCGGCATTTTTACTGAAACGCTCCGCCGCGGACCCCCTTTTCAGAAGAAACGGGGGTCCGTCTCGTTTCGATATGGTACAATACGCGATGTCCGAAAAAGGGCGCCGCTATGTCTTCGGAGCCCTTCGGCGCTGTAGCGAAAGGAAGATGTTTCCATGCCGTTTTCTTTTTCTTCGATCTCTCTGGAGAGGGCGGATGAGTATCGGCGGCTTTACTCCAAGTCTCCCCGGAAATCCGCATGGTACTCTTTCGGAAGCCTCTGGGCGTGGCGAAATATCTACGGTTTCGAGTGGGCGTTCGAAGAGGAAGTCTGCTGGATTCGTACGCGGAACGGCGCTTTGTGGGCCCCGGTGGGACCATGGAACGATATCGATTGGAAAAAAGCGCTTCCTCGCCTTTTCCCCGAGGGGAGAGTCTTTTTTTATGTGCCGGACGGTCTTGGCCGCCTCTGGAGGGATACCTTCCGCGGAAGAGTGACGATAGGAGAAGACCGTTCGCAGTGGGAGTATCTCCATTCGCTCCGCGAGCTTGTCGAGCTGAAGGGAAATCGCTTTTCCCGGAAGAGAAGTCACTTCGTCCAGTTCGTTCGGAAGTATCCCTTCCGGTATCGTTCTCTGGAAGGGGATGCGATCCAGGAGGTTCTGGAAGGTCAGGCTCTCTGGATGAAAGAACAGCCCGCCTCTCCCGCTCTCGAAAGGGAGGATGTCGCGGTTCGCGAACTTGTCGCCCAACGCGGTTTTATTCCCGGACTTCTTGCGGGGTTTATCGAGGTCGGAAACTGTCCTGCGGCGTATACTATAGGAGAAGCGCTCGACAACGAGACGATCGTGATCCACTTCGAGAAGGCGCTGAGGCGCTATAGCGGGGCGTATCAAGCGATAAACAGGATGTTTCTGGAGAAAACCGCGGGCTCGTTCACCTTGGTGAACCGCGAAGAGGATATGGGCGACGAAGGGATGCGGGTAGCGAAGATGTCCTATCACCCGGTGGATTTTTTAAGGAAGTGCACGCTCTCATGGTTTCCCGAGTGAACAATGCCCCAGTTCGGCTTCATCCGAGGGGCTTTACCATGATAGAGGTACTCGTCGTCGTGGCGCTCTTCGGTATTATCGCGGCCGTCGCGCTCGCTCCGGCCGTGGCGGTTGTCCGGCGTTTCGAGGATGTTCGCGCCGAGGAGGCACGGGAGCAGCGCATGACGTATTTCTTACGAAGAATACCGGACGAATTACGTGCTTCTCCGAAGGAATTTATCGATGGTCCTGCGGTTGTGCTTGTTCGCAGAGATGTTCTTGGAGGAGCCGCCGATGATCGCCTCGCGTTTTGGAGCGACCGGGGAGAGGAGCCCGGAGTCCGTGCGATTCGTCTTTTCCAGCCCGGTGCGGGAAGAACCGGAGACCCGGGAGTGTATCGATGGGTTCTTCCGTTGCAGTCTCCGAACACGGTAAATTGGGAAATGCTCGATCCTCGGGAAGGGCGTCTGCTTTTTGCGGGGGCCGAATCCTTGAGATTCGCAGTGCTTGAATTCGATTCGAGCGAGTGGAGCGACGAGTATTCCGGGCCTCGTCCGAGAGGTATTCGAATAACGGTGAAAACGGGAGAGGAGGAGTTCGTCCATGAAGACTGGCTTCCTCCTCGATAGACCTTACCGCAGAAAAAAAAGCGGCATGGTACTTCTCTCCGTGCTGCTGATAGCCGTTTTTCTTGTTTCCGCATCCACGGGTTTCGCTGTGTTCGCGCGGCGGACCATGAGACGTTTCGACAGAGAACAGAGGGCGTTCACCGCCCGCATGCTCTCCGAGGTAGTATTGGATGCTGCGAAGGCGATTCTCTCGATGCACATGGGCAAAGCCCACTCGGCGGGAGACGAACTCTTTGCCTCGCGCAGGTTCGAGTTTCCGGATATCGGGGTGGTCGTGACGATGAAGATCGACCCTCTTGACGACAAGATCCCTCTAAATAAACTTTTTTTACCTGACGGTAAGACTCTTCGGCGCGAGATAGAGGTTCCGTGGGCCGGCATATGGCGGGAAGTCGGAGCCGAACATCTGGAAACTACGATTCTCGATTTTTTAGACAAGGATACCGAGCCACGACTGGGAGGAAACGAGAAACCGAATTTTCTGAACCGTTCGCTTCTTTCCTTGGAAGAACTCCTGCTCGCCCCGGGAGTAACTCCGGAAATACTTTCCGGTTTCGGAGGAAGGCCGGGTGTCCGATCTTTGGCTACGGTATGGTCCTCGGGCAAGATCAATCTCAACACAGCTCCCGTAGAGGTTCTGTCTATTCTGGAAGGACTGGACGGAAAACTTGCGGTACAGATAGTCGACAGAAGAACGGAAAAGCCTCTGGAATCGATAATCGATCTTGCAACGATGCCGGGCTTTCCGGTGGACGCTGTGCCTAAACTGATGAACCTGGCTACGTTCAGGAGCGACTGGTTTCGTGTATCCTTCGATGTCCTTTTCGAGGATGGCGAGATTCTCACGTTCCGGAGTATACTGAACGGAAAGCCGTTTGCATGGAAAACAGTCCGATGGGAGGAGCCGTAGATAGGACCGATGCAGATATCCACATATTTTTTAAAGCGCCCGGAGGGCTGGATTTCTCTTTCATCCTCTGTTCCGTCCGTGGAAAATAGGGCAACGGAATCCGTGCCGTCCGGAGGGGCTTTGCTTCTTTCCCCTCTCAGAACGGCGTCTGTTCATTCTTTCTCATTTTCTTTCAGGTCTGCCAACGACGTTCGAAATGCTCTTTCTCTCCGATTTCGCCCTCTTCTGTCGGGGGAGGAGGATGTGGAGATAGTTCCGCTCTTCACGGGAAGCAATAAGGGCGGTTCGGACGGCGTGGCTCTTTGTATTTGCGGAGCGGAGATTCCTGGTGACGAACCGGGGTTTTCGTTGCAGAGCAACGTTGTTTGGCCGCTGCCGCTGGCTCTCGCCGCCGCAGTGAAGGGCGAAGGAGGGGCAGTGTTTCGCGATGATTATGTGTGCGCCTCTGCTTTTTTCCGAAACGGTTTGCCGGTGTTTATCCGTACCAGGCCGTCCGTTCCCGATGACGGCGGTATCGACGCGGAAGCGCGCAGGATTGAGGAGTACGCCGCCGCAATAGGAGTCGAGCTATCGCCGGAAGGTATATGGCGCTCTTCGCAAACGGAAGCGCTATTGGATTCGGCGCGAGAGACGGTAAAACAATTTCCCAGGCTGCTGGAGCTTAATATTTCACGCCCGGCTCTTGCGGCTTCGCTTGCACGAGAGCGTACAGCGCGGATGCTTTTGAAAATCCTCGGATGGACAGCAGCGGCAGGGTTTTTTTTAAGTATTATTCAGTTCTCGTTATTATTTCAACTGCGCGCATCTCTGGAGAGCTTTTCCAAAGAAGGCGCATCGCTCTATAGAGAAGTTCTCGGCCAGAACGAACGGATCGTGGACCCTCTTTCACAGGCTCGAGGAAAGCTCGCGGAACTTAAAGGACAGGGAAAGACGGAGAACACTTTATCGCGCATGCTTTCCCATCTAGGAAGAACGTGGCTTGACGGCGATCAAAGAAAAGGAGATTTTCCGATACTCGAACAACTGCGGTATACGGGCGACGGGGCCGATATCACTGGAACCGCCGAGAAAATGGAATCGATACAGGCCTTACGGACAAACGCGGACGGAGGCGGGTATCGCGCCACTCTCGGGGATATTCAGCAAATACCGGGCGGAGGTCTTCGTTTCACACTCTCATTGAGGAGGGATTCGCAGTGAAGTTCTCCTCATTTTTCTCGAATTCTTTTTTTGATACGTTCTTTGGAGGGTTGGACAACTCTTCATGGAAGAAGAAGGCATTTTTTTTATTTCTTTTTGCGCTTTTGGCTTGGGGCGCCGCATTTTCTTTTTGGAGCGACGCCGAAGAGCTTCGCCTTCGCCGTTCTTTGCAAAGAGCCAGGTTCAACGACCTAGTGACCATGCTTCGCGAATATTCGGCTCTCAGGGCGACGAGCGCCGCTACCGGAGCGAACGCTCCTCTGGAAAAGGTAGCGGAAGGAGAGCTGCTGACCGTGATTTCAAACGTGGTAAGCGATCTGGGTTTACGTTCGAATATGGTCAGTCTGAGTACCGCAGCGGCGAGGGGGGGGCGGAACGCTGTTTCCATTACTCTTGAGGGACTTTCCGCCGAAAATTTCGCGATGTTCCTCCAAGAGATGGACAGGCGGGGTATCGCGGTCTTTTCCGCAGACCTCAGGGCTGTACGGGTAAGCGAGGAGAAACGGACTCTTACGGTCTTCCTCTTGCTGGGGGGCGCATCATGAGACGCTTTGTTTCCGCACTGCTGATCACGTTCGTCGCGCTTGTTTCCTTTTCGGGCGGACTTTACTTTTTCTTCCCTAGAGACGCCGCGCTTGCCTTTTTCTGGCGGAAGGGAGTGCTTGCCGCCTCACAAAAGGGAGTGACGCTGGAAACTGCCGCTCTGGGAGTAGAGGGATATCTTCCATTCCGTATCGTTTTTCGAAATGTACGGGTCGCCGCCCCCGTAGCTTCGATGGAAGCGGGGGCAATGACCGTCTCTCCGCGTTTCGTCGAAAGCCTGTTTTCTTTTGCTCCGACGGCGGAGATCAACTTCGAGTCGCTATCTTTGAACCTTCCGCTCCCTGGACAACCTCCGCTCGTCTTTTCTTCGTATTCTTCTATCGCGAGTTTGCTCTCTTCGGGAGTTCGTCTTGCCGAAATTCGAACTGCGGGAGACTTGCAGGTGGCAGGGGAAATGACGGTCAACCTTCATACGCTGAAGCTCGACGAGGCGGATATCTCCATCTCCGGCGAACGGACCGCCCTGCTCGAATATGTGAAAACTATGCTTCCGTTGCAGAGGGAAGCGTCGGGAACATGGACGCTGAAAAGAAAAGGAGGCGAGAACAAGTGAACATGAGAGGTCGTTCTTCATTCATGAGACGTCCTGTTCGTTTTTCATCCCGTCTGAGGATGGAGCGTTTCGGGATCCTCTGTTTCCGATTGACGGCCGTGGCTATTTTTTTCGGGATGTTTGGATATTGGGCTGCGGCGGCCTTGGGAGAATTTCTTTTCACGGAGGAGTTGCGGGGGACCCGTCGGCTCCTCTCGGTTTCTCCGTCTGCATCCGTTCGTCCCGAAAACGCGGGAGCGCGCCCTTTGACGTTGAAGGAATTCGTCGGAGGAGATCCTTTTCTGGTTCATGTGCCTCCTGTCGAGGATGAGAGTCGAGAAATTACCGCAGGCGAGCTGTATGATCTGGAAGGCATTCGTCTTACGGGGACGATTCCGGGGATCTCGGTCTGGATTCAGGAGGAAAAGAAACCGCAGACGATCATCCTGAAAGGGCAGATGATAAAAGGGTATGAGCTGGCAGCCGTGGAGGATGATCGGATCATCCTCCAAAAGGGGCAGGCAACGTTGACCGTGCTACTGCGCTATAGTGCGAAGCCCGCAAACGCGAAAACCGCCCCTGCGACAACAACGAGACCGACACAGAGAGCGGTTGCCGCAGCTCGTCCCGGACAGCAAGGCGCGATTTCCAGAGAGATGGTGAATCAGTTGCTGATGGACCCTCTGGAAGAAATGAAAAAATTCCGGCTCCGTCCGAAGTTCGACGGAGAAATGGCGCAGGGAGTCGAGGTACAGTGGCTCGACGATAAAAGCATTCTTACCTCTCTCGGAGTGAAAGCCGGAGATGTCGTGCAATCCGTTAACGGGGTGCAGATTCGGAATATGGGGGACATCGTGAACGTCATCAATTCTCTCATGAGCGGCAACACATTCGATGTTCAGGTTGTCCGGGAAGGAAAACCCGAAATGTTGAACTATAACATTCGATGACCGACGGGTGGACTTTATGAAGCGAAGAGGTGCGTTTACGCTTCTCGAGGTTATGGTGGCAATTGCAATCCTGGGTCTATCCGCAGCCGGCGGCCTCCGTCTGCTTACGATCTCCGCCCGATTGCTTGAAGATGTTCGCGCAGAACGTCGCAGTCTTTCGCTGGCGCGTACTCTCTGGTTGACGGCCGCCGCCGGAAAACTGGATGAGCACGGGAGAGAGAACGATTTCACCTGGGAAACCAAGTCGTTCACCTTTGAGCGTCAGCCGGATGTGCCGGAAGGATTTTCCTGTCGAAAAGTAGTACTCGTTCAAGGGGATACAACTTCGTCGCACTTCAAAAAAGACAATGACGCATTCGTTTTTTACCTTCCGGACATAAAGAATAAAAAGGAGAGAATAGAATGACACGCACCGTTCGATTGCTCGTAGCTTTGGCTGTTATTTTGCTTATTTTTGCGTGTGCGCCTCTTTTCGCCCAGGCGCCCGAAGCGGAAACCTCGGCGGACGACGAGTTCGCTCTCCTTGAATCGGCGAGATTGATGCGTGCTTCAGGGAATGTTCGGTTCAATTTCCAGGATGTCGAGATGGTGAAATTCGTCCGTTTTATGGCCGAACTGCTTCAGGAGAACCTGGTGCTTCCACCCGAAGTAAAAGGCTCTATTTCGGTTATCTCCCCCAAACCCGTGCCTCTAAGAGAAGCGCGTCAGGTGCTGCTCTCCGTGCTTGAGATGAATGGTTATACCCTTCAATCCGTAGGACAGTTCAGTAAAATTATACCTCTTCAACCTGGAGCTTCAGCTGAGAGCGACGTAAGAAGTGGCAGGATAGGACCTGGAGAAGGGGAACAAACGGTTTCGCAAGTTGTCCCGCTAAACTACGTGACGGCGGACTTTATTATTCAAGCAGTGATTCAAGCCTCTGGAAAGACCGTCGCCGTGCAGTCCGTAGGAAGGGGAAACGACATCCTGCTTACGGGACGGGCCACTGATGTAAACAGAGCAGTAAGCGTCGTTCAAGCGCTTGACAGACCGGATAAGATTTTCAATTCGCGAACCGTGAAGATCCAGTACGCCGCCCCCGAAATGATCGCAGGGCATGTGTCCGAACTCGCCAAAATTCCGGGGAGTCCGGTCTTCGGTCTGGCCGTGGTTCCCGACATACCCGGCAGACAGATCGTTCTCGCCGGCGAAGAGCGGGAAATGCGTCAGGCATTGAAGATCATCGCCGAGCTGGACGTTGTGCCGAAGGCAGGGGAACTGCATATCTATCAATTGCAGAATGCGGACGCCAATGTAGTGGCGGAGCAGCTGACCAAAATTCTTACAGCGCAGGCAGCTACGGGAAAACTCGTTGCGTCCGTCGTACCCGATATTCCCTCGAACAGTCTTATAATTGCCGCATCGCCGACGAACTTCCAGGCGATGGCGGAGATCATCAAAACTATCGATACACTTCCCAGGCAGGTTCTTATACGCGGACTCATCGCAGAGGTCAACCTGACGAAACTTGATAACGCGGGTATAGACTGGGCCACTTGGGGCGGTACGGTCGCAGGAGACGCCGTCATCGCCGGGCAGATGAACATGGGCGGAGCCGTCCCCGGTACGATCATCGACTGGTTCAGGGAGCTTTCCCAGACGCAGGAGCAGTATCGGACGGGTACGGACTCGCAGGGTAATCCCACATACGGCCTGAAAACGACGCACAAGGGCATGGGGCTCGTGTACGCGTACCTTGACTTGCTGAAGAAGTTCGATGCGATCAACGTGCTCTCGATGCCCCGCCTCATGTGCACGAACAACCTTCCAAGCGAGCTTCAGGTGGGGCAGGTCATTCCGCAGCTCAAAGGGAAGCTCTCCGATGTCAGCAGCGCGAGTTCGGTACAGAGCAGCTACGAATACAAGGATACAGGACTCATATTGAATGTGACCCCGTCGATCAGAAGCGGCAATCTTGTCGCGCTCGACGTTGAACAGATCGTTGAAGAGGTTCTCACCGCGATGACCTCCGAGACTCCGGTGACTTCGAAGAGAAAGATAAAGACGAACGTCATGGTCGCTTCGGGCAACACCCTCATCCTCGGGGGCCTTATCAAGGAGGCGGAAAAGAGCATCAAGAGCCGCGTCCCCGGTCTTTCCTACATACCGCTCGTCGGAGGTCTCTTCTCCCGCTCCGTGAAGCAGCGGGAGAAGATCGAACTGATGATTTTCCTCACTCCGTACATCCTCGAGACCCCGCAGGAAGCCGAAGAGATGACCCGCGAGATCATCGCAGGGGAACATGGCCCGAGCGCGCCGGAGAAAAGTTTATGGGAGCGGATGGAGAAAGAGTACCGCGACTCTGTGAAGAAGCAGTCCAAGTGACGGAAGGTGGAGAAGCATTGACTATCGCGAAACTCCCGGATGTTGAGCAGATAGCGCCTCTGATTAGAGGGAAAGTAAGCCTCGACGCACTGAAGGCCGCCGGCATCCTTCCTCTTCGGGAGGACGAGGAGCGCATCGTCGTGGGGCTCTCTTCGCTGGAGGCGTTCCCGAATGCGCAGGTGCTGGCCGCCTCGTTCGGCAAGGAGGCGGACTGGGAGATTCACTCCCGCGAGTCGATGGATGTCGTGCTCGGTCGCCTCTACGATCTTCGCGGAGGCGTGGGCGACGATACGCTCTCCGCGATGACGGGCATCGACGACGACGACGATCTTTTGCGCGAGGACGTTCAGAGCGACTCTGTGGACGTCCCGGTTATTAAACTGGTGAACGGTCTTTTCCGCGAGGCATTGAAGATCCGCGCTACGGACATCCATGTGGAGCCGTGCGAAAACGAAGTTCTCATCCGTTTCAGAGTGGACGGAGTGCTTCACGACAGGCTTCGGCTTCCCCGAAATCAGCAAGCGCCTTTGACCAGCCGCATCAAGGTCATGGCCAGAATGGACATCGCGGAACGCCTCGCTCCGCAGGATGGGCGCATCGGTATCACCGTCGGCAAACGCGCGGTGGACATCCGCGTCAACTCCATTCCGGTGCAGCACGGCGAACGGATAGCCCTTCGAATTCTGGACAAAGGGGCAGGTTTGCTCTCTCTCGAACAGCTGGGCATGGACGCCGTCTCCAGGGAGGCGATGGAGCGACTCATCCAGACTCCGCACGGGCTCATTCTGTTTACCGGCCCTACCGGGTCGGGAAAGACGACGACGCTGTACGCCATTCTTCAAGCGCTTGCCAAGCCGACGGTGAACATCATCACCGTCGAAGACCCGATCGAGTACGCCGTCCCCGGCGTCGGCCAGATTCAGGTGAACGAAAAGGCCGGCGTAACGTTTCCATCGGCCCTTCGCTCCATCCTGAGACAGGACCCCGATATCGTCATGATCGGCGAAATGCGAGACTACGAAACGGCCCATATCGGGGTTCAGGCCTCCCTGACAGGACATCTGGTGCTTTCGACGCTCCACACCAACGACTCGATCTCCGCAGTCGTACGTCTCATCGACATGGGGATAGAACCCTACCTTGCTGCGGGATCGCTTCTCGGAGCCATAGCCCAGCGTCTTGTGCGGACCGTCTGCCCGGAATGCGCCGAGCAGTTCGACGCACCTCCGCTTTTCCGGAAGGAAGGAATCACGAAGGTAACGCGGGGAAGAGGATGCCCCGCGTGCATGGGAACCGGTTTCAAGGGGCGAGTCGGTCTGTACGAGCAGTTTCTTTTGGACGACAATCTCCGAGAGGCGGTCGCCTCCAACCTTCCTCAGTCAAGAATACGCGCCGAAGCCCGTAAACACGGTTTTCGCACTCTCTGGGAACTCGGACTCGACGCCCTCCGCCAAGGAAGAACCTCACCGGAAGAACTGCTTCGCGTCGTCTCCGCAGGCGAGTTTTCGTCGGACGAAGGGGGAGACTGATCAATGCCTTCATATCGTTACTCCGCGTACGATACTGCGGGCAAGCTCCGCAAGGGGATTATCGACGCTCCGTCGAGCACGAGAGCTGGGGAGCTTCTCGCAGATCAGAACCTGGTCGCGGTTGAGATCATCGAAGGGGCGGCCGAATCGGTAAGAAAAGGCAAAGTTTTCGGCCTTGCGTATCACTCTCTTTTCTGCAAAGGTCTCGCTTCCTACCTCAACAGGGGAGTTCCGCTTGCGGAGGCCCTGCGTTTTCTCAGCCGTCACTCTTCGGATCGTCGTGTCGCAGCGGCCTGCCTCCACCTGCATGAGAGCGTGCAGGCGGGGAAACGTCTCTCCGGGGCCTTGGAGGAGACCGGTCTTTTCCGTGACGATCTCGTTCGCATCGTCGATTCCGGAGAACGCACATCTGCCTTGAGCGGAGTTCTCGACCAAGTGGCCAAGCAGTACGCGATGGAAGACAAACAGCGGCGGAAGATCCGTTCCGCTCTCACTTATCCCGTCGCTATGACTGTTATCGGCGTCGGCGTCGTCGTCTTTCTGTTGACGTACGTCGTCCCGAAACTGACGGAGCTTTTTACGGATATGGGGCATCAGTTGCCTCTTCCTACGCGTATGTTGCTGGCGATAACCGGATTCCTTCGCTCATGGGGAATACCGTTGCTTCTCGCGCTCCTTCTCCTTTTTTTCTATGTACGGCGCAGGAAGAAGAAGTTCACACTCCCGTTCTTCCGGAGGGTACGCGAGAACATCACTCTTTCTCTTGTGATGTCCCATCTAGGTACCCTGCTTTCGGCGGGAATCCCTTTGGTTCAGGCGTTGAACATGGCCGCTTCGATGGATTCCAACTCCGCCCGATGGCAGGAGACCGCCCGTCTTGTCAAAGAGGGTTTCCGATTCGACCGGGCGCTTGAAAAACAGGGCGCTTTCTCCGAAGAGGTGATCTATATCCTTCGGATCGGAGAGATGGGCGGCGATCTACCGGGGGCGATCAAGCAGGTCTCAGAAATGAATTGGGAGGAAGCGCTCGAAAGCATGGAACGTCTTTCTACTCTGGCGGAGCCGATACTGGTGCTTTTTTTGGGCTTCTCCGTAGGTTTTGTTGTGCTCGCGATATTGCTTCCAATATTCGAGCTGTCCAGCCTGGCCGGTTAGAATGAATTTTTCGTAAAGGAAATGGAGGAAGAAAACATGAAATTTCGTTTCGGAAGCACACGGAGAAAAGGGTTCACCCTCGTCGAAGTACTCGTGGTCGTCGTCATCCTTGGTCTTCTCGCCGCCCTCGTGGCCCCCAGGGTAGTCGGGCAGGGAGAAGAGGCGAAGCGGACCGCGGCCTCGGTGCAGATCCGAGAGATCGAGCAGGCTTTGGAAATGTACAGGCTCGATAACAGCATGTACCCCACGACGGCGCAGGGGATTGAAGCTCTTGTGAACAAACCCTCTACGCCGCCCGAACCGCGCCGGTACCGTCAGGGCGGGTATATACGACGACTTCCCGTCGATCCGTGGGGAAATCCGTACGTGTACCGCATGCCCGGCGATCATTCGGAATTCGATCTCTTCTCGAAAGGACCCGACGGAGAAGAAGGCGGCGAGGGCGCAGGGAAGGATATCGTCAACTGGGAGTAGACGCCTCCTACTTCCGAACATTTAGCCGAGCAGGTCGCCTCCTTTAGATGAGGCGACTTTTTCTTAATCTCCTTGCGTACGATGTTCAACTCCTCGGGAAGTGTGATAGAATGTTTCATCGTTATCCGTGTATTTTCGATGCTCGACGCTGTAATTTCAACATTTCTCATGCTTTTTACAAGATCGGGGGGCGCAAATGAGTACGATGAGAGTTACGACAAGGGTTCGACGGGATGATCAGGCTGTTGTGACCGAAGCCCGGGGATACGAGCTTGTCATGGATCAGTCGAAGAAAAACGGCGGTTTGGAAAATACGTTGAAACCTATGGAGGTACTGCTCGCTGCACTCGGAGGGTGCATCACCATGGTCGCCAAGGGACAGGCGGCGCTCAAAGGAGTCGACATCCGCGAAATCTCGCTGAACATCGAAGGGGAGTACGATTCCGACGGTTTCTCGGCGATCGCGATTCGGGCGAACGTAGCGTCTTCCTCGTCGAAAGAAGCGATAGAGGAGTTTCTTCACCATGTGGAGAGCGTCTGTCCGGTAAGCAACTCTCTGAAAGCACACATTTCGATGGAGGTGGTGCTCGAATAGAAAATCCCGACATGAAGATGCCGTTTCCGCGAGAGACGGAGTGCGCACGCCCTTTCCGAGAGTGAAATTTTTGGATGAAACAGGAGGGATAGTATGGCTTTTCTAGAAAATTTCGGTCTGACCAACGCCACGGACATCACCACGGGAATGCTGATGCTTATAATGATCGCATACGCTCTTGGAGACATTATCTCCTACAAGACGAAGGCAGTCTTCTCCATGATCTTCGTCACGGGATTCATCTTTCTCATAGGCTTCTGGATCGGGTTTCCCAAGAACATCTTCCAGGCCACCGGCGCCTTCGCATACGCCGCTGTGAGCCTTCCGTTCATCCTCGTCCACATGGGAACCCTGATGAAGCTGAAAGACATCAAGCAGGAGTGGAAGACTGTGATCATCGCCTTCACAGGGCTTGTCGGCCTCTCGCTCGGTCTTTTCTTCATAGCGGGCCCCATCATCGGCAGAGAGATGTCACTTACCGCAGCCGGTCCCATTTCCGGAGGTATCGTCGCGACCATCATCGTATCGGAAGCGGCGAAGAAAGTCGGGCTTGAGCATCTTGCAGTCTTTGCCACTTTGTTGCTTGTTCTGCAGAACTTTGTGGGACTTCCCATCGCCTCGCTCTGCCTGAAATCGGAAACAAAACGCCTTCTGGAAAAATTCCGCAAAGGCGAAGCCGAAGGAACGGCCGCCGCATCCGCCGCGAAGAGCGACCCGGAGACCCCAAGCCTGAGAATATTCCCCGCCCTCCCCAGACCGTTGCAGACCCCTTTCGTCCTTCTCGCGAAGACGGCCATCGTCTCCTGGATAGCGCTTTTCGCAGCGCAGCATTACAACGCCATGGTTATCGAGGCGGGAATGTCCTATCTGCAGATCCATAAATTCGTCATCGCGCTCATCATGGGCATTCTCTTTTACGAAACCGGTTTTCTTGAGCACAAGGTCCTCGATAAAGCCAACGCCATGGGGTACGCCATGTTCTTCTGCCTCATCTTCGTCTTCGTCAGCCTTCCCCAGGCAACCCCGGAACTTGTCCGTTCGTTGGTATTTCCCGTCGTTCTTTCCTTCGGCATCGCGCTTGTCGGAATCGTCGGATCGACGTTCTTCACGTCGAAGCTCCTGGGGTATACGTGGGCGATGGCTACCGCCATCGGAGTTACCTGCCTTTTCGGTTTCCCGGCGACTTTCATCATCACCGACGAGGTAACCACTGCCGGATGCTCCAACGCGCAGGAGAAAGAGTTCTGCATGAGCCATCTTCTTCCGAAGATGCTCGTCGGCGGGTTTACCACGGTCACCATCGGATCGGTCATCCTTGCCGGGTACCTCGGTCAATTTATCGAGGCTCTGGCGAAGTAGACCGTACGCTCTCGAAGGAGCTGTTTTTTTCTCGGGCGGAAGCTCACGCACTCGAGTGCGGCGGCCGAGTGTGTTCTTTTCTACCGAGGGCTTCTTTACGAAGCGGCATGAGAGCCGTACAGAGGGCCGGGAATCCGCCACTGTACGGCTTTTCCGTCTTTTCTGAAGTTGCGGGCGCGTATTGTCCGCCGCCCTTGCTGCGAACGGGGAAAGTGCGTATCATTACGATACGGTCTTTCGACCGTACGGAGGTATCTCTTACGGGGGAGAAGGAGGGGTATTCATGAAAAGAAGATGTATCGGAATGCTTCTTGCGTGCGCTCTTTTGGTCGCGATGCCGCCGCAAGGAGCGTCGCACGCTGCCGAAACGGCTCTCTCCGTTGTCGGAGGCGAGCCGATGATCTATCTGTGCGACAACGGAGACAGGATTGTCGTTCGATACTACACGCTCTCCGACGAAAGTCTCCGCTTCGTGAAGGTTCTTTTTCCCGACGGGACGGAATACACGCTACCCCAGGTGCTTTCCGCCTCGGGAGCCCGCTACACGGACGATATCGAACTGCTCTGGTGGGTAAAAGGGGACGACGCCTACGTCGAAAAGCGAAACGAGGCTGGAGAATGGAAGCAACTCTACACGGAGTGCAGCTTCAAACCTTGATGCTTGATTCTATGGAGTAAACGAAGAAGCTCCCTGAAAACCTTCCCCGAAAAAAGACGGAAAGGCGGCAAGGGAGCTTCGTGTTTTCGAAACCGTGCCCGAAACTTGCGATAACATGGCGTACAGAGCCGCAGTACAGGCGTTCTCAAAGCGCTTTCTTCGGCGCCGACGCCCGTTCGCCGCTCTGCGGATCGAACTGAATTCAGCAGAGGAGGAGTGCGTCCATTTTTTTACGGAGTTCATCCCATGAAGGAACTCCCCTGAAAAGCACTTTCCCTTCGAAAATCCATGTCGGTTCGGCCCGTATATTGAATCGGACCAAGTCGAAGAACCAGAAGAAGCATCTGGGGTCGTAGATGTTCGTCTCGACACTTTCACCAAAATGGCGCCGAATCTCGCCGAGCAGCTCTCCCACCGCCGCACGGGCGGCTGCCTGCGGGAAGGAGGACATCTCCTCGCTTCCGTACAGGAAGTTGCTTCAGCACACCGAGGACATCGGTTTTTCCATGTAAATCTTGAGTCGACGCGGCATTGCAAACCTCCTATAAAGTATCCGAGACCAGCGTGTCGTACTCCACCGCCCGGTACTGCGCATACTTCTTCCCGGTGACGCTGATCGCCGCAGGAGGGCAGAACGCGACGCATCGCTGACATACGACACACCGGTCAAGAAACCGGGGGTATTCCTCCATGACGATGTTCTTTGCCGGGCAGAGACGGGCGCACTTTCCGCATTGAATACAACTGTTCCTGTCGACTTCGAGAGGAAATGAACGTTTCATAAGGCGCCACGGCGCCTTCTTTCTCGCCAACCAGTTGAAGAAAGGGGAAAGCGGCCCGCCTCGCCGCCACGACGCCCGTTCTTCGAGAAGCTCGCGTGCGAATCTTCGCGCATCCTCTTCGCACTTGCGAATTTTGACCGCGTTTTCCTCCGCGGGGATGCGTTTGTTCGCATAGTTCGAGGGCATGACAAACTCCGCGTAGCCGACGGTTTTGAATCCTTTTTTGTCAAGCAGCGCGCGCAATGGCGCCCGAAGTCCGCCTGAAAAACCTCCCATAGTTGAAAGCGCGAATGCGCTCCGCCCCTCCCCCGCGGAGAGTTTCTCCAGAACATCCCAGACGAACGGATACGTAGAGAAACAGGCTATGGTAACGGCGATGCCGAGAGCCGTATCGTCCGCGGGCGCCGGGATACCCTTCTCGAGCCGAAGCAGACGGACCTTTTTCCCCCCCGCCCGAAGCTCGTCGGCGACAGCCCTTGCAGCAAGAAGAGTATTCCCTGTACCGGAGAAAAAATACAGATCTACGGAAGATTCTTTCATAATGCTTTCTGACCTCCTTCTATATGGGGTTTCGATAGAGGATATTCTATCATTTCCGCCATATAGCCGAGCCGAAGAAAAGTACAAAAAGGATAATCTAGTGTAAAATATCCATTGAGAAGAGACTTTGCAGGAGGTGGGAGAGATGAAAGTTTCCGGAGTGCTGATCATTCTTCTCGTTGGATTGTTCTGCGGGGCGAGGGCGTTCGCGGCCGTACGGCCTCCTCTGGACAACGAAATCCCGAGGACCGTCCAGACCGCGTCGTTCGCCCTTGGCTGATTCTGGGGGCCGGATGCCCGGTTCGGGCTTCTTGAAGGCGTCCTCCGCACGCGCGTCGGCTATGCGGGGGGAACAACGCCGGATCCGACCTATGAGGATATCGGCGATCATGCGGAGACTCTTCAGATCGATTTCGACCCGGAGGTAATAACCTACGCGGAGCTGCTGAATGTTTTCTGGACCAGCCACAATCCGGCCGCCAGGCCGTGGTCGACGCAGTACCGCTCGGCTATCTTCACTGCGGACGAGCAGCAGCGCCTCGCGGCGGAGAGAAGCCTCGGCAAGGTGAAGGAGGCGCTCGGAGGACGAGTCTTTACCGCGATAGAGCCGCTGAAGCGATTTTATCCGGCGGAAGCGTACCATCAGAAATACTATTTGCGGCAGGACCATGTGCTGATGACCGACTTCACGGCATTCTTTCCTGATGAGGAGGATTTTATGAACTCCCCGGCGGCGGCCAAAGTGAACGGTTTTCTTTCGGGGATAGGCCCTGAAGAGCTGATGCGCAGGATTCTGCCGAAACTCGGACTTTCCGCGGAGGGAGAACGGCGTCTCCGGCTCAGAGTTCGTTGAGCCGCAGAATCGCTTCCACGTTCGCGCGCTTGTCTGCGCACTCGGAGCAGAGCCCGTACGCCAGAAGCTGCTTCCCCTCTACGACGTACCCCTCTGGAAGCATAAGAAGAGGAATGGGCTGATCCTGAAGGCAGACCATCTTGCCGCATGACAGGCAGAGAAAGTGGGCATGATTCCCCGGGCAGCCGTTCGACTCGGCGGGGTGGGCGCAGTAATGCCAGGCGCCGTCAGCTCCGAAGACTTTGTGGACCAGCCCCTTGAGTTCGAGGAGGACAAGCGTTCTGTGCAATGAAACCCTGTCGGGCTGCTTCCCCCGGAAGCGGTCCGACAGGCCTTTTAATGAAAGAGGCGTCCCGGCTTCGTAAAGAAGCGCAAGCGCCTCTTTACGAAGCGGCGTCGGGCGGACTCCCTGTGCGCGAAGCAGAGCGGCAGGTTCCATTACCTCGACGCGAAGGCGCAGATAGGGTAGTTGCAGCTTCGGCACTTCCTGCACAGTCCTCCGGCGCCCCATCGGCGAACCTCGGAGAGAGTGGGTATAAGCCCCGCGAAGAGACGGTTGAGAAGAATGTCCATGCTCGTCCACTCGTCGTGCACCACACAGGCGGGCGCTCCCACTATCTTCGTTTTGTCCTGAAGCGCAAGCATCAGCCGTGCTCCTGGAAGTGTAGGAACGCCGTTGAACACCACGCTGTCCGAAACTTGAGCGATCGCGGTTCCGGTCCGATCGTCCGCGTCGACGCTCATGCCTCCGGTGACGATGATCAATTCCGCTCCTTTGTCTATGAACGACCGTATAGCTTGGGCGATCTCCTCTTTTTCATCTCCGGTGATCGTCTGTTCCATCAGCGTCGAGCCGTAGAACGCAAGTTTTCGTACCAGCTTCGGGGCGAAGGCGTCCCGTATCCGCCCCTCGACGATTTCTCGACCCGTGGTCACAAGGGCCGTCCTGAGAGGATGGAACGGAAATACCGTGATAGGCAGGGCGGCGGATTCGGCCTTGGCGACCTGCTCCTCGCGCATCGTCAACGGTACGACGCGAATGCCTGCGACCGCTTCGTCTTTTTTCACAGGGACCTTGTTCGGAATTGTTACCGCGATCCAGTCCGTGTCCTCGTTGATCCGGTGAATCGACTCCGCGTCGTAGACGACCAGCCCGTTCCATTCGGAGTACAGGGCGATTTTCCCCTCCTCGGGTCCGTCCAGGCGCAGCCCTTCTCCGGCAAGGCGTGTTGCGAGCCTCGATGCCGCGTCGTCCTCGTGAACGTCGTTATCTTCCATGTGGAGAACCGAGATCGAGTTCTTTCCCATGCTGCGAAGCACTGGGAGATCGTCGTGTTTGATGATGTGCCCTCTCTTGAAACGCGCCCCTTTATATCCCGATTTCACGTCGATCTGGGTCATGTCGTGAGAAATAGGCATCCCAATTGCGTCTTCAATGCGAACGTACTCTATTCTGGCCATGTGTATCCCCTCGCTCCGAATAAAACTGCTCTACACAAAAAACCAACGATATTATAGCATGTCGTCGAGATGTATTGGATATTTAAAGTATACATTGTGCAGTTACTTGTTTTAAAGGATTGGCTATGCTATGATCTCCGTAATTGTGATGTTCTACACAATCTCTTGCTCTTGTGTTCAAAGGAGGGAAATCATGGCTTTCAGCGTTGAGGAGATCCGAGAAACGACACGAAGAATAACGGAGCCTTGGCAGAATAAGAAAGGCGGGCTTATTCCCATTTTACAAGCGGTTCAGGGAAAATTGGGGTATTTGCCTCAGGAGGCGTTGGAGACTATCTCCAGGGAGTTGAAGATTCCTCCGTCCGAAATTTTCGGCGTGGCGACGTTTTACGCGCAGTTCCATCTGAAGCCGCGGGGACGTCATGTCATCCGGGTATGCAGAGGAACGGCATGTCATGTGCGCGGAAGTTTGAAGATTCTTGAGAAGGTGAAGGATATCGCCGGAGTGGGGGAAAACGAGACCACGGAGGATCTTCGGTACACGATAGAACCTGTGGCATGCATAGGCGCGTGCGGTCTCGCTCCCGTGATGATGGTCGACACGCAGACATTCGGGAGGCTCGTTCCGGACATGGTGAAGGGCATTCTCGACAAGTTCGAGTAGAAACGGGGTGACGGCGAATGGAGCAAAAGAAGATTACTAGCCTCGACGATCTGCGAAAGATCCGCGAAAAGTCGAAAGATCTCTCCTCGGCGCGTTCAGGAGGAGGGACGACGGTCGTCGTCGGTATGGGAACCTGCGGAATTGCGGCGGGAGCGAGAGAGATACTCAACGAGGTCATGTCCGAACTCGCCAGGCGCAATCTGGACGATGTCGCGGTGCAGACCACGGGGTGCATCGGCATGTGTCAGGACGAACCTCTGCTCGACGTCATACGTTCAGGGCAGCGAGTGACCTATGGGCGCGTGAAACCCGAAGATGTCGCGACCATAGTCGCCGAGCACGTCGTCAACGGCCGCGTCGTCGAGAAGCTGGCTATCGGACGGGCCGACTGAGCGGAAGGAGAAGGACGAATGACTATTTTCCGATCCCATGTTCTGATCTGCGGGGGCACCGGATGCGTTTCGAGCGGCGCCTCGGAGATAATCGGTTCTTTCAAGAAAGAGCTTGCGCGAAGGGAACTTGACGGCGAAGTTCTGGTTGTTCCCACGGGGTGCCACGGTATGTGCGAGATGGGACCGATTGTCGTCGTCTACCCGGAGGGGACGTTTTACTGCAAGGTCACGAAGAATGACGTTGCCGAGATCGTCGAGGAGCACATCTTCAAGGGCCGCCCCGTCCAGAGGCTCATGTACGAGGGATCCGGCGATATGCCCGTCATCCCTCACTACAAGGAGATCCCTTTCTACGGAAAACAGCATCGTATCGCTCTCGCGAACTGCGGGTATATCAACCCGGAGAACATCGACGAGTATATCGCCAGGGGCGGTTACGAGGCGCTGGGCAAGGCGCTTTCGTCGATGACTCCGGCGCAGGTGATCGAGGAAGTAAAGATTTCCGGCCTTCGCGGGAGAGGCGGCGGCGGATTCCCCACCGGGCTGAAGTGGAGCTTTTGCGCCTCTGCTCACGGAGAGAAGAAGTACGTTATCTGCAACGCCGACGAGGGGGATCCCGGCGCTTTCATGGACCGCTCCATTCTGGAGGGAGACCCGCACAGCATAATCGAGGGCATGATGCTCGGAGGCTACGCGATGGGCGCCGACGAAGGATATATCTACTGTCGGGCCGAGTACCCCCTGGCGATAGAGCGCCTGAAGAACGCCATCGCGCAGGCCGAGGGGTACGGGCTTCTTGGAGACAGCATCATGAACAGCCCGTTCTCTTTCCACCTGCATATCAAGGAAGGCGCGGGCGCGTTCGTCTGCGGCGAAGAGACCGCGTTGATGGCATCCATCGAAGGTCGCCGCGGTATGCCCCGCCCTCGCCCGCCGTTCCCTGCGAATTCCGGACTCTGGGGGTATCCGACGAACATCAACAACGTCGAAACGTGGGCCAACGTACCGCAGATAATCAGCAACGGCGGCGACTGGTACGCCTCCATGGGAACGGAGAAGTCGAAAGGGACGAAGGTTTTCGCCCTGACGGGCAAGGTGAAGCATACCGGCCTCGTCGAAGTCCCGATGGGGATCACCATCCGGGAGATCATCTTCGACATCGGCGGAGGTATCCTCGACGATAAAAAGTTCAAGGCCGTGCAGATAGGCGGTCCCAGCGGAGGCTGCCTTACCGAAGAGCACCTGGAAACCCCCGTGAGCTATGAATCGCTTACGGCGCTCGGCGCCATCATGGGTTCCGGCGGGCTTGTGGTCATGGACGAGGCCAACTGCATGGTCGACGTGGCGAAATTCTTCCTTGAATTCACGCAGAAAGAGTCGTGCGGCAAGTGCGTGCCGTGCAGAGAGGGAACCAAGCACATGCTGCTGCTTCTTGAGAAGATCACCGAGGGCAAGGGAACCATGGCTGATCTGGATACTCTGGAGGAGCTTGCGTACATGGTGCGGGACATGTCTCTCTGCGGACTGGGACAGACGGCCCCGAACCCGGTGCTGACCACCCTCCGTTACTTCAAAGAGGAGTACCTCGCACACATCCGGGACAAACGGTGTCCGGCAGGGGCCTGTACCGCGCTGCTTGAATACACTATTCTTCAGGACCTGTGCAAGAAGTGCGGCATCTGCGCCAAAAACTGCCCCGTTCACTGCATCCCCGGTGATCGGAAGTCCGGCTATCTCATCGAGACCGACAAATGCATCCGCTGCGGGACGTGCTTCGAGAAGTGCCCCTTCGGCGCCATCGAGAAAAAGTAGTCGTGGAGGAGGAAAACACATGAGCGAAATCACCCTCGTCATCGACGGAATGGAGTGCAGGGCGTCGAAAGGAGAGACCATACTCCAGGTCGCCCGAAAGAACGACATATATATCCCTACCCTCTGCTGGATGGAGGGGCTGACTCCCATCGGCTCCTGCAGAATGTGCGTCGTCGAGGTGGCGGGCAACGCAAAGCTCCTCACCGCGTGCACCACGCCGGCGGAGAACAATATGAAGGTCTCGACGAAGACCGAAAAGCTGGCCAAGTATCGCCGGCAAATTCTGGAGCTGCTTTTCGCCGGACGGAACCACTTCTGCATGTTCTGTTCGCAGACCGGCGACTGCGAGCTGCAGCGTCTCGCCATAGAACACGGCATGGATAACGTGCGCTATCCGTTCCTGTACGAGTCGTTCCATAACGACGCTTCGGATCCGAATATCCAGCTCGACCACAACCGCTGCATACTCTGCCTTCGTTGCATCAGGGTCTGCGCCGAGAAGGTAGGCGCGCACACGCTCGACCTTGAAAAGCGAGGATGGGGAACCAACATCACCGCCGACCTCGGCAAACAGCTTGGAGAAAGCGATTCCTGCGTCTCTTGCGGAGCGTGCGCGCAGGTTTGCCCCACAGGCACCATCACGCTGCGGGACTTTGTTTACCGCGGACGACGGCACGACTGCGACGATCAGGTGGAGAGCATCTGTCCGCTCTGCTCGCTCGGCTGCAGGATCAAGGCGTATGTCCGGACGGGAAGCATTGTCCGCGTCGAAGGAATCTCCGGCGACAGTCCGGACGGCGGCCAGCTCTGCCACATGGGGCGCTGGTGGCTCCCGAAATCCACAGAGCGCGAACGCCTCTCCGTCCCGATGATCCGGTCCGGCTCCACCTTCCGTGAAGCGACGTGGGAAGAGGCTCTCGAACTGGTTGCCGAAAAAATGGCCCCCGCGCTGAAGGCCGACAAGGCTGGGGCGCTCGTGAGCGAACTCTCTACGGACGAAGAACTCACCGTGATCTCTTCCTTCTTCCGCGATACTCTGGAGATGAAGAATGTCGACGGTTACTACGGCAATATGCTCCGCGGCTTTGTCCGGGGGCTGAAACCTTTCGCCGACCAGGGAGTCCGTCCGTTCACAGGGGCGCACAACATTCTCAAGAGCGACGCGATCGTGGTCGTCGAGGCCAACCCGCAGGAGGAGACTCCTGTCGCGGCGAGCTACATCAGAGTGTCCACGGTCATCGAACGGGCGAAGCTCATCAACGTTTCCACAGGCAAAAATCCCTTCGACGGCATTACCGATTCGGACCTCAGGACGACGAAAAAGGAGATGCTCTCGCTTCTTTGCGCTCTGCGCAAAGCGGTGGAAGGCGAAGAAGAAGGAGCGACCCCGGAAGTGAAGGCCGCTGCGGCCATCCTAAAGAATGCGAAGAAGCCCGTTGTGATCCTGGGCTCGAAGCTGGCGGAGGAGGATCCCCTGCTTGTGACCGAGGCCGTGAACCTGGCCGTCGCTGCGAAAGCTTTCTTCGACGACGGATTGGGCGTCGTCCCCATGCTTCGGGCAAGCAACAGCCTCGGGGCCTTGAACACGATTACAGGGGAGAGCGACTGGCTTACCGACGGACAGCTCGACTTCCTCTACGTGCTCTCGACCGGTATGATCTCGGAGGACAAGCGCTCCCTTGAGGCCATGACCCGCGCCCGTTTCGTCGTGGTGCATACTCCGTTCATGATCCATCCTCTGGTGAACATGGCCGATGTTCTTCTTCCCGCTCCCGCATGGTTCGAACGCAGCGGGCACTACTGCACCATCGAGGGAGAGCGCCGAAGAATGAACCTGGTTACGGCTCCCACCGGCAATGTCAAGGGACTCTCGGTAATCATGAAGGAACTCGCCGGGAGGCTTGGCGTCGAGGTGCAAAAGGCTTCCGCAGCTCCTTGCGAGAACGTGTACGAGGCGAAGGCGGCCTCGAACACGGCCCGAACAGTATTTGTGAAGGAGGTGCGATGATCATGTCGAAGCCGAAAATCGCGTCGGTCTGGCTTGAAGCCTGCGCGGGCTGCCACATGTCCTTTCTCGATATAGACGAGCGCATCGTGGACCTTCTGGGCAAGGTGGAACTTACCGCCACGCCCATCACCGACATCAAAGAGTTCCCGCAGGTAGAGGTCGGCGTCATCGAGGGTGCGCTCGGGAACGAAGAAGAGCTTCACTTGGCGAAAGAACTTCGCGAACGCTGCAAGATTCTCATCGCATGGGGAGACTGCGCCGTTTTCGGAGGCATCAACTGCATGCGCAACTTTTTGCCCGCCGAGCAGGTGCTCAGGGAAGGGTACGTCGAGACGGTCAGTACGGTGAACCCCGATGGAGTCATCCCCGGAAAGGATCTCCCGGCCCTTCTTCCGCACGCCATTCCTGTGGACCGGGCGGTGAAGGTGGATGTCTACGTTCCGGGGTGCCCTCCGGACGCAGACACCATCTATTATGTCTTCAGCGAGATTCTGGAGGGGCGGATTCCCTCCGTCCCCACGGACATCATGCGCTACGATTAGCGGAGGACCGAAGAATGGAGAACAAGAAGAATACGATAGTGGTCAATCCCATCACCCGCATCGAGGGGCACGGCAAGATAACCGTGGACCTCGCCGACGACGGATCCGTGGACAATGTTCGTTTCCACGTGACGCAGTACCGGGGGTTCGAAGTTTTTTCAAAGGGACGGGATTTCCGCGAGATGCCCGTCATTACGCCGCGTATCTGCGGAATCTGTCCGGTGAGCCATCATCTCGCCTCCGCCAAGGCGTGCGACGCCATCCTCGGCGTAACGCTCCCCGCTCCGGCGGCCAAACTGCGGGAGGTCATGCACATGGGGCAGTTCATCCAGTCCCACGCGCTTTCCTTCTTCCACCTGTCGAGCCCCGATCTGCTTTTCGGGTTCGATGCGGACCCCGCTGTACGCAACGTTGCGGGGCTGGCGAAGGAGTACCCCGAACTCGCTGTGGCGGGAATCGGAATGAGAAAGTACGGACAGGAGATCATCAAGACGCTCGGAGGGAAGAAAGTCCACCCCTGGCACAGCATCCCCGGAGGAGTCAATCGGAGCCTTCGTTCCGAAGAGAAGGACGGTATGCTTGCAGGGCTTCCGGGCCACAAGGAGAATCTGAGAAAGGCGCTCGCGTTGGTCAAGAACTATCTTGCTGAGAACGCACAGCTTGCCGAGCGCTTCGCCACGCTGGAAACGTCCTATCTCGGCCTCGTCAAGGACGGCAACCTTGAGTTGTACGACGGCCGCATCCGCCTGAAGAGCCCCAGAGGCCGAATAACCGACGAGTTCGACGACAAGGACTACTGCACCTTTATCGGCGAGCATGTGGAGGAGTGGAGCTACCTCAAGTTCCCCTTCTACAGGCCGCTAGGATATCCGCAAGGGTCCTATCGCGTAGGCCCGCTCGGACGCCTTAACGCCTGCGAGGATATTTCGACTCCTGAAGCCTCCGCCGAACTGGCGGCTTTCAGAAAGACGACCGACGACGGGATCGTGCACTATACGCTCTACTACCATTACGCGCGTCTTATCGAGATCATGTACGCCATGGAGCGTCTGGAGGAGCTGTTGCTCGACCCGGACGTACTGAAGAGCGATCTGCATATTACCGGCGATGTATCCAACCGTGAAGGAGTGGGTGTCGTCGAGGCGCCGCGAGGCACCCTCATCCATCACTACGAGGTGGACGAAAAAGGCGCCGTCGAGCGGGCGAACCTCATCGTCGCCACGGGGCACAATAACTTCGCCATGAACAGGGGTGTAGAACAGGTGGCGCGGGACTATATCACCGGTTCCGACGTAAAGGAAGGAGCGCTCAACCGGATGGAGCACGTCATCCGTTGCTACGATCCTTGCCTCTCCTGCTCGACGCACGCCGTGGGCAAGATGCCGCTGTTGCTCGAAATCCGGGATTCCGAAGGCGAGATCGTGAGGACGGTCACGAAAGAGTGAGAATTTTCGTCTGCGGGTACGGCAATCCATTTCGTACCGACGACGGAGCGGGGCATCATCTTGCCCCGCTCCTTGCCGCTTTTCTCGGGGGGCGCGGCGAGGAAGTCGAACTGCGGCTCGAACACCAGCTCCTTCCCGAAATGGCCGAAGAGTTCGAAGCGTTCGATCTGCTGGTCTTCGCCGATGCGCGCGTTCCGGGTACGGCTCCGGAAAAAGGCTATACGATCGAGGAGATCGATCCCGACCCGGCGCTTGAAGGTTTGAACATTCATTCAGTGGGACCGGAGTGGATCCTCGCCCTTGCCTCTCAGATCGCTTCCAGAGTTCCTCCCGCGCTGCTCGTGAGCGTCGAGGGCGAATCGTTCGACTTCGCCGAAACTCCGACACCAGGGTGCGCCGCTCGTATCGAAGCCGCCGCCGGGGCTTTCGAGGAATGGTTCGGGAAAAGGGTAAAAGTATTTGAGAGAAAAGGCTCGTCGTAGTAAAATGATTCGGGAAACGTAAGGAGACCGTTCTGTGGAACAAAAAAATCAGGAGGTGGTTGGTTTTGAAACGGAACTGGATGATTGCTCTCGTTGTGCTTGTTGTAGTCGCCGGCTATTACATGATGCAGCCGCAGCCGACGCCGCAGCCCCCGAAGGAAGAACCGGTGAAGGAAGCTCCCTCTCCGACGCCCGAGACGCCCAAGGCTGAGGAACCCAAGGCTGAGGAACCAAAATCCGAAGAACCGAAGGCTGAAGCGCCTAAGGCGGAGGAGCCGAAGCCTGAAGAGCCGAAAGCTTCCGGCGATACCGTAAAAATCGGCTATCTGGCAGCCCTTACCGGCGACTGGGCGGCCTACGGTCAGACCGAAGAGAAGGCCGCGCGTCTCGCCGTCGACGAGATCAACGCCAAGGGCGGCGTTCTCGGCAAGAAGATGGAACTCGTCGTCTACGACTTCCGCACCCGCGCCGAAGATGCTGTGAACGCCGTCCGCCGCATGATCGAGGAGGACAAGGTCGTCGCCATCGTCGGAGCCAACGGCAGCGGAATCAACATCGCCACCGCGCCCATCGTGAACCGTTTAGGCGTTTCCCAGATCGGTACAGTGTCCACCAACCCTCTCGTCACCGTCGATGAAAAGGGCGAAGTTCGTCCGTTCTCCTTCCGCATCTGCTTCACCGACCCGTACCAAGGCAAGCTGATCGCCTTCTTTGCAGCGAAAGAGCTTAAGAAGATGAAAGCCGCCATTCTGTATGACGTAGGAAACGACTACTCGCAGGGGCTTCGAGAGTTCTTCATGAAGAGTTATGCCGAATACGAAGGCGAAGTCGTGGCCGATCTCGGGTTCCGCGGCGGCGCCGATGTCGACTTCAGAGCCCAGCTCACGGAGATCCGCGACAAGGGGGCCGACGTCCTTGTCCTTCCCAACATGGGCAAAGAGATGGCGCTTATCATGAAGCAGGCTCGCGAGCTTGGCATGAACGAAATCGTCTTCGTCGGAGGCGACGGATACGGCGAGTTCATGTGGGAGATCGCGGGAGACGCGATGGAAGGTTCGTACTGGATCAACCACGTTGCACCGGAAGATCCCGCGATGCAGCCCTTCTTCGCCGCCTACAAGGAGAAGTGGGACGACGAGTGCAAGGAGTTCGTCAACGGCGTGCTTGGATACGACTCCATCCACTGGGTCGCCGACGCGATCGCCCGCGCCGGACAGGCGGATCCGAAGCTCATCCGCGACGCTCTCGAAGCCACCAAGGAGCTGAAGCTGCACCATGCGACGATTACCATGGATCCGAAGACGCACAACCCCGTCGACAAGGACGGCGTCGTGCTTATCGCCAAGGACGGCAAGGGACAGTTCTTCACGAAGATCAAACCGTAATACTCCGGACGTTTAAAAAATACAATATACCGGGAAAATACAAAGTGTGATATAGTTATTCGGCGACGAGGGTGGGCGGCAGGCGTCCGCCCTCGTCAATACGTGAAAGGGGTGATCTATATTTGGCAACGCTGATACAGCAGATCATCAACGGCCTCTCGCTGGGGTCGGTGTACGCTCTTATCGCCGTGGGATACTCTTTGGTTTACTCCATTCTTCTGTTTTCCAATTTCGCCCACGGGGGCTTTCTCGTCATCGGCGGCTATATCTGCTATGCGGCGCTTCGCACTCTCGACATGGGAATATGGATGGCCGGAGCGATTTCCCTCTTCGGAGCGGGGGTGGCGGCTATTCTCACCGAGCGTCTTGCGTACCGCCCCATCCGCGAGCGCACCAACGTAACGCTCTATCTTCTCATCGCGTCGATGGGGATGAGCATCGTCATCGAAAACATCTTCGTCATCGTGGCCGGAGGACGTTTCCGCGCCCTTCCTCCCGTCATTCCCACGAGCCCTGTGAACTTCTTCGGACTCGCCACAACAAGCGCCTTCGATCTTCTCTCCCTCGTCTCGGCGGTCGTCTTCCTCGGAGCGTTGCAGCTTTTCCTCTCGAAGACCAGGTGGGGGCTCGCCATCCGCGCGGCAGCCTATGATCTCCGTACCGCCGGCCTTATGGGCGTCAACGTCAATCGCCTGATCTCCATCGTCTTTTTTGTGGCGGGGGCGCTCGCAGCGGTGGGAGGCATCTTTCTCTCCGTGCGCTACACGCTCTACCCTCAGCTCGGCGTCATCACGATCAAGGCCTTCGTGGCGGCCGTTATCGGCGGCCTCGGATCCCTTCCGGGAGCTGTAGTGGGCAGTCTGATTCTCGGACTTGCGGAGATGCTCACAGCGGGATTCATTTCCAGTCAGATGCGCGACCTCGTCGTCTTTTCCCTGCTGGTCGTCACGCTGCTTGTCAAGCCTACGGGTTTGTTCGGCAAGAGCGTCAGCGAGAAAGTGTAGGTGAGCGGAAACCATGTCAGGATACGCTGAAGGTATTATCATTCTTTTGTGCATCAACGCGATCGCGGCCATGGGGGTTTCCCTGCTCACCGGCTTCACCGGCATCTTCTCGCTGGGGCATGCGGCATATATGGCGCTCGGCGCGTACACCGCTGCAATTCTCACGGTGCAGCACAGCGTTCACTTCTTCCCGGCGATCCTGTTGGGTGGGGCCGTAGCCGTCGCAGTTGCCTTTTTCATAGGAGTGCCGACCCTGAAACTTATGGGCGACTACTACGCCATCGCCTCCATCGGTCTCGGGGAGGCCATCAGGCTCATTCTGGAGAACTGGCAGTCGGTAACGAGGGGAGCGCGAGGCTATCCGGGAATCGACCCTTATACGACATTCCCCATCGCTCTCGGTTTCTTCATCATTCTGGCCATACTCATGTTCAACCTGATCAACAGCCGTTTCGGAAGGGCTTGCAAAGCCTGCCGCGACGACTACATCGCCTCTTCGTTGCTCGGTTTCAACACTGCCCGCATCAGGGTCGCAAGCCTCATGATTTCGGCGTTTTATTGCGGAGTGGCGGGCGCGCTTCTCGGCGGCTTCCTCTCCTTCATCCAGCCCGTAATGTTCGACATGCTCAAGTCTACCGAGCTGACGGCGGTCGTCGTCTTCGGCGGCCTGGGGTCGATGAGCGGGTGTATTCTGGGAACTGCGGTCATCACGCTGGTCACGGAACTCTTCCGTCCGATCTCCCAGTACAGAATGCTTATTTACGGGGCTGTCCTCGTGATCATCATGGTCCTTCGCCCGGAGGGCATCATGGGCAACCGTGAGCTTCTCTCCTGGATCAAGGATCCCTTCAGGAGGCGGGCGGGATGAACGCGGTCTTCGAACTTTCCGGTGTGACGAAGAACTTCGGCGGCGTACGGGCGGTCAGCGACATGTCCTTTTCCATTCCGGAGGGGCAGCTTGCCGGGCTCATGGGTCCCAACGGCGCGGGAAAGACAACGATTTTTAACCTGGTGACGGGCGTCTACGACCCGGACGAGGGCTCGATCCTTTTCCGTGGTGAAAATCTTGTACCTCTGAAGACGTACTCCATCGTTCACAGGGGTATCGCCAGGACCTTCCAGAACCTCCGCCTCTTTCAGCGCTCCTCGGTCCTCGAAAATGTCATGACGGCCGCGCAGCAGCATGTGCCGTACTCGTTCATCGAGGGAATGACGCATTTGGGCCGCTGGCGCGCCAAAGAAAGAGACATCAGGAAGAAGAGCATGGAGCTGCTCGACCGCGTAGGGCTTGCCGACAGGGCGAATCAGGCTGCGGGAACCCTTCCGTACGGACACCAGCGGCGACTGGAGATCGCCCGTGCGCTCGCGCTCGATCCGAAACTGCTTCTTTTGGACGAACCCGCAGCGGGAATGAACGCGGAGGAAGTCGTCTCGCTCAACACGCTCATTCAGGCGATTCACAGGGACTTTAAGCTGACGATCCTCGTCATAGAACATCATATGGATCTCATCATGGAGATATGCCCCCATATCGTCTGCATGAACTTCGGGGCTAAAATAGCAGAAGGAACGCCCGAGGAGATACAGAACCATCCGGAAGTCCTCAAAGCGTATCTCGGAGAGGAGGAAGAGGAATGAGCGAAGCGATGATGAACGAGAAAAAAGCCCTCCTCGAAGTCCATGACCTCCACGTGAGCTACGGCGCGATCAAGGCTCTCTCCGGAGTCTCCCTCAAGGTCTACGAAGGGGAGATCGTCAGCGTTATCGGCTCCAACGGCGCCGGAAAATCAACCCTTATGAACGCCATCATGGGTATGGTGAGGCGGGAAAAGGGCGAAGTCCGCCTTTCAGACGCCGTGCTCGATTCGAAAAGTTTCAGGGTCGTGCAGCAGGGAATCTCTCTCAGTCCGGAGGGGCGCAAGGTTTTCGCCCCCCTCACGGTGCTCGAGAATCTTCGGATGGGAGCGTTTCCTCGCGGGAACGACGGAAAGATCGGCGAAGATCTCGAATGGGTGTTCTCCCTCTTCCCCCGGCTGAAAGAGCGTATCGCGCAGTACGCGGGGACGCTTTCCGGGGGAGAGCAACAGATGCTCGCCATCGGCAGAGCCCTCATGTCCCGCCCGAAGGTGCTGCTCCTCGACGAGCCGTCGCTTGGACTTGCTCCGATCATCATAAAGGACATCTTCAAGGAACTTCGCCGGATCAACAATGATGGAGTTACTATACTCCTCGTCGAGCAGAACGCCCGTCAAGCGCTGCTCCTTTCCCATCGCGGGTATGTGATACAGACCGGTCGCCTGGTGAATGAAGGGCCTTCGGAGGAACTTCTCGCAAACGCGGATATCAAAGCGGCGTATCTCGGCGGAGGTCACTCCAAAGGAAAGACGACGCGGGCGCTCGCCTGAGCTGCGCACTGGCGCACCCGAGAAAAAAGTCCGACCCCCGAAAGGGTCGGGCTTTTTTTTCTCTATAAACTTGACAAAAATGGTAGGATATAGTATCGTGTGCTCAGTTCAGAGCAAGGGAAGTGGTTGCAATAAAACTTTCGACAAAAACGCGTTACGGTCTTCGCGCCTTGCTCTATATGGCCGAAAGGTACGACGGAAAACAGACTGTTCCCGTCGGAGAGATCGCCAAGGAGCAAGGGGTTTCGGAAAAGTATCTCGAACAACTTTTTTTGAAGCTCAGACGCAGCAAACTCATACAAAGCGTGCGAGGGGCCCAGGGAGGATACATGCTCGACAGGCCGCCGGAAGAGATAGCGGTCGCTTCGGTAGTGGAATCCCTTGAAGGTGATATCACGTTCGCCGACTGCCTCTCCCCCGGCGGATGCAGGAATAAAGGCTCCTGTCCGACGCATGAACTCTGGAGTCGGCTCAAAGGAAGTATCGATGAAATTCTCGAGGATACCACGCTCGCGGATCTTTTAAAGAAAAATACGGCAACGGAATCCGCCGGAGACGAGTCCGGCAACGGATGCTGTTCCAGCAGATAGAAGGGGGAAAACACTATGTCCAGACAGGTCTATCTTGACTACGCTGCCACGACGTTTACAGCGCCCGAGGTTGTTTCCTCGATGGCCCCGTACTTCACACAGTCGTTCGGGAACCCGTCGTCCATCTATTCCTTTTCCGAGAGCAACAGGAAGGCGATGGCCGCCGCCAGGCAACAGGTAGCGGATGTCCTCGGAGCGACGAAAGAGGATATCTTTTTTACCAGCGGAGGCACCGAGGCCGATAACTGGGCGCTGAAGGGCGTCGCATGGAGGAACCGCTCGAAGGGAAACCATGTTATTACGACGAAGATAGAGCACCATGCCGTGCTGCATACGGCTCAGTTCCTTCAGGAGAACGGTTTCGAGGTGACGTACCTCGATGTGGACTCCGAAGGCAAGGTCCGCCTTGAAGATCTGAAAAACGCGGTAACCGACCGAACTATTCTTGTATCGGTGATGTTCGCCAACAATGAAATCGGAACATTGCAGCCGATAGCGGAAATAGGCGCATTCTGTCGTGAGAAAGGCATTGTCTTCCACACCGACGCCGTCCAGGCTGTCGCGCACGTCCCGATCGACGTGAGGGCGATGAATATCGACCTGCTCTCTCTCTCCGCGCATAAATTCTACGGCCCTAAGGGCGTCGGCGCGCTCTACGTGCGCAAGGGGGTAAAGATCGATAATTTCATGCACGGAGGCGGCCAGGAGCGAGGAAAACGCGCGACAACCGAGAACGTGGCCGGAATCGTAGGCCTTGGCGCCGCTATCGAGCTGACGGCGTCCAGAATGAAAGAAGCTTCGGGCCGCGTGGGAAAACTTCGCGACATGCTGATCGACGGCGTGATGAAGACGATCCCGCATGCGAAACTCAACGGCGCGCCCTCGGGCGAGCGCCTTCCGAACAACTCGAACTTCAGCTTCATCGGCATCGAGGGGGAGACGCTTCTTCTCGATCTCGACGGAGCCGGCATCTACGCTTCCACAGGCAGCGCCTGTTCGTCGGGATCGCTGGACCCCTCGCACGTGCTCATGGCTATCGGTCTTTCCCATGAACAGGCGCACGGTTCACTCCGCATGACGCTCGGGGAGGAGACGTCGGAAGAGGATATCCGCTACGTTCTCTCCGTGCTTCCGGGAATAGTGGAGCGACGCCGCGCCATGTCCCCCCTCTGGGAGGACTTTCTCAAGAAGACGCAAGGAGGGAAATAACGCTATGTACAGCGAAAAAGTATTGGATCACTTTCAGAATCCTCGCAATGTGGGCGAAATCGAGAATCCGGACGGTGTAGGCCAGGCCGGAAACCCCAAGTGCGGCGATATCATGAAAATCTATCTTCGCGTAGAGAACGACGTGGTCACCGATATTAAATTCAAGACCTTCGGCTGCGCCTCCGCGATAGCATCTTCGAGCATGGCGACCGAGCTGGTGAAAGGGAAAAATATCGACGAAGCATGGAGCCTTACGAACAGCGCGGTGGCCGAGGCGCTCGACGGCCTGCCCCCGGTGAAGATGCACTGCTCGGTGCTCGCGGAGGAAGCCATCCACGCCGCCATCAACGACTACCGCAGGCGGAAAGGACTGCCTGTTCTCGAAGACAAAGAGTACAATCACGACCACGGTCATCAGCATTAAGCCGTGAAGAACGCTGTCCAACGCTGTCCGTGGCCGGGGACCGACCCCCTCTACATCGCGTATCACGATGAGGAGTGGGGGGTTCCCGTCCGGGACGACGCCACATTTTTCGAATTTCTCATCCTTGAAGGTGCACAGGCGGGGCTCTCGTGGATTACCGTGCTGCGAAAACGGCAAGCCTACAGGAGAGCCTTCGACGGCTTCGATCCCGAAAGGATAGCCGCGTATGACGAACTAAAGATCGCGGAGTTGATGCGCGACGAAGGAATTATCCGGAACAGAAGAAAGATCGAAGGCGCCGTGAAAAATGCGCGCGCCTTTCTCCGTATCAAGGAGCGGAGAGGCTCGTTCGCACACTATCTTTGGGATTTTCTGGACGGGGCGCCAATCGTCAACAGATGGAGGAGTATGGAAGAAGTGCCTGCGGTGACTCCTCTCGCGGAGAAAATAAGCGCCTGCATGAAAAAAGAGGGCTTCGTTTTCTTCGGCCCGGTGATCTGCTATGCGCACATGCAGGCGACGGGAATGGTGAACGATCATTTGACCAGCTGTTTCCGGCACCCCGATTACGGAACGCGAAGCGGGGCGAAATGAGCGGCTCCGCCGTTTTTCGCTCCGCTTCGTCCGTTTTTCGGTTTATCTGACGCCTTCGAAGGGACCGCGCCACCGCATCTCCGTCTGCGAAAACGAAGGCTCTGCAATCTCCGCTTTCCTTGAAGCCGAGAATCCCTCGAACGGACCTCTCCAACTGACCGAGAACAAATCGTCAAGGTGCCGGTCGTTTCTTCTGAAGATGTCTCTCTGAGTTTCCGCCGCCGCTGTGAATCCGCACTTTTTCGTCATTGCAAACACTCCCTTCGAAATTATAAAGACAGAAAACGCACCACTTCGCAAATTTCTCAATAAAAAAACCGGGGACCCCAGAAAGGCGGCCCCCGGTTCCGGTTTTAGGGTGTACGGCTTATACGCCGAACCCACCGGAAGGGGGACCGCCGATAATGAGAAGTACGAGGACGAGTACAAGGAGAGAATGCATAAGTTCATTTGTTCTGCGCATGTTCATAGTAAGGATCCTCCTTTCCGGCGAAGTTTCTGTCTGAATATTGATAGGGATGATACAGCGCCTCCGCCTTCCTGTCAAGCACCTTTTTCCAGTCTTTTCGGATATATTTATTGTCTTAAGGGAAAGAAACGCCTGCGGAAGGCGAGGCGTTTCTTGTCGATCGATTAAAAGCGCGAGATTACTCTTTTGTGGAAATGCTTGGCTTAAGCATAAAATCGCCGTATGCGTCCACAAAGTGTTCATGCCGGTCAAGCCCTTCCAGTTCATCTTCGGAAGAGACTCGAAGGCCTATGATCGCCTTGATGAGGAAGAAGAGAAGAAACGACGTGGAGAGTGTCCAGAATGCGATGGATGCGACTCCGAGGATTTGTACGGAGAGTAGGTTTATCCCCCCTCCGTAGAGCAGACCGCCCTCCGTCGAAAAGACTCCGGCGAGTATCGTGCCCGTCGCTCCGCAAAGACCATGGACGGCGATGGCGCCTACAGGATCGTCGATGCGAAGCGTCCTTTCGATGAACTCGATTCCGTAGATCAAGACCATCGAGGCGATTAATCCTATACATACCGCTCCGAGAGGAGTGACTGCGGCGCACCCAGCGGTGATCGCAACCAACCCGCCAAGGACTCCGTTAAGCGTCATGCTCACGTCGGGGCGACCGTACCGGACCCAGGTGATGCACATAACGGCGACAGCGGCCGTTGCGGCTGCCAGATTCGTTGTCACGGCGATGCGACCGATGGAGAAGTCGGTTCCCGAAAGAGTGCTTCCCGGGTTGAACCCGAACCAGCCGAACCAGAGGATGAAGACGCCGAGTGCGCCGAGAGTAAGGCTATGCCCGGGAATCGCTCGTGGTTTCCCGTCGGCGTCGAACTTTCCTATTCGAGGGCCGAGAAGAAAAGCTCCGGCAAGGGCTGCCCATCCACCGACCGAGTGGACGACGGAACTTCCGGCGAAGTCGACGAATCCTTTTTCGCTCAACCAACCGCCGCCCCATACCCAGTGCCCCACTACGGGGTAGATAAACGCGCTGATGACTACGCTGTAGACGAGGTAAGCCGAGAAGCGAGTTCGCTCCGCCATGGCGCCCGAGACGATGGTTGCCGCCGTCGCCGCGAAAACGGTCTGGAAGAGAAGAAACGCGTAGGGAGAAACCGTTATTCCAAGGGATTCGCTTGTGACTTCGGCAAGAAAAAAGCCCGTGGAGCCGAAGAGAAAGTTCGACGAGGCTCCGAACATAAGGCCGAAACCCACGGCCCAGTACATGATGGAGCCAACGGCGAAATCCATTGTGTTTTTCATGATAATATTCCCCGCATTCTTCGCACGCGTGAATCCCGTTTCCACCATGGCGAAACCGGCTTGCATGAAGAAGACGAGAAACGCCGCAACAAGTACCCAAATAGTGTCAATCGCGATCTTCAGTTCATCGATGTTCATTCCGTCCAGCTCCTTTCGTTGTCGACGCGATCCGCATCGATCAAATCTCCTTGTCGCCCGTGCGAATTTTGATCACCGAAGCGATGTCGGAAATGAAAATTTTTCCGTCTCCTATGTTCCCGGTGGATAAGTTTTTCACCAACATCTCTACGAGCGGCTCCACCTGCTCGTCCTTCAGAACGATTTCGAAACGTACTTTCGAGAGAAGGCGCGATTCTAATTCCGTTCCTCTGTACATCTCTTTCCGGCCTCGCTGTTCTCCATATCCTAAAACGTGCGAAACCGTAATTCCGGGTACCCCGAATCCATCCAGAAGCGCCCTGAGATCCTCCTCTCTGCCCGGCCGGATAAGAATATCCACTTTTTTCATGTGTTCTCCTCCTTTGTTTTGTTGCATGTGTTTGAGTTATCGATGCGAAACAGGGTGAAGTGCGATTTTTAGCGCGATATTTTCGAGAAAATGGCGCATGCACCTATGAAAATTGGTGTATATGATAGCGTATCTTTAAATTTATGCAAGTGGCGTCTTTAAAAAAGGAAATGGGGAGAACATTTCTCCCCATGTGTATTTTTATGTTATGCTTCCGTTGCCTTTTCTTAGAAATCCTTCCAAGCAGGTTTGTCTCTCGGAGTCACTTTCCGGAATCGATGTTTCGCGGCTGCCCAGTCGTCTACAAGGTGTGCCGCGATGGTGCTTCCGGTACGACGGAGATGTCGTTCGAGGAAAAGTTTGATTTGCTCTTCGTCCTTCGTGCCGATATTTTCGATAAGCACCGAAGGTGCATGACACTTCGATTTCAAATCGTCGTCTTCGTCCAGGATATAGGCGACGCCTCCGCCCATCCCCGCGCCGAAATTACGCCCGACGGGGCCCAGAATCATCACCATTCCCCCGGTCATATATTCGCAGCCGTGATTTCCTATGCCTTCGGCCACGGCCGAAGCACCGCTGTTGCGTACGGCGAATCGCTCTCCGCACGAGCCTCGAAGATGCGCCTCCCCTGAAGTCGCCCCGTAAAGCGCAGTATTGCCCGCTATCGCGTTTTCCCCGGACGACAAGGGGGAATCGGGATGCGGTTGCGCAATAAGCACTCCTCCCGAAAGGCCCTTTCCGAAATAGTCGTTTGCGGCTCCTTCCAATCTAAGGATAAGACCGGCGCCGCAGAAGGCGCCGAAGCTTTGACCGGCGGTTCCGGAAAAAGTAAATTCCAGAGGTTGCTTCAGAGGAAGCGCCCCCTTTCGTTCGAGATGACCGGAAAGCATAGACCCTACGGCTCTGTTCGTGTTGTTTACCCCGTAGACTTTCTCGCTTCTTCTTCCAGTGAGGAGCCATCGCTCGGCATTTTCGATCAACTGCAGATCAAGAGCGCCTTTCAGAGAAAAAGGAAAGAATGTTTTTTTTCTGCGGGCTATGCGCGCCGGAAGATCCGGTATATGGAGCAACGGGTTCAAGTTCAACGAGAGTTCTTTTCCTTCAAGATCCGGAACGATCTCAAGGCGATCCGTCCTTCCGATAAGATCCTCGAAGCGACGGAAGCCTGTTTCCGCCATGATTTCCCGGATTTCTCCGACGAGGAATCGGAAAAACGTTTCTACATCCTCCGGGCGGCCTGAGAATCGAGAACGAAGTTCTTTGTCCTGCGTAGCGATGCCGGCGGGACATCGGTTCCGGTGACACTGCCTACAGAGAACGCAGCCGCAGATCGTCATCGCGGCGGTAGTGAAGCCGAATTCCTCTGCTCCGAGCATCGCGGCCATAACAACGTCGCGTCCCGTCATCATGCGTCCCTCCACCTGGAGAACGACTCGTCCGCGAAGATCGTTCAGCAGAAGCGTTTGTTGCGTTTCGGCGAGTCCGATCTCCCACGGCATTCCCACGTACTTCATCGAACTCAGAGGGGCTGCGCCGGTGCCGCCGTCGTGGCTGCACAGCGAGATGACGTCGGACCTCGCTTTTGCCACCCCTGCAGCGATCGTTCCGATCCCGGCTTTGCAAGCGAGTTTCACGTTGATGCGGGCGGACGGATTCACATTCCTCAGATCGTAGATCAACTGCGCAAGATCTTCGATTGAGTAGATGTCGTGATGCGGCGGAGGCGATATCAGATTCGTCCCCGGAGCGGTGTGCCGCAGTTCGGCGATTTCCGGCGTGACCTTCGGCCCGGGAAGATATCCTCCCTCGCCGGGTTTCGCGCCCTGCGCCATTTTTATCTGAAGCTCTTCGCCGTGGACGAGGTAGGAGAGCGTGACGCCGAAGCGTCCCGATGCGATCTGCCGAGTGGCGCTCTTCGTCGAACTGCCTTTCGGCGTGTTGTTTCGGGCGGGATTTTCGCCGCCTTCGCCGCTGTTGCTTCTCCCTCCGAGACGATTCATCGCGATCGCGATCGTCTCATGGCACTCCGGGCTGATCGCGCCGACGGAAATCGCTCCGCTGGTAAAACGCCGAAGAATGCTCTCTTCCTCCTCCACTTCCGCGAGAGGGACCGGAACACCGCTCCGAAAGCGGAACAGACTGCGAAGGACGAAACCTCGCTGCCGCTTCTCCGTCTCTTTCGTGTATTTTTTAAAGAGCGCATAATCGTTTTCAGAACACGCCCTCCTCCCCATCTTGGCAAGAGCGGGCGTGAAAAGATACTCTTCTCTCCTTCTTCGAGGCGCTCCTTTGCCGTTTCCTCCGTAAGCCTCGTTATGTCGAGTCAGGACATCGGCGGCGATTCCATTGAATCCTATACCCTCCAACTTCGAGGGCGTGCCGGTGAAACAGCGCGCGGTCACCGAATCGGAAAGCCCGAGGATTTCGAAGATCTGCGCACCGTGGTAGCTTTGGAGAGTAGAGATTCCCATCCGAGCAAGCACTTTCAGCAGACCGGAATCCATGGCGGCGATGTAGCCCTCGTATATGTTCGCCAAAGCGCGGTCTTCCTGCGTCTTCCCCATCTCGAACGATTCCCTGAGGCATTCGAAGACCATATATGGATTCACCGCCTTGGCTCCGTATCCGGCGAGCAGAGCGATGTGCATCACGTTGCGAATGTCGCCCGCTTCGACGACGATGTCGAGCTTCGTTCGGAGTTTCTTTCCGATAAGGTGCTGGTGGACCGCCCCGAGAGCAAGCAAGCTAGGGATAGGAGCCGCGTAAAGTCCGATATTCCGGTCGCTGAGCACCAGGACGGAATCGCCGCGTTGGGCGCTTCGCTCCGCCCGTTCGCAGAGAGTGTCGAGGGCTCTTTCCAGCTCGCCGTCGCCTCCGTCCGATTGAAACGTCATCGGGAGGACTCGCACGCGAACTCCTTCGGCGTCGACGTTTCGCAAATTCGCCATTTGGCCGTTGGTGAGGATTGGTGTCTTTAACTCTACAAAAGGCTTATTGTAATCCGTCTCGGTTCTGTCAAGACGGTCTCCGTATCCTCCAAGATATTGGACGAGAGACATGACCGTCTTCTCTCGAATGGGGTCGATAGGTGGGTTGGTCACCTGGGCGAAGGACTGTCGGAAGAAATCGAAGAGCAGCACCGGTTCCTGCGAAAGAACGGGAAGCGGCACGTCGACGCCCATCGATCCAATGGGTTCTTCCCCGGCGACGGCGGTGGGAAGCAGCTCCGTTTCCACTTCTTCGTTCGTTATTCCGAAGATCTTCCTTCGCACCGCGAGAAGATGAGGGTGCATGACCCTCTCCTCTCCAAGCTCCCGGAACGAATCGAGATTTCGTCTGTTTGCCTCCACCCAAGGTTGGAAATTGCCCTTGTCCGCTATCTCGCTCTTTATTTCGTCGTCCGAGTAAATACGCTTTTTATGAGTATCCGCGACGATCATGGCCCCGGGAGGAAGGATTCCCCGCGCCGTTATGTGCTCCGGAAGGATGTCCGTTACCCCGGCTTCGGATGACATGATGATTTCCTCCGTATCGGTGATAATGTATCTGAGAGGGCGAAGACCGTTCCTGTCGGAGATGGCTCCCGCGCGGACGCCGTCGGAAAAGAGGATCGCGGCGGGACCGTCCCACGGCTCCATCATCCTGGCGTGATATTCATAGAACGCTTTTCGCGACGAGTCCATGAGAGGATTTTCCCGCCATGCCTCGGGAATGAGAAACATGAGCGCCGCCTCCGCAGCAGCTCCGTTCGCCGTGAAGAGTTCAAAGACGTTGTCCAGACTTGCGGAGTCGCTTCCCCCCGGTTCGATCACTGGAAGTATCTTCTTGAAGTCTTCCCCGAAAAGTTCGGAACGCATTGCTCCTTCGCGCGCGTTCATCCAGTTGATGTTTCCGCGGATGGTGTTGATCTCCCCGTTATGCGCAATAAAACGGAAGGGATGGGCCAGCTTCCACTGAGGAAAGGTATTGGTGCTGTAGCGCTCGTGGACCATCGCTATCGCGGAGCGTACCCGTCCGTCCTGCAGTTCGGGGAAAAACTGATCGATTTTCCCGCCGAGGAGTTGCCCTTTGTACACTATCGTCTTGGTAGAAAGGCTGCATACATAAAAATGTTCGCTCCCGTTTCGCCCGGAAATCGCAATTTCATTCGACACCCTCTTGCGCACGACAAGCAGTTTCCGCTCGAACTCGGGCGCGGAGAGTTCTCCCGGCGCGAGAAAGGCCTGGCATATAGCGGGGCGGCTCGCTCTTCCGGACTGCCCGCAGGCGGTTTCGTCCACAGGAACCTCCCTCCAGCCGAGGAAATGAAGCCCCTCCTCCCGGACTACCCTTTCGAATCTACCCTCGCAGAAGAGACGCGTCCGAGGATCGCGAGGGAGAAAGCACATCCCCGCCGCATACTTTCCGGGGAGGGGGAGATGAACATCCAGCAACAACATCTCCTCGGCTAGAAAACCGTGGGGAATCTGGAGCAGAATTCCGGCCCCGTCTCCGGTGCTTCCGTCCGCTCCTATTCCTCCCCTGTGACTGAGCCGGCCGAGTACGCCGAGCGCCCGCGTCACTATCGCGTGCGATGCCTCGCCCTGAATGGAGACGACGAGTCCGAGTCCGCAACTGTCCCGTTCCATGCTGGGGGAATACAGCCCCTGATCGTACTGTTCACCGCTTCGAGCCATTTCGGGACCCCCTTTCTAAGAAATGAACCACAACCGTACCGATGGATGCGGCCCGAAGGTTCTCCGCATCTTTTCTTGGAACTTCCTCCTTGAACGCCGTTCCCGGGGTAGGGCGATGGAAAAATATTCACGCATTGTGCCATAAGATGCTTCATTTGAAAAGGCCTGTAAACATGGAATATATAGTGAATAAATTTTTCTACGGATATTACGAAAGAGTGAAAAGAAGTTTCTTTCTTGGTTGGCTTTTCAGGGTGAAATGTCGAGGAGTATAATCTGTTTTTGTCGCTCACTTTTCTCTGAGAGGTGTTTTTCGTGGTGAATGGTATCTTCGTCTTTTGTGTCTTCGCCGTCGTCTATCTGGGAATGATCTTCGGGCGCTTTCCCCGTCTCGCGCTCGACCGTACCGGCATTGTCCTTCTCGGCGCCATCGTGCTCCTTGCCACGGGAAAGGCGTCTCTCGAAGGCGGCCGCTCCGGGATCGACGTCCCCACCATTCTGCTGTTGTTCGGCTTTATGGTTATCTCGGCGCAGTTCCGTCTCGGAGGTTTTTATTCCGAAGTGTCCCGGCGCATAGGCGCTCTTTCGGCGCCTCCGTCGCTCATTCTGGGCGCGGTCATCGGCGCGTCCGCCCTGATGTCCGCGCTGCTCACCAACGATGTAGTCTGTCTCGCCATGACTCCCGTATTGGGAGCCGGCTGCATCCGCCGCGGATTCAACCCGCTTCCGTTTTTACTCGCGCTTGCCTGCGCCGCGAATATCGGTTCAGCGCTCACGCTCATCGGCAATCCGCAGAATATGCTCATAGGACAGTACCTCTCGCTCCCTTTCGGCGGGTACACGCTCTTCGCCGCCCTTCCGGTATTTCTCTCTCTGCTTGCTCTCTGGGGGATCGTGCTCTTCCTTTTCCGCGGACGATGGAGTCTGCGAATGGAGGACCATTTTGTCGATGAGCGGGGCTTCGACGCCTGGCAAACGTTCAAGGGGGGCGTCGTCTTGACGACGGTCGTGGGGCTGTTCCTCTTCTCGTCGCTTCCTCGGGATCTCACCTCGCTCGGCGCGGCGGGGATCCTTCTACTCAGCAGAAAGATGGCGTCGCGGCGGACTCTGGAGTTCGTCGACTGGCAGCTTCTTCTCCTCTTCCTCGGGCTTTTCGTCGTCAATGCGGCGTTCGAGGCGGCAGGAGGTCTTGAGATCCTCGAAAAATTCCTCGAATCCGCAGGTATATCGCTTTCTTCGCCGGTCTGGCTCTACGGAGTCACGACGGCGCTTTCGAATCTCGTCTCCAACGTTCCCGCCGTAATGTTGCTCCTTCCTCTTGTCCGCGACGTTCCTCAAGCGGGATATATTCTCGCCGTGTCCAGCACTTTTGCGGGCAACTTGCTGCTCGTGGGGAGTATCGCCAACATCATCGTCGCAAGCGAAGCCGAACGCATGGGAATCCCTTTCGACTGGAAACAGCACGCGCTCGTCGGTGTTCCGGTGACGCTGGTCAGTCTTGCGGCCGGACTTATTTGCTTTTGGATAATTTAAATTAAATACTCTCCCTCATGGATACTTGTTGAATTATTCATATAATCAACTTTATTCTCTTGTTTTTTGATAGGATAGTGGTATAGTGACGGGGTGATTTTCCGGAAGGCGACTTTTGTACGACGGAGGAGAAAAATGGATCTTTCGATTCTGTTCAGAGGCGTTGTCATTGGATTCTCGATCGCAGCGCCGGTCGGTCCCATAGGCGTTTTGTGCATCCGGCGCACGTTGACCGAAGGGCGCGCGTCGGGTTTGGTTTCAGGACTCGGAGCCGCAAGCGCCGACGCGCTCTACGGATGCGTTGCAGGCTTCGGCCTGACGTTTCTCTCGAACCTCCTGATCACCCGGCAGACTGAACTCCGCCTTGCCGGAGGACTTTTTCTGGTGTATTTAGCGCTGAAGACGTTTATGTCCCGGCCCTCGCACACGACGGCCGAGGCGAGCGGACGCGGCCTCCTCGGAGCGTATCTTTCCACATTCGTTTTGACGCTCACCAATCCGATGACGATCATCTCTTTCGCCGCGATCTTCGCCGGGCTCGGACTGGCCGAGGGGAGCGGGAACTACGCGTCCGCAGTCCTGCTGGTGCTCGGTGTGTTCATCGGTTCCGCTCTCTGGTGGCTTCTCCTGAGCGGCGGGGTCGGGGTGTTCAGGGAAAAATTCAGCACGGGCGGCCTCCGATGGCTCAACAGACTCTCCGGGGTGGTCATCGGATTTTTCGGCCTTCTCGCGCTCGGGAGTTTCTTGAAATTATGAGGTCTGAAGTCGATGTTCAAGTGAAAAAAATCGTATATAAAATTACATATCCTAATGGGAAGATATATATTGGAAAGGATCTCACTGATAGTATTAATTATTTCGGTAGCGCAAGTGATAAATTGATAGCAAAGGATTTTTCCCGAGAGCAACGGAAGAAATTTTCTATTTGTAAGGAAATTCTTTTTGAATCCTATGACGAATTAGAAATTAACCGCAAGGAAGTTGAGTTGATTTTGCAATATCAATCCAATAACCCTGATATTGGTTATAACCAATGGCCAAAAGTTAAAAGGAAATAGGCAAATGGCTCGGTTTTATTGAGAAAGAACAAAGCCGAGCCATTTGGTTTATTCTTTCTTCGTCGAAACTGCCGAGGAGAAAGAGAGCGAGATGACCTTCTTCGGACAGACGTCGACGCATGCGGCGCACGAGATGCACTCGGGTGAGTCCATTGCCGACGCTTTCACCATCGCGTTCACTTCCAGGCTCATAGGGCAGTTTTTCGTACAGAGCTTGCAGTCGATACACTTTTCGCTCTCTGCGTGAAGCCGCAGACGAGGTGTTCCGAGTTTTATTGCCGCGTACTTCCCTGCGATCATGAACGGGGCGAGCAGACAGCCGTAATGGCAGAACGGCCGCCTCCCGACGGCCAGCGAAAGGACCACCATCCCCCCCATGGCGATGTAGAACATGAGATACGAAACCGGAGTCGCCAAAGAAACCCCTCCTTCGATGCCGTAGAGAGGGGCTACGGAGAGAATACCGCCTGCGCGCACGAAGAATGCCGCCAGAAAAGCGAGCCATACGGCGGCGACGCCGTACTTGATGAGATCGTACTTCCCACCCGGGATTCTGCGGTCATTGGCCGGGAAGAGCACTTCTTGAACCGCGCCCCCCGGACATATCCAGCCGCAGAATACCCTCCCGGCGAAAAAGGCGAGAACCGCCGACAACGCAACGAAAAGAAGGCTTGACGTAACGATGCCCTTCCACGCGCCCTGCAGCGTGAGAAGCGGGGAAAGGTAGAACATCGTTACCGGGAGCGAGAGTACGAAGACCACCATAAGCGCTTTTCGTAGATTTTGTCGTTTCATTGTGATCCCTCCGTCGGTTGATTGCAGCGTATTATAGCACAAAATACCTCTATGGAGTATAAGTTTCCGTATATGCACATTTTTCCTCATGACCTTTGGGCGTCCTGGGCGTACAATAGAGCAAAACCCCCGGTGCGAGGGGAAGGAGGGGCCTTTGAATGGAGCATATTTCCAGCATCATCACCGAGTTCATCGTAAAGAACATGAAAGAGAGAGGGTTGTCGCTCTATAGGACCGACGAGGAGAAAATACTGGCGCTCGACGATCTGTACGAGACATGTTTCAAATTCGACCTCGTCGTCTCGGACAACGACTTCAGCTGCGCAGTACTCTCGAAGGGGGAGCACGGACTTGTGTTGCGAAGAAGGTTCAATATCTCGTGGACGAACGCCGCGGAGATCAGAGAGTTCATGGAGTTCGTCCGCAGCCTGTAAAGGAGTGATCCGAATGAAGCCGGTTCTTTTCGCGCTGTTTTTTTTGACACTGTTTCTTTGCGCTGGCCGCGCGCATGCCGCCGTCCAGGAGAAGGTTGAGAAATCCGAGGAAGAGTGGCGGGCTCTTCTGACCCCGGAGCAGTTCGAAATAACCCGAAAGAAGGGAACGGAGCGCGCATTCACGGGTGCATACTGGGATCATCACGAGAAAGGGGTATATGCCTGCGTCTGTTGCGGAGCGCTCCTCTTCTCGTCGGAGGCCAAGTACGATTCCGGCTCCGGGTGGCCGAGCTACTGGGCGACGATCGAGGGGGCGCCCGTTGTGGAGAAACGGGACGTGTCCTTCGGGATGATTCGTACGGAGGTTCTCTGCGGACGATGCGATGCTCACCTCGGGCATCTCTTTTCGGACGGGCCCCCGCCGAGCGGCCTCCGGTACTGCATCAACTCCGCCGCATTGACTTTCATCCCGGCCGAGTGATCCCCCTCCGATAGGGACGGGTAAACACGCCGGATCGGAGAGGATATCTTCGAGGGCATCGACTCCGGTCAGGCAGTGACGTCAGCGGGGGCGAGGACGCTGCGGCACGCCGAACAAGTTGCGCTTTTTCAAGGGGATGGTCGACAGTGGCGCAGTGTCGGCCATCCCGCCCTTCTTTTTCATCGACATCCGCGTCCTCGAAGCGTACTGGCGTGCGCCGTAAACATTAGCCGTCCTCCTGTAAGGTATTCAAGCTCCCCATTCTGTACCCTGAGAGGTCGAGGGCGACGAACGAAAAACCGAGGGCGAGCACGGCGGGCGCGATCCTTGCCGCCGTTTCCGGCGCGGCGAGGATCGGCAGCGCGGAGGGCGGAGTTTCGATTCTCGCCAGCGCTCCGTGGTGGCGTACCCTGATCTGTGTGTGGGGCGGGCAGAAGGAGCGCACGATCTCCTCCGCCCGCTCGACTTGCCGCAATCGTTCCGCCGTTATGGGCACGCCCCAAGCGATTCGGCTCGCAAGGCAAGCGGCGGCGGGTTTCTGCCACGATGGGAGCCCCCATTGTTTCGAGACGATCCGTATCTCCGACTTGTTCAGCCCGGCTTCGAGCAGAGGGCTCCGTACCCCCTCCAGCTCGGAGAGGGCGCGCATTCCCGGGCGGTAGTCGTTCAGGTCGTCAGTATTGGAGCCGTCGAGAACCCAGCGGAAACCCTCTTGTTTTGCCCATTTGAGCAGCAGCTCGAAGCGAAATCGCTTGCAGTAGTAGCACTTCTCTCTGTCGTTTGCGACAAAGCGCGGTTCTTCCAGCTCCGAGACCGGTAGAGAAACATGGCGGATGCCGATCGAAGCGGCGTAATGCTCGGCGTCGTCCCGTTCCCAGGACGGAAGCGTCGGCGACATGGCCGTGACGGCGACGGCCCTCGCGCCAAGGGCGCGCACAGCCGCCGCGGCCAGAAGCGTGCTGTCCACCCCGCCGGAGAACGCCACGGCAGCGCTTCCCATCTCTCGCAAGAGAGCGTCGACTCTCTCCATCTTTTTCATTGCGGCGTGGTACGGCATGCTTTCGATCCTCCCTTGTGAAGAACTTCGTTCTTCTCTATACTACATGAGAAGCGACGACATTCCAATGCCCGGAGGGAAAGTTCGGCATGAAGATTCGACCATCTACAGGATTCAGCTCGCCATCCCCGTCCTTCGGTCGGGGAACGGTCGTCGTTCTGATGAGCGGCGGCGTGGACAGCTCCGTGACGGCTTGGCTGCTGCAAAAAGCCGGGTGTCACGTCGTAGGGGTCACAATGAAGATTCCGGGAACGGGGGAATCGCCCGGAAGTTGCTGCGGACGGGACGCGGCGTCAGTGGCCCTCGGGCTCGGAATTCCCCACTATACGGCCTTTATCGAGAGAGAGTTTGAACAGCTCGTTATCGAGCCGTTCGTGGAGAGCTACCTTCGCGGAAGCACGCCCAACCCTTGCGCCGACTGCAACGCGCTGCTGAAGTTCGGCCTCCTGTGGGACGAGCTGGAGGATGCGTTCGGAGAGGCGCGACTCGCCACCGGGCACTATGCCCGAGTAGAAAAGGAGGGGGAGAACTTCTTTCTCGCCAGAGGGAAGGACCTCTCCAAGGATCAAAGCTATTTTCTCTACGGGGTGGCGCGCCGCCGCCTTCCGAGACTTCTGCTTCCGCTGGGAGGGTATTCCAAGGAGGAGGTGCGTTCTCTTGCGAGGGAGGCCGCGCTTCCTGTGGCGGAGAAGAGCGAAAGCATGGAGATCTGCTTCGCCGGCGAGGGAGATTACCGCCGACTGCTCGACGGCCGTTCGCTTCCACCGGGACCGATAGTGGACGAGTATGGCGAACCGCTCGGAACGCACAAGGGGATAGCGAACTATACGGTGGGGCAGAGAAAGGGGCTTGGCGTCTCCTCGCGTGACGGGTTGCACGTTCTACGGATCGATCCCTGGCGCAACGCCGTCGTCGTCGGTCCTCGCGAGAAGACCTTCCGGCGGCGCGTACGCGCGGGAAACGTGAATGTCCTCTTCCTTGTACCGCCGGAGAAAGGAACGCTCCTCTTCGGCAAGACCCGTTCCAGAGGGGAGCCGCTTCCGTGCGATCTGCTCCGCATGGATGAAAACGTACTCGAGGTCTTGTTTCACGAGCCGCAGTTCGCTCCGACTCCGGGGCAGCGGCTCGTGCTCTACGACGCCTGCGGCAGAGTGGCCGCGGGGGGCGTCATTGAATACAGCGAGGAGGCGGAATGATGGATATAGGTATTTCACGGCGGTTGGCGAAACTCTATGAAGAAGGGAAAGAGGCTGTGCTCTGCATGGTGGTGGAGGAGAGCGGATCGACTCCGCGGAGCATGGGTTCCTCCATGATCGTCTTTCCGGGGGGGAAGATAGAGGGAACCGTCGGCGGCGGTATCACGGAGCACCGCGTCATCCAAAAATCTCTCGAACTTCTCGGCAGGGGAGCGGGGAGCATGCTCTACAGGGAGACGCTCTCCGCGACGGAGGCCGCGCTCGACGGGGCGGCCTGCGGGGGTTCCATGGGAATCTACCTCGAGGTCATCGGGAGGAAGCGCGAACTCGTAATCTTCGGTGCAGGACACGTCGGGAAGGCGATCGCCCGCCTCGGGGATATGACCGGGTTCGCCGTCACCGTCTGGGACGAGCGGGCGGAGTTCGCCAACGAAGAAAATATTCCGTGGGGGAGGACCGTATGCTGTCCGCTGGAGCACTTCTTCGACCGTTTCGGCGCGTTCCACGGAGACACCTACGCGATTATCGTCACGCGAGGACACGCCCTCGACGCCGATGTCGTCAAACTGCTCGAAGGAAAGCCCGCAGCGTATATGGGGATGATCGGTTCCAGGAGAAAGATCTCCTTCGTACGCGAACGACTGCTTGAGCAGGGAGTTTCCGTCGGGCATATCTACCGGATCTACCAGCCGGTAGGGCTGCCGATACGGGCGGAAACCCCGGAGGAAATAGCGGTTTCCGCTGTGGCCGAGATCATCGCCGTGGCCAGAGGAGCCGATCTGCCCGCCCTGCGCTCGTCTCTCGCACAGTAAAACGTAGAAAAAAAGAGAAAGAAATCGAACAACGGCATTTTCAGGAACTATTTTTTCTTCGTTCCTCTTGAGAACGGGGAAAAAAAGTGTACACTATAAAGGTCAGTATTGGTTAGATTTTAATCGGCATGAAAGGCATGGTGGTGGGCATGGCCGTCGCATACAAAGACTATTACGAGATTCTCGGCGTGAGCCGGACGGCGTCCCAGGACGAGATCCGGAAGGCGTACCGGAAGCTCGCGAAGGAGCATCACCCGGATGTGAACAAGGGCAACGGCTCCGACGAACGCTACAAGGAGATCAACGAGGCCTACGAGGTGCTCAAGGACTCCGAGAAACGGAAGAAGTACGATACGCTCGGTCCGAACTGGCAGCAGGGACAGGATTTTACGCCGCCTCCCGGATGGGGCGGTGGCGTGCATATGGACTTCGGCGGGGACGCGGGCGGGTTCAGCGACTTCTTCAGGACGATTTTCGGTGGTTTCGCCTCCGGCGGCAGAGGGGTTTCGATGGACGACCTCTTCCGTTCGCAGTCGCAGGGACGAAACGGCGACGAGGAGATGTCCCTCGAACTCTCGCTGGAGGATATTCTCCGCGGGGGGACGAAGAGCATCTCCATGGAGCAGATGGCGCAGGGCGTCAACGGACAGCCGACGCGCAGCCGGAGGACGCTGAACGTGAATCTGCCGCAGGGAGTGACCGAGGGGTCGCGTATTCGGCTCAAGGGGCAGGGAAACCGCGGAGGCGACCTCCACATCGTGATTCACGTATCGCCGCACCCTCGATTCGCCGTCGAGGGGTACGATCTTGTTACCGCATTGAAGGTTTCCCCTTGGGAGGCCGCCCTCGGAGCCTCCGTTCCCGTGACGACGCTCGACGGAGTCGTCTCGATGAAGCTCCCGGCGGGCGTTCAGTCAGGGAAGCGGCTCCGTTTGAAAGAAAAAGGGCTCCCCAGAAGAAAGGGGGCCCAAGCGGGCGACCTCATCGTGAAGATCGAGGTCGTCGTCCCCGAGAAGTTGAGCGTTCGCGAGCGGGAGCTGTTCGAATCGCTTGCAAAAGAATCGTCGTTCAATCCGCGGGGGTGAAGAGAAGCTGCGGAGGACCGGATTCGTCCGGTCCCTTCACGCCCGGGGCATTGACGGTGAACCTCGAAACGGCGGTTCTTCCGGCGGCGTCTACCAGCGACACGGTGTGTACTCCTTTTTTGAGCGTCCAGAAGAGCGCTGCGCTTCCCTCCTGTTTTCCTACGTATTCTCCTCCCACGAACCAGTATATCGGGGCCCTGGCGCCTTCCGCCTTCAACGCCACCCGCTGTTCTCCGCCGAGCGGCGTCAGGATATAGCGCGAGCCCGGGAGCGGAGAGGTGATCGTGCTTTTCAGTTCGGGCTGGAGCGTCATCGAGCGGCGAAGGGCGAACTCTTCAAGTTCCGCGGGCCAGACCGTCCTCGCGGAACCGTCCCGGATGACGTGCATAGGGCACGGCACGGAGGACGAGACGCCCTCGAGAGCGTAGTCCGGCCTTCCCGAAGGACATGCGGGGGCGATCGGATGCCCCGAAAGAGCGCACACGGTGCGGGTGATCACCTGCTGCGGTGTTGCGTACCACCCGGCGGGGGGAAGGCTGCGCAGTATCTCGACGATGGGGGGAGCGGCGGCCTGCAATCCCACAAGCTCCGGGTGCGCCTTCCCGGTCGGATTGCCCATCCAGACGACGACGGTGTTGCGCGGCGTGTAGGCTGCGGTCCAGGCGTCCCTGTAGCCGTACGAAGTTCCTGTTTTGAAGGCGAACCACTCCCTCGCGTGCTCTATACGCTTGCCGTGCAGCGGGAGGAGGCGTCCGGTGTCTTTGAGGATATCGGCGACCAGAAACGCCGCCCCCTCGGAAACCAGCCTCCGGCGGTAAGGCGGATCGTTTCGGAGAAAACGCGGCATGCGCCGTATTCCCAGCGTCGCCAGCATCACATACCCCTCCGCCATCTGGAGCACGCTCGTTTCGCACCCTCCGAGTATCAACGAATCCCCGTAGTGGGATGTGCTCTGCGTCAGGCCCATGAAACCGGCGTTGCGAAGGAGATCGAGCACCATCTCCGGCCCGGCCGACCGAAGCACCCTGACGGCGGGCACGTTGAGCGAGTCCGCGAGGGCCGTCCTGGCCGAGACCGGCCCCCTGTACGTCATGTCGAAGTTCCGGGGCGCCTGTCCGGAGAAGGCAAGCGGGGTATCCGCCAAGAGCGACGCGGGAGTCAGTATTCCTTTCTCGAAGGCCGCCAGATAGGCGAACGGTTTGAGCGCCGAGCCGGGCGAGCGGGGGCGGCGTGCGCAGTCGACCCAGCTTCCGGCGATACCTCTCCCCAGCCGCCCGTTGCCGACATAGGCCAAAACATCCCCCGTGTCGTTGTCCATTACCACTCCTGCGGCGGTGATCTCCTCGGGCAGGGACTCCAGGGAGGATGCAAGCGACCTTTCCAGAATCTCCTGCAGCGTCGGATCGAGCGTCGTCTCCAGAACTCCTCCTTCTTTCCGTTCTCCAAGTGCGGCGAGCGCGAAATGAAACGCTTTCGACGGGAAGGAACCCCGTGAAACGGGAATTTTCTCGGCGATGGAAAAAGCGTACTGCTGCTCCGTGATCTTTCCCCGTTCCAAGAGCGAGGCGAGAATGGCGTCGCGACGCTGCTTCGCTGCGTCGACATTGCGGTCGGGACGGTAGAGACTCGGCCCCTTGAGCATTCCCACCAGGAGCGCCGCCTCTCCGAGGGAGACCTCCTTCGCGCCCTTGGAAAAATAGATTCTGGAGGCGGCTTCGACGCCCCGTATGTTGCCGCCGAACGGAGCGCGGTTCAGATAGATTTCCAGTATTTTTTCTTTCGAGAGCATCTCCTCGAGCTTCAGCGCGGCGGTGAATTCGATCAGCTTCGTCTTCAGCGTCCTCGGGCGCGGAAAGGAGAGGCGGACGAGCTGGCTTGCGATCGTCGACGCTCCCGAAACAACCTTTCCGGCTTCGACGTTTTGCCATACCGCGCGGAGGAGCGCGGCATAGTCGATCCCTCCATGTTCCATGAAACGGCGGTCTTCCACCTCCACGGCGACGAACGGGAGCCATCTTCCCATCTGTTCGAGCGGTACGGGAACCGACCATTCGGATTCCGGAGAGAGAAAAACGGAAAAGACCTCCCCCCTGCGGTCGAGGAGCACGGGGGAGGTCGGCCATTCAAGTACTTTGTCGAGTGGAAGAGGGAGGGAAGCCTTCCAGAGAAGGCCCCCTCCTGCCGCGAGAAACAGAGCGAAGATCGAAACGCGGAGGACGCGGCGGAGGGGGCGCTTCATGATCAGCGGATCTCCACTGTTCCCGGGGTTCCTACGGTCGAGATATCCGGCGCGTACATCCCCTCCGCCGCAAGAGGCGGCAGCGTGAATGTTCCTCTGGAAACGGCGCGGATCACGTACTTGTACTCAACAGGTTTCGAGAGATAGTCGACGAAGAGGATAAGCCTGTCATCCCGCAGCTCCGCGCGAATACCGCTCTGATCCGGGGACGCTCCCTCGCCGGTGAGACGTAGATTCTCGATCTCCATACCGCCGGGCAGCATGTCGACGACCACCATGTCTCTCAACGCAGCGGAGGGACTCATCGTGAGCGTTGCCGTGATCCGGTCGCCCCTGGAAAGAGGCGCGCCCTCGGCGAGAGGTTTTCCGTCACGGCCGACCCACGTGCGCTTGACGGTGATTCCGTTGCTTGAAGGCTTCGGCGCCTTCATAGGCACGCCCGCCGACGTCCAGGCGAAGTAGGCGGTCCCCTCGCCGTCGAGCGAGAGGGTCAGCGGTCCCTGCGGAACCTCCTTGAGGCTCAGGGAGAGCCGCTTTCCGTCGGAGAACGAGGAGATCGTCGCGCCGGAGGCATCCTTCAAAAGCGCGGTGAACGGTTTGCGCGCCCCCCGCGTCTTCTCCATCCATCGGCCGAGAGCGAGCACGGCCATGCCGTTGTCCTGCGTCGTCCTCCATGTGCTGCTTCGGGCCTCCTGGATCAGTTTGAGGGCCAGGTCGGAGGCCGTTGCCGAGAGAGGGTCGACCTCGCTCCACATGAGAAGTTTCAGCGCGCTGCTCCTCGACGCCGACTCGAAGGTCGTCGTCCCGTCGCCCCGCAGCGAAGGGGCTCCCGTTCCCAGTTTGCGGAGAGGTTCCGATGTTTTGGAAGCCAGCGCGTACGCCCCCGCCAGGAAGATCTTTCCCGAATCGCGGAGCGCGTCGCCGTGTTCGCTCAGATGCGCCATCCACCCGAGGGGCGGTTCGCCGCGGAGAGCGAGTATATACGCCGCATAGGCTTTCAGCGTCATGTTCTCGCTGTACGCCGCGTCGCTCTCGTCCGCCGGAGCCATTGGCAGCATGCTGCGGACGTTGGAGAGGGAGTTGACGAGCAGATCGTCCGGTACGGGGGCGCCCCCCTTCTTCGCCTCCGCGAGGAAGTGCGCGGCGTACAGGGAACCCCACATTGAAGTAATCGAACTTCCCGGCCACATGGCGAAACCGCCGGAGTAGAGCTGCATCGCGGAAAGCTGGCGGATTCGCAGAGCGAGGGCCGCTTTCTGCTCTTCTTCGTTGACGAGCATCGGATCCACGTCGCGCACGATATCCCCGAGGACAAGGAGCGGCCATGCGCCGGAGACCGTTTGCTCCAGGCAGCCGTACGGATAGCGCAGAAGGAAGGATGCGGCGCCCGCGAGATCGAGCATCGGAAGATCCGAGAGCAGAAGACGCCCCTCCTCGGTTCCCGGGAACCACTCCCTTGGAATCTCTATCGATCCCTGCGCTCCGCCGCGCACTACCCCCGAACCCGAGAGCGCGATCCTCGGAAAGGCAGGGCGGACCGGCAGATCGAGATTCTGCGTAAAGGAGCCCCCTTCCCACTGCGTTTCAACAGTGAGGTTGGTTATCCCCGCCTCGTCGCCGGCTTTGAACGGCACGCTGAAAAGCGCTTCGCCTCCGGCGGCAAGGTTCGCCAGGAACTCTTTCTTTCCTGTGAGCGCAAGGGAACCGTCGATCCCCACTTTCACCGAGACCTGCTTCTCGCCGGACGCGGAAGAGAAAATCTTCAGCGGAGCGTGGAAGACGTCTCCGGGGGAGACGGCGCGCGGAAGCGAGAGTTCCGTCGTGATGTCGCGCGCTATGGTAACGAACGTATCGTTCTTGCCGAAAGACTTTCCGGCGGAGGCAACCGCCATGAGCCGCCCTTTGCCGCTGAATTCGGGCACGTCGAACGTCGCCTCGAAAGCCCCGTTTTCATCGGTCGGAACGCTCCCGAGGAAGATGGAGAGCATTCTGAACGTCCGTGCGGAAACAGGGGACATTCCCGCGCGGAGCGCCGCCATCGCGTCTTCGCCCTCGCCTCCTCCGGCCTTGAGCAGCGGCGTCTCTCTCGATTCCAGCGGGAGCAGCTGGTCGTAGAGGTCGTACACCGAGACGCCCTGTGCGCGTTTCGCCATGAAGAAGGCCCAGGGATCCGGCGTTCTGTACCCGGTGAGCGAGAGAATACCCTCGTCCACAAGGAAGAGGACGACCTCTCCCTTGCGGGGCGCGCCCGAACCGTCGGTCAGCGTGCCGTTCACCTTCAGAGGTTCGTCGGGAAGAGTGCGTTCGGGGCTCAGCAGAGCGATGTCAAGACGGTTTTCTTTCCGCTCGACAGGGATGGAGAGGGTGCCGAGCGCACGGTGATTGCCCCACTCCGCTCCCTCGACGACCGGACGGATTACTGATGCCGTGATATACGCGTTCGGAATCATATCGTCGGTGACAGGTATCTGGAGATTCACTTCGCCCTTTTTCAGAGCGACGACTTTTCGGAAAAGTTCTCTGTTCGTCTCCACAGTGACCAGGAGATTCCCCTGGAACGGGCTTCGGAGCGTGACGGTCGCCTTTTCTCCCGGCTCGTAGCTCTTTTTGTCAGCGGTGACCACGACGCGGTCGAGCAGCGTGGAGCCGCTTGCGCCTCCGCCGTATGGAGTCCATGCGTACAGTGTGGCCGAAGCCATGCTGTCCGACGTTTCGTCCGAGATTTTGACGACGTACTCTCCGTCGGTCTTCGGCGTGAAGGAGAAGGAGCCTATGCCGTCCGTGAACTCGACGGTTCCGTTCGCATGCGGAACAAGCTCCCGCTGCATCTGCATCCTCGTCTGGTTGCCCGTACGGACGAGGTTGTAGTGGCGTTGTACCAGGAACACTTCGACGACCGCGATTTCGAGATCCGCCGGTTCACCGTCCGGAGTTACCGCCGCCACGCGAACCGATGTTTCCTTTCCGGGAACGACGTCGCCTTTAGGCATTTCGATACCCAGATAGACCGGGTATGGGTGGAAGGGGAGCCTCAAAGACGTCGGTACCCAGCGTCCGCTCTCCTCCATTACTCTGACGAAGAAGGAGAGGTCGATTGCGGCAGGCGGGAGCCAGCCTTCAGGGCCGGAGAACGAAAGGGTTCCCTTGCCATCCTGGTCGAGCGTGCCGTCGCCGACGAAGTCGGTGACGCTCTCGAACGTGCGCTCTCTGTCGCCGAAGGCGAAGGCGCTCCACCCTTCGGGGCGGAACGGGACGGCAACGGCGCGCACCTCGCCCTCGAAGGCGAGCCCGGACGCGGGAGCGCCGAAGAGATACGACGAGGAGACGTCGATAGTGAGCGTATCTCCTGCGGTCAGGAACGGGGCGTCGGCGACGGCCTTCACCCCGAGGCGTGGAGCGACGAAGTCCTCCACGAAGAACTCGGTTCTTCCAAGCGGCGCGTTTTCTCCTCCGGGAAGAGCGACGACGGCGCTGTAAACTCCCGTAGGGGAGGCGGGCGCAAGGCGGGCCGAGAAGGAAGCTATTCCCTCGGAAGAGAGGAGCGCCGTCCCCCTTGCAACTTCGCGTCCAAGGGAGGATCGGACGACGTACACCACGGGGAACGGCTCCGGGGGCAGCAGGTCCTTCGTTCGCACGAGCGCGGAGAAGTCCACTTTTTCGCCCGGACGGAAGACGCCCCTCGGTGTGAAGAGCAGCGCGTCGTACTTGTCGGTCCACGGCCGTCCGTCGATGTCGAAGCCCGTATCCGCCAGAAGATTGCTTTCGAGCTTCAGGAACGATATATCGTCTCCCTTTTCGACCGTCACAATGGCCGGTTGAAGCTGATCGTCCCAAGGCTCCGGGCCCTGCCGCGTCCACAGGCCGTTTTCGTCGGTGGAGCCGCTCGCAAGAAGCTGGTTGCTCTTCGAGTAGACTCGTACCGCGGCGTCCTTGACCGGTTCTATTCCGAGGATGGAGTTCACCCACACGGTGATTCCGTTCGCCCAGACTCTGGCGACGATACCCAGGTCCGTCACGGCGACGAGCTGTTCCGTATCCGCCCAGTAGTCGCCTGAAGACTCCGACGCCGTCAGCAGGAAAACGCCTTTCGCGCCCCCGGCCAGCTCTCGCAGGTCGATGGCGCGCCGCACGGTCTCGTTGAGGTTCCCCTCGGGCCGCGCGGTACGCGTGGCGACTCTGCGGGCAAGGTCTCTGGGTATCGAGTAGTTCGTCATCGCCATGGAGACCGGGATGTTGTTTTCGTACAGGCGCCACAGATTGAGGGTGATCTCTTCGATGTTCACCGTTTCGATGGGGATGCGCAGATCGCCTGCGGGGGAGAGGAACGTACCTCCTGACGGGAAGGCTATGGAAGGGTAGTAGTCGGGGAAGATGACCGCACGCTTGAAGTCCTGTTCCAGCGCTTTTCCCTCTTTGGACGGAAGACCTTTCTTAATGGTCAGCTCCACCCGCTGTTTTGGTTTGAAGTCTCCAAGGATGGTGAACCCGTTGTAGCCGGGGTCGATGGTGAACTCGGTCGCGGGCGAGATTTCGATGAACTTGGAAACGACCGACATATCCGCTCCCACGGAGGTGTTCACATTGATGACGCTCGTCGCGGGATAGCGTGTGTCCGCATCGACGCTGCGGATCTCCAGCTTCCTGCTGATCGCGATCTCGTGGCGGATCTCCTGCTCGATCCCCAGAGGGCCGGCGTCGCTGGTCATCCCGGGAGAGAGGATGAGCGCGATCTTCTTTCCGTCATAGTAGTTCGTCGTCAAGCGCACCGTCGACGCAGGCGCCTGGCCGACCGGAGAGTACCCCAACTGCTGGCGCTGTTCGTTCAGCATCGAGAGGAAGCCGCGCAGTCTGAACGGCGAGACGGGGAGGTTGAACGTCAGTTCGATCACGACATTGTTGCTCTCGGTGAAATCGATCTGCTGCGCCCTCAGGAGTTTCAGCGGTTCGGTGAAGAACTCGAAGCTCTGCTTCCCGGAGAGGCGCCGCCCCTTCGCGTCCTGCAGCGACTCTTTAGCGGTTGCGCGGAAGAGCGTCGCCAACTGAAGATTCGCCACGGGGGTGAAGACGAACGTCTTCTGATCCGTCCATTTTCCCGCACCTCGTATGGACGGCGAAATGTCCACGGGTATGCTCTGCTGCGGTACGGTCTTGCCGACCAGGTCCTTTTCCACGACAGGTTGCGAGAAGGTGATTTTTATCGGCATCCTGCCCTTGACCATTCCCCCGGGAGAAAACGAGAGAATGGTGAAATCTTCCGCCGCCCCCGCTCCGTACCCACCCGCGAAGAGCAACAGCATCGCGAGAAGCGCTCCGCACAACTTTCTCATATACATCCTCTCCTTTTTTTTCTGGTATGAATAGTCCTGCACCGTGCATGTCGTTTCTTTTTGAATTATACCGCGAATCGCGAAGAAGGGGACCATGGCGGAGGGAAGAATACGAAAAACGCGTGGGGGCTTGCAGAAAAGCGAAGAGAAGGGGTTCTGCAAACGGCTGCCTCGTTCATCCGAGAATATGGAGCTTCGGAGATCGTGCAGACCGAAGAAGGCCTTCTCTTCGTTCGTCGTTCAGCGATGCGGTCGCTATCCTCCCGCCATACCGAGTCCGCTACTCGCGGAATGTCAGGCTCGTCAGCCACTCCTGTATCCGCTCTTCATAATCCCCCATGGAGTCCGCCGCGATCGACACGTGGATACGGAAGAGCCATGGATCGGTAAACAGGAACAGATCGGAGTTCCTGCGGGCGTCCTCTTTTTCTCCGGTCGTGAATTCGGCCCCGGCGACGGGGTGGGAGTACAGCTTCGCAAAACCGTCGAGAGAGTGCGTAACCTTTATTTGATCTTCCTTTATGCCTTCGAACTCGGCGACCAGTTTCCCGAGGTTTTCGGGAGTCACCGGTTCTCCGTCGGTATTCGAAACCGGCAGCCTTTCCACGACGAGCGCGACGACTCCGGCGTCAAGAATCCGCGTAAACGACGCGATGCCTTCGTCGCTCATCTGGAAATCGACGACCTCGGCTTCCTCCGGGAATTTGGAGACCGTGATCCACAATCCCTCGACGGCATCGTCGGAAATCTGCCCCTCATCGCCATAGAACTCTGTTTCCATGCCGAGGATCGCCCACGTGTCCTTGCCGCCGAATTTGTGCGGTTTCACCAGCGCCTCGAAGGAACCGAGCAGATCGTTTTCGTCCTCCGCGTTGTAGATCTCCCCGCGCATCACGACCTGCCCCTTCGAGTTCTTCTCCGCTTCGTCGACTCTTGCGTAATACACTGCTTCTCCGTCGGCGCCTTCGAAGTGGTAGAGCTTTCCATCATAAAAGTACGGTGGGTCCGATTCGGTCACGCTCGCGAGTTTCTTATAGTCGACGTCGAAATACTTTTTAATGGTCTCGGTGACGTATTTCCCCTCGATGACGAGAGAACCCCACTCGCAGTTTTTCTTTTTGCATTGGGCGATCCGGCTTTTGTAGTTGTTGACGTAGTTGTGCCAGATGCCGAAGCGTATCATGTCGGCGGGGTCTTTTTCATTCGTCACCTCTTTTGCGTCGAAATTCATAAAACCCAGTTCCGTGAAGTTCGAAAGAAACGTGCTCATCTTCTTTAGATCGGCACTGGAATAGCCTTTCTTCGCTCCGCCGGCGGAAGCGACGCCGCAGACGCACGCGAGCAGCAAGCACACAAGCAGGATAGCGGAAAACCGTTTGATGATGCCCTTGATCATTTTTACACCTCTTCCCAGAGTGTATTTGTTTCTCTTTTTTCGTTCAACTGAAATGCGGACAAAGGCTTGTCTCTCCACCGTTTCCCCTTGCTGCATCAATCCACCGATGCTATAAAAAGCAAGGTGGCGAATGAGTATAAAAGAACGGCGGCGCTGAGGAGAGCGAACGCGACGCCTCCGAAGCGGCGTACGGCAGAGCTTCGTCCCCCCATGAAAGACATCGCCGACGCTGTGGCGAAGAAACAAAAAAGAAGCACTGCGACCCAGAGCGGCAACGCATTCACCTCGCCTCCGTGAGGAGGATATTCAATTCTTCCGCGGAGTTATTCTCCGTACAATCTCGTTCAAGAGTCTCATTCCGATCGTTTCACCGGTTTCTCCCGTAGCCCCGTCTCAAGGGTTGAATGTGAGGGTTGCTGTCGCGTCCATATTCCGGTCTCCCACTTTTTTCAAATTTACTTTGCGGAACCCCACTGCAACGCCGCCCCGGATAGGGTCTTCAGGATGTCCGTCGAACGCTTTACTGGGGTGGATAATTACCTGTTTCATGTCCCCTGCCCATCTGATTATTTTCTCATTTCCCAACGTTCCCTGCGCATAGAACCCGAAGTCCTCCCATGTATGCGCAGAGACTGCATCCGCCAAGGTGATAACCCTCGATTCATCGGGTCTGACGACGTACCAGCCTTTTCTCCGGTCGTCATCGTAATCGAATCCACTCCAGCAGAAGGCGACAGCTATGTTGTGCGATCTGTTGTTTTTCAGGGTTATTTTGATCCAGGCTTCTGCCCTGGACGCGCAGTGTGCCGCCAAGAGCGCCGTAAGGACGAAAAGCCCCGCTGTTTTTACAAGTGTCTTTTTCATCGTATTCCTCCCTTTTATTACCCGCACGACCGGGTATCGATACGAACAGCATATCCTCCAGTACCCTCCGAATACCGGAACAAAAAGCGGCGCAGCGCTCAGGATTTCCCTTAGAGCAGTTTTTTGGGGGGCACGGCCGCGACGAGAACGAGGCGCATCAAGAAACTAAGTTCCATCCGTGGGAAACCTGCCCGTCCTGTCCACGAGGACAAGATCCATGAAGTCGATCGCTGAAATCCTGACTTTCGCCGCATCGTTCGTCCCGAACGTGATAAAGTTCCCGTCCGTGGAGGCCGTGGCGAAGAGGTTTTCGTCTTTCAGCGCGCCGAAGCGTATCGTTTCGAGCCTGGAGGCGAAGTCGAATTCAATGTGGGTGTCCGTAGTCATCTCGACTTCGAGTTTGTATCCCGGCAGGGCTTTGACGCTTCTGATATACCCTGTTTGTACCCTCATTTTTCCACACTCCCGTAGAACGAGGCTTTTGCATCGGAATCCTTCAAGAGTTTGAAGGGGAACGACCTGTTCCGCACCCCCTCTTTCGGGGGGATTAAGGGGTGTATTCGGAACTTGCTAAAAGTCGAGCGAGGCAAGTTCGTTCTTCGAGTGCACTTCAAGTTTTCCGTAAATGATTTTGAGCGCCGACTTGACAGTGTTCTCCGAAATGAACAGACGGGACGCGATTTCGCGGGTGCTGCAGCGCTCTTTCGCCAGCAGGGCGATTTCCCTTTCGCGCGGCGTCAGAACCGATACGGTGGGATCAAGGTGTCTGCGTACGGACGCAACGCCCGACGAATGCCGCTTACAGAGAGCGATCAGCGCGGTCATCCGCTGTATGTCGAAGTTGAGTTTCGCTTTCTCCAGAAGAGGCAGGAGCGTCGTCCCCGACTCGGCGAAGGGCAGATAGATCCTGTCCGGAAGGGCGATGCGGAGCGCCCGCGATAGATGATTCGCCGCCTCGTCTTCCCGTCCTTCTTCTTTGTAAGCGACGGCGAGGCAAAGATGCTGATAGAGACGGGGCAGCTCATAGTTCATCCCGTGCGCGAGTTCCATAGCCGGTTCCGTCAGCCCGTACAGCTCCGGAGAGCGCTTTTCCAGAAGCAGCAGCTTCCCGTAGAGTATGAGGCCGCAAGCGTGCCCCTGGATATAGAGGGTTTTCTTGATGCTTTCGACGTCTCGAAGCCAGTCGGGGAGCCCTTCGGTTCTTCCCAGCGAGAGATCGAGAGAGGCAAGGCAGATGTCGACCATGCGCATGACGGCTCTTTCGGGAAATTCTTTTCCGTATCCCCGCAGACTCTCGCGGGTCTTTGCGAATGTCTCTCCGTCGCCCCGCAGAATTGAAAGGCGCGCAAGAACGAGTTCCGCGCATAAAGAGATGCAGGTTTGCCGGGCGCTCCGGGCTTCGTAGAGCGCCTTATGGCTTGCCGCCTCGGCGTCGGCCTCCTCGCCCCGGTACAGGCAGGCTTCGGCCCGCATTACGCTGTCCGCCCCGGCGCCGTGACCGTTGGACAGCTTTATGTACAAGGGCATGCATTCTTCCATCAGCGCCAGTTCCGCATCGAGTTCTCCGCTCTTGCTCCAATAGAGGCAGAGCACCGACGCGACGCCGAACGTCCACGGCGTCGAGCCGAACACGACGGTCTTCGGGAGATCGCCGTCTTCGGACATGTTCAAATGGAGCAGGGCCTCTCTATGGTATGCGCTCATCTTCGCGATATCGTTGAACTCCGTAAAGGAGAGCAGCAGGGCGGTTTCTCCTCTGATACGCGAGATTGTCGATTCAGGCGGTCCGGAGGGAGCGTCGGTGATCGCGCGCAACAGGCGGACCATCTGCGAAAAAAGCGCTCTTTTGCCGCTCTTCATGAACTGAAACGCGAAGGTGAGGACGGCGAACGGATACTCGCGAAGAGTCTCTTCCGGACATTCCCCGACGATCCGCTCAAGAAAAGCGACGATGTCTTTTTCCTTCTGTTCGTTTAAATAACTTGTCGTAAGCGGCATCGAGAGAATGGCCCCGTAGTCGCGAACCTCGCCGAAAAAACGCGCGGCCGGAAAGTATTCCGAAGCGGCGGCGCAGGCTGCGCCCGCTCTGCGAATCAAGATCTCCGCGAACTCGCGGGGTTGGTTCTCGAAACGCTGTTTCAGATAGTCGTTCAGGATGCTGTGGACTGCATAGACCCCTTTGTCCGCGATATACGAGATAAAAAAACTGTTTTTCAGCATCTTGAACAGCCGTTCAGGCAGCGTCGATGCCCCCGCCATGATGGCCGCCTGTTTGGGCGTGAAGGACTCGAGGAGGGAGAGGCCGAGGAGGAACTCATGCTCCGCCTCGGGCATTCTGTTCCATATCGCCGTTTCGACGAGCGCGTCCATGTCGCGAGCGTCCGCGAGCGCCCCCGTTTCCATGTAGTTCGAGGCCTGGAGCAGAATGGCGGAGACCCATCCTTCGGAGACGCTCTGAATCCGGTCGATTTCCTTCTCCGCCATGCGCGCTCCGGCCGCGCGGCAGAGGCGCGCCGTATTCTCCCGGTCGAAGAAGAAGTCTCTCGTCCCAAGCCGATGTATGTTCGCGTTCTGGATCGCGATTTCGAAAGTCGGAAGAGGCTGGGTGATGAAGAGCATGTGGAGGTTCGGGTTCGAATGCGCGGAAAAGGCGTGTGCGATGTGGTACGGAATTCGACTGTCGAACAGCTGATAGTTGTCGATCACGAGAAACGTCGGGATGTCGCAGCGGCATTCGCGCATCAGCTCGGCGATATCGGGGAGCGTTTCGACGCTAGCCGGAAACAGCCCCTTCAGTCTTCGCGCAACCTCGATATCCACGTTCCCGAACAGCCTGCAAATGCCTTCCCACACCTTCGTCGGATGTTCGCCGAAGCATGTGTACCAGCTCTGCCTGCCGTTGTGCCGCGTACCCCTTAAAAACTCCCTGACGGCGGTCGTCTTGCCGAAACCGGACGGCGCTTCCGCTATGGTGACCGGGAACGCCGATATTCCGGCCAGACGGGCCGTAAGACGTTCGGGGAAGACGTATGGTTCACCGCTGGGTCGTCGACTCGTCGCTTTTCGCATGAAATCCCTCTCCGTTTCATCCGAGGCATCCGGTGCAGTGCACACAATCGTGTCCTGGAATCGCCCGATCATGATTGTACGATAAAAAAGCAAGAAGTGCGCGCAGCCTCCCGGATGCAGTTCCGCGTTCCGGCGGTGTATATCGGCGCCGGGACGCGGGAGCCCCCGCCGAAATTACTTATGGCTTCGAACCTGAAAGTCGAGGCTCCATTTGTCTAACTTGAATTTGAACTTTTTAAACGCCGATTCGTTGGTCTTCTTCCAGTTGCCTTGAAAAGGTTTGAACAGTTTACTGAGAGGTACCGTATGTTCGTATTTATACACCTGACCGGGGTACCATTCGCCTTTAATCGGATTTGTCCCGGTCATACTGAATTTGACCTTCCAGCTCGGAGATTCCATTGTTCCGGGATAGTGCGGTATAGTGAACACGCCGTTCCAGCTGATTTTTCTATCGAAAATTACCGTGAGGATGTCGCCGTTTTTGCTGTTGTTGATGATATCGAATTTGAGCACCAGACGCAGGTGGTTCCCGTCGCCGACTGTCGTGTTTTTTTGCTTCCGCAGTTGTGTTCCCGTGTGCTTGACCGTCACCCAGTCCGGTTTCGCCAGAGCGGCGGAGGCGAACGCAAGCAACAGCAGCGCCGCTATGCCCGTGAAGAGTGCGAACCTCTTCTTCTCTCTCATTTTTTCCCCTCCCTTTGTCGAATGCGCTTGGAAAAAAACCGTATATGTTGCGGGAAAGAAGTTTCCCGCAACATATACGTCTCCAAAGAGATCTCCCCGAAAAAGCGTTTACCCTGCGGCGGGAATCTCTATTTGTATTTTCCGCGTTTTGATTTTTTCCTCGTTGCCCCAATCCTTTTCCGATTTCACGGAGTCTTCCAGAACGACAAACGAACCACCGTCGTCCGACAATCCGCCGTACCAGTAGTTCTTCGTCGCGGTCGCTTCTTTCAGAACGGCCAGCTCCTCCGCTACCGTGTCGTACATCACCGCCGAAAGACGAAGCGCGGCCATCGAAAAAGCTCCGGTCTCCGTCTCGCGCACGTCGTCGATCCGGGTCATCGCAAAACGGCCCACGTCGATCCACGAAGCTGAATCCCTCGTCCCCGGGATTTCGATTTTTTGCTCCATTGTTTCCAACTCGTACAGGATGTACGTCATGTCGGCCCGTATTCCGCTTCCGCTCATCAGCAGGAAATAACTCCCGTTCGGGCTGAAAACGATGTCCTGGCACTCTGCCGCGCTCTCGAGCGGCAGGAAGGACAGAAACTCTCCGTCTTCCGCAAAGAACCAGACCCCCGTTTCGCTTTCCGCTGTGGGGCTCGATTCATCCGCCCCGACGACGCTCCAAAAACGCGCCGTGCCTTCGATTGCGGGCGGCACATCGTGCACTTCCGCCTCGACTCTTTCTTCGCCTTTATACACTCGCCCGTCTTTCAGCGAAAATGCGAAAACGTCGGGCGCAGCGGCTTCCATTCCTTCCTGCTCGACGAAGGCAAGGCTCGCGAGGATTTTCTCCGCATCGCCTTTTTTGAACTTCTTGTTCGCCGTCTCCCAGCTTACTTCGGCCATAAAAAGAAACGGATCCGTCTCTATGAACAGAACCACGTGCGAAAGCCCCGTATCCGATTCCACGTATCTCACGACTTGGCACGGATACGAGAACTTCGCTCCGATTTCTTTCGGGGCTTCGGTGAACGTCACTTTTTTCGCGTCGGGGCTTTCCCAGAACGCCTCCGAGCCGATAAATTCGCGAAGAACGCTCTTGTCGAGTTTTCGAAGTTTTTTCGCCACGTCGGACGAAGCGGAAAACCGTCCCACGCCGAGCGTCGCGGCGGGACCGTCGCCGCCTTCGCCCCAACTGTAGACGAACCATGGTTTTTCATCGTCGCCGTCCGAATAATCTTCGATCGACGCGTCTTCGGGCAGCCCGTTCGCTTGTATCCATAACCCTTTCACCCATGCATCCGGCGCATCGCCGGCGTTTGCGGCGTTCGCGAAGCACAATGCCGCAGCAACAACACAGAAGAGCGAAATGTACTGTGCGATCTTTTTCATTTCACTGAAACCTCCACTCTCTATATGGTTTTGAACCTTAAAGCCTGGGTTCCGTCCGCCGAATGTGAAGCGGAAGTCAAAATCCCCCGCGGACGAGTTTCATGTGGGAGAACCACTCCTCGATCCTGTCGGAGTACTCGTCGAACCTGTCCGCCGAGACCACGGCCTGGACGAGGAATACATGGTCGTCGGTGAATACGGCGATCATTCCGAAGCGCTTGGCCTCCTCGTTCTCGCCGATTTCATATTCCGCTGTCATACACGGGTACGAGAGCAGTTCGGCGAAGTCTTCCGCCCCCGCGTCGAACTCGATGTCGTCTGCGTCGCCGCCTCTGTCCGTCACGCTCTCCGCAATCGATTCCTTTACTTTTTCGGGCGTTGTTTCGTCGCCGGCGGGCGTCCTGTAGATGCCGAGCACGAACGCGCCGTCGTCGAGGGCTCGAATGTAGGTGACTTCACCGTCGTCGTCCGCAGTAAACTCGATCACTTCCGCGTCGTCAGGAAAGTCCGGAATCCGAAGCCACAACCCGTCGACACCCGCGTCCGCTCTCGAGGCATGCCCGTCTTGGGATTCTTCTTCGTTGTCGCTTGCACCTGACGGATCGCGATCGACGAATTTCATGTTCTCGAACCAGTCTTTCATCTCTTCTCCGTCGTAGTCTTCCATGCGATCCGCTACGAGCGAGAGATGCACGCGGAAGATCCACCCGTCGGTGAAGATGAAAATGTCCTGGTTTCCTCTCATGTCCTCGTCTTCGCCGGTCGTATACCTCGCTGTTGCGACCGGGTGCGAGTAAATCTCCTCGAGTTCCTCGACGGACTCGGTGATTTCGACGTCGTCCGGGTCGATTTCGATGTCCTTGCGGAGACGTTGCAGTTCGACGACCAACTTTCCGGTATCGCCGGGGGTTAAGGCTTCGCCGTTTCTGTCCTCCGAGTATATCCTTTCGATCGATACTTTCAGTATGCCGCCGTCGAAATCCCGCTCGAAGTACGCCTCGCCCTCGCCGTCCGACTGGACGTTGAAGGTCGTGGAACTCGCCTCCGGGAGACCTGGAATCTCCATCCACACCCCCTTCACCTTGGCGTCGTTCGCTCGTACAGGAGCCGCGAACAGCGAGAACGCCAGGGCAAAGACAAAAAATGTACCAATACGCTTCCCCATACTTGTTCCTCCATTCCTCTCGATATGTCCGTCCTTGAGCCGGAAGGCGTCGATACTCGATCGACGGAGCCCGGTAGTTCCCCGAGGGGGACGGCTTCTTTTTTCTTCCGTCTCTTTCTCGAAAAACGACATAGAGGGGCGCCCGAGCGCCTCTTCCAAGAAGGACGATACACTGCTTTCAAGGTTTGTGGAATCACCCGTTCGGGTGGTATTCCCGGGGGGATTCCCGGAAAGGAGAGGGGGAGGGAGCGGAGGAATCGTGTCTTTTTTCAGAAGGACGCTTTTGTCAATTCGACGCGGGAATGCACCCCCAGCTTTCCATAGACGGCCTTTGTTATGCTCTTCACCGTGTTTTCGGTTACGAAGAGCTTTTCCGAGATCTCCTTGACCGAAAGGCCGTTTTTCAGAAGAAGCGCCACCTCGCGCTGCCTGGCGCTGAGAATGCATCCCGACCCCGAAAGGGTTTTGCGTACCGCTTCCGCGCCCGATGCCTGACGTGCGCACAGCGAACGCAACGCGCGCATCCGGTCTTCGGGAAAAGCGCTTTGAAGGGAATCGAACAGAGGCGTCAACGAGTCTCCGTGTTCGGCGAAGGGCAGGTACACTTCATCCGGCAGCGCCGGAAGGAGCGCCTGTTCAAGATACTCGACGGCCTCTTCCCGACAGCCTTCCGCGTTCTTCGCGACGGCGAGATAGATGTTGTAATAGACTTGCGGGAGCATATAGTGCATCCTGCGGGCGAACGCCATAACCGGTTCCGCGATGCCGTAGAGTTCGGAATAGCGGTCTTCCTGAAGCAGCGCCATTCCGTGAAGCATCATCGCATACGGCTGTCCGTCGGTGTAGACGACTTCCCGGATGCTCTCGGCGTCGCGGAGCCAGGTCGGCAGATCCTCGAGGCGTCCGAGCGCCAGGTCGGTAACGGCCAGGCAGAGGTCGCCGATGCGGAGGAGCGACGTCTGCTGCGCTTCCTGCGCGTCCTTCAGAATGCCGCGACGTATGGAGGTGTACGAATCGCCGTCGCCGCGGAGCAGCATGATGCGGGCCAACACCAGCGATGCGCAGAGGCAGTTGCCGATCTGTCCCGCGCTGCGCGCTTCGAAAAGCGCGGTATGGCACATGACCTCCGCTTCGACGTCGTCTCCGCGGAAGAGCGCGGCCTCCGCGCGCAGGACATACTCTCCGCCGGCGCCGTGCCCTCCCGCGAGGGCGACGTAATACGGCAGGCATTCGTCCATCACCGAGAGCGTTTTTTTCAGGGCGCCGCTCTCTCTCCAGTAGAGGAAGAGCACCGACGCTCCGCTCATCGTCCACGGCATGGCCCCCCCGAAAATAACCGACCGCGGAGGGTCCGACAGATGACGCAGGGAGTCGTACGCCCGCCTGTGATATTCGCTCATCTTGGCGATATCGTTGAACTGGGGAAAGGACATCAGGATGGAAAACTCCCCCTCGATTCGCAGACGCTCCGTCTCGGAGAGGCCGGAAGGAGCGTCGAGGAGCTTCTGCACCAGCGCCGTCGTTTTTGAAAACGGGAGCATCCTTCTGTCCCTGAAAAACTGCTGGCCGAAGGTCACAAGAGCCAGCGGGTATTTCAGCAGCGTTTCCTCCGGACATTCGTCGATAAGGCGCTCGAAGAGATCGATGACGCTCCGCTCCCTGAAATTGTAAAAATACTGTGTTGTGAACGGCATCGAGAGGATCGTCTCGTAGTTCCCGGTCTCGATGTGGAACTGCGTCGCGTGAAAATACTCGCCGACCGTCTCGCACGCGCGTCCCGCCCTTCGGTACGTCTCCCGTCGGAACGTCTCGCCCGTTTGTTCGAACCTGTTCCTCAGATAGTCCTGAAGGAGGCTGTGCATGTAGTACACGCCCTCGTCCGGAACGAACGGAACGAAGGCGTTCCGTCTCAGGATTTCGTCGATATTCACATCGTTGGAAACGCCTTCGAGCATGATCGATGCCTGGCGCGGGGAAAAGCACTCGAACAGCGAGACGGAAAGCAAAAAACGTTTTTCCTCTTCCGAGAGGCGGTTCCATATCGAGGTCTCGATAAGGTCGTTCATGGTGTTTGCCGGAGCAAGGCCTCCAGTCGCCTTGTAGTGGAGCATCTGGAGTTTGAGAGCTGCGATCCATCCGCCCGTGGCGGCGCACACCGTTTCCAGCTCTTGAGACGAGAGCGTAAGGCCCGCCAGCGCGAAGTATCGCTGCACGCTCCGCTTATCGAAGGAAAAATCGACCGGGCCGATGTTGTGAATGTCGGGGGCGCGCCAGGTCGTATTCTCCGAGAGCTTCTGCGTGATGAAGACGATATGGAGCGCGTCGTTGCGGTGCAGGGAAAATGCGTTGATGATGTCGGACTGCACTTCGCTTTTTACGAGCTGATAGTTGTCGATGATGAGAAAGGAATCACGGTCGCAGGAACACTCGCGCATGATCGCGGCCACATCCGCCATTGTCTCCCTGTTCGGCGTGTCGAGGCTTCGAAGGTTCCGGGATACTCTCGGGTCGACGTCGTCGAAGAGATCGCAGATAGTGCCCCAGGCTTTCGAGGATGGTTCCCCGAGACTCGTGTACCAGAACGCGCGCGAAAAGGACGGAATGTGTTCGCACAGGTATTCGCGGAACGAGGTCGTCTTGCCGAACCCGGAAGGCGCTTCGATGAGCGTCAGCGGATAGTCCTTGACGCGGGAGACTTTCGACAAAATCCGTTCCGGAAAGTAGACGATGTCTTCGGCGTGGACGCTTTTTCGGGGCATTGTATTCTCTCCTGTGCGTCGTAATGGGTTGGCCGGGGAATCCAGTTGCTATGGTACCCTAAATGATTCACTTAATCCAGTTTTGACAACCATTTCGTATTCGCTCTCACTGCGAGTGAATGCGGCGCAGTGAGCTCTGGTGAATCCGTTACAAGCAGCGAAAACAAAAGAAAAAAAGAGTTTCTAAGAGGAAAAATGTAATATCAAGGGCATATGCGCTTTATTTGTTCTTTATTCTGGGGCCGAATGTCGCTATAATCTCATTGGTTAGCATTGGTCAAAAAGGAGTGATCGCGATGGATTTCGCAAAACTGACGACAAAATCACGGGAAGCTTTCTCGGACGCACAGAATAAAGCCGTCACCTACGGGCATTCGGAGGTGGACGGAGAGCATCTTCTGCTCGCGCTTGCCGAGCAGGCGGAAGGGCTTATTCCTCGGCTGCTCGCCAGAATGAACGTCGACTCGAAAAGCCTCGTCCGCAAATTGGAGGAAGAGCTTTCGCGCCGCGTCCGGGTTACAGGGCCTGGAGTGGAGCCGGGAAAGGTGTACGTTTCGCAGCGGCTCTCCCGCATGCTGGTGAAGGCGGAGCAGCGGGCGGAGCAGTTGAAGGACGAATACATCTCGGTGGAGCATCTCTTCGCAGCCTTTCTCGAGGAGGGAAAGACGAGCGCCGCCGGGCGGATTCTTGCGGAACTCGGGGCGACGGAGGAGAAGTTTCTCTCCGTCCTCAACGAAGTGCGCGGAAGGGCGCGCGTCTGCAGCGACAACCCCGAGAGCACCTACGAGGCGCTGGAGAAATACGGGCGCGACCTGGTGGCGATGGCTCGCGCCGGGAAGCTCGATCCGGTCATCGGGCGCGACGAAGAGGTCCGCAGGGTGATCCGCATCCTGAGCCGGAAGACGAAGAACAATCCCGTGCTCATCGGCGACCCCGGCGTCGGCAAGACGGCCATCGTCGAGGGGCTCGCCGGGCGCATCGTGAAGGGCGACGTCCCCGAGGGGCTGAAGGACCGTTCGATCTTCGCGCTCGACATGGGGTCGCTCGTCGCGGGAGCCAAGTTCCGGGGCGAGTTCGAAGAGCGCCTGAAAGCGGTGCTCAACGAGGTCAAGGAGAGCGCCGGGCGGATCATCCTCTTCATCGACGAACTGCATACCATCGTGGGCGCGGGCGCGGCGGAGGGCGCCATCGACGCGGGGAACATGCTCAAGCCACTGCTCGCGCGCGGAGAACTGCACTGTATCGGCGCGACTACGGTGGACGAGTACCGCAAGCGCATCGAAAAGGACGCGGCGCTCGCCAGACGGTTCCAACCCGTCCTGGTGGAGCAGCCGACGGTGGAGGATACGGTGTCCATACTGCGGGGGCTGAAAGACCGCTTCCAGGTGCACCACGGAGTGAAGATCCGCGACAACGCCCTCGTCGCGGCGGCGGTGCTTTCCAACCGCTATATCACCGAGCGATTTCTCCCGGACAAGGCCATCGACCTGGTTGACGAGGCGTGCGCGCTCATCCGCACGGAGATCGACTCGCTTCCCGCCGAGCTTGACGCCGTTTCCAGGAAGGTGATGCAGCTCGAAATAGAGGAGGCCGCGCTGAACAAGGAGAAGGACGCGGCGAGCGTCGAACGTTTGAAGACCCTCCAGAAGGAGCTGCAGGAGGCGCGCGAGGAGCAGACCGGCCTGCGTGCGCAATACGAGGCCGAGAAGCAGGGGATCGGGGCCGTTCGGGAGCTTCGGGAGCGCATCGAAACGATCCGGCGCGACATCGAGAAGGCCGAGCGCGAGTACGACCTGAACAGGGCCGCCGAGCTGAAGCACGGCACGCTCCCGCAGCTCGAGGCCGAACTCCGCGAGCGGGAGAAGACGCTGGAGAACGGGCACGCAGGGCCGAAGATCCTCCGCGAGGAGGTCACCGAGGAGGAAATTTCCGAGATCGTCAGCCGGTGGACCGGCATCCCCGTCACACGTCTTCTCGAAGGAGAGAAGGAGAAGCTGCTCAAACTCGACGAGGTGCTGCACCGGCGCGTCGTCGGGCAGGACGAGGCCGTGGAGCTGGTGGCCGACGCGGTGCTCCGCGCGCGCTCCGGCATCAAGGACCCGCGGCGGCCGATAGGCTCGTTCATCTTTCTCGGCCCCACGGGTGTAGGGAAGACGGAGCTGGCCAAGACGCTCGCCGAGTCGCTCTTCGACAGCGAGGAGAACCTGATTCGCTTGGATATGTCGGAGTACATGGAAAAACACTCCGTCTCCCGAATGGTGGGAGCGCCTCCGGGGTACGTCGGCTACGACGAGGGTGGCCAGCTGACCGAGGCGGTGCGCCGCAGGCCCTATTCCGTCATCCTCTTCGACGAGATAGAAAAGGCGCATCCCGACGTCTTCAACATCCTCCTGCAGATACTGGACGACGGGCGCATCACCGATAGCCAGGGGCATCTTGTCAACTTCAAGAACACCGTGGTCATCATGACCAGCAACATCGGCGCGCAGTACCTGCTTGAAGGGATCACCTCGGACGGACAGATCCGCGAGAGCGCGCGGAAACAGGTGATGGACGAGCTGCGTCGCTCATTCCGGCCGGAGTTCCTGAACCGCGTGGACGACGTGGTGCTCTTCAAGCCGCTTCAGCAGGAGGAGATACGGCGTATCGTGCGCCTGCTCGCCTCGTCGCTGGAGGAACGCCTGAAGGACCGGAATATTTCGCTGGAGATCACGGATGCGGGAGTGGATCTCGTCGCCCGCGAGGGGTACGATGCGGTATACGGGGCGCGTCCGCTCAAGCGATTCATGGTGCGCCGGATAGAAACGCCTATCGCCCGGATGATCATCTCCGGCGAGGCCGCCGAGGGTTCGCGGATCGTCGTGGACGAACGGGACGGAGCGCTTTCGCTCTCGGCCGCCGGTTTATAACGCGCCCGCAGGATGCCGATACATAAACAGCTTTTGTGAAACACTGAAAGGGGGGGTGCCGATGAAAATCAATTCCGTTGGTACGACACGGCCTCTTCCCCCTCTTCCCGCCGAGGAGATTGTCGAAGAAAAGGTCGAAGACCAAAAGGAAGAGGGGTTGAAGAAGGTCGAGAAGGCGAAGCGCGCAGTCGAGGCGGAGCGCCTTGAGATCATGGACAGGCATCACGAAACGGTAAAAAAATCCGCGGAGACGTACGACAAGATCGTAAAAAAACGGTTGATGGAGAAAGAGATCGAGGAGCGTCGCCTGCAGCAAAAAGAGTTTTTGGCCGAACGGAACGAGGAGGCCGAGCGGCGGCGCGACGAGATGCAAAAAGCTGCGGAAAAAGACTGAATCGGAGGGGTATTGGTGAAAAAACGTCTTCCCGAAGCGCTGCGAGCGACTTCGGCAATTTTTTTCGTGTTGTTGTTTTTGCTGTTTGCAGGTCAGCCGCTGCATGCGGTGGCCGTCGAAGAGAGCGGTACGTACGCCGATTTCGACGGACTGAGAGTGCATTATGTGGATGAAGGGCTCCGGGAGCGTCCCGCGCTCGTCTTCATTCACGGCTGGTCGTGCGACGTCTCCTTCTGGAGGTTTCAGACCGAGGCGCTGCGCGAAAAATTTCGCGTGATCGCGATCGACCTGCCGGGATTCGGGCAGAGCGACAAACCCGCTGACAGGGCGTACACGCTCGACCTCTTCGCCGGCGCGGCCCGGGCGGTCGTCGAAGCGGCCGGGGTGAAGAATCCCGTCTTGATAGGGCACAGCATGGGGTACCCGGTGACGACGAAGTACCTCGCGCTCTATCCGGGGGAGGTCCGCGCGATCGTCAACGTGGACGGCGCGTACTTCCGGTCGCCGTCGAACACGCGGACGATCGAGGAGCTGAAGGAGATGAACGCGTTTCTGGAGGGGCTGCTCGGGCCGGAAAGACTTCATTTCGTCGGATCCTTCATCGAATCCACGTTCTACGGCAGGACCCCGGAAGTATTGCGGGAGGAGATCATGGAGAAGATGTTCTCCGCCGACGAACACGCGGCGAACAGCTCGATGAAAGAGTTCATCGTGCCGGAGAACTGGGAGGAGCGCACCTACGACGTTCCCGCCTTGGCGGTCTACTCCTCGCACGAATACGTCCCGCCCGATCACGAGGCGTACCTGCGGACGGTCTTTCCGAATCTGACTTACGAGGAGTGGCCGGATACGGGCCACTTCCCGATGATGGAGGCGCCGGAGCGTTTCAACGCGGTTCTGGAGGAATTTCTGAAAGACCTGCGACAGTAGAAAAAGAAAGTCTTGGAAGAAATCGTTTTTCATTCTCGTAACGGCAAGGAATGCGGAGCAAATTATTCCCCGCGCTTCTTGCCGTTTTTTGATAGTAAGAGTACAATTCAGGGAGAGAAGAATCCATGTTCATTACAGAACTTTGCAAAATAAAGCCGGTGCAGCGGCGTGGGAGAATGTCCTTGATCCGGCGATCTGAAGGAATATTCGAAGAGTAAGTCGGATATGCGTTAGCAAGTCAGCTTCCTAAATCAGTGGGCGGAAAATAAGAAACGGGGTTTGTTGGAGAGGAGGTGCATGGTCGGGGGAGATTGGAACGTCAGTTCGGCGTTATTCCTTTTTTACGGGTGCAGAAAAGACTTGTCTGATGAAGAGGAGGATTCTCATGAAAAAACTTGTGGTGGTTGCGTCGCTTGCCGTCATTCTTGCCTGCTTCATGGCCGGAAGCGCGTTCGCATTCGATTTCCTTGACTTCGCTCAGAATCAGCTTTTGCAGTGTGCGCATCCGACGGCCGATCCGACCAAGGCCAAGGTCGAGTTCGTCAAAGAGCCCGTTCAGAAAGACGAGGCGACTATCGCTCGCGTCGTGGTGTACTACAAGGGGTGGATGAAGGATAACGAGATGCTTGTCGACATCGTGTACCTCAAAACGTCCTACGTCGATCTGGTTAAGGCGGAAGTGCTGAAGGACACGGCGGCAACCGGAACATCTTCCTGCAAATTCATGTCGGGATGGCAGGAAGTAAAATAGCGCTCTTCTGCGGATGTTCGCTCCTGTTCAGTCACCGGGCGTGTATAGTCCGGGAGAGAGCGGAACATCCTTTCTCCCGGACATGTTTAAGAAGCAGACTTTCCGAGGGAGGCTGCTATGAACACTGGTAACGTACTCTCCACTTTTCGCGAGCGTATGATGAAAAAGCTTCGATCCATCGTTCTTGTCTTGATTTTCGCCTTTCTTTTGACCGGAGTCTTTCTGCTGCTGCTCTGGGGAGCGCGCCCCTTTCTACCGAGCGAACTTCTCGCCAGGCTTGAGCTTCTGGGGCAAACGGACTGGGAAAGTTCCAGGCTTGCCGTTCAGGAGTGGTTCGCATCTCTTGGAGCGTGGGGGCCGGCGTTTTTTATCGGTATTCAAGTGCTCCAAGTGCTGGTCGCTCCCGTTCCCGGACAGATTGCGGGCCTTGCCGGAGGATTCGTCTTCGGCTTTGGCACGGGGCTCCTGTATACGATGGTCGGACTTGGAATTGGTTCTCTGCTCGCCATGCTGCTGGGGCGGGTCTTTGGCTGGCACATCGTCCGGCGCTTCGTTCCTTCGTCCGTCATGGAGCGCTTCGACCGGGTGATCAACGACGGCGGTCTCTTCACTTTTTTCATGATCTTTCTACTGCCTGCGTTGCCGGACGATGCGGTATGCTTCCTTGCGGGCCTGACACGACTGCGTTTGAGCGGATTGTGGATTGTCTGCATATTGGGACGTCTTCCGGGAATGGCCGTCCTCTCCTTCGCCGGAGCCGGTCTCGGCGGCGGAGGAGCAAGCGGGCGGATCGTCTTCGCGCTCGCGATGGCGCTCTCGCTGGCCGTCTGGCTTTTGGACGAGGAGATCGAGCGCTTTGCGAAACGCTCGTTCAAATAGTCCCCGGTCTCGTTCCGGAAACATTGTTTCGAGGTATGTTCCCTTTCGATCTGGAATCTCGTAGCGGTATACCTACTTTTTCAAAAGGAGGATGTTGAAATGAAACGATACGCAATGCTGTTGGTTGCAACGGTACTGTTGGTTTGCTCGGCGGCTGTTTCTGCGATGGCCTTCGACTTTTTGGAGTTTGCGAAGAACGAACTGCTTGTGTGCGCGCATCCGACGGCCGACCCGGCGAAGGCGAAGGTCGAATTTCAAAAGGAGCCGGTGAAGGAGGGGGAACTCACCAGAGCCGAGGTGACTGTCTTCTACAAGGGGTGGGTACGCGACAATGAAATGGTGGTTGAAATCAAGTACCTTGAAACTTCGTACGTTACTTTGGTGAAGGCAGAACTTATCAAAGACAGCGCCGCCACCGGAACGATGTCCTGCAAGTACTTCACCGGGTGGCAAGAGGTAAAGTAACCGCGGTGGAAACTGCGGCAGAATATGGAGCGCCGCTTGAGCGCCTGAGGAAGGAACCTCCGTATACAGGAACCGTCGATCCGACGGAAAACTCGTGTATCGGAGGTTCTTTGCGATTATGTCGCATGTTTTCGATATTCTTGACCCCCGAAATTTAAAAGGAGGATGCCGAAGATCAAGTGCGACGCGCACTCGAAACGGTGATGCGACCGATGGAGACTTTTTCACGGGGGAAGTCCCGTCGACTGGCCGGGGATGTCTTTCTCCTGTGCGGCGACGGCGTTTGGGAGATGCTCTCCTGGAATGAAATGGAGGAGTGCCCAATAGCGTTCGACGCGGTGAAGAAGTGCGAAACGCTGCGTCGCCGGCTCTGGCGAGTAAATTTCGATACGACGCCTTCTTCGTCTCGGCGAAGCCCTGGACGGAATATCTTCCGCAGCCGGAAACACGCATTGGATGCTACACTGTGATGGCTGAGAATGTACCGATCGGGACGATGAGGAGGCGAAGCGAATGGAGAGCGGAAAAAGCCGGTATGCTGTGTTGCCCTGTTTCGACTCCCCGGAAGCGGCGGAGGCGTGCCGCCGGGGTCTGAAGATTCTCCGCGAGAAGGCGATCGCCCTTGGAAGCTCTGCGGTGGAGGCGTGCGACAGAGGGTACTATTTCGACGAGCAAGGAGCGAAGGTGGACTGGGGCCAACTCGTCATGGGGGCGTGTTTCGACGCACGGAGCATCCCTCCCGAATTTTCGCTGCCCACGCCCACCCGCACGCCCTTTCCCGAGACGACGGTCCAGGTGCGGAACGAGACGACCTTGGCCGCCTGCTTTCGACTTCTCGAGCAGGGCGTTCGTCCGCTGGCGTTGAACTTCGCCAACGGACTTCATCCTGGAGGCGGCTTCCTTCACGGCGCGCTCGCGCAGGAGGAGACGCTCTGCCGTTCGAGCGCCCTCTTCATGACGATAAGAAACGACCCGATGTACGCTGCGCATGCCGAACGGACCCTCCCCGACTCCACGGACTGGGCGATTCTTTCCCGAGGTGTTCCCGTATTTCGCAGGGACGACGGCAGCGCGCTCGGGAAACCAGTTCTGGTGGACTTCATCACGTGCGCCGCGCCGTATGCGCCCGGCGTCGGACAGCCGGAATCGGGGGATTTGTTGTGCCGCAGGATATCGCGCGTGCTCCGGATCGCCTTTGTCTTCGGACATACGACGCTCGTCCTGGGCGCGTGGGGGTGCGGCGCGTTCGGGAACGACCCGCTGCGGACAGCGAAGGACTTCCGCGAAGCATTGGAGAGCGAGTTCGCCGGAGCATTCGCGCGGATCGTCTTCGCCATCGCCGACTGGTCTTCGGAAAGGCGTACTCTCGGACAGTTTCGTGATGTCTTCTCCGCGGAGAATGGCTGATAGAAAGAGGGGGGAGCAATGAAACTCCAAAAAGGCAACCTCGCGGGGCTTCCGGTGAATCAGCCGGACGAGGAGATCTTCGAAGAGCTTCTTCGCACATCGTCTTTCCGCGTGGAACGGATCGTCTCCGCGGGGCAGTCGTCTCCGCCGGATTTCTGGTACGACCAGGAAGAGGATGAGTGGGTGGGGCTGCTCCAGGGCGAGGCCGCGCTGGAGTTCGAGGACGGCTCCGCCGAGACGCTCCGCAGCGGCGACTGGGTCTTCCTTCCGGCGCACATGCGCCACAGAGTGGCGTCGACGAGCGTGGAACCGCCCTGCATCTGGCTGGCGTTTTTCGGGCTACCTTGATATCTCGAGCGGGACGAAAGAATCCGAGCGTCATTTCGAAGACAAGGCGAAACCTCTGTGCGAAAGTTTTGCGGCTTAACCCCGACGGACTGCCGGAATTCTGGCGACGAGCGCTCTCGGATATGTACTCGTATCGAGCTTCTTACGACGAAGGGGAAGTTGTGTTTTTTAAAACGCGTCTCGAATAACCTGCGAAACACCTCTTTTTATTTTCCTTTTTTCTCTTTCCCGGATGCGGTCTATTTTGAGAGCGACGGAAACGATTTTCTCCGAAACTTGGATGCGCTGCCTGCGCTACGCCACGGCAACAAGTGGCGGCGTACACGTTCGTACGGCTTGACAAAATATCGTTATATAGTAATATGACTATATGAAAAGAGACGTCGAGAAGATCTTCAAAGCGCTCGCGCATGAGAAGCGGTTGGCCATTCTTCAGTGGCTCAAGGAACCCGTCAAGCACTTCCCGCCCCAGATCGACGGGGATCTCGTCAAAGACGGGGTGTGCGTTATCCGAATCGCCGAGAAGCTGAAAATAGCTCAACCGACGGCGACTCGCCATCTGCAGATTCTGGCCGATGCGGAGCTGGTTATCGGAACGCGCATCGGGAAATGGACATTTTTCAGGCGGAATGAGGATTCTATAGCGAAGGCGACGGAGTATATCGCGGAAGAACTGTAGCGCGTCTTTGCAGAGAGGCTACGATGGAGCTTCCGGCTGACCGCCGTTCGAAGAGCGGAGTTGGCCGGGGAGGTCGTCAAGAGCGTGCGGAAAAGAGAGGGTGCGAAGATGCAGTTCCGTATACTGGATGTTTTTGCTGAAACAAAATACTCGGGGAACCAACTGGGCGTTTTTTTGTGTGAAACGGCGCTTCCCGAAGAAACGATGCAGAGAATCGCCCGCGAGCTGAATTTTTCCGAGAGCGTCTTTCTTCTCTCCCGTGAGGGGGCCGACGCGCCGGTCGGCATTCGTATCTTCACTCCGGCTCACGAAGTGGATTTCGCCGGACATCCGAGCCTTGGAGCCGCGTTCGCGGCGTATAACTATTTGCTGAAAGACCGTCCCGAAACCGTGCGTCTTCTTACGAAAGCAGGAATAATTCCGGTTGAAATGCCCAAGGAAGAAGGCGGTCCTCTTTGGATGCGTCAAATCCCGCCCGTCTTCGGAGAAGAGTTCGCCACGTCGGAACTCGCCGATATTCTGAGTATCGACGCCGACGCTATCTTAGAAAAGTACCCTGTTCAGGATGTTTCCACGGGGCTTCCGCATATTATCATTCCCGTGGCTACGCTTGACGCTCTTCGCGCCGCGAAGGTGAACAAAGAGAAGTACTTCCGTTTTATCGAGCGTTCGCATGCGAAGAACCTCCTCCTCTTCTGTCCGGAGGCCAGGAGCGAAACGCACGGCGTCAGTGTCAGGATGTTCGCCGACTACCTCGGAATTCCGGAGGATCCTGCGACGGGAAGCGGCAACGGATGCCTTGCGGGGTACCTGGTGAAACACCGAATAATGAACTCGCGGAAGATCGAATGTGTCGTCGGCCAGGGACACGAGATCGGGCGTCCGTCGCTGTTGTTCCTGAAAGCGGAAGAGCGCGACGACGGCGCCATCGATATCATGGTCGGCGGCAGAGTGTTCGAGATCGCGAGCGGCGAGTGGACGGTATGAGCGTCTATTTCGTCGCTTCCATCTCGGTGCGCGACCGCGAACGGTACAAGAAATATCTTGAAGGCGCGGACGCGGTGTTCCGCAGCTATGGAGGAGAGTATCTCGCCGTGGATACGGAGCCTCTGCTTCTGGAGGGGGAGTGGGACTGCGAGCGCCTGGTGCTCATTCGTTTTCCGGACGAGAGCGAATTTCGGAGGTGGTACCATTCTTCCGAGTATCAGGAACTCCTGAAACACCGCATGGCCGGCGCACGCTGCGATACGCTGCTCGTCAAGGGAGCCGGCGACGAAACCTGTTCCGTCTCGAGGTGAAAAAAGCTATCGAGATGCGCATTCGACAATAAAGCCCGTGTACGCGGGCTTTATTGTCGAATGCGCATCTGATTTTTGCCTGATGACCGGGTAAGAAAGAGAGTATCAAGTGTATCGAATTTTTCATTAGAATTCTTCTCGCGCTTTTTGGGGTGCGATTGGTGAAGAGCTTTTTTCACGGACAGTTCTACGTTTTTTTCACTCTCCCCCTATTACATTCTGCATGGTGTATGATAGTATTTAGCTTCAAGTATAATCTCAAGGAGTGAGTTTATTTTATGTCGTCAAAAACATTCGGTTTGCTGCGCCCGGAAAGTTCGGGTTTCAAGCTCTCGTTGCTCTCGACGGGGCACTTTTTTAATGACTTGTACGCGTCTTTCCTGCCTACTTTTATCCCGACGATCATCTCCAGGCTGGGCATTTCGATGGCGCAGGCAGGTTTTTTCAGCACCTTCCTCGGTATCATCCATATCATCTTCCAGCCGATCATAGGGTATCTCTCCGACCGTTCGGCCAACCCCTGGCTCGTTATCTGGGGGCCGATCATGACCTGCCTCGGAGCGACGATGATCCCGCTCGCTCCCTCTTACGGAGCGGCGCTCTTTTTCGTGGGGCTTTGGGCGCTCGGGAGCGCGATGTTCCATCCGCAGGGGCACGGCGGAGTCGGACATGTTGTTCCCCGGGAGAAACTCACAGTCTCCCTTGCGTTCTTCGCGGTCGCGGGAACGGCGGGAGTCACGGTGAGTCCGCTCTTCGCGGTGGCCTTGGTGAACACGGTCGGGTATCGGCTGATGCCGGTGGTGGCATTGATTCCCGTGCTGCTCTTGGGCATATTCACCTGGAGAACGATGCCTTCGATCAGCCACGAGAGCGGCGACGCGCTCACGCCGCAGAAGGGGCTGCTGGTCACGCTGAAGTCCGTCTTCGCGGTCATCTACCCTGTTTGGGCTATCTCCACCGTGCGCGACGCCACGAGTCAGGGAGTCCGCATGTTCCTTCCCATCCGCATCGCCTCCGAAGGAGGAGAGATCGGCATGGTGGGTACCGTCCTTTTTCTTATCATGCTCTCGAGTACAATCAGCATGATCGTGATCGGCCGGATCGCCGACAGATGGGGGAAGAAAAAAGTGCTGATGGGCGTCATGCTGCTTTCCCCGCTCTTTCTTCTCGCGGGAATTTTCGTCGACAGCTGGGCGAGCATTCTCTTTTTCCTGATCGGGACGTCCGCGATCAACGCGACGATGCCCATCACCGCGGCGATCGCACAGGAGATGGTTCCGAATTCGCGCGGGATGGCAAGCTCCATCGTCATGGGGCTCTCCTGGGGGTTCGGCAATATGCTGATGGCGCCGCTGGGCAAGGTCGGCGACCTTTTCGGCGTCCAAGCGACGCTTCTGGTGGTTGCGCTGCTCCCTATCCTCGCCTTTCCGTTGCTGTATACAAAGCCCTTCCGAGAGAAAGGCGACGATGTCCCATCCGTGAGTGGAGACTGAAAGAAGTCCGCGTTCCGCAGCGTTCTTTTTCCCATTCAGATTTTCCGCCACTTTTTCTTTTTTCGCCTTTCACGGAAGGCGAAGGTGGTGTAAAATGTCTCCGGCGTCTCGTTTTTTTCGACGCGTCGGAGACTTGTTTTGTCCGACACGGGAAAGAATAATGCTCTATCGAAGGGAAAAACGCAGGACTCGGGGAACGCTTGATCTTCTCAGGGCGTCGTCGCATCAAAACGGCGGCCGGCCCCCGTTCTATTCTTCGCGTTAACCGGCGGATTTCAAAGAAGCTTTTTAATTTTGATGGGAGGGGTTTTCTGATGGAGGAGACGTTCGAGAAAAGAATGCGTCCGGCGTGGAGAAGTTTTATGACGTGGTGGCTTCTTTGTGTTGCGGTGGCCGTACTCGCGGTGTTTTTGAGCGTACGCTACGCGGCGCCATGGTGGCTTGTTGCCGTTGCATTGATTCCTGTGGTTGTGATCATGCTCAAGCGCTGTTCGACGGAGTTCATCGTCAAGCATGACGAAGTGACGATGGAAAAAGGGCTTTTCGCGAAGAATTCCGTGGAAGTCGGCATGCCGCAGATACGGACCATCGAAGTGCGCCAGACGATTTTCCAGAGAATGCTCGGGGTGGGCGACATCATGATCGCGTCTTCGGGAACGGATACCTACGAAATCATCGTGCCGGGCATCGAGAATCCCAAGGAGCTTCGGGACATTATTCAGGGGTTCCAGAGAGGGTCGTCGAACAACGCTTCTGCTTGAGACTAAACGAAACACGAAAGGGAGCGCTGCCGATTCGGCCCGCTCCCTTGTTTTAATACTTAAGCACGCTCTCCTGAAAGACGTAACGGTGGTCGCTTTTCGTGATCGGTAAGCGCACATCGGAGAGGGGCGCCGGCGCCCCTCTCCGTCTTATTGGCGATCCTGTGAAGCTTCGCGCGCTTTCCGACGTTTCTCCCGAAGCAGTTCCTTCGGTTCGATCGATATCGCGTCTCCCTCGAAGAGGGATTGCAGGCCTCCCGGAAAGAGAGACTTCACACGTTCGCACGTCTCCCGGCACTTGCCGAGGCACTTGCTCTGGTTGTCGTCCGGTTCGGTATATACCGTGACGACGCCCTCGTAGTTGCGGAGAATCGTCTTCCTGTCCGAACGGGAGATCACGTAGTTGGGCATGACGGGAATCTTGCCGCCTCCTCCCGGTGCGTCGACGACGAACGTCGGCACGGCCAGCCCGGAAGTATGCCCCCTAAGGTACTCCATGATCTCCAGCCCCTTGCCGATGGAGGTTCTGAAGTGCTCGATTCCGCGGGAGAGGTCGCACTGATAAATGTAGTAGGGGCGCACCCGCATCTTCATCAGCTTCTGGTTGAGGTCGCGGAAGATGTACGGGCAGTCGTTCACTCCTTTGAGGAGCACCGACTGGTTGCCAAGCGGAATGCCCGCGTCTGCGAGGAGAGCGCAGGCGCGTTCTGCCTCGGGGGTCAGCTCTCCGGGATGGTTGAAATGGAGGTTGATCCAGAGAGGGTGGTGTTTTTTCAGCACGGCGCACAAGCTCTCCGTCACCCGCATCGGGAGCACCGCAGGCGTTCGCGTTCCTATCCTGATTATCTCGACCGTGGGAATCGACCTGATCTCGGAGAGGATGGAATCCAGCGCCTCGTCCGAGAGCGTGAGCGGGTCGCCGCCTGTGATGAGCACGTCGCGGATCTCCGGGGTGCGCGCGATGTAGTCGATGCATGCGCGAATCTGCTCGGTCGAACGGGCCGTGTCCGTCTGCCCGGCGAATCGCCGTCTGGTGCAGTGCCGGCAGTACATCCCGCACTGGTCGGTGACCAGCAGAATGCATCTGTCGGGGTAGCGGTGCGTCAGCCCGGGAACCGGGGAGTCCACGTCTTCGTGCAGCGGGTCCAGCAGATCGGTCGACGCGATGAGAGTCTCCTTGAGCGTTGGAACGGCCTGTTTTCTTATGGGGCACTCCGGATCGTTCGTGTCGATCAGCGAGGCATAGTAGGGAGTGATCGCCATGCGGAGAGAGTTCAGGCTTTTCCGGAGCGTCGCGGCCTCTCCCCGTGAGAGCGTGAGAATACGGCCCAGCTCGTCTGCTGTGGTGATTCTCGACTGCATCTGCCAGCGCCAGTCGTTCCAGCGCTCTTCCCCCGCCGATTCCCTGAGCGCTTCGAGGAATTTCTTCCCTCCTCCGTCGAGGGGGACCAGGGGGGCGTCCGTCCCGGCAAGCAGAGGAAGCTGAGGAAACGCTTCTCTGGTACGGCGGGCTTTCGACGGAGGTTTTGTTTCCTCCGGCGAGGCATCCGGTGTGCTGACGATATTAGCGCTTTTTCGAGAGTTTTTTGCAGTAGAGGACAAGATCGTCACCTTCCGAATAAAAGTCGGGAATGCGTCCGCATTCTCCGTAATGCCGCGCGAGGTAGAAGTAGCGTTGGCCAAGGTAATCGTCTCTACCTGCCGTTTCAACCCTTATGACCGCGCTGTCCGACTGCTCCAGGAGGGCTACGCACATTTTATCCTCCAGTCTGCCGCCGATCCCCTTCTTCTGATGGTGGGGAGATACTGCGATCCAGTACAGATCGTAGGCGGAACGAGTCATCGGTGTGGGCCCGTAGATCAGGAATCCGGCGAGATCTCCGTCGATCCATTCAGTGAGCAGGATGTAATCCCGCCCCGGATGGAGAGACCATTCGACCAGCACGTCCTCAAGAACGTCCAGTTCGTCGGCGGTGAATGCCCCTGTTGCCGCTGCCGTCTTCAGGCAGCGTTCGGCGAGATCGTTACTCACGTGACGTTCCTCCTTGATGTTCTTCGAAAGCCAGTTCGAGAATCGTGTGCACGGTCTTCTCGTCGGAGAGTCCCGCCTCCCTGCACTGGCGCAAAAATCCTCCGTCCGGCGCGATGTCGGGGTTCGGATTCACGTCGAGCACGTACAGAATACCGCGCCGTTCGCGCACGTCGACCCGGAAGTAGCCTCTGCAGCCAAGGACGCGTCCAGCGGCCGCCGCGAGCCGCGCGGCCTCCTCCCGGAGGGAGCCTTCCGCTCTCTTCGGAACGAGCGAATAGAGAGGGGAGGAGGGATCCCATTTGGAGCCGTAATCGAGAAAGCTCGCTCCTTCGGTCTGTTCGTAGTCTATAACCGAGACGCCGAGCACATCGAAAGGATCGTTCCCGATGCAGGCGACGGAGTACTCGCATCCGGGAATGAACTCTTCCGCCCGGACTCCTCGGGGAAAGAGGGCGAGCTTCTCGGAGACCGTCCGAAAAAGTTCGCTCTCGTCCCGAACGAGCGAGGCGGAGTCGATGCCGACGCTTCCGTCTTCCATCAAAGGCTTGATGAACACCGGAGGACGGAGTGTTGCCAGAAGGGCAGGGTCGAAGCCGGGGTGGAGAGAGAGCCCTTCCGGGACGGGGATTCCGGCGTTCCTGAGCGTCCGGGAGCACGCGTCTTTGGAGAGACAGGTCCGAAGCACCCTCGACGGGTTGCCCGTGCACGGAATGGACATCTTCTCGACAAGCGCGCGGAACTCATGCTCGGAGCCGCTGTCGCAGCCGAACCCTTCGAAGATGTTGAAGACGCATTGCGTCTTGCTCGAATGGGCAATGTGTTGGATGCGCTCCGGAGAGCGAAGAATCTCGGGCGTTATGTCGAGCGCCACAGGTGCGTACCCGTGAGCCAGCAGTATGCCGGAGACGAACTCGCGACCGCGCAGCGCGTCGGCGACGTCCGTTCGCGGAGACTGTTCCATCGCAGCCGGAAGCAAGACGACCGGAAGCGTGTCGTCCAAGGACTGTGAAAGCGAGAAGCGCATGCGATCACCGGCTTCCCCTGGCGGGGAAGAGCAAGCCGTTCCGCGAGAAGGCGCTCCGTAGTATGGAACGGACGAGATCATTGTACTCCCCGCCGCTGAGACGGTGGAGAATCGGGAGATCGCTGTACTCCGGGGAGAGCCCGGGAAGCGGATTGATGTCGATGATTCTGGGCGTCCCGTCGCTGTCCAATCTAAAGTCGACCCGTGCCATGTCCCGTAGCTCAAGCGACTGAAACGCCTTCAGAGCGAAACGTCCCACCTGGTCGCGAAGCGAAGGAGGAATGCTCTCGGGGCCCTCGTAGCGGATACGCTCGAGGTAGTTGCGCTTCTCTTCGAGAGAGTAGAGAAACTCCTCGCGCTGTTCTACGGGAACGATGCGCATCATTCCGACCACGGCCGGACGGCCGTTGCCGACGATTCCGACGGTGATCTCGTCCCCCGGGAGGTACTCCTCCATCAATGCGGGCTGCGCATACCGTCGCCATACTCTTCGGATCTTCTCCTTGGCCTCTTCGGGTGTATGCGCAACCGAATCCGAGAAGATGCCCTTGGATGACCCCTCGTACCTCGGTTTGACGACGAAACGCGAGTGTTCGGCGAAGAGCGCCGGGATGCGTGCGAGGTCGTCCTCGTCTTTGAAGCAGGTGCACAGCGGCACGGGGATCTCGTCGCAGAGGAGCGTCCGGCTGGTGAGCAGCTTGTCGAGTGCCACCGCCATGGACACGGCGTCGGAGCCCCAGTACGGGATGCCGGCGCTCTCCAGAAAGCAGGGGACTTGGGCCTCGCGGCCTCTGGCATCCCCGCGCCCTTCCGCGATATTGGCGACGAACTGCGGAGCCTGCGCTGCGAGCCTCGATGCAAAAGCATCGTCCTGTTCGCAGAGAGAGACCGAAAAGCCGTAGGCGGCAACAGCATCGGCCACCGCTTCGACAGTCGTTATCGGGTCGTACTCTTCATACTTGTCGTCCGGCTCGTCGGAACCGGCTTTTTTTTTGAGATTATAAACGACGGAAACTCTGGCGACAGGTTGCAACGGGACGTCGGGCTCGTGCCCGTACTCTTCGTTCATTGATTTTTCCCTCCTGAAGGATACATGAAATATGACCTGCGGAAACGCGGTCAATGCGGTTTTCCATTTCTTCGAATCCGTTGTTCGGGAACCGCCATGTCTCCCTCCTCCAAGAGTTCGCCCCCTTCGTGCGAAGAGGGTCTTTCAGTGCGGATTATAGAGGTTTTTGGGGGAAATACAAGAGGGAACTTCCTTGTCGGGAGTGCTTTTGCACAGGCTGCGCGGAGAAAAAAACAGGGGCTCCGGAGAGCCCCTGTTTCAGGTGTTTCCAACGGAGACGACGACGCTTAGGCAAGCGCGACGACGGCTTCGGGGTTGATGACTCTGAATGTGAACGACTCGGCGAAGAAGAGGCGCACTTTGCCGCCGTTTCGTTCCTCGAATCCGAGCGAGAGGTCCTGTCCGAGAACGAGTTCGAAATCGCCGCCGCGAAGCGACACGACGTACGACTCGTCCTGTGTGGAGAGGATGACCTTATCGACCAGATTCCCGACGTGTTTGGATACAGGGTAGCAGGAAGCCGCGCCGTAGATCGCCTTCCAGAGCGCCGGCGAGGCGACGAGAGCGTAAGAACCCTCGACCGCATCTTCGTGAAGCTTGAAAATGGCGGCCGAAATCGCGTCGGTGATATCCTGGGGTTCACCGCCCGCCAGCTTGACGGAACGTCCTTCTGCCGCCGCGCCCAATCCATCGATGCCCGCCGCGGCCAAACCCTTGTAAATGGCCTGCTCTTCGAAGAGCGCGATCTCTTTCGCGGCTTTTTCGAGCGCCGAGAGGTCCGGGTCTTTGGCTCCTCTGCTGATGTTGTCAAGCTCCCAGATGTCGAGTTCGAAAGTGGCCCTGGTTTCGACCAGAGGAAGCACCTTGTTGACGCCGAACTGTACGCTTTTGCCGGAGTTGGCGGAGTCGATCCCCAGCCTTCCCGTCGGATGCGCGCTGTATGTCCACCCCTTGGGGCCTTCGACATCCACAAATTTTCTGGCGGAAAGGTTTGCCACCAGAACTTTTTTCGCCTGACCGTCCAGCTCCTCCCATGCCTCGGGGGTCAGGAGCGATGCGGATCTTCTCAGAATGTCCATGAGTACGTACCTCCTTTACATGATCGTCCGTTCTTCAGGATCTACTTGAGACTCCCGATACCGAGGGCTTTGGAAGAAACGCCGGATGCGGCCGCTCCTCCGCCGGACTCAACCTGAGTGAGAGGGGCCGAGGTGAAGAGGTATGTTTTCAGCTCATCGTCCCAACCGTCCATATTTCTCCGAAGCCACTCGATGAGCATTACGGCATGTTCAATCTCTTCGTCGCGATTATGAGCGAGGAGCGCCTTGAGTTCGGCGTTCGGAGTGGTTGCGGCTCTCTGATTGTAGTAGTTAACCGCTTCGACTTCCTCCATGAGACTTTTGAGCGCCTTTGCCTGATCCGCCGTCTGCTGATCGAGCACATCTGCGGGTTCCGTGAATTGCATGGTATCTCTCCTTTCTGAAAATCGTGTTTCAATGATGCGGTCCTTGCGGATCTCCGCATTTCTTCTTACATTATACCGTCTGCGGAGGTAAAATGACTCCTTCAAATGGGCGGAGGTCATAATTTAAATTCATTACAAGATAGTTATTATTTAACCCATGGGAAGTATATACCAACTCCCGAATCTAGTCAAGCTTGGTCAAATGGAACTTATGCTTCACTGTATGGTATCATGCGGTGCGAAGCATGGGGAGGTTCCGCTGAAAAGCGAATCATGACGAGGGGAAAGGTAAGTGTGCATTATGGATGAACGCGGGAAGACAACACTGTTGTCGGAGGATATTCGGGATTTGCTCTCGTTGAAACCCGGAGAGAATATATTGTTCGGAGAACTTGCGGCGGCGGCGGCCGATCGCGGATTCGGCATCCTTCTGGTGCTCCTTTCTCTTCCGAGCGCGCTTCCCGTGCCTGCGCCGGGGTACAGCACGCCGTTCGGAATAGTGCTCTTTATCCTGGGGGCGCAGATGTTGCTGGGCAGAGAGACGCCGTGGATACCGGAATGGGCGGGGCGGAGAGAGATCAAGCGCAAGACGGCGGACAGGATGATATCGGGCGCGGCGAAGTTCTTCTCGTTCGTGGAAATTTTCGTACGTCCGCGTTTCGAGTTCGTCTCGGGAAAGGGCGCCGGGATGGTCTGTTCTTTGCTGCTGCTGCTTATGAGCGGACTCATGATTCTTCCGATTCCACTGACAAATACGCTCCCGGCCATGGTGATCTTCTGTATCGGCGTGGCGCTCACAGAGCGCGACGGACTCGCGTTCATCGCGGCTCTGCTTTTCGGCGCGGCGGCTTCCGCGCTGTACGGTCTGGCCTTCTGGGTAATTTTTCACTTCGGCGCACAGGGGATCGGCGAGGCTAAAGAGATAATCAAAGGATGGTTTTTCTGATCCGATACCCTTGCCGCATGTCATGATTCGACGAAGTTCTTCAGGACTCCCCCTGAAACGAGAGGGGTGAAACTGCCGTGTCCATTCGACGAAAGATGCTGATGTTGATCGCCGGGTTCCTTTTTGTGACTTTGGTGCTGACTTTCGGCAGCTCTATCCTTACCGGAAGAAGCGTACGAATCCAGGTCGAAGGGGCGGGGCGGACGTTGGTTGCGGAAATCGCCTCGGCTATGGATGAATATGTAGCGAAGCTGCTCTCTCTTACAGGCTCTTTGGCCGTTTCTCTCTCGTATGTCGGCACGGAAGTCGATCCCGATTATGTAGAACTTTTCGGGCGCTACCTGGAAGCCGCGCAGACGCACGGAGTGCAAACGGTCTTTATGGGCTTCGAATCGAAGGCGTTCGCGGATTCCACCGCATGGGAGCCGCCCGAGGGGTACGACCCCCGGACACGCCCGTGGTATGTGGAGACGCTGAAGAAGAACGGAGTGACGGTCACCTCCCCGTATGTCGACATGATTACCGGCGAGATGATCGTGAGCGTCACTGCCCCGGTTCGAACCCCGTCGGGAGCTTTGCTCGGTGTGGCCGGCCTGGATGTAAGCCTGGAGCATGTACGGCGTAAAGTGCTGACGAGGCGGCTTTTCGGAGAAGGGTTTCCCTTTCTGGTGGACAAGCGCGGCTTCTTTCTTGCTGCTCCGTTCGACGACTGGACGCTTGCGGAGAGTATTGCGGAGCCGTCCGGGGCGGTTTCGGCCGAGCTGGCGCAAGCAGGGGACGCCATCCTGAAGAGGGAGCCAGGGTTCTTAAGCCTGATGTTCAGGGGAGAACGAATGATGCTCTTCCATGCCCCAGTCGGCGAGTACTTCTCCTTCGGGATACTCTTCCCCGAACGTGCGTTGAACAGCTTTGTACGAGATATTTCCTCCCTTCATCTCTTCGGCGGGTTCGCGATCATTCTGCTTGCTCTTGTCCTGTTGCTTCCTGTGACGCACGAGATAGGAAGTTCCTTCTCTTCGCTTTCTTCGACGATCGACAGTATCACCGCCAAACTTTCGGGAAACAAGGACTTCACCGAAACGGCGTTCAACGTGCATATGCTGGCCGCTGAAGTGGGGGAATCGATCGCGCGGACGTCGGTCGAAGAGTTTCAAACATTTCTGGAGAGCATGGAGAACGCCCTGAGGACGATAGGGCGTCAAGGAGAGGAGATTGCCGCCCTCACCGAGGAGGCTCTGGCCATCCAGGACAATCTGACCGAAGCGAACGGTGAACTGAACCGCAGGCAGAAGATCTGGAAGAATACGCTCGAGGTCATGGAGACGTTGACCATGTCCGGTGAAACCTCCAGAAACCTCCAGCGTATCGCGGAGAGTATTCTGAACAGTACCGGGGCGTTCGGTACGCTGATTCGCAGACGCTCGGGCGATTCGCTCCACATAATCGCCTGCGCCGGCTACGATAAAGGCCCGGTTTTCGATGTCAGGACAGTCCCTCTCTACGGCAGCATCGTCGGCCGAGCATGCAGAAGAGGGGTCTCGCTCTGGGTGGAGGATGTGTATCTCGAAGGCGACTATCGCCCTATTCATCCGGACGTGGTCAGCGAAGTCGAGATTCCTCTGCAGCATCGGGGTCAAGCGAATGGAATACTCGAAGTCGCATTCGACAGAAGAATGTCGCGAAACGACGAGCTTCTCGAGACGCTTCTTCCCGTGGCATCCGCCCTAGGAAGCTTGATAGAGGTGGAGAACGCTCATATCGAAATCAAGGACTCGTATCGGTATCTTGTTCGAAAACTTCAGTCGGTTACCGAGATCTACCACCTCGAATCCGCCGACCACATGGACCGGATAGGCGCATACTCGCGTCTCGCGGCGCAGGCGCTGGGAAAGACGTCCGAAGAACAGGACGATATAGAGGTCTTCTCTCGTCTCCACGATATCGGCAAACTGCGCGTTCCGCTCTCCATCCTTGCCAAGCCAGGAAAGCTTACGACGGAGGAGATGTCCGTCGTGCGAAATCACCCGCTCTGGGGCGCGGAACTTATCGGCGGCGCGAAATGGCTGGATATGGCCAGAAAGATCTGCCTCTCGCATCATGAAAAGTGGGATGGCAGCGGGTATCCGTTCGGTCTTTCGGGAGACGAAATACCGTGGGAAGGGCAAGTCGTCGCACTTGCCGATATCTACGACGCACTGCGCTCGAGGAGAGTCTACAAGGAGCGTATGTCCCACGAGGAAGCGGTAAGGATCATCCTCCACGGAGACGGAAGAACTTCGCCCGGGCACTTCGGCCCTTTGATGCTGGCTTTTTTCAGAGAATACCACGATGAGATGAACGCCATATTCACGACCTTCTTCCAGGGAGAAGGCGCTGTCGAGGAGGGATAACGACCGGAGTCGGGGAACCGCGCATCGCTCTTCGGGAAGTTTTTCCGCTGCACGCGGCGAGATGATCGCCGCCGAAGACGACACTGAAAGTACGGGATGTAGCATAGCTCTTCGGGCGACGCGCTGCATCCCGTACTTTTATGTGACGAAGCGTAAAATTTTCAATGGAAGGGTTGACAAATCGAGCGCTCTTTTGTATCCTCTCTATTAACTTAAGTTTATATATTTGGATTCAGTAAATATAAATTTATTTAATGAGAGAGAGGCGTATCATGTCGATTTGCTTTCTTGTACTTGAAGACGGGGAAGTCTTTAATGGTGTCGCTTTCGGAGCGTCTGCGCCCAGTGCGGATGAACTCGGCCGGGGAGAAGTTGCCGGAAGAGGGGAGATCGTCTTCAATACCGCGATGTCGGGGTATCACGAGATGCTGACCGACCCGTCCTACGCAGGGCAGATCGTCGTGCTCACCTCTCCCCACGCGGGGAATTACGGCTGCGAGGACGCCTGGTCTGAGAGAGGCCCGGACGATCCCGGGATGGGCGAGATAAAACTGAGCGGGCTTGTCGTTCGTTCATGCTCCTCCGGTTCCGTACCCCGCGGACGCATCACGCTCGACGCTTTCCTCAAAAAGCACGGGATTCCAGGAATCGCCGATGTCGATACGCGGTCGTTGACGATCCGTCTGCGGGAGAAAGGGAGCTGCAACGGCCTTATCGTCGCTCCTTCAGCTGGGGATGCGCTGAGCGAGGAAGAAATTCGTTCCGTCCAGTCGGCGTTCCGTCGGCTCCCCTCGATGGAGGGTGCGAATCTCCTCTCCTCGGTGGGCACGCGAACGGCGTTTCCCGCTTGCTTCGGAAAATTCCCCCGTTTCACCGTCGTCGACTGCGGAGTGAAGAGCAATATTCTCCGCGAACTCGGGGCAAGGGGCGCCGCCGTCACGGTGCTTCCGTGGACCGCTTCATCGGAGGACGTTCTATCGACCACTCCCGACGGGGTGCTCTTCTCGAACGGTCCAGGAGATCCTGCCGCGCTCGTCTCCGTGGTGGCAACCATCCGTACCCTCATCGGCGCGGTTCCCGTTTTCGGCATCTGCCTCGGACACCAGATGATCGCCCTCGCGCTCGGAGGACTGACGCGGAAAATGAAGTTCGGCCATCACGGCTGCAATCACCCCGTCAGGGACGAGCGGACCGGCAAAGTGCAAGTGACCAGCCAGAATCACGGCTTCGAAGTGGATGAACGCTCTCTTCCTCCGGACGTGGCGGTATGGTTCCGGAACGCCAACGACGGTTCCGTCGAGGGACTGATTCACGGGCGCCTTCCGGTGATGTCGTGCCAGTTTCACCCGGAGGCCGCTCCGGGACCGCACGATTCCTCGTGGATTTTCGACGAGTTCGTCGGGATCGCCTCCAGGAGAAAGGAGGGATCCTCGTGCCTGCTCGAAACGATCTGAAGAAGATCCTCGTCCTCGGATCGGGCGCCATCGTCATCGGACAGGCGTGCGAGTTCGACTACTCCGGGGTGCAGGCGGTCAAGGCGCTGAAGGAGGAGGGGTACGAGGTGGTGCTCGCCAACCCCAACCCGGCAACGGTGATGACTACTCCGGGAATCGCCGACGCCATCTACCTCGAACCGTTGAAGCTTCCGTGGGTGGAGGAGATCATCCGGTGCGAGCGCCCCGACGCGCTCTTGCCGACGATGGGAGGGCAGACCGCGCTGAATCTTGCCCTTGAACTCTCCGACGCGGGGGTCTTGGAGCGGTACGGCGTCGAGATCATCGGCGCGTCGGTCCGCTCCATTCGACTTGCCGAAGACAGAGGGGCGTTCAAAGACGCCGTTCGTTCGATCGGCCTGGACACCCCGCGCTCCGCTGTTGTCCGCAGCGCGGCGGAAGCGTTCGCCTTCGCCGAAGAGACGCCGCTCCCTCTGATCATTCGACCGTCGTTCACTCTCGGAGGCCTTGGTGGCTCGATCGCTTCCACGCGCAAGCAGCTGGGCGTTCAAGTCGAACGCGCGCTTGCGGAGAGCCCGGTCGGCTCCGCGCTTCTCGAAGAGTCTCTCATAGGGTGGAAGGAGTTCGAGATGGAGGTCATGCGCGACCGCAGGGACAATGCAGTTGTCGTCTGTTCCATCGAAAACATCGATCCCATGGGAGTGCACACCGGGGACAGCGTAACCGTCGCCCCGATCCAGACGCTCAGCGACAGGGAGTACCAGGAGATGCGCACGGCGTCGCTGAACATTCTCAGAGTCGTCGGCGTGGACTGCGGCGGTTCCAATGTGCAGTTCGCCGTGCATCCCGAGACGGGGCGCATGGTCGTCATCGAGATGAATCCCCGCGTGAGCCGCTCTTCCGCGTTGGCGTCGAAGGCGACGGGCTTCCCTATAGCCCGCGCGGCGGCCAAACTTGCGGTGGGCTATACCCTCGACGAGATACCGAACGAGATTACGGGCAAGACTACGAGCTGCTTCGAGCCTGCGCTCGACTACGTCGCGGTGAAGGTCCCCCGCTTCGAAACCGAAAAATTCCCCGCGGAGTACGAATGCCTCGGGACGCAGATGAAATCCGTCGGCGAGGCGCTCGCTCTCGGGCGGACGTTCATGGAGGCGCTGAACAAGGCCATACGGGCAGCGGAAGCGGGATACGACGGCCTGCAGGAGCTGGAGATCGGGTATGACGGCTTGGACCGCATGCTCGCTCCGCTCCATCCGAGAAAGCTCTTCGCCGCCTATACCGTACTCCGTCGCGAGGGGAGACGCGCGCTTCCGTTGTTGGCGCGCAAGACGGGCGTCGATCCCTGGTTCCTGCATCAGATGGCCGAGCAGGCCGATTTCGAGGAGAGTCTGGCGGAAGGAGCGCTGAACGGAGGTGCACTGTTGCAGGCCAAGCGTTTCGGCATCTCCGACGGACGGATCGCCCTCCTGACGGGGAAGAGCGAGTCCGATGTGGAGTCTCTTCGGGAAGCCGAGGGCATCTTCCCGTCGTTTCACTTCGTCGATACCTGCGCGGGGGAGTTCCCCGCCGCGACGCCGTATTTCTATTCGACGTGGGGGGAGCGCGACGAAGGCGAGCCTCTGGGCGGGGACGCGGTGCTTATCCTCGCCTCCGGTCCCAACCGGATCGGACAGGGGCTTGAGTTCGACACCTGCTGCACGCTTGCGTCGATGGCCTGGCGCGAGGAGGGGCGGAAGACGGTGATCGTGAACTCGAATCCCGAGACTGTCTCCACGGACTACAACGTCTCCGACCGGCTGTACATCGAACCGCTGACTGCGGAGCACGTGAAGGCGGTTCTGAAGAAGGAGGGGATCCGCGACGTCCTGGTGCAGCTCGGAGGGCAGACGCCGCTCAACATGGCCCGGGAGCTGGAAGCAGCCGGCGCACGCATCGTCGGTACTTCCCTCTCCGGTATCGAGGAGGCGGAGGACCGAGGACGCTTCGCCGCGCTGCTCAAGCGCCTGGGACTCCGTCAGCCCAAAAACAGGATGGCGGGCTCCCGCGAGGAGGTCGTCGACGCGGCGGAGAAGATCGGTTACCCGGTGCTCTTGCGCCCCTCCTACGTCATCGGCGGGAAGAACATGTTCATCGCCTACGGACGCGACGAGCTGGATGAGTTTCTCGACAGAGGAATCCCGTTGAGCGAATCGGCGCCCGTGCTGGTGGACCAGTTCCTGGAAGACGCTTTCGAGTACGACCTCGACGCTCTCTGCGACGGAACGAACGTCTACGTCGCAGGTATCGGCGAGCATATCGAGGCGGCGGGTATCCACTCGGGCGACAGCGCCTGTGTCTTTCCGGTCTACAAGTCGCCCCCGGAGATTTTGCGGGAGATGTCCGCCGCCGCCGTCTCCATCGCACGCGCTCTTTGTGTGAAGGGTTTCCTCAACATTCAGTTCGCTATGAAGGAGGGATTGCTCTACCTGTTGGAGGTAAATCCGAGAGCTTCCAGGACGGTTCCTTTCCTCTCGAAGGCGAGCGGCGTCGACCTGGTGAGAGCGGCCGTACGCCTCTGGGAGGGGAAGGATCTTGAGGCGCAGGGGCTTGTCCGGGACGGCTACGGAGAAGGACGGTGCCTTGCCGGGTGGGCGGTGAAAGAGGCGGTCTTCTCGTTCGACAGGTTCGCCTCGGTGGATACCCTGCTCGGGCCGGAGATGCGTTCCACAGGGGAGGTCATGGGAGCGGGGGAGAGCGTCGGCGAGGCGTACGCCAAGGCGCAGGCCGCCTGCGGCTCGACGTTGCCGACGAGGGGGACGGTGTTCATTTCGGTGAACGATCCGGATAAACCGACGATCCTCCCTGTTGCGAAGAAACTTCGGGATATGGGGTTCGGGATCGCCGCCACGAGGGGAACCGCGAGCTTTCTCTTCGAAAGGGGAGTGTTCCCCGAGGTGGTGCTGAAGGTGCATGAGGGGTCTCCGAACGTTGTGGACCACATGCGCGCGGGGAAGATACAGATGCTGATCAACACCCCTCTCGGACATCACAGCCAGCAGGGGGACAAAGAGATGCGCATCGAGGCGGTCCGGCGGAAAATACCGTACACAACCACGACGTCTGCGGCGGAGGCGGCCGTGGAAGGAATTGCGGCGCTCCGAGAGGGCGCGCTCCGCGTGCGGCGTCTGTAATTCGAAGAGGGGCTTCCGGTTTTTGGAAGCACCTCTTCGCAGTTCTTTAAAAGAACGCTCTTCTGTACTGTTCCGGCCAGGGGAGTTCGATTCCCCGTTTTCTCGCCTCGTTCAGCGGGAAGAAGGGGTTGCGGAGCAGTTCGCGCCCCAGGGCGACGAGGTCGGCCCGCTGATTGCAGAGCGCTTCTTCGATCATGTCGAGGCTGGTGATCAGCCCGACTGCGATGGTTGGCACCTCGCACTCCCTCTTGATCTGCTCGGCGAAGGGTATCTGATACCCGGGATACACGGGGGGAGGTACCGGAGTGACGCCTCCGGAGCTGACGTGGACGACATCCACCTCTTTCGTGACCCTGTCGACGATGCGGGCCATCTGTCCGATGGTCATACCGCCTTCGACGTAGTCCTCCGCCGAAATACGGAGAAACAACGGCTTCTCCTCGGGCCAGCATGTGCGCACCGCTCTCGCGACCTCCTGGAGGAAACGGGACCGGCCCTCGAAGTTCACCCCGTAGCCGTCTCGGCGTGTGTTGCTCAGCGGCGAGAGGAACTGGTTTATCAGGTAGCCGTGTGCGCCGTGGAGTTCAACGACGTCGAACCCCGCCTGAAGCGCGCGTCCGGCAGCTGCGGCGAAGGCTTCCGTGACGCGTGCGATCTCGTCGAGGTCCATCTCGACGGGGTCTTTGTACTTCGCGTCGTCGCTGTAGTTGACTGCACTGGGCGCATAGATGGTTTCCGCGGCAGCGCCGCACTTCCGCCCGGCATGGTTGAGCTGCACGCCGATTTTCGCCCCCAGGCTGTGAATATGGCGCGTCAGTTCGGCCATGCCCGCAATCTGTTCGTCCTCCCAAAGCCCGAGGCAGTTATCGGAGAGTCGTCCTTCGGGGAGGACGGCGGTCGCCTCCACGATAATCAGTCCGACTCCGCCGAGGGCGCGCGCGCCGTAGTGCAGATGGTGGAAGGGCGCGACTCGTGAAGAGGGGGCGCTGTACATGCACATGGGGGGCATGACTATACGGTTTTTCAGTTCAAGATCCTTGATATGGAAAGGTTCGTACGTTTTCAATCAGAACATGCCTCCTTCGATGGATGCTGGATAGACCGGAATTTGCCTCGGTACGGAAAGAGTATCACGAAACGGCGTACATTTCCATGTCCTCCCTGAATCAAGGTGAAAAAAAGCCGCTCCCGGAGGAGCGGCGGTTGTGCTGTCGTCGAGTCCTACATGGGTCCCCATTGCATAAGCTGAAGCACTGTGAGCGCGACCATCGCGAGGACGATCTGCAGCATGATGAACGGGAATATCCACTTCACGTATTTCTCGTAGGCTATCCCCGCGATACCGAGGCATCCCATGACCACGCTCGCCGTCGGGATGAAGCAGTTGGTGAAGCCGTCGCCGAACTGGAAGGCTTGAACCGCGACCTGACGGGTGATACCGGTCAGATCCGCGAGCGGCACCATGATGGGCATCACCGTGACCGCCTGTCCCGAGCCGGAGGGGATGAAGAAGTTGATGACGATATTGGCGAAGAACATGAGATTGGCGCCGATCACGGGGCCGTATTTGGAGATCGGAAGAGAGAGGTAGTAGACGACCGTGTCGATGATCTTGCCGTCGGTCATCACCACGGAGATTGCGCGCGCCATGCCGATGACAAGGGCGGCGTAGGCCATGGAGCCGCACCCTTTCACGAAGGAAACCGCGGTTCCGTTGATGCCGAGACCGCCGATGAGACCGCAGAAGACGGCCATCATCAGGAAGACGACGGAGTAGTGGTCGATCCCCCATTTCAGCTCAAGCGAGCCGTAGATGATCGCTCCGAACGCGATGATCACGATGGCGGTGCAGATCATGTGGCGGATGTCCATCGATTCCTTCTCTTCGAAGTGATTGGCCGTCTCGGCCGCGGTTTCGGCCGAGTAGACGAGGCTCTTCGTCGGATCGCTCTGGACCTTCTTGATGTAGAGATAGACGAAACCGAAGGTAAGGAACAGATTTACGATATGGAAGAAGACGCGGACGCCGAATCCGGAGAACATCGGAAGCTCGGCGATGGTATGGGCGATTCCGACGGTGAAGACGTTCCCCCAGCCGACGTTGAAGCCTGCGTACGAGCCAAGGTAGATCATCGCGAAGCCGACGACGGCATCGTAACCGAGCCCCTTTGCAAGCAGAATGCCGAGGGGGATGAGCGCGACTACGGGGTTCGCGAAGACGCCGGTAGCGCCGCCGATGGACATGAGAAGCATGATGATGGCGACTGCCCACAGCTCCTTGCCTTTCAGCTTGTGAACGATGCGGTTCATGCCGACCCGGATGGTCCCGGTTTCTTCAAGAATACGGATTGCGCCGCCCACGAAGAAGACCATGAAGATCATCGAGGCGGACTGGATCCACCCCTTCACCACGGAGTTGAAGATATCCCAGAAGCCCTGGGGGGTGGAGTCCATCACTTTGAACGAATCCGCGACGACTTTGGTTACGGTTCCCTCTTTGACTCTCTCATACTGACCGGCGGGAATAAGCCACGTGAGCGCCGCCATGATAATCGTGATAATGAACATAAGCGCGAAAACGTGCGGAACTCTGCTGCCTTTTGCTTTTTCAGCCACTGTAATCTCTCCCTTTTCCTCTTTTTTTTGCCGCATTTTTTCGTGAACTTGCTGTCGGCGTCAGCGGCCCAGCTTTTTCAGAACGTAACGGACGAAGACAGCCACGCCGACAGGAAGCGCCTCGTCGGGGAAGTTGAATCCGGGGTTGTGGAGAGATATCGGCGTGTCTCCCCCCACACCCAGCCGGAAGATCGTCCCGCGGGGTACTCTCTGCAGAAAATAGGCGAAGTCTTCGGAACCCATCATCGGATTGGCGAGACGGATCACTTTCTCCGGTCCCAGCACATCCCGCGCGGCTTCGGCGAGCAGTTCGGTCTCCTCAAGATCGTTGACCACGGGAGGTATGCCGAATGTGTAGTCACAGACCGCATCGCAACGGTAGGACGCCGCGATGTGGGTGCAGATGCTTTCCAGACGATCGCGTATCTTAGAACGGATTTCCGGAGAGAAGCAGCGCACTGTCCCGGCGATCTCGACCTCCTGGGGGACCACGTTGAATGCGTTGCCTCCGTGGATCTGGCAGACGGAGAGTACCGCGCGTTCATTGGCCTCTATCTCCCGTGCGAGGATCATCTGCAGGCTGATTACTGCCTGCGCCGCAGCGGCGAGCGCGTCGCTCCCTCTGTGCGGATAGGCGCCGTGGGTCCCCTTGCCGATCATCTTCACCTTGAAGATGTCTCCCGACGCCATGAACGGTCCGGGGTAGACCGCCACCGAGCCAATCGGAATCTCGACGCCGCCGTGAAGCGCGACGACCGCGTCGACTGGCGGGTTTTCAAGGATACCGCAGTCGATCATCTTCGCGGCGCCGTAGAGGGTCTCCTCGGCGGGCTGGAAGAAGAGTTTCACCGTCCCCGCAAATTCCTTCCTGTTCTTCTGCAGAACCTTTGCCGCGGCGAGAAGGATGGCGGTATGTCCGTCGTGGCCGCAGGCATGCATAACGCCTTTGTTCTGCGACGCGTACGGCGCGCCGGTCGCTTCCTCGATAGGGAGGGCGTCGATGTCCGCCCGAAGACCTATCGTCGGCGGCTCCCCCGCTCCCGTCCATTCCGCGGTCCCGCGGATGATTCCGAGGACGCCCGTCTCGATGGCGAGAGGGACCATTTCGATTCCCGCCGTCTCCAGCTCACTTTTGATAAACGCGGTGGTTGCATGTTCATTGAACCCGACCTCCGCGTTCCGATGCACAAAATGCCGTGCATCGACCACGTACTCCCTTATTTCGTCGACTTCTTCCCAGATTCTCTCCTGCATTTCTCGACCTCCTGACGTCTCTTTCCCCCTCCAGCCGACGGAGGGTTCTTATAGTTGCGTTGTATGATACAATGCATCGAATAAAAAATCACCCCTTTGGCGGACTTTTCGCCAAAAGGGTGATTTTTTGTCAGGTGTTATGTCAGGAGTTGCAGCAGCCCTTGTCCGCCACGGCAAGATGGCTGTACGTGGTCAGCCCGAAGTCCGACTTCATGCTGCGTACAACGGCCAGCAGCTTCGGGATATCGATGCCTGTCGGAATCCCCATGCGTTCGGCCATGTTGGCCATATCCTCCGTGGCGGCGTTTCCCGCCGCGCCCGGCGCGAAGGGGCAGCCTCCGAGACCTCCCGCCGCCGCGTCGAAGGAGGAGAATCCCATCCGCATGGCGGTGAGCATGTTGGCGAGCGCCATACCGTGCGTGTCGTGAAGGTGCAGAGCGAAGGGGTAGTCGCCGTACCTTGCGCGCATCTCCGTGAGAGTGTTCGCAAGGTATTTCGGGTCGGTGGTTCCGATCGTGTCGCAGAGAGTGACGCCGTCGACGCCCGCATCAAGGCTCTCTTCAACGACTCTGACGACTTTTTCCGGAGGAACGTCCCCTGCGAAGGGGCAGGCGAAGGAGGTCGCCACGGAGAGGCGGAGCTTCGTCTCTCCCTTCAGCGCGCAGACCTTCTTGAGTTCCTCGATGGATTCCTCCACTGTCCTCCGGGTGTTCGCCATGTTGTGGTCCACGCTCGCCGAGATGACGAAGTTCATCCAGTCGACGCCCGCAGCGAGGGCCGACTCGGCGCCCCGGAGGTTCGGGACGAGGGCGACGGAGGTGATCTTCCCCCGCCACTTCGCGTTGAAATGCGCCGTCACGTCCGCGGCGTCCGCCATCTGCGGAATGGCCTTCGGGCTCACGAAGGAGGTGATCTCCATCGTTGAAATGCCCGTCCCGGCGAGGGCGTCGAGTATGGCGATCTTCCCCTCCGTTGGGATGAACTCCTTTACGCTCTGGAAGCCGTCCCTGGGGCAAACCTCCATAATCTCGATCCGTTCGGGCAGGGAGAAGGACATGATGCTACACCGCCCCCTCTGCCCGAAGCGCGGCGATAGCCTCGGAGGTCATGCCGAGAAGCGAGCCGAGGATCTCCTCGTTGTTCTGTCCCAGAGCGGGGGAGGGCGTGCGCACTCCGGCGGGAGTATCGGAGAGTTTGATATGGCTTCCCGTGACCTTCATCTTCCCTGCGACGGGGTGCTCCATCTCGACGAACATCTCCCGGTCGCCGCCGATATGCGGGTCGTTCACGACCTGTTCGATATTCAGAATCGGCGCGCACGGAACGCCCGCCGCGGAGACCTTCTCGCACACTTCGTCCACGGTGAAGCGCGTGGTCCACTCCTCAAGCAGCGGCTTCAGTTCGGCGTGGTTCGCCACGCGATCGCGCACCCTCGTGAAGCGGGGATCGTTGATCAGATGGCCCAGGTCCATAGCCTCGCAGAGCTGCGCCCAGAGCTTGTCGTTGGCCACCCCGATGACGAGGCTGCCGTCGGAGGCGCGAAAAGAGTCGTACGGGTAGGTGGACTCGTAGCGGTTGCCGATGCGCTGCGGTATCCGTCCCTCGACAAGGTAGATCATGTTGATGATCTCCAGGCTGGCGACGGCTGAATCCACCAGCGCCACGTCGACCTTCTGTCCGAGGCCGGTGGAGGCGCGGTTATAGACCGCCGAGAGAATGCCGATCGCGCAGGAGAGTCCGCCCAACACGTCGCCCATGGCGGTTCCGGTCCGTGTAGGTTCACCGTCGGGCCATCCGGTGGTACTCATGAGGCCGCTCATGGCCTGGGAGATGATATCGTACCCCGGCCGCTGGCTGTAGCGTCCCGTGTGCCCGAAGCCGGAGATCGCGGCGTAGATAATCGCCGGGTTCACCTTTTTAAGATCTTCGTACCCCAGTCCGAGCTTCTCCATTGTTCCGGGGCGGAAGTTTTCGATCACTACGTCGGCCTTCTTCACAAGCTCAAGAAAGATCTCCTTCGCTTTGGGGTTCTTCAGGTTCAGCGTGAGCCCCTTCTTATTCCGGTTCAGGTTCATGAAGTAGGCGCTCTCTCCGTTCTTGAACGGGCCCATCTGCCGTGTGTCGTCGCCCTTGCCGGCCTCTTCGATTTTAATGACCTCGGCGCCCATGTCGGCGAACATCATCGTGCAGAACGGTCCGGCAAGCACGCGGGTAAGATCGAGGACGCGAAGTCCTTCAAGCGCTCCTTTTCGTACGGTCATCGGATAGTGCCCTCCTTGATCTGTTTGGCCAGGTAGGGAACAAGACCGCCGCAATCGATCAGTTCCATGATATGCGGCGGAAGCGTGCTGCATGCGTAGCTCTCCCCCTTGGTCTTGTTGTTCACTTTTCCTGCCTGGAGATCGATCTCCAGCTCGTCGCCGTTCCGAATTTTGTCCGCCTCGGCGCACTCCACGACGGGGAGGCCGATGTTGATTGCGTTGCGGTAGAAAATACGGGCGAAAAATTTAGCCACGATAGCGCCTACCTGAAGGTGCTTCAGAGTCAGCGGGGCGGTTTCACGGCTCGAGCCCGAACCGAAGTTGTTTCCCGCGACCAGTATATCCCCCGGCTTGACCTTGGCCGAGAATTCGGGATCGATCGCGCTCATAGCGTACTTTGCGGCGTCTGCAACGGTCAACTCCATATATTGGGGAGGAGCGATAATATCCGTATTGATGTTGTCTCCGTACGTATGCGCTTTTCCTTTTTGTGTAACGGACACGATAATCTCCTCCTTTCTAGAGATACTCTCGGGGATCGACAATCTTGCCTTCGATCGCCGCCGCCGCCGTTGTCAAGGGGGAACCGAGGTAAACGAACGCCTTCTTGCTCCCCATTCTCCCCAGGAAATTCCGGTTGGTGGACGAGATGCAGGCTTCTCCGTCCGCAAGGATCCCCGAGTGGAGTCCGACGCATACCCCGCAGGTGGGCGCCATGACGATAGCTCCTGCTTCTGAAAGCGTGGACAGAATGCCGTCTTTCGCCGCGCGGTCCCACGTTTTTTTCGAGGCGGGAGAGACGAGAAGCCGGACACCTTCCTTCACTTTTTTCCCCTTGAGCAGACGCGCCGCCTCAAGGAGATCGTAGTAGCGTCCGCCGGTGCAGGAGCCGATGTACGCCTGGTCGATGCGGACATCCTTGTCGATTTCCTCGACGGAGCAGACGTTGTCCACTTCGTGCGGTCGGGAGACCATAGGAACAAGCGTGGAGGCGTCGAAATCGAGCGTCTCGCAAAAAATGGCGTCGGGGTCGCTTGCGACATCGTCGTACGTCGCGGTGATGCCGTTCGCGGTAAGGAATTCCTTCACCTTCGCATCGGAAGCGATCAGGCCGGCCTTTGCGCCCATCTCGACGGCCATGTTGGAGAGGCAGAGGCGCTCGTCCATCGGCATGTTCACGACCGTGTCTCCGTGATACTCGACTGTTTTATAGGTCGCTCCGGCGTGCCCTATCGCTCCGATGGTCCGGAGAGAGACGTCCTTCGCCATAACGCCGTCGGCGAGCTTTCCGGACCAGGTGACTTTCATTGTTTCGGGAACCCTCAGCCACGTCTTCCCTGTTACGAGAATACCGAGCATCTCCGTGGAGCCGACGCCGCTCGCGAACGCGCCGAGCGCGCCCCCCATGCAGGTGTGCGAATCGGTGCCCAGTACCAGCGTACCGGGAAGAACGTGTCCTTCTTCCACCATTACCTGGTGGCAGGGGCCGATGAACTCGTAGTAGCTCTTGATCCCCTTCTCTTTCGCCCACTCCCGCGTGAACTTGACGATGTCCGCCTGGCGCGAGTTGGCCGGGGGAGTGTAATGGTCGGAAATGATGACCACTTTATCGGGATTCTTCACGGAGGCTCCGAGTTCCGTCATCTTCTCGGCGATTTCGACTCTGGGGCCGAGGATGTCGTCCATCATGGCCTTGTCGACGTCGGCCCACACTATGTCTCCGGCTTTCACCGAGTCGACGCCCGCAACCTTCGCAATGATCTTTTCGGATATGGTTTTGCCCAATGTGTTCACTCCTTTCCGCTAGATGCCCCAGATGCGGTACAGTCCGAGCCAGGCGACTCCTGCGAGGCAGAGAACGCCGCAGACGGCGACGATGAACATCTCGGCGAAGAGTTTGTTCTGTTTTTCGGGGGAGATGGAGGCGTTCGCCGCGTACGCAGCGAGCGCGAGGGCGCCGCCGGTCGACGCCGGGCTGATGCCCGCAGTATGCGCGGTCATGGTGATTGCGGAGATAAGATCAAGAGCGGAGACGTTGGGAAGCGTTTTCATCAGTTCCGAAACCGTGGGAATGAGCGTAGGCATGACGACTCCGGAGGTGCTGGAGAACCAGGACATGATGCCCGCCGTCAGGCCGATGATGGGGGAGGCGGTCTTCTCGTTCATAAACTGCGCGAGGAACTGGGCGAGCATCTCGATGCCCTTCAGTTTGATGGCGAGGTTCATCAGGACGCCGACGCCGCAGACGAGAATGATTGTACCCCAGGGCATGGTAGCGATGGACTTCCGTTCGTCCGCTACCTTCAGAACTAAAAGGACGACGCCTACGCAGAAAGCGATGAGGCCAACGTTCGACTTCGTCAGCAGGACGATGGCGACGAGCGCGGCGATACCGAAAAGCGTGATGGTCTGCTGCTTGTTGAACGCGGGAAGCTCTCCGAGAGAAAGCTCCTTCTTGGACTTGATCTTGTAGCCCCCGAGAGCGAGGTAGAGGAGAAGAGCGAAGATGGTTTCTCCCATCAGGGAGTTGACGAAATACTGCATTGCGAAGCCGGTGAAGCCCTGCTTCGCGGCGAGTTCAAGGCCGATGATGCCCGTAGGGGCTATGGGGGAGATGCCGCCCGCCGCGGCGCCGAGCACCGTGATCGGCGCGAGCATCAGAGGCGAAATATCCAGTTCCGCCGCAAGCGCCATCGCAAGAGGAATCATCAGCGCCATGACGGGGATTGTTCCGGGGCCGATGGCGGCGAGGAATGTCGAAAGAAGATAGATGGCGATAGGAATCATCCACGTTTTTTTGCCCGAAAGCGCGATGACCTTGCGGGCGAAAAGCTCCAGCGTGCCGTTCGTCTGGGAGATGCTGAAGAGGAAGGTAACCCCCATCAGCATCATGGTAAGGCTGGTGCTCCATCCGGCGATGATTTCCGACTCTTTCATCCCCGCCATCTTGCCCAGTATGACCGCGAAAGCGATTGCGATGAGTCCCGTGTTGAGCTTTTTCGTGAAGCCTATTGCGATTGCGACGACGAGTGCTACGAGCGACCAAAGACCGTAATTCATTTCATACATCCTCCGTTCATAATGTTGGATAAATTTCTGATCTCGCTACAATAGGAGCTTAAGCATCTTCGTTTCGTTGAAGCCCCGGAATCCCCTCCTTCTCCGGATTGGTCCTGAGCGGACCGGCGGTTATTCTTCTATGGAAATAGCTGTAAAATCTGTTCATCTGGAGCGACTTGAGGTCTCCCGACTGAAGGGCTTCGAGAATCTTGAGGTGTTCCGAGACAAGGTGTTCAATATCCTGTTCCGTTGCGACGTCCCGCATGATCGCCTGCTGGATCTGGTGGTAGACCGTCTTCAGCATCCGGAGTGCGATCCCTCGACCGGAGCGCTCGGCGAGATAGAGATGGAACTCGAGGTCGATCGTGCTGAACTCGAGAAGAATTTCCGCGCGGGTGTCTCCGCTTTTGCCCAGCAACAACAATTTCCCGAGGAGTTTTTTCAGGTAGTCGTAATCGTTCGACGTGAACGATCCTCTTCTTATGATTTCTCGGAAGACGATGTCTTCCAGCGCGAAGCGGATGTCGTACAGCTCTTCGATCTCCTCCGGGGAGAACCCGACGACGACCGATCCCTTTTGAGGGATGGAACGAAGAAGCCCGCGGCCTTCGAGTATTTTCAGTCCCTCGCGGACAGGGGCTCTGCTGATGTTCAGTGTTCGGGCAAGTTCGTCCTCGCGGATGAAGGTTCCCGGAGGATAGGAGTCGGAGAGGAGAAACTGACGGCGAAGGTACGAAGCAACTTCGTTGGCAAGAGTGGTGGTCTTGAATTTCTTGAGGGTGGTCATGCGGAGGCCTCCTCTCGTGATAGCACCGATATTTCAAATGTCGACATTTGAAATATCGGTGCTTGCATTGTACATTACACTTTTGTTTTGTCAAGAGTATGTTACAAAAATTCCTTTGGAGAGCGACGGAAAAAAAGCACCGGCGCGTGAGCCGGTGCTGCGGGGCGGGACTATGCGAATGAGGGAAAGAGTTTCACCCGCAAAGAAGGGCGCTGATACGTTTGTAGAGACGAATCGTCACGATGGACACCAGGGCCCCCTTCAGGAGGTTGAACGGGATAACGGCGTAAAGAATAAGCGTGAATTTGTCGTGGATCGCGGGTATCGCCGCCGAGGACATCGAGATGATCTTCTCAAGAGGCATCAGGTGCGAGTAGAAGGGGAGAAGGATGAAATAGTTCGCTAAAGATGCCGTGACCGCCATGCAGAGAGTTCCTGCGACGAGTCCGGTCACGGCCCCCCTTTTCGTTCGGTCGCCGCGATAGATCAGCCCTGCGGGGACGACGAGCGCAGAGCCCATCAGGAAGTTCGCCGCCTCGCCGATGCCCGCCGAAGAAGTGGTGAACATGTGGATGAGGTTTTTGATCAGCTCGGTGAAGACTCCGGCGATCGGGCCGTAGGAGAAGGAGGCCACCAGCGCAGGGAGATCCGACATGTCGAGCTTCAGAAAACGGGGGAAAACGGGCAGCGCCATGTCGATGTACATCAGCACCGCGGCAAGAGCCGAGAGCAGCGCGGTCCGGACGAGGCGGCGCGTGTTGCAGCGGGATACTGCTTCCATAGTACGATCAAGTCCTTTCAAAAAAGATAATGCCCCGGACGCGACGCATCCGGGGCACGTGTGCTGTCTCCGACACCCTCTTCCATCCTGACTCCGGCCCGTCCCGAAGGACGTTCCTTACAGTCGGCTCCGGATTCGCACCGGATCGGCCTTTCGGCTCGCGGGCTTTGAGCCGTTTCCGGCTCATCACCGCCGGTGGGGAGTTGCACCCCGCCCCGAAGATGTTCTGCTCTATTGTACACCGCTTCTTCGAAAATTTCTATTGACAGGCGCGCGCGATCTTCCTATAATCCCGGAAAACCGCGAAAGTGCAGGCTCGTTCCTCCACGGGGCGGGCCTTTTTTGATTGCATTCACGAAGGGAGATGTTTTTATTGAAGATAGCAGTGGTCGGCGCTACCGGAGAAGTTGGACGCATGATGACGAAGGTGCTTCAGGAGCAGAACGTGAAGCCGGGGAAGATGGATTTTTACGCTTCGGCGAAGAGCGCCGGGGCGAGCGTGGAGTTTCGCGGTGAAACGTACAAGGTCAAGGAACTCACGAAGAAGGCGATGAAGGAGGGATACGACTACCTGCTCTTTTCGGCGGGAGCTTCTGTCTCCCGTGAGTTCGCCTCCGTCGCCGCCGAAGCCGGAAGCGTCGTCATCGACAACTCCTCGGCGTTCCGGATGGACGTGGATATTCCCCTCGTCGTCCCCGAGATCAACGGGGATCTGCTCAAGGGGTATTCAAAGGGGATCGTCGCGAACCCGAACTGCTCGACCATCCAGATGGTGCTGGGACTCTACAGGATTCACGAGCGTTTCGGTATCCGCACTATCGTGGTGAGCACCTACCAGTCCGTCTCCGGAGCGGGCAAGAACGGCATGAACGAGCTTGAAGAGCAGATGCAAGGGACGATTGCGCCGAAGAAGTTCATCAAGCAGATTCACCTCAACGTCGTCCCCCAGATAGGCGCGCTGCTGGAGAACGGCTTTACCGACGAAGAGATGAAGATGGTCAACGAGACCAGGAAGATTCTGCGCGATCCGGATATCTCCATCTGGCCGACGACGATCCGGGTTCCCGTGCTCTACTGCCACTCCGAGTCGGTCTTCGTGGAAACCAGGAAGGCGTTCGATATGGACGGCCTTGCGGAGGCGCTCGAAGCGTCGGAGAACGTCATCCATACGGACGAGATGTTTTCGCCGATCGACGTCGCCGGAAGCGATACCGTCTACGTCGGGCGACTTCGTGCGTTCGACGCCACCCGCTTCCTTATGTGGAACGTCGCGGACAACATCCGCGTCGGAGCCGCAACGAACGCCGTGCGCATCCTGCTGAAACACCGCGCTCTGAACTAGGGGTATGCACGGTTTTTTCGTCATCCTCCCGGTGGTGCTCGTCATGGCCGCCGGGTGGATTCTCGGCAGGCGGCGCGTCGTCCTTCCCGAGGCCTTCGCGCAGATCAACAAGGCCATTTTCTGGGTCGCCATTCCGGCGCTCATTCTGCGTATGACCAGCAGTGCGGACATGTCGACGCTCGCCGACAGGAACATGGTGCTCGCCGTCTACGCATCCTTTTTACTGGCGCCTCCGTTCGCATGGTTCGCGGCCCGGATGGCGGGGGAGAAGCGGGAGAAGAAAGCGACGTCCACGCTGATGCTCATCCGTTCGAACACCGTCTTCATGGGGCTGCCCGTCGTCACGATCGCGGTGGGCACGAAAGGAGTGGAGGTACTCTCGCTCTACCTCGCGTTTACGTTCATCGGGTACCAGATCATCTCGATCTCCTGGGCCCAGCTCGCCCTCTCGGGGGGTATTTCCCGGAGCACGGTGAAGGAGACGCTGAAGAACCTTTCGAAGAACCCGCTCGTCGTCTCCAGCCTCGCCGGGTTCGCTCTCTCCGGCCTCGGATGGAACTCGTTTCCGGCCTGGCTGGACGAGACGCTCAAACTGCTCGGCAACACGGCGAGCGGTATGGCGCTGCTTTCCCTCGGCGCGTCGCTCAAACTCGACGGGCTTTCGGGGATCCTCCCCCGCGTCTGGCGCGACGCCGCGCTGAAACTCCTCTTTCTCCCGGCGCTTACATGGTGCGTCTTCCTTTTGCTGCCGGTCGATCCGGTTGTGTTCCGGACGGTCCTTCTTATCTCGGCGATGCCCGTCGCAGTGGACTGCTTCATCCTCTCCCAGGTGCTGGGCATGGACGCGGCGCACGCTGCGGAGACGATCTCCGCGAGTACGGTGCTCTCCGGGCTGACGGTGCCTTTTTGGATTTCGATGATGGACCTTTTCGCCCGCGCCGTGTAAGGGCTCACACGGTAGAGGCGTTCACTCTGTCGCCCGGTGACAGCGGCCATTACAGTTCCTGAGGTATAATACAGCGCATCATGCACGTGCGAGCGCGCGTCGAAGGAGGTTTTTTGCGTAATGGTTGAGAAGAACGCGGCAGTCCAGGAAGAACTTGTATGGGAGGAGGTGCCCGACATCGTCGAGCCCGTATTGAAGATCGACGAACGGCCCAAGACGCTCTGGGAGACGGTGCTCTACGGCTGGCAGCACACGCTGGTCGACATAACGCCTCTCGTCTTTCCGCTCATCGTCGCCGCTGCGCTCCAGATGTCGCCCGACCAGGCCATTCTGCTGGTGAACGCGACGCTTGTCGCCATGGGCATCGCCACGCTTATCCAGACGACGGTCGGCAACAGGCTCCCGATTATCCAGGGACCGTCGATCACCGTAGGCGGAACGGTCATGTCCGTCGGCTCCATCTTCGGAGTTCCGGCGATGTGGGGCGCGGTCTTCGTCGGCGGTATCGTCGAGACGATCATCGGCGTCTCGGGCGTTCTTGGGACGCTGAAAAAAGTCTTCCCCATCGCCGTTGCGGGTATCGTGGTCACCTGCATCGGCCTTAACCTCGGCATGACCGCCGTCGGATGGATGGTCGGCGACGGCAACCCGATGAACTTCGTCCTCGGGGGCGTGGTGATCGCGCTTATCATCCTGCTCCAGCTCAAGACGCGAAAAATAGCGGGGGGCACGTTCGCCCGCGGCGCCATCTTCTTCTCTATATGGATCGTAGGCATCGGCCTCGCGGGAGCCCTCGGCCTCGTCAACTGGGAACTCATCCGCTCGCGTCCCTGGTTCGCATTCCCGCAGCTCTTCCCCTACGGAGGCCCCGGATTCGGATGGTCGTTCGCCATAGGCGCCATCTTCGGTATCCTCGCCGGTTATCTCGGGTCGATGGTCGAATCGATCGGCGACTATGCCGCGACGTGCGCCGTTTCCGGCGAGACCTTCAAGGTACGTCACATGAACAGAGGGATAGCGGCGGAGGGCATCGGGTGCATCCTGGCGAGCTTCATGGGCGGACTTCCCGTGACCAGCTACACGCAGAACATCGGCGTCATCGCCAATACGCGCATCGCGAGCCGTTTCGTCGTTCAGGTCGGCGCGCTCTTCCTCATACTCTACGGACTGAGTCCGAAGTTCGGCGCGCTCCTCGCCGTCGTACCGCGTCCGGTTATGGGGGGCGTCTTCATCCTCGTCTGCGGTTCCATCATCATGTCCGGGATGAAGCTCATCAATTCGGCCCCGAAGACGGAGGGCAACGGTATTCTCGTCGGGCTCACCCTGTTGCTTGCCGTGGGGCTTCCAGTTTACGCCAAGGCCTCTCTCGGCGAGTGGATGAAGACCGTGACCCCATTCGTGCGGATGCTTTTCACCAACACCGTCGTCATCGCAGTCATCGCGGGTATAGTTCTGAACATCGTCATCAATCATTTCGTTGCGAAAGAGGAAAAGAACTGATCGTCCGTCCGTCTCTCTTGCTGCATAAGAGCCGCCCTCCGCGCCCCGGAGGACGGCTCTTTTTTAGCCTTGCAGGGCCTGCGTTCGTTGCGGTTGTCGAAGCGGCTTTTTTCTCCCGGAACGCCGGACTGCGGATGAAAATCGTACGCTGCGCTTGGGGAAGTTTTTCAGAATGTGAATTGAGAAAAGGCATTATCGGACACATTATCAGAAAAACTCTTGACACCGCTCTCCCGGTCTGATATATATAAGATTAATCCGCTAAATGGTAAGAATTGCCGCACTGTGGAAAAATTTCCGGCGCATTCCGTAGAAACAAGCGCCGTGCGTCAAGACAATTTAAGATCAAAAAGATACGAAGTCGCCAATATGGAAAGCGTCTTGCATGTTGAGAATAATATTTTGGGCGGATGCCGGGTTTCGGAACTTCCGGGGAACCTCGTTAAAAAAACACTGTTGCTGTTGCGGTCACGAAATACGCTATGCTGCAATAGTTGCGAACAAAAGGCAGCCCTTGAGAGATGCGATAACCGCTTTCTCAGGCGGGGGCGCCTCTGAAATCGGGCCGGAGGTGAAGGTATGAAAATACTGAAATGGTTGGATGAACATTTTGAAGAGTATGTTTTAAGCGGTCTTCTCATTGTTATTGCCGTCGTGATGATGCTCCAGGTCATCATGCGATACGTCTTCAACGCATCGCTGTCATGGGCTGAAGAGGCCTCCCGCTATGCTTTCGTCTGGTCGGCTCTTATAAGCATCGGGTACACGATCAAGGAAAACAGTATTCTCAAGGTCGATACTCTTGTTGAAGCCCTGCCCGTCGGTTTGAAGCATCTCATGCTCACTTTGATCAACGTTTCTGTAACCCTTTTCTTCGGCTTTCTCTTTTACCATTCGATTCCGGCGATTCAAAGGGTCATAAGGACAGGCCAGACAAGTCCCGCTCTGAAAATTCCTTTGGGGTGGGTCTATTTCGCGGCCATCGCGGGTTTCTTCTTGGCAACGCTGAGGTCCCTCCAGAAAACTCGGAGGGATATGCGGGCAACGATCAGCAAGAAGGAGGCGTAAAGATGGTTCTGACACTGTTTATCATCCTTATCGGCGGTCTTGCCATCGGAGTCCCGATTGCTGTGGCGCTGGGTTTTGCAACTATTTTCCCCGGATTGACGAATCCGGCGTTCCCCGCTTCTCTGGCCTATGTCATCAGGAATATAGTGAGCGCGCTCGACAGCACCCCGATGCTTGCCATCCCGCTTTTTATCCTCTCGGGAAACATCATGACCAAAGGGAAGATTTCGGACAAACTGTTCAATTTCTTCGCCTATTTCATCGGCGATTTTCCCGCAGGAATCCCCATAACGGCGATTTTCACCTGCCTGTTTTATGGCGCGATTTCCGGATCCGGAGTGGCTACGACCGCCGCCGTGGGGGGCATGGCAATCCCTTTTTTAGTCTCCCTCGGGTATGACAAGGTCTACAGCGCCGCGCTGGTGGCCACGGCAGGAAGTCTCGGGGTCATCATTCCTCCCAGCATTCCCTTCGTCACTTACGGAGTGGTCACCGGCGTATCCATCGGCAGTCTCTTTATCGCGGGGATCATCCCGGGGCTCGTCATCGGCTTCAGCCTTATGGGGTACGCCCTTTTCTACGCCAAAGTGCACGGCGAGAACAGGAAGCTCATTTCGGAAAAAGTGAAAGCCCTCCGGTCGGGCGGTTTGCTGCGGCTCTTCAGAGAGAGCTTCTGGGCCTTGCTCACTCCGGTCATTATTCTGGGCGGGATCTACAGCGGGATCGTGACTCCCACCGAGGCCGCCGCCGTATCGGTTTTCTACGCCCTCCTGGTATGTCTTTTCGTCTATAAAAGCCTGTCGTTCACGGAACTTGGAGCAGTCCTGAGAGACACCGTCAAATCCTACGCTCCTATCGTCGTCCTGCTGTCTCTGGCGATCGTGTTCGGCCGGGTTCTCTCCCTGCTGCAAGCCCCCGCCGTTTTAAGCGAATTTATCCTGAGCCATTTCGCCGGAAACAGGTACATTTTCCTCATCGCGCTCAACGCTATTCTGCTCGTTCTGGGCATGTTCATGGACGTGGGGCCGGCCATCGCCATTCTTGCGCCCATGATGCTCGCCGCCGCCACGGTCCTGGGTATAAGTCCCATCCACCTTGGAGTCATCATGGTGATCAACCTTGCGGTCGGAATGGTGACACCGCCCTTCGGCGTGGACCTTTTCGTGGCGGCGCCGCTCATCAATGATCATGTGATGAAAGTCGGCATTAAAGCAATTCCCTTTATCATCGCTTTCATCTTCGCGCTCATGCTGATCACCTTTATTCCACAGATGAGCCTTTTGTTCCTGTAGGAAGGGATCATGGCGGGGAGCTTGTCGTTAATACCGGGGGGTGTTTTTCCATCCATTCGATGCTCTCAAGGGAGGTGAAAGATGAAAAAGACTTTTTCAGACCAATCTGGAGAAAGCTGTTCGAAACGTTCGGAACCACGAAAAACACAACGTAAAAAGGAGGGGTATGAAATGAAGAAGGTCGGAGTTTTTTCGCTCCTGTTGGGAATCGCTTTTGCTGCGTCGCTCATGTTCGTATTTGCAGGTCAGGGGGCTGCCCAGGAATATACGCTGCAGTTGGCCGGGTCCTATCCTTCCACCGGGGAGACTCCCAGAGCGCTGGCTACACAAAAGATCAAAGAGCTTATCGAGAAGAAATCGAACGGCAAGATCACGGTGCAGGTCTATCTCGATAATCAACTCGGCGGCGACCGCGAGATTCTCGAAGGATGCCAGCTCGGCGATATCGCGATGGTCTCTCAGACGACAGCTCCTCAGGTGGGATTCATACCAGAACTCGCCATCTTCGATATACCCATGATGTATGAGAATTTGGATGTGGCGAGGAAAGCGCTTTCCGGGCCGTTCCGGGCAAAGCTCGAAGAATGGTATGACAGAGCCGGGCTCAAGCTGCTCCTCTTCGAACCCATCTATTATCGCGAGACGACGACCAGCAAGCCGATAAATACCGTTGCCGACTTTGGCGGACTCAAGATACGCACCATGGAGAACGCATACCACATGGCCTTCTGGAAAGCCTTGGGAGCCAATCCGACCCCTCTGAGCTTCGCCGAGCTGTACGTCGCCCTTCAGCAGGGGACCGTCGATGCCCAGGAAAATCCCTACGAAATCATTTGGTCCAGTAAATTCTATGAAGTGCAGAAATTTCTTATCAACACTCATCACATAGCGTTTATTCTGAGCATCAACATCAATAAAGAGATCTATGAAGGAATGCCCGATGAATACAAAAAGATCATCGACGAAAGCATGAATGAAGCTGCGGACTATCTTTTCGACTTGGCGAAAGCGAAAAACGACGCGATGCTGGCTTCCTTGAAAGAGAGCGGGATGACCATCATCGATCCTGATCCGGCTCTTCAGGCGGAACTGAAAAAGGCCGCTGCGGAGACTGAAAAGTTGATTCGTAAAAATGTAGGGGACGCGGTTGTCGATGAAGTGTTGAAATCCGCCGAAGAAGCGAAGAAATAGGGATTCGCTCTTTCTTTGTTCTCGGAAAAAAGCCCGGACCATTTCGGTCCGGGCTTTTTTATAGATATACCGTAGCGCATCTCGTTTTTGAGGTGCACGTTCAGCGTTTTGTTAATGTTATGAAGAGGAGCCTGGTCTTTTCTCCGTAGTGAAGGGCGATCGGCTGCCCCCATCTGTGCCCTTCGACGACGAGCATCTCCATCTCCTTCAGCGGGTGTTTCCCTTCGATCTCAGCCGAGGCTTGACCCTGAAGGCAGAGAAGGATCGTCGTATCTCCCGGGAGGAAGAGGCGTTCCAGCTCCTTTTTCGAAAAGAGCTGGCGGTACTCGCATGTGAGCGTCTCTCTCCGGCAGAAAATGTTGAAATCCGTCGCCGGTCCTGCGGGCAGCGTACAGGACGCTTCGTATTCGCCCCTGAACCGTAGGGAGTCGTAAGGGGAGCGGAGCGAGACCGTTTCTCCGTTCACGGTGATGTCCATTCCGTTTCCGGAGAGGAGAAAGAGCACGCGGTCGTATCCCGGAAAGGGGGAGAAAGGACCGGATTCAGCCACATTCGCAGAACTCAGTCTCCAGAGGAAATTGCCATTTTCGAGCGTCGCATCCTCCGGGAAGATGTACATCTCGTGCGTGATGCCGCCGCCGTTTTTCCACGGCATTTTCCGGTAGTCCGGGGGGGTTCTCCGTACGACGCGCATACTCTTCACCTCTCGTTTTCTTTAGTGTGGGAGCCGTCGGTTCCCGTCGAAGAGGGCGTCGACGGCTTTTTTCACGCTCTCATCCTCCACGCCGTAGGGAAGCGTGATATGGTAGCTGTCCGGGTAGTTTCTGTTCACTTCGCGGCTGACCTCCATCGCGTTCGGATTCCGCGCCCATGCGCGCCGCGCGACGCCGCCGAGAACGTCCCACATCATAGCGGATTTGATGATCTCGTCGGTGCGCTCCCTCCCGTCGAGGACCAGGCCGAAGCCTCCGTTGACCGACTTGCCGATCCCCACGCCGCCGCCGTTGTGCAGCGCGCAGAGCGTCATGCCGCGGGCGGCGTTGCCGGCGAAGCAGACCGTCGCCATGTCCGCGCAGATGTTGCTACCGTCCTTGATGTTGGCCGTCTCGCGGTAGGGGGAGTCCGTACCGGAGACGTCGTGATGGTCGCGCCCCAGCATCACCGGACCGATTTCTCCGTTGCGTACCATCTCGTTGAACTTGAGGGCGATGCGGGTGCGCCCCTCCGCGTCCTGGTAGAGGATTCTCGCCTGCGTTCCGACCACGAGAGCGTTCTTCTCCGCGTCGCGGATCCAGAGCCAGTTGTCGTAGTCCTGCGAGCGCCGGTCGGGGTCGATGCACTCCATCGCCGCGCGGTCGGTCTTGCGAAGATCCTCGGGGTCGCCGCTCAGGCAGACCCAACGGAAGGGACCGTAGCCGTAGTCGAAGAGGACGGGGCCCATGATGTCTTCCACGTAGGAAGGCCAGATGAAGCCGTCGTACGTGTTCTCGCCGTTTTTGCATATCTCGGGGACTCCCGCGTCGAACACCGCGCGCATGAACGAGTTGCCGTAATCGAAGAAGTATGTTCCGCGGTCGACGAGCGTCTTGACGAAATCGTAATGCTTCCTCAGCGATGCGTCTACGAGGCGGCGGAACTCCTCCGGGTTCTTCGAGAGCATCTCGGTGCGCTCGTCGAAGGTCAGTCCCTGCGGGCAGTAACCTCCATCGTAGGGTGCGTGGCAGGATGTTTGGTCGGAGAGCAAAGGAATCGAAATTTCGTGGTCAACCGCGTACTGCAGCAAGTCGACGATGTTGCCGTGATAGGCTATCGAAAGAGGTTGTTTTTTCGCGCATGCCTCGGCGGCGAGATCGAAGGCCTCCTTGCAGCTTCCGGTGACCTTGGACACCCACCCTTGACTATGGCGGGTATCGATGCGTGAAGCGTCTACCTCGGCGATGAGGCCTACGCCTCCGGCGATCTCGACGGCCTTCGGCTGCGCGCCGCTCATCCCGCCGAGCCCGGAGGAAACGAAGAGGATCCCGGCGAGATTCTCCTTCTCGCCCACGCCGAGCCGCTGCCTGGCGGCGTTGAGAATGCTGTTGAACGTGCCGTGGACGATACCCTGCGGGCCGATGTACATCCACCCTCCGGCCGTCATCTGTCCGTAGTTCGTCACCCCGAGCTGCATCCCCCTGTGCCACTCCGCGGGGTTGTCGAAGAGGCCGACGAGCATGCCGTTGGTCAGAATGACCCGGGGCGCATCCGGGCGCGACTTGAAGAGGCCGAGAGGGTGACCGCTCTCGACGACGAGCGTCGTCTCCTCGGTCAGCTCCTCGAGGTATCTCTTGATCAGGCGATACTGGAGCCAGTTCTGGCAAACCTGACCGGTCTCGCCGTAGGTCACGAGTTCATAGGGGTAGAGGGCGATGTCGAAGTCGAGGTTGTTGTCGATCATCACCTGGAACGCCTTCCCGGCGAGGCACTTCCCTTTGTACTGATGCACCGGGAGGCCCTTTATCCGCCCCTCGGGGCGGAAGCGGTAGGCGTAGATGCGTCCCCTGGTGCGAAGCTCCTCCAGAAATTCGGGGATCAACTCCTTGTGGAACACCTCGGGGACGTAGCGGAGGGCGTTCTTCAATGCAAGCTCCGTCTCGCTGCGGTTGAGCGTCCAACCGCGGTCGGGCGCTCGCCGCATCCCCTCTGCGAAGACGGGATAGTCGGGGAGAGGGCCTTCCAACTGGATGGTCATGGCGTTCCGGTTCATTTCGTTTACCTGCAACATTTCTTCCACCTCCACAAGGTCTAGGTACATTTTACAGCATTGATTCCAGATTGTGCGCTGCCTCCCGCAGAAGACGAAGATTTTCTTCGAAATTGCGGAAGACGTTCTCCGCGATACCGGCAACCCCCATCTGCGCGACAAACACTCTCCTGCGATCAAAAACGGGAACGCTGATATCCCCCGCGTGCGGCATCCACTCCTCGCGGCTGAAAGCAAACCCCTGCTCCCGAATGCGCAGCAGCTCCTCTTCGAGGGCTCTTGTATCGATGTTCCCTCCGTCGACAGGTGAGCGCAACGGAGAGGCAAGTACCGCGGAGCGCACTTCGAGAGGACAGTGAGCGAGCAGAATCTTTCCCGTAGCTCCTGCGTGAAGGGGAATCGCCATCCCTCGGTGTGCGGTGAACTTCACCGGCGAGAGAGGTTCTACGGAGTGGATGCACAACCCCGACGTCCCTTCGGCGACGCTGAGAACAGCCGTGTTGCCTGTCTCGCTCATAAGGCGGTGCATGCCGGGTTCGGCTTTTTTGACGAGTTCGTCGTAGAAAGACGAGGTGCCGCAGAGAAGAAAAAAATGTATGCCCGGCCTATACCCTTCGGTCGCCGGATCGCTGAAGACCCAGCGGCGTTCTTCGAGCGAGACGAGAAACCTGTGGACGGTGCTTCTGGGAATTCCCGTCCGTTCCTCCACCTCGCGGACCGTGAGCGGCGAAGAGGATGAGCAGAGCGCTTCCATGATCGTCGTCACCTTGAACGCCCCGTCCTGTTTCGCATCATGCTCGCTCTTGTTCATCTCGACCTCCAAAAATGGGACAATGTGTCCCATTTTTTAACATGAGCATGCCGCTTTGTCAATCACACTTCAACCCATCGCAGCGGAAACCGCGCGCCCTTCCGGAGCGCCGTCGTCGGCATCCGAGGAAAAATGAGATGGTATATAATCGTTTGCGGTGTTTCGTAAGAACTTCGTATTCTTCGAGGGGAAGGGGAGCCGTGCATGTTCGCCGCCAACCTGATAGGGCCTCCGCGTTTTTTTCTCGACGACAGAGAGCTGTTCTTTCCGTTCCGGAAGGCTCAGGCCCTTCTGTGCCATCTTCTGGTCGAAGAAAGAGTCTCCCGTGAGACGCTCTCGTCGCTGCTCTGGGGGGGGAGCGAGGACATGCTCGCCTCTCAGAGCCTGAGGAACGCGCTCTATCTTCTCCGGAAGGGGCTTCCGGATGGCCTCGTAACGACCGGCAGGCAGTGGATCGGTGTTGATAGAACCCTTGTGGACCTTGACCTGCTTCGCCTGTCGCGCCTCGACGACGTCCCTCCTGAACAGCTCCCTTCCTTGTGCCGTCCGCTCCTCGAAGGATTCTCGCTGCCGAATGCGCCGGAGTTCGACGACTGGCTCCGCACAGCGCGTTTCCAATGGTCCGGGAAAATTCGCTCCGCTTTCATCGAACTGGCGCGGCGGCGGATGGACGCGGCGGAGTGGGAGGCGGCGCTGCACCCCCTGAACCTTATCGCGTCGAGAGACGAGATCGACGAAGAGGCGTATCGGTTGATAGTGCGCGTTCATGCGGTACGCCGCGAATGGGGCAGAGCGGCGGAAGCGTGGCGGGTGCTTGAAGGCAGATTGAAGAACGAACTGGGCGTCGAACCGTCGAGCGAAAGCAGAGCGCTTCTGACTTCCCTGCCGACGAGAAGAGAAGAGCAAGCGGTCGCCGCCGAGGAGCCTTTCTCGTCTCCGCGGACGGACTCCTTCTATGGCAGGGTGGCGGAACTGCGCGGCATCCGCGACTTCTGCGGTTCCGAGAGTGCGACGCCTCGCTGCGTTCTCGTCGAGGGGGAGGCGGGCGTCGGGAAAAGCCTCCTTGTGAAAAAAGCTCTGCAAATCTCTTTCCCTCCGGATGCGCTCGTGCTGCGGTGCGCCGCGGGAACTCCGGAGGCGACGTATCCGCTGCTTCCGTGGGATGAACTGTTGGCGTCGCTCTTCCGTTTCGTCGATAGAGAGGCGCTCTCGCTCCCGGAAGCGCTCCGGAAGGTCCTGGGGCAGAGTTTTCCCTCCATCGGCGGCAGAAAGACCTCGATACAACCGCGGAATCCCCGGCGCATCGGCGCTATGCTGGCGGAACTCTTCGGCTTGCTCGCGGTGTCGCGGTCCGTGGTCCTTGTGTTCGAGGATTTTCAGTGGTTCGACGAACCGTCCCTGGATGTTCTGGAGTACCTGCTTCGGTCCGCTCCCGTCAATCTCTCCCTTTTCTTTACCTCGAGGATGGAGTCGTCCTTCCGCGGAGCTTCCCTGATACGCAACGCCGCACGTAACGACCGCATCGTCTTTCTCGAGATCCAGCTCTCCTGCTTTCCCCGAAGCGATTCCGATGCGTTCTGCGCCGCCTTTCTCCCCTCGCGCAGCTTCGCGAAGGAGGAATTGGAACTCCTTTTTCGCCAGACCGAGGGGCTCCCTCTCTTTCTCGCCGAATTGCTGAAAGCGGTTGAAAAGGGCTTGCCGCTTTCCGAGGCCACTCGTCATCTCGGCGACGCCATCGAAGGACATCTGAGCCACATCGACGAGGAAATGCGCTTTCTCCTGGAAGCAATCTCCATTTTCCCCCTCGGAGCGGAGTGGACGCTCGTGCGGAGAATAGCGGGACTTTCCGCGGCACGCCTTGCCTCGCTCGCCGAAGGGCTGCGCAGAAGAGGCGTTCTCGCCGAGAGCCGGGGGGAGGGGGAGTCGTTGCTCCTCGAGTTCCGGCACGGCAAGGTGAGGGAGCACGTCTACTCGTTCATGTCGGAGGGGCGCAGACGACTGCTCCATGAGCAGGCAGCGCGCCTGCTCATGGACGATTTTTCGGTCAGGCCCTGGGACGATCTCGCGTGTTCCCGGATCATCCATCACTGCAGGAGGGGAGCGTTGCGTATCGAGGAACTTGAATACATGATCCGCAGGCTCAAGTACCATATCAAGCTGAATTACGAACTCTTTCCCCTTCTTGACGACCACATCCTGAAAGCCTGCGCCGCGTCGCTGGACAATCGTTCGAGCACGGTGGAGGATCTGGAGACGACGAGAGAGCTGCTCCGCGCCGTGCGCAAGGAGAAAGACGGCGCGACGCCCCGCTTCGCCGCTCTCGAACGAGCGTATTTTGCGCTTCGAGGCGGGTACTCTCTCTGGTGGGGAGATTACGATCAGGGAAAGGCGCTTGTGGAGGAGGGGCTTGCCCGCGCGGCGGAGACCGAAGACCTTCCGCTGCAGGCGGACTGCCTTCAGCATCTTTGCTATTACGCCATTCAGAGAGAGGACGGCGATCTGCTTCGTTCCGCCTCGAACCGTTTGGCGGAGGCCGCGGACAGGTGCGGAGACGCGCCGCTCGCGGCGATGGCGAGGCGTTTTTTCGGAATGTCGCTGCTCTTTCTGGGGGAGTTCGAGGGGGCCGAAGAGGCGCTCCGCGAGTCGGTGGCGCTCTTCCGCCGGATGGAGTACATGGATTCCCCGTACACGCTGCAGGTGCTCGCGGGCGATTGTTATCTCGGGGAGATCCGCTTACGCACCGGACGCACGAAAGAAGCGCTCGACATCTTTTCCCGTTGCGTCGACGAGTGCGAGGAACACGGCCTCTACCGCGGCCTCTGCCTCTTCTGCAGCAACGCCGCCCTCGCAGCCTTCGACCTCGGAGAGGAGAAGACGGCGCGTGAGTATCTCTTGAAAGCCAGGCACTACTTCGAAGGAAGCGAACTGCGTCGTGCGAATGCAATAGGGTTGGCTCTTCTTGCCCTCTTCGCCGCCAGAGAAGGGCGGGAGGATGAAGCCGTCTCCTTCTGGGAGTCGGCAGGGAAACTCTGCCGGTCTTTGCGGAAGAAGTCGTGGATCGACGTCTGCCGTAGAATACGAACATTTCTCGAAAAGGAGCTTGATCCTGCTTCCCCGCTGAAACAACGTCTCCGGAATTCGCCTGGTGATGGTATTTCCTCCATTTGTGAAATATTTGAGGAGCTTTGTCGGGAGATATAAAGAACGGAACTGCGTTTCCTAAGGGAGCCGCACTGACTAAGCAGACAGTGGTCGTCGCCATCCTGATCGGCAATCTGGAAAAATTCTTCCTGAAGAAATCCGAAAAAGCCTATCGCCGGCGTCGGATAGAAGAACGGTTGGATTCGCTCATTTTCTCCATTTTCAATGTAGAAAAACTCCGCTGATCGGATTTTAAGAGCGTCAACTATTCGTTTCACGCATTTTTCCAGGCGCTGGAATTCGTCTTCTCGAAGCGTTAAGAAGCCGTGGTCGGAGGGATGGAGTCCGTTATCTTTCCTCGGAAAACGAGAAGTGCGGAGGGGGTCTCCGCCCTTGCCCCGATGCGTCGCGGCATTGAGAATCAACTCCCTCGGATGGCTGCGCGCTCTTCTCTCGGAAATTTTTCGACAAGCGGGAGAACGTACGCGAAATTATTTAACTTTATGAGCGATAGTCTGCTTTGAACCGACCTAAAAAGATCGTGACGTTCGAAAACGCCCCGATCTTTCAATCGTTTTTCCGAGTTCCGGCGTCATTTCTCTTCCGGGTGAAGATAGCCTCCTGCCTGGCGAGCTTTATGGTAGGACATTCCCTCCAAAAGCAACTCCCTGGCGTAAGTTTCCACGGCGCCCGTATAGTCGTCCATCGCCATCAGATTCGTTAATTCCTGGATCTCGTCCGCCTTCAGATGAATATCCATAACAGCACCTCCTAGAATACAGCCTAAACCTTTCATTAATATCTTAGCAAGAAAAAAATAATGCGTCAAGTAAAAATAGGCGATCAATTTGATCTATACTGTTTCTTCGAGCCGGAATTCCAGCGACTCTCGATCTTTGGAACATACCTGGTCGACATTTTCGTCACGGGCGGTCACCGCCGACATGGGATGTTTGAGAGACGGTTCGAGCGCGCTCTTTTTCTTCGCATGGAACGGCAGAAGAACGAAAAAGAACGTTAAGACTTGCCGAGATGAAGCCTAAGAAAACAAGATTCGGCAACAATTTCTATAAACGGAAATGAAAAGCGGCAGCGACGCGGAGTTATAAAGACGGAGTTTCTGTCCGCACGGGAAACGAGAAAGGCGCTTGAGTCCGAAACGACGATTGCTCGGCGTACTCGAAAGCCGATCTTGAAATTGTTGGTTTTGTTTTGGTAAGGACAGTTTGAGAAAATATGGTATAATAAAATCGATTAAATGAAGGGGATTGAGTTCCCCTGACTCGCCCTTTGGCTGATGACTCCTGCTCTACGACGACGGCGGGAGTTTTTTGTGCCCGAATATTAAATACGAAGGAGAATGCCAATGCTTCAGCGTCTGCTTCTAATCGCGCTTGCAGGAGCCCTCGGCACGGTTGTCCGATTTTTATTGCTTGAGTTCGTCAAAACGAAAGCGGGGACGGCTCTCGCATTCCCTCTGGGCACTCTCGTGGTGAACATGACGGGGTGCTTTCTCACCGGTCTGTTTCTCGAATTCGCCGAAATACACCTCCATGTCGCCTCCGAGACGCGGATCATCGTGATGGTGGGGTTCATGGGCGCGTTCACTACCTTCTCCAGCGTGATTCTCGAGACCGCGCACCTTATACGGAAAGCGGACTGGTTCGCTGTACACCTGAATCTTATCGTAGAGAACTTCGTCGGACTTGCGGCTCTTTTCGGTGGCTCCGTCGTTGCAAAAGCGGTCTTTATGTAAAGCGAACGAAGTCCATTCATGTCGAGGAAACACTCATCCTTCTGTGGCGTCGATGAGCGGGAGAGATTGATAAAAGCGTTTTCATCTTCATAGAAAAGGGGTTCTGCCATCAAGTATACGCATGAGGTAGAAAAGATGACGTGCGTCGCGCAAGGTCCGAATCACGGCGCGGCCGCCATTCCGCAGGAAGGCCGGTGGGCGCGGGGTTCGAAGATTTAAGAAAGAGGCTCCGAACAGACGCGGTTCGGCTACTCCGAAGGCGGGTTTTCGATCGTTCGGGAGATCCCGTATTCCAAGGGAGAGCGCGCGAAGGTGCGCTGCTACGGCGCGGACGATGTCCGCGAGGGCGTGGCGATCATGCACGGCGAAGGAGTCGACGTCTCCATCACCGGCAATTCGACCGATCCGACGCGCTTCCAGCACCCCGTGGCGGGCACGTACAAGAAGGAGTGCGTCGAACAGCGGAAGAAGTATTTCTCGGTCGCCTCGGGCGGGGGTACGGGCCGCACTCTCCATCCGGACAACATGGCCGCCGGCCCCGCCTCCTACGGCATGACGGACACCATGGGAAGAATGCACTCGGACGCGCAGTTCGCGGGCTCGTCTTCGGTTCCGGCTCATGTGGACATGATGGGCTTCATCGGCATGGGAAACAATCCCATGGTCGGAGCCACCGTCTCGGTGGCGGTCGCCATAGAGGAAGCGATGAAGTAAAAACCGTTATTTTTCGGCGCAGTCTCGCGGAGGATGCCATTCCCCGCGAGACTTTTTTTTCGGAAATCCAGCGCGTACTAAAAGAATGCCCCGGAGCGTCGCCGCCCCGGAGCATTCTCGTCTTTGAAGCGTTACTCCTTCACGAGGAGGACCTTCTCGCCTCTGGAGTGCCGGATGATCATCCAGCAGATGGTGAACGCCATCAGTACCATGAGGAAGAGGATAGGGAAGCCCGCCGCCGTCGATATCTGTTTGGTGGCGTCGATGCCGCTGATCTCGCCTCCGCCGCTGCCGCTGATCAGGTTGATGATCGCCACGGAGGACATGACGCCGCCCCAGAAGATCTTGAGCATCGCGGGGGGTTCCTTCCCCTCCTGATGGGCCGCCGTCGTGGAGAGGCTCGCCACGGTGGACGTCATGGAGTCGGCCATTGTGACGATCGAGATGAAGACCGTGCCCACAAAGATCCAGCTCAGAATGTTCGAAAGCGGATAGTGTTTCAAGAACTCGAAGACCGACTTTTCGAGCATGAGTTTGCCGCCCTCGTGGATGGCCTCCCAGAGTCCCTGTCCTGTCAGTTCCAGATGAATCGCGGCGCCGCCGAAAACGGAGAACCAGAGCAGACCGAAAATGGCGGGAACCATGAGGTTCATCAGCATGAACTGGCGGATTGTTCGTCCCTTGGCGAGGCGGGCGAGGAACATGCCGATGAGCGGGGCGTAGGCAAGCCAGATAGCCCAGTAGTAGATCGGCCACCAGCGCGGCCAGGGCGAGGCGTCGACGGGGCTCAGGTAGTGTGTCCTGATGAAGAACTCGTTGATGAAGTGGCCTGTGGCCTGCGTGCCGAGCGAGAGGATGAAGCGGGTCGGTCCGAAGGCGAAGACGAAGACGAGGAGCGCAAGGAAGACCTTCGCATTCTTGTCCGAGAGCCAGCGGATGCCGCGGTTCAGTCCCGTGTAGCTGGAGACGACGTAGACCGCAACCATGGCGCAGACCACCGCGACCCACATCGTTTTCCCGGCGGGCACGCCCGTGAGGATCTGGATACCGCTGCTGATCTGCATGGTGCCCACTCCCAGTACCGCCGCGACGCCCCCTGCGATGGCCAGCAGGCAGATGCCGTCGACGAATGCGCCCGTGAATCCGTTGATGCTCTTCCCCGCGATCGGGTAGAGCGTCGAGCTAACCTTGTAGGGGAGATTCATGTTGTAGGCGGCGTAGGCGATGCCCAGCCCGCAGATGCCGTACATCGCGTAGGGGATGAACGTCCAGTGGATGTACGTTGTTACCATCGAGAACATCGCGGCCTGTTCGGTTTTCGGTTTGATGCCGAGCACTTCGAAGACGCCGGAGTCCATAAGATGGTAGAGCGGTTCGGCGATTCCCCAGAAGACGATGCCGGTGGCGATTCCTGCGCAGAGAGAGATGGCGAACCAGTTCCAGGTAGACAGCTCGGGTTTCGCGTCCTTCCCGCCGAATCGGATGTCGCCGTACTTCGAGAAGCAGAAGAAGAGGCAGATGAAGAGGAAGAGATTGCCGGAGATCTGGAAGAGCCAGCCGAAATTCTGGAAGGCGAATTCCACGATGGCGTTGAGCACGTCGTAGAAGAGCTTGGGGGCGACGAGCCCGATCACGATGATGCCCAAGAATGTGAGCGAGATGGGGATGAAAATTCCTTTGCGGATCTGAACATCGTTATTGTTCATGATGTACGAATACCTCCTGATCGTAGTGTATGGTCGCTGCGGGGTGCTTCGGCTATGCGCTGGCGGAGGCGGAAAGAGCCTTCCGGAGCATCCCCCCTTCGTTCACGACACGGTACGCCTTTTCGATATCGGTCGAGAGCGTACGGTCCCTGTCGAGCCACGGCACGGTCTTTCGGAACTCCTCGTATGCCGCCGCCGTTCCCCTGCCCAGCGGAAGATCGGGCGAGGCCTGTTTCCGGAGCGTGACCGCCTGCGCGGCGTGCATCATCTCCATCCCAAGAATGTACTTCAGGTTGTCCGTGATTTTGCGCACCCTCTGCGCTATGTGGGGCAGATTGTTGGCGTGGTCCTCGATATCTCCGGCGAGCGCGAGGAAGTCTACGGTCGAGGGGTTGGAAAGGTGCCGAATTTCGGTGTCGAGGAGGGAGAACGTCTTCTGTATCGTTCCGAAGGCGTGTACCTTTCCCTCCAGAGGCGTCAAAAAACGGGGCAGGCGAGTGAAAGCGGGGGCGCCCAGCTTGATCATCCGGTAGCACGATGTTCTCGAGACGTGGCTCAGGACGACGGCGAGCATCTCGAATCCCGTCGCCACGGTGGTCGTTTCGAAGTTGGAGCACGAGATGATCCTGCGCTCGTCAAGCAGAAGGCACGGGTTGTCGTCGGTCGAGTTCATCTGGACGAGGCTTTTGGCGACGACGTACTCCAGAACATCCCGGAGCGAGCCGTGAATGTAGGCGCCTCCGCGGAAACAGAGAGGATCCTGCACCGGTTTTTCCGGGTCCGGCGCGTACACGAAGCTGCCTTCCAGAAAACGCCGTACCAGCGATGCGCTGACCGCTTGCCCTTGAAGGCCGCGCAGATCATGGACTTTCGGGTACAGGGGGGAGGTATTGCCGTTCAGGCCTTCGAGAGAAACGGCGTAGATAAGATCGGCCTGGTCCGCGAGATCGAGCAGGTCGTACAGGACGAGCGCTCCCTGCGCCATGCCGAAGGCGTTCGGGCCGACGATGGCCAGCGCGTCCTTCGGTCCCAATTCCACCGGCGTGATTCCGGCCTTGCGGTGCGCCGCTCCGGAGGACGTCTTCGCCCCTTCGTAATAGACTTCGCCTTCGCCGATCATGGCAAGTCCAATATGCGAGAGGACGGCGATATCCCCCGCGCCGATCGACCCCCGCTCCGGGACTACGGGGGTAATGCCCAGATTGAGGAACTCGGCGTAGCGGTGCGCGATCGCGGGCTGAATACCGGTATTCCCGTGCAGCAGGCAGTTCAGGCGGATCGCCATCGCGGCCCGGACCTCCTCGCGCGATGCCTCGGGAGCGACGCCGAGGGAGTGCGAATGGATGACGTTCTCGTTATATTCCTTGAAGAAGTCCGCCGCTATATGTTTGTCCTTGTTCCACCCTACGCCGGTGTTGAATCCGTACACGGGCACGTCGCTTTCGACCAGGTCGAAAACAAGCTTCCGGGACTCCTCGAGACGCCGCGCAGCGTCGGGGTGAATCTCAACGGTTTCGTTCATCCCGGCGATTGCGTGCAGTTGATCCAATGTGAGGCCGCTTCCTGTCAGTACGATGCTCAAATGATACTCCTCCATCCTGTCCGGGGTTGCTTCGCTTTTTTTGTTTCGGCGCGTCTCTATCCTGCGTTCGTTTCCCGTCGTGCCGACAGAGTGGCCAGAATGCGCTCCGGGGTGAGCGGCAATTCCGTCATCGACGTTTCCAAAGATGCGTTGACCGCGTTGACAACAGCGGGCGCCACCGGCACGGTGCAGATTTCGCCGATGCTCTTCCCGCCGAAGGGGCCTCCGGGCTCCCCCTCCTCGACCAGCAGAACGCCGACATGCGGCATCGATGGGGCGTTGACCATAGTGTACCGGCTCAGCGAGGCACTCTTCGGCCTTCCCTTCGAGTCGTACACAATCTCCTCGGAGAGCGCCATGCCGAGCCCCATCTGGACGCCCCCGTAGATCTGCCCGCGCAGCAGGCGTGGGTTGATCGCCCGGCCTACGTCGTGAACAGCCAGGTAGTCCGTCACCTCGACCATTCCGGTGAGGGTATCCGTCAGCGTTTCGGCGAAATGCACGCCGTAGGATGCGGGGTTGCGGTCCGGTTTGAAGTGCAGATATTCGCCGACTTCCTCGCGCAGCTCTTTCGCGATGCGGCAGACCATCTCGCCGTAGCTCCAGCGGGCGCCGCCTTCGGTATCCACCAGTTCGGCGCTGCGAAGAGCAAGATGCCGCGCGTCGATCCGGAGAACGCGCGCGCTCTGTTCGAGAAAGCGCGCTTTAAGCTTCTCCGCCAGTTCAAGAGCGCACGCGCCGCAGACGTAGGTGACGCGGCTGGCTACGCACCCCACGTCGAACGGAGTGGTCGACGTGTCGCTTTCGCACACCTCGATCCGTTCCGGAGGGAGATCAAGCGCTTCGGCGACGATCTGTCCCACCGTCGTCAGCGTCCCGTTGCCCAGTTCGTGGAGCCCCGCGTTCACAAGAACCGTACCGTCTTCGCAGAAGCGCATCGCCATGGACATGAAGTCGGGATAGGGCGAACCGTAGTAGCCGTTGCCGTGCGTGCAGCAGGCGAGGCCGACCCCGCGGCGAAAACGTCCGTCCCCGGAGGGGAGCGTCCGGCGTTCGTTCCAGCGGAAGGCCTCCATGCCCCGGACGAGACAGTCGCGAATGCGTGCGTTGCCAAGGGGAGGTCCGCCCGCCGGGTCGGAATCCCAAGGGTGGACGAGATTCTTCAGCCGGAGTTCCGCAGGGTCCATCTCCAGCTTGCGCGCCAGCAGGTCCATCGCGATCTCCGTGATCGCGTGGATCTGAGGAGAGCCGTACCCGCGGCATGCGCCCGCCGGCGTCGTGTTCGTGAAGACCGTGCGGCCCCGGAACGATTGGGAAGGAATCCGGTACAGCCGGGAGGTTTTCTTCCCCATGGCCATAGTGACCCTGTGGCTCCCCGTGGCGTAGGCTCCCGCATCCACCAGGACGTCCATCTCCCGTCGGAGGAGGTTGCCCTGACTGTCGGCCGCCACTTTGACATACCCGGCGGAGGCCGCTCTTGTCCTGGTGGCGATGATGTTCTGCGTCCGGTCGAGCGCGATGCGGACCGGGAGACCGGTTTTGAGCGCCATCAACGCGCACTGCGGCTCGATCACCACCTCCTGCTTTCCTCCGAAGGCTCCGCCGACAGGTGTTTTAACAACCCGGACCTTGTTGAACGGAAGCCCGAGGAGGCCCGCCAGCGCGTAGCGCACGGTAAAGGCCATCTGGCACGGCGTCTCGACGAGCAGCACGCCGCCGTACTCCATTCTGGCCTCGCAGATGTGGTTTTCCATAGCCCCGTGGTGCACCTTCTGCGTCCTGACGAACGTCTCCAGAACCACAGCGTCCTCGGGAAGGGCGTCCTCGCCGTACGCTATTCTTCCTTCGACGACCTGCGGCGTACCTTCGCGGAAGGAGAGAGCGTCGGGAAGAGAAGCGGTAAAAAGGTCGACGAGCGGCTCATCCTCTTCGATCTCCATCTTCACGAGAGATGCGGCTTTCCGCGCAGTCTCCTCGTCCGCCGCAAGCACCGCGCCGACGACGTCGCCGACGAAAAGCGGGGTGTCCGTAAAGATGCGGTGGTCCTGAAGATCCGTCTGGTCGGGAAGAAAGAGCGCGCTGTTGTACGTCCTCCCCGGATCGTCCTGTGGAGAGAAGACGCGGATGACTCCCGGCATCTTCTCCGCCTCGGAAGCGTCGAAGCCGACGACGCGCCCTCTGGCGACGGGACTCAGGAGAAGGCGGCCGTGCGCCGCTCCGCCCGGCATGCGGTCGCCCAGATACTTTATCCTTCCGGAGGCTTTTTCGACGATGTCGTTTCTCCGGACATCGTGTCCGACGTATTTCAACTCACTCACCGGATATCGCCTCCTTTACGGCCGTCCACAGATCGTCCCCGAGCCCGCGGACGGCAAGCCGCTTGAAGGGGAGCGAGGCTCTCCCCGGGATGTTCTCCTCGACCGAGGCCGAAAGGGCGTCGAGAAAGGCCGCGCGGTTCTGCGCAGTCCAGTCGCGCCGTTCGAGCGCCTCTTCGGCGGCGCGCATGCGCACCCCCGAAGCTCCCAGAGAACCGGCGAAGATTCGCGCTTGAGCGTCCGTTCGCCGGAATGCCAGGGAGAGACTGAGCTTCGAGATGGCGACCGCTTTGCGGCTTCCTGTCTTGACGAAAAAGGAAAACGTGTTCCGGTGCAGCGGAATTCTAACAGCGCGGATGTACTGGTCCTGGCGCAAACAGGTCTTTCCGGGGACCGTCGCGAGTTCCCCCGCGGGAAGCGTCATCTCCTCGCCTTCGGAATTCTCCGCGAGGATGGTCGCGTCGAGGGCGCAGAGAGGAGGCAGGCTGTCCGCCGCAGGCGAGGCGTTGGCGAGATTGCCGCCGATCGTCCCGAGGTTGCGTATCTGCGGAGAGCCGACGAGCGATGCGGCCCGGGCGAGCGCCGCGCATCTTTCGCGGATCACAGGATGTCTTTCCATCTCGGAAAAAGTGGTGCACGCGCCTATTTCCAGGAAGGTATCACGAATGGTAATCCCCTTCAGTTCATCGACGCCCGAGAGATCGATAAGGTCCGCGGAGAGTTCGGGCGAAGCATGGAGCCGGACCAGCAGATCCGTGCCTCCAGCGAGCAGACGACTTTTCCCGGGAGCTGAAAGCGCCGCTTTGAGCAGCTGACGAAGTTCGGGCAGAGAGGACGGAGCGTCAACTCTCATGGGTTCTCATCCTCCTTGCGGCGTCCTCGACTGCGTCGATAATCGGAAGATAGCCGGTACAACGGCAGAGATTTCCCTCGATGCCGCGCCGAATCTCTTCGCGCGTGGGGGAGGGGTTGTGTTTCAGCAGCGCGTACGCGGACATGATCATCCCGGGCGTGCAGAACCCGCACTGGATGGCGTCGTGGTCGATGAACGCCTGCTGGATCGGATGAAGCGCGCCGTCCGAGGAGAGCCCTTCGATCGTGACGACGGATTTTCCTCTCGCCTGCACCGCGAGCACAGTGCAGGAGGTCGCCGCCTTCCCGTCGAGCAGTACCGTGCATGCGCCGCACTCCCCCTCGGAGCACCCTTCCTTGACGCTCGTCAATCCGAAGACGTTCCGCAGCAAATCGAGAAGCCGCATGGACGGAGAAATTTCGACCGAGCGAGGCGCGCCATTGACTGTCAGTTCTATGATCACGAAAATTTCCCCCCGACTGGAGCGAAGAATCCCAAAACCCGGATGAATGCGTGCGAGGGGAAAAAACGTGTATCGTCGAGATCTATCTGGCTAATCATGATCAGTTTCCTTTCTAAAAAAGAATGACGGAGGTGTCTGAACACGTTGATCGGGGCGTTGGAAAATTGCACGCACCGTTTGTTTTTCTTCGCTTCAAAATTCTAACCAACCCTCCGTCAACAACTCGTCAAGAAAACGTCAAAAGGAGATGTTTGTTTCGTAATCCCGGGTTACCTTCTTCACTCATGTCTACTCTTTGGTAGTTGGAAAATTCTTCTGCATTCAGCTCATGCTTGCAGACGACAAATGTGCGAAGGAGTTGATCCCGTATAAATTATGGAAGAACACTTTCCGCAAGGTTGCCGCTTCTTGACGGATGAACAAATATTCCTTACAATGCAAATTGAAAAGTCCGAGTTACTGGCGACTTTTTCGCTGCTTGTATTCGATTGTATTCGCAGGTTTTTCTGTTCTCAGAATGCCGGGGGGTGAACTCGACGTGCGGAGAAGAGGATTCGCAGCGGTGGTTTTTCTGCTTTTCTGGTGTTTTACCGCGTCTTCGGCGGAGCGGGTTGTTACGGCCGCTTCGGACCCGTGGCCGCCGTTTACCGATCTCGATCACCCGAACCAAGGACTCTCGCTCGAAGTCGTCCGCGCGGCTCTGGGAACGGAAGGGTACGAGGTGACGATGCGCTTCGTGCCGTGGGCACGTGCGGAGGAGGGCGCCCGGCAGGGTGTGTACGACATCGTGCCGAACGCTTGGATGACCGCGGAGCGGGAAAGGATTTTTTTCTTCAGCGAGCCCTACGTCGAAAACAGAATCGTTTTCATCAGGCGTAAAGGTGAGCCCTTTAAATACGATGGGTTGGAGAGTCTGAAAGGATTTGTTGTCGGCGTTATCCGTGGGTACGGATACGAGGAGTCTTTTTTGCAGGCCTCCGGTTTCGTCAGGGAGGAGGCGAGCGACTTTCTTACGAACATCCGCAAGCTTCTCGCCGGGAGAATCGACATGACGCTCGAGGATGAAATGGTCGCCAGGCGCCTCCTTGCGGACGGCGACGGGGAATATGCCGAAAAAATCGAATTCGTCGCGGAGCCGCTTGTTGTGAAGAATCTGTACGTCGTCTGCGGACTGAGCAATCCCAGGCACAGGGAGATCATCGAGGCGTTCAACAGAGGGCTCCGAAGCATCCGGGCGGACGGAACATACGACAAGATCATGTTTTCGTACGGTTTGCCGTAGACCTGCGCGCCCCCGGGAATATCTTGGAGGAACGAGGCGTTTCGGACGTCCGGGGGTGGTGAAACCGCAGATTCTCGTCCCCCGGACGTCTGTATGATCCTTTATTTCGCCCCCTCGATCCATGGTCTGGGATCAACCGATTTCCCCTCCTTCAGAACGTGGAAGACGAACCTCGGTTCCGAGCCTTGGGCCTCTCCTACGAGCGCGATGCGCGTTCCTCGTTTGATTTTCTCGCCGGATTTGACGTAGATGACCCCCAGCCCGCCGTAGAAGGTGGCGATTCCGTCCCCGTGATTCAAAAAGATCGCGTTGCCGAAGTTACGCATCCACCCTCCGTGGAGTACCGTCGCGTCCGCCGCCGCATGGACGGGCTCCCCGAGAGTCGCTTTTGCCGAGAGCCCCTCGCCGAAACTCGTTCCCGTATGGGCGGGCGGAGTGCCGCCTCGCAAGGGCCATGTCAGAAGGAGATGTGGGGAGGGGGCCGGCGCAGGCAGGGGGTCGGGTTTCTTCTCGGCGACCGGTTCTTTCTTCGTCGGCGCGGGTTGCACGGGCGCATCCGCCTTCTCTTCCGCGCTTCCCGGAATTGAAAGCGTCTCGCCGATTTTGATAATAGACTTTTCCGTGAGTCCGTTCGCCTGCAGCAGCGAGGTCAGCGAAACGCCGTAGGTCCTGGAGATGCGGTACAGCGTATCTCCCTCGCGGATCGTATGCGTCCTCGCAGCTCCGGCAGGGGGAGCCTCGGTCGCCCGAGCGGCGGAAGCGTATGAAGATGCGCCCGGCGCCGGCGCAGCTGTCTTCGGCGCGGAGATTTTCTCTTCCTGGGCGGAATCGGCCGTCAACGGCGTTAAAAATTCATCGGAGTACCTTGGTTTCGGCCATGCTCCCAGGCCGCGGCGCTTTGCTTCGTAGAGTGTTGCGAGGACATTTCCCGGTGATTTGGGAATGAGCAGAACCGTCCCGGCGGAGGGCAGCGCCTCGGTTGCCGCAAGTCCGTTGGCGGCCGCGAGGTTTGCCGGGTCGACGCCGTGTCTCTCGGCTACGGAGCCGATCGTATCTCCGATCTTCACAGTGTAGACGCTGAAGGGGTTCTGCTCCGCGAAGGCGGAGGCGATCTGAATCGTGAGAAGGAGTGCAAGGAATAGAATTCTTCTCATGCTGCTATTACCTCCTTGCGTCCCGAAGGACGGAAAGTTCTCTTCGCCCGTGCCGCTGTTTTCGGCCGGGGAGCGAATGCTACTCTGTACTATAATATACCTCGAAAAAGCGATGAGATGGAAGCGGTTCGGCGAACCCTGTCCATATTCCTCCGCTTCGTATATTCCAAAGAAACGAGATGATTCCGTGTTTGAAGCCGAATACTCCATACCTTACGCGGGGATCGGGCCTGACGGCGCGATGAAGCTCCCCGTCCTTCTCGATATTCTCCAGGATATGGCCGACCGAGATGCGCACAGGATGTCAATGACCGTGGCGGATCTTCTTCCAAAAGGTTTGAGCTGGGTGCTGCGTCAGTACCGGGTTGTCGTGGACCGCTACCCGGGCTACGAGAGCATGCTGCGCGTCAAGACCTGGCACGAACCGCGGCGCAACCTGCATTCGATCCGCACTTTCGAGGTGCGCGACGCCTCCGGACCTGTTGCGTCGGCGTGGACGAGCTGGATCCTCATCGATACGGTGCGGGGACGTCCTCTCCGTCTCGACCGGCATGCCACCGAGGTGTACACGAAGGAGGCGTGCCCTGTGGAGGGCGAGGCCCCCTCGCTTCCCGTAGTCCGGGACTTCGCGTACGATACTTTTTTCTCCGTCCGCAGATGGGATCTGGACAGGAACGCCCATGTAAACAACGCGGTATACTTCTCGTGGGCGATCGAAGCGGTATCCGACGATATCGCCGCCGTATTCGAGCCTGTCGGAGTGGAGGCGGAATACTTGAAGCCCGTGGAAAAGAACGGCGAGGTCCGCGTCAGAACAGCGCCGTTCCCCGCGGACGAAGAGGGCCGCACCTTCTTTCATTCGATCGTCGGTCCGGACGGAGAGGCGAAAGCTGCCTTCGTGACGCGCTGGAGAGCGCGTCAATGAACATTCGAAAGAAAATTCGCCATTGACAAGTCCTCTCTTTCTCTCTAGAATTGGTTTGTTTCATCAATAAATTAATCTCAGTACCGGGAGCCGCCTTATCGATTCGATGCAGAGGAGGGACGGGATGAGAATCCGGAGCATCAACGCAGAAAAAATGGGTCTTTCGAACAGACTGACCCTGCTGAACCTTATCCGCACCACCCCCGGCGTAAGCAGGCGGGAACTTGCCCGCCTCGCCGGGCTCGATCCCAGCACTGTGACCAAGATCATCGCCTCGCTTCTCGAAAAGGGGCTCGTCGTCGAGCATGGCGTGCGCGACGCAGACCATCCCGGAAGAAAATCCATCATGCTCCGGGTCCACCGCGAGGCGGCGGTGGCGCTCATAGCGGAGATCGGCGTCGAAAAAACACGGATTGCAACCGGATTTCTCGACGCCTCGTTCGAGGTTCTGGATGAGTTCGACACACCGCCCGAAGAGAACGCCTTTTTTTCCGCCTTTACCGCCAGCCTGCGAAGCAAGGCCTTCGGTTTCGAACATCCGGAGTACTGCGCACTCAGCGTCTCCGTCCCGGGGATGGTGGAGTGGGGCAGCAACGTGCTGCGGTATCTTCCTCACATGGGGTGGAGAAACGTCGATTTTGAAGCGCGCCTCGGCCATCTGCTCCCCGAAATGCACCTGCCCGTCTTCACGGCGAACGAGGCAAAGCTTTCGCTGATCGCGGAGATGTTTCAGAACGGAGGCGTTTCAAGGCTGCACAGCGGCGTGTACGTATACCTCTCGCAGGGAGTGGGGGGCGCCATCCTCATGGGTGACAAGATCATCCACGGCCTGAGCAATACCGCGGGCGAACTCGGACATATGACGGTGGATCCCTCGGGTCCCCTCTGTCACTGCGGCAATAGGGGGTGCTTCGAGACGTTCGTCTCCATCGATACTGTTGTGAAAAACTACGAGCGCCGAGGCGCGATGCTGCCGAACGACGACTTTCGGGGAAAGTTCCGTTCGCTCCTCCGTCTTTTCTCCGAGGGGAACGTCCACGCCCGGGAGATTCTCGACGATATGGGGCGTTCCCTTTCCACAGGCATCGCCAACCTCGTAAACATTCTGAATCCGGATTTCATCATGCTCGGTGGCATGGGCTCCATTCTGCCCCCTTCCTTTGTCGCCGTTCTAGCCGAAGAAGTGGCAAAAAAGGCGCCGGGCGCCGCCTCGCCCGCTTTCTTGCTCACCGCGGCCTCGTTGGGCATAGAATCAGCAGCGATGGAAGGGGCTACTCTCATGGCGATGAATCATTTTGTAAAGAAGGCAATTAAATAACTTTTTCTTCGCCGTTATTCATGGAATTATGAAAATGTTTTCAACGAATATATGTACGATAGGAGAGATTGAAATGCTTATCCGTCTTCAGGAAGTGGAAATCAAGCATCAGCGCCTCATCGGTGTAATGGAGAAGAAAAATCTTAACGCTATTTTTATACGAAGACAAAATAACTTCGCATGGGCCACCGGGGGCGGGATAAATATCGTCTGGACCGCAACGGAAGTAGGTATGAATGCATTTCTGCTCTTCTTGAAAAATGGAGAACGTTTTCTTATTTGTAATACCATAGAAGCGCCTCGGATGGAAGGGGAGGAACTTTCCGGGCTTGGCTTCAAGACGTTGAGCCACGAGTGGTTCGAAGACCGTGAAGCCGAGTTGGTGAAGCAGGCTGCCGGCGATTTGGACAAAGTTGGCTGCGATGTGCCGTTCTTCTCTTGTCCTGTAGTCTCTCAGGATGTGCAGGAGTGCCGATACAGCCTTCTCGACTGCGAGATCGATCGTTTTCTGTTCCTCGGCCGGAGACTTTCGGAAGTCTCGGAGAAAGTTCTTCTCGGCCTTCGCCCGGGAGATACGGACTGCGATCTTGCAGGGAGAGCGGCGAAGGAACTTTGGAAGGACCGTATCGATGTGATCAACTTCATGATCGCCGCTGACGAGAGAGCATTCGACTTCCGCCATCCCGTGCCCGTGAACCGCATGATCAAGAAGTACGTCATGTTCTGCTGTAACGCACGCTACAAGGGGTTCATCACCACGATAACCCGCATCGCCCACATCGGGAAGATCGATCCGAAATTGAAAAAGCAATATGAAGACAATGTCGAGATCGAATGCCGCATGATCGCCGCGTCCAGACCGGGTGTTCCGACGAGCGTTCCTGTGCAGATCGCGTTTGATGCGTACGAGAGCATGGGATACTCCGGAGAAGCTGTGAAGCACCATCAGGGCGGCGCAATGGGGTACCATGCGCGAGACACCATCGCCACGAGGACATCCAAAGACCTGATCCTCGAAAATCAAGCTTTCTGCTGGAACCCGTCCATAGCCGGGACTAAATCGGAAGACGGTTTTATAGTCACGGCGGAGGGGCCGCTGTTCATAACAAGTCCTGTGATTTTCCCCGTTCTTGATCTTGAGATCGACGGAGTGCGCTTCAGACGTCCCGATATCTTCATTATCGACTAGACTGGTGCGGACCGGTCTATTCAATACACGCACGGCATGTGCGCAAACAGGAGGGATTGTTCATGAGGAGAGTCGTATCGGTTGTTCTGGCTGTAGCTGTACTTGTAACGGGGCTGTTGGTCGTAGGCGGGGGGTACATGGTGGCGAACGCCGCTTCGTCGGATATGGTGATCGCAAATCTTCCGAAAGCGGTAGGCGGAGCTTGGTTCAACAGAATGAAGGTCGGTTTCGAGAAATTCAACAAGGATACTGGAATCGAGACCTTCCAGACTGGGGCTGACCGCGGAGACGCAGCACTCCAGGTGCGCGAGGTAGAAAATCTCATCGCTCAGCGCGTCGATGCCATCGCGGTGGTTCCCGTCTCTCAGGAAGCTCTCGAACCGAGCCTGAAAAAGGCGATGGAAGCCGGAATAATCGTAATCTCCCATGAGGCGGCCGGAATAGAGAACGTCCACTACAATGTCGAGGCGTTCGATAATGCCGCCTACGGAGCGCATCTTATGGACCAGCTTGCAAAAGCGATGGGCGAAGAAGGCGAGTACATTGTTTGCGTCGGATCGCTCACTGCAAGATCCCACATGGAGTGGGCAAACGGCGCCGTTGCGCGTCAGAAAGCGGCGTATCCAAAGATGAAGTGCGTGAACGAAACTGCGTTCATCGAAACGAACTACAATCAGAAGGCGTCAAGGGAGAAGGGCGCCGAGATTATGAAGACCTATCCTGAACTCAAAGGATTCTTCGTGACCTCCGCAACCGACCTTCCCGGATTTGCGCTCGCCATCGAGGATGCCAAGAAAGAGGGGCAGATTCGCCTCGTCGGCAACGGTCTGCCATCCGCCAACAAGGACTACATCCTTTCGGGCGCGCTCACGTTCCTCGGCTGCTGGGATCCCGCCGACACCGGATATGTGATGGCGAAAGTCGCCAAGATCGTCAAGGACGGCGGAGCGGTCAAGACTGGCGACGACCTTGGTGTGGAAGGGTACAACAACGTTGTTCTGAAGGGCAATATCATCATCGGCGAAGCTTGGAGAAACGTGACCAAGGACACTTTGGACAAGAATAATTTCTAGTTCGGTCTGTTTTTTCTCCGGCGGGAGGCGGCGCCGCTCCCGCCGGAGGCACACGGATGCAAGGGAGAGAGCGCGATGACGGATCCCGTGATTCAGCTGACGAACATCAACAAATCGTTTTCAGGGTTCAAGGTGCTTTCCAACATCAACCTCACGGTGAATGCAGGAGAGATACTGTGCCTTGTCGGTGAGAACGGGTGCGGCAAATCGACGCTCATCAAGATCATCTCCGGCGTGTACGAGGCGGATGAAGGGAGAATAACCCTCAACGGAAGGTATTACCCGTCGCTCATTCCGACGGATTCGATCAAAGAGGGCATCCACGTTATCTATCAGGATTTTTCGGTGTTTCCGAACCTTACCGTGGCCGAGAACATCGCCCTCGGAACGCAGCTTGTGCAAGGGAAAAAATTTATCGACTGGCCGCGGATACGGGACGACGCCGCCCAATCGCTCGAACTGATCGGCGTGAACATAGATCTCGATGAAGAGGTTGGAAAACTTCCCGTCGCGCAGAAACAGATAGTGGCGATTTCAAGAGCGATTCTTCAGGATGCCAGGCTCATTATCATGGACGAGCCGACAACTGCTCTGACGCAGAAAGAAATCATGCGCCTCTATACGATCATAGACAATCTTTCGAGACGTGGAATCGCGGTGATTTTCGTGAGCCACAAGCTCGACGAAGTTTTTCGCATAAGCAGGCGAATCGCCGTCATCCGAAACGGCGAGATGGTGGTCGACGAGAGAGTGGAGAATTTTCAAAAGGAAAAACTCGTATACTATATGACCGGACAGGAGATAGAAGTCGAGGCTTTCCACTTTTTCCCGAAAGGCTACGAGAGCGTCCTTCGGGTTGAGAATCTGACCATCGACGGCGCTTTCTACGATGTTTCGTTTGAGCTGTTGCGGGGAGAGATTCTGGGAATCACGGGCCAGCTCGGCTCCGGACGGACGGAACTTGCGAAGGCTTTGTTCGGAATACTGAAGACTCGCTCCGGACGGATCTTCGTCAACGGGAAGCCCGTGAAATTCCGCAGCATACAGGATGCCCTCGCGGAAAAGATAGCCTATGTCCCTGAAGACCGTCTGACGGAGGGCCTGTTCATGAACCGGTCGGTTACGGACAACGTCAATGCCGCCATCGTCGATTCGATGACGAGGCTGTCGTTTCTTATCGATGAGAAAAAGATGGTTGAAGAGGCGGAGAAACAGATCGCCGAACTCAGCGTAAAAGCGCCTTCGGTGGATGTTCTGGCCAATACGTTTTCAGGAGGGAACCAGCAAAGGATCGTAATGGCGAAGTGGCTTGCGACAAGGCCGGAAATTCTGATTCTGAACGGCCCCACGGTCGGCGTCGATGTGAAGTCGAAGAGCGAGATACATCGAATCGTCAAGTCGCTCGCCCACGAGGGGTTCGCCGTGATCATGATCTCGGACGATATCGGAGAGCTGTTGACAACTACGAACAGAATAATTGTCATGAACTCGGGCCGGATGATCTACGAGACGAATACCGCGGAGACGGACAGCGAAACCCTTGAAAGCAGAATAACGGAATGAAGGACTCTCGAAGAGTGAACACTATGCTGTTGAGCGAGGTCGGCGAATGATTCCATTGCATAAGTCTCTGGTAAAATTCACCAGAAGCAACGAATGTGTTGTTCTTTGTGTTTTTATTGCCGTGGCGTTTCTTTTCGGCTTTATCAATCCTGCTTTTTTCACGGTCAGAAACTTTTACGATCTTCTTCAAAGCATCGGCGTAAACGGCATCTTCGCGTGCGGCGTCATGCTCGTCATCATCAACGGAGGAATCGACCTCTCGTTCATGGCCATCTCGATTTGCGCGGCCTATATCACGACCAGAGGGCTCATCGCGATAGGCTTCGACGGCCCTATTATCGTCATGTTCGCCATGTCGGGGGTCATAGGGATGCTTTTCGGGCTCTGCAACTCTTTCCTCATTTCCAAGTTCAAAATTCCGATTTTCATCGTCACGATAAGCATAGCGAACGTCATCCGGGGGCTTGTCATGGCTTTCGTCGGAAACGAGTATGTTCCCAGTTCCAGGATGCCCTCCTGCACTGTGGAGTTTTCCAGAAGGTTCTGGTTCAACGCCGTCGATGCTTCGGGAAGTCAGTACGGCCTGCATTTTTCCGTCTTCATTACGCTCGGCATCATGCTTTTCACGGCCTTCATACTCAGATATACGCTCATCGGAAGAGGCGTCTATGCGCTGGGAGGCGACGCTGTCTCCGCAGAGCGCATCGGCTACAACCTGAAGAAACTCCGTCACTTTATTTACGGCTACGCAGGGATGCTTGCCGGAATCGCCGGGATTATTTACGTGAGCAACAACCGTATGGCCGACCCCGTGAGCTTCCAGGGCGAAGAGCTTACCGTCATCGCCGCCGTGGTCATGGGAGGAGTCAAGATCACCGGCGGAAAAGGGACCATGTTCGGAGTGCTGCTCGGACTGCTGCTCACGCAGATGATCAACAACAATCTGGTGCTTATCAAGGTGCCCTCCTATTGGCAGCGTTTCACGTTCGGATGTCTGGTTATAGTGGCCGTGGTCTTTCAGGCCCTGCGCGAGCGGAAACAGGCGAAGCTCTGAGAGGGTGGAGTTGAATGAGTATGCTGAAGGAAAAATCAACGGCAATGAAGTCGATCAAAATCAATCAGACGACGGTGCAGCTTCTTCTCATCAATATCTTTATTTTTGCGCTTATGTCCTATCTGCGCCCCAACAGGTTCCTGACGCTGTTCAATTTCCAGTCGATGTGTTTCCAGTTTCCGGAGCCGGCGTTGCTGACCATCGGCATCGCCATCACGATGATTACAGCGGGAGCGGATCTTTCCATTGTCTCGACGGCAAATCTCGTCGCTACGCTGAACGGCATGCTTCTTCTCTACGTGATGCCCTCCGATGCGTCGTCCGGAACGGTCCTTCTCTATCTTGCGCTCTGCCTGCTCATCGCCCTGGCGATCGGACTGATCTGCGGCGCGATCAATGGAATCCTCGTCGCGAAACTCGGCATATTTCCGATTCTCGCGACTCTCGGAACCATGAATCTCTTCACCGGAATCAGCACGATTCTTACCAAGGGGCAGGGGGTTTTCGGCGCATTTCCGGATGAACTCGTCTTCGTCGGATCGGGAATGCTTTTCGGTTTCCTTCCCGTTCCGCTCGTCATCTTCATGGTGATTCTCGCACTGGTGTATCTGTTGATCCATAAGACGCCCTACGGTCTGAAGACCCAGTGGTTCGGCTCGAACAGGAGGGCCAGCTTCTATTCGGGAATCGACAACGTGAAGACGGTTTTCAGAACCTACATGTTCTCGGCCCTTTTAGGGGCTTTTACAGGATTTCTGATTCTGGCGAGGACCAACTCCGCAAAAGCCGACTATGGAATGGCCTACGTAATGCAGGCGCTCCTCGCATCGGTGCTCGGCGGCGTCAGTCCTCTCGGCGGCAAGGGCAACATCTTCAACGTCTTTCTCGCCATCGTCGCGCTTCAGTTCCTCGACTCCGGATTCAACTTCCTGAGGATCAGCAGTTTCATCAGGTCGTCGACATACGGAGCGCTTCTCATAATCGGTGTATTCCTTGAATATGTCTACAACCAGCGCCAGCAGAAAAAGATGGTGAAGAGGGCGCAGGAGGCTGCAACCAAAGCATCGTAAGTGATTGAGAATGGTTACGGAAATAATGTGCTTGTCGTTGCGCATTCCGGGTTTTAAGTATGCTATGAAGCAGATTTTTCCAAAGGGACGCAATTATTTTCAGGGAGGTGGCTCTTATGATCGAAGGAAGAGATATGACCGGAGGCCCCGTAAAGCTGCGGTACGGTCTGGTCGGAGGCGGCCCGGGATCGTTCATCGCGACGGTGCATCGGATGTCGATCGCCATGACGGGGGCGGCCGAGCTGGCCGCCGGGTGTTTCTCGCGCGATTATGAAAAAACGAAGGCGACGGCGGCGGAACTCGGGATAGCCGAGGACAGGGCGTACCGCACTTTCGCCGAGATGGCGGATGCTGAGGCGAAGCGGCCCGACAAGATCGATTTCGTCGTGATCGCCACGCCGAACAACACGCACTACGAGGCGGCGAAGGCCTTTCTAGAAAAAGGATTTCATGTTTCGTGCGACAAACCGCTCGTCTTTACCGTCGACCAGGCGATGGACCTGGTGAAGACGGCCCGTGCGGCGAAGAGAGAGTTCATGGTGACGTACGTCTACACCGGATACCCGATGGTGCGGCAGGCCCGCGAGATGGTGAAGGCGGGCGAACTCGGGGAGCTTCGGGTCGTCATGGCCGAGTATCCTCAGGACTGGCTCTCCGAGAAGCTGGAGGACACCGGGGCGAAGCAGGCCGTCTGGCGCACGGATCCGAAGAGCGCGGGCGCTTCCTGCTGCGTAGGCGATATCGGCACGCACATCGAAAATATGGTCCACTTCGTTACGGGGCTGGAGATAGAGTCGCTGGCCGCGCAGCTCGACACCTTCGTCGAAGGACGCCCTCTGGACGACAACGCGTTCATCTGGCTCAAGTACAAGGGGGGAGCGCGGGGCAACTACTGGCCCTCTCAGGTGGCCATAGGCCGGGAGAACGGCCTGAAGTTCCGTGTCTACGGGACGAAAGGCGCGCTCGAGTGGGAGCAGGAGAACCCCAATGTGCTGAAGTTCGCCCCCAAGGGGGAACCTGTTCGCCTGCTGACCCGAGGCAACGGGTACCTTGGAGATCATGCGAAGCGTTGGACCCGCATGCCGTCGGGCCACCCGGAGGGGCTCTTCGAAGCGTGGGCGACGATTTACGAAGCGTTCTGCAATACTATTCGGAACCATGCCGCGGGAGCCGAACAGCACCCATTCGAAATCTACCCCACCGTCGTGGACGGGGCGCGCGGAGTCAAGTTCGTGAACGACTGCGTCAAGAGCAGCCGCGAAGGTGCGGCGTGGATCGACGGCTCCTTCTCCGGGTAGGGGAAGGGCGCGAAAGGACACGGAGGTGAACGGAATGGGCAGACCGGTAACACTCTTCACGGGGCAGTGGGCGGACCTCCCCTTCGAAACGATGTGCGAAAAGGCGGCCGGATTCGGTTATGACGGCCTTGAGATCGCCTGCTGGGGAGATCATATGGATGTGCGGACGGCGGCGGCCGATCCCGCGTATTGCGCGAAGAAGAAGGAGACGCTGGCGAAATACAATCTGAAGTGCTGGGCGCTCGGGGCGCATCTTTCGGGGCAGTGCGTCGCCTCGCTCTACGACCCGAGGTACGACGGATTCCTCCCTCCCGCCGTCAAGGGGAAACCGGAAGAGATGCGTTCGTGGGCGGCCGAGGAGATGAAATGCACGGCGAGAGCTGCGAAAAACATGGGGTGTCAGGTCGTGACGGGCTTCGTCGGCTCTCCGATCTGGAACTACTGGTACTCCTTCCCGCAGACCAGCTCGCAGATGGTGGAGGACGCTTTCAAGCTCGTCGTCGACCTATGGAACCCCATTCTCGACGAGTTCGACAGATGCGGCGTGAAGTTCGCCCTTGAAGTCCATCCGACGGAGATCGCGTTCGACTACTATACGACGGAGAAACTGCTCGACGCCTTCGGACGGCGCCCCGCCTTCGGCCTGAACTTCGATCCGAGTCACCTCGTATGGCAGGGCGTGAATCCGGCGCTCTTCCTCAGGGACTTCAGCGACCGCGTCTACCATGTCCACATGAAGGACGCCGCTGTGGTGCTCGACGGGCGCTCCGGAATTCTCGGCTCCCATATCGAATTCGGAGACAACCGCCGGGGGTGGAACTTCCGCTCTCTCGGGCACGGAAGCGTGAACTTCGAGGAGATCATCCGCGAACTGAACGCGATGCGGTACGACGGCCCGCTTTCGGTCGAATGGGAGGACAGCGGCATGGAGCGCGAGTACGGCGCGAGCGAGGCATGCGCCTTCGTCCGCCGTGTGGATTTTGCGCCGTCGAACATCGCGTTCGACGACGCCATGAAAAAGTAGGGGCGTTTTCATGGCCGGTTCCGGCGGCGCACCCCTTCTGAAGGTCGTCTCCGCATGCAAGGAGTTTTCCGGCGTGCGGGTGCTCGGCAACGTGTCTTTCGAACTCTCCGCCGGCGAGATTCTCGGCATTATCGGCGAGAACGGGGCGGGGAAGTCCACGTTGCTGAAAATCATCTCCGGAATCTATACTCCGACGAGCGGAGAGTTCTTCTTCGACGGAGAACCGATGCGCACGGGGAGCGCCGCCGAGGCCAAACGGCTTGGAATCACCCTCATCCCCCAGGAGTTCAACCTGGTGAAAGATCTCAACGTCTTCGAGAACATTTTCCTTGGAACCGAACTCCGTTCCGGGCCGCTTCTGGATAAAAAGGCTATGGCCGCCGAGGCGAAACGCCTTCTGGATCGGCTCGGTGTCGCGATCGATCCTCGCGAGAAGATGGAGAACCTCAGCGTGGCCCAAAAGCAGATGGTCGAGTTCGCGAAGGCGCTCTCCAGGAAATCCCGCGTCCTCATCATGGACGAACCGACGACGGTCCTCACGCCGCCGGATGTACGGATGCTCTTCTCGATCATCGGAAGTCTTCGGGACGAAGGGGTTGCGATCATCTACATCTCGCACAAACTCCGGGAGGTCAAGGAGATCTGCGACAGGGTCATGGTGCTTCGCGACGGAGAATTCGTTTCGCTCGATAAAACGGAAGACCTCGGCGTCCATGAGATGGCGACACGAATGGTGGGGCGCGAACTCTCGCAGCTCTTCCCTCCGAAAAACCAACCTTCCGGAGAGGTGGTTCTCTCCGTGGAAAATCTCTCTGTCGAGGGGCTTCTCTCAAGCATCTCCTTCTCCCTTCGCCGGGGAGAGATCCTGGGCTTCTCCGGCCTGATGGGCGCGGGAAGAACCGAGGTGGCTGAAACGCTGCTCGGCCTGCGGCGGAAGACTTCCGGACGCGTCCGGGTGAAGGGGAAAGAGGCGGAGATCCGCACCCCCTCGGACGCGGTGAAGCTGGGCATCTCCTATCTCTCGGAGGATCGGCAGGGAAAGGGGATTCTCGTCAAGTTCGGAATCTCATCGAACATCTCTCTGGTGTCGCTCGCCCGCTACTGCGGGGTTGCGGGAGTAATCAACAAGAAAATGGAAAGGGAACAGGCCTCGGAGTATGTTCGGGAATTCTCGATCAAAGCGGCATCCCTCTCAACGAATCTTGAATTCTTCAGCGGGGGCAACCAGCAGAAGGTCTCTCTGGCGAAGTGCATGGACACCGGCCCGGAGATTCTCATCATCGACGAGCCGACGCGAGGTATCGACGTCAACGCCAAGCGAGAAATCTATCTTTTTATTCATACCCTTGTGGAAAAAGGGCTGTCATGCATTCTCATCTCCTCCGAACTCGAGGAGATACTCGGTTTGTGTCACAGAACCGTGGTCATGCACGAGGGCAGGGTCTCCGGAATTCTGGAGGGGGAGCATCTGAACGAAGAAGAGATCATGTTCCATGCCACGGGGCTGAAAGAAAGCGTTTTGCGGTCCGTCGGGCAGCGAACGGATATTTGAAGGGGGCGAAACCAGTGGAGAAGAGAAAGTTCGCATTCGATTTGGGAAGATTCGGGCCGTTCGCCGCCCTCTTCGTGCTTGTGGTGATCTCCTCGTTTGCAAGCCCCTACTTTCTGCAGACGCGCAACATACTCAACATCCTCCGGCAGGTTTCCTACACCGGGATCATCGCGCTGGGCATGACCTTCGTCATCATCAGCGGCGGCATCGATCTCTCCGTGGGTTCGCTGACCGCGCTCGTAGGCGGCGTGATGATCCTGGTGCTGAACGCGCTCGGCGCAGGATGGTGGGGAATAATCGTGGCTCTCGGGGCCGGTCTCCTTATCGGCGCCGCATCCGGAGTCTTCACGGGGGTGTTGGTGACGAGGATGCGGATCGCCCCCTTCATCGTGACGCTTGGAACGATGGCGATCTATCGTTCGCTTGCCTTGTATATCAGCGGAGCGGGGGAGTTCCGCTCGCAGAGCAGCCTCTTTCCCGAGATTGGCATGGGGATGTGGATGGGTGTCCCGGTTCCCGTCTGGGTCTTTTTCACACTTGCCGCGGTCTGCGCGCTGTTGCTGAACTGGACCCGTTTCGGACGCCATATCTGCGCCATCGGCTCCAACGAACGGGTTGCGGAGTACTCGGCGATACGGATCAACTTCGTCCGTTCTATGGCGTACGTGCTCTGCGGTATTACTGTGGCGATCTCCTCCTTCCTCTTGGCGGCGCGGCTGAACTCGGTCAGCTCGACGAACATCGGCATCAACTTCGAACTGGACGCCATCGCGGCGGTCATCATCGGCGGTACGGCCATGACCGGGGGCAGCGGCTCGATATCCGGTACTCTCGTGGGCGCGGTGATTCTCGGAATAGTGAACAACATGCTGAACATGCTCGGCGTTTCGCCGTATCTCCAGGGAACGGTGAAGGGCGTCGTGATCATCATCGCGGTACTGATCCAGCACAAAAGACGCGACAGCAGGTAATTGGGAGGAAGGGCGGTATTTCCGGCAATGCCGGGATAAGCTCGGAAGGCGGCGGATGTCCGCTTCGCTTCCGAAATCTTGAGCAGGAGGTGTTGTAGGATATGAAACGGTTTTGGGCGGTTGTAGCTGTTGCGCTTCTGGGCATCATGATATTGGGGACGGGTTCCCTGGCGGCGGAGAAGATCCGCATAGGGGTCTCCATCCCGACCGCGGACCACGGATGGACGGGCGGCATAGTCTGGTGGGCGCAGAGAGCCATCAAAGACTGGCAGGAAAAGGACCCCAACATCGAGTTCCACCTCGTGACCGCGGACGCGCCTCCCAAGCAGGTCGCCGATGTGGAGGATCTTATGGCGAAGGGCATTCATGCGCTGGTTATTCTTCCCCATGACTCGGCGCCGCTGACGCCGATCTGCAAGAAGGCGCATCAGGAGGGCATCAAGGTCGTCGTGGTCGACCGGGGACTTGTGGAACCGGCGGAGGACATCTACGTCGCCGGGGACAATCCGGGCATGGGCCGGGTCTCCGCCGAGTGGATGGCGAAGGAGATGGGCGGCAAGGGAAAGATCGTCGTCCTCGAGGGAATCCCCTGCGTGATCAACACGGAGCGCGTCGAAGCGTTCAAAGAAGTGATGAAGCAGCACCCCGGCATCGAGATTCTCGATTCCCAGCCCGCCTACTGGAGCACGCAGAAGGGCCTTGAAGTCATGGAGAACTACCTTCAGAAGTACAAGGAGATCGACGCGGTGTGGGCCCAGGACGACGATGTCCTCAAGGGCGTGCTTCAGGCCTACCGCGAGTCGGGGCGCAAGGACATCAAGCTCATGCTCGGCGGCGCCGGTTCCAAGGATATCATCAAGATGGTCATGGACGGGGATCCTCTCGTCCGCGGCGACGTGACCTATCCTCCTTCGATGGTGGCGACCGCCATCTCCATGGCCGCCATGTCCATGAGAGGGGACAAGCTCAACGGTTTCTATCAGGATCAGATTCCGTCGAGGATCATCCTCGCGGCCGAGCTTGTGACGAAAGAGAACGCGAAGAACCATTATTTCGAAGACTCCGTATTTTAGTCAGGAAGTCGGGAGGGGGGCGTTTCCCCCCTCCGCATATCCGCAAGGGGGTAATTGTTATGGGAGATCTCTTTCCCGATATAAAGAAAATCCAGTACGAGGGGCCTCTTTCAAAAAATCCTCTCGCATTCAGGGAGTATGACGCGGACGAAATAGTCGCCGGAAAACCGATGAAGGAGCACTTCCGCTTCGCAATGTCATGGTGGCACACGATATGCGCTTCGGGAAGCGATATGTTCGGCTCCGGAACGGCGATCCGGCCCTGGGACAGAGAGCCGCACCCCGTGAAGCGCGCGAAACTCGCTGCGGACGGAGCCTTCGAGTTCATGCAGAAGCTTGGAATCGAATACTTCTGCTTCCACGACAGAGATATCGCCCCCGAGGCGCCGACCCTCGCCGAGACCAACGAGCGTCTCGACGAGGTCTGCGGATATGTCGGGGATCTGATGAAGAAGACGGGAATCAAGCTCCTCTGGGGGACGGCGAACCTCTTCAGCCACCCGCGCTACATGCACGGAGCGGCCACGTCGTGCAACGCGGACGTCTTCGCCTATGCCGCCGCCCAAGTAAAGAAGGCCATGACCCTCACCAGGGACATGGGCGGGGTGAACTACGTTTTCTGGGGAGGGCGCGAAGGGTACGAAACGCTGCTGAACACGAACATGAGTCTCGAACTCGACAACCTCGCGCGCTTCCTCAAGATGGCTACGGAGTATGCGAAGGAGATCGGTTTCACGGGGCAGCTTCTCATCGAACCGAAACCGAAGGAACCGACCAAGCATCAGTACGACTACGACGTCCCCGCCGTACTGGCATTCCTTAGGAAGTACGGTCTGGAGAACGATTTCAAGATCAATCTCGAGGCGAACCACGCCACTCTCGCGGGGCATACCTTCCACCACGAGCTGCATATCGCCAGAATCAACGGCGTTCTCGGCAGCATCGACGCGAACCAGGGCGATCTCTTCCTCGGATGGGATACCGACAACTTCCCGACCGACGTCAACGCGGCGACGCTCGCGATGCTTGAAGTGCTGAAGAACGGAGGCATCGCCCCGGGCGGCTTCAATTTCGACGCGCATGTCCGCCGCCCCTCGTTCCAGGACGACGACCTCTTCATCGCGTATATCGTCGGGATGGATACGTTCGCAAAGGGGCTGAAGGTGGCGGCGAAGCTTCTTGAAGAGGGAGAGATAGAGGAGTTCGTGAGCAAGCGCTATGCGAGCTACTCGGCCGGAATAGGAAAGAAGATCGTGGACGGGCAGGTTGGATTCAGCGACTTGGAGGCATATGCGCTCCGGAACGACCAACCGCGGAATGTCTCCGGACGACAGGAGATGCTCGAAGCGATCGTGAACCGGTATATGCTCAATCCTTAATTTTTCGGATGAAAAACGACTCGATCGACCGGCGCCTTTCAGCGTACGAAGGGCGCCGGCATTTTCGTTAAGGAAAATGCGTAGGCCCTCTGTTTGAGTCGGAGTAGGCGCACGCGGAAGTTCTATGAAGGATCGCCCGAGCATACTGGTGAAAGATGTGAATCTTTTCTAGGGCTTTACTGTTTAAAGAATTTGGTTTATATTATTTAATAAGTGATGGGTGTAAAATAATGTGAAAAAAAATTATAATTTCACTCATCGCTATGAAAAGGAGATGTTTAGCGATATCAATTTTTTTAGTGGAGGTATGTCTTAATGAATTGTCTTTTTAAAAGAAGAATTCTAAACGTCGGCTTTTTTTCTCTTGCATTTATGTGCTTTCTTCTTTTCTTCCTCAAGTTTGTGGAGACAGTTCGCCAAGGGGCGATCGCTCTTAGCGTTTTCAACTTTTTCCTCCTTGCAGGCCTGGCTCTTGTCATGAAAGTCGAATACTCCTGTTACGTTTCTCCGAAAGTCGATGAGTGTTGCTTCGATAAAACCGATGCGTTCAACTTCCTCTCCGTCATCGTCGGCACCTTGATCACATATGTCCTCAGTACGGATCTTGGTTTAGGGGCTGTAGTATCCGCCGGTATCGTCGGTCTTCTGGCCGCTCTCGTCGTTCCGAATTTCGCCGTTTCCGCTTATTGCGGCGCTTTCGTAGGCATGGCTTCGCCAAGCCTTCTACCGACACATTTTCATCTTCTTCTCGCGGGTACGATCGCAGGGGCGGTCTTCGTTGCGGCCAAACTCTCCTTCAACGGTTTCGGCGGTAAGCTGGGAACGATCGCTTTCACGGGGTGCATCGTCGCAGCCCTTTTGACAGGTAAATCCTTCCTGGGTACTCCGGTACCCGCCTGGGATATGGGCTTTCTTCTGATCTTCTACTCCGTTATCGGGGCCGTTGTGACGAGGATTATCAGTATCCGTCTCAAACACGGAGCTGTGATGGCATCGAGCGTGGTGGGGCTTCTTGGAGGACTGATCCTCCCCGCGGTGCACCCCGAAACGGGGAGCACGCTCTCCGTTATGGTGATCTGCGCATCGTTCGCCGGAATGTCGAGCGCCGACAGGATTCCCAACGAAATTTCCATGGCGGTTGCCGGACTGATCGCCGCGCTGGTCTTCATGTTCACTTCTCCCTATCTGGGAGGCGCCGGAGGGAAGCTGGGGACGATCGCCTTCGGTTCAGTCATCGCCATTTTGTGGCATAATTTCGAAGCGCGGAATCATCTGCTCTCGATGAAAAATTGGGCCCAAGCGCGCCGGAACATCCGCAACACCCCCTGAGAACGCCTCTGCTTCGGCTCGCGCGAGATTCGGGATCGTGGACGCCGAGCCGGGCCGTGAGGAAACGCTTTTGTTCTTTTCTTGTTTCTGCAGATGAAATGATACGTCTTATGAAAAGCGTACTTGTAGAATAGCAGGCTGATAGTTTATAATCCCTCTAATTCTTTTTTTACCCTAACGACAAAAAGTTTACCTGAGTAAGCAATTCGTCGAGAGGGACCATCGAGCCTCATGCGGGATTTCGTCTTCTCGCCGAAGGGCCGATCCACAATTTTGCCGCTTTTCCTAGCACGGAGAAGCGGCAGCAGGGGGGAATGTTGGAAATGAAAAAGCAGTGGAAACGTGGGCTGATGGTTTTTCTTGCAGCGGTTCTGGTCTTGGTCGCAGGGGCGGGCTTCGCCGCCGACTATCCGTCGAAGGGAATCACTCTGGTCGTCCCTTGGGGAGCGGGCGGCGTCACCGATGTAGCTGCCCGGGTGTTCGCTCCTCTTTTCGAGAAGTACATGGGGGTTCCCGTAGTCATCCTCAACCGCCCCGGGGCGTCCGGCGCCATAGGCACGGAATACGCCTACGCGCGGCCTGCCGACGGATATACCGTGCTCTTCTCCGCGGAGACTCCCGCCTCGTTCCGGATCATGGACGTGAGCAAGCTCTCCTTCCACGATTTCGAACCGATCATGCTGCTGAGTCATTCGGAGAAGATCGTCGCGGTCGCGCCCGAGTCTCCGTACAAGACCCTTGCCGATCTGGTGAAAGACATCCGCGCCCGCCCCGGGAAGGTGCGCTTCGCCTACAGCGGAGCGGGAGCGAGCGGCCACGTCCAGGGGCTTCTGATGATGCAGAAGGGGAACCTCGACTTCTCAAGCACTCCCTTCGGAGGCGGCAACAACGCACTGCTCGCTGTCCTCGGCGGTCAGGTCGATTTTACTTCGCCGAACATCGGGACTGTGAAGGACTACATCGCCTCGGGAAAACTCCGTGCGCTCGCGGTCTTCGACAGAAACAGAAGCGCCTATATGCCCGAGCTGCCTCCCATTACCGAGGCAATCCCGGAGATCGCTCCCTATCTGCCTCTCGATTACCCGAACTGTCTTGTTGTAAAGAAGGGAACACCTCCCGAAATCATCGCGAAGATAGCCGATGCGACATCGAAGGCCGTAGCGGATCCGAAGTGGAAGGAGTTCCTGGAGAACAACTGGTACGTCGGGCTGGATGCCGTCCGCGGACAGGACATGCTTACCTACTGGGATAAGTGGGCGTCCGTTGTGGGATGGGTGCTTCAGGACGCAGGGGTGGCGAAGAAGAACCCCGAGGAGTTCAATATTCCCAGACCGTAACCGATCAATCATCAAGAGCCGCCCCTTCCCCGCAGGGGAGTGGCGGCTCTTTTGCTTCAACGAAAGGATGGCTTCGTATGAACACTTCTCCTTGGGCGTCGAATATGCGGCACAGCCTGTTTCTTTTCGCCCTTGCCGCGCTTTTCGGCCGGCAGGGCGCCTTCTCGCATGACGGTGGAGACTGGGCGCTTTCGCCCGCGCTCTTTCCCCTGCTCCTCTCCGGATCGCTCGCATTGCTCGCTTTCGCGCTGTTCGTGCAGGGGTGGCGGCGCCTCGGGACCGACCGGCATACGGCTTCTCCAGCGGCGGATGAGGGGCTTTCGACGGGAAGGGTTTTTTCCGTCTTCGCGCTCTGCATCGCGTATGCGTTGCTCCTTCCGTGGACAGGCTTCTTCCCGGCGACGGCCCTTTTTCTTGCTTTTTTTTCTTTCTTGGTCGGTGAGCGCCGTCCGTTGCCTATTCTGCTCATTTCGCTCCTTTCTCCTGCGGCGATATTCCTCATTTTTCGCCACGGTTTGAAAGTGTTGCTTCCGTAGGGGGGAGGGCAATGGATCTCGTTCTCTCCGTCGTGTCGCAGATCGACGCGCTCTTCACGCTCTTCATCTTCATCGGAGCGGTCGCCGGACTCTTCGTGGGCGCTATACCCGGCCTTTCCGTCACCATGGCGACGGCGCTTCTCGTCTCCATCACGTATACCTGGAGCGTCAAAAACGCGCTTGCGGTGATTCTGGGCGTCTTCGTCTCCGGTGTGTACGCGGGCGCCGTCTCCGCGATCCTGATCAATATCCCCGGGGCTCCCTCTTCAGTGGTGACCACCCTCGACGGGTATCCGATGGCCCGAAAGGGGGAGGCGGCGCTCGCTCTCTGGGCGGCGACCTTCCACTCCTTCGTCGGCACGGTCTTCGGTTTCCTCGTCCTGATGTTCGTCGCCAAGCCGGTAACCAGCTTCGCGCTCACCTTTTCCGCGATGGATTACTTCCTGCTGGCGCTCTTCGGCCTGACCACGATCGGCACGCTCACGGCGAAGAACTACATCAAGGGGGGGATTTGCGCCTTGCTGGGGCTGTTGCTGAGCATGATCGGAATCGACCCGTTCTCCGGCGGGGTTCGGCTGACATTCGGCTGGTTCGACCTCCAGGGCGGGATACCGCTCATTGCCGCGCTCATCGGCCTCTTCGGATTCTCGGAAGTGCTCGATCAGGTGGCGAGAGGAGCGATGACCGCAATCGCGGCGGAGGCCGGGAAGATGCGGTACTCTTTCCGGGAGATGGCCCGCTTCCTCCCGCTCTCCATCCGTTCCTCGATCATCGGCGTCTTCATCGGGGCGCTTCCCGGCGCCGGTGGTCCGGTGGCTTCAATTATCGCCTACGATTCGGCGCGGAAGAGCGTGAAAAACCCCAGCCGTCCCTTCGGCGAGGGAGCCGTGGAGGGGGTCGTCGCGAGCGAAGCGGCGAACAACGCCTGTATCGGCGGCGCGCTGATTCCGATGCTCACGTTGGCCGTCCCCGGAGACGCGGTGACGGCGGTTATCCTCGCCGCTTTTTACGTCCACGGGCTCCAGCCCGGACCGCTGCTCTTCGTTCGGACTCCGGAACTCTTCTCCATAGTGCTCGCCGGAGGATTCGTCGCCTCGGTCGCCATGCTGATTCTCGGCATGACGGTGGTTCCGAGACTCTCCAGAATAGTCCTCGTCCCCAAGCGGATTCTGATGCCGCTGGTGACCGTGCTCTGCGTGGTAGGGACGTACGCTGTGAACTCAAGCATGTTCGACGTGGGGTTAATGTTCTGCTTCGGTCTGGCGGGTTTCCTGATGCGCAGACGAGGATACCCCGCGGCGCCTCTTGTTTTGGGGTTGGTGCTCGGTGAGATGATGGACTCCAACCTCAGGCGGGCGATCAACATGGCGCTGGCGGGAGACAACTTCTTCCTCTCGCTTTTCGGCAGGCCGACGAGCGTGGTGCTGTCGATTCTGGTGATTTTCTCCGTTCTCGCCGCCGTGCCCGGAGTGAAGGAACGAGCTTTCGCCGTCTTCAGGCGTAGAGGCGGGGCCGAAAAGAGCTGAAGTTGACGAAGGGGAGGCGGATTCCGCCTCCCCTTTGCACTATTCCAGAATTGCGCCCTCGTCGATGAGCGTCTTTCGGAGCAGCTTTCCATCAAGCTCCTTCGGGAGAATCCCCGTTTCGATGCAGAGGCGCACCGCCGTGCCGGCAGCCTGGCCGATCGCCATGCACGGCCCCATCACTCTTGTGGAGGCGTATGCCATCGACGATACGGAGATGTTCCTCCCGGCCGCCAGGACGTTCTCCAGGCCGTTCGGGAGCAGGCACCGGTACGGGATGGAGTAGTCCTTGTCGCTCCACAGGTAGACCAGCTTGTTCTGTTCGTAGTCGTGATACTCCATAGGCCAAGAACCCAAAGAGATTTCGTCGTCGAAACGACGTCCTTCCGTAATGTCCTCCTCGGAAAGAACGTATGCGCCCCTGATTCGCGACGCTTCGCGGACGCCCAAAGATGGAGCGATGGAGGAGAGAATCGCGTTTTCAAATCCGGGGACGTATTTTCTGAAAAAGCGTGCGTTCTCCAGCGCTTTTTCCCGTCCTTCGACCAACCCGCGCGTCACATCCTCCGGGAGCGACATATCGGCTTTCACCCAGTTCGCGTTGACGATGGCCGAGCTGTTCCCCGGGAGCACGGTGAGGACGCCGTTGCCGCGTTCCCCGGTCACGTCGCCGTTCAGCCGGGCTTCCGCGAGCAGCTCGCGTATCTGTTCCTTCGTCACCAGGCGCGCTCTGTCGCCGTCGACGCAGTCCATACGGAAGACCATGGTCGCGGCCTGAAGCTTACCTTCTACTCCTCCGGAGACCGCCGATGCGGGGTCCGCCATTTTTGCGAGCAGCGCGCCTCCGGAGGCGTCGACGGCAAGACGTGGGAGAATCGCACAGCGCGCCCCCGATTCAGTATTGACGACCTCGACGGAATGAAGCGATCTCCCGGAGAAGGAGGCGTCGATGACGCAGGTCGAGAGCATCAACTGGACTCCGTGGCGTTGCATAAGGGCGTCGAGGGCGCATGCAAGCAGCTCGGGGTCGCAGGTGTCGTTTCTGTGGGTGTCCCTGTCCACTCCTTCCGCTATGCCGCCGTACCGGAGAAGCTCCTTGGCGAGGATATCGCGAAAACCGCCGATGATTTTCCGCCTGCCGGGAAGCGACGAGTAACAGCCGCAGAGTGTACTCACCAGACCGTTGGTCGCCGTGCCTCCGAGTCTGCCGCTCTTCTCCGCCAGGATGACCGCCGCTCCCTCTCTGGCCGCGGCGAGGGCTGCGGCGGCTCCTGCCACGCCGCCTCCCAGTATCAGTATGTCGCAGATAATACTATTGACAAGATGTCGTTTCATCGTGTCCTCCTCTTCATTCCGCACCCGAGCGTCTTTGCTGCCCGTACAGATTTTAAATCGTGTGAAACATTGTAAGGGGACTGCGGAAACGAAGCAATCTGCGACGCACTTTTTCTCGGATAATCAGATGAATTGTTTTATTGTTTCCCCCTTTGTGATAGTATTGTTCACCGAGGTGATATATGTGTACGAAAATCCCCGCGAGGCCGTTCGGATACATCTTCAGGACCGTGCTCGGCTTGTTTCGGATCCGCATGTACGGAACGAATTGCTCGGCCTCGTCTTCGAGAACGCCTCCGACGCTATGCTCGTCCTCTTCGACGGACGTTTCGTCGAGTGCAACAAAGCTGCCGTGGAGTTAATGGGTCTGGAGTCCAAGGAAGGTATTCTCGGGAAGACTCCGGCGGACTTCTCTCCCTTTCTTCAACCGGACGAGAGTGTTTCCGAGGAGAAGGCGCGCTCGATGCTCCAGATCGCCGCCCGCTCCGGGAGCGTTTCTTTTGAATGGCTTCATACGAAGAAAAACGGCGCTACCTTGCGGGTCGAGGTGCGAATATTGCACATAATCTTCAAAAGTAAAGATTGTTTCCTTGTTTTCTGGAAAGATACAACATCATTGCGAGTTCTTGAGAATCGTCTTTCGAGCCTTTCGGAAAATCTGCCGGGAATGCTCTTTCAGGTGCGTGTTTTCTCGAACGGGGAGAGCAGTATCTCCTATCTCGGAGGGAAGATTCCGTTTCTTTTCGGGTATTCTGCCGGCGACTTCCCGATGCCGCTTGAGAGGTTTTTTTGGGGTGTTCATTCCGATGATCTGCCACTCATTCTGCGCACCGTAGGGGAGGCGCGCGCCGGCCAAAGACACTGGCAGTGCGAGTATCGTCTATGCCTTCCGGATGGGCGCATTCTTTGGGTCGAGGGGAATGCCTTTCCCGTGCGCGATATCGACGGCAGCGTCGTTTGGCATGGCTATCTTGCCGATATAACGCAACGCAAAGATCTTGAAGAGCAGGTGAAGGAACAGCTTCATTTACAAGAGCAGATATTCGATCTGATTCCGGTTCCTCTGGTGCTCAAAGACGGAAATTCGCGTTTTCTTCAAGTAAATTTGGCGTTCGCCGACTTTTTGAACCTTCCGAAGGAGAGTATCCTCGGAAAAGGACCGTACGAGGTGTTTCCCCCAGAGCTTGCGTCTATGGTCTTCGACGAAGACCGCGAGCTTCTTCGCTCCGGGATGCCGCGGATGGACCTTGAACGGAAGGTAAAAGACGGTCGGGGACGGAATATGTGGTTGAAGTCCTATAAAGCCCCCATATTCAACAACAGCGGGGCGATTGTCGGTATCGTAGGCGGAAATATGGATATCACTGCGGTGAAAGACGCCGAAGCGGCTCTCAGGGAGAGCGAGGAGCGTTGGAAATTCGCGCTTGAAGGCGCGGGAGACGGAGTCTGGGACTGGAATCTGAAAACGGGAGACGTCTTCTATTCGAATCAGCTGAAGGCCATGCTCGGGTATAGAGAAGAGGATATCTCAAACCGCTTCGAGGAGTGGGAACGCCTGCTTCACCCCGAAGACTCAAGGAAATTCAAACGGGCGATCGACCTTGTTCTGTTGGGGGAAACTGTCGCTTTTACCTGCGAATTTCGCATGCTTACCAAAGATGGAAACTGGAGATGGATTTTAGCCAGAGGAAAGGCAGTCGAGGTAGATGCGTCGAATGTTCCGACGAGGATAATCGGAACGAATTCGGATATCACCGAAAGGAAATGGTCCGAGGCGCTGATTCACCATCAGGCGACGCACGACATGCTGACGAATCTGCCGAACAGGCCGCTCTTCAATGACCGTCTTACGCTTGCTATGGCGGAAGCCCAACGTTCAGGCAAGAAGCTCGCAGTGATCTTTTTGGATCTGGATAACTTTAAAAATGTGAACGATATGATGGGGCACGTGGTGGGCGATCAGCTTCTTCTTCAGGCTGCGGAGCGGATCAGGGGTGAAGTACGCGATATGGACACGGTCGCGCGTATGGGAGGAGACGAATTCACCTTCCTGATACCGCTTCTTACGGACAGGAGCGAGGCGGAAGATATTGCCCGAAGAGTCTCGAATGTACTCTCGGCTCCGTTTATTGTGGAGGGGACGCAGTTCAACATTTCCGGGAGCATGGGAATCGCGCTCTTCCCGGATGACGGGACCGACGACCTTGCGCTTATGAAACACGCCGATATGGCTATGTACGAAGCGAAAAAAGCGGGAAAGAATACTTGGCGCTTCTGGAGCTGACTATTCTCCCGTTTGCCGGTTCTACACGAAAGGAGAAGAGATAATGTTTTCACCGTTCAGTTATGAAATGCCTACAAGGGTGGAATTCGGACGCGGAGCTGCGATGAAAACAGCCGACGAAGTACGCCGGCTGGGATGCTCCAGGGTGTTGCTTCTTTCGGACGGCGGCGTGAAAGGCGCGGGACTGCTCGACGGGGTGCGGAAAACGCTGGACTCCGCCTCCGTTCCGTGCGAACTCTTCCTCGACATCGAGCCGAACCCGAAGGATCGCAACGTCGAGGCCGCCGCCGAGGCCGCCCGAACTTTCGGTGCGGACTGCCTCGTTGCAGTTGGAGGGGGCAGCCCTATCGACTGCGCCAAGGCGACCGCGATCGTGGCGGCCGCGGGAGGGAGGGCGCGGGATTATGAAGGGCGCTTTAAAAGCGATATTCCGCCGCTCCCGATCATCGCGATTCCGACCACGGCCGGCACGGCGAGCGAGTTGACGTTCGGCGCCGTCATTACGGACACCGAGGCGAAGTTCAAGTTTACTGTAAAGAGCACGCAGCTCGCTCCGAAGGTCGCGCTCGCCGATCCTGAGATGACGGCCACCATGCCGAAGAATCTGACCGCCTTTACCGGCATGGACGCTCTCGTCCACGCTATAGAGGCCTACACATGCCGCGTCGCCACGCCGTTCTCCGACGCCCCGGCGATCACGGCGATGGAACTCATCGGCAAATACCTGCGGAGGGCTTGGAGAGACGGCGGCGATATGGAAGCGCGAGAAGGGATGCTCCTGGGGAGTCTTCTTGCAGGCATAGCGTTCAGCCACTCCGACGTCGCCGCAGTACACTGCCTTGCGGAGGCCCTCGGGGCTATGTACGACGCGCCGCACGGCGCCTGCAATTCGATCGCTCTGCCCGCGATCATGGAGTTCTCCATGGATGCGTGCGTGGAACGCTACGCCCGTGTCGCCTCCTGTCTCGGACTCTCCTTCTCCACGCCGGAGGAGGGCGCGAAGAAGGCGGTGGAGGAAGTCAAACAGATGGCGCGCGATCTTGAACTGCCTTCGATCTCCGTCTTCGGCGTCAGAGAAGAAGACTTCGAGGAGATCGCGGCGAAGTCGGAGGCGAACTCGTCGAACCCCGACAATCCTAAGGTTCTTTCGAAAGCCGATTACGTCCATATCCTCCGAAAACTTACCTCCGAGTAGATTCCGGGACGAAAACAGGTTGTCCGGTATTTCTCCCGGTTGAGCAAGGGGAGCCGCAGGCTCCCCTTGCTGTGTACTCCCTATGTGGTATCTTCATTTCGGGGCGGCGTTACCTCTTTGGCGGTTCCCATCGCTTCGCCATGTTCTGGGTGAGGCGGTCGATGACGATGGCGAGGAAAACCACGCTGATTCCCGCCTCGAAACCGCGTCCGATGTCGATGCGGTTGATCGAGAGCAGCACTTCCTGTCCCAGTCCGCGCGCGCCGATCATCGACGAGATGACCACCATGGCGAGCGCCATCATCGTCGTCTGGTTCACGCCGGCGAGAATGCTCGGCATGGCGAGCGGAAGCCGGACTTCCTTGATCAGCTGCCAGCGAGTTGCGCCGTAGGCCAGCGCGGCTTCCTCGACCGGTTTCGGCACCTGATTGAGTCCGAGAGCGGTAAGGCGGATCACGGGGGGCAGCGCGTAGATAAGGGTGGCGAGGACTGCCGGAACCCTCCCGAGACCGAAGAGCATCATCGCCGGAATAAGGTAGACGAAGCTCGGCATGGTCTGCATTCCGTCGAGAATCGGACGGAGAATCGTCGCGACGATGCGCACCTCCGCCATGAGCACGCCGACGGGAAGACCGATGATCAAGGCCATCAGCACTGCGGTGATGATGATGGAAAGGCTTTCCAGCGCCATCCCCCACAGGCCGAACATCCCGATGAGGAAGGGAAGCGCCGCCAGGATGATCGAGGCGACGACCTTTTTCGAGGAATACCATGAAAGCAGCGCGACCCCGAGAATATACCCCCACCAGGGGATGATGTTCAGAATCTCGTTGACGGTGAGAAGAAAAGCGAGTATCCCGGCGGAGATGGAGTCGAAAAGAGGAGCGTAGGCCGCGATCAGGTCGTTGATGAACCTGTTGACCGCAGGCGCGATATGCACTTGAAACGCTTCAGGAAACATGGACTTCCGCCTCCCTTCTCGTCCGCTCCCTGGCCAGGGCGCGTTCGGCCCTTTGTACCTGGTCGCGTTCGTCCTGGACGAATTTCGCCACGTACTCGTCGGCCGGATTCGCGATTACCTCGTCCGGGGAGCCGATCTGCACGATCTCCCCCTTTTTCATGATCGCCATTCGGTCGCCCATCCGAAGCGCCTCCGAGAGGTCGTGCGTCACGAAGAAAATGGTCTTGTGCATCTCCTTCTGCAGCCGGATCATCTCGTCCTGCAGTTCTCGCCGGATAAGCGGGTCCAGCCCGCTGAAAGGTTCGTCCATAAGAAGGATCGAAGGGTCCATCACCAAGGCTCGGGCGATGCCCACCCGTTGGCGCATGCCGCCGCTCAGGGATGCGGGATAGTACTTCTCCCACCCTTTGAGCCCGACTCTGTCCAGAGCTTCGGCGGCCTTTGCGCGCCGATCCTCCTTCTCCTCGCCCCGGAGTTTGAGCCCGAAGCAGACGTTTTCGAGCACGGTCCGGTGAGGAAGGAGTCCGTAATGCTGGAAGACCATGGCGATCTTCTCTCTGCGGAATGTCACCAGCTCCCGCTTGCGCATCGCCGTGACGTTCTGCCCGTCGACGATGATCTCGCCGGAGGTCGGCTCGACGAGGCGGACGAGGCAGCGGATAAGCGTCGACTTCCCGCTGCCCGAGAGCCCCATGATGATGAACGTCTCCCCGCTGTTCACGGAGAGGGAGACATTCTTCATCGCGACGACGGCATCCTCGCCCCTGTCGAGTTCTTCGACGCGCTCTTCGTTTTCCACGTCGGAGGACGAAATCCGCAGGTCTTTCTTCCGGGAGTAGATCTTCCACAAATCCCGGATGGTGATAGATTCCGATGGCGCGTCCAACCTATCTCTCCTCCTTCAACGCCGCGCGCACCTTGTTGGCGGCCTCAGCGGAGAGCCACCCGCTCCACACATCCTCGTACTCGCGGAGGAACCAGACGGCCGCTTGCCGGGTATCCGCGTTGTTCTGGAACATGAAGGCGAGCGCCTTGTTGTTCTGTTCGAGCGTGGTGGAGTAGTTCCGCAGGAAATCGGCGATCTCCGGGTTCTCCTTCACGAACTTGCTGTTGGCGACGATGAGCACTCGAACCGAAGGGAAGCCGCAGCCGAAGTTGTGTTCCTCGTTCCAGAGCGCGTCGTCGTGAGGGGGCTCCTCCAGCAGCGTCATATCCAGCAGGCCCATGACCCATGTCGGTTCCCAGTAGTACGCAAGCACCGGGCGCCCTCTGTCGTAGGCCCGCTTGATCGCGGTGGAAAGAGCCGTTTCCGATCCGGCGGAGAAGGCTTCGATATGCTCCGCGAGGCCGTAAGCCTTCACTTTCATCTCATTGATGGAGGTCACGCGCCACCCGGCCGGTCCGTTATAGAGCCTGCCCATCTTCGGGTTTTCGGGATCGATGAAAAGATGCTTATACTTGGCAAGATCGGCGACAGACTTCAGGTCCGGGGCCACTGGCTCGATGCCGCGCTCCTTGTCGCCCGTGATCATATAGGTGGGCACGTACCACCCCTGCGGCGCATCCGGGAAGTTCGTCCCGAGGCTCTCCACCTTCCCGTTCGTTGTTACTCTCTCCCAGACTTCGAGAATGTTGTCCACCCAGCCCTCCATGGAGAGGTGAGCGTCGCCGCGTTCGAGTCCCATAAATCCCGGAAGCGATTCGGCGAAAAGATATTCGACCTTCTTCCCGAAAGCCTTCTCGATGACGTAGCCTGCGATTCGGTTGTGCATCTGTACACTGTCCCAGCTGAAATCGACGATGACGACGGGACCGGAAGAAGCGGCGACCGGAGTGATCGTCAGCAGGACGGCCAGTAGCGGCAGAATGAGCGCGTTGAGTATTTTTGTTCGCTGTTTCATATAAATACCTCCTGGTGAAGTGTGAGAGTGCGCATCTCGAAAAATGCGATAAATCCGAAAAATTAAACTGGTTTAACGGCTGCCCCGAAGCTGATATCTGATTAAAACTCAAGTTAGAGCATTTGTCAACATGTAAAATTGCATATTGCATGCATCGCATTGTTGCTTCTGCCGGCTTGCGCGCGCCTATGAAGTTTGTATCAAGGAGGAGATGGTTTATACTGTTTCAGTCCGAGCCACGATTCTGCGGGTCGGATCGGGAAACGGCCGAAAGAGGAGAGAGAGGTTTCGATGACCTGTAGTTTCGAGCGTGGAGTTTTCAACGGAAGCCGAAGGAGAGTCGCTGGATGATGCTGTCCTCTCTTTTTGTTTTTTCTGCGGGGAGAGCGCTCCTCGCTCTGCTCGCGGCAGTGTTGAGTTGCGGAGTTGCGGTATACGGCCGGGGCTATTTCGAAGGGGGGACGGAGCATCGTTTTTTTCTGTTCTGTTCCGCCTGCTTTCTCATGTCCGTCTGGGGGACGCTCTTCTCGGCGGAGTGGCTGATGTTTCTCGTCTTTATGGAAATATCCACCGTTGCCCTCTTCGCGCTCATCGCCCCGAAGGAGCCCGGCGTCGCACTCGGCTATCTTGTCGTACAGCTTGCCGGAGCAGCTCTTTTTCTTGCAGGTATCGGAGCGGTTGAAGCGGGTCATGGATCGGCGTTTGTTGGACCGGTACCGAAAGATGCGCTTCCGTTCTTCATTTTCGGGCTGGGAGTGAAGGCGGCTCTTCCAGCGCTTCATTTCTGGCTCCCGGAAGTACACGGCAGAGCGCCCGCGCCGGTGAGCGCGCTGCTTTCCGGCATTTCGGTGAAGATCGGCGCGTTCGGTCTGCTCGAGGCGCTTGGTGTGGACAATTCCGCTTTCATGGCGCCCGTCGGTGCGGTCATGGCGCTCTGGGGTGTTCTTTTTGCGCTTGCGCAGCACGATATGAAACGGCTGCTGGCTTACCACACGGTGAGTCAGCTCGGGTATATCGTCGCGGCGATAGGAGCGGGGAGTCCGGCGGGGAGAAACGGCGCGCTCTATCACATGGCCGCGCACGGGCTCTTCAAGGGTATGCTCTTTCTCTGCGCGGGCGTTATAGAAAAAGTCTACGGCACTCGGGAATTGAATCGTCTCGGCGGAGCCGCCCGGACGCTTCCTCTGACCTTCGCTTTTTTTCTGGTTTCCGCGGCGGCGATTGCCGGTCTTCCCGGAACAGCTGGTTTCGCAAGCAAAATCATGGTGAAGAGCGCTCTTGGAGCGCACCCTTTCGTTGCAATAGCCTTGCTTGTGGCGAATATCGGCACCGTGATGTCCTTCTGCAAGATGGGCTGCTTCGCGTTCGGCGGCGAGGAGAAGAGCGTCCCCCGCCCTCTTCCGGGAATTCGAGCCGTAAACGCGGGGATGCTGCCGCTTGCCGCACCGCTTGTGCTGTTCGGGATCTTTCCCGAGTGGATTCCCGCGCTGCTCGGCGCGGAAGGGCCGGTCTTCTTTTCGTTTGCGAAGTGCGGTGAGAGCCTGCTCGTGCTTTTGTGCGGGGGGAGTCTTTTCCTTCTCTTCAAGAAGAAGTTCGCGAAAGGAGAAAAGATCGCACCGGATGCGAATATCCTTGCTGTGAAGGCGAATGCCGCAGTCGATAAATTGATCGCTTTTGTCCGGCGCCTTCAGGGAGGGAACCTCCGGGAGTATCTCCTTGCGACGATAGTGAGCATACTGCTGCTGCTTCTGCTGATGTAAAGCTCTTTCGCAGGGCGTGCGCCTCTGCTGCTTGTTGCTCCGGCGGAGAGGAGAATGGTATCATAGAAAGGAATCTCTCCTAGAAAGGATGGTGCCGATGCCCTTTCCCTCAGGTGCGTTGATTCTTTTTTTTACGCTCTTCGCGGTCTGGATGGCTCTTTGTGGTTCCGTCTCTCCTGACTTTGCGCTTGCAGGGGTGTGCGTGGCGTTTTTAATCGCTCGCGTCTCTTGGAGGCCTTTTTTCGGCAGGTATATACGCTTTTCCCCCGGCGCTTTTTCCCGTCGGTTATTCGCTCTGGTCTCCTTCGTCCCCTATTTTCTTTTCGCTATGGTGAAAGCGTCGTGGGATGTGGCGCTTCAGGCGTTCCGTCCCGAACTCTCCATATCTCCGGGTACGTTTATCTACAAAACTTCGCCGTCCTCCAAGGGATCCATCGTCGCCCTCGCGAACGCCGTCACATTAACGCCGGGTACTTTGACCGTCGACATTACGCATGACAGACGTTCTCTCCTCGTCCACGCGCTTATCATGGAGGACGGGGAGGAAGCGCTTCGCGACGAAGTGCGAAAACTGGAAGTCGGCATAGCGGGGTTTACCGAATGATTCTCCTCGCTCTCTGGGGCATGGTGATTTCGGGGATGCTCGGGTTTGTCCGCGTTGTGATCGGCCCGTCCGCGGCGGACCGCCTCGTCGCCGCCGACGCGCTTTCCGTGATCTTCACCATGGTGCTCGTCCTGCTGAGTCTGTATATCGAGACGCCTTTTCTCCTTGATGTGGCGCTTGCCTTCTCGATGCTCTCCTTTGCCGATATGCTGCTGATGGCGAAGTATTTCGAACACGGAGAGCTGTACAAATGATCCCCGTGCTGCGCTTCCTCGGCGGCATCTGTATCTTCGCCGGAGTTTTCTTCAGTTTCGCCGCGGTAGTGGCTATCCTGCGGTTTCCCGATGTCTACACGCGCCTGCACGGAGGAACGAAAGCGCTTTCGGGAGGAGCCGTCCTTATCCTTTTGGGGGCTCTTCCCTACGCCGGAGGTTATCCCGGGGCGATAAAGCTGTTGCTCATCGCGGTTTTTTTCCTGATCTCGAACCCTATGGCGTCGCACGCCATCGCGAGGGCTTGCCACAGACGCTCGCTCGCCGAGCGGGCTCTTGAGCGGAAGAGGGGGGAGCGCGGATGAGCGAGCCTCTTCTTGCGTTTTTCTATTTTTTCATTTTGGTTACAGCCTTCGTGGCGGTTTTTCTTGAGGATCTGCTCAGTTCCTTCATCGCGCTCTCGGTGACGGGAGTCCTTATGGCGACTGTCTTCGCGCTTCTTCGAGCCCCGGATGTCGCGCTGACGCAGGCTATCATCAACTCCGGCCTGGTGACCTCGCTGCTTCTGGTCGCGTACAGTCAGACCCGCAGAACGCCTCTTCCTTCGGAGGAATGTCCAGAATGCCCGTTCTGGCTTCAATGGCCGAGCGCGGCGCTTGTCTGCACTCTCTTCGCTGTCTTCCTTTTTCGGGGCCTGTACTCGCTCGCGTGCGTGCGGGAGCTGGGGAGCGCGCCCGCCCACTTCCTCGCAAACACGCTCGAAGAGACGGGGGCGCTCAATGTCGTCGCCGCCATCCTGTTGGACTATCGCGCCTTCGATACGCTCGGAGAAACAACCGTTATCTTCACCGCGGTCTCGGGAATCTCGCTGCTGCTCGCGGGCGGACGCTATGTTCACTCCGGGCGCGGACTTTCCTTTGTCGTCAAAAGGGGGATGGCCTTGCTCACGCCTTTCATCCTTCTCTACGCGGCCAGTATCCTCTTCCTCGGGCATTTGACGCCGGGAGGCGGTTTCCAGGGCGGAAGCGTTTTCGCCACTGTGGCGATCCTCATCTGTGTTGTCTACGGAACGAGTTTCGAAGCCGCACGCATCTCACCGAAAACCAAGGAGACGCTCGAATCGGGCGGGGCCCTTCTCTTCATCGTCGTCGGCCTGTCGGGCGCAGCATGGGGAACCGGATTTCTGGCGAATCTTTCGGGGCCGTTCCTCCCTGGAACGCCGGGTTCCCTCTTCAGCGGAGGAAATATGCTGCTGCTCAATCTGGCCGTAGGCTTGAAGGTCGGCGCAGGGCTTTCATCGATCTTCTACGCCATGATCAAAATACTCGAATTGGAGGGAGATTCATGGCAATCATGAGCTTCATCACCGTCTCTTTGCTGTTCTCCCTCGGCCTTTTCACGGTCCTGACGCGAAGAAACGCCTTCAAGACGGTGATCGGCCTCACATTGATGGAATCCGCAGTGCTCCTCTTGTTGATTTCGTGGGCGTACATCCCCGACGGATGGGCTCCTATTCTGCCGCTGAAAGGCGGAGGCGTCGATCCGCTGCTGCACGCCTTCACACTGACGGCCATCGTTATCGGCGCATGCGATCTCGCGCTTGCCTTCGCCTTCATCATGAAACTCAACAAGTTCGAGAGGACTGTTGACGTGGATGTCTTCAGGAGGCTCAAAGGCTGATGATATCCGCTCTCTTCGTGGTTGCCCCGCAAAGGGTTCTGCCGGCGCTGCTCGCCGGAGCGCTCGTTGGTGCTTCGGCGCTCTACGGAGAGGGGTACTTCGGCGATGCGTCGGAAAGGCGCGCTTTCCGAGCGCTTCTGTTGTGTTTTTTTTTCCCCGTCCTCGGCGCGCTCTTCTCGGCCGGATGGCTCGAGTTTTTTGTGTTCGTCGAAGTCTCTACCGTCGCTCTTTTTCTGATGATCGCGAGGAAGCGGAGAGATGTCGCACTTCGCTACCTCGCGGTGCAGTTCGCGGGGGCGTCCTTGTTGCTCGCGGGGGTTGCCGGGGCGACGATGGCCGGTATTCCTCTCTTCGTGCCTGCTCCGCGCGGCCTGCTGCCTTTTTTCATACTCGGGCTCGGCGTGAAGGCTGCGCTGCCGGGGCTTCACTTCTGGCTGCCCGAGGTGCACGGTACGGCCCCTGCTCCTGTAAGCGCCCTCCTTTCAGGGTTCGCGGTGAAAATCGGCGTCTTCGGACTCCTTGCCGTTTCCGCCCATGAGCCGTCGTATCTCCTTCTTCCGGCCGGAGCGTTCATGGCGCTCTGGGGCGCTTTTATGTCGCTGTTGCAGCAAGACGTGAAACGCCTTCTCGCATACAGTACGATCAGTCAGCTCGGATACATCGTCGCCGCGTGCGGGGCGGGAACATCCTTCGGCGTCGCGGCCGCCCTCTATCATACAACGGTCCACGGGCTGCTGAAGGGCATGCTCTTTTTCTGCGCCGGCATTCTTGAAAAAGTCTACGGAACGAAAAACCTCAATGAGCTGGGAGGCGCCGCAACTGCTCTTCCGGTTACCTTCGCGCTCTTTCTGTTTGCAGCCGCGACTGTTATCGGCCTTCCGGGAACGCCGGGGTTTGCGAGTAAAGGGTTGATCAAGGGCGCTCTCGAGGCGTTTCCGCTGCTCTCTTTTTGCTTTTTGATCGCGAATGTCGGCACTGCCGCATCTTTTTTCAAGATGGGGACGTTCGCCTTCGGCGGAGTCCGTAAGAGGACTCGGGACAATATCCCCGAAAGGTTGCGTTTAATGAACGCCGGGATGCTTTTCATCTTCGCCGTTCTTGCGCCGCTTGCGCTTTTTCCGGGCATGCTTCCTTTGTTTCTGGGGGTAAGGGAGACGAGCTTCTATTCCGCGGCGAAGTGTGCCGAGAGCATTTTCACCGCAGCCTGCGGCGCCGTTGTGCTGTATGCGTACCAAAAACGGCCGGAGTTCGGGGAGCGTCTTTTGAATCGCCTTGACGGCCGGACGGAGCGGTTTCTCCGGACTGCCGGCAAAGGCTCGCTCCTCATGCGCCGAATGCAGAGCGGTTTACTTCGAGGGTACCTGTTCGCGGCGGCTCTTGCTGCGCTTGTGCTGATGGTTTTCTTTTCCTGGTAAGACGAAAGATGATGCGAGGAGGATCTGCTATGTTTTTTCCCGACGAATGGATGCTGTACTCTATCCTCTTTCCCATGACGGCGGCGTTTGTCCTTCAACTGCTGCACCATTTCGCGCCGGCGCGGACGCGTAGATGGATTCTTCTTTCCTGCGCCGTCACGGCGGCGATAACATTCGGAGCGGCCGTCTCCGCGTGTTTCGGGGCGAGGGTGCTGCGTGTGGGAGGATGGAGCGCAGAGCTTGGCATTCTGCTCGTGACGGACCCCCTTTCGGCCGTTTTTCTTTTTATTTCGGCTTTCGGAGGAGCCGCCGCCGTATGGACGACGTTCGGACCCGGCAGCGCGGGAGGAAAGGACGGCTGGCGTCTCTGCGGACTCTTCTTCATTCTCTGGTCCTCGCTGAACGGTATCCTGGCGACGGGAGATCTCTTCAACCTCTTCGTCTTTTTCGAGATCCTCGCCGTGTCCGCGTATGTCCTTACCGGCGCCTCGATGACGCGCGAGGCGCTCGAAGCGGGGCTGAAGTATCTTGTGCTCGGCACGGTCGGAGCGCTCCTGATTCTTCTCGGAATGACCATGCTCTATATGGGCGCCGGAATTCTCAACTTCGCGCTGCTCTCGGCGGCCGTCGGCAGCATCCCCCGCGGGGGGCTCGCCGCCGCATCCGCGTTCATGGTCGCGGGGCTCGGCCTCAAGATGGGAATGGTCCCGTTCCACTTCTGGCTACCGGACGCCCACTCGTCGGCATCCACAGGAGTGAGCATGCTCCTCTCCGGAGTTGTCGTCAAGGCGTCTTTTTATGCTCTCCTTCGGGTGACGACGCTTCTTTTCCCGTCTGTTCAGGTCGGGTTTTCAGTTCAGGAAATCCTGCTCGCTCTGGGGATCCTCTCGCTCTTCACAGGACACCTTTCGGCGCAGAGGCAGACGGGGATCAAACGAATGCTGGCCTGGTCAACAGTGGCCCATATGGGATATCTGCTGGTCGGCATCGGACTGGGTTCGCCCATGGGAGTCGCCGGAGCGCTCCTTCATTCGCTCAACCATGCGGCGGCGAAAACGGCGCTCTTCCTCGGGGCGGGCAGTTTTTCGACGCTTGCGGGGAGCAAGGAGTGGCGTTCGTTTTCCGGTCTCGGACGGCGATTTCCTCTCCAAGGAGCTGCGTTTCTTCTGCTGGCGGCGTCGATCATCGGCCTGCCTCCGCTCGGAGGATTTTGGGGAAAATGGATGATCGTGCTTGCCGCGATGGAAGAAGGCCGCTGGATGACGGCTGTGTCGATCGAGCTGGGGACCGTGCTTTCGTGCATCTATTACGTTCCCGTGCTCCTCGAAATGTACACGCCGCTACGCGGCGCCGGAGCGCTCGGAGGCGGATCTTTTCACTCCGGGAGAATCTTCGTCGCGCTGGCGACAACGCCCCTGCTCTTTGCTCTTTTCTATTTTGTTCCGGCGATGAAGGATTTTCTGCTAGCGGCCGGAGAGTGGGCTCTTACGCCCGCTTTGTATACAAAGGCCGTTCTTGGCTCGATGATTCCTTGAGCCGCGGTTCACCGGCTTTTCCGGTGTATTCCAGCAAAGGGAGGTTGCGTTGATGACGCGTTTCAACAATTACCGCGATCTGGTCGAATCATTGCAAAGGGTGCTCTCGGAATCTCGGCGGACGGCCCTGAAGGCGGTCAATGCGGAGATGCTCCGCGCCTATTGGGAGATGGGAAAGGCGCTCTCCGAATGGGCGGAGGAGAAAGAAGTTTCTGCAGGGTTTCTCGAAGAGGTCGCTACGGGGCTTGCTTCGGAGTTCGGCAGTGCGTTTTCCGCAAAGAAACTCTCCTCCATTATGAAATTTTTTAATGAATATGCGCATCGTCCTCCGCTGATTCGTTTCAGAGAGGAGACGGAGCTTGCGGAGTCCGGCCTGCGCCCGCTCGACCCTGGATTAAGCTGGAGCCACTACGCGCTGATGATGCATGTCGCGGATACGAACGCCCGGTACGAGGTCGAGCGGAAAGTGTCCCGTGAAGGGTGGGCGGCGTCGGAACTTGAAAGGCGGCTGAACGCCTCGGGGGGCAATATATCGGAGGTGGCCTCCAACGTGCCTGCTTTTGATGAGAGGAGGACTCCTTCGGCGGAAGATTTCGCAGTCGATCCCAACGTACAAGCTTTCATGGGGGTGCCGGAGCGCCAGAGTCTGACCGAAAGCATCCTTGAAAGGGCTCTGCTTGATCATCTACAGCGCTTCCTTCTTGAGCCGGGCAGAGAACTCTATCTGGTGGAACGTCAGAAGAGAATGGAAATGAAGGGGGGGGCGCGCTACATCGACCTCGTCTTTTATTCCCGCTCGCTCCATGCCTTCCTCCTCGTCGAGATGATCTGCGGCGATTTCTCCGACGAGGACGAGGAGAAGATGACGCGAATGCTGGAGTGCGTGGCGAAAGAGAGCGCTCTCGCGGATGAGAACCCCCCGGCGGCGCTGCTCATCGCGCTTTCCAGATCGTCAGGAAGGATGAAATATCTCTTCGCCTCGAAAGAACGGGAAGTCGAGTACAGACGTGCGCTTCCGTTGGAAGAGGATATTGCCCTGGAAATCCAACGGGAGCAGAAGGATATTCTGAGAAGGTATCCTCATCTGGAGGACGAGTAGCTCCTTCCCACGGAGCGGGGAAAAATACAAAAAATGTACACGTCAAGCTTGACAAGGAATACCGTCAAGCGCTATAGTTGTTTCGTAGGGAACTTGAAAAAGCAGAATATTCTGCGCATTTTTTGCGTTCAGGGTGTTTTGCCCCTATAGGGTCGGTGTATTTTTCGGGGGAGCGAATGCTCTCCCGATTTTTTTATCCATACCACTACAGAACACGGAGGGAACAACATGGTAAAACCTATAATTGCACGGTGGGAGTGGCGAACGTTCGGCGCGGGCTTCGACGAACCGGAGGCTCGGATCCGCAATTTCGAGCAGGGGAATTATAAGGAAAGCGAAGAAGTGTACGTGCTCTCCCGGAACAGCGACGAGAACGTCAAGGTGCGGGACGATCTGCTGGACATCAAATCGCTGCAGAAGGTCGACGCGGACGGTCTCGAGCAGTGGTTCCCCGTGATGAAGGCGGGATTTCCGATACCGATCGACGATCTCCGGAAGCTCTTCTCCTACTTCAAGGCTCCGGAGCCCATTTTCGGCAGGAAAGAGTACACGTTCGATCAGTTCCTCAACGAGATCGTCCGTCCCAACCAGAACCTTCGGCTGGTGCATGTGAAGAAGAAACGGTACATCTACGTCATCAACGGCGCGGTCGTCGAGATTGCGGAGACGGATTTCGACGGCGTGGCGCTCCGGACGATCTGCGTCGAGCACGAAGACCCCGAAACCGTCATGAAAACGGTTCGGGAACTCGCTCTTGAATCGCTCCCGAACATCAACTACATCCAGGCGATGAAGAAGACAGTTGGGATGGCGTAGATCATGGATGCGCTCAAGTCGGTCATCGATGTAGGCACCAACTCGATCAAGTTCCATGTCGCCCGGAAGCGTCCGGACGGAGTCCTGGAGACGGTGCTCGACAAGAACGACATCGCCCGTCTCGGCGAAGGACTCCGGGAGACGGGGAAGATCGCTCCGGAACCTCTGGAGCGGAACGCGCGGTCGGTGGCGGGGTTCGTCGAAGAGGCTCGGGCTCTCGGCGTCGACGCTCCTGAAATCGTGGGGACGATGGCGCTTCGCACAGCGTCGAACGCCTCCGACTTCATCGCCCGCGTGAAAGAGCTTACCGGTCTTTCCCTGCGGGTGATCGAGGGAGAGGAAGAGGCGCGTCTCTCCTATCTGGCGGTGCTCTCCGCCCTCCCGATCGGAAACGGCGAGCTTGTTACCTTCGATACAGGCGGCGGAAGCACGGAGTTCGTCTTCGGCAGAGGTTCCGAGATGCTCCGTAAGTTCAGCGTGTCTCTGGGAGCCGTCCGGATCACCGAGGAGTTCTTCGGAGACGATCCGGTCCGCGAGGGAGCGGTGGAGGCCGCGTTCGGCGAAATACGGAGAAGCCTGAAAGAGGGCGGTGTGTGCGGCGCCCCGGATGCGCTCGTCGGAATGGGAGGCGCCGTAACCAGCCTCGCCTCGGTGAAGCACAAGATGGAGGTGTACGACCCCGACGTCGTGCAGGGTTCGGTCTTGACGCTTGAGGATATACGGGAGATGATAGCCTCGTTCTCCTCGATGACGCTTGAGGAGCGTCGGGGAGTCGTCGGTCTTCAGCCGAAACGAGCCGATGTGATTCTCGCCGGGACCTGCATCGTATGCGCCCTGCTCGAGATTTTGGGCGCCTCGTCGTTCACCGTGAGCGACAGGGGGCTGCGGCACGGCCTCGCGTACGAACTCTTTGCGCGGTAGGGTGTAGGGAGTCGGGTATATCGCTCCGGGCGGCGAAAGTGTGGCCCCATCGATAGTCCTTTCCGGCCCGGAGCGTCGATGCTACTTCAAATTCCTCAGGAGGTGTTCTTGATGAAACGGAGTATTGCCATTCTGTGTCTGGTCGTTCTTGGCGCTCTGCTCCCGGCGGCGGCGTTCGCAGCCTACCCGGAGAAGCCTATCCGTGTGGTGAACTACGTCGGCCCGGGAGGGCTGATGGATGTGACGAGCAGGAAATTCGTCTCGATCGCGGCGAAGTACACCGACGCCACGTTCGTTGTGGAGAACAAGGAGGGAGCGGGCGGCCTCGTCGGCATGCAGGCGGTTCTTGAACAGCCCGCCGACGGGTATACCGTGTTCGCGGCGACGACGTCGAATATCGCGAAAGTGCTTACCTCCAAGAAAGATGTCGACGAGTTCATCTGGGGGTTCGAGTGGATTGCACTGCTCATGCGCGATCCCGAATGCCTCATCGCGGCGAAGGACAGCGCTCTCAACACTTGGGAGGCGGTGCGCAAGGATGCGCTTGAGAAGAACGGCGCGCAGCTCTGGACTGGACCGGCCGCCGGAGGAAACGACCATCTGATGGCCATGAAGGTGTGGGACAAATCGGGGATGAGCGCGAAGTGGATTCCGTACAACACGGGCCCCGAGGCGATGATGGCGCTGCTGAGCGGACAGGGGGCCGTGTACGTGGGCAATCCTGCCGACATCGGCGGACGCGAAGGCTTCACCATCGTCGCCGTGGCGCGTAAGGAACGCCTCGAGAAATTCCCGGACGCGCCCACATTTCTCGAACTGGGAGTCGAAGGGCTTGATGACGAGGTAATGTGGCGCGGCTTCGCCATGAAGAAAGGCTCTCCCGAGGAAGCGATGGTCTGGTGGGAAGAACTTCTGAAAAAAGTCGCCGCCGATCCCGAATGGAGAGAGTTCCTCGAAAAAGACGGAATCGACGTTGTCGACTACGGGCGCGCCGAGTTCAACCCTCAGGTACAGAAGGATATCGACAATTTCACGCTCTATCTCAAAAAGTACGGACTGATCAAGTAGACCTGTTCCTGACCGGTTCTTCTCCGATTCGGACGAACGAGTGCGGGGCATCGCCCGAAGCGGCGGTCCCCGCACTTTCTCAGCCGGCGGCAGTTGATACGGTGGTGTATTATACAGAGGGAGCCGGAGGCTCCCGGAGGTGGATTCATGGAAAATATGCTCGTTTTTCTCGGCGGGGCAGGCAGTTTTCCCGTCTGGATAGTTTCCTTCCTCGCCGTTGTTGCCATGACGGCGGTGTGTGCGCGGGGAAGGCTCGCTCCCTTCCGCGGACGTATCGTCATCTGCGCGTCGATGCTTTTTCTTGCCTTCGCGTTTTTCTTGCTCTCTTTCGGTCTCGAAGAGATCGAAGCCGTGGGGAGCAGCGCGAGAACTGCGCCCAGGCTCTGGGCGGCCGGACTTGCTTTTTTTACGCTGGACCAGTTGCGGCGCACGCTCCTGGGGAATGCGCCCGAGGACCCGAAGACAGGGGACGTGAAGCGGGTTTTGATCGCGGCCGCCATCGTCGCTTTTTCCATCTGGGGGATGAATACCGCCGGATATCTGCTCTCATCGGGCGGCATGATTCTTCTCCTTCTGCTGCTCTTCGGGGAACGTCGCTTTCTCGTTCTTCTCTCGCTGACAGGAGGATGGACGCTCTTCTCCTGGTCCGTCTTCATCCGCCTGCTTCATCTCTCGCTTCCGGCGGGCATCTATTTCGGATAGGGGGAACGTCGCATGAATCTCCTCTCTCTTTTGTTCGACGGACTTGGAGCGCTTATGGGGCTCACCCCTCTTCTTGTGATTCTGGCGGGCGTGGCCATCGGCATTCTTGCCGGGGCGATGCCGGGCATATCTCCCTCCATGGCGGTCGCGCTGCTTCTGCCGTTTTCCTTCGGTATGACGCCTTCGATGGGCCTTGTTTTACTCTGTGCAATCTACCTGGCCTCGAACTACGGGGGCTCGATCACGGCTGTTATGGTGAACACTCCGGGTACTCCCTCGGCAGTGGTCACGGCCTTCGACGGCTATCCGCTCACCCGGAAGGGAAGGGCGGGAACGGCTCTCGGCATCTCGCTTATTGCCTCGGTGGTCGGCGGTTTTATCGGCATCATCATCCTCGTGCTCTTTTCAACGCCTCTTGCGCGTATGGCGTTGAAGTTCTGGCCTGCCGAGTACTTCGCTCTGGCTATACTGGGGCTCTCTACGATCGCATCGTTGGGTGGAGGACGATGGCTTGAATCTTTTATGGCGGTGCTTTTCGGGCTGCTGCTCAATACTATCGGACTCGATCCTCTCAGCGGAGTGAGCCGCTTCACATTCGACGTGGTCCGTCTGTACGACGGTTTCTCCTTTATACCTGTTCTGATAGGCTTGTTCGCCCTCAGCGAGGTCTTCTCGGGGATCGAATCCGGGGAAGTGGGCATGCCCCCGTTGCTTCCGGATAAAGAACGGTCGCCATGGCCGTCGCTCCGAGAATATTTACGGTTGAAATACGCCATGATCCGGGCCGGCGTCATCGGCACCGTCATCGGCGTCTTTCCCGGCGCAGGCGGCACCATCGCCTCCTTCATCGCCTACGACGTCGAGAAGCGCCTCAGCAAAGACCCCGACAGCTTCGGGAAAGGGGCTCCCGCGGGCGTGGCGGCAGCGGAAGCCTCCAACAGCTCCTCCGTGGGCGGAGCGCTCGTTCCGCTGCTCACGCTGGGAATTCCGGGAAGCTCGTCGGCGGCCGTGCTCATAGGCGCGCTGATGATCCACGACCTCCAGCCCGGACCCGAGCTGTTCACGCGGCATCCGGAGGTCGTGTACACGCTCTTCTCCAGCCTCTTCGTGGCCAACATCTTCCTGCTGTTTCTCGGTCTGCTCGGGGCGCGCCTCTGGATCAAAGCCGCGCTGATCCCGAAACGTCTGCTCTATCCGATGATCTTCGCGTTCTCCTTCATCGGCAGCTACGCCGTGCGCTCATCTCTCTTCGACGTCGGAGTCTGCCTCGCGTTCGGCCTTCTTGGGTGGATGCTCTCCAGAAGCAAGATTCCCGTCTCGCCGATCGTTCTGGGCATGATACTCGGCACGATGATCGAAAAGAACCTCCGAACGACCATCATGATGGGCGGCGTGTCGCTCTTCTTCCGGCGGCCGCTCTCGTTGGCCCTGCTCCTGCTTGCTCTGGCCTCCGTGGTGATTCCCTTCATCAGGGAGCGAAAGAAGATCGGCGAGGGATCGTAGTGGGTTCCCATCTTTTTGCGGCGATCAACATTCTGGGCGGGCTGGCGCTCTTCCTCTACGGCGTCGAGGAGACAACCACCGCGTTCGGTTCGAGTTTCGGCGGCAAGTCGAAGGAGCTTCTGATTCGCTTCACGCGCAGGAAGCCCATGGCGTTCCTTTTCGGCGCGGCGCTCTCCGCGATCGCGCAGGGGAGCACCGTCGCCACATCGTTCGCCATCGGCTTCGTCGATGTGGGAATGCTCTCGTTCGCCGGATCCGTGGTCGTTATGATGGGGGCGAGCGTGGGAGGGACGTTCGTCACCTTCCTGCTCAGCCTCGACATCGCGGCGTTCTCGCCGCTTCTTTTCGGGGCGAGTTTCCTTATGGTGCGCTTCGGGAAGAGAACCGTTTACCGCGTAGGGTGCGTGCTCCAGGGACTGTCCATCGTCCTGTTGGGTATGTTCGTCCTGAAGCTGGGGGTTGGTCCGCTTCTTGAGGATCCGCGCTTTTCGGATATGGCGACCTCCGCCGGAAGCGACGGCCTGCTTGTCGGGCTGGCGGCGTTTGTCGCTACGGCCGTCCTCCAGAGCAGTTCCGCAGTCATGGCGCTTGCCGTCACGCTGGCCGTCTCCGGCGCGCTTCCGTCGACCGCCATTCTCCCGGTCGTCTGCGGAGCGCATGTCGGTTCTTCCGTTACGGTGCTGCTTGCAGGGCTCTCCGGACGTCAGAATGCCCGCAAGCTCGGGGTGTGCACATTCGTCTACAAGTTTCTCGGGGTCGTCTTCCTGCTTCCGTTCTTCCCGTGGCTGCAGGACTTCATGGCCTCGGGCGGCGGGCTTGCCGCCAAGGTGGTCCAGGCCCAGGTCGGCGTGACCCTTTTCAACGCCCTTGTCTTCTACCCGTTCACCGACGTGCTCTCCCGCTTCTCCGCAAGCATCGCCGAACGAGCCGGAGGAGAGCGCCTCGGCGCGCCGATCTATCTCGACGACGAACTAACCGACGTTCCCGCGCTTGCGATTCTCCTGCTCTCGAAGGAGATGATCCGCCTCGCCAACTACATCGAGATGTACTGTCAGATTCTCTTTTTACCTCAGAGAAACATTGATGGGTTCGAGGATCTTCCGTCCGCTATACGCGAACTTTCGGAGGCCTGCCAGGAGTACATGTTCGAGATTCATATCCCTGCGGATGACGACGCTTTGAGAGAGACCTATTCCACAGTCTCCTACTCCATGGTATCCTTCCGTCAGATGGCGAAGATCCTCTCGGGAGAACTTCGCCTTCTCGCCGAAGCCGGCGTGGCTGTCCAATTCGTCCGCGAACTGGGGGAAAAGACATGGAAAGAACTCTCAAGGCTTGCGCTGACGGATATTCGGCTTGCACTCAGGGCCTTCGCCCTCGCGGACGCGGATTTTGCAGCGGATGCGGGACGCTACGAACGCGAATTCGAAGAACTGGACAGGCGGATTCGTCTCAGGCTGGGGGTCGATGCGCTCAATAGACGAGAGCTGGCGCCCTTGCTCGACTTCATGTCGCAGATATTCCTGCTTGTGAAGACGTCTCTTGAAGTTGCCAGGGGAGAGGCCCGTCGCGACCGCGAAGCGGGCTGAAATCTCGGGGAGGTGAAGTCACCCGGTGACGAAGAATGCAACGATACAGTCTTTTTTGTACGCTACGGACAGAGAACGGATCGTCTCCATGGTTGTGCATATGGGGGAGCAGGCCGCGCAACTTCTTGAAAGCTCGGTTTCGGCTCTTCTGGATCAGAATGCGGCGCTTGCCCGTCGGGTCATAGAAGACGACGATGCGATCGATCAGATGGAGGGCGACGTGGACCAGGAGTGTCTGGGATCCATCGCGATGCGCTCGCCAGGCAAAGAGGAGCTTTATTTTGTCTTCGCCGTTCTTAAAATAATCACCGACCTTGAGCGAATCGGCGATCAGGCGGTGAATATCGCTGAAAAGGCGCTCAAACTGAAGCCCGGCGTCGATTTTCCGCGGCGGGAATCGCTTCTTGAAATGCTGCGGGTCGTCATGTCGATGTTCCGCCAAGCCCTGGAAGCTTTCCGGAACGAGGACAAACACATGGCCGCCACGCTCTGGAAGCGCGACGACGAGGTGGATTCCATGTATGCCCAGTGCTACTCCGAATTTTTGAAAGACGCCGTCGCCCATTCCGTCCATGACGACCCGCAGTCGATGGAGATCGGCGCGGTGGAGATCTGGGCGGCCCGCCACCTGGAAAGAGCGGGAGATCACGTCATCAATATAGTGGAGCGGGTGTACTTCATGGTGGAGGGCAAGTACTTCCCCAGCAAGGCGGCGCGTGAAGGATCGCCCAAGCCGAAGAGTCCGCGGGAGTAGCGTTTTTCCCTCTTTTTTCTCTGACCAATATTGACAAGCATATGAAAGCGTGTATAATGCTCTTAGTCAGTATTAGTCAGAAATAAGCAGGGGGGATTCGAAATGAAAAAAGCGGTCGGAATAGATCTTGGGACGACGAACTCGGTCATCGCAGTTATTGAGGCTGGTACGCCGGAAGTAATCGCGAACGCCGAGGGAGGCAGGACGACTCCTTCCGTTGTTGCTTTCACAAAGGACGGCGAACGTCTGGTTGGAGCGCTTGCGAAGAGACAGGCGACCTTGAACCCCGACGGTACGCTTTTTTCCGTGAAACGCTTCATCGGCCGGAAGTTCAACGAAGTCGGCTCCGAGCTGAAAATCGTTCCGTACAAGGTGAACGAGGGGCCCAACGGAGCGGTGAGGTTCTCCGTGGGAGGGAAGGAGTACGCGCCGGAGGAGATAAGCGCCTCCGTGCTCCGCAAGCTGGTCGGCGACGCGTCCTCCTATCTGGGCGAGAAGATCACCGACGTCGTCATCACCGTTCCGGCCTATTTCAACGACGCGCAGCGGCAGGCCACCAAGGACGCGGGGACGATCGCCGGACTGAACGTGCTCCGGGTGGTCAACGAGCCGACTGCGGCGGCGCTCGCCTACGGGCTCGACAAGAAAAAAGAGCAGAAGATCATGGTCTTCGACCTCGGCGGAGGTACGTTCGACGTCTCGATACTCGATATCGGCGACGGCGTGGTGGAGGTGCTTTCGACATCCGGAGACACGCACCTCGGAGGCGACGACTTCGACAAGGTCGTTGTCGATTGGGTCGCCGACGAGTTCCGCAAAGAGAACGGCATCGATCTCCGTAAGGACAAACAGGCGCTTCAGCGACTCTACGAGGCTGCGGAGAAGGCCAAGTGCGAACTCTCGTCGCGAACGAGCACGGAGATAAGCCTTCCCTTCATCACGGCGGACGCCAACGGTCCCAGACACTTGAACATGGCGATTACGCGGGCAAAATTCGACCAGCTTACCGCGGGCCTGGTGGAACGCTGCAGCGGTCCGGTGAAGGACGCCCTTTCCGCGGCGAAACTCTCCGAGAGGGATATCGACGAAGTGGTCCTCGTAGGCGGTTCTACACGCATCCCGGCTGTTCAGGACCTTGTCCGAAAGCTCACCGGAGGCAAGCAGCCCAACATGTCCGTGAACCCGGACGAGGTGGTGGCCGTGGGCGCCGCAGTGCAGGCCGGTATCATCAGCGGCGAGATGAAGGACGTCCTCCTTCTCGACGTCATTCCGCTCTCGCTTGGTGTGGAGACCATGGGCGGCGTGATGACGAAGCTCATCGAGAAGAACACAACGATCCCGTGCAGGAAAGCGGAAATTTTCTCCACGGCCGCGGACAACCAGCCGGCAGTTGACATCGTGGTGCTTCAGGGCGAGCGCGAGATGGCGAAGGACAACCGCATCCTCGGCAACTTCAAGCTTGAGGGGATACGGCAGGCGCCGAGGGGGCTGCCCCAGATCGAAGTGGCCTTCGATGTCGACGCCAACGGCATACTGAACGTCACCGCGAAGGACAAGGATACGGCCAAGGAGCAGCGCATCACGATCAATGGATCGACAAGCCTGGATAAGTCCGAGGTGGACCGTATGATCCGCGAAGCTCAGGAGCATGCGGCGGAGGACAGGAAAAAGAAAGAGCTTGCAGAGGCGCGGAACGAACTCGAAACAGTCGTTTACCAGTTGGAGAAGGGTTTGGAACAGGGGGCGGGGAACGCTCCGGAGAACGAGAAGGCCCGCGCCCGCAGCCTCGTGGAGGAGGGCAAGTCGGTGCTCTCGAAGAGCGATGCGACGCTCGACGCCATTCGCGTCGCTTCCTCCGACATCAAACAGATGCTGCAGATTCTGGCGTCGTCGAACGCCGGCGGCCCCGAGCCGCAGCCCGCGTCCTCGGCAAGAAACAGCGACGACGTGGTGGACGCCGAATTCGTGGACAACTCGGAAAACCGAGGCTGAGGCTTCTGATCAAGGCCGGCGGCCCGAAACACATCTCCGGCGATGTGCCGGTTTTCAATAGATACAAGCCTGCGGGAAATTGCCCGCAGGCTTTTTTGCGGGTATACTACTCTTATTTCTGGAGGTGACATAATGTCATTGACTTTTTCCCCGCTTTCAATAGATATGAGGGGGGACTATACCTCTCTTTTCGAAAAGTGTACCGATAAAACATCCGACTATACGTTTGTCAATATCTGGGCATGGTCCGATGAACGCAAGTACGAACTTGCCTTTGCCAAGGATCTGTTCTGGCCGCGGGTGACGAATCCTGCGCCTGTCTACTGGGCTCCTGTGGGCGATTGGGAGGCGGCCGACTGGGAGAGGGTTCTGCCGGAGGTCTTTCCGCAGGGCATGACCTTCGACCGTGTCCCCGAACGGCTCGCGCAGCTCTGGGGCGAGCGCCTCGGAAGCCGGGTGGCGCTGGAGGAGCAGCGCTCCGAGTGGGAGTATGTCTACTCCGTCGAGGAGCTTGTCGCGCTGCGCGGCAACCGTTTTCACAAAAAGAAGAATCTGCTGAAGCAGTTCAAGCGTGAGTACGTCTCCGAGTACAAATCGCTCGGACGCGACGATGTAGAGGACATTCTCGAGATGCAGCAGCTCTGGTGCGAGTGGAAGAGCTGCGACGATATCCCGGGGCTGCGTGCGGAGAATCACGCCATATCGCGCGTGCTGAAGAAATGGGACTGCTTGCCGGGGCTGCTCTGCGGCGCTCTCTACGTCAAGGACTACATGGTGGCGTACGCCGTCGGCGAACCGATGACGGACGACATGGTGGTGGTCCACTTCGAGAAGGGGCTCGCCGAGTACAAGGGCGTCTACCAGGCGATCAACCAGGGCTTTCTTGAAAACTCCTGTTCGGGCTTCAAATGGGCGAACAGAGAGCAGGACATGGGCGAAGAGGGGGTCCGGCAGGCCAAGGAGTCGTACAATCCGTCGCACTTCCTCAAGAAGTACCGCGCCGTCTGGAAGGGGTAGCGGCATGCCCGACTGGGAAAAGAGTACGCTCTTCCGGGCGTTCCGGCACCGGAACTTTCGTCTGTTCTACATGGGACAGATCGTCTCGCTCTCCGGGCTCTGGATGCAGAGGGTGGCCATGAACTGGCTCGTCTACCGGATCACCGGGTCGCCGCTGCTCCTGGGAACGGTCGACTTCATGGCGCAGATCCCCGTGCTGCTCTTCGGCTCCTTCACCGGGGCTTTTCTTGAGGGACGGAACCTGCGGAAGGTCATCATGATCTGTCAGACCATCAGCATGCTCCACGCCCTGACGCTTGCGATACTCACGCTGACGGGAGTCGTGGAGTACTGGCACATCCTTATTCTCGCCGCGATCATCGGCACGTCCGATTCGTTCGAGGTGCCGGCGCGCCAAGGGTTCACCATCCGCCTCGTGGAGGACGAACAGGACCTCGGCAACGGCATCGCTCTCACCTCCACCCTGTTCAACGTAACCCGCCTCATCGGTCCCTCGATCGCTGGAATGGTCATCGCCGTCGTCGGAGAGGGGATCTGCTTCGTGATGAACGGTATGGCCTATTCGGCGACGCTCACGGCGCTTTTTCTGATGCGTTTCGAACGCCCTCTTGTCTCCGAGCAGAGGAAGAAAGGGGTGCTGGAAGGGATGAAGGAGGGCGTACGCTACGTCGCCGGTTTCCTCCCCCTGCGGAACTATCTTGCCGCGATCGCCCTCGTCAGCTTCTTCGCCTTCCCCTACATGGTACTGCTCCCCGTTTTCGCCCGCGAGATTCTCGGAGGGGGGCCGCGGACGCTCGGTTTTCTGATGGGCGCCACCGGACTCGGCGCGCTCGCCGGGTCGGTCATGCTTGCCCTGCGAAAGTCGCCTGTCGGACTGGGCAAGATCATGGCCGTCTCCTGTATCCTTTTGGGCATTGCCATGGCGCTCTTCTCTCAGTCCAGGCTCTTCCCCCTTTCGTTGCTCCTGATGGCGTGCCTCGGCTTTTTCATGGTCCTGACGCTCGTTTCCTGCAATACGCTTGTCCAAACGCTTGTCGACGAGGACAAGCGAAACCGCGTCATGAGCCTCTTCATCGTCTGCGCGATGGGGATCACGCCGCTTGGAAGCCTGAACGCCGGATGGCTCGCCTCACATATCGGAGCGCCGACGACGATGCTTGCCGGGGGAATCATCAGCTTCGCCATCGGTTTCTGGCTGTTGCGCTCCTGGCCTGCGATCTGGGCCCTCTCGGAGCCGGTATATAAAAAGAAGAACCTGCTGTAGCGCGTTCCTTCGGACGCGGGGTATACTCTGAAGGAGAATAAAATACCCTTTATGGTATTTCGGAGGTGATCGAAATGGCGAAAGAGCGTATTCTTATCGTCGGCGGCGACGCCGCCGGAATGTCCGCCGCAGGACAGATCAGAAAACTGCTTCCCGATGCGGATATCGTCGTGTACGAGCGGAGCGGATTCTCCTCCTACTCGGCGTGCGGCATTCCGTACTATGTCGCCGGCCTTGTCGAGCCGGAGACCCGCCTGGTGATACGCACGCCGGACGAATTTCTGGAGAAGCAGAACATCCGAGTCCACACGAAGCACGAGGTTCTCTCGCTCGATCTCGGCGCAGGGACCGTGAAAATCCGCAACCTCGAGACAGGCGGAGATTTCTCCGACGGATTCGACAAACTCCTGCTGGCGACCGGCGCGAGCCCCGTCGTACCGCAGCTGAACGGCGCCAGGGCGGACGGTATTTTCAGCCTCGGTGTTCTTGAAACAGGCATCGCCGCGCGGAAGTTCATCGACCAGCATCGCCCCCGACATGCGGTGGTCATCGGCGGCGGGTATATCGGCCTGGAAATGGCCGAGGCTTTCGCCTGTGTCCGCGGCATGAAGGTCACGCTGATAGACAAGGCTCCTCAGGTGATGAGCACCTTCGACCCCGACATGGCCGAACACATCGCTGCGGCGATTCGCGGCATCGGGACGGAACTGCGTCTCGGCGAAACACTGCTCGGTTTCAGCACAGAGGGCGGGAGAGTGCGTTCCGTCATCATCGAAGGCGGTACCATACCCACGGACATGGTGATCATGGGGCTCGGCGTACGTCCCAACTCCCAGCTCGCCGAGGCGGCCGGATTGAAGCTCTCCGTCCGCGACGCAATCGCCGTCGACGAGAGCATGGCGACCTCCCACCCCGCCGTCTGGGCGGCCGGAGACTGTGCCTCGACAACGCATCTGATGACCGGAAAGCCTTTCTGGGTAGCCCTGGGAACAGTGGCGAACAAGATGGGACGTGTTGCAGGGATCGCTATGGGAGGCGGCGAGGCGTCTCTTAAAGGCGTGCTCGGGACCGCAATGAGCAAGCACTGCGCCTACGAAGTCGCGCGCACGGGCCTGTCGACAAGAGAGGCGGAGGAAGCCGGATTCGTCTTCCAGTCCGCGGTCATCAAGACGAAGACCAGAGCCGGGTACTACCCAGGAGCGGAGACGATGCACGTTAAACTGCTCGCCGAAGAGGGGACGGGACGGCTGCTCGGAGGGCAGATCGTCGGAGGTCAGGGTTCAGCGAAGCGGGTCGATATCATCGCTACCGCGCTCGCCGCCGGAATGACGGTACACGACCTCGTCGATCTCGACCTCGGCTACGCGCCCCCCTTTTCGATGGCATGGGATCCTGTACAGATCGCCGGGAGATCCCTGCTCGCCGCTATGGGATGAAACGAGCTTCGGTTCTTTCGTTGATCTCCCTGTACCCCCTTTTTTCGATAGTGTAGAATATGTGAAGAAAGGGGGCTTTGTTATGGACTTCAGTTCTTTTCGGAAAGACTTCCCGCTTCTCCGGAATGTCGTCTACCTGGACAGCGCGGCGCTCAGCCTCGCACCCACGCCGGTGCTCGAGGCGACGATGGAGTATTACAGAGAATATAATGCGAATGTGAAACGAGGAGTTCACAGGCTCTCTCAGATAGCCTCGCAGAAGTATAAAAACGCTCACCGAAAGATTGCGCGCTTCATCAACGCCGAAGAAGACGAGATCACCCTGACGAAAAATACCACGGAATCCATCAACATGGTCGCTGCGGGGCTTTCTTGGAAAGACGGAGACCGCGTAATCAGCACCCTTTCGGAACATCACTCGAACTTTCTTCCGTGGAAACGACTGGAGCGCTTCGGAGTGGCGGTGGATCTTCTCGCACCTCGGCAGGACGGGGCATTCGATCTCGCTCAACTCGAAGCCTTGATCGGCACTCGGACTCGCCTCCTTGCTATGACGCATATATCAAGCGTTTTGGGGACTGTTTCCCCCATCGAAGAAGCAGGGAGGATATGCGCGGAGAAAAACATACTGTTCCTCGTGGACGGGGCTCAGTCCGTTCCGCGTGTTCCCGTGGACGTCAGGAAGCTGGGGTGCGATTTTCTCTGCTTTTCCGGCCACAAGATGCTCGGCCCCACGGGAACGGGAGTCCTCTGGATGCGAAAGAAATTCCTCTCCGTTCTCCAACCGCTGCTTTTCGGCGGAGGAATGATCCGCGATGTCGCCGTGGAAGGTTTTGAACTTATCGAAGGGTATGAACGCTTCGAGGGGGGAACGCCGAATATAGCCGGATTTCTAGGGCTTGGAAGAGCCGTCGACTATCTTACCGAGATCGGGATGGATGCAGTGCAGGCTCGGGAGACTGTGTTGACCGAAAGAATGCTGGATGGATTGACCGGTATCGATGGAGTGGAGATCTACGGAACAACGGATGTCCGACGGAGAATCGGCGTCGTCTCGTTCAACATCTCCGGAAAGAACCCGCACGACGTCGCGCTGATGCTTGATCAGGCGGGAGATGTGATGGTCCGGTCCGGCCATCACTGCTGCATGCCGCTGATGAAGCATCTCGGACTGGTCGACGGCGCCGTGAGGGCGTCTCTCGCCCTCTATACCTCCGAGGAAGATGTGGATCGCTTCCTGAAGACCGTGGAGGGAGTTGCTAAATGACGGGCCTGAAGGCAGCTCATGGGGGCGAGTTCGTTGACTAGATACTCCAGACAGACGATTCTGCAGGAAATCGGAGAAAATGGGCAGAGGGCGCTTGGACGAAGCCGCGTCGTGATCGTCGGGTGCGGCGCTCTTGGAACCGTCGTCGCCAATAATTTAACCAGGGCCGGAGTGGGGCGAATTGTCGTCATAGACCGAGATTTTGTCGAACTGAGCAATCTGCAGCGTCAAATTCTCTTTGACGAAGGAGATGTGGGCGCGCCCAAGGCAATCGCCGCCGTGGAAAAACTCCGGCGGATCAATTCGGAAATCGAGATAGAGGCCGTCTTCGACGATTTCAACTTCGGCAACGCCGAGAGGATAACGGACGGCGCGGACCTTGTTCTCGACGGAACGGACAATCTTCACACCCGTTTCCTTGTCAACGATTTGTGCGTTCGCGACGGCGTTCCCTGGATCTATACGGGAGCCGTAGGGACCGCCGGAATGACGATGAACATACTTCCCGGAACCACTCCGTGCCTGAGGTGTTTCGTGCCGGAACCTCCCGAGCCTGGTTCTCTTCCTACGTGCGAAACCCTTGGCGTCTTGAACACCATTCCGGCCATCGTCGCCTCTATGGAAAGTACGGAGGCCCTGAAGATCCTTCTTGGAAAACACGAATGGATCGAGGGGAAGTCCGTGCTCACGACGTACGATGCATGGAGCGGCGAGTTCGACAGACTGGCTCTCGAAAGAGACGCGTCCTGCCCTTGCTGCGCCCGAAGGAGTTTCCCTTTTCTGACCGAGGAGAACGAAGGGGCCGCAGTCGCTCTCTGCGGCAGAAACGCCGTCCAGATCGCACCTGCTTCCAAAACGAACATCTCTTTCCCCGTTCTCGCGGAAAGACTCGGGAATGCGGGAGACGTAACCTGGAACGAGTTCATGCTTACCCTCAAAGCCGAGGGAAGGGAAATTTCGATTTTCAAAGACGGAAGGGCGATAGTGAAGGGAACCGACGACCCTCATGTAGCAACGTCTCTGTATGCGCGGTACGTGGGCATATAATGCAAAAGAGTATCGACGAGGAACATGAAGAGTACGGGGCGGACAGAAGCGGACCCCGCCCCGTACTCCGGGATCAGTTGGCCGAGAAGATGCTCAGATAGCGATCCGCCCGGTCTACCTGCAATGTGACCACCACGTCGTCGGGGGGAAGCGTTCGAGCGATTTTCAAGGCTGCGGCGATGTTCGCGCCGGTAGAAATTCCGGAGGAGAGTCCGTGTTTTTTCGAGAGGCGGCGCGCCGTGTCCAAAGCCTCGTCCCCGGAGACGGTGACGACTTCGTCAAGAACCGAGCGATCAAGAATCGCCGGAATAAAGTTTGCTCCGATGCCCTGGATCTTGTGTTTTCCCGCCTCTCCCTTCGAGAGAAGAGGGCTCTCCGCAGGCTCGACCGCAACGATTTTCGTAGCGGGGTGAAGCTGTTTGAATATCCTTCCCACCCCTGTGATGGTGCCGCCCGTTCCCACGCCCGCGACGAACGCTGCCGGAGTCAGTCCGAGGGGGAGTCCCCGCAGGAGTTCCGTCGCCGTTGTGACTTGATGCGCCCAAGGATTTCCGGGATTGGAAAACTGATCGGGGAGAAATGCGCCGACAGTCGACTCCACGATTCTGCGCGCTTCGTCCACCGCCCCTTTCATCCCCTCCGAAGCCGGGGTGAGGACCAGTTCCGCGCCGTACGCGGAGAGCGAATTTCTTCTTTCCACCGACATGGATTCAGGCATCGTCAATACGACGCGGAGCCCGAGAGCGCCCCCGAGCATGGCGAGGGCAATACCCGTATTGCCGCTTGTGGGCTCGACGATAACGGAATTTTCATTGAGCAATCCGTCGGCTTCCGCTTTGTGGAGCATCCCCCATGCAGCCCTGTCTTTTACCGACCCCCCCGGATTGTTCCCTTCCAGTTTGATCAGTATTCGAGCACCCCCCGTGTCTTCCAGTCTGAAAAACGGCGTGTTGCCGATGAGCCTCGCAATTGCAATTTCGTCTACTTTATATCGCATAGTCGTATTCCTCCTCGTTGGTTTCGGCGTCTTTATTTTTCAGTCGTCCGCCGAGCTGTTCCAGTTGTTTTTCCAATCTTTGCATTCTGAAAAGAATTTGTTCATGTGAGATAGCATCCTGACCGACGTTTCTTTCCACTTTTTCTCCATTGGCGCGAACTATCTCTGCCTTTTTTCCGACGACAGTCGAGTTCGGCGGAATTGAATCGAGCACAACGCTCCCGGCGCCAACCTTCGAATGATCGCCGATGGAAATCGGCCCGAGAATCTTGGCTCCGCTTCCGATAACGACGTGCGCGCCGATGGTGGGATGACGCTTCCATGTAGTTTCATTTCCTGTTGCTCCAAGGGTTACTCCCTGGTAGATCACGGAGTTTTCTCCTACGACGGCGCTCTCGCCTATGACGACGCCCGAACCGTGGTCGATGAAAACACCGGCTTCGAGCACGGCTCCCGGATGGATTTCAATGCCCGTCCACCAACGAACGACGAGTGAGAGAAAGCGGGGCAGTACCGGAATCCGACATCGCGAGTGAAGAAAGTGGATACCTCTGTGCGCCGCGACGGAAAGAAAACCGGGAGTGCAGAGCAGAATCTCCGCTGTTCCTCGCAGCCCCTTCGGTATCGACGGATCGTTTTGCCGCACCGCCAGATAGTCCCGAACTACTTTTGAAAACACCCCAATTGAAACGCCTCCTTATATAAAGCGAGAGACCGCCTTTTTCCGGCGGTCCCTCGCAAAAAATACTTTTTCCCCTGTGACGGGGCTAAGGTTGAACGCCGCAGCTCTGTTCCACCGCGGCACGAAACATACTGCGGCGGATTATGTGAAACAACCCTCCGCGCAACAACACACAAAGACATTAAACTCTATTGAAATGATAGTATTTTTTCTCATGTCCGATATGATATCAGATTTATTCCTTTGTGGCAATACGTTGGCTCCAAGATTGCGAGAAAAAATTTTTACGATATGTTCGCCAACTCTCGTTGTTTATACTGAAAGCGAGTTCCGCAGGGAGGGGATATCCGCGCCCCGGGCCACCCCGATGATTTCCGCCATCACTGAAACTGCGATCTCCTCCGGCGTCTCGGCGCATATGGGCAGCCCCACCGGCTGAAATATACGGTCCAGGTGCTCTTTGGAGACGCTTTCTTTAAGAAGACGATCCCGCACGAACGCTCCCTTTCTTCTGGAACCGATCATGCCTATGTATGCGGCCTTCTTCCCATCCGTCATCTTCACTACATCGGCGTCGAGAATATGACCGCGGGTCACGATCACCGCAAACGTCCCCGCGTGAAAGTCGGGGGCATGCTTGAAGTAGTCTTCCAAAGGGCAGCAGACGGTTTTTCCCCAAGGGATATTTTCGCTGTTGGCGAACTCCTCCCGTTCGTCCCAGACGACGACGGAAAATCCGGACATATCGCCGAGGCGGGCGATCGCTTTCCCCACGTGCCCCGCGCCGAAGATCGCCAGTTCGCGTTTCCTGCCGATCACTTCCAGATAGACGCCCATCGCCCCTCCGCAAGCGGCGCCTTCGAGAGCAGCTTCGGTCGCGGAGAGAGCCTCCCGATAGAACTCGGCTCCTGTTCCCTTTTCCATCAGCGCGAGAGCTTCGGCGATCACGCGATGCTCGGTGATACCGCCACCCACGGTCCCTTCGATCTTCCCTCCCGGGAAAACAAGCATCGACGAGCCCATACTTCTCGGGGTGGAGCCGATCTCCTCGACTACAGTGCAGAGCACTGCCGGTCGCCCTTCTTCATAAAGCGAAACAACGCGACGTGCGGTTACGATGTCCATTTTTTCCTCCCTTTGCAAGCAGCAGAAGCTGCGAATGTTCCCATCAAAATCGGGAGATTGGTCGAATTTCCCCTGTAGTATAATCAAAGAACATTGTCTGAACAAGGGAGGATGAGAATATGACATATTCTCTATCTGAAAAAATTGAACAATTGCTTTTGATGTTGAAGGAGATGGAGAGCGTTGTCGTGGCTTTTTCCGGAGGGGTCGACAGCACGTTTCTCGCTGCTGCGGCAGTTCGGGTCCTCGGAGATAAAGCGGTCGCCGTCACCGCCGAGTCGCCCACTCTCCCCTCATGGGAACGCGAGGATGCGGAGCGCTACGCCACATCCATCGGTATTCGCCATATCATCGTACCGCTTTCCGAACTGGAGGACCCCCACTTTGTCTCCAACCAGAAGGATAGATGCTATCACTGCAAGAAATTTCGCTTCACAAACATCGCCATGTGGGCGAAGCGGGAGGGGTATGCATGGATACTTGATGGTTCCAACACGGACGACCTGAAGGATTACCGTCCTGGAATGCGTGCCGTGTCGGAACTTGAAGGGGTCCGAAGCCCGTTGCTGGAGGCGGGGTTCGGCAAGGAGGAAATACGGACTGTTTCGAAGGAATGGAATCTACCGTCCTGGAGCAAACCCGCCGCAGCCTGTCTGTCGAGCAGAATAGCCTACGGAACCCCTATCACCGAGGCCAATCTGCTTCAGGTGGAAAGGGCGGAAAAGCTTGTCCGCTCCTTCTGCCCTCCGGAGACGCAGATACGGGTGCGTCACCACGGCTTTTTGGCGAGGATCGAGGCGGCTCCGTCCATATTGTCCGTTCTCGTGGAACCGTCGACTGCGGAGAAGATCTCGGAGGCTCTCGTTGCGCTCGGCTTCTCGTACGTCACGCTCGACCTTTCGGGATACCGCATGGGCAGCATGAACACGCTGCTCGCCGATAACCGACTCTCAACGCCGGGAGAGCCGAAGGCAATCGGCGAAAGCGGAAATACGCGAGCATAGCGTCTCCTCGCCCCGAGGCGGGAGAGTGCCTCGGGGCGTCCTCTGCTGCTTGACATAGGTTCCTTTTCGGTTTATCATTCTTCTATGATTAGCTAAATATAAAAATATAGATTTTGCAACTCCATGAAGCGAGGTTGACCGGTGGAAAAAGACGAGGGGGTGCGCCGTGGAAGTTGTTCTCGAGAAGATGAAAGCTCTCTCCGACAAAAACCGTCTGCGTGTAGTCGCTGCGCTGATGGAAAACGAAGAACTCTGCGTGTGTCAAATCACGGAGATGCTTGGCATCGCTACTCCGACAGTGTCGCGGCATATGTCGATTCTCCTTGGAGCTTCCCTTGTCGAAAGCCGAAAAGAGGGACGTTGGGTCTACTACTCGCTCTCTGCGGCGTTCCCGAACCCCCTCCTTCGATGGGTCGATGATTCTCTGGCGAACTCCGCATCGCTTGCCTCGGATCGGCAGAAACTAAGCCGTATTCTCCGCTGCGAACCTGAAGAACTGTGCAGGCAGCAAAAAGACAAATAACAAGGAGGTTTTTCTGTGAACGCTATCGAAAACGCTTCGGTACAAACTCCGGCAATGATGAAGACCCTGAAAATCTACGATCCTGCTCTTTGCTGCTCTTCAGGCGTCTGCGGTCCTTCTGTGGACCCGGAACTGGCCCGTTTCGCGGGCACAATTGAGTTTCTCAAGCGTTTTACGACAATCACCATAGAACGTTTCAACATGGGGCAAAACCCGCGCGCTTTTGCAGAGAACGTAGCTGTGCTGCGCCTTCTCTCCGACGAAGGAGCGCAGGCGCTGCCCTTTGTTTTTGTCGACGACGAACTGGTCTTCCATTCCCGCTACCCCTCACGGGAGGAAATTCTCGGGGTCTTGGGACTTGAAGGCGAATCGTTCAGGGAGGGGATTTCCCCGAGGCGAGGGTGTTGCAGCGAGGGAGGCTGTTGCCGTTGAAAGAGTTTTTAAACGCACTCCCTCGTTTTCTTTTTTTCACGGGCAAAGGGGGAGTCGGCAAGACATCCATGGCCTGCGCCGTTGCGCTGGGCTTGGCTGATAAAGGACGGAAAGTACTTCTTATAAGCACCGATCCAGCCTCGAATCTGGACGAAGTACTGGAGACGCCTCTTTCATCCAGGCCGACCCCTCTTAGAACAGTTCCGAATCTGGAGGCGCTCAACATCAATCCCATCGAAGCGGCCGCAGAGTATCGGGAGCGCGTGGTGGGGCCCTATCGAGGGGTTCTGCCCGAGGCGGCCGTCGCTCGTATCGAAGAACAGCTTTCTGGAGCGTGCACCGTCGAAATAGCCGGCTTTAACGAGTTTTCCAAGAGAATCGGAGACGACGATGAGGTACGGACCTACGATCATATCGTCCTCGATACGGCGCCCACAGGGCACACGCTGCGGCTCCTGAGCCTCCCGTCGGCCTGGAATGACTTCATTGCCGAGAATACGACGGGCAGTTCCTGCCTTGGTCCCGTGGCCGGGTTGAAGGAGCAGAAACAACTGTTCGAACGTGTTCTGGCCGCCTTGAAGGATCCGGAAAAGACGCTTTTGATCCTCGTTTCCAGAGCCGAAAACATCGCTCTCGCCGAGGCGAGCCGGGCCGCCGAAGAGCTGGCTGCGCTTGGGCTGACCAACCGCTATCTCATTATCAACGGGCTCTTTTCATCCATTTCCGACGACGCTGTGGCCCGAGCCTTCCTCGAAAAGTCTCGCGCGGCCCTGGAAGCGATTCCTCGGACGCTGGCTGCACTCCCGACGACAACGGTTCCCTTCCGGCCGTCCGGCGTAATGGGCGTTCAAGCGCTTCGCGCGGTCCTGGAAGCCGACGCGGGCGTTCGGGATGCGGACGACACCGACGGCCTGGAGGAAGCCCTCTCGCCTGTACTCGCTCGCACAACATCGTGGCCCGCTTTTATTACAAGCCTTGAGAAGGAAGGACACGGCGTCGTAATGACTCTCGGAAAGGGCGGTGTCGGAAAGACATCGATGGCCGCGATGATCGCCGCCCAACTGGTCCAAAGAGGACACATCGTGCGTCTTTCCACGACCGATCCGGCGGCGCATGTTTCCGAAATCATAGGTGAGGGCCTGCCGAATCTTAAGGTCGAGCGGATAGATCCGAAAACGGAGACATCGCGATACGTGGCCGCGGTGCTGGAACAAAACCGACCCGTACTCTCCGACGACGATTTGGCGCTGCTTGCGGAGGAGCTTCGTTCTCCCTGCATCGAGGAAATCGCCGTCTTTCAGGCATTTGCTCGTACCGTGGCTCGCGGAGAAAAGGAATTCGTCGTTCTCGATACGGCGCCGACGGGACATACCCTGCTGCTTCTCGACGCCACCCAGTCATATCATCGCGAGGTGGCCAAGTCTTCCGGAGACTTGCCCGTCGAGGTTGCGGAGCTTCTGCCTCGTCTGAGAAATCCCGCCTTCGTAAAAATCGTGGTCGTCGCTCTGCCGGAAGCTACGCCGGTACATGAGGCCTCCGCGCTGCAAGACGAGTTGCGGAGGGCTGGAATCGAACCTCACGGTTGGGTTCTGAACCGTGTCTTCGCGCTCTCCGGCACCCGGGATCCCGTACTCCGAGCCAAAGGCCTCGATGAAATAGCCTATATCGAAGAGGTCGTCGAGCGTTATGCGAGTCGCGTCGCACTCTCTCCATGGATTGCCGAAGAGTTGAAAGGATCCCGAAACCTGAGGGGGCTTATGGGGGAGAACCCCTAAAATGCTCAAGAAATCCTGAAGGTGTTCACGCTACGGGCAGGGAGTTGAAAATATGTCTTCGGACAATGCCGTCAGAGGAAAAGCCGAATCTCCCGATAAGAACGCAACGAAGCCCCCGGTACCGGGGGCTTCGTTGCGTTGAAGTGTTCACCAAATCGCACTTCTTTATGCTCACAGATTCTTGAACGACTTCCACATAATTTCTTCATATTTTCCCGATATCATTTCAACGGTTGCGGCCGTCGATCGGCGGTATCCGCTGATCGACGCCACCGCGTCCGAGTATGAATCGACTCAAAAGGGGTGAAAGTATGAGAGAGAATTGTGAAACAACTCGTCTCTACGTGGCGGGGATGACGTGCGCCGGATGCGAAGGGATCCTGGAAAACGCCTTGAAAGAGACTCCCGGAGTTTTAGCAGCCAAGGCGAATTTCGGAGGAGGATATATCGATGTTTTTCACGAAGGAGACGTGTCCGCTGAAACTCTTTCGCAGAGCGTCGAGAATGCAGGTGATTATTCGGTAACCACTGGGGAGAGAAAATCCTCCGGGGGGCTTCGGGCCATCATCCCTGTAAGTGCGGCTTTGATAGTGTTTTTTGCGCTTCGGTATTTTGGAGTCGATCCGGCGCTTGTTCCCATGATCGATTCCTCCGCCGGACTTGGTTTTCTTTTTGTAATCGGCCTGACGACCTCGCTGCACTGCGTAGGAATGTGCGGAGGAATTCAGATCGCCCAGTGCACGAGAGCGCCCTCCGGAGAAAGAGCGTTGATTCCGGCGTTTCTCTATAATTCGGGCAGGGTCGTTTCCTACACGCTGCTCGGCGGTATTATCGGCATGGCGGGATCAGTTTTGAGCTTCTCTCCTCGGGTTCAGGGCGGCATTATGCTGGTGGCCGCGTTTTTCATGGCCTTGATGGGATTGAACTCGCTCCTTCCCGATATGGTACGATTCCGTTTCGCCCTCCCTTCAACTCTTTCGACGCTGCGCAATCGGCTATCGAACGGACGAGGAGCGTTCGTAATCGGTATGCTCAACGGATTGATGCCGTGCGGTCCTCTTCAGGCTATGCAGCTCTATGCCCTCGGAACGGGGAGTTTTATCGGGGGCGCGTCGGCCATGTTCGCATTCAGCCTTGGAACAGTTCCTCTTATGTTCGGACTTGGGGCGGCGAGTTCGCTGCTGACACGAAAATTCCGGGGGATCATGAAGGTCGCCGGAGGTGGACTCCTCCTTGTTTTGGCCCTCTTTATGGCGCGGAACGGACTGGCGCTCGCCGGTTTTGCTGGATTTTGCACCTTCGATGGGCGTGGAAAAGACGCCGCATTCGTTGACTTCTCTTCTTCGCCTTCCTCGCCTGCGGTATCGTCGGTTCAAACAGCGGAAGCATCGGAACGGCTTGTCGTTGTGGAGGTGTCGAACAGAGGATACGCGACCGTGAGCATACCCGTAGGAGTGCCGGTGAAACTTGTTTTCAGGGCGACGGCTCGCTCGCTCAACGGATGCAACAACGCCATCGTCATTCCATCGTTGAATCTGCGACTGCGCTTGCGACCGGGAGATACCGCGACGCCGGTATTCATGGCGGATGCTCCCGGAAGGATTCTCTATTCATGTTGGATGGGGATGATTCCAGGAATAATCAATGTTGTAGAGCAGGGTGACCTCCCACCATCCTCTGTGGAAAAATTCCCTGTAACACCCTTCGGTCCTCGTGTCGATGCGGTGCCTCGAGAATAATACGGTCGACGCCGAGCCGTTGTCTCAAAAACTCTTAAAAAACGGAGGAGATACACTTGAAACAGACCTTTACAATTTCTGGAATGAGCTGCGCCGCGTGCGCAGCGGCGGTGGAAAAGGCGGTCGTCAAACTGCCCGGAGTGACGGAGGCTTCGGTAAACCCGGCCACTGAAAAATTGACCGTGGACCAGGAGCCTTTCGAAGAGAACGCGATTATATCCGCCGTTGAAAAGGCTGGGTACGGAGCGCTTCCTGCGGAAAGAGAACCGACGGAGGTGATCCTCTCCATCGGAGGGATGCACTGCGCCGCATGCGCCGCCGCGATCGAGAAGGGGCTCGCCAAAATCGAAGGCGTAGTGGAGGCGTCGGTGAACTTGGCCACGGAAAAAGCGGTCGTCCGCTACCTTCCCGGTGGAGCCGATACTCGCGTCTTTCGCGAGACGATAGAAAAACTCGGCTTCCATCTGGAGGAGTCGAGCCGCAGAGGAACCGCCGAAAGAGAGCGGGAACGACGGAAGAGCGAGATGTGGGCGAATCTCCTCAAAGTTGTCGCCGCATGTTCGTTCGCCGCCCCCCTGTTCTATCTCGCGATGGGGGCAATGCTCGACTGGCCCGTACCGAACTCGCTTCACCCTATGCAGTATCCTCTCGTCTTCGCTCTTGCGCAGGTGACCCTTCTGGTACCCATCGTGGCGGCGGGAAGCGGTTTTTTCACCGTTGGAACCCGCGCTCTTTTCCGCCTCTCCCCGAACATGGATTCGCTCATAGCCATAGGGACTTCGGCCGCCATGCTCTACAGCTTTATCGCCATGATCAGGATGGTATTCGGCGACCTTGCGGCGATGGATGATCTCTATTTCGAGACGGCGGGAGTTATTCTCGCCCTGGTAATGTTGGGTAAGTATCTTGAAGCCAGGTCGAAAGGGAAGACGTCGGAGGCGATTTTCCGCCTTATGGAACTTGCCCCTCCCACTGCGACGACGGTTCGCGATGGACGGGAGATCGAAATCGACGTCGCGGAGTTGAAAGAGGGCGACAGCGTCGTTGTCAAACCCGGAGGGCGTATCCCCGTGGACGGCGTCGTGATCGAAGGGCACTCGGCGGTGGACGAATCCATGCTTACCGGAGAGAGCATCCCCGTGGACAAGAACGTCGGCGAAAAAGTCGCGGCGGGAAGCATCAACCGTCTGGGATCCTTCGTCTTCCGGGCGACGCGGGTAGGGGACGACACGACGCTCTCCCGTCTCGTCAAACTTGTCGAAGAGGCGCAGGCGCACAAAGCGCCCATAGCGAGGCTCGCGGATATCGTCTCCGGATATTTCGTTCCCGTTGTCGTTCTCATCGCGATCATTTCCGCAGTAGGATGGCTGCTGGCCGGGAGCACGCTCCCCTTCGCTCTTACCGCGTTCATCGCGGTTCTCGTGATCGCATGCCCCTGCGCGCTCGGCCTCGCGACGCCCACTGCGATCATGGTGGGAACAGGCAAGGGGGCGGAATACGGGATCCTCATTAAAAGCGGAGAAGCGTTGGAGACGGCTCACAAAGTTCGTACGGTGATCCTGGACAAGACGGGAACGATTACGGAGGGAAAACCGGCGCTTACTGATATTGTGGCCTTCGGAAGCTTTATCGACGAGGAGATACTCCGCATGGCGGCCTCCGCCGAGAAAGGATCGGAGCATCCTTTGGGCGAGGCGATCGTGCGAGGGGCCGAAGATCGGAATCTCGCGCTGCTTTCCTCCGAGAACTTCCTCGCGATTCCAGGAAAGGGCGTGCAAACAGTCGTCGACGGTAAAAGCGTCGTGTTGGGGAACGCAGTCCTTCTCGCGGATGCGGGCGTCTCGCTCGATGAAGGGACCTCCTCTCTTGATCGGCTCGCCGACGAGGGGAAAACGCCGATGCTTCTTGCTGTGGACGGCCGTCTGGCGGGGATTGTAGCCGTCGCCGACACGGTGAAGGTCGGCAGCGCCGCAGCCGTGGCGCGTATGAAGGAAATGGGGCTGACCGTAGTGATGATCACCGGCGACAACGACCGCACCGCTCGGGCGATAGCCAGGCAGACCGGCGTCGATCGGGTGCTCTCCGGCGTGCTGCCCGACGGCAAGGCCGAAGAGGTAAAACGGTTACAACAGGAAGGGGCCGTTGTCGCCATGGTGGGCGACGGCATCAACGACGCCCCCGCGCTGGCGATGGCGGACGTCGGTATCGCCATCGGCTCGGGAACCGACGTGGCCATGGAGTCCGCCGACATCGTTCTTGTGCACAGCGATCTTCAGGATATTCCCTCGGCCATCGAGCTGTCCCGTCGTACTTTGCGCACTATCAAACAGAATCTGTTCTGGGCGTTTTTCTACAACGTCATAGGTATCCCGGTGGCGGCGGGAGTGCTGCATATTTTCGGCGGCCCTCTGCTCAACCCGATCTACGCCGCTCTTGCGATGTCCTTTAGTTCGGTTTCCGTAGTGGCCAACGCCCTCAGGCTCAAGACGTTCAAACCCCTCAGGGGTGCGCGCCCTTCGGTGAAAGGAGAGTCAGCATAATGAAAAAGAGAACAGCGTTCGTCGTCGTTCTGCTCATGGCCCTGCCGGTCCTCTGGATCGCTTCGGGAAGGGCCGATGTGGTGAAGCTGTACGGAGTCCCCTCCTTCGTCGAAGCGACGGAGAATCCCCGGAGCGGAGCGTCCGTTTCCGAAGGAATTGTGAAGTTTTCAGGCCCTGAAGGTCAGGTTTTCTTTTTATGGGCAAGCGGGACCGCTTTCAAAGTCCCGGCGGAACCCTTTCTGGAAGCCGGCCTTGATCCGGCGAAGTTGCCCGGCAACATCCTCTACGACGACTCGGCGCACACGCTCCTTATCGGCGATGCACCGAAGCAGGGAGGAGAGTCGACAGCGGAAGCGATTTTCTCCGCTTTCCTGAAAACCCATCGCCTTGCCTTCGGATATCACGGAGCGATGGACCACTTCGGAGTTGATGTCGGCGGGAGCGACGGCGTTTTCGGCGGCGGAAAATTCGAATGGGCCAAGGATCCTCGAACCAACGACAAGGACATCGTGTTCATCATCGATCCAAGACCTCTCGAACGCGCCGGGCTGCGTTCCGGCGAGGTGAAGGGGTGGCTTCTTTTGGATCTCGATGTGACGATGAACAGCAAGGCGCCTCGTTTGGCCTCGCTCTACGAGATAGATAACTGAAAGACCCCGCCCGGCGAAGGAAATAAAACGACCAGACTCCGATACGTGCGGTTGTACAGGCACGTATCGGAGTGTACAATGTTCTTCGGAAGACGATCCGTATCGCACGAGGAGGAATACCGCTATGACTATCGAAAACTTGGCGACCATATCCGAACCGCATGTGAGCGACATGCGGAGCGCCATAGAGCACCGCGCCGCGTGGATGTTCCTTCTGTTGGACGAAGCGAGAAAAGAAGGTTTGGAATGGGACGGCTTCGCGCGCAAGGCCATTCTTCGGTGCGGACGTTTTCACGGCGATTGTAAATTTTCGAAGACAGACGATCTCCAAGCGTTCGGCAAGGAATTCGCCAACGAACTGGTGAAGAAGATTTTCGAGATGGATGTCGTCGAAATGGGCCCGAACCGTTTCGTCGTGGAATTTCATTACTGTCCTCTTGTCTCCGCTTGGAAAAAACAGAATGCGACCGAGGCGGAGATCAAGCATCTGTGCGATATCGCCATGGATGGAGACCGCGGCATCGTGGAAACTTTTCCAGCGTTCGAGTTCGAGCTTCAAGATACTCTGGCCAAGGGCGACAAGGTCTGTCGTATCATCATCACGAAGAAAAAGGGGTAAAGCGGAGAGAGTCTCGTTACCTCGTAGGATGGCGCATCAAGGGGAATAGCCGGTTCGCGATAGCCGCCCAGCAAAGAAGGAAAATTCGCCATATTGAGTTTTACTTTGGTGCTGTCAAGGGACAGCGAAAATGTCACCTCTAAAGGTCGAAAACGGGACAGGGAAAATGTCACTCCCCTGTCCTTTGTTCTTATGAAACCCGAACGCCGCGAATACTCCCGAAACAATCGCCGTCGCCCTCCACCATCGGATCGAGTTCCTCTTCGATGATCGACGAACCCGTATTTTTCCCCCACCAGTTCCGTCGCCATGGATGATCCTTCGGCGGTATCGGCAATGCGGCCTCGTGACGCTTCTTTTTGCTCTCCCCCCTCGCCTTCCCTTTGTTGTTTTCTCTCTCCCCGCCAAGCGAGGGGATCAGTCCGTACGGCGTCTCCTTCTTCTCTCCTTCACGGAGCGCAAAAAGAGTTCCGTCCGCAGGCCGGACAACCGTAACTGTTTCTCCCCTGCGAAGAAGCGCAACCTTCCCTTTTTCGTCGACAAGCTGGTATTTCGCTCCTTTCCACGATATCTCGGACCCGGAGGACGCCTTTCTCTCATCCCGATACCCCAGAATGAGCCGAAGCGACTCCGGCGCGGGGCAGGGGAGAAAGTCGGACACGGCGTCCGCGGCCTCCTCCGCAAATTGCGTGTTGTGCTGTTCCGTGTACTGCCGCAGAAAACAGTTCGCCTCCTCCGGCGTCTTTATTCCGCGGATGCGCATCTCCACCGCGAGGCGGCTCTGCAGCGTTCCCCACAAGCGCTCTATCCGTCCCTTCGCCTGCGGCGTGCGGGCCGGGATGTGCTCTATTCCCAGCGCGTCGAGCAGCTTTCCGTACTGCGTAAGAGGAGCTCGTCTCCCTTCAATGATGTCTTCCTCGCTCAACTTCTCTCCTTTGGGAGAGAAGAAGATGCTGTGACGATCCGAGTAGAGCGACGCGGGAACTCCGTATCTCCTCAACGTCTCCTCCAGAATATGGAGGTACCCGGCGGAACACTCGTTCTTCTCGAAGCGCAACGACAGCACCGTTCCTGTGGCGTCGTCGATCGCTCCGTGCAGAGAGAGCATCTCCCCGTTCTCCAGCCAGTCGAAAGGAGACGCGTCCACCTGGATCAGGCTCCCGAAACGTTCGCGGCGCTTCCTTCTCCTGAACTTCTTCGGCGACTTTCTCCCGTGAGGATTCGTCGCTCCGGCCTCCTTCAGAATACGGCCGATACTCTTGGAACTTATGGACAGACCGTCGTTTCTTTCGAAGAGTTCCTCCATGTGCGACAGACTCGCTCCTTGGTATTCCCCCATTCCTTTGTCCCGCACCAGCGCTCTCGTCTTCTCGGGAAGCGCGTTCGAAGGTTTCCTGCACCGATTCCCGTGGACCAGGGCGGACATATCCGATTCCCGGATCTTCGCTTTCAGACGGAAGACGTGGCGTTTGCTCAGCTTGAGACGGGCCGCTCCTTCCGCCGCCGTCATCTCTCCTTTCACGACTCTGTCCAGAATCACCGCTTTCGTCGTTTCTTTCAGACTCAAGAAAACATCGCTCCTCATCATTCACTTAGAATGACAGATGACATTTTCCCTGTCCCACCTGGGGATGACATTATCGCTGTCTCGTCACAGAGTTTTACTTTGGTGCTTGACAGACAAAAGAGAACTGGTATAATTCCCATCACCAACTGAATATGAAATCGATCCATCCAGAGCAGTGGAGGGACAGGCCCTACGAAACTGCGGCAACCTTTGCGAAAGCGAAACGGTGCCAAATCCTGCAGGAAAACCCTGGAAGATGGTCGAGGTGTAGCTCTGCATACCGCCTCTTCCTAATTTAAGGGAGAGGCTTTTTTTAGCTTGTATTTTCGAGGAAAGGAGGAGACCGAAATGACAGTACTGACCAATACTATGATGATGTGCGGCATGATGATGTGCGACAACGGCGGATCTCCTCCAGGAAGACACGGCGACTGATTGTACATTGCCGACTTACTGGACCGGGATCCCCGATTTTCGGTGGATCCCGGTCTTTTTTTGTTTTCTGAAGGGGGAGATGGAATGGACGAAGTCGATATGCGAACGAAGAGAACGGATACCCCCTTTAGGGGAGCGCTTAGAAATGCGGAACTGCAAATTGGAGCATCGCGAACGAATAAATGTTAAAAATTAAAGGAGGAATCACAATGGGCGACAAGAAAAACTATCGATTCGAAACACTGGCAATTCACGGAGGGCAGGTCCCCGATCCGGCGACGCTCGCGCGAGGAGTCGCGGTGTCGAGGACGAGTTCGTTCGTCTTCAAGAGCGTGGAGCACGGAGCGAATCTCTTCGCGCTGAAAGAACTCGGGAATATTTACTCCCGACTGACCAACCCCACGGTGGCGATCCTCGAAGACAGAGTCACGCTTCTGGAAGGAGGCGCGGCTTCGGTCGCCGTCGCTTCCGGGACGAGCGCCGTGTATTACGCGATCATCACCATCGCGGGGCAGGGGGATGAGATCGTCTCGGCGAACAATCTGTACGGCGGCACCTATACCATGTTCGACGCGATCTTTTCTCAGTTCGGCATCACCACGAAGTTCGTGGACCCCAAGAATCCGGAGAACTTCAAAAAGGCGATCACGGACAAGACGAAGGCCCTGTATATCGAGACCATAGGCAACCCGGTTCTGGATTTCACCGACGTCGAGGCTGCGGCGAAGATTGCGCACGAAGCCGAAATACCGCTCATCGTCGACGCCACGTTCACCACTCCGTACCTTCTGCGCACTATCGAGCACGGAGCGGACATCGTGGTCAATTCCCTCACGAAGTGGCTCGGCGGTCATGGATCCGCCATCGGTGGCATTGTGACCGACTCGGGGAAGTTCAACTGGAAGGGGAATAAGAGATTCCCGCTGCTGAACGAACCCGATCCCAACTACCACGGACTTCGCTGGGCTCATGACCTTCCGGATGCTCTGGCGTCGATCGCGTACGCTCTCCGCTTCCGTACCGTGCCGCTCCGCAATCTCGGAGCGTGCCTCTCACCGGATAACGCTTGGATATTCCTCCAGGGGATCGAGACTCTTCCCTTCAGAATGGATCGGCATGTGGAAAATGCGGCCAAGGTGGCGGAGTATCTGAAGAGTCATCCGAAGGTGGCCTGGGTGCGTTTCCCCGGATTGAAGGACGATCCGACGCACGCCGTGGCGAGCAAGTATCTCAAGAAGGGGTTCGGCGGCATGGTGGTTTTCGGCGTCAAGGGAGGTGCGGAAGCCGGTGCGAAGTTCATCGAATCGTTGGAACTTTTCTCCCATCTCGCGAATGTGGGAGACGCGAAGTCGCTTGCCCTTCACCCGGCGAGCACGTCGCACAGCCAACTCTCGGAGGAACAGCAGAGGGCGGGCGGTCTGACGCCCGAGTTGATCCGGCTCTCCATAGGAATAGAGAACATAGAAGACATTCTTGAGGATATCGAACAGGCTCTTCGGAAGGTATAAACGTATTTCGGAAAGGAAAGGAAGAACGACATGAAAAAAATCGCGGCTCTGTTCCTTGCGCTCGTGTTTCTCAATACGGTTTCGGCAGGAAATGCCGATGAACTCAAGAAACTCAAGGTGGGAGCGACCTCCGGGCCGCACGCCGAGATCCTGGAGTTCTTGAAAGAAGGGTTGAAGGCGGATGGCATCGATCTCGAAGTGTATGCGTTCAGCGACTATATTTCGCCCAACGCCGCCCTCGACCAGGGAGATCTCGACGCGAATTCATATCAGCATCAGCTCTTTCTGGATACGCAGAACAAGGATCGAGGGTACAAGCTCGTTTCCGTCGCGAAGACCGTCGTATGCCCGATGGGATTCTACTCTAAAAAGATCGGCAATATCGACGATCTGAAGGACGGAGCCACGGTCTCCGTCCCCAACGATCCGGCGAACGTCGGACGCGCGCTTGTTCTCCTGGAGAAAAAGGGGTTCATCAAGCTGAAAGAAGGGACCGGCTATAGGGCTTCGGTACTCGATATCGTCGAAAATCCGAAGAAACTTCGTATCATCGAGATCGAAGCCCCGCAACTTCCGCGCGTGCTCGACGATGTGGACATAGGAGCCGTGAACGTGAACTACGCGGTGGAGGCGGGGCTCTCTCCGCTGAAAGACTCGATACTTCTGGAGGATGCGGCAACCTCTCCCTTCGCCAATCTCATCGTTGTCCGCGAGGAGAACAGGGACGATCCTCTTGTAAAGAAGCTGATCGAAGCATATCAGACCGACGAGACCGCGAAGTTCATGATCGAACGCTACAAGGGCGGATTCGTTCCGGCCTGGTGAAGGGAGAGCCGAGGGATGGCGATCTACTTGAAGGGCGTCAGCAAGACGTTCGGCGACGGAGACAAGCGGTTAAAAGCCTTGGACAATGTCAATCTTCATATTCCGGAGGGATCTATTTTCGGAATCATCGGCCAGAGCGGAGCAGGGAAGAGTACTCTGGTGAGATGCGTGAATCTCTTGGAAAAACCAGGTTCCGGTACCGTTACGGTGGGAAATGTGGAACTTACGGCTCTTTCCGAGAAAAAACTGAGGGAGGCGCGCAAAAAGATAGGCATGATCTTCCAGTCCTTCAACCTGTTGTCGAACCGGACGGTGTTTCGAAACATCGCCTTCCCTCTGGAACTCTCCGGCTGGAGTTCTCAGGATATCCAAAGCCGCGTGGAGGAGCTGCTCGATCTTGTAGGCCTCGTCGAGAAGCGGGATCAGTACCCGGCTCAACTTTCGGGAGGACAAAAACAGAGAGTCGGTATAGCGAGGGCTCTGGCAAACCGTCCCGACGTGCTGCTTTCAGACGAGGCCACCTCCGCTTTGGATCCGATGACCACGAAGTCCATTCTCTCGCTGCTGCGGGATATCAACGAAAAGCTTGGGCTGACTATCGTTCTTATAACCCACGAAATGAACGTCGTCAAGGAAATATGCCACAGGGTGGCTGTCATCGAGGCGGGAAAGATCGTGGAAGAGGGGACGGTTTTGGAAATATTCACCAATCCGAGACAACGAGCGACGAAGGAATTGCTTCACGACGTCATCGGGGTGGAGCTTCCGGAAAATTTTGCGGGTCTTCATTTTCACACCTTCCCCGACAGAGGAGGGGATCCGGTGCTTCAGCTTCAGTTCTTCGGCGGCTCCGCCGGGGAGCCTATCATATCGGAAATAGTGCGTCGTTTCGATGTTGATGTGAATATCCTCGTGGCTCGAATCGATCATATTCGGAACGTTCCCTACGGAACGATGGTAGTTCAGTTGTCGGGAAACGAACATGAAAGGAATACGGCTTTGGCGTTTCTGCGAGCGCTCGATCTCAAAGTGGAGGTAGTCGGTTATGTGGACGCAGCTCTCAGAAGTGCTGTTTAACTCATTGCTCGAATCTCTGTATATGGTGGGGGCGTCATGTCTCATCGCCTTCGCCTTCGGTATACCCTTAGGGGTGGTGCTTTTCATCACGGGGAAAAACGGCATCCGGGAGCATGCGACGCTTAACACGTGTCTGTCGATTATCGTAAACGCTACCCGATCCACGCCGTTCATCATTCTCATGGTGCTCCTTATCCCGGTCACGAGAATGATCGTAGGAACTTCCATCGGTATCAACGCGGCCATAGTGCCCTTGGCCATCGCAGCCGCTCCCTTCGTGGGGCGCATTGTGGAGGGCGCTCTCAGGGAAGTGCATCCGGGAGTGGTGGAAGCGGCGCAGTCAATGGGCGCCACACCGTGGCAGATAATCCTCAAAGTTCTGTTGCCGGAGGCTTTCCCAGGAATCATTTCCGGGCTCACACTTTCGGTGATCAGCCTTATCGGATACTCGGCGATGGCGGGCGCCGTAGGAGGCGGCGGGCTGGGGGACTTGGCTATCCGATACGGCTATCAGCGGTTTCGCATGGATGTCATGTTTGCCACGGTTGTTATTCTGATAGCGCTTGTTCAGTTTTGCCAGGCTGCCGGAGACTTTCTGGCTCGTAGAGCGCGAAAAGGGTAAAGAAGAGGGAAGTTCCTGTGCGATGAATGCTCTTTATTCTAAGGAGGTAATTTTGATGAAAAAGTTTGTATTTCTGTTTGCAGCGGCAATTCTTATCCTGACGTCGATCAGCGCATTCGCGGGAGATGGAACGAAGGACTCTCCGCTGAAGATCGGAGTTACGGAAGGTCCCCACGCGGAAATTCTGGAGTTTCTGCAGCCTCTTGCGGAGAAAGAGGGAGTTTTCTATAAGCTGCTTGTCTTCGACAACTACAATATACCCAATGAGGCGCTCAACGCCGGAGATCTCGACGCCAACGCTTTCCAGCATCGTCCTTTTCTCGACGCGCAGATAAAGGCCCACGGATACAAGATCGTTCCCATTCACGACAATATACTGTGCCCGATAGGGCTCTTTTCAAAAAAAGTGAAGAACCTATCCGATTTGCAGGAGGGAGCTTCCATCGCTATCCCCAACGACCCCAGTAACGGGGGCCGCTCTCTGCTCCTTCTCCAGAAACTTGGTCTTGTCGTACTCAAGGACGGCGCGGGTATTACGCCCTCCCCTCTGGATATCGTCGAAAATTCGAAAAAGCTCAAGATAGTTGAACTGGAAGCGGCTCAGACGCCCCGCGCTCTCGACGATGTCGACGCCGCTTTCGTCAACGATAATTACGCCATTCCCGCCGGGCTGAAGCTGAGTAGAGACGCCATCGCCGCCGAGGGAACCGACTCTCCGTACACCAACGTTTTCGCAGTACGCGAGGAAGACAAGGAGAAGCCGGTTTTCCAAAAATTGATAGCTCTCTATGAAAATGAGGACGTCAAACGCTTCATAGAAAAGAAGTACGACGGCGCCATAATTCCTGCCTGGTGAACAGAGACCATCCCTCCTCCTGAAAAGGCGGGGCCGCTTCTACGGGGAGCCCCGCCTCCCTTACTCAATACAGTCGGAAGGTGAAAAGATATGAGAGAGAGTTTTTTCGATGTTTTAAAAGAAGAAGGGCTGAACAGACTGACTATCCATTACTCATGGAAGAACGATAAATTCTCACTGTACGCCGCCAAGGAATGGGACGACGACGTGGATTTTTCGGGATACAACACTCTGTTTTCGACGCTGACTCTTCGCCCGTCCTCGGGTCGATATCTGAATGACGAGGAAACGGTCGCCCTTTTTGAAAAGCACGGTTACACACGCTATCTCGGCAATGTAAAAGAGCTTGTGAGGAAAGGACGCCATATCCTTATGGATTTCTATTACCACAGAAGAAAGGATATTCGTTGCGTAGCGAACATTCATTGCGACAGACCCGGAATCAACAACCTGCACTCTTCGCTGTTCATCGGCGGTATTAGAAGGCACGAACCCGACGAAGCGGAGTTCGACGTTCTGTTCGACGGATTGAACCTCGGAAGGGGGATGGCCTTCAAGAACGTCGCTGCGGATATCCCTCTTGGAGGATGCAAGGTGACCGTACAGATGAACCCCATCGACCTTGATGATCTTGATTCGATAGGTTTTCTCGCGTATGCGAATGATCGCGCACGGAACACCACGGGCCCGGACATGGGGTTTCCGCCCGAACTTTCGGATGTGTGGAAGCGAAATTTTTCGCCTCATATCACAGGAGTCACCAACGGGGTGATCGGCCCGACCGGTATACCTGCGGCATGGGGGGTGTACTCCGCCGTAAAAGAGGCGGCGAAGTTCGTTTTCGGCTCCGATTCGCTGGAAGGACGGACTATCGCCGTTCAAGGGCTTGGGACGACGGGTTCGAGAATCGCCCGGTATTATGCCCGTGAAGGGGCGAAAGTCTATGTCTCCGATATCGATATCCATAAGGTGAAGGAACTGACGGAGGAGTTCCCGAAATTGCTGATACCTGTTCATCCCGAGAAGATACTCGGCCTGCCGGTCGATATTCTCTCTCCTGCCGCGATGGGGGCGATATTTCACGAGAAATCGATCCCTGAACTCAAAGCGAAGGTGATCATCGGACCGGCCAACAATACTTTGAAAGCCTCCGGTCAGGAAGAAGAATATGTTCTTGCTAAAAAACTGGCCGACAAAGGAATTCTCTATCAGGTGGACTGGTATCACAACGTCGGGGGCGTCATGGGGGCGTACGAAGAGTATGTACGGCAGGAGAAGGCGGATTCCAACGCGTTGATGGATCGCGTGTGGCGGCTTATCGGCGGGAACACAAGGGAGAATTTGCTCGAAGCTGCAAAATTGGGTATCACTCCTACCGAGAATGCGTACCGTATCGTTGAAAGTAAAATCTACGGATAGACACTCATGTTTCTGAAAACACGGCTTCTTGAATCTTATGGAAGCTTGCCGGAAGCGGTTCGTTCATGTTGGTGAAGAGAGCGATTTTATATTTCAAGAAGGAGGGAAAAAGGATGTTGGCACGATGGAATAAGCAGAGTATTTGTGGCGCAATGTGTGGAATGATGATGTGTAACGACAGCGGATCTCCTCCAGGAAGATGCGGCGCTTGCCTATGTTTTGCCGGCTCTACTGGAACGGGATCCCCGGATACGAGGGTTCCGTTTTTTTATGCTTTATTTTTATGCTTTAAAAGAGGGGTAGCATGGAAAAAACGCGATGAGTAACTGGGAAAGGAGATTCGGAGCAAACGCTCGGATGTATTGAAGACATAGGGAATGCGTTGTCAAAGATTTTCGATGCGGAGTTGCTTGGCAGGCTGGAAACGAAGGAGGAGAAGAATGTATGAACAACTCGCGCATAAGAAAAGAGTTTAAAGCGCTTGAAGACGTTGTTTTTGTGGATGTTCCCCATGTGGTCGTTCCTCCCCGTTCAGTGATTAAAGCGTATCGTTCTCTTTTCGATGAATGCGCAGCGTCCTTCGGAAGAGGCATTATGGAAAAGGCGTGGGCGATAGTGGAGGAGGCTAGAGAGAATATAGCGTGTCTTCTCGGCGTGGAGAAAGAAGAAATAGCCTTCGTCAAAAACACGGCGGAGGCCATGGGAATCATCAGCTCCGGATATCCGTTTTCAAAAGGGGAAAAAGTGATTCTCTCCGATCAGGAGCATCCGTCGAATCTCTTTCCATGGATCAATCTGAGCGAACGAAAGGGGGTGGTTCTCGACGTTATTCACAGCTGTTGCGATATGGATATTTCGGAAGACGCGTATATCTCACGGATGGATTCCAGTACAGTCGCCGTGGTGGTTTCGTCTACGCAGTTCACGACGGGGGTACGACTTGACCTCGAACGGCTTGGGGGAGAGTGCTCGAAGAGAGGAATACTGTTCATCGTGGACGGCATTCAGAGCGTGGGGCGGCTTCACCTCGATGTTCGAAAAGCGAAAATTTCATGGCTCGGTTGCGGGGCGAATAAAGGGTTGTTGGGAATACTCGGGGCAGGATTCGTTTTTTGCGAGAGGGGATTGATTCCCAGGGTCATTCCTCCTTATGTTGGGTATCAAAGCGTGAATAATCCAGTTCCTCCACCGGCGCTAACCGAAGATTTCGAAAGTATCCACTGGAAAACCGACGCAGGTCGATTCGAATCCGGGAACTTGAACTGCGCAGGTATAGCCGCTATCAACGCCGGGGTTAAACTCTTGCAGATCTTGGATGTCCGGAAGATTGAAAATCATGTTCTTTCTCTTGAAAGAGAACTGATAAAGAAAATATCGCCTTTCGATCTCTATTTTCGGACGCCCATAGCAAAGAAACACCATCACTCCGGAATTCTGTGCGTTTATTACGAACGGTCAAAAGAAGAGCAAGTTCGAGAGATTCTGGAAAACAACAAAGTCTACGCCACGTTCAGAGGAGGATATATCCGGATCGGTTTCCACTGTTTCAACACGGAGCGAGACGTCGATGTCCTCGCGGATGTTCTGCGACAAGTTTCCGAACTCTAAAAACATAATCGAATACAGGGGGGTTCTTTCATGGCTCTATTTGCCGCGTACCATCGGGTTCCGTTTTTAAAAAAAATTCTTTTTGCACTCTTTCTGGGAATCGTCGCCGGGGGAGTATTTGGAAGCAACGTTCTTTTTTTGCAACCTATTGGGCAAGTTTTCCTTAATTTATTGCGGATGTCGGCTCTTCCTCTTATTATCGTCAATCTGATAGCGGGGATTGCTTCTTTGAACGACCCGAAGATTCTCGGTCGTGTAGGTGTAAAAATACTTTTTTACTACGCTTTTACGACGATTCTAGCCCTTGCTGCGGGTATCGCGATGGCTTTGCTGCTCAAGCCGGGAGCGGGATTCAGTTTCGAAGGAAAATACGACAAGGCGATAGAGAAAATCCCCTCTTGGGGAGAAACGATTGTTAATCTTATTCCGAGCAATATATTCACTGCGCTCTCGGGAGGCCGTTTCGATCAAATCATTCTTTTTTCACTCTTTATAGGCATCGCCATCCTTTTTCTCCCGAAAGAGCAAAAAGACTACCTCTCGAATCATTTTGAAGTGCTCGCGTCGCTTTTTCGCAAGTTCGTATGGATCGCGATGGGATTCGCTCCTTTCGGAGTCTTCGCTCTCATAGCGACGACGGTGGGACGTTACGGGACGTCTCTAGTGGGATTCGTGGCGAAGTATATCGCGGCTACGTATCTGTCGATACTATTAGTTCTTGCGGTTTATTCGATTCTTCTTGTGTTCGTCGCCCGGATTTCCCCGCTGTTGTTTTTCCGAAAAACGGCGGGGGTCATCGTCACCGCCTTAACGACGAGCAGCAGCCTTGCCACGGTTCCGGTGAGCCTGGCGGCGGCGGACGACCTTGAAACGCCCCGAAGCATCTCCGGATTTACCATCCCCCTAGGATCTCAGATCAATAAAGACGGAAACGGTATCATGCTCGCGCTCTCCTTCGTAGCTATCGCGCAAGCTGTGGGGAGTCCGCTTTCGCTGGCCGTTCTTCTGAAGGTCGTCTTTCTCGGTCTGATTCTCACCACCGGTGCAGGCGGCGTTCCCGGGGGAGGAATCGTCACCATAGCCATACTTGTGGACGCTTTCGGTCTGCCGCTGGAAATAGTGGCGATTATCGCGGGTTCTTTCGCTCTTATCGACATGGGACTCACGATGCTCAACTGCCTGGGCGATTTAGTGGGAACTGTCATCGTCTCGCGCTCCGAAAAAATAACTCAAGTTGATGTTCGATAGTAAATTTAGAAATATTTCTTTTCATAAATCTGAGGAAAGGAGGTTCGGAGGTTCTTCGGTATTCGATTTAGAAAAACCGGCTACACGGCGAGGGGGAATGGCAAAAACGAGAGAGAGGTTCCTGGGAGACCATAATATCCATGCAAAATTAAGATTTTCTAATAATCTATATGAGGTGATGAAGAATGAGAAAGAAGTTATTTCGGTACTTATTGACGGTATTTGTGTTCGTGGCGGCGGCGATATCGACGAGCGCCTTCGCTGCGAACTTGGAGAGGTTCACTTTGGGGCTTCCGGGCGACGCAAAGAGTCTTGATCCTCAACAAGCTGTGGATACTATGTCGTTTGCTGTTGCGAAGCATATCAACGAACCTTTGGTGACTGTAGACGGGAAGACGAAGCAGCTTGTTCCGGTCTTGGCGGAGCGTTGGGAGATTTTGGATTCCCAAACCTACAAGTTCTATCTGAAAAAAGGGGTAAAGTTCCATAACGGAGAGGAGCTGACAGCGGAGGACGTTGTTTTTTCACTGACGAGGGCAGCTTCTCCTGCATCTGTTCATGCGGGGTCCAGGGGTAGATTTATCGACACCGAGGGTTTTCGCATCCTCGACAAATATACGTTGGTCGTAAAGACCAAAGGTCCTGTCGGCGGTTGGCTCGAATCGATGAAACATCCCTACGCAAGTATTTACAGCAAAAAGGCTGTGGAGGAGGCTGGTGCGGAATATTTCAGAAATCCGGTAGGGACTGGACCTTTCCAATTCAAGAGCTGGGTGAAGGGCGAGAGATTGGAATTAACCGCATTCGACGAGTATCACGGGGAAAAACCCAAGTTCAATAACTTCAACATTCTTATTCTTCCGGACGATAGCAGTCGCGTGATCGCTTTGGAAACCGGACAGGTGGACTTGATCTACGCAGTACCGCCCAGCGATTTCGAACGCTTGAACGGATCTTCGAAGGTAAGGGTGGTGAAGGCGCAGGGGCTCGGCCTGATCTATCTTGGTATGAATACGCAAAAAAAACCGCTCGACGATCCTCGCGTTCGTCTTGCCATAGAGTATGCTATCGACAAGGAAGCTTTCAACGCGGTCGTTTACCAGGGAAACTCGGTGCAGCCCGACGGGCCGCTGGTACCCGCGAGTACGTTTTCTCCTGCGAACGTGAAGCGCTATCCTTACGATCGAGAGCAGGCGAAGGCTCTCTTGGCGGAGGCGGGGTATCCAAACGGTATAGCGATAGATCTGTGGATCAGCAATTTTCAGGATCGCGTCAATGGCGCCACGGTTATTCAGTCCATGCTTGCTCAGGTCGGGATTAACGTCAACATTCAGGTTTTCGAATCGGGGGTATTCGACAGCAAGGTGAAGACGAACGAACAGGATCTCCTCCTCAGCACATGGGGGATGCAGACCAATCGAGATGCCGGCCAATTCTGGCTTTCTCTCTTCCACTCCGGAAGCATCGGGGCGACAAACTGGACGGTACTGAACGATCCTATAGTGGACGGTGGGATCGATCAAGCGAATACTACTGTGGATGTGACGGAGCGATCGGTGTATTTTCAGAAAGTTTGGGACAGATTGGGCGAGCTGCGGCCCATCATCGCCCTGTCGGTTCCCAATGAACTCTACGGCGCGCGAAAGGATTTGATAGGGCCGGAGGAGTTTTATGACGGTCGTTTGAATTATCTTGGAAATTTGTCCCTGGAAAAGTAGATTGAAATAAGAAAAATAAAATGAATTATATTCTTTAAAGGAGGATTGTCAATGAAGAAAAAGCTTTTGGCATTACTGATGTTGGGATTATTTCTCTTCTTTGGAATGTCGGCATTCGCCGCCGAAAAGAAGACGTTTGTTCTTCGCCTTGCCACTGTTGTGAATCCACCTCATCCCTGGCATGAAGCCGCTGACTTTCTAGTCAAAGAAGTCGACAAGAGGACGAATGGAGCGGTGAAGATCAGGGTTTTCGGCGGTTCGCAACTAGGGTCTGACCAATCCACTTTCGAGGAGCTGCGTTTGGGAACCGTAGACCTCGTTATAGGCGGAGCGACGACGCTCGTCAATTTTCTTCCCGAGCTTGGCGTTCTGAATATGCCGTACTTCTATTCTGGAGTCGATCAGTTTCGAAAAGTAATGGACCCGGAAGGTCCTGTAGTCCGTAGATTTCAAGAAATTTACGACTCGAAGAATCTAGGGGTGCGTTTGCTCACTCTTGGGGGCGGTGGAACGAGAGTCTTCTCCAATAATCTTCTGGCAGTTACGCATCCTGAACAACTCAAAGGGGTCAAGATGCGTGTGCCGAACAATCCTGAAGATGCAAGGATTTGGAATACCGTAGGAGCCATTGTCACCGCCATGCCCTGGGGAGAGATATATTCGGCTCTCCAGTCCGGAGTCATCAACGCTTTTGAAAGCACACTCAGCGCCTATTTTGGCAGTAAGTTCTACGAAGTAGCAAGAGATATGAGCAATACTCAGCATATTATCATGGTAAGTCATCTTCTTATAAGCGAGAATACCTGGAATAAGTTGCCGGCGGAATATCGCCAGGTTCTTATCGAACTGTCCAGGGAGGTCTCCAGGATTTTCACCGATAAGGGCGAAGAGTTTGACAATAAGATCATGATAGAACTGCGTGAGAAGTACGGGGTGAATATTTCGGAAGTCGATAAGATAGCGTTCATGAAAGTGTTCCAGCCTCTTCATGATGAGCTTGCGGAGAGAGGGGGGAATCAGGAGCTTCTTCAACTTCTCCGGGAGCGAAAGGAAGCCGTAACTCAATAAGAGAGGGGACTGTGTTTTCTGTTTACAATGACGCCGAGGAGTATAACCTCGGCGTTATTTTGTCGCGGTATCCGAATGATTATGCCTGCCATGCAGTTGGGAGATGGTCGATTTTTTGAGGAAATGGGAGACGTGAGAGATGTTCTTGTCGCCCGAGTGTTGTTGTTCGATTCCGATACGATTCCGATCAGAAATTGCGGTTTTGTGAGAGGTGACGGAAAATGGCGTTGCTGATGACAATGGTATGCTATGATTATAAAAACAGAAGTCAAGCATACGAGGAGGAATTCATTTGCTCTCTCAGAAAATCGATGCGTTGAAAGATGAACTGATCGCGGCGCTTCAGGAAAGCGTGCGCATTCCAAGCGTCGGCGGCGACCCGGAGGAAGGGGCGCCCTTCGGCCCCGGACCCCGCAAGTCGCTCGACTGGACGCTCGCGTTCGCCGAGAAGATGGGCTTCCGGACGAAGAACGTGGAGAACGTCGCCGGATGGGCGGAGATGGGCGAGGGCGACGAAATGGTCGCAGTGCTCGGCCATCTCGACGTCGTCCCCGAGGGGAAAGGATGGACCGTCGACCCGTGGGGCGGCGAGCTGAAGAACGGCATGATCTACGGCAGAGGCGTCCTTGACAACAAGGGGCCCGTAATGGTGGGGCTTTTCGCCGCGAAGGCGATCTTCGACTCGGGGGTCGCGCTGAAGCGCAGAATCCGCGTCATCTTCGGAACCAACGAGGAGCGGGGGAGCAAGTGCATGAAGCGCTATGTGGAGGCCGGAGAGGAGCTGCCGGCGGCAGGTTTCACTCCCGACGCCGAGTACCCTATCATCTACGCCGAGAAGGGGATCCTCACCTATACCCTCTCGCTTCCGTTCGCTCCCTCCGGGGACATGAAGGTGCTCTCTCTTGAAGGCGGACTGGCCGCCAACGTTGTCATGGCGGAAGTACGTACGGAGATCACCGACCCCCGCCCGGAGTGCAGAAAGCGTATTCTCGACGCGGCCGCGGCATGGAAAGGCCCCGAGGGGAGTTCGCTCGGCGCCTCCGAGGACGTCGCGAAACAGGTGGTGACCCTTGAAATGAAGGGGCATCCCGCGCACGGCAGCACTCCGGAAAAGGGTATCAACGCGCTCGCCTGCCTCGCCGACTTCGTGAACGGCCTCAGGCTGAAAGGGGAGCAGGGAGATTTCTTCGCCCTATTCTCGAAGCTCATAGGCTTCGAGACGGACGGCGCCTCCCTCGGCATCGCGATGAAGGACGACGTCTCCGGTTCGCTCACCGCATGCGTGGGCGTGGTCAAGCTTTCCGAAGGCCGGGCGACCTTTACGCTGAATCTCCGCTATCCCGTCACGAAGAAAGAGACGGAGATCACCGCGCCTCTTCTCGAAACGCTCGCGAACAACGGGATCACCGTCGAGAACGTCACCTCGGCCGATCCGCTCTATATGCCGCCCGAATCGCGCCTCATCAAGGCGCTGCAGAAAGCCTACACCGATGTGACGGGGGAGAAGGCCGAGCTGCTCGCCATCGGCGGAGGCACCTACGCCAAGACCATGCCGAACGTGGTGGCTTTCGGCCCGGTCTTTCCCGGACAGACCTACAAGATTCACGAAGAGGACGAGTGCTGGTCGGTCGAGGATATCATGAAGAACGCGCATATCATGGCGAAGGTCCTCGTCGAGCTGGCCGAGAGAAAATAACTTTCGGCCTCGCTCAGAAGGCCGGAGCATGAACGAGAAGAGGGGAGAGCCCGGTATCGGCTCTCCCCTCTTCTCGTTCTTCGGTCGGCGCCGGATGGCGTCTATTCCGGCTTGATCTTCTTGTAGAAAACGCTCTTTCCGTCCTGCACCGTGAGGACCACGGCGTCCTTGTCCACGGGGTTGTGGGTCTTCGGGTCCATCGTCAGCGTCGCGTGATGGAGCTTGAGATCCTTCGTCGCCTCAAGCGCATCGCGGATGGCCTTGGGGTCGGCGCTTCCGGCGCGCTCGATCGCGTCGGCAAGCCAGTAGAGGCTGTCGTAGGCGAGAACGGCGATAGCGAACTCCTGGCACTCGTCGTTGTACTTCTCCCTGTATGCGTCGAAGAAGGGCTTCATCGCCGGATCCTGTCTGGCGAGGTGGTACATCCAGTACGACCCCTCAAGGGCCTTCCCGGCGATTTCGATCATGAATTCGCCGTAACCGTCGCCGCCGATGAAGATGATGTCTTCCATGCCAAGCTCTCTCGCCTGCTTGATCGGAAGGGCGAGATCCTTGCCGATATTCGGAAGCACCAGTATCTCGGCGTCCGTCTGTTTGATCAGGGTGAGCTGCGCGCGGAAATCGACGTCCTGACCGCCGCGGAACGCGTGCTCCGCCACAACCGTGCCGCCGAACTCCTCGTAGCTGCTGATGAAGTGTTCCCGCAGTCCGTGGGAGTAGTCGCTGCCCACGTCGTACAGGATCGCGGCCTTCTTCTTGCCCAGCTCCTTGGCGGCGAAGTAGCCGATAAGCCGTCCCTGATAGGGGTCGATGAAGCAGATGCGGAACATGAACGGGCGCACGTTGCCGCTTTCGTCGACAGTGACGAGAGGGTTGGTGGACAGCGTGCCGATCTGCGGAATGCCGGCGCGGGTAACGAGCGGAGCGGTCGCGATATTGGCGCCGCTGGAGGCGGAACCGAGAATCGCCACAACCTTGTCGTGGTCGATCAGTCTTCTGGCCGCGTTCACCGCGTCTTCGGCCCGTGACTTGTAGTCGTAGACGATCAGCTCGATCTTCTTGCCCAGTACGCCGCCCTTCGCGTTGATCTCGTCCGCCGCGAGCTTGACCGCGTTCACTTCCGGCTGGCCGTACGCCGCGAAGTCGCCTGTGATTCCGGCGAGATAGCCGACCTTGATGACATCCTCCGCGTATGCGCAGCTTCCCAGGGCTGCCGCCAGAAGCACCGCGAGAATCCATGTTGCCTTCTTCATGAACCCCTCACCTCCGAGATTTTTTGCGGCTATGCGACAAAACGGACCCGCATAACCGATCCGATATAGTATCCGATATGCGATATGCTAATCTCTGAGCCTCTCTTTGTCAATGGATAAGTTGGTCTTCCGGGGGGAGAGAAAGCCTTTTTATACGCCCTGGAGGGTATAATCATAGAGAGTATGTGCCGGAGGTGGTGTGCGTGGCCGATGTGTGTTTTCCCCCCGCCCTGAGAAAGAGACGGCGCGGGATTTTTTTAGTGCCTTCTGGTGTGTTTTTCTTCGTCTGCCTCGTTATTCTTTCCTGTGTCCTCTGCTGCGCACAGTTGGCCGTCGCTTCCGGCCGTTTGCCCGTCGAGCTTCCTGCGGAGGATGGCGGCGGGAAGGAGAAGATTTCCCGCTTCTCTTTCGTCGCAGTAGGCGACGCGCTGATTCATAAGGGGGTGTACGAGGCCGCACGGAAGGGGAAGGGCAACGAGTTCGATTTCCGCCCTATGTTCCGCCTTGTGAAAGAGCGGGTGCGCGCGCACGACGTGGCCTTCTACAACCAGGAGACGATCCTCGGCGGCGTTGCGCTCGGTCTCTCCACCTATCCCTGTTTCAACTCTCCTCAGGAGGTGGGGGATGCGATGGTAGACACCGGGTTCAACCTCGTCTCCCTGGCGAACAACCACACTCTCGACAGGGGGGAGAAGGCGGTGCTCGCGTCGCTGGAGTACTGGGCAGACCGGAAAGATGTGCTGACGGCCGGAAGCTACGCGTCGGAGGAGGACAGAGAAACGCCGAGGCTCCTCGAAGTGAACGGCATCTCCTGCGCCTTCCTCGCGTACACCACGCTGACGAACGGTCTACGGGCCCCCAAGGGAAAGGAGTACTACCTTGCCGTCTACGACAAGGATGCTGTCGAGGCGGACGTGAAACGGGCGAGGGAGGCGAAGGCCGACGTCGTCATCGTCTCCATGCACTGGGGGAGCGAGTACGTCTTCACGCCCGGCGCGCAGCAGAAGTCGATCGCGGAGCATCTTGCATCGCTCGGAGTGAATCTCGTCGTCGGGCATCACCCCCACGTGGTGCAGCCCGTTCAGATGATGAAGGATACCCTGGTCATCTACTCGCTCGGCAACTTCATCTCCGCCCAGAAGGAGCTGTTCAAGCTGATCGGCCTTATGGTATCGCTCGACGTCGTCAAGAGAGAGCACGGGAAGGAGAAGACCATTTCCTTCGAGAACGTGACGGGGACGCTGCTGTACAATCCCAGACGCTCGCCGCTCGGGCGCTACGTCGTCGTTCCGTTCGACCAGATGAAGGTTGATTTTTTAAATGATTTCGACAAGGTGCATAAGAAGTACGCGGCGTACGTGAAGACGGATAGTACCATTTCGATCAGGCCGCCTGCGAAAATGCCGCCGAAGCCGCCGGCAAAACCGAAGAAGAAATAAGAAGCCTGAACATGCCCGGAAGCAATTTCGAAGGCGTCTCCCGCACTTGAGGAGGCGTTTTCGCCCAGATCAGAAGGAGGGGTTTCGTTGTCCATTCGACTTGAAGATGTGCTTGTGAAACGTTTTGCCGAAGATCCGTCGCAGCGTGTGCTCTGGTGGAAGGGAGTCTGGTGGGATGCGGAAGAGGTCGACCGGAAGACCGGAGAGTGCGCGTCCATACTTCGCGACGCCGGATTCCAGCCGGGAAGCCGCCTCGCGGCCTTCCTCCCCAACAGCCCCCTGGTGCTCCTTCTCTCGATGGCCGCCTGGCGCCTGGGGGGGAGTTTTGTACCTCTGAATCCGCGCGGCGGGGTCGAGTGGATCCTGCGTATACTCGATCACCTTGATCCGTTCGCGGTGGTGGTGGGCGACGATATGGCGCCCCTGGAGGATGCCATACGGAACTCGGGAATACCGGTCGTAGCTGCTTCCGCCGACGGCGTTCCCCCCGCGTTCACAGGGAGGAGGAACAGAATCGACCAGGACCCCGACATCGCGGTGATCTTCGCCACCTCGGGGACGACCGGCGCGCCGAAGGCCGTGCCTCTGACCCATGAAAACCTCTACGACAACACCAAAGGAGTCCACGAAACCATAGAAGGCTTCGACAAAGGGCGTGTGCTGATGAACGTCCTGCCCAACTTCCATTCCTTCGGCTACACTGTCTGCGGCGTGCTCCCGCTGCTCTGGGGACTTCCCGTGGCCCTGCTTCCCGGCTTCATGCCGCTGAAAAATCTCTTCGAAGGGCTGCGCGACTCCGAAACCGGTATCCTGATAGCCGTTCCCACGATGCTCCCCTTCATCCTCGGCGCCGCTTCGAAGGGGGAGACGCTTCCGCCGGAACTGCGCTACATCCTCACGGGCGGCGGAAAACTCGACCCTTTGCTCGAGAAGCGTTTCCGGGACCAGCTCGGCGTCATCACCTACGAGGGGTACGGTCTTACCGAGTGCTCTCCTGTGGTCTCGTGCAATCCGAGCGATGCGCTCCGGAAGACCGGAACGGTCGGCCCCGCGCTGCCGAGCTACACCGTGGAGGTCCGGGGGGACGACGGGCGGCCGCTTCTTCCGGGACAGGACGGCGTGCTCTGGCTCAAGGGGCCGTCGGTGGCCCGCGGCTACTTCCGAGACGCGGAACTCAGCGCCGAACGCTTTCACGACGGATGGATCGACACCGGCGACATGGTCAGGGTTGACGAGGACGGGTACATCTCCATCCTCGACAGAGTTTCCGACATGATCATCGTGGGCGGCTTCAACGTGTATCCCCAGGAAGTGGAGACGGTCATCAAAGAAATCCCGGGCGTGAAGGAGGCCGTCGTCGTGGGCGTTTCGAACCCGGTGAGCGGCGAAGTACCCGTAGCCTTCGTCATAAAGGATGAAGCAGCCGTCCTGGAGGCCGGCGACATAACCGTCTACTGCAAGGAGAAGATGGCCCACTTCAAAGTCCCCAGAAAAGTGAAGTTCGTCACGGAGCTTCCTCTCTCCGCCGTCGGGAAGGTGCTCAAACGGAAGCTGCGCGAGCAGATGGTGCGCGAATAGAAGTGTTTTTGCTCGAATCCGTTTTTTTACCCATTGGAGAAAGGATGCGATCTGTTATTCTTTCTCAAGAGAAACATCTCTGTATGTGGAGGGGTTGTATATGAAAAAGATAGGTATTCTTATTATTGTTGCGTGCTCCATTCTTTTTTATTTCTTCCCCAGTGCCGGCGAAAAAGCTTTTGCCTGCGAGTCGTGCTCCGACGACGACGGGGCGGTGCTGTCTTTCAGCAAGATAGCAGGCGGAAGTTACGGCGGAATGAAGGAGCGTTCGTTCATACTGCTTTCGTCCGAGGACGAGTGGAGGGCGTTGTGGAGCAAGATCAACGGCAACGTCCAACCTCTTCCGCCACTCCCCGAAGTGGATTTTTCGACCCATGCGGTGGCGGCTGTTTTTCAGGGCAGGAAGAGCAGCGGAGGGTACTCGATCGGGGTGGAAGCCGTCATAGAAATGTCCGACCGAGTAACCGTAACAGTTCGGGAGTGCGAACCGGGACCGGAGAGCATCGTGACGAGCGCGCTTTCGAGCCCTTGGGAGGCGATATCGTTCCCTCTGTCCGCGAAACCCGTTCTCTTCACATCGATCAACTGAGCCGGAAACTACGAAACAGGTACAGCCTGCGAAAATAAGAAGGCGTCCCCCGATTTGCGGGACGCCTTCTTCCGTGTTTCGAGACTGTGTGTTTCCGGCTACTTTCGTCGTGTCAGACCGAGCAGGGGTAGGAGCAACACCAGAGAGAAGGGGGTTGACGACAGCATGCATCCTCCGCTCGTTCCGTCGTCGCCGATGTCGGAACCGGTTTGAAGAGCCTTGTACAGGTTCAGCCTTCCTCCTGTGATGAGCTTGTCGGAAAGCGCATCCACCTTGTCGACGCTGTTCAGAAGCCGGGATCGGATTGCGGCTGCGCTGCCGTTCGGGAAGTGGGACGCCACCAGCGCCGTTGCCCCCGTGACGAACGGCGTCGCCATGGACGTGCCCGCGATGCGGTTATAGGAGGACGCGTTCGCTCTCCCGATGCCGGTGTCGTCGATCTGCACTCCTGCATACCGGAAGATCAGGTTGCTTGAGTCGCTTTCAAACCGGAAGCCGAATCGGAAGCGGCTTGTCCTGAATGCAGGAGGGACCGACGTGATGAACGCTTTCCACTTGTCGCCGCCACCGGTGAAACTATGCATGTCGCGCCACGTGGCGCCTCCGTCGGGAGAGAATTGGAGCACCAGAAAATCGGAGCCTGCTTCGAGGTCGAGTCGCACCTGCATTCCGAACATGATGGACTCGCCGGATGTGCCGGAGAGGTTGATGTCCCTGTTCAATCGGAGAAATGTCCGCTGGTTGTGAGGGTAATGTCTCCCCGGGCTGTCGGACCATGCCTTCGTCGGTACGCCGGACCTGGTCGTGTCGATGATGTCCCAGAGATTCTGCGAGGAGCCTTCGGCGGAGGTGATCCAGTTCCCTTTTCCCTGTTCCATGTCGTCGAAGAAGATGTCGCCCGGGCCGGGCGTATAGCTGGTCCATGTGCTGAGGATGGCCCCGGCGCCTCCGCCTGTGTCCCCTCCCGGAGCGCCCAGGTGGACGGTATTCCTCCCGTAGTTCGAGTAGCTCGTAAGTCTGTCGTTTTTATCGGTAGCTGCCACGGAGATGATGTTCGCCAGACCGTAGGATGCGGGGTAGAGCGGCGAACTGTCGCTGTTCCGTCCGTCGTTGCCGGCTGCGGCGATGAAGAGAATGCCGTTTCGGCCAAGAGTCTCTATCGCGTTTTTGTTCGCCTGCACGGGGCTGGAATCCCCGAAGGAGGCGTTGATCGCCACGATGTTCACTCCCGCCTGCTTTCTGGCCAGCACCCAGTTGTAGGCTGCAAGCTCCTGGGCGCTTGTTCCGTATCCGTCGGCGTCGAGCATCTTCACCGCCATCAGTTTCACGTTCCACGCTACTCCGGCGATGCCTCTTCCGTTATTTCCGACCGCGCCGATGATACCCGCCACGTGCGTCCCGTGCCCGTGGTCGTCCTCCGGATCGTCGTCGTTTTGGACGAAGTCGTATCCGTGGCTTCCGCCGGGACCGGACCACAAGTTGGCGCGGAGATCCTCGTGGTTCTTCGCGATGCCCGTGTCGAGCACGGCGATCACCCTGTCGGCGAGAGCGTCCGTCCGCACGTCCCACGCGCGAGCAGCCGAGATGTCCGCTCCTCCGGAACCTCCGCTCTGTCCCGTGTTGTACAGCCCCCACTGTTCGGAGAAACGCGGATCGTTCGGGGTGCGCATCAGTAGGCTGATAATATAGTTCGGAGAGACGTCGAGCACGTTCGGATCGGCCGCGAACTCCTCCAGCAGCTCTTCCGTGGACTTTCCCGGAATACGGAGCACGGCCACGGTGTTGCCGCTCGCCGAGGACAGCGCGCCGAAAACGCGCGCGCTCCCGCCTTCGGCGGAAGACGCCCTCAGATGCAGCGCTTCCTCCGCGCCTGTCCCCCGGTAGGTGACGATGACCTCGCCCGGGACAAATCGTGCGCGCTCCCCTTCAGGAGCCGCATGCGCGAGAGAAATAAAAAAGAGTACCCAAAGGCACAAGAGAATGTACCTTGATCGCGGAAAAAACGATGCGTTTCTCATGACGCGCTCACTCCTCTCTATTATGTTCGGCTGTGCGCGCCCCATTGTATAAGAAAAGGGCCTCCCGTGTGAAGGGGAGGCCCTCGGGGAGCGGGTTATCTCTTCAGGAAGAGCAGGAGCGGCGCAAGAAGGAAAAGAGCGAGAAGTCCGGAGGTACTTCCCGCGCTGCAACCGCCCTCGGTCGAACGGGGGCCCTCGACGTAGTGGCGTACTGTGCATGTTGCAAATTTGCGCTCGCCACCGCGTGTTCCGCCGTAATTCGAAACTGCGGATATTATCGCGGTTCCTTTATAGAGCCCGGCAGTCAACAGGCGCGTGCGGTTCCCCGTTCTCATGGTCGGATCGATTGCCACTATTTCGGGATTGCTCGAATGCCATGAAATATGTCGAAGATCCGCATGCGGAGGCAGTACGCTTGCAGTAAGTTCGTCGGTGTAGCCGCTGAGAATACCGATCTCCGATCTGTCGATCTTTACCTCGGTAACGGCGACGGGAGCGTTGGCGACGTAGACGTCGCAGTATTCGGATATTCCCGCGTTCTCCTGGGATGTTGCGGTTATCCGGGCGTCTCCCTCCGCTCGTGCCTCCAGAAGTCCCGTCTGATGTACCCGAACGACGCTCTCGTTGCTCGACGCCCAGGTAACACGCGGGTTGGTCGCGTTATCCGGGGAGACGACCACACCAAGTTGCTTCTCTTCTCCGACGGCGAGCAGAACCGCGTACAGCGGAGCGTCGGCGTTCGCCGGATCGACGATGGAGACATCTTGGACCGCAATATTCAAGACACTCGAAGCGCCGATCGCTCCCGGAGGATTGGGAAGCACTTCGTCCTTTGGCTGCTCCGAGGAAGTCGCGAACGCACAGCCAACCAGCAACACGCAGAGGATAAAAAACGCCGGAAGGAACCTTTTCGATAGCATTCTTGTCCACACCGTCCTTATGCTCGAATAAGTGTATCGGTCCCAATTATAGCACGGCGTTCTTCAAGGGTAGCGATTTTTCTGAGCATTTTCCTCATCGAGTTGCAGACTTTTTCATCGCTTTCGTCGAGAAGGGGGGGATGGTCGAGGGCTCTCCTACCCGAGAGCCTTGTCCCGCCTCCTGTTTGAATTACGGAAGAAGCCGGAGGATAATGGGGATGGAAAGTATCGGAGCGCTTTCTCCGCAGCGCGGGATACGGAAGGGAGGAATCTTTTTTGCGTACGGTACGCATCGGCCTCGTAGGAGCAGGGTTCATCGCGCACATTCACATGGAGTCATTCAAAAGAGTCTACGGTCTGGAAGCCAGGGTGGAGGCAGTATGCGCCAGAAGCGAGAAAACCAAGGATTTCGCACTGAAATACGGCATCCCGAAGGTCTATTCCGATTACCGCGATCTTCTGAAAGATTCGGATATCGAAGTTGCGGACATCTGTACCCCTCCGCAGCTTCACGCCCCCATGATCGAGGAGTTTCTGACCGCAGGCAAGCACGTCGTCTCCGAGAAACCCTTTACAGGGTATTTCGGACTTCCGGGCGACGAGAAGCCTATCGGGAAGGTGTGCAAGCGAAAAATGTACGAGAGCGTTCTCGAAAACATGGACCGGACGGCGGAGGTTATCCGGAAGAGCGGAAAACTCTTCATGTACGCCGAGAACTGGGTGTACGCCCCGGCCGTGAGCAAGGCGTCGGAGATACTGCAAAAGACGGGGAACAAAATTCTTTTCCTGAAGGCGGAGGAGAGCCACAGCGGCTCGCACGCCCGGCACGCGGCGGTGTGGGAGCAAACTGGCGGAGGCTCGATGATCCGCCAGGGGTGCCACCCGCTTTCGGCGGCGCTGCATCTGAAAATGATCGAGGCGAAGGCGAGAGGGGAAACGTTCGCCGTCGAGAGTGTGCTGTGCGATACCGGATTCGTCACGGAAAGCCTCTCCGACGAGGAGCGCCGCTTCATCGCGGCGCGGCCGCAGGATGTGGAGGACTGGTCCATGCTCTCGCTAACCTTCCACGACGGGACAAAAGCGACGATCTTCTCGGGAGACTTCGTCACAGGCGGCGTGCGCAATCTGATAGAGTTCAATACGAATACCGGGACGCTGCAATGCAACATCGCTCCCAACAACACGATGATGAGTTACGCGGCGGATGCGTCCATCCTGAAGGACGTCTATTTGACCGAAAAGGTGGAGACGAACGCCGGATGGCAGCACGTGGTACTGGACGAGTCTTCGGCGCGAGGGTACCTCCATGAGATGCAGGATTTCATGGAGTGCGCGGCGACAGGACGTAGGCCGCTCTCCGGGCTCGATCTTGCTTATGAGACCACTCGGGTCACTTATGCGGGGTATCTCTCGGCGGAGAAGAGTGTACGAGTGCTTTTATAAACGAGCGTGTTCAACCTGCGGAATCTTAAAAACCGAGAAGGAGTCGTTTGCCTTTCTCTTGGCTGTAGGTTATCATACATCCTACATCACGGGCTTCGAGTATCGAGCGAGCGATCATGACTTCTTGCGGGAGGGTGAACGTATGGATTCTCTGAATGCCAGGTCGGGGCAATTACAAAAAATCATCATACAGAAGCTGAAAGAGTATATCTTTGCCTCGGGCCTTTCCAGCGGCGATATCTTCCCGACGGAGAAGGAACTCTCCGATACCCTGGGCGTCAGCAGAACGGCTATCCGGGAGGCCCTGAAGGGGCTTGAGACTCTGGGTATTATAGAAGTTCGTCCGGGAATCGGCCGTTTTTTGAAGAATTTCAGTGTGGAAACGATTCTCGATAACGTCTCCTACAGCCTGCACCTCGATGCGGGTGATTTCCGCGAGATTCTCGACATCCGCATCTGTCTTGAACTCTCTTTTCTGGAGCGCTGTCTTGCGCTCTATACGGACGAGGACTTTTCGCTTCTCGATTCTCTTCTGACCAAAATGGAGGAGATGGCGCTCCGCGAGCCGCCATTGCCCGAAGAAGAGCTTATAGGAACGCATACCGACTTTCATCTCGCCCTCTATAGAAATTCCGGAAACAAAATCCTGTTGAGCCTCATTCGTATTTTTTCCACGATTCAACGCAATCTCACGCTCGTCTACAGGTACAAGACGCAGGATCGGCGGGAGTTCATCCGTCACCACAGAGAACTACTGGACGCGATTCGCCAGGGAGACATGGCGGTTGTCCGCGCGACGTTAATGGAACATTTTGCCGAAGCTATGGCCTGGAGCAAGGAGGAACCGACGAAATGACGCTGCGTTCGTGTTTTGAAAGCTACCGAACGGTGTTGGGAGATGTTTTCGAAAAAATCTCCTCGCAGGAGGATGTATTCGGACGGGCCGGCTCGCTCCTTGCCGACGAGGCGGCCCGGGACGGACTGATCAACGTGATCGGCCCCGGAGGGCATGCGACGCTTGCGGTCGAGGAAGTTCTCTGGCGGGCGGGAGGTCTTGCTCCGGTGAATGCGATTCTCGACGCGGGGACGAACCTCATCCACGGAGCGAAACGAAGCTGCATAATGGAGCGGACCCCCGGGTACGCCAAGAGCGTGCTTGATGCGTACGGTTTGCCGTCGAGAGAAGATGAGCCGCTTGTGATCGTCAACGGCTACGGCATCAACGTCATGTGCGTGGAGACCGTGCTTGAGGCGAAAAAACGGGGGATGAAGACCATTGCCGTGACATCGCGCTCCTTTGCGGAGAGGACCCCTCCCGACCACCCTGCGAGGCACCGGAGCGGGAAAAACCTGTACGAGGAAGCGGATGTGTTCATAGATTGCTGCCTGCCGTACGGCGACGCGGTGGTAGAGTTCGAAGGCATGCGTCAGAAAGCGGGCGCGGTGACGACGTTCTGTCTCTGCTTCGCGATGAATTTGTTGATGCTCTCTACGATACACTCTCTCCTCGAGCGGGGAATCGAGCCTCCTTTGTGGATGAGCGCCAACATTCCGGGGGGAGATGCGCAAAACCGGCTGAATGAAGAGCGGTATCGAGGGCGGATAAAACATCTTTTTTAACGACAAAAAAGAGGGGATGGACGATATGAAAGTACATGTGTTCGACACGCCGGAACAGCTTGCGGCAGAGGCGGCGAATCGAGGAGTGGAGCTTCTCCGGAAGGCTGTGAAGGAAAAGGGGAGCGCGCGCGTTATGCTTTCCACGGGGGCGTCCCAGTTCGGAACGATCGCCGCTCTTGTTGCGTCGGATATGGACTGGGCGAAGGTCGAGATGTTCCACCTCGACGAGTACGTCGATCTTCCGGAAAGTCATCCTGCGAGCTTCCGCAAGTATCTCAAGGAGCGCTTCACCTCGAAGATTTGCTTGAAGAAAGCGCATTTCGTCGGGTGGGAGGGCGACCTGGACCAAAACATCAGGGCGCTTTCGGACGAAATACGGAAAGCTCCCATCGACGTCGGTTTTATAGGCATCGGAGAAAACGCCCATATCGCCTTCAACGATCCTCCGGCCGATTTCGACACTACCGAAGCGTTCATCGTCGTCACTCTCGACGACGCGTGCCGGCGTCAGCAGACGGGGGAGGGGTGGTTTCCCGACGTCTCCGCCGTTCCAGCGCGGGCGATCACAGCGTCCGTCCATCAGATAATGCAGTGCCGCAGTATCATTTCCTGCGTTCCCTTCGCCGTAAAGGCCGACGCGGTCCGAAAGACACTGAGCGAATCCGTCTCCAACCGCGTGCCTGCGTCCATCCTCAGACATCATCCCGATGTCGCCCTCTTCCTGGACAAGGCTTCGGGCTCTCTTGTCGACGCCTCTCTGCTGGCGAAATTCGCGTGAGCGGCACGGAGGAGGAGAATATGACGCATCGTCTGGTTCTGAAGAACACGACCGCGCTCTTACCTGGCGGATTCCGCACTGCGGACGTCGTCGTCCGCGGCGGCCTCATCGCGCAGATTTCTCCCTGCGCCGCAACGGAGCCGGGCGACGACGTCTTCGATTTTGAAGGAGATTGGCTCTCCGCCGGCTTCATCGACATGCATCTTCATGGAGGAGGAGGGGCCGACTTCATGGACGGAAACGCTGCCACCATCCTCTCCGTGTGCCGTTTACATGCCCGTTTCGGGACCACGACCCTGTATCCTACGACGCTGAGCGCAACCGAAGAGGATCTGGATACCTTCTTTTCGTCTCTTGAAGACGCCGTCCGGGAGCAAGCCCGCGCCGCGAGCCGGGAGAGAGGCGCGCGGATAGGCGGCGTGCACGTGGAAGGACCCTGGTTCTCTCCTATCATGGCGGGGGCCCAGGATCCCCGTTTTCTCCGGACGCCCGACACGGAACAGATGGAGCGTCTTCTGGCCAGGTCCGACAGAATCGCTATGGTGACGATGGCCCCTGAGCTGGACGGCGCGTACGAGTGCGCCGTTCTGCTCGCCGCGAGAGGGGTTCTTCCCGCCATGGGGCATTCCAACGCGACGCTCTCTCAGGTACGGGAAGCGCTCGACAGCGGATTTCGTCATATAATTCATTTTTACTCGGGAATGAGCATGCTCAGAAGGGAAAAAGGCTACCGCATTCCCGGAATGGTGGAGGCGGGATACCTTTTCGATGCGCTCTCGGTGGAGATGATCGCCGACGGGCATCACCTTCCCCTCGACCTCATGAAGTTGATTCATAAGGTCAAGGGCACGGAGCGGACGGCGCTGGTCACAGATGCGATGAGGGCAGCCGGGATGCCGGAGGGAAAGTACCTTCTCGGCAGTCTTAAAAACGGCCAGGAAGCGCTCGTCGAAGGGGGGATCGCCCGAATGCCGGATCTGAGCGGTTTCGCCGGTAGCGTCTGCACTATGGATCGGGCGGTGCGAACCGTCGTGGAAGCTGGAATTTCTTTGGAGGATGCCTTGCGAATGGCTTCTTCGACCCCGTCGAAAATTCTTGGAACGGAACGGAGAAGAGGTTGTATTCTTCCGGGACTGGATGCGGACTTGGTGAGGCTGGATAAAAATCTGAACGTCCGAATGACGATCGGCGCAGGGGAGGTGGTGTATGCGGCGTAACGGAACGAACGGACCGCCGGTATGCGTATGCTGAAAGGAACGCGTGTAGGAACTCTATCGAGCAGCAAGGTTGATGAAAGGGAGGATGTTTTTAATGAAAATAAGAGCTTCTGTTCTTTCCGTATTGCTTCTTCTCGTCGTTTTTTCGTTGCCCGCCGTCGCGGCCCCCATAGTGATGCGGCTAGCCGAGAATCAGCCGGACAACAACCCCGTGACGCACGCCGATCTCTACCTGGCCGAGCTGGTGAAGGAAGCGACGGGCGGCGAAGTCGTCATCGAGGTCTACTCCGGCGCTGTTCTTGGCCAGGAGACCGAGAGCATCCAGCAGACCCGCGCCGGCATCATCGAGATGGCTCGGGTGAACACCGTTCCGCTGGCCGATTTCATCAAAGAACTCGGCGTCGTCACTCTGCCCTACGTCTTCGTTTCTCCCGAGCATCAGTACAAGGTCGTCTCCGGAGAGATAGGCGAGGAGATCGCGCAAGCCTTCGAGAACGTCGGACTGAAATTGATCTGCTGGTTTCATGCCGGATCGCGGAATTTCTACACGGTGAACAAACCGATCAAGAGCGTGGCGGACGTCAAGGGAATGAAGCTGCGGGTGCAGCCCTCCAAGATATCGATCAAGATGGTCGAACTCATGGGCGGCGTTCCTACTCCGATGAACTACTCGGACGTCTACAGCGCGCTCCAGACCGGGGTCATCGACGGCGCTGAAAACGACTACGTCAGCTACTACACTTCCAGCCACTACGAGGTGGCGAAGCACTATACCGAGGACGGCCATCTCGCTCCTCCCGCGGTCGTCATCATGAACAAGGATAAGTTCGACGCTCTGAAGCCGGAGTATCAGAAGATTCTTCTGGAAAGCGGACGCAAAGCTATGGACTTCGAATTTGAAAAGATGATCGCCTTCAACAATGAATCGAAAGAAAAAGTTGTCGCAGCGGGGTGTCAGGTGTATACAGTGGATGTCGTTGAATTTCAGAAGGCCGTTGCTCCTATTTACGAAGACTTCCCCGAGTTCGGGGAAGTCTTGAAGAGAATCAGATCTCTTCAGTAACAGACGGTGTATGCTATGCGTCGGCTTCTTCGGACGTTGCTCGCTATTCGGCGCCCTGTGAGTCTGCTTCTCGACGTCGTCACAACGCTTTTGCTCGCGCTGCTCGTGGTGCTTACAGCCCAGCAGGTTTTCATGCGGTACGTTTTCGACAGTCCTGCGAAGTGGTCCGAAGAGCTGACCATAGCGATGCTCATCTGGTTCGGGTATCTTGGCATCACCGTTGGCTACCGGGACGGCAAACACCTGTCCATCACCGTCTTTTCGGACAGACTGCCTCCCGGCGGCCAGAAGGTTCTGTCCATCTTCGTCGACCTCGTCATGCTGACCTTCTGCATGCTGATGGCATGGCAGGGCGTAAAGCTGATACGGCTGGACGCCATCAACATCATGCCCGCGACGGGCATTTCCATGTCGTGGGTGAGCGCCGTTCTCGTCGTTTCAGCTGCGCTGATGATTCTCGAAGCGCTTATCAAGCTGCTCCGCCATGCCTCCGGGCTCGAAACGGAGGAAACTGTCCGATGAGCGCGAACTATCCCGCAATAGCGATTCTGCTGGGCTCCTTCTTCGGCTTCATGTTTCTGCGCGTCCCTATCGCCTTCTCGCTCGGAGTCTCCTCCGTGATCACCGTATGGTATCTCGGACTGCCCATGCTCATCGTCTTTCAGAAGATGGTGGCGGGGTTGCAGAGTTTTACCTTTTTGGCGGTCCCCTTTTTCATTCTTGTGGGGCTGATCATGGCGGAGGGAGGAATTTCGGCCAAACTCATCGCGTTCTCCAACCTTCTTATCGGACGTGTCCGAGGCGGACTCGCCATGGTCAACGTGCTGGCAAGCATGTTCTTCGGCGGTATTTCCGGCTCTTCGGTGGCGGATGTCTCGTCCATCGGAGCCATGCTCATCCCGATGATGAAGGAAAAAGGGTACGACGACGATTATTCGGTCGCCGTCACAGTGACCTCTTCGGTTCAGGGGGTCATCATACCGCCGAGCCAGAACATGATCTATTACTCTCTCGCCGCCGGCGGTCTCTCCGTGGGAAGGCTGTTCATCGCGGGGTACATTCCGGGAATCGTCCTCGGCCTGGCGTTGATGGCGGTGACGTGGTGGATCGCACGGAGCAGAAACTATCCGTACGGCGAAACAGTACCGGTCGCCGAGAGGGGACGCGTTGTTATGGACGCGATGCTCGGCCTCGTCACGGTGTTCATCATCATCGGAGGTATCATTATGGGCATCTTCACCGCGACCGAATCCTCGGCGATCGCGACCGTGTACGTCTATTTTCTCTCCCTTGCCGTCTACCGGTCTCTGGATTTGAGGAAGACCTTCCTGATACTGAAAGCGGCGATCAGCATCCTCTCGGTGATCCTGGCGATCATCGGCACGTCCAGCGCTTTTGGCTGGCTCCTGGCGTATCTGCGCGTTCCTTCTCTGGTAATGCAGCTCCTCCTCGGCATCTCGGATAACAAGTACATCGTACTGCTCATCATCAACGTATTCCTTCTGATATTGGGGATGTTGATGGATATGGGGATACTCATTCTGCTGGTGACTCCGATTCTGCTTCCCGTCGTCGTGCGGCTCGGTATGTCGCCTATACAGTTCGGCATCGTTCTGATGTTGAACCTTGGGATAGGACTCTGTACGCCGCCTGTAGGGACGTCGCTTTTTATCGGGTGCGCGATAGCGAAAATACGAATAGAAAGTACTTTAAAGGCGCTCATGCCGTTTTATGCAGTGATGTTCGTCGTACTGATGATAGCGACGTACTGGCCCGATTTTTCACTGTGGCTCCCGGGGATCCTTTTCAAATAAACCGACGGGGGCTTCGAAAAGCCCTCGTCGGTTTTTCGGACGTACCGCGAGGTGATCGTCTACGCTGAAGCGGTCCGATGAGTTAGCGCGTTTTCCATCCGATCGAACGCCTTCTTCAGCCCCTCCATCGGGAGGGTGCAGGCGATGCGGATGTGTCCCGCGCCGCTCTTTCCGAAGGACGTTCCCGGAATCGTCGCCACTTTCGCGGTCTCAAGAAGCCACCAGGAGAACTCCTCGTCGGTCATCCCGGTCTCCGAGATATCCGGGAAGAGGTAGAAAGCCCCCTTCGGCTCCGGGCATCGCACGCCCGGCATCGCGTTGAGCCGGTCGGCGCTGTAGCGGATGCGCTTCTCGTACTCCTCGGTGCGGCCGCGCATCTTCGCATCCTGCGACCGCAGGGCTTCCAGGGCGCCCATCTGCGAGAGGACGTTGACGCCGAACGTCTGCACAACGGAGAGCTGCACCATCACCTTCAACAGAGCCGCGGGCGCCATCACGTAGCCGATGCGCCAGCCGGTCATGCAGTGGCTCTTCGAGAAGCCTCCGATGGTCATCGCCCGTTCCTTCATGCCCGGCAGCGACGCCATGGGGATGTGCTTCCCCGAGAAGACGAAGGCTTCGTAGATCTCGTCGGAGATCACGAAGAGATCGTGCTTCTTCGCCACCTCCGCGATGGACTGCGCCTGTTCGAGCGTGATCACGCCGCCGGTCGGATTGCAGGGCGAATTGATCACAAGAATCTTTGTCCGCGGCGTGATCGCCTTCTCGAAGTCCTCCGCGGTCGGGAAGAATCCGTTTTCAGCCCTTGAGGGTACCGGGACGACCACGCCGCCGTTGAACTCCACCTGCTGGAAGTATGCGGTGAAGCACGGCTCGGCCACCATCACCTCGTCGCCGGGGTCGAGCATCGCCTGGAAGCAGAGGTGCGGGGCCTGGATGCCGCCCACGGTCAGGTGAATCTCCCCGGGGGCGACCTCGAGGTCGTGATGCCGCTTCCAGTAGGCGCATATCTCCTGTCGAAGCTCCGGGTAGCCGGTGAGGGGCGGGTAGTGCGTCATCCCCTCCTTGGCGGCCTTCGCCGCCGCGTCCACGATCTCATGCTCGGTGTGGAAGTCGGGCTCGCCGATCCCGAGGTTGCTCAGGTCGTCGATGGCCGCGGCCGCCTGGAAGATCTTCAGCATCCCCGACGGCTGGATGTTCTGAAAGCGTTGCGCTATTTTCACTGGCTGCATGCATTCTCCTCCTTCACCCGGGAGACCAGCCCCCGGAACTCGTCTTCGTCGAGGTCGCGCTTCAGGGAGATGGAGAGATCCTTCACCTTCTGGAGCAGCGTCTTCTCGCCCTCATCATCCAACGAAAGCCCGGTTTTTGCAAGCCAGTATTTAATGTTGTCCTTGCCGCTCTTCTTGCCGACGTACAGAACCGGCTCGTCACGCCCCGTCAGCGAATAGTGGTAGGGGAGCATGATGAGCGGGTTCTCGGTCTTCGCGTTCGTCCACAGGCTCGAAGGCAGGCCCGTCTCCCAGCCGAAGAGCTTGTTGCCGACGACCGGCTTGATTGGCGGGACGGGGAAGCGGGAGAGTTTTTCCACCAGCTTCGAAAGCTCGGTGAGCTTGTTGAGGACGATGCCGGTTGACTGCCCGTAGAGCGCCTCAAGGGAGAGCGCCAGCGGCTCGAGCGGGCAGCTTCCCGCGCGCTCGCCGAGGCCGTTCACCGTTACGTGGGCGACCGACGCGCCCTCCTTGAGCGCGGCGAGCGTCGTCGCCACGCCGATGTCGTAGTCGCTGTGGAAATGCGCCTCGATCGGGAAGGAAAAACGCTCTTTGAGCTTCTTGAGCATGTAGACCGCGCCCTCCGGAGAGAACGTGCCGAAGGTGTCCACGAGCGCCAGCGAGTCGATGTGCCCTCCCTCGGCGACCGCCTGCACGAAGTCGAGCAGGTAGTTCATCTCGGCGCGGGAACCGTCGGCGGGGAAGAAGGTGACGAACATTCCCAGCTCGTGCGCGGCCTGCGTCGCCTCGATGCACGCGGCGATGGCCTGCTCGGGCATCCAGCGCTTGCCGTAGCGCAACATCTGCTCGCTGCCGATCATCTCGCAGAGCACGCCGTCCACGCCGAGCGACTTCGCCAACTCCATATCCTTCGGCATCGCGCGGCAGAAGGCGAAGATCTTCGACTTCAATCCAAGATCGCAGATAGCCTTGATCGCATCGGCGTCCTCCTGCGATCCTGCGGGTGTTCCCGCCTCGATCCTGTGGACGCCTACCTCGTCGAGCTTTTTCGCGATGGCGACCTTGTCCTCTTTCGTGAAGACGATCCCCGGCTGCTGTTCGCCGTCGCGGAGCGTCGTGTCCAGTATTTCGATCTTCGGCGCGAAGGAGAACGTCTTCGTCACTTCAGCCTCGTAATTCGCGGGCGATACCCACCACTTGCCGTCTTCTCTGTACCCCATTCTCTATTCCTCCTCGAAAGTAGTGTTCTTCTTGCGGTCTGCCTTGGCGGCATGACGCGCCGCTGAAATGCCGGCTTGCCGCGGAATCGCTTCCGCCGCCCCGGCTCCTTGGAGTCACGAGCGTATTTTTATCCTGTAGTCCGCCGCGATGAAACGGTTCCCGTCCCAAATGAGCGGATTGAGGTCCATCTCCTCGATCTCCGGAAAGTCCAGCAGCAGGCGCTGCAACTTCTGCATCAGGTCGAGCAGCCCTTCCAGGTCGACGCCGGGCTTGCCCCGGTAGCCCTTCAGCAGCGGGAAGCAGTGAAGCCGTTCGAGAAGGCGCATCCCCTCGGCCCGCGTAAAGGGGACGTGCCCCAGTGCAACGTCGGAGAAGACCTCGACCCCCGTCCCGCCCCATCCGACAAGCACGGCGTGCCCCAGAAGCGGGTCGCTGTCCGCGCCGAGGATGAGTTCGATTCCCTTTCGGATCTGTTCCTGCACCAGCACCCCCCGCGCTCCCGGGAAGCGGGCGAGGAGCGTTTCCACGACTGTGCGGAGCGACTTCTCGTCCGCGATGTTCAGCACCACGCCGCCCGCGTCGGACTTGTGGAGCACGTCGGGGTGGTCTATCTTCGCCACGACGGGGTAGAGGAACGAAGCGCCCCTGACCTCTTCCGGCGCTGTGACCATGGCGGAGAGGGGGAGAGGAATGCCGTACGCTCCAAGAAGCTCCTCGCAGAGCGCCGGAAGGAGAAATTTTCCTGTCGAGTCGGCGAGTCTTTTTTTGAGCGCTCCCTTGAGAAGCAGCGACGGCGCAGGGGTATCCGGCGTCTCGGCATACGAGGAAACGGTCTTCTCGCGCATCGAAGAGAGCACGGAAGCGGTCTGCTCCGGGAAAGGGAACGAGGGGATGCCCGCGTTCAGCATCGCCGATCGTCCGCCCTCTCCCATGAGGGGGCCGAAGAAACAGCTTGTCACAGGCAGTCCGGATGCTTTCAAGACCGGTATCATCGCCTCGGCTACGGGCCCGGTCTCGACGCCCGTCGGCGGCACGACCACCACGACGAACGCGTCGTAGAGACCGCTCTCGACCATCGCCTTCGCTGCCGCGGCGTAGTGCTCGGGCTTCGCCGTCGCCACCAGGTCGAGCGGATTCGCCGTCGACGCCTGCGGAAACACTTGCGAGGCAAGCGCTTCGCGGACCGGCTCCGGGAGGAAGGGGAGCGAGAAGTCTCTTCGGCTCAGTTCGTCCGCCACAAGCGTTCCGGGGCCTCCTGCGTTGCTGATCACGCCGACGCGGTTCCCCTTCACGCGGGGCTGCGTCGAGAGCGCGGAGGCGAGCAGGAAGGCCTCTTCGAGCGTCGCTGCGCGGATGGCTCCGGTCTTCGCCAGAAGCGCCTCGGCGATTCGCGACTTCCCCGCAAGGCTCCCCGTGTGCGACTTGGCCGCCGCCGCACCCGCTTCCGTCATGCCCGACTTGACCACGATCACCGGCTTCTTCGAGGCGGCCTCCCTCAGGATGCGCGCGAAGCGCCCCGCGTCGGGGAGCGTCTCCAGGTACGCGAGGATCGCGGTGGTGTTGTCGTCCTCCGCGTAAAAGGGAAGAAGATCGTTGATCGTCATGTCCGGCTGGTTCCCCGTGGAGGCGATCAGTGAAAAGCCCAGTCCGAGCGAGGGGGCGAAGTCGAGCAGCGCGGCCCCTATCGCCCCGCTCTGCGTGATCAGGCCGATGCCGCCCCTCTTCGGAACGGTCTGGAGCATGTTCGCATGCAGGCGTACGTCGGGGGACGTGTTCAGAAGCCCCATACAGTTCGGCCCGAGCAGGCGCATCGAATACTTCGATACGATGTCCAGGAGCGCGTTTTCCGCTCGCTCTCCCTCCTCGCCGGTCTCGCGGAAGCCTGCGGAGAGCGTGACGAGATTGCGTACCCCCTTGCGGCCGCACTCTTCGGCAACATCGACGGCAGCCGCTCCGGGGACGGTGATCATCGCGAGGTCGACTTCTCCGGGAATATCGAGGACGGAGGCGAACCCCTTCAGTCCTTCCGCATCCTCGCCTTTCCGGTTTACCGGGTAGACTTCGCCCTTGAAACCGTAGGAGAGAATGTTCCGCAGGACGGCGCTCCCGAGGCTCCCCCCCGACGCCGAAGCGCCGACCACGGCGATGGAGCGCGGTGAGAAAAGGGAGATGTTCGGGACGAAGGGCGGCCAGCTCTCGAACCGCAGTCCGTCGGGGATCGCTCTTCCCTTGTGCACGGCGATCCCGTCGCCGTTCACTGCGAAGTGGCCGCGGGCGATCTCGTACACCGTCCTGGCCCCAGCCTCGCGGGCCTGTTCGTTCACGAGCGAGAGGTACTTCCGGAAGCGGTCCTTCGGATCCATCCCCTCGTCCGTATCGATCGGCGACGGAGGCGAGACGATCAGAATCGGCCCGCCGTCCAGGACCGGCGTGGCGAGGTAGGAGGTCGCCCTGATCTCGCGTTCGCCTCCCGCAAGTGTGGCGCCCACCCCGTCGGATCCTGCGTACGCCCGTTCGCCGTTCTTCCGGACGGCGAGGTCCGCCGGATGCACCCCCACGGTGGGAATCGATCCGGTAATCACGTCCGTCGTCGCCCAGACGTACCCCGCGAGCAGCAGCATATCCGGGGAGAACGGCTCCAACATGGCCAGAATTTCCCGGTCGTACGCGGCCCGCACCTCCCTGTCCTTCAGCGGGGCGTTACGTCGGGCGTAAAACTCCCTGATGTCCAGAGAGACTGCGGGAACGCCGAACGCTTTTGCTTTTTCAAGCGCCGAGGCTCCTGCGGAATCGGCGAAGACGGCCACCACCTCGAAAGGCGAGCCCTCTCCGCTCTTCTCAAGCTGTTTCTGAAGCTCCAGCGCTTTCCACAACGTGTTGCCCGAGCCGGAGACCAGTCCGGCTAAACGCAGCTTCCCCCTCGGGGGACTCCACAGAGGGTGCGTCATAAAATACCTCCCGTTCAGCTCGTCTTCCCCGGGCGCTTCAGCGCCGCAAGGATGGTGGATTGATGTTTTGCCGAAGTTTCGATAATGCGCGTCCTGTCGCCGCTCTTGATGGCGTCGATGATCTCCTCGTGGTCCTTCGGCGCGTCCTGAAGCAAGGGGCTCTCCGGAGAGAGGAGCTGCTGCTCCATCATGTGGATGCGCTGAAGACGTATCATGTTGTTCACCTCTTCAAGGTATTCCAGGAGCACCTTGTTCGGATAGACGCCGAATACCTCCATGTGGAAGCGGTCGTTCTCCTCCAGCATCCGCTCGAACTGTCCCGTCTCGACGAAGTGATGCATATTGCCGTTCATCTTCTCCAGCTTCGGAATGTCGATCTTGTCGATGTAAGGGAAAATCTGCTCCGCAAGGTACATCTTGATCACGTGCTGCGTCTCCTGGTACTGGAAAAACTCCTCCATGGAGAGGAGCGAGACTCGCCATCCTATCCGGGGTTTCGACTGCACGATCCCCTCCCGGGCCAGACGGCCGAGCGCCTCGCGGATCGGGGTCTTGCTCACGTTGAGGACGCGTGCGAGTTCGTCCACGTTGAGCCTGTCTCCCGGGACGAATTCGCCGTCGAGGACGCGCTTCTTCAGCTCCGCCTGTATTACTTCCACCATGGTGGGGACCTTCATCAAAAACGCCCCTTTCCCGATAAGGGTAAATCTGATATAGTATCCGATATGCAAGATAGTATCTTGAAACAGATTTCTTGTCAACGAAGGGGGAACGGAGAAGACCGTTCCGAACGGAAGGTTTCATGATTTGAAAGGAGATGGATGCGATGAAAAGAGTTTTGGCGTGTGCGGTGTGCGTGGTCGGAGTGCTTCTTTCGGTAGCGTTCCCGGCGGCGGCGGAGAAGTATGTCATCAAGATCGGCAATGTGACGGCCCCGGATCACCCGTTGAACGTCTCGTTCGAGAAGATGGCGGCCATAATGAACGAGAAGAGCGGCGGGCGCATAGAGGCCACGGTCTATCCCAGCGGGCAGCTCGGCAGCCTCCGGGCTCTCGCCGAGGGCTTGCAGCTCGGCACGATCGAAATGGGAACGCAGAGCCCCGGCGGGCTTGCCTCCTTCCTTCCCCTCATGGGAGTGCTCGAGCTTCCCTACATCTACCGGAACAACGAGCACGTCTACAAGACGGTCGACGGGCCTATCGGCCTCGAACTCAACGAAAAAATCCGCGAGAAGACGGGCATACGCATTCTCGGGTACTGGATGAATCTCTACCGGAACACCACCAACTCCAAACGCCCCGTCGTGCTTCCCGACGACTTCAAGGGGCTGAAAATCCGGGTCCCCGAGACGAAGACGGTTATGGATACCATCGCCGCGCTTGGCGGGAACCCCGTTCCCATGGTGTTCGGCGAGGTATACACGGCGCTGCAGCAGGGAATCATCGACGGACAGGAGAACCCGCTCTCCATTATCTGGGCATCGCGGCTCTACGAGGTGCAGAAGTACCTCTCCCTCACGGGGCACGTCTACTCGCCGGTGGTCATCATGATCTCCGACGACTTCTTCAAGAAGCTCCCCGAGGATCTGCGGAAGATCGTCGTCGAGGCATTCGAGGAAGTCCGCCCGGCCGCCAGAAAGATGGTCGAGGATCAGGAGACCGAACTGGTGGTGCAGCTGAGAGAGAAGGGGATGGAGGTCAACACTGTCGAGCCCGAAGCATTCCAGGCGAAGATGGGCGGCGTGTACGATGACTTCGTGAAGAGCGTCGGGAAGGAAGCGCAGGAGTTCATCGACCGGATCAAGGACGTCCGGTAGTTTTTCGAAGTGCTCCGGCCCCCTTGTGCAGAGCGGGGGCCGGAGCCTTTTTCAGGATCCGAAGGAGAAATACGGATGAAAAAAATCAGCGCTCTTGTCTCCGCTGCGGCCTCCTTGATCGACAGGGCCGCCACATGGCTTCTTTTTCTGCTGCTGCTCGTGATGACGTGCATCACGTTCGCGCAGGTGGTCACACGGTACGTCTTTAACTTTTCGATCACCTGGAGCGAGGAGCTGGCGCGGTTTCTCTTTATTTGGAGCATCTTCGCGGGTATCCCGTCGCTGATCTTCCGGTCGGGGATGACAGCGTTCGATCTCATCCTCGCCCGCCTCCGGGGAAAAACCGCGAAGTGCGCGGCGCTGCTGCTCTCCGCCGCAGGGCTGCTCTTCTTCCACCTTATGGCGCACGGAAGCTTTCCGCTGGTGCAGCGGCAGTTCGCGCAGCAGGCGACATCCCTCCCCGTTCCGATGGGGCTTGTGTATATCGTGATCCCGGTGAGCGGCTTCACGGCGATGTTCATGATCGTCGAGAACCTTCTGCGGGTGCTCGCGGAAGGGGGAAAAACCTCATGATGCTCTCCGCTTTCGCTCTCTTTTTCGCCGCCGTTCTTCTTGGAATGCCGATCGCGATCGCACTCGGGCTGACGGGGAGCCTCATCGCGTGGCTCTCCGGCATCTTCAACCCGGTCCTTATCGGCCACGTGATGTACCAGGGCGTGGACAGCTTCACGCTGCTCGCCGTACCCTTCTTCATGCTCGCCGGAGCGCTCATGGAGGAGGGCGGAATCTCCCGACGCCTGATGAACTTCTCGTTCGCGCTCGTCGGACGGATGCGCGGCGGCCTTGCGCAGGTCGCCGTGGTGCTGTCGATGCTCTTCGCCGGGCTCTCGGGGTCGGCGGTCGCCGACACCGCAGCCGTCGGCTCGCTGCTCATCCCCTCGATGAAAGAGAAGGGGTACAGGGAAGGCTTCGCGGCCGCGCTCGTCGCCGCAGGGGGCGCGATCGGCCCGATCATACCGCCGAGCATCCCCATGGTCATCTTCGCCGTCATCGCCAACGTCTCCGTAGCCGAGCTTTTCCTTGGAGGCATCTTCCCCGGCGTCTTCTTCGGCCTTGTTCTGATGGCGTACTCCTACGTCGAGGCCAGAAGATACGACTATCCGCGCGAGACGGCCGCCTTCAGCGTTTCCTTCCTTGGAAAGACCTTCAAGGAGGGACTGCTCGCCTTCCTCATGCCGGTGATCATCCTCGGAGGGATTCTCTCCGGCGTGTTCACCGCGACGGAGTCCTCGGTCGTGGCGGCGGTGTACGCCTTCGTGGTGGGCAAGTTCGTCTACGGCGATCTTCGCTGGAGCCGGATTCCGGAGGTTTTCGCCTCCGCGGCCAGGAATACGGCGGGCGTCATGTTCATCATCGCCGTGGCCTCGTTCCTGAGCTGGATTCTCACCAGTCGCCAGATCCCCCAGACGTTTGCGCGCGAGCTGCTGTCGCTTTCCACCAACCCGGTGGTCGTCCTGCTTCTGCTGAACGCGTTCATTCTCTTTCTGGGGTGTTTCATCGACGCGGTCTCCATCCTCGTGCTCATAAGCCCCGTCGCGCTGCCGATCATCCGTTCTCTCGGAATCGACCCCGTCTATTTCGGAGTTCTCCTGGTGCTCAACATATGCCTCGGCGCCCTCACACCCCCCGTGGGGACGTGCCTCTTCGTCGCCTCGGGAGTAGGAGGCGTTAATCTGACCAAAACAAGCAGGGCCATACTCCCCATCGTCCTGCTCGCGGTGCTCTGCCTCGCGCTGGCAATTTTCTTCCCTGCTGTTATACTCTTCCTGCCTTCGCTGTTGCGTTGATATATCCGAGACACGGCGGTTCGCTCCTCTGTTCGTAGAGGTGCGGACCGCCTGCGCCGCGGCGCGTGTCGTAGCTGAACAAAGGAGAGACCATGTCCACTGAAAGCGCGTCCTACGGTAAATCGTTCTGGATCTCGATGGCGGTGATCTTTCTTACGCAGGCCTTCCTCGCCGTCTTCATGCTCTACCCTTCCGTGCTCCGCGATCAGGGGTTTTCCCTCGGGCTCTCCGGATGGCTGATGAGCGTGTTCAACCTCTGCTCCACGTTGGGCAGGCCTCTGGGGGCGCGGGCGACGGAGCGGCTCGGCATCCGCAACACGCTGCTCTGGACTTCGGGGCTCGTCGCCGTCTTCACCATGCCGCTCGCGTTCACGGAACGCCCGTTGCTGCTTCTCTTTCTCCGCGGAACGGGGGGCGTCTTCTGGGGAATCTCGATGGTGGCCATCTCCTCCTACCAGGGGCTCAGCATCCCCGCCGCGCGGAGGGGGAGCGCCTACGCATGGATCGCCGTGGCCTACGTGCTTCCGCAGGTGACGCTTTTCCCTCTGGCGGACTGGTTCGCCTCTTCGAGGATGCTCATAGGCTACTTCATGCTCGCGGCGGCTGTCGAAGCCGCCATCGTCCTCGTGGCCGCGCCGCTTCCTCCGGTCCGCCGAGCGGAGAGCCCCGAAGAGGGGCCGAAGGAGTGGGGGAGATGGAGCGAACTCCCCGCGCTCCCCGGATTCCGGGCGGTGCTCGCCACAATGTTTCTGTTCGCTTTCGTGAACGCCTCCACGCTCCAGTACCTTCCGACCTTCCTCGCCATGAGGGGGTACCCGGCGAGCGTCTTCATCGTGCCCAACGCGCTCACCGCCATCGCCCTGCGCCTCGTGGCCTACCGGATCATGGACCGGATCGACCGCAGACGGATTATCGGAGGCATCATCGCGGCCATGGGGTTCATTCTGGCGTTCCTCCCGTTCGCCCCGGAGCGCGGCTGGTATGTCGCAGGGGGGCTGTTCTACGGCGTCGTCATGGGGATGTGCTTCCCCATAGTGCTCGCCCTGATGCCCGATCTCTTCCCCGAACGCCTGCGCCCGAAGGGGATCTCGCTCTGCCTTTTCGCCATCGACCTCGGGTTTATTCTCTCCCCCTTCTTTCTGGGGTACGGAGGACAGATTTTCGGCCTCGGGCATACGCTCTCCGGGGCGGGCGTGCTCGGCCTCATCGGAGGCGCGCTGCTGCACTTCGCATGGAACGGAAAAAAGAGGGCGGAGCCCTGAGGAGGCTTCCTCAACGGCTCCGCCCGTCCGAGTGTTCTTTCCCGCTTTTCGCGAAACAGGCGCTCTCTTACGCCTCGATCGCGACCTTCTTCATTCTCTCGCTCTGCACCCGCTCAGAAACCTCCACTGTCAGCACGCCGTTCTTGAAACTCGCCTTCGCGCTGTCGGGATCGACTTCCACGGGGAACTGGATGGAGCGCGACACCGTGCCGTAGTAGCGTTCGGAGCGGAGGACGTTGTTCTGCTCCACGGTTTTCTCGTCGGATTTCTCCGCACGAAGCTCGAGCCTGTCCTCATACACGTTCAGCTCCACCTTGGAAGGGTCGATCCCCGGAATCTCGAACTCGGCGAAAATCTTGCCGTCCTTCCTGTAGAAGTCGCCCCTTGGAATCGCGAGCGCCTTCTCCGCGTCCGCAGGATACCCCACGTCGGATGTGAAATCGCCGAAGACCCGCATCATGTCACGCATCATTCTGTCGACCGAAGGAAAAACATTCAGGGGCATAGCGTTGTCGTTCGGCCTGATGGCCAGAAATCTCCGTGTCATTTGAAACACCTCCGTTTGATCTTTATTGATTTTGATCTTCCCTGACCTTCGCTCTTATTATATACATCAGTATTGGTCAGACAATCCTGCTGTGCGCCTCTTGAAGGTAAATAACAAAAAATAACAAGGGAAATGGACTATAATCTCTCTATTTCGCACGGAAAGAACGTTTTCTATGTGTTTTTTCTCAGTTCTCTCGTGCGGTATGGGGTACAATGAGAAAGATGCGTCCGAAGACGCACTCTCTTCTCGAAGGAGCTGATCCTCATGAAAGTAGCTGTCAACAAACCGCTTCCCGTGTACCCCGCTCCCGCTTTCCTTGTGGGCGTGTACGATGAAGAAGGAAGACCGGGCGGCATGATCGCCGCATGGAGCGGCGTCTGCTGCTCGGAACCGCCCTGCATCTCCGTCGCGGTGCAGAAGGTCAGGCACAGCTTCGGCGGCATCGTTGCGCGCAAGGCCTTCACCGTGAACGTCCCCTCCGAGGCCCAGGCGGCGCAGGCCGACTACTTCGGCATCTTTTCGGGGCGCGACGGGAACAAGTTCGCCGTCGCCGGACTCACCCCGAGGCGGGGGGATATCGCGGACGCTCCCCTGGTCGAAGAATTCCCCATCTCCTTCGAGTGCGAAGTGGTTCACTCTGTTGAACTCGGATCCCATGTGCTCTTCATCGGCAAGGTCGTCAAAACCTGGGCGCTCGAAGAACACCTCGACGAGCGGGGACAGCCCGATCCTCTCAAAGTGCGCCCCCTCGTCTTCGCGCCGCAGTTCGGAATGTACTACGGGCTGCGGGACGAGCCCGTGGCGAGGGCGTTCTCCGTCGGCAGAACCATCGGAGAGGGAAAATAAAACGAAGGGGCCCGGAATACGGCCCCTTCGGTCGGATTTCGCTGCCCGTTGCGGTCTCTTAGGAAACCGCCTCGCGCTCGGCGGAGAAGGCTTCGTACTCGCGCCCCTTCACGATCGTCTCCAGCGCGGCCACGGTCCGCTCCACGTCCTCGAACGTGTTGTACAGCGCCACGGGCGCCAGACGGATCACGCGAGGAGGGCGGAAGTCGGGGACGATCCCTTTCTTTTTCAGCGCGCAGCAGATGCGCCACGCTTCGGCGTGCTCCACGGCCACGTGCCCGCCTCTGCGCTCCGGCTTGCGGGGCGTTCCCACCTCGAAGCCGAGAGGGAAGAGGCGCTCGTCGACCATCTCGATCAGAAAGCCGGTCAGCGCCAGCGACTTCTCGCGCACCTCGACGATCCCCGCCTCGTTGAAAAGCTTCAGCGCGCCGTCGAGCGACGCGGCCGAAAGGACGCACGGAGTCCCCATCTGCCACCCCCCGGCGCTTCGAGCATGCTCGAAGCTGATGGACATGTCGAATTGCCGCTCCTTCACGTACCCGAACCACCCGGCGAGTCCCGGAGTCCGTCCGAAGTGACGCCGGTTGACGAAGAGCCCCGCGGGAGCGCCCGGCCCGCCGTTCAGGTGCTTGTAGCTGCACCAGAAGGCGAAGTCCGCGTCGTCGTCGTGAAGCGCGTGCGGGACCGAGCCGACCGAGTGGGCGCAGTCGAAGCCGATCATGACGCCCCGTTCGTGGGCCGCCCGCGTGAGGCGCCGGATGTCCAGAAGCTGGCCGCTCCTGTAGAGCACGCCGGGGAGCAGAGCAAGGGCGACCGTTTCGTCCATCATGCCGATAAGGTCGTCCTCCTCCAACGTGCGCCCGTCGGCGCTCCGTGCGAGCAGCAGATCGCGCGCCGGGTCGCCCCCCTTCATGCGGATCTGGCTCTCCAGCGCGTAGAGGTCGGAGGGAAAGTTCAGCTCGTCGGCCAGAATCTTCCTCCGCTCCCCCTCGGGGGCGTAGAATGTGGCTGCCAGCGTATGCAGGTTCGACGTCGTCGATCCCGTCATGACCACCTCGTCGGGGTGCGCGCCCACAAGAGGGGCCATCGCCGCGCCGATCCGTTCGCCGTACGTGAACCAGTCGGGGGCGGCCTCCAGCCAGCCTCCGATACCCCGCGTCCTCCACTCCTCGGCGGCCCGCTCCAGCGCCTTCAGCGCATCCACCGACGCGAGCCCCAGAGAGTTTCCGTCCATGTAAATTCCGTCTTTGGGAAGGTGGAACCGGCACCGGAACCCCTTCAGCCGGTCCGTGTCGTCCAGCGCCCTCGCCTCGTGTAGCCAGTTACGCGTCATTCCGCTCCTCCTCCGTATTTTTCGCCAATATGCTTACTCTCTCACAGATACGCTTCGACGCTGGAGATCGGGCCGATGAAGCGCGATCGATCGCGAATCTCCGGCCAGAACGGCTGCCCGCTGAATTCATCGTAGATGCTGCCGATGGGCCCCGGATAGACGTTGAGATTGTAGTGGACGCCCCCGTGCATGAGGCCAGCGACCAGCTCGGGAAGCTCCATCAGAATGTACCGTGTGGGCTGCTCGATATCGCTCTCCCTCAGTCGCCCGATGATCGACCCCAGAAGCCCGGTGAGGTTCTCTTCGAATTCCTGTTTGAAGATGCGGTAGTTCGGAATAAACCACGTTTCTTCGATGATATCGCACCAGTCCAGGATCTCGACGCCGCCTTGTTTTTTTTGGGGAGCGAATCGAGGGCCGTCCGGATTCGCTCCCGAATTTCGTCCGCCTTGCGGAAGGCTTTCGTCAACGCCGCCAAGGGGGAGCTGCGGTCGAATATTCGATTGTTGATGCGCTGGAGAACGTCGACGACCACGACGGCCGTCCGCTACGCGGACCTCGGCGTCGCCCAGCGGATAAATTCCGCGATGTACTCCGGAGTGAACGCTTTGTTCCGAATGCTTATGCCAAGGTACGGATTCCACTTTCTCCCGTCGATTTCTGGAGCCGAGGTGTTGAAAAATCGCTCGATTCGCATCGGGGGCGCTCCTTTCGTTGTGCGAAGTTCTCGGTTCCTATGCCGCCCCCCTTCCGCTCCCGTCATGATCATGGGCGGAGTGTTTCGTAGCGGAGGAAGAGACTGCGGGTTCGCGCTTCGCACGCTGACGTCGTCACGGGTATAATAGCCTGAAAGAAACCGAGCAACAAGAGTCGGAGCGAGTTCTTTCCCCCTGAAGAAAAGAGCTGGACGAAGCGGTTTCATCCCGGTATCCGAGATATAAGCAAAAGAAGGGGCCGCGTAGGCGGCCCCTTCTTCATCAGGCGATAGTGTTTTTCGCTTTCGGGTTTCTCCAGAGGAAGAGCCCCAGCAGCAAAAGGCCGACTCCCGCCGCTTTGGACAGTTCCAGAGGGCTCAGGCAGAGAACGCCGGCGACGCAGAAGAAGGCGCGCTGCCAGAGGGCGAGCGGCTGCCTGGTAAAGCCGATCATGGCGTACCCCATTGCGAAGGTGGCGGCGACGCCTCCCGCGAGGGCGGTGAGGTTGTTGAAGAGTCCGGCGTTCAGGATCAGGCCGGTGTCGTAGCAGAAGGCGAAGGGGACGATGAAGGCGAGGATGCCGAGACGCATCGCCATGAACCCTGTCTTGTTGGGCGTCGAGCCGGAAATCGAGCTTGCGGCGTACGCGGCCAGCGCCACCGGAGGCGTGATGTTCGAGATGATGGCGAAGTAGAAGACGAAGAGGTGCGCGGAGAGCGTCGGGAAGCCGAGGCGGGCCAGGGCGGGAACGCCCAGGGCCGCGGCGAGGATGTAGGCGCCCGTCGTCGGAAGCCCCATGCCCAGCAGCAGCGACACGAGCATGACGAGCAGCAGGGCGACGAAGGGAATGTCTTTCGCGAAGGCGAAGATGAATCCGACGAACTTGAAGCCGAAGCCGGTGAGGCCGACCGAGCCGACGACGATGCCCGCTGCCGCGCAGGCGATGCAGACCATCGGGATGTTCTTCGCGCCGGTGTAGATGGCGTCGATGGCGTCGACCGGAGTCATCCGTTTGCCCGGATTGAGCATGGATACGGCCCATGTGAGCGCGATGCCGATGGTGGCGGCCCACATCGGCGTGTATCCGGCGAGCAGCAGATAGACAAGTCCTATGATGGGAAGGATCAGGTACAGTTTTTTCAGGACCTCTTTCTTCGAGGGAAGTTCGTCCGGTTCGAGGCCTTTGAGTCCGTTCTTGAGCGCGCCGAGGTGGACCATCAGGACGACCGCTCCGTAGTAGAGGATGGCGGGGACGGTTGCGGCGATCATGATCTCGCTGTAGGGGCGTCCCAGGAACGACGCCATGATGAAGGCGCCCGCGCCCATGATCGGGGGCATGATCTGCCCTCCGGCGCTGGCGACGGCCTCGACCGCGCCGGCGAAGTGCGCGGGGTAGCCGATACGCTTCATCAGCGGGATAGTGAAGGTCCCCGTCCCGTAGACGTTGGCGACGGCGGAGCCCGAAATGGAGCCGAAGAGGGCGGAGCTTACGACCGCGATCTTCGCGGGGCCGCCCGCCTGCGTTCCGGTGAAGGCCTCGGCGAGGTGCATGAAGTACTCTCCGACGCCGCTCTTTTCCAGGAAGCCGCCGAAGATGAGGAAGATCATGACGAACGCTGCGGAGACGCCCAGCGGTACGGAGAAGATACCCTCGCCGGTGAGGTAGATGTGCTCGATCACCTCTTCGAAGGTGAAGGAGAGCCCCTTCATGATGCCGGGCATGTGGTGGCCGAAGTACATGTACCCGGCGAAGAATGCGGCGATGATCGCCAGCGGGATGCCGACGACCCGGCGCGTGGCTTCGATCAGGATGATCAGCAGGAGCGTGCCCAGGACGAGCTGCGTTGTAGTGAGAGGGTCCACCTGGGCGATGCGCTCGATGATGTGCGAGTAGTTGATCATATTGTAGATGCCGGGCAGGGCGGAGAGGGCCGCAAGAATCCAGTCGTAGAAGGGGACCGAGTCTTTCGGGGATCCGGAGGTAATGGGGTAGAGGATGAAGCACATGGGGAGAACCCAGGTCAGGTGGATGCTCCGCTGAAGATAGGCCTCGTAGTTGCCGAAGATGGCGGTGTAGAGGTGGAAGAGCCCCATGGCGACCACGTACGCGTAAAACAGCTTCCGAGTGTTTCCTTGCAATTGTCTCATTGAGCCATCACTTCCTAGGAGTGTTCTTTTCAAAATCAAAAGCGGGCGGTGATTCGCCACCGCCCGCGCGAAATGTGCAGATTGCGTATGCGCTACTGCTTCAGTTCCTTCCAGAACTTCACGGCGCCGGGATGCGCCTCCACCGCAGCGGGAAGGGCCATCTTCGGGTCAAGTTCGGCGATGTCCTGTACCGCCAGAGCGAGAGCGTCGCGGTTGGCCCACAGCGCCTTGGAAAGTTCGTAGACGAGGTCCTCGGGAAGGTCCTTCCGGATGACGACGCACGTGTAGTCGCCGACGGTCGGGGTGGGCTCGGTCACGCTCTTGTAGATGCCCGGCTCGATCATGAAGGTCTCGGTGCCGTAAGCCGCCGCGAGGGCGTCGAGCGCGCTCTGCTCCACGGGAAGAAGGACGACGTCGACCTGATTTTCGATCTGCATGACGATGGAGGCCACGCGGCCGACGGAGAAGGCGAAGAGATCGAGGTGATTGTCGGCCAGCAGGTTGGCGCCGTCCTCGTAGGAGGCGAACTCGACCTTGCCGCCCCAGCTCCGGAAATCGTCCCAGCCCACGTTGTACCCCTTGCTGAAGAGAGCGCGGATGGTGACTTCGGAGGCCGTGCCCGGGCGCAGGGTTGCGAAGCGGACGGGCAGCTTCTTCGCAACGACGTCGCCGAGCGTTTTGATGCCGTTCTTCTCGGCGTAGTCCTTGCGGATGATGAAGTAGGTGAACTGAGTATAGAGGTTCGACATGACGACCGCGTTCTTCGCCGGGGCCTTGAAGGGGTCTTCCCCCTTGGCTGCGGCGCCGACGAAGGACGTTACCGAGAACCCGAGATCGCCCTTCGTGTTGTCCGCGTTCACTACGTTGGCGACGCCGCCGCCGGTGCTGCTGGTGGTCTGGAGGACTTCCTTCGTCCACATGTCGGCGAGTGCGCCGCCGAGGGCGAACCAGTTGCCGCCCGGAGGTCCCGCCATGAAGCGAAGCTGATCGGGCCACCCTTCCTTAGCCGCGAAGGCCGTTCCGGAGAGGGAGAGCACGAGTGCGAGGGCGAGAAGCAGAAGAACCCGTCTTTTCATTTCTTGTACACGCTCCTTTGATAAGAATTTGAGTGGAACTTCTCTGAGAAACAGACGGAAAAATGATATAGTCTTCAGGGCGGCATGTCAATAAAACCGTTTGAACTTTGTTTTATCAAAATCCCCTTGCTCGTGAAAGGAGTTTCGTTATGATTTGGAGTGCGTTGCACAGAGCAGAAAAAAAAGCCGCGTTCGGGGAGGTCTCCTTCGGGGGCAAGGTCCCTCCACGAAGCGATATTCCCGCTGAATATACGTGGGACCTCTCCGCGCTTCAGCCGTCGGACGAGGCATGGGAGGAGTCTTTCCGCCTCGCGGGAGATGAGATGCAGCGGATCGCCTCCTTCAATGGCAGGCTTTTCGATTCGCCCGAGACGCTTCTGGAATTCCTCCGCCTGGAGGAGAAGGCGTCCGAACGTATGGGAAAGCTGTATGCGTACGCGACGATGAAGAGCCACGAGAATACCTCCGAGGCGTTGTACCAGGGGATGGCGGACCGAGCCGGTATGCTGTACTCATCTTTCGCGGCGGTTTGCTCCTTCTTCAACCCGGAGGTGCTGGCCGCGGGCGAGGAGAAGGTTCGCGACTTCATCGCGCGCTGCGGCGATCTTGCGCTCTACAGTCACTTCTTCGGCAACCTTCTTCGATCTAAGCAACACGTGCTCTCGCCCCGCGAGGAGGAGCTTCTGGCGCGGTCCACGGAAATGGCCCGTACGGCGGAGACGGCGTTTTCGCTGTTCACCAACGCGGACATGACCTTTCCGTCGATAGTGGACGAGAAGGGCGAGGAGACCGAGCTTTCCGAGGAACGCTACTATCTTCTGAGCCGCTCCCGCGACCGCCGGGTGCGCAGGGAAGCGTTCGAAGGGCTGCTCGGGACGTACGGGAAGTACCGGAACGCCCTCGGGGCGCTCTACTCCGGGAGTGTGAAGGGGGACATCTTCTACGCGACGGCGCGGAAGTACTCCTCCTCTCTGGAGGCCTCGCTCGACGCGGACAACATCCCCCCCTCGGTCTACGAGAACGTCGTCTCGACGGTGAACGCCAACCTCGACGCCATGCACGACTACATGCGCCTCAGGAAGAAGGCGCTCGCCCTGGAAGAGCTGCACATGTACGACCTCAACGTGCCGCTCGCCGACGAACCCGACGCCGCCATACCGTACGGAAAGGCGGTCGAGATGGTGACCGAGGGGCTCGCTCCGCTCGGCGCGGAATATATGGATGTCCTCCGGAAAGGGTTCACCGCCCGATGGGTCGACGTCTATGAGAACCAGGGGAAGAGGAAAGGAGCCTACTCGTGGGGCAGCTACGGCGCGCACCCGTTCGTGCTGCTGAACTACAGCGGTACGCTCCGCGACGTCTTCACCATCGCGCACGAGATGGGACATTCGCTGCATACCTGGTACTCGCAGGAAAAGCAACCCCAGGTATACGCCGACTACACGATCTTCCTCGCCGAAGTGGCCTCCACGGTGAACGAGTCCCTGCTGCTGGAATCGCTGCTGGAAAAGGCCTCCAGGCAGGAGAAGATCTATCTTCTGAACCACTACCTTGATCAGGTGCGCACCACCGTCTACCGGCAGGCGATGTTCGCGGAGTTCGAGCGGACCATGCACGCGGCCGCGGAACAGGGAGAACCGCTGACCGCGGATGCGCTCTGCGAAGTATGGCGCGAGATGAACGAGCGGTACCACGGTCCCGACATGACGGTCGACGCCGGCATCGAGGTGGAGTGGGCGCGTATACCCCACTTCTACTCGGCGTTCTACGTCTACAAGTACGTGACGGGGTTTACAGCGGCTGCGATGCTCACTCGCCGTCTCAGGAAAGGGAACGACGAGGAGCGGGAGCGCTACCTGCGCTTCCTGTCGAGGGGAAGTTCGGCGTATTCTCTGGATATCCTGAAAGAAGCCGGGGTGGACATGACCACGCCCGTCCCGCTGAAGGAGACCGTGGCGAGCTTCAGAGAGAAGACGGCGCAGCTCGCCGGCCTTCTGGGGATCGATTGAACGTTGCGGAAGGGGCTCTTTTCGAGCCCCTTCGTTTTTGGAAAATCTCTTCAATGCAGCAGGTCGCGGCAGGTTGCCTCCAGGCGCTTCACCATCTCCCAACCGGGGTAGGAGAGCCCTTTCGACGAGGAGTAGACGCACTGAATCTCCCAGGCCATGTCGTCCATCCCTTCGAGCATGACGGGAGCGAGGCGCCCGGACGCAATACTCCCCTGCACCGAGAGGGAGCTGGTAATGAGAACTCCCACCCCGTATTCCGCCAGGTTTTTCGCCAGCTCGATCTCGTCCGTTTCGACCTGTTCACCGAAGGATATTCTGTTGCGGAGCAGGAATTCGTCCACGTACGTCGCAAGAGGGCAGTCGCCGGAGAATCGGATCAGGGTGCGGCGCTCCGCATCGGGGAACGACGCCTGTCCGCTGGAAGCCCAGGGGTGTCCTTGAGGGGCGACGAGAACGAGCCTGTCGTCGCCAAGAGGGCGGTAGGTGAGCGCGGGATCCTTCGAGAATGGGAAACTCTTCCCGAGGATGACCATTTCGACGTTCCCGCGTTTCAGATCCCGGAGAATCTCCGTGGTATTGCCCGATGTGACGGAGATGGAGACGGCCGGAAAATTCTCCCGGAAGCCTACGAGCGCTTGCGGGAGAATATAGTAGCCTGCGAACGGGGAAACGCCGATCTCCAGCCGTCCCGAACGGAGGGCTCTCATGTCGCGGAAGCGGGCCGGGATCTCGTCCGCCTGGCGAAGGAGGTCCGAGGCGAGCACATGGAGCGCCCTTCCTTCGGGGGTGAGGGAGACGGTGCGCCCTTTTCGTTCGAAGAGGCGGACATCGTAGCTTTTTTCAAGGGACGCGACCTGCTGGCTTACGGAGGGCTGCGACAGAAACAGCTTCTCCGCGGCCTGCCTGAAGGAACCCTCCTCCACGATCGTGCAGAATATCCTCAACTGATGAAGGTTCATGTGCCGCCTCCTTTATAGGTTTTACTGAAGTATTATATCATTTTTTCCTTCTTGCAAATAATACTATCTGGTGTATCTTGGTAGTGGTCGAATGCGTGAAGCATCGCGTCGGGAAAGAGCGCGCACGACGAACAAGGAGGCGATGGCATGGACGAGTTCGCTGTTCGGGACCTGCGGCAGGCTGTTGCGTCGGTAGCTCCGGACGAGCTTATCCAGCTTTGCCAGGAGCTTCTGCGCCGCCCCGGTGTTTCCGGCCGCGAGGGCGACGTGGCCCGTTTCGTCGCCGAGAGCATGCGCTCGCTTGGGTACGACTCCGTCGTGATCGATTCGTACGGCAACGTCGTGGGCGAGATCGTCTTTTCGGCGGAGGGGCCGAGACTTCTTCTCACCGCGCAGATGGACCATGTCGATGCGGGAGACGCGGCCGAGTGGTCGAAGTACCCCTTCGGAGCGTTCATCGAAGAGAACCGGATTTACGGAAGGGCCGCCTCGGACCAGAAGGGCGCGCTCGCGGCGATGATGCTCGCCGCGTCCTTGCTGAAGAGGGACCGGAGCGGCGCCTTGAAAGGCAGACTCTTCGTCGCGGGAGCGGTGCATCAGGAGACGTTCGAGCGGGTCGCCTCGAAAGCTATAGGCGACTTCACCGATCCCGACTGCGTGATCGTCGGAGAGGCCTCCGATCTTTTGCTTGAGCGTGGTCAGCGCGGGAGGGCGGAGATCCGCGTCGATGTCTTCGGCAGGATGGCCCACTCCTCGCACCCGGAGTTCGGAGTGAACGCGGCCGACGTCATGATCGAGTTCCTCTCCTTCCTCAAGAACCGTTTCACTCCCCCGCGCGACGCCTTTCTTGGCGAGGGGATCCTTGTTCTCACCAATCTCTTTTCCTCGCCGTCATACAACAGAGAGAGTTCCCAGCGGGAGGCTCGCCCCGACAGCAGCGCGATCCCCGAGCGGTGCACCGCCGTTTTCGACAGACGTCTGCTGCTCGGCGAGACGCTGGAGAGCGTCGTTCGGCAGTTCGAGGAGATCGTGCAGGAAGCGGTCCGTGTTCTTCCGGAACTCCGTGCGAAGGTCTCGTACCCGGTGATGGAGGATCGCTGCTATACGGGAGCCCCCATCAGAGGAAGCCATTACGCTCCCGCATGGACGATCCCTTCCGGCATGCCTTTTTTGCGCGAGCTTTCGGCGGCGCTGGAGGGAGCGGGGCTTCGCTTCGAGGTTTCGGCGTTGCCGGGCTTCGGGACTAACGGATGTTATTACGCCGCGGAGAGGATGCTTCCGACGGCGGTCTACGGGCCGTCGCGGCGCGAACTTGTACACACCGTGGATGAGTATATCGAGATAGACGCGCTTGTCGATTCCTGCAGGGGGTACTGCGCGATGGCGGAACGTCTTTTGACGTCCCGCTCCGCGGGGAAGGGGGCGTCTCCCTCATCTCAGGCCGCAGGACGTCCCGTAGGCCGGCAGGGAAAGGAACGCGTTTCCGCAAAGGAAGAAAAAAGGAGGAAGGTACATGGCGCAGCCGGTTGAATTGAAATGTGTTCTGTGCGGAGCCTCGTACGCTCCGGGAGAGGTCGAGTACACCTGCCCGGTCTGCGGGCTCGACGGCACGCTCGATGTGCTGTACGACTACGAGGAGGCTGCCCGGACGATGACGAAAGAGTCGCTTGCCGGGCGCGAGCGCTCCCTGTGGCGTTACGAGGAAATCCTGCCCGTAGTGGACAAGGGGAGCATCCCCCACCTCGCGGTGGGCTGGACGCCCCTGTACGAATGTCCCGCGGTCGCGGAGGAGTACGGCGTGAGAGAGTTCAGGGTGAAGGACGACGGACGGAATCCGACGGGGTCGCTCAAGGACCGCGCAAGCGCGGTGGGCGTGGCCCGGGCGATCGACATCAACCAGCGGACGGTCGCTTGCGCTTCGACGGGCAACGCGGCGAGTTCGCTTTCGGGATTCGCCGCCGTAGGAGGGATTCGCAGCTTCATCTTCGTTCCGGAGAAGGCGCCTGTCGCCAAGGTGACGCAGCTTCTGGTCTACGGCGCGACGGTCGTCCTGGTGAAGGGCGACTACGCCGACGCTTTCAACCTTGCGACGGCGGCGATAAACAAGTACGGCTGGTACAACCGGAACTGCGCGATCAACCCGTACCTCGTGGAGGGAAAGAAGACCTGCGCGCTCGAGATCGCGGAGCAGACGGGCTGGGATCTCCCGGACAGAGTGTTCATCTCGGTCGGCGACGGCTGCTGCATCGGCGGTCTGTACAAGGGGTTCGCCGATCTTCTCCGCATGAGCCTGATCTCGCGGATGCCGAAGATCGTCGGTGTTCAGGCACGGGGTGCGAAGCCGATCTACGAGGCCTTCAAGAGCAAGGCGGAGCGCGTGACATTCGGCCCGGCCGATACCGTGGCGGACAGCATTTCGGTCGGCGCTCCGCGGAACTGGGCCAAGGCGCTTCGCGCCGTCCGCGAGTCCGAGGGAGATATGGTGACGGTTTCCGACGAGGAGATTCTGTCCGCTATCCCCGAGCTTGCCCGGAAGACGGGCGTCTTCGGAGAGCCCGCAGGGGCGGCTGCGTTCGCCGGGTTCCGCAAAATGGCCGGAGAAGGGCTTCTCGGGCGCGGCGAGCGGGTTGCCGTCGTCGTCACCGGGAACGGTCTGAAAGATATAGAGAACGCACGGAAGTCGGTGGGGGTCCCGATGCTCGTCGAGCCCACCATCGAGGACTTTTCGGGACAACTTGAAAGGAGTGGGTTTCCATGTTAGAGCAAGGACAGGAGTTTCTTCGGGATGCCGATCCGGAGATTTTCGCGGCTATCGGCGAGGAGCTGGCGCGCCAGAGGAACGGTATCGAGCTGATCGCGTCGGAGAACTTCGTCTCCCGGGCGGTGCTTTCCGCCATGGGCTCGGTAATGACCAACAAGTACGCCGAAGGATATCCGCACGCCAGATACTACGGCGGCTGCCACGTCGTGGACAAGGCGGAGGATCTGGCGCGCGACAGGGCGAAGCAGCTCTTCGGGTGCGATCACGTGAACGTGCAGCCGCACTCCGGATCGCAGGCGAACATGGCGGTCTACTTCTCCGTGCTGCAGCCCGGAGACACCATTCTCGCCATGAACCTCGCGCACGGCGGTCACCTGACCCACGGGTCGCCGGTGAACTTCTCGGGCAAGCTGTACAACATCGTTCCCTACGGCGTCGACAAGGCGACCGAGCGGATCGACTTCGCCGAGGTCGAGCGCCTCGCCGTCGAGCACAAGCCGAAGATGATCGTCTGCGGCGGCTCCGCCTACCCGCGCGAGATCGACGCCGAGAAGTTCCGCGCCATCGCCGACAAGGTCGGCGCGCTGCTCTTCTTCGACATCGCCCACATAGCCGGGCTGATCGCCGCCGGATGCCACAAGGATCCTGTTCCCTTCTGCCACTTCCTCACCTCGACGACGCACAAGACGCTCCGGGGACCGCGCGGCGGCATGATCATGACGACCGCGGAGTACGCGAAGGTCATAGACAAAAACATCTTCCCCGGCATGCAGGGCGGTCCGCTGATGCACGTGATCGCGGCGAAGGCCGTTGCCTTCCGCGAGGCGCTGCAGCCCTCCTTCAAGGAGTATCAGAAGCAGGTTGTGGCCAACGCGAAGACGCTCGCCGAGGAGCTGCTTTCGCTCGACTATCACCTTGTCTCCGGCGGAACGGACAACCACCTGATCCTGGTGAACCTCGCCGGCAAGGGAGTCACCGGAAAAGCTGCGGAAGCGGCCCTGGACAAGGCGGGGATAACGGTGAACAAGAACACCGTCCCGTTCGACACGCAGAGCCCGTTCGTCACCAGCGGTATCCGGGTCGGCACGCCTGCGGCAACGACCCGCGGCTTCGGCGCCGACGACATGAAGCGGATCGCCCGCTGGATCGACCGCGCGGTGCGCAATGTCGAAAACGAAGTTGAGCTTGCCGCCATCAAGGCCGAAGTTCTTGAAAGCTGCAACAGTCACCCCCTGTACCCGGGGTTGGAGTAGGAGGAACGATATGCCGTATTCGATAGACCTGACGATTCACGAAGAGGGGTTGAAGAACGCCGTCGAAATGGCGAAGAAGCGAAATATCGTCATCCCCACATTCAAGCAGATGAAGGATCCGGAGAACCACACTCCGGCCGCCATCAAGGAAAAACTGAAGAATACGGGGCTCTGGGACGTCGACTCCGCGAACCTCTTCCGCATCACATGGAAGAACGAACCGAAGAAGACCGGAGGTCTCTTCGGAAAGGTGAACTATATCGAGCTGCCGAAGGCGCTGACAGGGGTGGACGCCCGTATCATCGCCATCGTCGGCAAGTGGTTCCCGACGGGGGCGCACAAAGTCGGCGCAAGCTTCGGCTGCCTCGCGCCGCGCCTCGTCACAGGCCAGTTCGACCCGCTTCACCAGAAGGCAGTCTGGCCCTCCACGGGGAACTACTGCCGCGGCGGCGCCTACAACGCGCAGCTTCTGGGGTGCGAGTCCATCGCCATTCTTCCCGAAGGGATGAGTCGCGAGCGCTTCGACTGGCTCGAAACCGTCGCGGGAGAGATCATCGCCACTCCGGGGACGGAGAGCAATGTGAAGGAGATCTACGACAAAGTCTGGGAACTTCGCCGCACGCGCGACAACATCGTGGTCTTCAACCAGTTCGACGAGATGGGGAACCATCTGTGGCACTATCAGGTCACCGGCGGCGCGATGGAGGAAGTGCTCCGCGAAGTTTTGGGCGTCGACGGGCGCTACGCCGGAGTCGTGGTGACCTCCGGTTCGGCGGGGACGACCGCCTGCGGCGACTACCTCAAAAAGGTCTTCCCGAACAGCAAGGTAGGCGTGGGCGAGGCGCTGCAGTGCCCCACGCTGCTGGAGAACGGCTTCGGCGCGCACAGAATCGAAGGTATCGGCGACAAGCACGTTCCCTGGGTGCACAACGTGAAGAACACCGACTTGGTGATGGCCATCGACGACGACGACAGCATGGGCTTCATCCGTCTATGCAACGAACCGGCGGGGAAAAAATATCTGCGCTCGCTCGGCTTGAAGGAGGATTTCATAGATCGGCTTCCGCTGATGGGCATCTCCGGCGCGGCGAACGTGCTGATGGCGGTCAAGATGGCGAAGTACTACGAGCTGACGTCGAAGGACGTCATCCTGACGGTCTTCACCGACTCGATGGAGATGTACGGTTCCCGCCTGAAGGAGATGGAGGAGGAGTTCGGCCCTTATTCCGATATGAACGCGGCGGCCGACCATGCGCGCCACGTGCTCGGCGTCCGTACGGACGGCCTCCTGGAGCTGACGTACCAGGAGCGGAAGCGCGTGCACAACTTGAAGTACTACACTTGGGTGGAGCAGCAGGGGAAGACCTCGGAGGAGCTGAACGCCCAGTGGTACGACGCGGAAGAGTACTGGGGAAGCATCCACGCGATGGCTGACAAGATCGACGAACGGATCGAAGAATTCAACAAGATGACCGGATTGCTGTAAGGAGCACGTCCGCCCGACATGTTTCGGGGAGGTGATGCCGCTTCGCAGAGCGGAAGAGACCGGCTGCCGCCCAAGGGGTTCCTGCCGTTAGCGGGATGCGCCGGTTTTTTCGGAGGTTTCGGCGGAGAGTTTCTCGGAGAGATCCTGCGGTACGTACGGGATCCGTTGACACAAAAGGAGGAGACAAAATGAAGAGATTCGCATTGATGTTCTTGGTAGTGTGCCTTGTGCTGACATCCGCGGCGGCGTTCGCTGCGACGAAGTCGATCAAACTCGCCCACCTCAACCCCCAGCAGCCGTTCGAGGTGGCGACGGCAGCGATGACCGCGGTCTTCAAGAGCATGGTCGAGGCCGAGAGCAATGGTTCCATCAAGGTCGACATCTTCCCGGCGGGCCAGCTCGGCAACGAGCGCGAGACGATGGAGCAGGTAAAGCTGGGCGTCGTTCAGAGCTACATCGCCTCAGCGGGCGGCATGGCCGCGTTCTATCCGCTGTACAGCATCGTCGACATTCCCTTCGCCGTTCCCAACTACGATATCGCGTGGAAGGTGTACGATGGTCCCTTCGGTCAGCACCTTGCGAAGGAGATAGAAGCAAAGACCGGATTCAAGGTCCTCGGCTACGGCGAGGCGGGCGGTTTCTTCCAGCTCTCGAACAATACCAGAGCCATCCGGACCGTTGCGGATATGAAGGGCCTGAAGATGCGCACCATGACGCTCCCCTCGCACCAGAATCTGATGAAGGCCTACGGCGCGGCGGCCACTCCCGTCGCGTGGGCCGAGGTGTACACGGCGCTGCAGACGGGCGTTGTGGACGGCCAGCACAACCCCATTCCCATCGTCCTCACCGGAAAGCTCTTCGAGGTCCAGAAGTACCTCACCCTTACCAACCACCTGTACAGCAGCTACTGCTGGGTGATGAACAAGGACTTCTACGAGAAGCTGGATGAGAAGGAGCGGGGCATCGTCGACGCGGCGGCGCGGACCGCGATCATCGCCGGACGCGGCCTGAACCGGATCATCGAGTCCTCCGAGAAGGGCCTCCCCGCCCTTATCGCGGCCGGCATGGAGATCAACACGCCCACTCCCGAAGCGCTGCAGGAGTTCCGCGAGGTCGGACGCGCAGCGGCGATGGAATTTATCAAGGAGACGTACAAGGATGAAGGCGTCGCGCTCGCACAGATGTACCTCGACGCCATCGAGCAGGCGATCAAGGAGGGGAAATAGGGCGCAAGCCCTATTCCCCGCTCAGGGAGTTTTATGGACGTCAAAAGCGTCGAAACAACGGAGGAGAGAGGCCTCTTTCTCATTGCCCGTAAAGTGGGCGACGGGCTGGAGCGCGCGGTGGAGATCCCGGTCTTTCTCCTCTCCATAGTAATGACGGTCACGGTCCTTGCGGGGGTGTTTTTCCGGTATGTCGTCCGAGCGCCGCTGGGCTGGTCGGAGGAGCTGTCGCGCTATGTGATGATCTGGATGGCGCTGCTTTCAGTGGCGCTCTGCATCTGGCGCCATGAGCACGTTGGCGTTACGATGTTCATCAAGAAACTTCCGCGGCTGCTCGCGAAATTCATAATTTTCGTATCGAACGGGCTGATCCTCTACTTTCTCTACGTCCTCGCCAGGTACGGCTTCCGGATGGCCGAGGGAGGGAAAGCGCAATTATCCACGGCGCTGCACACGACGATGGAGTGGTGGCTCATGGCCGTGCCGGTGAGCGCTGTGATCTGCATCGTCATGCTCGTCTGCAAGATGATCCTCGATATCCGGAGAAAGAACCTTGATGAAATTCTGATGTCGGAGGATATCATCGACACCGTGAAACGCGAAGAAGGCCTCGATTTCGGAGAAGTGCGCCTTAAGGAGGAACGACCGTTATGACCGGGTTCATCTCGATCTGCTTTCTGATTCTCATCGCGGTGGGGATGCCCATCGGCTTCGTGCTGGGTTCCACGGGGCTCGCCGCCATGCTGAGAATGGATATGTCCTCCATCCTCCAGATAGTCCCGCAGCGCTACTTCGCGGGAGTGGACATGTTCACCCTTATGGCGATGCCCTTTTTCATCCTGGCCGGAGAGATCATGAACAAGAGCGGTATCACGGGCCGCCTCGTCAAGTTCAGCAATGTGCTCGTCGGTCATCTTCGAGGCGGATTGGCGCACGCCAACATTCTGGCGTCCGTCTTTTTCGCCGGGATCACGGGGGCGGCGGTGAGCGATACCGCCGCCATCGGTTCGATGCTTATCCCGGCGATGGTGGACGAGGGGTACGACAAGGACTTCTCGGCGGCGGTCACGGCGTCGTCGTCGATCATCGGCCCCACCATACCGCCGTCGAACATCATGGTCATTTACGGAGCCTTCATGCAGGTCTCCATAGCCGGCCTCTTCCTCGCGGGCGTCGTCCCCGGTCTTTTGGTCGCCGCGGCGCTTATGATCCTCACGGCGAGGATTTCCAAAAAACGCGGGTACCCTGTCGGAGAGCGCCGCGCGACGTTGAAAGAAATGGCGGTAGCGTTCAAAGATGCGTTCGTGGCGTTGCTGATGCCTGCGATAATCCTCGGAGGCATTCTCACGGGGATTTTCACCCCGACCGAGGCGGCGTCCGTCGCGGTGGCCTACGCGATGTTCATCGGGTTTTTCGTCTATAAAAATCTGACGCTGAAGGACATGTGGCCGATCTTCATGAAGATGGCGCGTACCACCGGGGTTGTCTTCCTCGTCATCGCCGCTGCCTCGATCCTCGGCTGGGTGCTCACCATCGAACAGATCCCGGAGAAGGTGGCGACGCTCATGCTCAGCGTGAGCACGAACAAATGGGTGGTCATGGGGATGATCCTGCTGCTCCTCCTCTTCATCGGCATGTTCATGGACATCGCGGCGGCGCTCATCATTCTTGGCCCGATCCTGCACCCTCTCGCGGTGAAGATCGGTTTCCACCCGCTGCACTTCGGCATCATCATGGTGCTCGCCTTGAACATCGCCCTGATGACGCCTCCCGTAGGCGCCTGCCTCTTCGTCGCCTGCGGCATAAGCAAACTGACGATCGAGCAGTTAAGCAGGGAAATATTTCCCTTCATCCTCGTCGTGGTGGCGGTGCTGCTTCTGATCACCTTCGTACCGGAGATACCGCTCTTCCTGCCGAGACTGATGGGTATGGTCCACTGAGAAATATAAGAATATTGCATGAAAGAAGGTATTCCATGATTCCCTTCGAGAAAGTGTTGAGCAAGGCGGAAGAGTACAAGCCGAAGATGTCCCGCTTCCTTCGGGACATGATCGCTCTTCCCAGCGAGAGCTGCGGGGAGAAGGAAGTGATCCATCGCATCAAGGCCGAGATGGAAGCCTGCGGCTACGACAGAGTCGAGATCGACCCCATGGGGAACGTGCTCGGCTTCATCGGGAACGGCAAACACCTGATCGCCCTCGACGCGCACATCGATACCGTCGGGATCGGCGACCGCACGCTCTGGACCTACGACCCCTACCAGGGGTACGAGGACGACGAGATCATCGTCGGCAGAGGCGCAAGCGACCAGGAGGGCGGCATGGCCTCCATGGTCTACGCGGGGAAGATCATCAAAGACCTGGGGCTTCCGGGCGACTTCACGCTGATGGTGGTGGGCTCGGTTCAGGAGGAGGACTGCGACGGCCTCTGCTGGCAGTACATCATCAACGAGGACAAGTACATGCCGGAATTCGTGGTGCTTACCGAGCCCACGTCGTGCAACATCTACCGCGGTCACCGCGGCCGCATGGAGATCAAGGTGAGCACGCGGGGGCTCTCCTGCCACGGATCCGCTCCGGAAAGGGGCGACAACGCGATCTACAAGATGGCGCCGATTCTGCAGGAACTTCGCGCGCTGCACGAGAACCTCCACTTCGACCCGTTCCTCGGCAAGGGGAGCCTCACCGTGTCGGAGGTCTTCTTCAGCTCCCCGTCGCGTTGCGCCGTGGCGGACGGCTGCTCGATCTCCGTCGACCGCAGGCTGACGCACGGCGAGACGTGGGAGATGGCGCTGCAGCAGATTCGCAACCTGCCCGCGGTGAAGGCCGCCGGTGCGGAGGTCTCCATGTACTCTTACGACCGTCCTTCCTGGACCGGTCTCGTATACCCGACGGAGTGCTTCTTCCCGACATGGGTGCTCGATGAGAACCACGCGGCGTGCAGGTCCATGGTGGACGGGTACAGGGATCTTTTCAAGAGCGAGCCCCTCGTCGACAAGTGGACCTTCTCCACCAACGGCGTCTCCATCATGGGGCGCTACGGAATTCCCTGCGTCGGTTTCGGGCCGGGACACGAGGATCAGGCGCACGCGCCCGACGAGCGCACGTGGAAGAGCGAACTGGTGAAAGCCGCCGCGCTCTATGCCGTCGTGCCGTCGATCTACACGGAAAAGTACGTCGGCTAGAGAGCCGAACGACTCGAACACAGCAAACTCAAGGAGGAAAACAGAATGCAGACGCTTTTCAGGGGCAAGCATTTCATCACGCTTCAGGAGTGGACGAAAGAAGAGGTCGACACGCTGCTCGACGTCTCCTATGATCTGAAGAGGGATTTCGCGATGGACAGACCGACGAACTATCTTCCCAACAAGACGGTCTTCCTGATGTTCTTCGAGCAGTCCACCCGTACCCGCAACTCCATGGAGGCCGGCATCACCCAGCTCGGCGGGCATGCCCACTTCCTCGACACGAGCAATATGCAGATCGCCCACGGCGAGGTTCCCAAGGACACCGCGATCATCCTCGCCAGGATGGGGCATGGAATAGCATGCCGCAACTGCTTCTGGAAGGAAGGCAACGCCTACCTTCGCGAGATGGCGAAGTGGTCTCCCGTGCCCATCATCAACATGCAGGACGATCTGTACCACCCGCTTCAGGGCATCGCCGACCTGATGACCATCCAGGAGAAGAGGGGCAAAAATACGAAGGGGCTCAAGGTGTCCGTCATCTGGGCGTATGCGACGACCCACAAGAAGCCCATCTCCGTGCCGCTCACCCAGGCGCTTCTCTTCCCCCGCTACGGGATGGACGTCACCCTCGCCTACCCGAAGGGGTACGAGATGCCCGACTGGGTTATCGAGCAGGCGAAGAAGAACGCTCTTGAGAACGGCGGCTCCTTCCGCATCACGAACGACCAGGAAGAGGCCTATCGCGACGCCGACGTGGTCATTCCGAAGAACTGGGGCAACTGGGTCACCAACGAGAGCAAGGCGGTTATCGACAGTACGCTCGAGGCGAACAAGCACTGGAAGTGCACCGCCGACCGCATGTCGCTCACGGACAAGTACTCGCTCTACATGCACGCCCTTCCCGCCGACAGAGTGAACGAGGTCGAGGACTCCGTGATCGACGGGCCGCACTCGGCCATCTACGACGAAGCGGAGAACCGCCTGCACACCGCGAAGGCCGTCATGGCCCTCACGATGGGCGGAAGGTAGCCCACGATCGTATGGACGCCGCGCCGCGATTCCGGGCGCGGCGTTGCCTGTGATATACTCGTACGAGGCAGTTTTCATCATAAAACAGGGAGGGGAAACTATGAATCGGAAGTATGTAGTGATGGCGCTCGCGGTGGTTCTTCTTTTCGGCCTGGGTGCAGGCGCTGCGTTGGCGAAGGCTCCGGGCGAGTACAAGATGGTGCTTGTTCTTCCCGGACCGATCAACGATCAGAGCTGGAACGCGACCAACTATGCGGGGCTTCAGGCGGTGAACAAGGAGCTGGGGACGAAGATGGAGTACGTCGAGAACGTCCAGGCCGGAGACTATGAATCCACGTTCCGCAACTACGCGGAGCGCGGCTACGATCTGATCATGGCGGCCGGAACGCAGTTCGACGAGCCCGCGGCCCGCGTCGCGCCCAAGTACCCGAACACTGTTTTCTGCGTGGTGAACGGCATGAACGCCGCGGAACCCAACGTGATGCCGGTCCTGCCGAAAGAGTACGAAGCAAGCTTCCTCGCCGGAATCGTCGCCGGGCATGTGACGAAGACCGGAAAGATAGGTATCGCCGGAGGCTTCCCCAACAAACTGATGATCCGGCTTCTGAACACGTACGAATGGGCCGCCAGAATCGGCCGTCCCGATCTGCAGGTCGCCCGGGCCTATGCGAACTCCTGGAGCGACGTCGCTCTCGGCAAGCAGATGGCCAGCTCGATGATCGACGGCGGCGCCGACGTCCTCTTCTTCTACGCCAATCAGGTCGGTCTGGGAGCGATACAGGCGGCCAAAGAGAAGGGCGTGAAGTACGTCGGGTTCGCCAGCGATCAGAATTCGGTCGCTCCGGGGACCGTCGTGGCGAGCGTCTACTTCGATTTCGCCAACATGTACACCTGGGCTGTGAAGAAGTATCTGGACGGCACGCTGAAGCCCGTGGTGAACGGCGCGGGAATCGCGGAGGGCATCGTGAAGGTCGCCTATTCCGACGAGGTTTCGCCGGAGGTTCGCCGGATCGTCGCCGACGCCGAGGAGGCCGTGAAGAAGGGGGACGTGCTCTTCTTCCTCTCCGAATTCCCCGAGAAGCCGTAAGTTCTCGTAAAGAAGAAAAGAGAGCCCCGGCGCGTATTCCGGGGCTCCCTCTTTGTTTTCCGGAGAAAAGGAGGAGAATCATGGAGTTCTCCGCACCGCGGGCGATCGCTCTGCGAGGCATTTCGAAAGCCTTCCCGGGAGTGCTTGCCAATTCAGATGTCACGCTCTCCGTCGGCGAGGGGGAGGTTCGCGCCCTTCTGGGAGAGAACGGAGCGGGCAAATCGACGCTCGTCAAGATACTCTACGGACTGTACCAGCCGGACTCGGGGTCGATCGAGGTCGACGGGCGGACCGTTTCGATCCGTTCTCCCCGCGATGCGATGACCCTCGGCATAGGTATGATCCATCAGCACTTCACGCTTGTCCCCGTGCACTCCGTCTGGGAGAACGTCGTGCTCGGCCTTGCTCCGGCCGACGGCAGGCCGCTTTCGAGGGGAGCCGCAGCGGCGGAAATCGATGCATTGGGGAGGAAATACGGTCTCGAAGTCGACCCGTTTGCGCGGATCGACCAACTTTCCGTAGGGATGCAGCAGAAGGTCGAGATCCTTAAAGCGCTCTACCGTCGCGCCCGTATTCTTGTCCTCGATGAGCCGACCGCGGTGCTGACTCCGGGAGAGGCGGAGAATCTTTTCTCTTTCCTCAGGGAGTTCCGCGCCTCGGGCAACACGGTGCTCTTCATCACGCACAAACTCGCGGAGGTTTTTGCCGTGGCCGACTCGGTGACCGTTCTGCGCGGAGGGCGGAACGCAGGGGATTTCCTGGTCCGCGACGCCTCGGAATCCGATCTGGTCACGTGCATGGTCGGGCGCGAACTTCTTCTTACGGAGGGGAAACCCGCCGATTCGCGCGGGAACGTGGTGCTGGACGTCCGTTCGCTTTCTATTCGGGGAGACAGAGGAAATAAAGTAGTCGACGGCCTCTCTCTTTCCGTGAAGGAGGGCGAGATCCTCGGGATCGCCGGGGTCAGCGGCAACGGCCAGGAGGAGCTTGCGGACGTTCTTTGCGGGCTTCGGATTCCCGAGAGCGGCGAGGTGCTTCTGGACGGCCGTCCGATTCGCCCCGGAATTCCGGAAGCCGCGTTTCGGGCGGGGACAGGATATATACCAGCCGACCGGCATCGGGAGGGGCTTGTTCTGGATATGACCGTGGAGGAAAACCTTATTTTGAAAAACCTCTCCGCGTACTCGCGTTTCGGTTTTCTTCGGATGAAGAAGATACGCGGGAACGCGGAGCGTCTGATAAAGCAGTTCGGAATCAAAACCCCGTCCCCGGCGGCAAAGGTCAAGGGGCTCTCGGGGGGGAACCAACAGAAAATAGTGGCGGCGCGCGAAATCGAGGCGGGAAGCCGCCTTCTCGTCGCGGTGCAGCCGACGCGAGGACTGGATCTCGGGGCTGCGGATCACGTGCACAGGACGCTCCTTGACGAGCGGGACCGGGGGAAGGCTGTTTTCCTTGTTTCGACGGAGCTTTCCGAAGTGCTCAAACTTTCCGATCGCATCGCGGTGATCTTTCGGGGCCGCATTCTCGGCGAGTTCAGGAGGAGCGAAGCGACCGTGGAGAAAATAGGCATGCTCCTTGCGGGCGGAATGGGAGGCGCGGCATGAGCGGTCACGGGACCAAGGAGACACGATCCGGGACGATCCGGACTCTCGTCGGGGAGCGGGACAAATCGTTCTGGACCGCGCTCTTCCCGATGTGGTCGGTCCTTTTGGGTCTTGCCGCAGGAGGCTTGTTGATGCTGCTTCTTGACCACAACCCCCTGAAGGTCTACGGAGATCTCTTCAGCTACGCGTTCCGCGACATCTACAACATCGCGGACATCTTCGCGAAGGCCACCCCGCTCATCCTTACCGGACTCGCTTTCGCCTTCGCGTTCCGGGCGAGCCTCTTCAACATCGGCGCTCAGGGGCAGTTTTATCTCGGGGCTGTTGCCGCGGCCGCGTGCGCTCTCGCATTCCCGCAGCTTCCCTCGATCGTTCTTCTGCCGCTCTGCGCGTTGGCTGCCGCGCTTGCGGGAAGCCTGTGGGGCGGATTCGCCGGATTTTGCAAGGCGCGCTTCAACGCAAACGAATTCCTTGTGAGTATGATGTCGACCTACGTCGCCGTCGCCGTGCTCGACTTCCTTGTCCGGGGGCCGCTCAGAGAGGCGAAAGGGGAGTATCCGCAGACCGACGTGCTCGCGGAGAGCGCCTGGATTCCCTCCGTCATTCCGGGAACGCGCTTTCACTGGGGGTTCTTCCTTGCGCTGGCGGTCGCGATGATTGCCTGGATCATTCTCTGGAAGACCACGCTCGGTTTCCGTATCCGCGCCGTCGGGAGGAATCGTCGAGCCGCGCGTTTCGCGGGGATGAACGAGCAACGCATCTTCATCGCCGTCTTTCTTCTCAGCGGAGCCTTCGCCGGACTGGCCGGGTTTATGGAGGTGAACGGCGTCCAGCGCATGGTGGTGCAGGGGTTCAACCCTCTTCTCGGTTCGGAGGGTATCGGCATCGCGATTCTCGGGAACGCGCACCCCCTCGGGGTTGTTCTTTCCGCCCTTCTCTTCGGGGCCCTCAAGGTCGGCGGCATACTGGTCACGCAGACGTCGACCATTCCGTCGAGCATCATCGCCATTCTGGAAGGATTCGTCATGCTCTTCGTCGTCCTCTCCTACTGGCTCCAACATCGTATCGCGGCGGCCCGCGCTCGTCGCAGGGCCTCGGAAGGAGGCGATTTCCGGTGATACTGAGCGGACTCTTTTTCCGCGCCGTGCAGATGAGCACGCCGCTGCTTCTGGGCTCGCTCGGCGAGGTGCTCGTCGAGCGTACCGGCGTGATGAACATGGCCATCGAGGGAATTTTTCTCCTGGGCGCGTGGGCCGGCTTTACCGGGGCGTATCTCTCCGGAAGCCTGCTTACGGGTTTTGTGTGCGCCATGCTGACCGGCGTGCTCACCGGGGCGCTCTATGGATGGATCACGGTCTACCTCAAGCAGCATCAGATCGTAACCGGCGTCGCGTTGAACATCCTCGCCGCCGGGCTCGGAATCTATCTCTACAGAGTTCTCTTCGGCGTTCCCCTGCTTCCGCTCACCGTCGAGCCTCTGAAGCTTCTTCCTGTTCCTTGGCTCTCGGAGCTTCCGTTCATCGGTCCGGTGCTCTTCAAGCAGAATATCCTGACGTATATCGCCTTCCTTGCGATGCCCGTCGGGTGGTGGCTGCTCTTCAAGACACGAACGGGGCTTATTCTCCGTTCCACGGGCGCGAATCCGGAGGCGGTCGACGCCGCCGGGATCAACGTAGAACGGGTTCAGTTCGGGGCGGTGCTTGTTTCCAGCGCACTCAACGGACTGGCGGGGGCTTTTTACTCGATCGGCTACCTCGGTCTTTTCTCGAACGATATGATCGGAGGAAGAGGGTGGATAGCATTCGCCCTCTGCTTCCTGGGCAACTGGAACCCGCTCGGCGCGCTGCTCGGCGCGCTGGTCTTCGGAATTGCGGACGCGGCGGCGATCACCTTGCAGACCTCGGGATTCCGCCTTGTGCCGAACGAGTTTCTCATCGCGCTGCCGTATATCCTGACGATAGTAGCCACAGTGCTGCGCACTCAGTTCAACGTGCCCGCGTCGCTCGGCACGCCGTATATCAAGGAAAGCAAATGACGGGAGGATCGAACGCATGTACGATCTTGTGATACGTGGAGGTTCCGTGGTGACGCCCGCCGGAGTGCTCTCTACGGATGTCGCGGTCTTCGGGGAGAAGATCGCCGCTCTGGGCGCTCCGCTCGAGGGGCGGGAAGTGATCGACGCCGCCGGGAAGCTCGTCTTTCCCGGAGTCATCGATCCGCATGTGCACTTTGCGTTGCCGGTCGGAGGCTCGGTCTCCAGCGACGACTTCTATTCGGGGAGCGTCGCCGCGGCGTGCGGCGGCGTGACCTCGGTCATCGACTTCACCGTCGGCGCGTCCGACCGGAGCATCCCCGACGATTTGCGCCGCCGGCTGGAGGATGCGAAACCCTCCATCATAGACTACGCCTTCCACGGAGAGGTGGTCGGGTGGCGTCCGGGTCGGGTGGAGGAGATGCGCGAAGCGGCGGCTCTCGGGGTGAAGAGCTTTAAATTCTTCACCGCGTACGGCGCTTCCGGCAGGCGGACCGATACGGGCCCGCTTCTTCAGGCATTCCAGGCGCTGGCCGAAATTGACGCTGTGGCGGTTGTCCATGCGGAGGACGACAGCATGATCGAGACGCTCTCCGCACTCCTCTCGAACGAAGAGTGGGGGCGAATGGAGAGCGTGGCCAAGGTTCGTCCCGACGTCTGCGAAGCGTCCGCGGTGAACACTGTGGGCTGGCTCGCCGCCACTACAGGGGTTCGGTGTCATATCGTCCACCTCAGCTCGGCGCTGGGGTTGGCGGAAGCTCTGCATGCCCGGGAACGAGGGGCCGACCTGAGCGTCGAGACGTGCCCCCAGTATCTGCTGCTTACATCCGACGTGTACAACGCCCCCGAGGGCCACCTGTACTCGGCGGCTCCGGCGCTCCGGAGCGCGGAGGACAACGCGGTCCTCTGGGACGGCCTTGCCTCCGGGGATATCGATTTTGCCGCCACGGACCACTGCCCGTTCACACGGACTCAGAAGGAGTGGAAAGGCGCTTTCGACCGTCTCCCCGGGGGGCTGCCCGGCGTCGAGCTGCTTCTTCCGTTGCTCTACTCGGAAGGGGTGCTGCGCGGAAAGCTGCCGCTGTGCGAACTGGCGAGCATCACGTCGGAACGCGCGGCGAAGCGGTACGGCCTTTTCCCCCGGAAGGGCTGCCTTCTGCCGGGTTCCGACGCCGACCTCGTTATCTTCGATCCGGAGGAGGTTTGGCATGTCCAAGCCGGGGCGCTCCGTATGAATGTTGATTTTTCCCCCTACGAGAACCTTGAACTAATCGGGAAGACGTGGCAAACTATCTCGCGCGGAGAGGTAATCTACTCCGAAGGCAGGGTGCTGGGGAAAAAGGGAAGAGGAGTTTTTCTCAACAGGTAATCGTTGCCCGAAGAACCCGCTCTTTCTGCGGGGAAAGGGTATTTTCTAGGAGGACTGAGAAGGAATGCATGTGCCGAGCGACATCGAGATAGCGCAGGGAGCGGAACTGCGGCCGGTGGTGGAGATAGCGGAGAAGCTGGGAATAGGAGAGAGCGAGCTGGAGCTGTACGGGAAGTACAAGGCGAAGGTGTCTCCGGAGGTATGGGATAGGGTGAAGGGAAACGCGGACGGGAAGCTGATATTGGTGACGGCGATCACGCCGACGCCGGCGGGGGAGGGGAAGACGACCACCACCGTGGGACTGGCGCAGGCGCTGGTCAAGCGGGGGAAGAGGACGAGCCTCGCCATCCGGGAGCCGTCGCTCGGCCCCAGCTTCGGAGTCAAGGGAGGGGCGGCCGGAGGCGGGTACAGCCAGGTCATCCCGATGGAGGACATCAACCTGCACTTCACGGGGGACCTTCACGCGATCACCACGGCGCACAACCTGATATCGGCGATGGTGGACAACCACATCCAGCAGGGGAACGAGCTGAACCTCGACCCGCGGCGGATCGTATGGCGCCGGGTGATGGACCTGAACGAGCGGGCGCTTCGGAGCGTGATCGTCGGCCTCGGAGGCAAGGCGAACGGCGTGCCTCGCGAAAGCGGGTTCGACATCACCGTGGCGTCGGAGATCATGGCGATCCTGTGCCTGTCGACCGACCTCATGGACCTGAAGACGCGGATATCGAAGATCGTCGTGGGCTACGCGTACGACGGCAAGGCCGTCACCGTGGGGGAGATCGGAGCGGCGGGCTCGGCGGCGGTGCTGCTGAAGGACGCCGTGAAACCGAACCTCGTGCAGACGCTCGAAGGAGTGCCCGCGTTCATCCACGGAGGCCCCTTCGCGAACATAGCGCACGGATGCAACTCCATCCAGGCCACTCGTCTGGGTTTGAAGCTGTCGGACTACTTCGTCACGGAAGCCGGATTCGGAGCGGACCTGGGAGCGGAGAAGTTTCTGGACATCAAGTGCCGTCTGGGCGGTTTGAAGCCTTCGGCGGTCGTCATCGTGGCCACCGTGCGGGCGCTGAAGATGCACGGCGGGAGGAAGAAGAGCGAACTCGGGGAGAAGGACCTCGTCGCGCTGGAGAAGGGAATGACGAACCTCGAGAAGCACATAGAGAACATCGCGTCGTTCGGCCTTCCGGCGGTGGTGGCGATCAACCGTTTCCCGGCGGACAGCGAGGAAGAGCTTGCGCTCATCGAGAAGAAGTGCAACGCGCTGGGGGCGTCGGTGGCGCTGTCGGAAGTGTGGGAGAAGGGCGGCGAGGGCGGCCTCGAACTCGCGGACAAGGTGATGGAAGCGTGCGGGAAGAAGTCGGAGTTCGTGTACCAGTACGGAGTCGGAATGAGCCCGAAGGAGAAGATGGAGCGGATCGCGAAGAATATCTACGGAGCGTCGGGAGTGACGTACACGGACCAGGCGGAGAAGGATCTCGCGCAGATCCATGAGTTGGGCAAGGACGACCTGCTGGTGTGCATGGCGAAGACGCAGTACTCGCTCTCGGACGACCCGTCGCTGCTGGGGAGGCCGTCGGGGTTCACGGTGACGGTGCGGGAGGTGAGGCTGTCGGCGGGGGCCGGATTCCTCGTGGCGGTGACGGGGTCGATCATGACGATGCCGGGATTGCCGAAGAAGCCCGCCGCGCTGTCGATAGACATCGACGAAAAGGGCCGCATCACAGGACTCTTCTAGGTGGCGGCTATGACGGCGAAAATACTTGACGGCAAGAAAATGTCGGCGGAGATCAGGACGGCGATCAAGGAAAAGGTCGTCCTGCTGAAAGAGAAGGGGATCGTTCCCGGCCTCGCGGTGATCCTCGTGGGCGACAACCCGGCGTCGAAAGTGTACGTCGGACAGAAGGAGAAGGGGTGTCTGGAGGCCGGGTTCGCCTCCTTCCTGCATCGTATGCCCGAGACGACCTCGCAGGAGGAGCTGCTCGCTCTTATCGACAAGCTCAACGCGGACAAGACGGTGCACGGCATCCTTGTGCAGCTTCCGTTGCCGCGGCAGATAGACCCTGACACGGTGCTCGCGGCCATACGCCCGGAGAAGGATGTGGACGGTTTCCACCCCGTCAATATCGGGCGTCTCGTCGCGGGCCTTCCCGCGAGCGAGCCGTGTACGCCGAAGGGGATTCTCCGTCTTCTGAAGAGCACGGGGATTCCTCTCGCCGGAAAAGAGGCCGTCGTCATCGGGCGAAGCAACATCGTCGGCAAACCCGTCGCCCTGATGCTGCTCGCCGAGAGCGCGACCGTCACCATCTGCCACAGCAAAACGGCGGACCTTGCGGAGCATGCGCGCCGGGCGGACATCCTTGTGGCGGCGATAGGCAAACCGCGTTTCGTCACGGCGGATATGGTGAAAGAGGGCGCCGTGGTCATCGACGTGGGGATCAATCGCCTGGAAGAGGGGCTCGTCGGGGATGTCGACTACGAGCCTGTCGCGGAGAAAGCCTCGTGGATCACTCCCGTCCCCGGAGGCGTCGGCCCGATGACGATCGCGATGCTTCTGGAAAACACCCTGGAGCAGGCTGAAAAAAACGAGGCCTGCGGGCGCTGATACCGAAGGGCAAGGCCCCCCTGCCGGCGAGGCCGGGGGGCCTTCGATTCTCCGGGGCGCGTGCGCGGACTTGCCGGGCGCTTGAGGGGAGGAACCGATGAATGAACAGCTCCGATGAAAGACTCTCTTTCGCCCCCTTTTTCAAAGCGGTCGCCGGCAGACAGGACGTCCGCGCCGTGCTCGAAGTTCTTTCCGAGGAACTCGGCATGGGAGCCGCGTTCCGCGAAGCCTATACGGGACGCCTCAGCGTCGTTTCTTCTTCCGAAACGTTCAGAGAGAGCGCAAAAACCTTCCCGATGCTCGAACTTTCCCGTATTTACTGCTCCCGTGACGTTCACGTCGGAAACATCCACTCGGGCATTCTTTTTCTCGATCTTCCGTCGGATTCGGCGGACTCCCTTGCACCCGAAGAGCGGATCTTTCTCGAAAATGCGGTCATCGCGGCGGCGCTCTGTCTGGAGCGTTCTTTCAGCCGAACTGTTCCCGGCGACGAAAAGCGGGATGAACTGCTCAAGGAGCTGCTTTCCGGAAATATGCGCGATTCCAGAGAAGCCGAGGAGTTGTTCGTTCAATGGGGGTGGAAGAAGGACCAGGAGTTTCTTGTTCTTCTCCTCCGCCTTGCCGACGAAGGGAAAACGAAATCGAGTTTTACTGAGAGAGAACGTCATCTCTTTTTCTCTCTTGCCCGCAGCAAAGTACTCTCCTTTTTCCCCAAGACGTTTTGTGTTCTTTTTACAAAGATGCTTGCGTTTGTTCTGCCGGTTCCCTCAGGGAAGCCGGAAACGCTCTCCGGGGTGAAGGACGTTCTCGAGAGTATCGCCGTCTCTTTGAAGGAGGAGCTGCCGCTGAAGAAGGGGCGCGGCTTCGTCTTTGCAGCGGGGGGCGTGAACGCCGGGTTGAAGGAAGTATCCCGGAGCCGAGCCGAAGCGGTGCGCGCTCTTGCCGTCTCGGATGTCCTGCGTTCGCCGGCGAACGTCGTTCTCTGGGATATGCTCGGAGGCTTCCAGCTCGTCGCCATCCTCTCCGGAACGGAGGAAGCGCGGTCTTTCTGCGCCGGCATCCTTGGGGTGCTGCTCGAGGGGGAGGACGCATCCTCGTCGGAACTCCTGGAGACGCTGTTGGCTATGGACGGATGCAACTGGAACGTCAAAGCCGCTTCGGAGATGCTTCGCTTTCACTACAACACAGTGAAATATCGCCTCGGAATTCTCCGGGAGCGTATCGGTTTCGACGCTTCCGATCCTGCGCAGCGATTCGACATGGGGCTTGCTCTCCGCCTTGCCCCCTTTTTTTACAAAGATAAATTTGTTACTTTATACCAAAAAGATCTTATCTGATTTGGTCGTACCGGATAGTGTAAAAACGTTTTTTTCCGCGTATCCTTGAGCAACTCAAGGAGGCGATGGAATGTCTGTTCCTCTGAATACAGCACGGGCTCTTGAAATACTGCGCCAGCTCATCCGTATTCGAACAGTGCAGCCCTACGGCGACGAAAAGGACGCCGTCGGGTACATCCTCTCTCTCTTTCCCGAAGAAAGCGTCGAAAAATTTGTCGTGGACCATGGTGACAACCGTGCCTCTCTTGTACTCGTCGTTCCGGGGGAAAACCGCTCGCGGAAGATCGCCGTCGCCGGTCACCTGGATACGATCACCGTAGGGGAGCGCTCCTTGTGGTCGAAGGCGCCTTTCGGCGCCGAATTCGACGGGAAGCGCGTCTATGGGAGAGGCGCCGCCGATATGAAGGGAGGGCTCACCTCCATGATCCTCTCGGCTCGCGCCTGGATCGACGCGGAAAGGCGTCCTCCGGCGGATGTGCTCTACTGTTTCACAGCCGACGAGGAGGTGGGAGGCGCCGGGGCGAAAACGCTTCTGGGCGGAGGTTTTCTTCGTGGAGTTGAAGAGCTTCTCCTTGTAAAACCCACCGGCGAGAAGATCGGTCTTGCCGAAAAAGGCGCTCTGTGGCTTCGTGCGCGTATGACGGGGAAGAGTTCGCATGCCGCGATGCCGGAGCAGGGGAGCGACACGATAGCTTCTTTCTTCGCGCTCTACGAGAAGATCCGCCATGTGTTCAACGGTGAAAAGCGGCACGAGCTGCTGGGGCATTCAAGCTGCGTTCTCACCTCCATCAAGGGGATGGATATGCCGAACGTCGTTCCCGAGTGCGTGGAGGGCGTAATGGATGTCCGGACGCTCCCGTATGTGGATCACGACGCTTTTCTCGAGAAGGTAAGCGCAATCATCGCCAGGATGAAGAGGACCGGTCTTTTCCAGGACTGCTCCGTCGAGGTCATCAACAACCGCCCTCCGGTAGGTATGCACTCCCATTCGCCGCTCTTGAAGAATCTGGAGGAGATCTACGCGGAGAGGTCGCTTCCGTGGAAGACGACGGGAATGAACTATTTCACCGACGCGTCCATACTCGTCCCCGCTCTCGGCGTTCCGTTCGCCATTCTCGGCCCGGGCGACGAAGGTTTTTTTCACCAGCCCGACGAGTATGTCGAACTGGATTCCGTAGAGCGGATCGCCGGGGTTCTCTTCGATTTTACGGCACAACGCAAGGCATAAGGAAGGAGTGCTCGGTATGAAGTTCTTCACACGTGTAAACTCCCTCGTGGAGAGGTTCGAGAAGTTCATGATCTCGTGGAGCATCATCGTCATGGCGGTGGTTGCGATCGCCAACGTCGTCGGGCGCAATCTTTTCAGCTACAGCTTCACCTGGGCCGAGGAGGTAACCCAGTTCGCCATCGTCTGGGTGACGTTCATCGGCGCGAGCTACGCTGCCAGGATGGGTGTGCATATCAGGATGACGGCGGTCTTCGACGTCCTCGCTCCCGGCCTTAAAAAGATGCTCATGATCGTGATCACGTTCTCCACCGCAGGGCTGATGTTCTTCCTCGCCTGGTACGGCTACCAGTACGCTCTCAACCTGTACACGATCAAGAGGCATACGCTCGGCCTCCAGATTCCGCTCTACTGGATCATGATGTGGGTCCCTCTGGGTTTCGCCCTCACCGGAATTCAGTATCTCCAAACGGGTATCCTGAACATGATGAAGAAGGAGATTTATATCTCCCCGACGCTCCTTGACGGCCTTGAAGAGGATCCTTCGAGGCAGTTCGAAATTTAGGAGGTGCAGCCGTGCTTCTGATGCTGATGGGTTCTATGATCGTCCTTCTGCTGCTCGGTTTCCCGATGATGGTTCCTCTCGCTGTCGGCGCTTTCGCCACGGTGATGACCTATTTCAAAGGGGTCAATCCGATGATGTTGGTGCAGCAGATCATCGGAGGGGTGCAGCCTGTCTCTCTGATAGCCGTGCCGATGTTCATCTTCGCCGCCGACATCATGACGTCCGGTCAGATCGCGGAGAGGCTGCTCAGCTTCGTGGTGAAGTTCGTCGGCCATAAACGCGGAGGGCTTCCCATCGCCACGACGACTGCATGCACGCTCTTCGGCGCGGTTTCCGGCTCGACGCAGGCTACCGTGGTCGCCATCGGCGGGCCTCTGCGACCGCTCCTTCTGAAGGCCGGGTATTCCGCATCCTTTTCCACTGCGCTGATCATCAACGCGGCCGTTATCGCGCTCCTGATTCCTCCAAGCGTCTACATGATCGTCTACGGCGTCGTCGGCGCGTGTTCCGTGGGAGAGCTGTTCATCGCGGGCGTCGGTCCGGGACTCCTTATCTGGCTTTTCTTCTGCATCTATTCGTGGTTCGTCTCCGGTAAGGAACTCCAGGCCGAGAAGGCTTCTCTGAGCGAACGTCTGAACGCTCTGAAACGCGCGCTGCTGAGCTTCACCTTCCCGGTCATCATCTTCGGCGGCATCTATACCGGCGTGTTCAGCCCCACGGAAGCGGCCGCGGTCTCGGTGCTCTACGCGTTCATTCTGGAGTATTTCGTCTACAAATCGATCACCTTCGCGGATATTCCGAAGATAGCCCTCAGGACGGGAGTCGTCACCGCCATCGTCTTCATCCTGATCGCGATGGGGCAGGTCTTCTCATGGACGGTCTCCTTCGCCCGCATCCCGAACATGATCCTGCCTCCGCTCCTGGGGGACGCGCCGTCCACGTTCCGGATACTCGCAGTCCTGAGTCTTGCGTATTTCCTGGGGTGCATGTTCGTCGACCCCATCGTCGTGATCATGATCCTTACGCCCATTTTCAAGCCTGCGATCGTCGCCTCGGGGTTGGACAACGTGCTCGTCGGCACCATCGTGACGCTTCAAGCGGCCATAGGCTCCACGACGCCGCCGTTCGGGTGCAATATCTTCACGGCGATCGCCATATTCAGACAGCGGTACATCGACGTGGTGCGCGGAGTTTTTCCGTTCATCGCGATGATGGTGGTCGTCTCCGTTCTTTTGATCATCTTCCCGCAGATCGCGCTCTTCCTCAGAGACATGATGATCCGGTAGGGACGTACAAAAAAGAGGTATCGGCTTCAAATGTGTTTGTGGGGGTATGGATAGAGGTACAGGGGAATCTTGCAGGGGGGAGGGGGAAGTACTCGGCCGGAAGCGGCGTTTCGGGGCGGAAGTGAAGAGTCCGAAGGTTCTTCGGAAATGTGTATCCAGAAAAAAGGAGGAATTAAGTCATGAAGAAGAGATTTTTCCGTTTTGCGAGCCTTAGCCTTGTGTTGGTGTTCCTATTTGTCTTCGCCGGAGGAGCGGCTGCGGCTCCGAAGTACGAGTGGCGCCTCGCCTGCGAGACCATCGCGGGAAGCATCGCGGACCTGTATGCTCAGGAGTTCGCCCGTCTGCTGAAAGAGAAATCGAACGGCGACATCCAGCTCGACATCTTCCACTCCGGCACGCTCGGCACGCCGACCGAGATGTTCGAGCTGACGCTCAACGGCGCGGTCGAATTCTGCCTGACCGGGCCGAGCCAGTCCAGCTCGATCGTTCCGGAGAACCAGATCATGGGACTGCAGTTCCTCTTTTCCGACGATCCCATCGTGAACAGGGACTTCTTCGCCAAGAGCAAGGCGCTCAACGTCATGCTCAACGACATCTACCGTCAGAAGGGGCTTCATGTGCTCTCGTACTTCACCGAGGGCGCCATGTTCTGGACCGCGAACAAGGCCATCCGTACACCCGACGACTTCAAGGGCGTCAAGATCCGCGTCATGCCCTCCGAGCTGCTTGTGGAGACCTACCGCGCCTACGGCGCGAACCCGACGCCGCTCTCCTTCACCGAGCTGTACAGCGGTTTGCAGCTCAACATCGTCGAAGGCCAGGAGAACGCTCCCGCTACCATCCAGGAGATGAAGTTCATGGACGTGCAGAAGTACCTCATCGGTTCGCGGCACAACATGTACGTCATGCAGCACCTCGTCAACGTAGGCTTCCTCGACTCTCTTCCCGAGGACGTGCGCAAGATCGTCCTCGACTCGGTGGACGAAGTGCGTCCGTACATCCACGATGTCCAGGAGGAGCTGAACAAGACCCGCCTGCAGATGATGATCGACGACTTCAAGCCGGGACAGGAGTACTACGACCTGACGCACGAGGAGCGGGAGGCGTTCAAGGAGATCGCGAAGAAAGCCGATGCGAAGTACTTCGAGCTTTCGAGGAATCCGGAGTTCGCAAAGCGGCTTCTTGAGACCTTCCGCGCCGAGATGGCCGAAATGGAAAGTAAAAGAGGACAGTAGCGGCTGAAAGCGAAAAATAGGGGGGGCTTCGGCCCCCTTTTTCATGAATCTCTACAAGTGAACGGATACGCCGACAGGAGGAACGCATCATGGCAAAGAAACAGTATGTGCACGCAGTCCCCAATTTCAGCAACGGAAAGGACCTCGAGATTTTCGAGGCCGTCGTCGATCAGATCCGCAAGGCGCCGGGGGTCAAACTCATCGACTACTTCCCCGACGCGGATTTCAACCGCACCGTCATCGAATGCCTCGGCGAGCCGCAGCCGTTGAAGGCGGCGCTGCTTGCGATGGCGGGCAAATCCTACGAACTCATCGATATGGAGAAACAGCAGGGGAAACACCCTCGCATCGGCGCGCAGGACACGATACCCGTCTTCCCGCTGCGGAACATCTCCCTTGAAGAGTGCGCCGCTCTCGCCGAGGAGATCGGCGCGGAGGTATGGGAGCGGTACAAGGTTCCCGTCTACTTCAGCGGAGAGAACGCGCGGGCTCCCGAGCGGAAGGAACTTTCCTATATCCGCAAGGGGCAGTACGAGGGGCTTAAAGAGGTCGCGCACCTTCCCGAGAGAGCGCCCGATCTGGGACCGGCCAAGCTCCATCCGACCGCCGGGGCGACCATCGTCAGCGCGGCGAAGGCCAACCTGGTCGCGGTCAACATGATTCTGAACACGCAGGATCTTGAAATAGCGAAGTCGATCGCGAAGATGGTGCGCGGCCCAAGCGGCGGCTTCAGCACGATCCGCGCCGTGGCTTTCAAGCCGGACGGGTACGACTACGCGGCGGTCTCCATGAACATGTTCGACACCGCGAATACGCCCATCTACAGAGTCTTCCAGCTCGTCGACAACGAAGCGAAGCGTTTCGGCCTCACCATCGTGGGCACCCAGATCTGCGGCACGCTCCATCAGAACGACCTGATCGACAGCGCGGCGTATTTCCTCCGCGTCGTCGACTTCAAAGAAAACCAGATCCTCGAGAACAGTATCCTCGCTCTGGACGAAGAGGGCGAGTAGCAGGAGGTTCGTGGCCGGAGCGGGATCCGGCCGGAGAGTCGAAGAGTTTTTCGAATTACGGGAGGACTGAGAAGGAATGCATGTGCCGAGCGACATCGAGATAGCGCAGGGAGCGGAACTGCGGCCGGTAGTGGAGATAGCGGAGAAGCTGGGAATAGGAGAGACGGAGCTGGAGCTGTACGGGAAGTACAAGGCGAAGGTGTCTCCGGAGGTATGGGATAGGGTGAAGGGAAACGCGGACGGGAAGCTGATATTGGTGACGGCGATCACGCCGACGCCGGCGGGGGAGGGGAAGACGACCACCACCGTGGGACTGGCGCAGGCGCTGGTCAAGCGGGGGAAGAGGACGAGCCTCGCCATCCGGGAGCCGTCGCTCGGCCCCAGCTTCGGAGTCAAGGGAGGGGCGGCCGGAGGCGGGTACAGCCAGGTCATCCCGATGGAGGACATCAACCTGCACTTCACGGGGGACCTTCACGCGATCACCACGGCGCACAACCTGATATCGGCGATGGTGGACAACCACATCCAGCAGGGGAACGAGCTGAACCTCGACCCGCGGCGGATCGTATGGCGCCGGGTGATGGACCTGAACGAGCGGGCGCTTCGGAGCGTGATCGTCGGCCTCGGAGGCAAGGCGAACGGCGTGCCTCGCGAAAGCGGGTTCGACATCACCGTGGCGTCGGAGATCATGGCGATCCTGTGCCTGTCGACCGACCTCATGGACCTGAAGACGCGGATATCGAAGATCGTCGTGGGCTACGCGTACGACGGCAAGGCCGTCACCGTGGGGGAGATCGGAGCGGCGGGCTCGGCGGCGGTGCTGCTGAAGGACGCCGTGAAACCGAACCTCGTGCAGACGCTCGAAGGAGTGCCCGCGTTCATCCACGGAGGCCCCTTCGCGAACATAGCGCACGGATGCAACTCCATCCAGGCCACTCGTCTGGGTTTGAAGCTGTCGGACTACTTCGTCACGGAAGCCGGATTCGGAGCGGACCTGGGAGCGGAGAAGTTTCTGGACATCAAGTGCCGTCTGGGCGGTTTGAAGCCTTCGGCGGTCGTCATCGTGGCCACCGTGCGGGCGCTGAAGATGCACGGCGGGAGGAAGAAGAGCGAACTCGGGGAGAAGGACCTCGTCGCGCTGGAGAAGGGAATGACGAACCTCGAGAAGCACATAGAGAACATCGCGTCGTTCGGCCTTCCGGCGGTGGTGGCGATCAACCGTTTCCCGGCGGACAGCGAGGAAGAGCTTGCGCTCATCGAGAAGAAGTGCAACGCGCTGGGGGCGTCGGTGGCGCTGTCGGAAGTGTGGGAGAAGGGCGGCGAGGGCGGCCTCGAACTCGCGGACAAGGTGATGGAAGCGTGCGGGAAGAAGTCGGAGTTCGTGTACCAGTACGGAGTCGGAATGAGCCCGAAGGAGAAGATGGAGCGGATCGCGAAGAATATCTACGGAGCGTCGGGAGTGACGTACACGGACCAGGCGGAGAAGGATCTCGCGCAGATCCATGAGTTGGGCAAGGACGACCTGCTGGTGTGCATGGCGAAGACGCAGTACTCGCTCTCGGACGACCCGTCGCTGCTGGGGAGGCCGTCGGGGTTCACGGTGACGGTGCGGGAGGTGAGGCTGTCGGCGGGGGCCGGATTCCTCGTGGCGGTGACGGGGTCGATCATGACGATGCCGGGATTGCCGAAGAAGCCCGCCGCGCTGTCGATAGACATCGACGAAAAGGGCCGCATCACAGGACTCTTCTAAGAAAACGGTCTTCCACGTTTTTCGATCTGCCCGGAGGAGCGGGAGGAGCGCGCAGGCGTTCTTTCCGCTCCTCCTCTGAAAAAAGTCTTCCGCGCGGCGCGGAATATGGTATAAATAAAGAATACGGAAGGCTGTTGCAAGGGAGGGGCGATACGGACCTCCCGCCGCGAAAAGAATGGACCACGTAAAGGAGGAAGTTCAGTGACACTTCTCAGAGATATGACCCTTGGAGGATTCACCGACGAACTGGCCGCCGATTCCGCTGCGCCCGGAGGAGGCAGCGTCGCTGCGCTTTCCGGCGCTCTGGGGGCTTCGCTGGTCTCTATGGTGTGCCGCCTTACCATCGGGAAGAAGGGGTACGAAGAGTACGAGGAAGAGGTGAAAGAGGTTCTCTCCGAATCGGAGGAACTTCGGCGCCGTCTTCTGGAGGCGATCGACATAGACGCGAAGGCCTTCGAGAAGGTAATGGAGGCGTTTGCCGCCCCCAAGAATACCGACGAGGAGAAGGCCGCCCGGCGCGAGATGATCCAGACCGCATTCAAGGGCGCATGCGAGTCGCCTCGGAGCACGGCCATGGACTGTCTTGAGGTGCTCCGTCTCTGCGCCCGAATCGCCGACAAGACGAACACGAACGCCGCAAGCGACCTCGGCGTCGGGGCGTCTCAAGCGCTCGCCGGGCTCGAAGGGGCTGCGATGAACGTCCTGATCAACCTTCCGTCGATCAAGGACGAAGAGTACGTCGACGAACGGAGTTCCGAGATGGAAGCGATACAGGACGAAGGCCGTATTTTGCGGACCGGCGTTCTTCGCGAAGTTTCGGCGCACATCGGAGGCAACTGACCTTTTTTCGCGTAGTACGGAGAAGACCGCGCACCGAAAGGTACGCGGTCTTGTGCACGAAGCGGAAGGAACGTCCTCCTTCGGTATACTCCCCCGCTGTCAGGCCGTCCGCGCCGCTCTTTTTCGTCTTTTCCCGCCTCCTCGCATGTTACTTTTTTCCTTTTTGCAGCGCATTGATTGATCCTGTAAGAACTTATCCGCTAGCTCGAATTGCGCCCTTTTTCTATTGACATGTCAAAGAAGGCCTCTTTATAATGAGCCGGAACATTGATTCCACTATAATCAATGTCGTTCCGTAATGCGGGATAATCTGCGAGGCTCTTTCGAGAGATTCGGGGGAAGGTACATGGAGAGGCAACATGCTGCTGCAGGCGGAGTCCAATCCATCGAGCGGGCTTTCGCGATCATAGAACTCCTGGATGCCAGGGGCGAACTTGGAATCGCCGATATAAGCAGGCTGCTCTCGCTGGAGCGCAGCACAGTTCATCGTATTGTCTCCACCATAAAGAAACTCGGCTACCTCAATCAGAATCCTCTCAACCACAAGTACTCGAACAGCTTCCGATTTTTCGAGATAGGGAACGACGTCGTCAAGCGCCTCGGTCTCCGTCAGCAGGCCTCGCCTTTTCTCAGGGAACTCTCCGAGAAGACTCATGAGGCGGTGAACCTCGCCATTCTCGACGGCGACAGGGTGATCTATATCGACAAAATAGAGAGCCAGTCCACCATCAAAGTCGATCTCTCGGTCGGCAAACGCTTTCCCGCATACTGTACCGGATTGGGGAAGGTGCTTCTTGCGTATCTTCCCGAGACGAAGATCTTGGAAATCGTGGGTCCGCCTCCGTTCCGGAAATATACGGAGAACACGGTCGTTTCTCTCGAGCAGCTTCTTTCGCAGCTTCGCGAGATTCGCACAAGAGAACTCGCCTGGGATAACGAGGAGTATGTACAAGGACTCTTCTGCATCGCCGCACCTGTGCGGGGGAGTTCGGGAGACGTTGTGGCCGCTTTGAGCGTCGCGCTTCCCAAATTTTTGTACGCTGAAGAGCCGCGGAAGATCGAATCCGTGGGCGTTCTTTTGCTCGATGTGGCGAGGAGATTCTCCCGTTCGCTCGGATATAAGGAACCTGCATCATAGGCGATATGGTTTTTCGGGGGATGAAACCGCCCGGTGATCAGGGCGGTGCACGAGGAGGGCGGGAGGAGCTTTCGGTATGCCCGTCCAAGGAAGAAAAAAGAATTAGACCTAGGAGGAGAAGATGAAGACCGTTATCCTTGGTTCCGGCGCAATGGGTTCTCTCTACGGCGGCATGCTCGCCGAAGCGGGATTCGATGTAACGCTTGTCGATGTCTGGAAAGAGCATATCGACGCGGTGAACGCTTCAGGACTCTCGATAGAGGGCATCGGCGGAGACAGAGTCGTTCGCTCCATTCGGGGCACGACAGACCCGGCGCGGGCGGGGAAAGCCGATCTTGTCATCGTCTTCGTGAAGGCGACCGCCACGGCGCAGGCGATGAAAGGCGCCGCAGCGCTCCTCGGGCCGGAGACGGTTGTGCTCACGCTCCAAAACGGCCTCGGCAACGTGGAGAAGCTGAATGAAACCGCAGGGAAGGAGCGGGTGATGGCCGGGATTACCGGGCACGGCTGCACGCTTCTCGGACCCGGAAAAATTCGTCATGCCGGGCAGGGAGATACGATCCTCGGCGAGCAGGGCGGCCAGGTAAGCGACAGATTGAAGAACGTCGGCACGATGCTTGAAAAGGCGGGGTTTTCCGTGAAACTCTCCGAGAACGTCATCGGTCTCATCTGGGGCAAGCTGTTTGTCAATGTCGGCATCAACGCGCTGACCGCCGTGACGGGCCTCAAAAACGGCAGATTGGTCGAGCTTCCCGAAACCGACGAACTGCTGGAGCTGGCGGTGCGGGAAGCTGTTGAAGTTGCGCGCATCGCAGGGATTCGTATCGAGACGGAGAATCCGGTCGAGCACACGAGAAAGGTGGCGCGCCTGACGGCGGCGAACCGCTCGTCGATGCTGCAGGACGTCACGAACCACAGGCAGACCGAGATCGACGTGATCAACGGCGCTATCGTGGACGAAGGGAAAAAGCTGGGAGTGCCCACTCCCGTCAACTTGGCGCTGACGAACCTCGTTCGGGTCCGTCAGAAGACCTATGACGAATTCTCCGTATAACCACTGCGGCTGAAGTCGTCCATCTTACGTAAGGAGGAGTTCGGAAATGAAGTTGAAAGGCGTAGCGGCGATGGTAATGGCGTGTGCGGTGATCTTCTTTCTCGTGTCGTTCGGCGAGGCTGCGAAGTACGAATTCAAACTCGGTCATGCCGTGAGCGAGCAGCACCCCTACCACATGGGGGCGCAGAAGTTCAAGGAGATCGTCGAGAAGGAAACCAACGGAGAAGTAGAAATCGCCATCTTCCCGAACAACCAGCTCGGCACGGGAGAGCGGGATCTGCTGGAAGGACTTCAGCTCGGGACGGTTGACCTGTACGTCGGATCGACCGGACCTATGGGCGGCTTCGAGAAACGCTTCATGATGTTCGACTTCCCCTTCCTCTTCAAGGACAAGGCGCAGGCGTACGCAGTCCTTGACGGAAAGATCGGGCAGTACGTCATGGGCCTCCTCGACAGGATCGGCATCACCGGTCTGGCGTGGTATGAGAACGGTTTCCGGCATTTCACGAACTCGAAGCGCCCCGTGAACTCCCCCGAGGATGTGAAGGGTCTCAAACTGCGCACGATGGAGAACAAGATCCACATGGCGCTGTGGAGAGCGATGGGCGCCGATCCTACGCCGATGGCGTGGGGCGAGGTCTTCACCGCGCTGCAGCAGGGGACGGTCGATGGACAGGAGAACCCCGTTCCCATTATCTACGTCCAGAAGGTGTACGAGGTACAAAAGCACCTGGCGCTCACCGGACACGTCTTCTCCCCCGCGATGATCGCCATCGCGAAGGTGAAGTTCGACGCGCTTCCCGAAGGACACAAGGAGATCATCCGCAAGGCGGCGCAGGAGTCGGCCGTCTACCAGCGCGAGCAGATCACGAAAATGGAAAGCGAGCAGGTCGCCAAACTGAAAGAGCTTGGCATGGAAGTGACCACGCCCGACGTAACGCCCTTCCGCGAGGCGACGAAAGCCGTCTATGACGAGTTCAAGGGCGAGCTTGGGGACGACGCGAAGCTTCTCGACGAAATACTGAGCGGGAAATAGCCGTTTCCTCGTCTTGAGACGATTTCCGCCGAAGGGAGTTGCGTATCCGTACGCCTTCCTTCGGCGGATTGTGCCGGACATGCCGTTCAAAGAGAAAGGGGGGCATTCATGTCCTTTTTAAGAAAAATGCTCGACAGGGTGAACTCCCTGGCGGAGTACGCAGTGTGCGCTCTCCTCGCAGTGATGGTCGTGGTGGTGTTCCTTCAGGTTATCTTTCGCTTCGTCATCCGTTCTTCGCTTCCGTGGTCCGAGGAGCTGGCTCGGTATCTCATGGTCTGGATCGTCTTTCTGGGAGCGAGCATCGGAGTCAAGCGAAAATCGCATATCGGCGTAGAGGCGGTGGTCGCGCTTCTTCCCGACAGGTTGCGCCTGTGGACTGCGGTGCTCGTAAACGCGTCGTGCTGCGTCTTTTTCGCCTTCATGATCCACTACGGAAGGGTGATCCTCCGCGTCGTCGGCTTTCAGCTTTCCCCCGCGATGGAGATCTCGATGGCTGTACCGTACAGCGCCGTCTTCGCAGGGGGCGCGCTGATGTTCGTTCACTGCTTCTTCCAGATGTTTGAACAGATACTCGACGCGCTTTCGGGAAAGGCGGTGAGGAGCGCATGACCGCGGTGCTCTTCGGCAGTCTTGTCTTTTTCTTTCTACTGAACGTCCCGATAGCCGTGGCCATAGGGCTGGCCTCGCTCTCGGCCATTCTCTGGTCCGGCGCCATCCCGCCCGTGGTGTTGGTGCAGAAGATGTTTACCGCGACCGACTCCTTCCCGCTTATGGCGGTTCCCTTTTTCATTCTTGCAGGGTCGCTGATGGAGTTCGGAGGCATTTCACGCCGCTTGGTCGACTTTGCGAATTCGATCGTCGGCCGGTTTTCCGGAGGGCTCGCCTTCGTCGCCATCATCGCGAGCATGTTCTTCGGCGCGATCTCCGGAGCGGCGGTCGCATGCGTCGCCGCAATAGGAACGATCCTGATCCCGGCGATGGTGCGGCGTGGGTACGACACTCCCTACGCCACCGCGGTGCAGGCAACGGCGGGGACGCTCGGCGTCATGATCCCGCCGAGTATTCCGATGATCATCTACGGCGTACTCACCGGAGTTTCCATCGGGGCGCTCTTTATGGGCGGCATTCTCCCCGGTATCCTCGTCGGCGGTTCATTGATGCTCGTGGCGTGGGCGATCGCACGCAAGCGGGGGTACAAGGGAGATGAAAAAGCGAGCGGCGCAAAGATTTGGGCTACTTTCAAGGATGCGATCCTCGCGCTCCTGATGCCGGTCATCATTCTCGGCGGCATCTACGGCGGCGTCTTTACGCCCACAGAGGCGGCGGTGGTCGCGGTGGCCTACGGATTCATCGTCGGTTTTTTCGTCTATCGAGAACTGTCCCTCGCGAAGCTGAAGGATATTCTGGTGAACACCTCGATCGGAACGGCGACGATCATGTTCATTATCGCCACCTCGTCGGTCTTCAGTTGGATTCTGACGGCGCAACGGGTACCTCAGGCGGTGGCCTCGGCCATTCTCTCCATATCGACGAACCCGGTTGTCATCCTCACGCTGATCAACCTTCTTCTTCTTTTTATAGGCACCTTCATGGAGACGGTGGCCTCCATCATCATTCTGGTCCCCGTTCTCCTGCCCGTGGTGACGCAGATCGGCGTCGACCCGCTCCATTTCGGCATCATCATCGTGGTGAACCTCGCCATAGGCATGGTGACGCCGCCACTAGGAGTCTGCCTGTTCGTGGGCTGCGGGATCGGCGGCATCACGCTGGAATCAATCTCCAAGGCGGTCTGGCCGTTCATCCTGAGCATGATCGTCGCGGTGCTTCTGCTGACGTATATCCCATGGATCAGCATCATCCTCCCGCGACTGGCGGGTATTTATTGAAGCTCCGCCTGCCCCATGGAAGCCCCGAAACCAATCGTTTCGGGGCTTTTTTGTTCGGGTATCCGGAAACCTCGCTACTCGTGAGGTACGACGAAGCAGGGAGGACGTTTCCCGATTACGAGTATTTGGCTATTTTTATTATAAACTATATTTTATTGCGAGAATAACAACATCTTGACAGACGTCTCCCCCTTTTGTATCGTAAAGCTGAATTCCTCTTATCGGATTGGGTTTCCGTCAAATGGAATCCTCGAAGAGACTGTTTCCCTCGCGACAGCATGCCGGAATCTCCTGGAGAAGCATCGCGCGTTTCTTGAGGCGCTTTTGAAGAGGAACGATCATCTTAGCGACAAACGTTGGTTCCGATCATTGGATGTATATTTCTCGTTCACGAGGTGACGCACTATGAAGGAAGTGGTTGTCGGAGTTGTCGGAGGCGGTTTCGCCTCTCATTTTCACAGCAGGTGCTTCGCGAAGGTTTCGGGTTTCTCCGTGCGTCTGAAGGCCATTGCCGACATCGAGATCGAGAAGGCGAAGGCCGTTGCGAAAGCCTATCATTACGAGGAATATCATGACGACTACGGGGCGCTTCTGCGCGACCCGGAGATCGACGTCGTCGATATATGCACTCCACCCTTTCTGCACCCTCGCATCACAATGGAGGCGATGGCGGCGGGGAAGCATGTTATTTGTGAAAAACCGCTTGCGGGGTACTTCGGTTCTCCGGGAGATACGGACCCGATAGGGGATACCGTGCCGAAGGCCAAGATGTTCCGGGCCGTGCTGGTGGAGATCGAAACGATGAAAGCGGCTCTTGAAGGGAGCGACAGGCTCTTCATGTACGCCGAGAACTACGTCTATTCGCCGAACATCCTGAAAGCCGCCGAAATAGTCCGGGCAAAGAAGAGCAGAATCCTCTTCATGAAGGGCGAAGAGAGCCTGAAAGGCTCGACTTCTCCTGTCGCCGGAAGATGGGATAAGACCGGAGGCGGCTCGCTCATCCGCGTAGGATGCCACCCTCTCGGCGGTATCCTCTGGCTCAAACGGGAGGAGGCGCGGTCCAGAGGCGTCCATATCGGCGTACAGAGCGTCCTGTGCGATACGGGGAGGATGACGCCCAGCCTCGGCGAACACGAACGCCGTCATATCAGCGTGCGCCCGGTCGACGTGGAGGATTACGCCTCGGTTGCCCTCACTTTCACGGATGGGACCAAGGCTCTCGTCATCGCCGGCGATACCATGCTGGGGGGGACGCGCAACTACGTCGAGGTGTACGCCAACGACGCCGTCATGAACTGCCGAATCACACCGTCCGACGTTATGAGCACCTATATGCTGGACGAGGAGGGGATGGAGAACGTCTATATCTCGGAGATGCTCCCCGCGAAGACGGGGTGGCAGAATCCTTTCGTGGCTGAAGAACACCTACGGGGGTATGCGGCGCAGTTCCAGGACTTCATCGAGTGCGCAGCCACGGGCAGGGCTCCTCTCTCGGACTTCGACCTTGCCTGCGAGACGATCCGCGTCATCTACGCCGCGTATCTCTCCGCCGAAGAAGGGCGGCGCATCCGGCTGTAGATGCATGGCGGGGCTCGCCGGTCCTTCGGTTGCTTCTCCGCTGCTTCCGTTAATATCGCGGTTCTACCGATCACCGCTCGTTTCCTGCCGGAGATGGAGATCGAGCTCGATACGGGCGGGCATGTCGGGGGTATCTTTTTCCCGAGGAGCAGTTCGCTTCCTGCGTAGTCTTCCCGAGTTCAAGCGAGGCCCCGATGGAGAACCGACGCCTCGCTTGAGCCGTTATGTATGGGAGAAGTGCGCGCGTTCCGCTATAAACGCCTTTTACCGCTGCTTCGCGGCGGTGTTCGGAGGGGCGAGGCGACAACAAGGACCCGCTTTCAGCAGCGCGCTGTCCGTGTCGTGCCCCACCCACTCCCGGAGTTCGTTCGCAAGAGCGAGCAACTTCTCCAGGTCGATCCCCGTGTCGACGCCCATCTCATGGAGCATGTGGATCATATCCTCCGATGCGACGTTCCCCGAGGCTCCGGGGGCGAAGGGGCATCCTCCGAGCCCGGCCAGCGAGGCGTCGTACCGGACTACGCCGGCCTGGAGTCCGGCGAGCGTGTTCGCGAGGGCCATTCCGCGAGTATTGTGGAAGTGGAGAAACCATCGGACGTCGGGGAAAGTCTCCTGCATGCGGGTCGAGAGATCGTAAACCTGCCGCGGGTTCGCCATGCCGGTGGTATCCGAGAGGGAAAGTTCGGTGATGCCGAGGTCGCGCAGCCGTTCAGCTATTTCCGCAACCTGTCCGGGCGGGACCTTCCCTTCAAAGGGGCAGCCGAAGGCAGTGGAGATGGCTCCCGAGACTTCGGCCCCGTTCGAATGTGCGAACTCTATGCAGCTTTTGAATCCCTCGATCAGTTCGGACGGTGTTTTGTTGAGGTTCGCCTTCGCATGCGATTCGCTGGCCGAGACGGTGAGCTTCACCTTGTTCACTCCCGAAGCGATCGCGCGTTCAACTCCCTTGAGGTTCGCGACCAGCGCGCGGTACTCCACCCCTTCCACCCGACGGATTCCGCAGGCTACCTCGTCGGTATCGGCCATCTGCGGAACCGCCTTCGGATGGACGTAGGAGCCTATCTCCACAATCTTGACCCCGGCGTCGACGACACCCTCGATCAGGCGGATCTTCCGCTGCACGGAGAGCGTGTCGGGCTCGTTCTGCAGTCCGTCCCGGGGGCCGACCTCACAAAAGAAAATGCTGCGAGGCAGTGTCATGGTCATTGCTACTCCTCCTTTGCACACTGATGATGCATCCTTTGCCGAGACAACAGTACTCAAAAAAACAATTCCTGTCAAACGGTTTCTATTTCCACTCAGCGGAACTTAGAGGGGTGTTGAAGAGAAACGGAAGTGTTTTCCGTTTGACAGAAAAAACGGCGAGGGAGTATTGACAAAGGCGCGGGCGATAGATTATTGTTTATTCATTTCTTAGAGATGGTTTTTGTTTCCGTTCTGCGGAATTTTTCTCTTGGCAGTGCGGGGGTATCCATCATGAAAACGGTCGCTTGCGAACTTTTCAACGGAGGTGCGGAAGGATATGCGTAAAGACCTGGTAGCGTTTCAGCTCGTGAAGTTTCTGGAGGCCCGGGGTGTGGAAAAGATCTTCGGTCTCTGCGGACACACTGTCATCGGTTTTCTGGATGCTTTAAAAGAGAGCGGGATCGAGTTCATTTCGGTACGCCACGAACAGATCGCCGCCCATGCCGCCGACGGATACTCGCGGGGGAAGGGGTGCCGAGTTCCGGGCGTTCTGCTGACGCACCTGGGGCCGGGGCTGGCGAATGCGACGACCGGCGTCGCCGAGGCGGGGCTCAACTCCATTCCGATGGTCGTCATCGCCGGCGACGTTCCGAGCTGCTATTTCGGTCGTCACCCGCACCAGGAGGTCAACCTCCACGCGGACGCCAGCCAGTACGAGATCTTCAGGCCGTTTGTGAAACGCGCCTGGAGAGTGGATAGACCGGAGCTTCTTCCCGAGGTGATGGACAAGGCGTTCCGTCTCGCCGTCACCGGACGCCCCGGACCGGTCCTCGTCTCCGTGCCGATGGACATCTTCTCGATGGAGATCGACACCCGCTTCTTCGAACAGCGTATGCACAATATGCCGCTTCTCCCCAGACCCGGTCTCGACGTGAAAACGGCGGAGGATATCGCGACGCTCCTCGCCGAGGCGAAGAGCCCCGTGCTCTACCCCGGCGGCGGCGTCATCTCTTCGGGAGCTGCGTCCGTTTTGGCGGAGCTTGCGACATTTCTTGAGATACCGGTGCTCTATACGCTCATGGGCAAGGGCGCGATTCCCGACGATCATCCGCTGGCCGTAGGCATGACCGGATTCTGGGGGACGGAGTTCAACAACAGTACGGCGATGAAGGCGGACGTGATGATGGCGGTCGGCACACGGCTCTCGGAGGCTGACTGCAGCTCCTGGTACTTCGGCGAGACTTTCGACGTGCCGCCGACTAAACTCATTCATATCGACATCAACCAGGAGGAGATCGGCCGAAACTACACGACGGAAATAGGCGCGGTCTGCGACGCGAAGATGGCGCTCGACGCCATTCTCGCCGCGGCGAAGAGGAAGTACCCGAACGGCGTGAAACGCCCGGAGAAGATCAGGGAGATCGCCGAGGCCAAGGCCGCGTACCGTGCGACGATCGCCGAAGCGCAGAAGTCGGATCAATTTCCGATGCGGCCGGAGCGAATCCTGGCCGACCTTCGCGAAGTCCTTCCCCGGGACGGATTCGTGGTGGCCGATGTGGGCTGGAACAAGAACGGCGTAGGGCAGCAGTTCGAAATTTATGAACCCGGAACTTTCGTCGCACCGGGCGGCCTGGCGACCATGGGGTACGGTCCGTCCGCGGCACTCGGCGTGAAGGTCGCATGCCCCGAGAGAAAAGTGGTCGCGCTCATCGGCGACGGCGGCATGGCCGCGAACGTCTCCCCGTTCGCAACTGCGGCGGTGGAGGATATCGCCGTCGTCTGGGTCGTGATGAACAACTGCGCCTTCGGGACGATCGCAGGTCTTGAGAGGCAGCACTACGATCATCAGTTCGGCACGCTCTTCGAACGCGACGGAAAGCCGTACAGCCCCGATTTCGCGGCCATCGCCAGAGCGTACGGGATCGACGGATTTACGGTGGAACGGGCGGAGGACTTCAAGCCGATGCTTGAAAAGGCGCTCGCTTCGAACAAACCCTGTGTCCTCGACGTGCGGATGGAGAACGCTCCCGTGGTGACGAAGGGGTGCTGGAACATCAACGATATTTTCAGAAAGCGCGGCGAGGAAAAAACGTGGAGGGTCTGGTCCTGGGAGGATATCGAGCCGTGGAGGATGTAGACCCGGAATGGATCGCGGTTCTTTTCGAGGTTCACGCCGGACTGAACGCGGCGAATGCATGAAGGAGATGACGACGCAATGGCGAAAAAGGAACTGACCGAGGCGCAGCGACAGACTCTGGAGACAGTCTTCGCGAGAGCCCGTGCGGCGGAGAAGATCATAGAGAACTACGATCAGGAGCGGGTGGACAGGATGTGCCGCTGCGTGGCTTGGGCGGCCGGCAATCCTCGGAACTTCGACCGTTTCTGCAAGATGGGCGTGGAGGAGAGCGGCGCGGGCGATTGGAGCGGCCGCTACGGCAAGAGGCACAAGATTCTCGGCGTGCTTCGGGACGCTCTGCGCCAGAAGAGCGTCGGGATCGTCGAAGTCAACCCCGAGAAGGGGCTGGTCCGTTATGGAAAGCCCGCAGGGCTGATCACGTCCCTGATTCCGATGACGAACCCGGAGCTGACGCCGGTCGTCACAGCGATCTACGCGCTGAAAGCCCGGGATGTGGTCGTCTTTTCTCCGCACCCCAGAACTAAAAAAACGACGTTCGAAGTCGTTGAAAGCATGCGCCAGGGACTGAAGTCGATCGGCGAGCCCGAGGATTTTCTGCAGTGCATCACCGAGGTCAATATGACCATCGTCGAGGAACTGATGAAGATGGGCGATCTCGTCATGGCGACAGGAGGACTCGCGATGAGCAGGTCCGCCCATAGCTCCGGGAAGCCCGCCTACTGCTCGGGGGCGGGGAACGCCACGATGATTTTCGACGAAACGACCGACGTGGAAGAGGCGGCACGGAATACGCGTATCAGCAAGACGTCCGACTTCGGCTCCGGGTGCTCCGCGGACGGCAATCTCGTCATCCACGGTTCCATCTATGGGGAGATGGTGGCGCAGCTCGTCAAGGAGGGCGGATATCTTGCAAACGACGAGGAGCGGGAGAATCTGAAGAAGGCGATGTGGGACGACGAAGGACACCGGATCGTTGAGACGGTCGCGGTCGCTCCCCAAAAGCTCTGTCAAGCAGCCGGATTCGAGATCCCTGCGGACAGGAAGTTCGTCATGGTCGTGGGGGAGGGGATCGGCAAGGAATACCCCTTCTCCGGCGAAAAGCTCACGACGCTCTTGGCGCTCTACCGATACGAAGGGGAGTTCGAGAACGCCCTTAAGATGGTCGACGAAATCTACAAGGTCGGAGGACGCGGACACTCCTGCGGCATCTACAGCTTCAACGAGGAGCACATCCACGCGCTCGCTCTCAGGGCTCCCGTCACCCGAATCATGGTCCGCCAGCCGCAGTCGAAGGCGAACGCCGGAAGCGCGAACAACGGTATGCCCATGACGTCGAGCATGGGGTGCGGCACTTGGGGCGGGAACCAGGTCTCGGAGAATATCGCCCTGAAACACTACATGAACAGCACTTGGGTTGCGAAACCGATTTTGACGGACGCCCCCTCCGAAGAGGTGCTCTTCGGAGAGTTCTACGACCCTTCGAATACACGGGAGGCGTAGAACTCTCAAAAGAACGCTTCGGAAGGGTGTTCCGGCCCATCGGATTCGTGAATGTACCGCATACTGTACAGCAAGGAGGAGTCGTGGAATGAGAAAGTTCGGTATTGCGTGCCTGTCGCTTGTCTTGATATTGGGGGTGGCGTTCGCGGGATTCGCGGCGTATCCGGAGAAGAACCTCCAGGGGCTCATCATGTGGGGAGCGGGGGGCGGCACGGATAACTTCGCCCGGGCCGTAACGCCGCTTGTGGAGAAACACCTTGGACAGACGATCATCCTGCAGAACAGAACGGGAGCTTCCGGAGCGGTGGCCACCACGCTCGTGGTCAACTCGCCCGCCGACGGGTACACGCTGCTCTACGGCGCGGAGAACCCGGCGAACTACAGAGTGCTCGGTCTCTCACCGTTGAGCTTCCATGACCTGGAGCCGATCACGATCGCGGTCGAGGGGGCGGTTGTGATCTGCGTCAACCCCGAAACTCCCTTTACCACGATGCAGGAGCTGGTGGAAGCCGCGAAGGCGGAGAAGAAGATCCGCATGGCGACTTCCGGCGTCGGCGGACTTCCCTACGTTGCGGGAGCGATGATGAAGAACATTCACGGCACGGACTTTAACTATATCCAGTTCGACGGCGACGGCCCCGGAGCGACAGCGGTGATGGGCGGCCATGCGGACGTCATGCCCCTTGCGCTTTCTACTTCCGTCGAGTACATCCGCTCCGGCCGTCTCCGCGGGCTTGCCGTGCTCACGACGAAACGCGTTCCCCAGCTTCCGGATGTTCCGGCGATTACGGAGATCTTCCCCGAGTACGAGCAGTACCTCCCCTGGGGACCGTTCTACGGCGTCTTCGTGAAGAAGGGAACGCCCGCCGACATCGTCGCCAAGCTGAGCGACGCGTTCGTGAAGGCGATGAACGAGCCTCGATTCGAGGAGTACGTGAAGAACTCCGGCGGATTCAAAAACGGCGCCACGGGCGAGGATGCGGTGAACTTCCTCGCGAAGTTCGAGGCCACCGCGAGCTGGCTGATCTTCAACGCGGGCGGCGCGAAGCACTCTCCCGCCGAGTTCGGCATTCCCGAGCCGCAGAAATAGAGCGCCATCTCCGAAACGACAACGGGCGGCGGGCATGCCGGTAACGCCCCTCCGCCCGTCGTCCGGGCCCATATCGTACAGCAATGGAAGGAAGTGAGTACCTCATGGACGATCCGAAAGGAAGTGCGGCGGAAGCGGCTGCTGCGGCGAAAGATCTCTCCGTGTACGTTCCGGAAGCCAAAAGGAAGCCGGGAGAACTCGGAGTAACGGCGATCACGTTTCTCCTCGGCGCTCTCGGGTATTACTTCGCGCTCGGCATGACCAGCGGGGAGTACTCCTCCCCATCCGTCTTCCCGAAGCTTGCGTCGACGGTGATCATGGCGTGTTCGGCGGTGAATTTCTGGAAAGCCGTCCGCCGGGAGCGGCCCGATGCTTCCTCTCCCTCGGTGGCGCAGTACCTTTTGCCCCTGGACGTGCTCGTCGTGCTGTCGCTTTTGGTCATCTACTGCGTGGCGCTCCCGCATCTCCGTTTCATCGGCTCCTCCTACGCGTTCATGGTCGCGGGGATGGTCTATCTTCAGAGGGGAAAGCACATCGTCCGAGCGCTGCTGATCTCGGCGGGCTCCCTGGCCGTGCTGGTGGCGGTCTTCCGCTACCTCTTCCTCGTCATTCTTCCCTAGGAAAGGGGCGACGGCAATGGAACAGAACCTCCAGTATTTCCTCATCCCCTTCCTTCACTGGGAGATGATGCTCCTGATCTGGATCGGCGTCTTCGCCGGTATCTGGGTCGGCGCCATTCCCGGGCTCTCGGTAACCATGGCGGCATCCCTGCTGATCTCCTTCACATTCTCGTGGGATCTGAACAACGCGCTCGCACTGATCTGCGGCGTCTTTGTCGGCGGCGTCTACGGAGGCTCGATCACGGCGATACTGCTGAACATTCCGGGGGCGCCTGCGGCGATCGCCACGGGAATAGAAGGCTACCCCCTCGCTCAGCTCGGCGAGGCGGGAAAGGCGATCGGTCTGTGCACCACGGTCTCGGTCTTCGCCAGTTTCGTCGGCATTCTCGTGCTCGCGGTGGCTGCGCCGGTAGTCGCCAACTTTTCGCTGAAGTTCTCCCCGAGGGACTTTTTCCTTCTGGCTGTGATGGGACTGCTGCTGATAGGCAGCATCGGCGGCGGCGACCCGATAAAGGGCGTTACCGCCGGTGCGATCGGCGTCCTTTTAAGCATGGTCGGCATGGATCCCTCGACCGGGGAGCTGCGCTACACCTTCGGCAATATCTACCTTATGGCGGGCATCAGCTTCGTTACGGCGATGATCGGTCTTTTCGGCGTCTCCGAGGCGCTGACGCAGTTCCGGAACTCCGGGAAAGGCTCGCCCAAGCAGAACCTCGACAAGATCATTCCGAGCTGGGCGACGTTCGTCAAATATCTGCCGCTCTCCATTCGCTCCTCGCTGCTCGGCGTCTTCATCGGCGCGCTTCCGGGCACGGGAGGGGACGTTGCGGCGCTGCTCGCCTACGATCAGGCGAAGCGGTCCGTCCGCAATCCGTCCCGGCCGTTCGGCACCGGAGCGTACGAGGGAATCGTCGCTCCCGAGACGGCGAACAAGGGCGCGATAGGCGGGGCGTTCATTCCTATGCTGACCCTTGGAATCCCCGGAGACGCGGTGACCGCCATCATCATCGGCGCCCTTTACATCCACGGACTCAAGCCGGGGCCGATGCTGATGATCGAGACCCCGCACCTCTTCTGGATGATCGTGAGCTGCCTGAGCATCGCAAGCGTGGCGCTGATGGTGCTCGGCCTGGTGAGCGTGAAACCTTTTTCCAAGATCATCGAAATTCCGAAGTCGATCATCATGCCGGTTGTCATCATCCTCTCGGTGATCGGGACGTACGCGATTCAAAACAGCGTGGTGGATATCTTCTACATGATAGGATTCGGCATCATCGGCTATTTCATGCGGCTCTACGGCTACGCGACGGGGCCGATGGTGCTCGGTCTGATCCTCGGTCCGATGCTCGACGCGAACTACCGCCGAGCGATGCAGGGCGCCGAGAACCAGCTCATCCCCTTTCTACAGGGATTCGTGACCAGCCCGATCAGCCTGGTGCTCACAATCTCGATCGTCTTTTTGCTCTTCTCGCAGACGAAAACCTACAGGCGGTGGCGGGGCATTTTATGATCGGGCGCCGTGTTTTACGGAAAAATGAAAGAGGACTCTGTCCGGATTCGCGCTGTCCCTGCGTGTCGATTGCTGTGCATACTTCATCATAAGGAGGAGTTTTCAATGAAAAAAGTTGCTCTTGCGCTCGTGCTTCTGCTGCTTGTAACAGGTTCCGCACTGGCCGCCTACCCCGAGAAAAATCTCCAGGGGTACATCATGTGGGGCGCCGGCGGCGCCATGGACAACGTCACCCGCGCCATCGTGCCCATCGCCCAGGAACATCTGGGGAGGACGATCATTCTGCAGAACCGGACCGGCGCGACCGGCGCCATCGCGACCACCTTCGTGGCCAACCAGCCCGCCGATGGATACAGCATCCTCTTCGGCGCGGAGAATCCGAATCTTTACAAGGTGACCGGCCTCTCCCAGATCGACTACGATCAGTTCGACCCCGTCTTTTTGATGATGGCGAACGTCGGCGTCGTCCTCGTGGGGAAGGACTCCCCCTACACGACGTACAAGGAGCTTATCGAGGCCGCCGCATCCGGAAAGACGATCACGATGGGCTCCACGGGCCCGGGAGGATTGCCCTTCGTCGCCACGACGATGATCGAGAAGATCCACGACCTGAAGTTCAACAAGATGCAATTCGACGGCGAGGGCCCCTGCATCACGGCGCTCATGGGCGGACATATCGACGCGGTGGCGGTCGGACTGCTTGCGGCGGCGAACTTCATCAAGTCCGATTCGGTGCGCGGTCTTGCCGTGATCTCCAAGGAGCGCATCGACAGCATTCCCGCCGTGCCGGCGATCACCGAGGCGTATGAAGAGTACGCGCCCTACCTTCCGTGGGGAGCGTTCTTCGGCGCGTTCGTGCGCAAAGGAACTCCGGCCGACGTCCTTGAGGCGCTCCGGGCGGCCTTCCAGAAGGGGTACGAGGATCCTCGCTTCGACGAGTTCGCCAAGAGCACCGGCGCCGTGAAGCTCGGACTGAGCGGCGACAAGGCGCGCGAATACATTCAGCAGAACAAGTCGGTCAGTGCGTGGCTCCTGTACGATGCCGGCGGAGCGAAGCACTCTCCCGAGGAGTTCGGTATTTCCAGACCGTAGCACGGAGGCGGAGCGCCCCTGCAAAGGGGCGCTCCATCGGTCGGCTGCGCGTCGGTCGAGAACGGTGTTCGCACATTCGGAGGAGGAGAGTACGGATTATGCAGCCTCAATTTTCCCTGGCGCAGCTTACGGTGCTGAAGACGTCGCCCGCGGACATCTCAAGGATCGCCGCGGACTGCGGGTACGACTACGTGAGCATGCGGCAGATCTATATGGGGCTCCCGGAGGAGCCCGATTACGATCTCTCGAAAAATAAAAAGCTGATGGCGGAGACGAAGGCCGTTTTCGCCGATACGGGTATCAAACTGCTCGACATCGAGCTGGCGCGGATATTCGACGGTATGGACGTCAAGAAGTACGAGCCGGCCATGACGACGGCGGCGGAGCTTGGCGGCAAGCATGTCCTGAGCAGCATCTGGACGCTCGACAGGGAGTACGCCGTGGAGCGCTTTGCGGAGTTGTGCGATCTCGCCGCGCAGCACGGTCTGACGGTCGAGCTGGAATACGTTCCCATCGCCGGTGTAAGAACGCTGAGCGGGGCAGTCGACGTGCTCCGCAAGGTCAACCGGCCGAACGCCGGGCTGATGATCGACATCCACCACTTCCACAGGGCCCAGGACCACCCGGAGGAGCTTGCGAAGCTGCCGAAAGAGTGGTTCCGTTTCGCGCACCTCTGCGACGCGCCTGCGGAAATCCCGGCGGAACAGACGGAGATGGTCCGGATTCTCAGGGAGGCGCGATCGTACGTGGGAGAGGGCGGAATCGACATCGCTCCTATTCTGAACGCGATGCCGCTTGTTCCCTACTCGATAGAGCTGCCGAACCTGGAGCGCGTGGCGGAGTCGGGGTATGCGGAGCATGCCCGCCGCTGCCTGGAATCGGCGAAGGCCTTCTGCGCGGCGCATCTGAAGGGGCGCTCCGAGTAGTGCGGGAAAGGAGTTCGAGAATATGTTCAGCGCGACGGTGAATACACGTTTCTTCGGCCTTCTGGGCAACCCGGTGGGGCAGAGCGCCGCTGCTTTCATGCACAACAGCGTCTACCAGAAGCTGGGGCTCGATATGCTCTACGTCCCCCTGGAGCTGGAGATGGGACAGCTTGAAACGGTCGTCCGCACCATGCAGCTGTTCAACTACGCGGGCACGGGCGTCACGATGCCCTTCAAGACGCAGGTTCACAAGTACATCGACGGGCTGGCCGACTCCGCCAGGTTCACCGAGGTGGTCAACACGATCGTCATAGAAAAGGACGGCCGAAAGATAGGCCACAACACCGACGGTACCGGATTCGTCGAATCTCTTGAGAAGCAGGCGGGGCTGAACATACCCGACCACCGGTACCTTGTCCTCGGCTCGGGAGGCGCCGCGACCGCGATCGTCTGCGCCCTCGCGATGAGAGGGGCGACGGCGATGCGCTCGCTCTGCATCCTGCAGGACTATTTCTGCGCGGAGACGCTCTACTCCAGAGTGAACGCCCATTTCCCCGGCGTCTGCGAGATCGACGAGATGAACGACCGGACGATCCGCAAAGGGATGGAGGAGTTCGACGTGATTATCCATGCCACCAAGGTCGGGCTCTATCCGAAGACGGACGAGGTGCTCTTCGATCCGGAGCTTCTGAATTCGTCGCACCTCGTGTGCGACGTCGTCTATGTTCCCATGGAGACGAAGCTCCTTATAGAGGCGCGTAAGCGAGGATGCCGCACCCTTTCCGGTATCTGGATGAACGTCTATCAGGCTGCGGAGCAGATGCGCCTCTGGGCGGGGATAGAGCGACCTCCGATCGACTTCATGTACCAGTGCGGAATCGAGTACCTTACGAGAGAAGGAAAACTGACGGCCTGAGAGCCCCCCGGGGGGAACGAAGGCGCTGTGTAGGGGGAGACCATGCGGGCGCAAACAGCAGATGAAAAAACAACGGCGACGGGAGCTGCGGAGGAGAAGGCGGTTCGTTCGGTGGAACGAGCGTTTTCCATTCTTATGTGCTTCACCCTTGACGAGGACGAATTGACGTTGATGGATATCGCCAGGAAGATGCACCTTCCGACCACGACGGTCTCGCGTATGGTGAATACTCTTGTCGGCCTCGGTTTTCTCGAAAAAAGTCCCGGAAAGACCTACTCGCTCGGGGCGAACCTTTATTACCTGGGAGCTGTCGCCCGGAATCATTTCAAACTCCAGAAGATAGCCTACCCCTATATGAAGCAGGTCCGGGACACTACGAAGGAAGCGGTCTCGCTCTACGTTCTCGACGGAGACGCGAGGGTTTGTTACGAACACGTGGAAAGTCTCCTGAGCATGCGGTGCGTGGTTCGCGTGGGAGACCGTTTCCCCCTTTGGGCAGGCGCAGCGGGCAAGTGCATTCTTGCGTACGCGGAATCTGAACTCGTTGAGCGCGAGATCGCCAAGGCGAAACCGATCACGTCGAGCACCATCGTCTCTCGCGATGCGTTTTTATCGGATCTCGAGACGGTACGCAAGAAGGGGCACGCCATCAGCTACGGCGAACGGGAGGAGGGTATCACCTCCATCGCCGTCCCCATTTTTCATCCGAAGAACAAGGTGACGATCGTCTTCTCCGTGGCGGGCCCTTCGGTGCGATTCACCGACGATGTCGTCGAGGAGCTGCTCCCGGTTGTGAAGAAGATGACGGAGGAGATTTCGAAGAGCCTTTCGTACAGGTAACAATGTGATCCCGAGAAGTTCCGCAGGACGGCGGAGACCGCCCTGCGGTGAAGAACGGCATATCCGGCCGGCACAAAGGAGATGGAACGTCAGTCATGAAGAAGATCCTCATGCTTCACGGAGTGAACCACAATATGTTCGGGAAGCGCGATCCCGCGCAGTACGGCACGATCACGCTCGATGAGATCGACGAGAAGCTTCGTTCGCTCGGCGAGGAGCTTGGAGTGGAGGTAGTCTCGTTTCAGACGAACTCCGAGGGGGCGATGTGCGAGCGCATCCACCAGGCTTTTCAGGAGGGGATGGACGGCGTCGTCATCAACGCGGGCGCATGGACGCACTACAGTTACGCCATCAGGGACGCGCTGGCCATCCTGACGGTTCCGGTGGCGGAGATTCATATGTCCAACATCCATGCCAGAGAGGAATTCCGGCATCTCTCGGTTTTCGCCGAGATCGTGAAGGGGCAGATATGCGGCTTCGGCCTCGACAGTTACCTTCTGGGACTGCGCGCGGTTGTCGGCGCCATAGGCGGCGCCTAAGCCGTTCTGTATCTGGAGAGGAGGGGGGAGAGCCCCCTCCTTTTTCGTATCAAGAGTTCGGAGCGATGCGGCGAACAGAGAGTGCCGTCTGCTCCGCTCCGAAACCTTAGAACTTGATCGAAAGCAGCATTCTTGCGGCTGTTCCCGCGATGAGGGCGGCGAGGATCATGATCCCCATCGACGCCGCCATCCTCTTGCCTCCCAGCTCTTTCCAGAGGACGATGAATGTCGCGATGCAGGGGAAGGTCATCGACAGCGTCACCGTAGCGACGACGAGCTGCACCGGAGAGAGTCCGAGCGCGCCGAGCATCCCCATCGCCACGTCCTTCCTGAGGATGCCGAGAAGGATGGGCCCCGACGCTTCGGCGGGCAGTCCGAGCAGACCGTTGAAGACGGGAGCGAGGAGTCTCGACATGAGCGCCGTGATACCCGTCGCGTCGAGAAGGCCGACGATGAGAATGCCGCCGAGAACGAGCGGAACCGCTTCGAGAAGAAATCCTCGGACTCGCATCCAGAGCTTCATTCCCAGCGATTTTAACGATGGGATCCTGTACGGAGGGATTTCGACGATGAGTTCCGGGCTGAAGCCCGGAAGGAACGAGTGGAGCAGTCGTCCGAGGATAAGCCATGACAGCGCGAGCGTCGCGTACACGGCCAGAACCCACCGCATTCCCAGCTCGCCGACCGTTCCAATAATCATCGCCTGGAGCCCCGCGCACGGAATGGCGACCGAGATGAGGGTGGCTGCGATGAACCGCTCGCGATCGGAGTCGAGCACCCTCGTCGCAAGAATTCCAGGGACGTTGCAGCCCAGACCGAGGAGCGACGGGACGATGGCGAAGCCGTGAAGTCCCATCCGGTGGAGAAGCGCGTCGAAAATGACGGCGAGTCGCGGGAGGTAGCCGAAGTCCTCAAGGAGACTGAGGACGAAATAGAACGCGACGACGTACGGAAGCACCATAGCAAGGGGAACGTACAAACCGGTGGTGAGCAGGCCGAAACTCTGTTCGAAGTCGATATGGCCGTCGATGAGGCGACCGACCACGATATCGTGGGAAAGCCCCTCGCCGCCCAGAAGTGCGGAGAGACTCTCGGCTACGGGGAGCAGGCATGCGTCGAAGAGAGGATCGAGAAACTCGTCGATGATCCCTTCTCCGAGAAAGCGTATGGAGGCGAAGCTCGCGACGATGACGAACAAGCCGATGATCATCCCCCAGAACGAGTCCACGGAGGCGTCCTCAAGCTTGTCGAGAAGGGTGTGGTGTCTGTGACTTACCCTCTGGACGCGCTCGACGATCTCGCCGATGGCGTTCCAACGCTCCTCTTTGCCGGGGACGGCGGTCTGCCCGGAGTGTGCGCCTGAGAATCTGACCTCGCCCGGACGGGCCTCCGGAAGCCGATCCAGCAAGCGATTTATCCCCTGGCCCGTCACTGCGACGGTGGGGACGACAGGGACTCCGAGCAGCTTTTCCAATGCTTCCGGATCGATGTCGATCCCTTTGTGACGCGCCTCGTCGACCATGTTGAGGGCTATGATGACGGGAATCCTCCGCTCCATGGTCTGGAAGGCGAGAAAGAGGTTGCGCTCCAGAGCGGTTGCGTCGAGCACGAGGACGACTACATCCGCCCCCTCGTCGACCATCCGTTCGGCCACCTGCTCCGCTTCGTTGGTGGGTGAGAGAGTGTACGCGCCGGGGACGTCGATCACCCGCCAACTGTCGCCGCCCCGGCGAAGCCACCCCTCAAGGAAACCGACGGTCGTTCCGGGGTAGTTCGACGAGACGGCGTGGACGCCGGTAATGCGGGTAAAGAGGGCGCTTTTTCCCACGTTCGGATTGCCGACGAGAAGAAGTTTCTTAGTCTCGTTCCGGTCGCAGTCCATGAGAGCCTTCTCTCTCTTTCAGCGGGATAACCAGCACGTGTGCGGAAATGTTCCATCCGACGGCAATCTGCCTCCCGTCGAGCAGCAGGGTCACCGGCCCGTGAAAAGGCATGCCGGAGACTTTCTGCACGATCTTGCCCGTGCGGAGACCCAGGGCTTCAAGACGGGCCGAACAGCGACGGGAAGATCCCGCCACCTCTTCATCCTGTTGCGGGGAGACGATCTGAACGATGCGCGCGAACGCGCCGTTCGGGAGGTCGCGCAGAGTAAGCGGCCCGCCGCCGTCCCCCCGTTGCGGATGCCTCCAGGAACGGGCCACACGCCGGAGGAGGTTCACTTTACAGGGAGCCCCCTTCCCGCATGCTGTGCGCGCGAAGCTGGCCGCAGGCGGCGTCGATGTCTGTTCCTTTCTCCTTGCGGATCTCGTTCTCGATGCCGAGCTTGGAGAGAATTGCCGCGAACTCCTTGATACGTTCCGTCGTCGAACGCTGGAAACCCTGTTCGCCCGGGCGATCGAGGGCGATCAGATTGTAGGGGATCAGGTTTACGTAGACCCCGAGTCCTGAAAGCATCGCAGCCATTTCGTAGGCGTGCTCGGGTTCGTCGTTTATCGATCGCAGCATGACGTACTCGATCGTGATCCGTTCTCCCGTCTTCTCATTGTAGATCTTCAGCGCGTCGATCAGCGAACCGAGAGAGTGCTTCCGGTTGACCGGCATGATTTTGCTGCGCAGCGCGTCGTTCGGCGCATGGAGGGAGACGGAGAGGCGCACCGGAACGGGGAAGTCCGCAAGTTCGAGGATACCCGGGACCACGCCCGATGTCGAGATCGTGATATGGCGCGCCCCCAAGTTGCGCATCTTCGGCGAGTTCAGAATCCGGACCGATTTGAACACTTCTCCGGAGTTCAGAAAAGGCTCGCCCATCCCCATATAAACCACGTTATTGATGTTTTGCCCCATCCGTTTTTCCATCGCCAGGAACTGTCCGACGATTTCCCCGGCTGTGAGATTGCGCGAAAAGCCCGATTTTCCGGTCGCGCAGAAGGAGCAGTTCAGAGGGCATCCGACTTGGCTGGAGATACAGGCCGTCGTGTGCGACCCGTGGGAGAGAAGCACCGACTCGACTCGTTCCCCGTCGTAGAGCTGCCAGAGAAACTTTTTCGTGCCGTCCTTCGATGTGTCTTCACGGACCGCGATGGGAGGGAGGATCATCAGCGTGTACGCAAGCTGCTCCCGAAGTTCCTTCGAAAGGTTGGTCATCTCGTGGACGTTGAAGATTTTTTTGTCGTAGATCCATTGACAGAGCTGATCGGCCCTGTAACGGGGCAATTTCCATTTCGCGACGCTCGTCTCGATCCACTCCTCGTAGGAGAGATCGAGAGCGTTGACTGTTTCGTTCATTCTGTTGCCTCCCGGGGCGTCCGAAGACGCCGTATAAGTTCTAACCTAGAATCATGTCATGGAAAGATGCTCTCTGTCAACTCCCGTTCGGCCGATTGCATCGATGAACATGGCGTTGAAAGGCCGTTCAAGGCCGCCGGTCGTTTATATCAGTATATTCTCCCTCTTTTGATAGTCGAGGAAAAACGTGGCGAACCGTTCCGTCCAGACGGGGTCGAACTGGCTCCCCGCGCAGCGGAGAAGCTCTTTCATCGCTTGCTCGGGAGAAAGAGGCGTCCGATAAACCTTGTCGCCCGTCATCGCCTCGTAGGCGTCGACGATGGCCATGAGGCGGCTTTCAAGAGGTATAGCCTCCCCGCCGTCTCCTGCCGGGTACCCTTTACCGTTCCACCAGCGGTGATGAAGACGGATGGGTTCCGCAAGATCCTCAAGTTCCGGGAAGAGCGACGCGATGCGTGCGCCCGTCTCCGGGTGGCGTTGCACGAGCAGATACTCTTCCTCGGAAAGAGGTCCAGGTTTATCGGTGATTTCGGAGGGGATTTCCGTGAAACCGATATCGTGATGTTTCGCGAGGCGGATGAGAAACTCCTTTTTCTCGTGCGGAATGTCCTGCCGGGCTTGGACGAACGCCTCCATGATCGCGGTGCACGCTGCCATGTGCCTGTTTCTGTCTTGAGAATCTTTCCTGCCTCCGTGCATCCTGGCGGAAAGGAATTCCAGGACTTCCCGCTTGGAGTGCGGTTTTTCAAGTTGTTTGACGGCGTACATCTCCTTATCCGCCTCCTGGAAGAGGGCCTCGATGTTCTGTATCCTCCCCGAAGAGACGGCGGCGCCGCAGGCGATGTTCAGCGGGAGCGGCTGCTCGCCCCGCTTATACTCCGCGACTTCCTCCCGGATGCGCCGAAGAACGTGTCCGGCCGTCTCGTTGGTTGATTCCGGAAGGAGCATGGCGAATTCGTCTCCGCCTATTCGGGCGACGATATCGCTTGAGCGCGCTGCTCTTTCAAGCGTGCGGGCAGCGGCGACGATAAGGTCGTCGCCGGCCTTGTGTCCAAGGGTGTCGTTGATCAGTTTCAGTCCGTTGACGTCGCAGACCACCACGGTCACCGGGGCGAAGCGCCCGGAGTCGAAGCGGCGCATCGAGTCCTCGAAGTAGGCGCGGTTATAAAGCCCCGTGAGTTCGTCGTGGAAGGAGCGGAATTCAAGCTCGGAAGTTTTGCTCCGTATCGTTTCCGCCATCGAGCTGAAGGCGATCCCGAGTTCGCGCAGTTCAAAGGGCGCCTCTTCCAGAAGCTCCGGGTCGAGGATATCGCATTTCCCCTGTTCGGCTTTCTGGACGCCTTCGAAAAGGAGGGTAAGGGATTTATCCACACGCTTGTACAGTCTCCGTGAGATATAGAGCATTATGATAAGAAGCATCGCGGATACCATCAAAAAGTAGAGCATGTTCCCGACGATAGGCGACAAAAATTCTCCGTAGTCCATACGCGCAACGATGTAAAAATGAGTATTTGTAATAAATTTGCCTTTTGCGATGTATTTGATTCCGGATGCTTCGCGGTAGCCGATCGAATGTCCGTTGGACGAGAGCAACTCCGAGAGAATCTCTTCGGGGAAGATTTCTTCGCTGGTTTCTCTCATCGACTTTCCCTTCGAATTGAGGAGAAGAAAGTTTCCTGTGTCTCCGAACTGGGTAGAAAGGAGAGTTTTCAGAATTGTGTCGAAGCGAATCGAACCGAAAACGAGCCCTTCGAACCTGTCGTTCTCCATGAGCGGAATCGAAAAGATGACGATGGGTTGGCCGGAGGTCCTGCCTATGATAACGTCGGTGATATGCGGCTTTCCTGCGATGGCGTCCCTGAAGTAATCGCGGTCGGAAAGATTGAGGCCAGGATGGGTGTTGATTCCCGAGTTGCTTTGTACTACCGCGCTGCCGGTCGTATCTACATAGACGATGGAATCGAAGTTGATGTTCGCGCTGGAGAAATTTCTGAAGTCTTCGAACATGCTCTCGAAGGTTTTATTCCGCACGGACGGAAGCGCGGCAAGGGAGCGAATTGTATTTTGGTTATTAGCAAACCATTGCTGGAGCGCTGTGGTCTGCATATCCAGTACATAGGACAGATCGCGATCGACGGTTCGCCAAGCTTTGTAGAGGTCGTATACGCCTATGAGCACCGGGAAGATAATCATAGCCGCCGCAAGAAGAAAGGTATAAAAATTAAGCAGACCGCGTATACTGCGTAAAGTAACGGGCACTCCTGCACCCCCTCGTTTCTTTTTATCCATTCTCGAATAATACCATAGTGTTCTCCAAGGCGCAGCTTTGAACTGTTCGTTGAAAAGAATGATAAGAAATATGGACAGAAAACTCCTTCAGGGTACACTTACGACAAGAACGTGCACCGCGTTCAATTCTTGTTCGTAGGAGGATATACCATGAAAAAGATTGTTCTTTGCGCGGCGGTTATCGCCCTGCTCATCTCCGGAGGATGCCTGCTGCCGGAAACCGCCTCGGCATCCGAACTGCTGCTCACATCGGTCGGACAGAGCCCGGACGCCACGATGATTCGTGTGGTGCTGCGGAAGATGAAGATCAACGCCGAGAACCAGCCTCTTCTCCGGCCCGATGGTCTCGGCGGCGAAAAGGTGCTCGTGGCGGTGGTCGGGGGCAGCTCCAAAGGACTCGGGGCAGCCGGTATCGACAAGGATCAGGAGATCGAACGTGTGAAGGGGCTCTTCCAGGCCGCGAAGCAAAAGGGGATGAAGCTCCTCGTGATGCACATCGGCGGCGAAGGTCGCAGGGGCACTCTCTCCGACGCGTTCATCGAGGCTGCCGCTCCTCATGCCGACAGACTGATCGTGGTGGACGGGGGCAACAACGATAAGATTTTCGATCGCCTGGTCGAAGGGAAGAATGTAAAGATACTGTACGCTCCCAACGTGAACGGCACGGCCGATCCTCTCAAGGCGACTCTTTCCGAGTGGGGGGTATCCGCCCAATAGGCGGGAGGCCCGGCCATGGAGTGGTTCTGGCCTGAAGGATTCTACACGATCGCGATGGTGGGGAGCTTCGTCCTCGGCGCGTTCGCGCTGAAGCTCCCCATCGCGATAGCGCTCTCCGGAGCGGCTGTCGTCGGCGCGCTCGCCTGCGGTGAACTTTTTCCTCTGCGGCATTTCGTCGAGGGGATGTTCGGGTACCTGGATACGATTCTCATCATTGCGTCGGCGATGATCTTCATGAAGTCCGTTCAAAAAGCGGGGCTTCTTGAGAGTCTTGCGGCCTGGGTCATTCGAAAATTCCGCCGCAGACCGCTTCTTCTCAGCATCGGCTTGATCTTCATCATTATGGCTCCCGGCATGATCACCGGTTCGTCCACCGCCGCTGTACTGACGACCGGAGCGCTTGTCGCCCCGGTGCTCATCAAGCTCGGCGTCCCGGTAGTCAAGACGGCCGCTGCGATCGCCATGGGCGCCATTTACGGCATGATCGCGCCGCCTATCAATATCCCCGCGATGATCATCGGCGGCGGCATCGACATGCCCTACGTGGGATTCGCTCTGCCGCTGCTCGTCTGCACCGTCCCCCTTGCGATCTTCTCGGCGCTGCTTCTTGTCTACCCCTCCCTGCGAAGGGGAGCGGGAGACGAGGAGGAGCTCGAGAGCGAACTCCGGCGTATGGAGGAGACTCCGCTTTCGGCGCGCCTTATGCTACCGGTCGTCCTCCTGGCGGTGTTGATGACCGGCGAGCAGCTCCTTCCCGCCTTCTGGCCGGCTCTCGGAATGCCGGTGAATTTTCTGCTTGCCTCGCTTTCCGCGCTCTTGACGGGGAAACGGTTCAATTTTCTCGACGCGTCGACCGAGGCGCTCGGCGAAGCGATTCCGGTGCTCGGCATCCTGATGGGCGTCGGCATGTTCATCCAGATCATGACGCTGATCGGCGTTCAGGGCTTCCTCGTCGTCTCGGTGCTCGCACTCCCCGCGTGGCTTATGTACCTGGGGATGGCGACCTCGATCCCGCTCTTCGGAGCGGTCTCCGCGTTCGGCGCCGCGTCGGTGCTCGGCGTCCCGTTCCTGCTGGCGCTTCTGGGGAGGAACGAAATTATGGTGGGATCCGCGCTCAGCCTTCTCGCGGGACTGGGGGATCTCATGCCGCCGACCGCGCTCGCCGGAATTTTCGCCGCCCAGGTCGTCGGTGAGGAGAACTATTTCAAAGTGCTTCGTCACTGTGTTATTCCGGCGCTGACCACTGCTGTGTGGGCGGTGTTCGTCATTCTCAACGCGAACACGATCATGAGCTATCTGCCATAAGGGAGGAGAAAAAACATGACTCTTGTCTACCGTGCGATTGTTCTTTTTGTCCTCCTCCTGACGGTGCGCTGTCAGTTCAGAGAGAGAGACTTTTGGAAGCAGGCGACGGCGGCGCTGGTCGTCGTACCTCTTGTGTTGCGTCTTTTGATGATCAAGTAGGGGGGCGAAGACGATGAAATTGAAAGGCACGCCGCTTACCGCGGCGCTTCTCCTCCTCGCGGCGCTCGGAATAGCCGCGCTTGCCGGGCTCGAATTCATAGCGATGTGGGCGGACGATGTTTTCGTTCCCGCGCCCGGGTTCGAGAAGAAGATGCTCTCCAACTGGTTTGAAGGGTTGGGGGGGACTCCCGCTGACACTCCTGTCTACATACAGGACGGAGCGGAACCGGGCGGCGTTGTGCTCATTCTGGGCGGTACGCATCCGACAGAGCCTGCGTCCATGGTGACCGCCACCCTCTTCCTTGAACGGGCAAAAGTGACGAAGGGGCGGCTCATCGTTATTCCTCAGGCCAACCTTCTCGGGTTCACTCACAACTCCCCCCAGGAGGCGCATCCTCGGAGCATCTCGTTCACCACCGCCGACGGGGGCGGAAGAACGTTCCGTTACGGCTCGCGACTGACAAACCCGATCTACGAGTGGCCGTCGCCGGATATCTATATCCATCCTGCTTCGGGGCAGCAGCTCCCCGGAAAGGAGCGGGGCAATCTCAACCGCTGCTATCCAGGGAGCCCGGACGGCTCCGTCACCGAGCAGGTCGCGTACGCCCTCACGGAACTTGTGCGCAAGGAACATGTCGATCTCGCGTTCGACCTCCACGAGGCGTCTCCGGAGTACCCTGTCGTGAACGCGATCGTCGCCCATGAGCGCAGTATGGAGCTTGCCGCCATGACGACGATGGATCTGGAAGCCGCCGGAATCCCCATGCGTCTGGAACCGTCGCCGAAGAATCTTCGGGGGCTGACGCACCGGGAGTGGGGGAACTATACGGAGACGATGCCTGTCCTTATGGAAACCGGGAACCCTGTCCAGGGCCGCCTTCGAGGACGAACCGACGAACGCCTCGCGCTCACCGGAGAGGACAAAGCCTACATGAGGGCGGCCCCTCTGGGCCGCCTCTACATCCCCTACGAAGGCGATCAGAAGATCGAATACCGGGTTGGTCGCCACACGGCGGCGATCATGTCCTTCCTCGACAACCTCGATCTGCTCGACGAGGAGAGAGGGGTGTTTCTGGAGAACATCCCGACGTTCGAGGAGCTGCAAGAGAAAGGTGTCGGTCCGTTCTTGGCTCCGTTGAAATTGTAGCTTTCGAGGCGCGAATCCGGCTTTTTGCTTTTGTTGTATAATGAAAAGCGACCGGAGCGGCGTATGCGTTCGAGGCGCGACACGTTTCAGGCAGCGCGCGAACCGTATCGTTCCTCGGGAACACGGCAATATACCATATTTTTTCAGGAGGTGTTGTGTTGTGAGAAAAAGTTTTGTCGCGTTGTTCCTGTTGGTGGTTTTCGTTCTTGGTGGAAGCGCCTGTGCGGCCGACTTCGAGGTGCGCGAGGTGTTTGCCGGAAAGGGAATGGTCTCCTCCGCGCATGAACTGGCTTCCAAGGCCGGAGTGGAGATTCTGCAGAAGGGCGGCAACGCCATCGATGCCGCAGTTGCGACCATGCTCGCGCTCAACGTGGTCGAGCCGAACGCTTCGGGTATCGGCGGCGGCGGATTCATGACCATCCGGTTCGCCAAGACCGGCGAGGTCGTCGAGCTTGACTACCGCGAAGTGGCCCCGCTTTCGGCGACCAAAGATATGTACGCCTCCGAAGCCTCCAAGAAGGCGAAGGAGTCCGTTCTCGGTGGAAAGGCGGTCGGAGTTCCCGGAATTGTGATGGGGATCTTCACCGCGCTGAACAAGTATGGAACCATGTCGTTCGCCGAAGTTGCCGCGCCCGCGATCCGTCTTGCCGAGGAAGGGTTCGAAGTTCATCCGATGCAGACCGGCATCATCACGGACAACTTCGATAATCTCTCCAAGTACAGTCCCGAATGCGCGTTCCTTCCCGGCGGTCTTCCCGCGGAAGCCGGAACGATTCTGAAACAGCCCGAGCTGGCAAAGGCGTTCCGTCTGCTTGCCAAGGACGGAACGGCCGCTTTCTACCGCGGTCCTATCGGCGAGGCCGTCGTCGCCGCAGTGAACAAAGCAGGAGGCGCCATGTCCATGAAGGACCTCCGCGGCTACAAGATGATCATCCAGAAACCCGTTACGGGAAAGTACCGAGGCTACTCCATCTACTCCACGCCTCCGGCGTCCAGCGGCGGGACGCATATTGTCCAGCTCCTGAACATCATGGAGAACTTCCCTGTTAAAAAGTGGAAGCACAACTCCCCCGAGTATCTTCATCACCTCGCCGAGGCGATGAAGATGGTCTTCGCCGACCGACAGAGATACATGGCCGACACGGCGTTCGTCGACGTTCCGCTTGCGGGGCTTGCAAGCAAGGAGTATGCGAAGCAGCTCGCCGGAAAAATTTCCCGCTACAGCGTGATGCAGGAAGTGCTTCCCGGAGATCCGTGGCAGTTCGACGGCGGAAAGAAAACCGCGTACCTCGGCCATGACGGGAACAAGCATATCTCCACGAGTTCGTTCTCCGTGGTCGACGCCGAAGGCAACGTCGTCGCCTCCACCAACACCGTGAACTACTTCTTCGGTTCCGGCGTGGTCGTCCCCGAGTACGGTATCGTCCTGAACAACGAGATGGACGACTTTGCCCAGGATCCCAAGAGCGTGAACGCTCCCGAACCGGGCAAGCGTCCCCTCTCTTCCATGTCGCCGACGATCATTCTCGATCCCGAGGGCCGTCCCTTCATGACCCTCGGCTCCGCAGGCGCCATGCGTATCATCACCGCCATGAGCCAGATCGTCATGAACGTCGTCGACTTCGGCATGTCCATGGATCAGGCCATAGAGCAGCCGAGAATTTTCAACGTCGCGAGCGGCGGCAAGGCGGGCAAGCTCCTTATCGAAGGCGGCATCAGCCCCGAAACAGTGATGTACCTTAAGCTCCGCGGCCACGATATCAACGAGCAGCCCCGCGGCGGCTACTTCGGAACGGCGCAGGGCATTCTCATCGACTACGCCAAGGTCAAGCATCAGACCGGAAGAATCAACGGCGGCGCCGACAGCAGACGTCTCGGCGTTCCGATAGGTTTCTAAGGTTTTCGACGCAATAGGGCGGAACCTGACGCTCAGGTTTCGCCCTATACGTGTTTCCAAGTAGTCGAATGACTCAGGAGAGCGGCTTCGTCTCGTTTGCCCGTATTTCAGCGAGTTTACTCATAATGCCTTTGGATTGAACATAGACTTCTTTATACAGCTCAAAGCGTCGTGAATAGATCTCCTGATTCTTTTTATCCGGGGTCGTCGGTTCCCGAAACGCCAGCCAAGTTTTAATTTCGGACGGATCCGTGAAGACCCCTATGCCGAGTCCAGCAAGAAACGCATCGCCAAGTGGAGCTTCCGCATCGTTTTCAAGACGTTTCATCGCGAAGCCTGTAACGTCGGCAAAGATTTGCGTCCAGAGGTCGCTTTTAGCCGACCCGCCCACCATGTAGCAAATATCGTCGAGTTTGATGCCGGCTTTTATCGCCTCTTCCATATTGTGGCGGAGCGAGTATGCGACTCCTTCCATGCAGGCGCGGTAGATATGTTCTCTGGTATGGAGAAGAGAGAGCCCGAGAATCACGCCGCGCGCGTCCGGATCCCAAATCGGGGAGCGTTCTCCCATAAAATAAGGGAGTACTAGAAGATCGTCGCTTCCCGGTTTTACAGAACCGGCCTTTTGCTCCAGAAGAGCGTAGGCGGAAACTCCCGTCGTGCGCTCTTCTTCTTTTTCCCCGGCTCCGAACCGGTCTCTGAACCATCGGATGACGGCCCCGGAGGTGGCGCCTCCGCCGAAGGTATAGATGCTCGTTTCATCGTTCACAACGTACGGAAAGCTGACGAGCCCCGGAGAAAGATACTTCCCGTCGTGAACGGTCCCCCAGCACATGGATGTTCCGGTCATAGCAACATGTTCTCCCTCGCGCGTCGTTCCGCAGCTGAATTGCGCCACGGCTGCGTCGATTCCTCCGGAGATCACTGGAGTTCCCTCCATCAGCCCCGTGGCATCGGAGTACAGCTTGTTGAGGCGCCCGACGATGTCGAACGATCTGGTAATACGTTCAGGAAGAAGAGATACCGGAATTCCAAGGATATCGCACATCTCCCGCGACCACTGTTTTTTGTGGATATCGAAGACGCCGCCTATGTTTCCGGCGGATGAGTAGTCGGTCGCGAGGACGTCCGTGAGCTTGAAGATGACGTAATCTTTCGGTGTGACGAACTGATGGATGCGTTTCCAGATTTCGGGTTCGTTGTTCCGTATCCAGAGCATCTTCGTGAAGCCGTAATAGCTGTCGACATGATTTCCGGTTATGCTGAATAGAGTGTCGAGCGGAACGTTCTGTTTCACCCATTGAGTTTCTTTACGCGCCCGGCGGTCCATCCATATGATGCACGGGCGTAGAGGGACAGCATCTCTGTCCACCGGGATTCCCGATCCTCCGTAAAGACCGCTGACGGCGATTCCCTCGATATCGGAAGACTGCAAACCGGAGAGTTCAAACGCCGTTTTCAAGGTGTCGCGGACAGCTTCGAGCCATACATCGGGCCATTGTTCCGCCCATGAAGGAGCGGGCGTAACGACGCCGTACTCGCAAAAACTTTGACTTCTCACCTTTCCCGACCCGTCAAGAATCACCGCCTTTGTTCCACTTGTACCTATATCGACGCCTACCAGCATAACCGATTCCCCCTTTACTCCGTATTCAGTCCTTCCGTTCGTTCTATCGCGTTTTTTAGACGCTTGAAGCGTCTCGTTTTCCGTCGTTATCGAAGACTTGGAGGGCTCCCGGCGGTTCAGGGTCTTTCAAGAGATACTCCGATTCTGGAGGCGACCTCTCTGGCAAGATGAAGATGTTCCGTAAAAGGACGTCCTTTTTTTACGGTCTGCTCCCATAACAGCTCTCCGCGGTCGCATGCCGCCGCTATCTCCGATGCCTGATGAACGACGCCGAGATGGCATTTATCAAAAACCGTCAGAGCGTGGGCTTGCCACTCTTTTTGCGATTTTATTCTGGCGTCGTATTGCGTGGTGACTCCCCCCAGCAGTTCCAAAGAAAAACCGAACGAACGCATAAGATCTATGTGATGTTTGAGGAGGGTGAAACCGTCAAGGGCCATTCTTTTTGCCTGAACAGGAACGAGAACCCATCTCGATGCGCGAAGAGCGTTCAGCGTAAAGATTCCGATGTCCGGCGGACAGTCGATAAGAACGATATCGAAGTGATCCTTGTTGTTTTCAAGAAAGCGTTGGATTCTCGCATGGGGTTCCAGGTACTGAGAGACGAAGGAAACTGTTCCCGCAAGGTGAAAGCCTCCTGGAATGATGGAGAGATTGTTTATTCTTGTGGGATGAACGAGGTTCATCTTCGGCGAAAAAGAGGATTCGAAGAGAGCGCTCAGAGAGAGGGACGGCTCGAATGGCTTTTCCGCAAAAAAACTTGTAGCGTTGCATTGAGGATCCGCGTCGATGAGAAGTACGCGAAGACCTTTATGAGCGAAAATTCCCGCAAGGTTGACGCACGTGGTGGTTTTGCCCACTCCGCCTTTCTGATTGGCGACTGAAATCACGATCACCTCGCACACACCTCCATGCTATTTTGCATAAAACAATATCACAAAAGCAGGAATTTCAACATCCTGCGAGCGCAAGAAAAATAAAAAAAAGCAGAAAGACGTTTCCGACTTTGCGTTTTCCTCTTGACAGGAAGGATGCTTTGACTGAGAATTTTAGAGGATATAGGTCTACAAATTTGGCCGGGAGGTGTTTTTCAGGTGAAGAAGTGGATACTTTGGGTTCTCGTTGTGTGTCTGTGCGTCGGAGTTCTGGCGGGTATGGCGGGAGCGGCCGAGGCCGCGAAGAAGTACAAGATCGCTACGGTAGTCAAGGTCGACGGAATAGCATGGTTCAACAGAATGCGCATAGGGGTGGAGGAGTTCGGCAAGGAAACGGGTCATGAGATGTGGATGGTCGGACCTGCGAAAGCCGACGCCGCCGAGCAGGTTCAAATAGTCGAAAACCTGATCGCCCAGGGAGTCGATGCAATCTGCATCGTTCCGTTCTCCGTCGAAGCGGTGGAGCCTGTTCTGAAAAAAGCGCGCGATTCCGGCATTATCGTTATTTCGCATGAAGCGTCCAATCAGATCAACGCCGACGTCATTATCGAGGCGTTCGATAACCATGCGTACGGCGCGAACATAATGAAGAACCTTGCCAAGAGCATGGGCGGAAAAGGGCAGTATCTCTGCACGGTCGGAAGTCTTACCTCCAAATCTCAGAACGAGTGGATAGACGGCGCGATTGCGTATCAGAAAGAGCACTTCCCCGAGATGTCGGAAGCCGCCCCCAGAATCGAGACGTACGACGACGCCACTATCGACTATCAGAAGATCAAAGAAGCCCTCATCGCCTACCCCGATCTGAAGGGGATCTGCGGCGGCCCGATGCCCACGTCGGCCGGAGCTGGGCTCGCCATCGAAGAACGCGGATTGCAGGGCAAGGTGTTTTTCTCCGGAACCGGACTTCCCTCGATCGCGGGGCAGTATCTCGAGAGCGGCGCCATCCAGACCATTCATTTCTGGGATCCTAAAGTCGCGGGAATAGCGATGAATAAGCTCGCACTCCTTGTGCTCGACGGCAAGAAGGACCACATCGTAGACAAGATGGATCTCGGGCTTGAGGGATTCCGCAGCTTGAAGCAGGACGCGGAGAAGCCGAATCTTTTCTACGGCGCCGGTTGGGTCGATGTGACGAAGGAGAATATGGCTGAATACGATTTTTAATCGTTCCAAGGACGCCGGGGTCCTCTCCGGCGTCCTTTTTCGAATTTCCTGTTTGTCCATTCCGCGATTCCGTTTCCGGAGAATTCGAAGCGGCTAGAGTATGTCCACTGCTGTTGAGTAACGTTTATCCGCAGTTCGATGGAGAGCGGATCGCGCGTTTGGACCGAGGGAGGGGCCGTGGACCGATGCTGATCGCTCTGAAGAATATCTGTAAGGGATTCGCCGGCGTCGAGGTTTTAAAAAATGTTTCTCTCTCCATAGCGTCCGGGGAAATCCGGTGTCTCGCCGGAGAGAACGGATGCGGCAAGTCGACGCTTATTAAAATCCTCTCGGGTGTCTATACTCCCGATGCCGGCTCCATTGCGCTCGGGGGCCGGGAGTATCGTGCGCTCCGCCCCATCGACGCCATTCGAGGCGGTGTGCAAGTAATTTATCAGGATTTCTCGCTCTTTCCAAATTTGACCGTAGCGGAGAATCTGGCGCTGAATACCCAGGTTTCAAAGGGGAAGACGTTCGTCGATTGGAAGGAGATGCGTACCACAGCATCCGAGAGCCTGGAGGAGATCGGCGTCTCGATCGATCTAAAAAAACTCGTAGGAGACCTTTCCGTTGCGGACAAACAGATTGTCGCCATAGCCAGAGCGCTTTTGCACAATGCTCGCCTGATCGTTATGGACGAACCGACGACCGCGCTCACGCAGAAGGAAGTGGGGGCGCTTTTTTCGATCATCAAGAAATTGAAAGAGGCGGGTATTTCCATTCTTTTCGTCAGTCATAAGATGCGGGAGATGCTGGATATCAGCGAAAAAATTACCATCATGCGGAACGGAGCGATCGTCTCCGAAGGCGAAATCGAGAAGTACGACGCCCGAGCGATTACGTACCATATGACGGGGCATAGCATCGACGAGGTTCGATTCGAAGGGGCCGCGACGGAAGGAGACGTTCCTCTGCTTCGCGTAGAAAAACTCGGAAAAAGCGGCGTCTTCAAAGATATTTCTTTTTCGCTCCGAGCGGGTGAAATCCTGGGGGTAACAGGTCTTCTCGGATGCGGGAGGACCGAACTGGCGCTCTCGCTCTTCGGTCGGGAGCCGGCGGATACCGGCAGGATTTTTCGGGACGGCAAGGAGGTCGTAGTCGGCAGCGTTCAGGATGCGATGGCCCGGAACATCGCTTATGTCCCCGAAGATCGGTTGACGGAGGGGCTTTTCCTGGCGCAGTCGATCACACGAAATCTTTTTTCCGCCACCTATGATCGTTTTACGAACGCCGCCGGTATTCTTGATACTTCGACGATTCGTTCCGAAGCGAGTGAAATGCTTCGAGGTTTCGACATCGCGACCCCGAATTCGAACAACCCAGTTCGTTCGCTTTCGGGAGGAAATCAACAACGCGTTGTGTTGGCTCGCTGGATGTCCACGAAAGCCTGCATTCTTGTCTTGAACGGACCCACCGTCGGCGTCGACGTAGGATCGAAGTTTGAAATTCACAAAAAATTGCGCGAGATCGCTCGTTCCGGAGTCGCGATTATGCTTTTTTCCGACGATCTCCAAGAGCTTATTTCTAATTGCAACCGTATTCTCGTGATGCACAAGGGGAGCATAGTCTGCGAACTTGGAGGCGCCTCCCTCCAGGAGAACGACATAATAGATTGTCTGAGACGGCTTTCTTAGGAGGCGCATGCCATGGGGAAACTACTGAAAAGAAACGAGTTCATTCTCTTCTGCATTCTGCTGCTTTTTGCGTGCTTCGTGGGTTTTGTCAATACAGGTTTTTGGTCTCCTCTGAACATATTCAGCCTTTTAAAGAGTTCTGTCGTTATGGGGATTTTCGCCATAGGGACTCTTATGGTGATCCTCTCCGGAGGCATCGACATTTCCTTCCCCGCATTCTCCGTATTTTCCTTTTATATTACAGTGAAGTATCTTGTAGCCATAAAATATCAGGGAACGATTCTACTTCCGTTTGTGCTCGCCGTGTTTATCGGAATGTCTCTTGGACTTGTTAATGCTTTCTTAATCTCAAAATTCCGCCTCGCTCCTTTGATCGTCACTCTGGGGACGGGAAGCGCCGTCACGGGTTTTCTACGAGCGTTCGTCGGCACTGGAATCATCCCGAATCTGCCATCTTCGATGGTCGCGTTCTCGCGTATGAACATACTGAATACGGCGCTTCCCGACGGCTCTATTGCCAGTCTCTCCGTTTCTATTTTTCTTTTTCTCGGTCTTGCGGTCGGGGCTGCATTCTTTCTCAAGTACACCACGCTGGGAAGGGGGATCTACGCCTTCGGAGGCGACCCCGTAGCGGCTCTTCGCGTCGGATTCAACCCGATTAAGATCCAGTGCTTCGTCTACGGCATGGCGGGAGCGTTGGCGGGCGCGGCGGGGATCGTTCACAGCTCGCTGATACGCCAGGCGAACCCCAGAGATCTCGAGGGCTTCGAAATGGAGATTATCGCCTCGGTGGTTCTGGGAGGGGCGAGCCTTACCGGCGGGAAAGGGACGGTCCTGGGAACCGTTCTCGGAGTTTTTATACTCGTTCTCATCAAGAGCAGCCTCATCCTGGTCGGGATTCCCTCCGACTGGCAGAAGGTCGTGGTGGGCGCCGTGCTCATCACGGCGACCGTGGCTACCGCGTACCGAATGAAGCGGCATGCTTAGGGGGGGCGAAAAAATGGACGGCAAATTCCATCTTCGTAAGCTTTTGAGTACGGGGAACAACATTTTTCAGCTCACGGCGATCACTCTTTTCACCTTCGCGGTGATGAGTTGGCTTGTCCCCGATACGTTCTTCACCATGCGCAATCTCCGATCAATGTCCTTTCAGTTTCCTGAACTCGGGATACTCTCTCTCGCAATGATGCTCGCCATGCTTACAGGCGGAATCGATCTATCCATCGTCGGCATCGCGAATCTTGCGAGCATTCTCTCGGGATTCGTATTCCTGCGCTTTCTCCCCGAAGGCGCTTCGAACGAAGTCGTACTGTTCTTCGTCGCCGTCGTCGTATGTCTCGCCGTACTCGTGGGGCTTCTATGCGGACTCGTCAACGGCGTGTTGATAGCGAAGTTTTCCGTACCCCCGATTTTGGCTACTCTCGGTACCATGCAGCTGTATACGGGTATTGCCGTGGTGCTCACAAAGGGAGCGGCCGTCGTCGGATTCCCTATGCAGTACTCCGAGATCGGAAATGCGAGCGTGGGAGGAATAGGCGTTCCATTGATTATCTTCCTGATTTTTCTATTGCTTTTCTTGCTTCTTCAGAAGAAAACCGTCTTTGGAATCAATCTGTACCTTGTGGGAACGAATGCGAAGGCTGCCGCTTTTTCCGGCATCCGGACGGCGCGGACGCTCGTTCTCTCCTATATGCTTTCCGGCGCTCTCGCCAGTATCGCTGGGATCATCATGACCGCCCGAACCAACGCCGCGAAAGCGGACTACGGGGCGTCGTACATACTCCAGTCCATCCTCGTCGCCGTCCTCGGGGGAACGAACCCTTCGGGCGGAAATGGAAACGCCGCCGGCATCCTTATGGCGGTGCTCTCTCTTCAGTTTTTGAGCAGCGGGTTCAACATGCTTCGCTTCAGCAATTTCGCCAAAGAGTTCATCTGGGGCGTTTTTCTGCTTGCGATTATGATAGTGAACTTCTGTACGAATGAAAGACACAAAACATAGGAGTGTGACGTCATGAGCGGAGTCGTTCATCTGGAAAGATCGTTTTTCAACGAGAAAGAAAGGCTCTTGTGCACGCTGGGAGAACTTCGGTGCAGTCTATTTCGCTATTCTACGGGAGTACCCGCCGTGCGTCTCGAGAATTCCAAAGGCTATCTGATTCTCCTCCCCTTCAACGGCCAGCAGATATGGGACGCCGTCTTCGACGGCAGATCTCTTAAAATGTACACGAAATTCCAAGAACCCGAGGACACCCGCACTCTTGTGGATACCTACGGGATGTTCATGATGCACTGCGGCGCCCTTCGCATGGGCTGTCCAGCTCCCGAAGACGATCACCCCCTTCACGGAGAGTTGACCACCGCTTCGTATCAGGAGGCGTCCATTCTCTTCGGAGAGGACGAGAATGGACGCTTTCTCGCGCTTTCCGGCGTTTTTCACTATCGGAAGGGATTCGGAGATTTTTACGATGCGATTCCTGTCGTGAAACTCCGCGAGGGGGCGTCGCTCTTCGATATCTCCATGGAGATCCGCAATCGGAGCGACTATCCTATGGACCTTATGTATATGTGCCATCTGAACTTTCTCGCGGGGGATGACTCCGAAATTTTGCAGACTGCTCCCTGGGAAGCTGAATCCATGGTCTTGCGGACCAGTATCCCCGCACATGTGAAGCCCACCCCCGAGTTTTTGGCTTTTCTCGCCCGTTTGAAGAGTGCTCCGAAGGAAACCGCCGTTATCCGCGCCTCGGATGTGTACGATCCGGAAATAGTCTTCTTCATCGGCAGCGTCCGGGCGGATACGGAGGGGAACGCGCATTTCATGCAACGGCACCCGGGAGGTTCCTCGGACTACGTTTCTTACGATACCGCAGCGTTTTCTCATCATGTTCGATGGATATTGAAAAACAAAAATCAAAAGGTCCTTGGTATCCTTCCGTCGACATGCGAACCTGAGGGGTATGCTGCGGAGAAGAAAAAAGGTAATGTCCGATCGCTTGCCGGAAACGCTTCGGTTGTGTTCCGTATCCGGGCGGGGGCTCTGGACAGCGCACGGGGCGACGTGTACGAGAAGAAGATACGGATTTCCTGAAAGGCACCACATACGACAGGGGGAAATGGAATGAACGCACGACCGAAAGCGGCTGTCATCGGAAGCAATATGATTGATTTGGTCACACTTATCGACAGGATGCCCAAGCTCGGAGAGACCGTCGAGGCTCCTCATTTCGATATAGGGTTCGGAGGAAAAGGTGCGAACCAAGCAGTAGCGTTGGCGAGACTGGGTGCGGACGTGCTGATGGTTTCGAAAGTGGGAGACGATATCTTCGGCCTTGAGGTGAAGCGCAATTTCGAGGAGAACGGTATAGACTCCCGCTATGTGGATGTCGTCGTCGGCGCTTCGAACGGAGTGGCGCCGATCTTTGTCGATAAAGAGGCGAATAACAGCATTCTTATTATCAAAGGGGCGAACAACGCGCTTTCTCCGGAGGATGTGGACCGAGCCGCTGAGGATATCAAGAAGTGCAACCTGATCATCCTGCAGCTGGAAGTACCGTTGAAAACGGTCTATCATGCCATCGAATTCGGCGTGAAACACAAGATTCCCGTGATCTTGAACCCAGCGCCCGGAGCCGAACTCGATTTTGAATATGTACGGCAGGCGGATTTTCTTGTCCCTAACGAAACAGAACTCGAAATTATTTCCAGAATGCCTGTCGGGACTATGGACGAGATCGTCGCTGCGGCGCGCAGTCTTGTCGAAAAGGGCGCGCGTAACGTCATCGTGACGCTCGGCGCCAAGGGTTCGCTTCTTGTGAACGAGAACGAAGAAGTTCATGTCGAGCCTTTCGCAGTCAAATCAACGGACTCCACAGGGGCGGGAGACGCTTTTATAGGAAGCTTCGCTTATTATCTTCTGCAGTCCGGCAACATCGTCGAAGCTATGAGAATGGCCAATCGGTACGCGGCTATCTCCACGATGAAGCCGGGGACCCAGAAGTCGTTCATCGGAATGAAGGAGTTTTCCGAGGTTCTTGAGGGGATGAAGTCATGAACACCGGTGATCTTGCGAAGTACATCGACCATACACTCCTGAAGCCCGAGGCCACCGCGGAGGATGTGCGGAAGCTGTGCGCGGAAGCGAGAGATTTCGGTTTCGCGTCCGTGTGCGTGAACGGGGGATTCGCCGAGCTGGCTGCAAACGAACTGAAAGGAAGCGGTGTGAAGACCTGCGTCGTCGTCGGATTTCCGCTAGGCGCGGGAACGTCTGCGGCGAAGGCTTTTGAAACAGCGGACGCAGTTTCTCGCGGCGCCGAGGAGATAGATATGGTGCTCTCAGTGGGACGACTGCGTTCCGGGGAAACGGCCGCCGTGCGGGAGGACATCCGCGCGGTAGTGCAGGCCGCCGAAGGAGCGCTTGTGAAGGTGATCATAGAAGCCTGCCTTCTTACCGACGAGCAAAAAGAGCTGGCCTGTCGCCTCGCCGAGGAGGCGGGAGCGCACTTTGTAAAAACATCGACCGGCTTTTCGACGGGCGGCGCAACGGTCGAGGATGTGTCGTCGATGCGGCGCACCGTGGGCGACCGGCTGGGAGTAAAGGCGTCCGGCGGCATCCGTACGCGGGAAGACGCGGAACGGATGATCGCCGCCGGAGCGTCGCGTATAGGCGCGTCCGCCTCGGTGAAGATCTGCACTCCGTAAGGCGATCGGAGCGAGGTTTTCGAGGATCGGACACGCCACGGAAACCTCGCGTTTTTTCATTGTCTCCAAAAGGTGTACAATGTTTTCCATGGATAGAATACGCTTGATTCCTCTGCGAATACTTGTCACCGGAAGCCGCGGAAAAAGCTCCGTTGTGCGTCTGCTCTCGGCGGCTCTTTCCGCCTTCGGTCTGAACGTGCGAGGGCGGATCACCGGAGTTCTGCCGAGAGAACTGTGTCCGGGAACGCCGCCGTCCTCTCTTCTTGAAGAGACGCTGCTGCTGCGTTCCAGCCCTACGAGCGTCGAGGAGATGCGCTGGTGGCTTCATTCGCTTCCTTCGGGGACGGACGCCGTGGTGATGGAGAACAGCGCCGTCGCCCCGGAGCTTCAGCCGCTTGCCTTCCTTTGGTTGAAGCCGAACTGTTCCGTGCTGACGAACGTCCGCCCCGACCATGAAGAGGTCTGGGGAAAAGGAGAGGAAAATGCCGCCCGCGCTCTCTGTTCCGGTATAGGAAGCGCCTCCGCTCCGGAGCATCCGGTCTTTCTCCCCGGGGCGGTCGCGGAAAAACCGTTCGTACGCAGTCTGCTCTCCGAAAACGCGTGCCGCCTTCTTCCCTGCGAAGACGGAGGCTGTTTCCAAGATACGCATCTGGCCATCACAGGGGCTGTCTGCGGGTTTTTCGGTTTCGACGAACGACGGGGGCGTGCCGCGGCCGCAATGCTTCCACCCGACATTGCCGACTTCGCCCTCTTCCGTGAGGAAGAGGGGCTGCTTGCAGCCGCCTTTTCCGCCAACGATCCCGAATCGACCGAACAGCTCTTCCGTTCGGTCGGATGGATCAGAGAAGAGACCACCATTCTTTTCAACGCACGGAAAGACCGTGTCGGCCGCCTCGGGGCCTTTCTCCCGTGGCTTCGCTCCTTTCCGTGGAAAAAAGTGTGCCTTACCGGCGGCCGCCCCCTCTTCATCCCGTCTCCCGCCGTCGGTACGCCGCTTTACGGCGCGGAGTCTCTTGCACGGTTCGTCCGGGGCGAAGGGAAGGTCTTCGGTTGCGGCAACGTGGCGGGGACGCCGCTGGAGTATCTTGAATCGAAACGGGAAGAGAAAATGCGTGAAAGGCGAGGTGTCGTATCGTGACCGACCACCATGTGCTCCTGATAGGGCTTGGGATTGCCTTGGGCATGTTCTTCTTCCACCGGACGGGGTTTTCGCCGGGAGGCATCATAACGCCGGGGTTTCTCGCCCTTGAACTTGATTCACCGGAGCGTATCGCCGCTGCGTTCCTTCTCGGCGCAGGCGTCTCGGTTCTTGTTTCGTTGGCTGTGCGTATGGTCGGAGTGTACGGGAGGCAACGAACGGGGATCGCGCTGCTGTTCGCCCTCGGCGTCAGACTGTGCATAGGATGGGGCGCGCCGCTCTCCCAACTATGGATAGGATGGGTCGTCCCCGGGCTCCTCGGCGCCGACATGCAGCGCCAGGGGGTGCTTCCGACCGTAGGCGCAGCGCTTTCCACATCCATTGCCGCCGCGATGGCCGCGCGTCTCTTGCTCTCCGCGGGGGTGCTTTTTTGAACGGGTGGATCGCCCGGTCGCGCGCTTTTGCTCGCAAGGCGCGGTGGAGCCTGCTTGTTCCGGCCTTTGTTCTTGCCTTTCTCTGGTTTTTTCAGGGGGCTTCCCTTCTCACCGAGGAGGAAGCGGCGCTCTGGAGAAAGGTACGTGCCGGTCAGCAGAGCCTCGCCGCTTGGCGGGACAGCTCCGGGGTGCCTTCATTGTATCCGGAATACGATTTCGAAAAAATCGATCCGTGGAGGACGGGTTTCATAGGTATCGAATGGAGTCCCGTCACTACAACCCTCGGGCCGCTTGAAGCCAAGAGAACCGCCGCCGACCCTCTTTGGAGCGTCTATGCGCTGCGGGAGTTCCGAACTCTGGGACTTCGTGAAGGAGACGCCGTGGCGATGATCTCCTCATCTTCATTTCCGGGCCTGGTCTTCTCCCTGCTTGTCGCCGCGGAACACTTGGGGCTTCGTGTCGTATGGATTCACTCGCTCGGCTCCTCCACATGGGGGGCCAACATCCCGGAAATGCTCTGGCCGAGGATGACCTCTCTTCTGAGGAGCGGAGGGTTTCTCGCCCATATACCCGACTGGTATACGCTGGGAGGCAGAAACGAATCAGGCTTGGATATGTCTCCCGAAGGGAAAGCGGCGCTTGTCGCCGCCGCGTCGGAGGACGGTGTGTCGCTTCTTGAGGCGCGGAGTCTCCGTGAGATGATCGTGCGGAAGAGCGAGCTGCTTCTTGCGGCGAAACCCCGCCTCGTTCTCGCCGTCGGAGGATCGCACAGCACCTTCGGAGGAGAGGAGATCGTCCCTCCGGCAGGCGGCCTCTATAGGAAGGACGACATCTTTCGAATGGAGGCGGGGGATGGTGTGTTTCGGGAAGTTCTCGCCTCCGGAGTTCCGGTGCTCCACTTTCTGAACCTTCGTTCGCTCGCACGGAGCGCCGGTATTCCCTACGACGCTCCTCCCCGCCCCCGATTCGGCGGAGGACGGGGAGACGCCGTCTGCGCGGCCGGGCTTGTGTTCTATATCCTCTTTCTGTTTCGTTTCCGCCGCTGGAGGAGGGACGAATGACTGTCTCCGGAGCGGGAAAAGAGGGCGTGCGCCTGCAGGAAGCGCTTCTTCCGGAGAACGTCTCGACGAAGGTCGGAGCTGCGGAGGGAAAAGGCGATCTTCTTCCCCGCGGAAGCGCGGAGAAATTTCTTTTCGCCGGGTTCTTTTTTCTAGGCGTCTGGCTGTTGGCCCAAGGCCTCTCCCCCAAGCCCGTGCTCGAAATCCTCGGCAGAGTGCCGGAGACCATGGACAGCGGGGATCTGCTCGCGGCCGCCTCCATACTGGTCTTGACGAACTCGGTCAGGGCGATCGCTCTCTATCTCGGCTGGTTCCTTCTGGGGAACGGGCTGGGAGCGCTTCACTCCGCGGTGTCTTTTCTCTCGTGGCTCGTTCCCGTCGTCGCTATTCCCGTGACCTATTTTCTTCTCCCATCGCTTGGCGAGGGGATCCAGCTCCACTTCGGTTTTCCAGCGGTGCTCAGCGTCAGCAGCGTGCTTGTTCTGCGCTATCTCACGAGGGGGATCGCGGATTGGGGGTACAAGACGATTGCGCTCGCTCTTTTCGTCTTCTCCTTTCAATGGCTGGATATCATCCCGGCGCTCACTTCGTGGGGGGCCGGGTGGGGAGAACTCTCTTCCGCCGTAAAGAACGTCGCGCTGCTCATGGAGAGAGAGAATCTTTTGAACGGCGCCGGAGGCGCGATCTTCGGCGGTCTCTTCTTCTCAGGGGTCGTCACCACGGAACTCCTCGTCAGCTACGGGGCGCGTCTTCATAGCCTGGCCCTTCTGCACGACCGCGAAAAGAAGGTCGCGCTTTTAAGGGAAGAGAGCCTGCGGAACCGGAGTCTTGTAGAGATGCAACAGCTTGTTCACGACCTGAAACGACCTTTGACGACCATCATGGGGCTGGCCGATGTGATCGCCTCGGGAAAGAGCGCCGGAAGCGCTGGGAAATACGGCGCGGTCATTGTCGAGGCCGGGCGTTCAATGGAGGAGATGATCTCGGAGATTCTTCATGAGGATTTTCGGCGCTCCATCTCCATCGGAGATCTTTTGCAGTACGTATTTACTCAGATCAGCCCGTTCGACTGGAGAGAGACCGTCTCGCTCTCCGCGGAGGAGGAGGTTCTCGACGCGCGCGTCACAGTGAACGTGGTGCGCTTCTCCAGGGCGCTGGTCAATCTGCTGGAGAACGCGAACAGGGCAAACAGCATCGCCGGGGGACGCAGGATCGAGATACGTATCTCCGGGGCTGGGGGGCAGGCTGAAATCGCTATCGTCGACGAGGGCCCCGGAGTGAGGACGCGGAGTGAGGACGAAGAGGAGGAAGCCTCTTCCGGAGAGACTTCCTCAGGTGAATGGAGTTGCTCCTCGGGGTGGAACTCAACCGGATTGGGGCTCCAGTACGTTACAATGGTCGTAAAGAATCACGGAGGACGGTTCGTTCTGGAGAATCTTTCGAAGGGAGGAGCGCGCGCGGTGATTCTGCTGGACAGAAATCCCCTTCGGACCTCCCGTTCTCAGTGAACCCGGGAGAAAACACCAGGAAAGGATGCGATGAAATGCCGCTCCATATCGGCGCTATCGACGACGACAGAGCTATTCTCTACACGCTTGAGGCCATGGCGGCTACCGAAGGCTGGCGTATGCTCACCACGAATGCGCCCGAGGAGTGCCTCGACTGGATCAAACTGGATGAAGTGGACATCCTTCTCGTGGACTATCATATGCCGGTGATGAACGGGCTGCATCTTATCCGCAAGGCGAGGGAACTCTCATCGAAGCTGGTGCTGATCGCGCTGACCGTGGAGGACGGCGGAGATCTCGCCTCGCAACTTATGCTCGCCGGAGCGGACGACTTCATCACGAAGCCGATCCGCCTTGCGGATTTCACCGCCAGGATCAGATTGCACGAGAAACTCTTCGCCCACAGGGAGCAGCTGAACTGGGAAGAACGGAAGAAGGGCGTCAGCAAGGATACGATGCGCAAGGTTCTTGAAAAACTGAAGGAGTTCAGCTCGCCCAAGGACTGCGACGATGTCGCCTCCGCGTGCGGGCTCGCGTATGTGACGGCGCACAGGTATCTTGAGTATCTCGCCGAACGAGGGCTGGTCGTCCGAAGCGCCGGTGCGCAGGACGGCCGTCCGGGGCGTCCCAAAACGTATTACGCTGTTCCCGCCTTGTCTTCGGGCGGGGCGCCGCAATAAAAAAGGGCGCTCTTCATAACGGAAGGGCGCCCTTTTGTGCGTTTTCCGACTGCCTCCGTGCGGGGAGTTACTTGAACCACTGCGCTTTCATGGCGGCGAGTTCGCCGCTCGTCTCGAGTTCGGCAAGCGCTTTGTTCACCGCTTCAATAAGCTCGGTCTCGCCCAGATTCATTGCCAGCGCCTTGCCGGAGCCTGTGATTTCCTGCTCGAAGGCGATCTTGATCTTCCCCTGGAAGTCCTTGTGCTCGACGTAGCTCTTCGCGACCGGAGTATCCATCAGCGTCGCGTCGACGCGCCCCAGAATCACTTCGCGAACGCAGTCGTCGAATTTCTGGAAGGATTTGACGACGACGCCCTCCAGCGAGTTGGAGTAGGTCTCCTGAACCGTCCCGAGCTGTACGGCGATGGTCGTTCCCTTCATGTCGTCGAGGGTTTTCAACGTTTCGTTCCCCGCAGCTACGATAAACGCGCTGATCGATATCTCGTAATTGGTCGAAAACGCCACTCTCTTCGCCCGCTCCTCGGTGGCGCTCATTCCGGCGGCGACGATGTCGATCTTCTTCGCGAGAAGGGAAGGGATAAGACTGTCGAACGGCATATCGACCCACTCGATCTTCTTTCCGATCTTCGCCGCTATTGCCTCCATCATGTCGATGTCGAAGCCTTTGAGCTGATTGTTCTCGTCGCGGAACTCGTAAGGGGGGTAGGTGCTCTCCGTGCCGACGAGAAGCACGTCCTTGGCCATGACGTTGGCCCATCCGGCGGTTCCCAGAACCAGCAGCGCGAGAAGTGCGAACAGCAGTTTTTTCATTGTTTTCTCTCCTCCGTTATGAACTGATGTTGAAAACTTTCCTTGCGGATGATATGCATTGTACTTGCGAGCATACACGCCACGATTTTCCCTGTCAAGACCGCTTTCCTCCTTTTCTCAAAGACTGCTATAATTTGAATCGGTGTGTCGAGCATCGCGGCATCTCCGGATTCGATCCGCGTCCGGAGAGCGGAAAGGCGGGTGAGAAGAGGATGGCGGAGAGAAGAGAAACGCCTTTTCTGGTGTTTGTTGTTGGCGAACGACGCTTTGCTCTTTCCGCGGAGGAGGTCGAGCGTGTACTTGCGGCAGTGGAGATCACCCCTCTGCCGGATGCGCCGTCGTTTTTGCGCGGAGTGATCAATTGCGGAGGGAAACTTGTCCCTGTGATCGATCTTCGCGTGCGTTTCGGACTTCCCGCCAAAAGGACGGCGCCGAGCGACCGGTTCGTCTTCGTCCGGCGGAGAGGGGCATTCGCCCGTGAGGAAGGGGCGCTCTTCGCGTTCCTTGTTGAAGAGGTGGAGGGCGTCTTTCCGCTCGCAACCGAAATAATTTCTCTCCAGGATTTCCCGGAAGAGCTTTTCAAGGGGGCGATCGTCGGTCTCGAAAACGGGGATGAGCGTGTCGTCTGTATCCAGACAGCTGAAACTCTTTTCTCTATGACCGATGCGGAGATCCGAAACGTCGAGTGTCTCTGTGCGGCCGAGGAGGGCGCTCTTTCATGATCCTGCCCCGACCTACCTTGATACCGCCGGAGGCGGAGCCGGAACTCAGGAGGCTCGGTCTGATCGTGGAGAAGCGTCTTGGACTCGTTTTCTCGGAAAAACGATCCAGGGATCTCTGGAATGCGGCGATGTCCATTGCCGATCTCGAACAGCGGTCTCCGGTGGATCTTGTGCGGGAGATGGCGCAGGAAGGACTTCCGGATTCGAGGGCTTCGCTTCTGGCGGAGTATCTCACGGTGGGAGAGACGTATTTCTTTCGCGAGCCGAAGACGCTTCAAGCCTTTGAAGAACTGATACTGAAGCCTGCGGCTGGTGCGGAGAACCGGAAACGAATCCGAATATGGTGTGCTGGATGCAGCACGGGCGAAGAACCGTATACGCTCTCCATCATTCTTCACCGGACGCTTCCCGATATCGCTTCCCGGGATATTTCGATTCTCGGAACGGACATCAATCCTCGCGTCCTTGAGAAAGCGCGGAGAGGCGTCTACTCCGCCTGGTCCTTCAGGGGCATCGAAAAGGCGACCCGCGACAGGTTTTTCGACATCCTCGACGACGGGAGCAGGTCGGTGAAGTCGCTCTTCCGCCGAGGGGTCTCCTTCTCGGGGCTCAATCTGGCCGACGAGGAGTGGCGGTTGTGGAAAGACGACTCTCCTCCGGATGTGATCTTCTGCCGGAACGTACTTATTTACTTTTCCGCGGAGCAGCGCGAGAGCGTCGTTCAACGGTTTTATTCCCTTCTGCCGCCGCAAGGGTGGCTTGTCGTCGCCCCGTGCGAATCGTCCGCTCTCCTTGCTTCCAAATTCACTCCCGTGCATCGCGGCGGCGCGACGCTCTATAGAAAAGATCCGGCGACGCGGGAGGTAAGGAGTTTTTCTCACGCTCTTCTCAGCGAAAATTTCTTTCTCGGAGCTATGCTTGAGGATGACGTTTCAGTCGTCTGCGTTTCGGAGGAGCCGTACCGAGAACCGCAGTTCCCGGAAGCGGAGGCACTCCTTGAGACCGAGGCCGAATTTCCGGAAGAGCCGCGCTCCGAAGAGATTTTTTCCGAGACGATCGACGCATGTCTTCATAATGCCCGGACCCTTGCGGACAATGGGAGGCACGATGAGGCGCTCCAGTGGGTGCGGAAAGCGAGAGAGCTGGACCGAACGGCGCCGGAGCCGCTGTACCTGGCGGCTTTGATAAGCTCCGAGACTGGGGACGTGAAGGAAGCTGCATCGCTGTTGCGAAGCGCCCTATTTCTCGCGCCGGATTTCGTGATGGCGCACTACTCGCTCGGCAGTCTCGCGATGCGGGAAGGCCGGGAAAACGAAGCGGAGCGGCACCTTAGGAACGCCGAAGCCTTGCTCTCTTCGTTTCCTCCCGACGCGTCGCTTCGCGAGGGCGATGGAATTCGTGCCGGAGAACTATTGCAGACCGTGCTCGGCCTGCGCCGCAGAACCTGAGGGAGAGGTCTTTGCAGATGAAGGGTGGTGAGACGGACAATGGAAGCGAACTGGGATGCGATGCATCTGGAGCACATGGACGCCATCCTTCGGAAGAGAGCGAAAAAGCTCGCCCGTGAACACTTGAGCGAGGAAGCTGAGGTGGAAGATCTTCTGGAAGTGGTTGAATTTCGTCTCGGATCGGAGCGGTACGCCGTCGCCTCGGTGCATGTGGGGGAGGTTTTCCCCCTGAAGGAAATCTCGCACGTACCGTGCACCCCGCCTTTCGTGGTAGGGATCATCAACCTGAGAGGACGCATCGTCTCCATCGTGGATCTGAAGTACTTTTTTGATCTACCGAGGACGGAGCATGCGCCGGAGGAGAGAGTCATCGTGCTGCGCTCCGGCGAGATGGAGATGGGGATTCTTGTCGACGCGCTCGTCGGGATACGGATGATCTCCCTCCGGGAGATTCATCCCCCGCTCCCAACGATGTCGGGTATCCGCGCCGCCTATCTGCTCGGAGTGGAAGGCGGGGACACGGCGATACTTGACGGGGGGAAAATACTGCGGGATGAATCGATTATCGTCGATGAAGAAGTATAGAGCCGCGAGGAGGACGACATCGTGAGATTGAAAAACATGAGCATTGCTAAGAAACTGGGGTTTGGTTTCGGTACCGTCGTGCTGATCGCTCTCCTCCTGGGGTTGACGGGGATGATGGGCATATCGCGTCTCTCCGACGACATCGAATACATAGGGAAGAACCGTATTAGCGATTTGCGAGCCCTTGCGGGATTGAACTATCAGCGGATGATCGTCAGGGCGGAGACGCTGGATGCACTTCTCGCAGAGAACCGCTCCACCCGCGACGAGGATGTGCGGAAGATTCTGGAGCGGCGTCGAAAAGCCTGGGAGCGCGTCGACGAGCACTGGGGCAATCTCCTCGCCGTTCCGCAGCATATGGAAAAAGGCAGGCAACTCTTGGAGATTCTCAAGGTACAGTACCAGGCGTGGCGAGCAGTCCACGGGGATATGGACAAGCTCCTGGAAGAAATCACCCGGAGTGCTGCGGAAGACAGGAAGGGCGTTCTCTTCAGAGAGTACAGAAATCTCGTGACGCGGATGATTTCCATCTCCGATGTCATGGGCGCCACGTTCGACGATCTGACCCGCAACAACAACGAGCAGACCGACCTGCTCGTTGAAACCGACCTGAGGCGCGCCGAAGTCCTGGAGATGGTCTCCCTTCTCGCGATGGTGATGGGCGTATTCGTCGCGCTCGTCTTGACGGCGGCGATTTCCCGGAGCATCGTCATACCCATCGCGGCGGCGGTCTCGTTTCTCTCTCGCCTGCGCGAGGGAGACCTTCGCGAAAATGTGCCGCAGGAGTTCCGTTCACGAAAGGACGAGATCGGAACGCTGGCGCTGGCGGTTCAGGACCTGACCGAGGACCTGCGTGGGCAGATCGCCTCGATGAAGGAGATGACGGTCGCTCTGGCGTCCGCCGCGTACCAGATATCCGCCTCCGTGTCGGAGGTGACCGCGGGGGCCGAGGAGACCGCCGTCGCGGTCGTGGAGACCACCGCGACCATGGAGGAAGTGCGAACCACGGCCGAGGTGACCAACAGAAAGAGCAAAGATGTGGCCGAGAGCGCGCAGCAGGGGTTGCAGGTGGTGCAGAAGGGAAAGACCGCGACCGACGCGCTGTTCGACGGGATGAAGCACGTCGGAGAGCGTATGACCTCGATCGCCGAAACGATCATTCGCCTCAGCGAACAGAGCCAGGAGGTGGGAGAGATTACCGAGACCGTGGAGGATCTCGCCGAGCAGTCGAATCTTCTTGCCGTGAACGCGGCCGTAGAAGCGGCGAAGGCCGGCGAACAGGGGCGCGGCTTCTCCGTAGTGGCGCAGGAGATCAAGAGCCTTGCCGAGCAGTCGAAGCAGTCGGCGAAGGAGGTGCAACGCATCCTCCGCGATATTCAGAAGGCGACCAGCGCTGCGGTTATGGCCATCGAGCAGGGCTCGAAGGCCGTGGACCAAGGCGCGAAGGATGCGATCCCTTCGAGAGAGTCCATTCAGGCGATCACGAAGAAGTTCGTCGAATCCGCGCAGTCCGCGGCGCAGATAGCGGCGGCGAACAACGAGCTGCTTGCCGGGATAGATCAGGTAGCCCAGGCCATGGAGAGCATCAAAGCCGCGGGCGAGCAGAACGTCGCGGGGATGAAGGATCTCGAAACCGCTTCCGGCGGGCTTAAGGAGATGGGACAGAAGCTCTCCCGTCTGGTCGAACGGTACACGGTGTGAGGCGCCGGGGTACGAAGGTGCGCTCATGAATCAGGCGGAGAGGGAGTTTCTCGAAGAACTGCGCAGAGATTTCGTACCGGAAGCGGAGGAGTATCTCCAAACCATCGTCTCCGGTCTCCTTGATCTCGAAAAGAGCCCTGCGGGCTCTTCGGAGATCATCGAGGAGGTGTTTCGGGCGGCGCATAGCCTTAAGGGTGCGGCGCAAGCCGTGCAGATGCCGGATGTTTCCTCGATATGCCAGGTCATGGAGAGCGTCTTCTCCGGCATGAAAAAAGGGATTCTTCACCTTTCCGGAGGGGATTTCGATGTGCTCCAAAGAGCGGCTGATACGCTGTCGGCGATGATCACCGCTCCGGAAAAGATCGAGGGATGCGCGATACCCTCGTTGATACGGGAGATCGAGCGCATGCTCCAACCGTCGAAAGCACCCTTTCCCCTCAAAGCCAAGCTGCCGCCGGTAACCCGCGTCGACGCGCCGATGGCCGCTCTTCCGCAGGAAGAGGGAGACGACGCTCCGATTCCTTCGGAACAAGGGGCGCCGTATGCTTATTCGCCACATATCGTCTCCGACGCTCCTCCGCATCGCAAAGAGGAACATTCCCGAACCGTTGTTCAGGATACCGTGCGCATCGCCGCTTCGAAGCTGGATTCGCTGCTGCTGAAGGCGGAGGAACTCATCTCGGTGAATCTCTCGCTGGCCGTCCGGATAGAGGATGTCCACGAACTGCTCTCTCTTGCCGCGGAGTTCAGGAGCGAGTGGGAGCGAACTCTCTCCGCCATCCGGCGCGAGAGCCAAGGTTTCGAAAAACTTTCTCCGAAGCTGCAGGAGTTCCTTCAATCAGGAAGGTTCTCTCTCCGGAAGGTGAACGAGAAGATACGGGACATCGAGAAATCGCTCCGATCGGACCAACGCGCTGCCGGGGGACTGGTACGGGATCTTCTGGAAGGCGCGAGGACCGTTCTGATGCTTCCGTTTTCGTCGCTTCTTCAGACCTTTCCCAAGATCGTCCGGGATCTCTCGCGCGAACTCGGCAAAGAAGCGGAGGTCGTCGTTCGGGGCGGAGATATCGAAGTCGACAAGCGCATTCTCGAAGGTCTGAAAGACCCGCTCATCCACCTCGTCCGAAACTGCGTAGATCACGGCTTGGAAAAGGCCGAGGATCGGTGCGCAGCGGGCAAACTCTCGACGGGCACGGTCACGATCGCCCTCTCGCAGACGGATGGCAGCCGAGTAGAGCTTCTCGTCGCGGACGACGGCAGAGGTATCGATCCGGTGAAGCTGCGGGAGAGCGCGGTGAAGTCCGGATCGATCTCGAAAGAGGAAGCCGCGCTTCTCGACGATGATGCGACGTTGATGCTCGTCTTTCGCTCAGGCGTCTCCACAAGTTCGCTCATCACCGATATTTCGGGTCGAGGACTGGGCATGGCGATCGTCCAGGAGGGGGTGGAATCTCTCGGAGGGAGCGTTGCTCTCGAATCAGAACTCGGAAAGGGGACGTCGTTCCGTCTCTCGCTTCCGCTGACGCTGGCGACGTTCCGCGGAGTTTTAGTCGAGGAGTGGGGCCGACTTTTCGTCGTTCCCTCGTCGAGCGTCGAGCGCGTGGCCAGAGTGGGAAAAGAACGGATCAAGTACATAGAACAAAGAGAGAGCGTCGCCTTCGACGGTATCCCGCTCGCGCTGACTCGCCTCGGGCATATTCTGGAGCTTCCGCCCCCCGCCGAGCGGGCGAGGGTTCGCGATACGCTGCCGCTCGTCGTGATCGGTTCCGGCGGTGTTTCGGCCGCCTTCGGGGTGGACAAGGTACTCAACGAACAGGAGATTCTTCTCAAATCTCTCGGGAAACAGCTTGTCCGGGTACGAAACGTCTCCGGTGCCACTGTGCTCGGCTCGGGCAAGGTCGTGCCGGTGCTCAACGCGAACGATCTTCTCCGTTCCGTGCAGCGGAGCGGCGGAGGACGTCGCCTCCTTTCCGACTCCGAGGAGAAAAAGACGCGCAAAAATGTACTTATAGCGGAAGATTCCATTACTTCGCGGACGCTTCTGCGGAACATTCTCTCAGCGGCCGGGTTCTCCGTGCAGACTGCGGTGGACGGGCAGGAGGCATGGGAGTTCCTTTCGAAGGCCGCATTCCATGTTGTGGTCTCCGATGTGGAGATGCCCCGGATGAACGGCTTCGAACTGACGGCGAAAATTCGTTCCGACCCGGCGACGGCCGAAATCCCCGTGGTGCTGGTAACGTCGCTGGAGTCCAGAGAAGACAGAGAACGGGGCGTTGAAGCGGGCGCCGACGCCTATATAGTGAAAAGCGGTTTTGATCAGGGCAACCTTCTTGATGTACTGCATCGTCTTCTGTAAAATGCACTCAAGAGAGGAAGGCGTTCAGCATGGCGAATGTTCTTGTAGTCGATGATTCGGCGTTGTTGCGCAGAGTGTTGAAACAGATGCTGACCCGAGATCCGGGGCTGAACGTGATCGGATGCGTCGAGAGCGGAGAAGCGGCGTTGCATTTCCTCGAAAACAACGAGGTCGACGTGATCACCATGGATATCCACATGCCGGGCATGGACGGGTTCGAGGCGACTCGCCGCATAATGGAGTCCGCCCGCCCGGTACCTGTAGTGATCATCAGTTCGTGCTGGGATCCTCGAGAAGTGGAGAAGACGTTCGAAGCGATGGATGCGGGCGCCGTGGCTATTCTTGCAAAACCTTCGGATATTTCCTTCGGGGGAGACGAGTACGCCGCGGAGCTTTTGAAGACAGTGAACGAAGCCGCAGTGTCGAAGGTGGGCCGTCTTCGCCCGAGAAAAAAAAACGTGCAAAGCGAAGATACTTCCGCAAGTCGCTCAGTCGGGGCTCCGGCGAGAGCGGGGAGACAAAGAAGAATCTCCCTTGTCGCCATAGGCTCTTCAACGGGCGGGCCGCAGGCTTTAGCCGAGTTTCTTGCACGTCTTCCCGGGGACTTTCCCTGTCCTCTTCTTGTCGTACAGCATATTGCCGCCGGCTTTACGCTCGGACTGGCGGAGTGGCTCGGAAAGGTGACTCCCCTTCCTGTGAAGGTGGCGCAGAACGGTCAGATGCCGGCGAACGGGGCCGTATATATCGCTCCGGACGGAGTGCATATGTGTCTGAGACAGGGGGGCTTCCTTTCTCTTGTGAAAGCCCCCCCGGAACACATGGTCCGCCCTTCCGCGTCCGTGCTCTTCCGGAGCGTCGCCGCAGTCCACGGTGCGGCCGCGGCCGCCATCCTCTTTTCCGGGATGGGGAGGGACGGCGCATCGGAGCTGAAGAGACTCCGCGATCTGGGAGCGGCGACGTTCGCTCAGGACAAGGAGAGTTCCGTCGTCTGGGGGATGCCGGGCGAAGCGGTACGTCTGGACGCCGCGGAGCATATCGGACCGCCCTCGGTGCTCGCGTCGCTTTTGTTGGAACATCTGCGGTGATTCCCGAGCGGATTGGTGTTTTTCCCAGCGGAGAAAATATACGGGCAAACGGAGGGAATACTCCATGACGAGTAGGATTGAAGGGACTGACGTTATGAAAGTGAATGCGGAAATCCTCATAGTCGAGGATAGTCTGACCCAGGCGAAACGCCTGGAGCGCCTTCTTGTCGAAAACGGGTACGTTGTTCACGTCGCCCGTAACGGGAAAGAGGGGCTGCAGGCCGCCGCCGCGACAAAGCCCTCCGTGGTGATCTCGGATGTGATGATGCCAGAGATGGACGGCTACGAGATGTGCCGCCGCATGAAGAACACGGAAGAGCTGAAGGGAACGCCCGTGGTGCTCCTCACCTCGCTCTCCGACCCCAGAGACGTGATCAAGGGACTGCAGTGCGGCGCCGACAACTTCCTCACAAAACCATACGACGGAGAGCATCTGATCCGGCGTCTCGAGCACATCCTGACCAACCTGGAGCTGCGCAAAGCGGGTCAGGCGCAGATGACGGTCGAGGTTTTCTTCGCGGGGCAGTATCACCGTCTCACGGCGGATCGCATCCAGATTATCGACCTCCTGCTCTCCACGTTCGAAGCGGCGGTGCTGCAGAGCACGCAGCTCGAAAAATTGGGAGGCGACTACCGGAATGCCCTCGAAGATGTAAAAAGGGCTCAGGCGAACTTTCAGACGCTCATGGAGACGACCGGAGATGCCGTCGTCGTCGTGGGGGACAACGGCACGATCTACTACGCCAACCCCGCTGCCGAGAATCTTTTCGACAGTGCGGCGGACGATCTGCTGGGGCGTCCGTTCGCTTTTCCCCTCGATGTCGAGGGGGAAGGACACCGCGAGATCACGATAGCCCGCTCCGACGGAATCAAGGTCGTCGGCGATATGCGCGTGGCAACGTCCAATTGGGACGGTGAACTCGTTCGGTTCGCCACCATACGCGACATCACCGAGATGGTCCGCCTGAGGGAGCTGCTGAAGACCGAGGCGATCACGGACGCGCTGACGGGACTCCATAACAGAAGGGGTTTTTTGCTCCTCGGCGAGGAACTGCTCCGGAAAGCCTCGGAGAAACGGGCGAGCGTCCTCTGTTTCTTCGCCGACCTCGACGGGTTCAAATCGGTGAACGATACGCTCGGTCACGAAGAAGGAGACAAGGTGCTTCAGGAGGCTGCGGAAGCTCTCCGCAAGACGTTTCGTTCGTCCGATATTCTGGCCAGAGTCGGCGGGGACGAGTTCGCGGCGCTCTCATTGCAGGAGGCGGCGGGAAAGGAGACCGAGATCCTCGAACGGCTGCAGAGGGCGCTTAATGGAATCAACGCCTCGGCCCGGCGTCCCTACAACCTCGTGATGAGCGCCGGTATCTCGGTGTGGACGCCTGAAAACCCCCGCTCTCTGGGGGAGCTGATGTCGGACGCCGACAAGAAGATGTACCGGGAGAAAGAGGCCCGGAGGAAAGCGGCTCAGTAGTAATTTTGCTGTTGACGTTTCCCTGTGTACTGTTTATAATGTCACGAACTCATACAATGCACACGCGATGATGCAGATTGCCTTCGTTCACTGTTGCCGCCAGAGAGAGAGACTCGCGGGCTGAAAGGTCTCTTCGGCAGGGACAAAAGGCGCAAAGACTGCGGAGCGGGGGCTGAAACGGTCCACGACCGGAAGTACGCCCTCGGGAGGCTCCCGTCACAGAGCCGAGAGCGGGACGCGGAGAGCGTCCAAGCAGGGTGGTACCGCGAGACATATGGCTCGTCCCTTCATTGGGACGGGCCATTTTGTATATTCGGGCGCGAGATGATGAAAGAGGTGCGCATACTGTGAGCAAGAGGGAGCACATCAATGAAAAAGGGCATTTTCTTTTCGGCGGCTGGGACACGGTGGAACTTGCCGGGCGATTCGGCACGCCGCTCTACGTCCTCTCGGAGGAGAAGATCAGAGAACGCTGCAGGGCAGTGAGATCGACGTTTCTGAACCGCTGGGAAAACGTCTTTGCGGTGTATGCGGGCAAAGCCTTTCTGCCTCTTGCCATGTGCAAAATAGTCCAGTCCGAGGGGCTGGGGCTCGACCTTGTCTCCGGAGGAGAGCTGTACACAGCCCTTGCCGCCGGGTTCCCGCCGGAGAATACGTTTTTCCACGGCAACGGCAAGACAAAGGAGGAGCTTCGTTTCGCTCTCTCCTCGGGAGTGGGCCGGATTGTCGTCGACGGCATGAGCGAGCTTGAAACGCTCGAAGAAGAGGCGGCGGCGGCCGGAAAACAACCTGCGATCCTCTTTCGGGTGACGCCGGGAGTGGACGCGCATACGCATAAGTATATCCTGACGGGGCATACCGGTTCCAAATTCGGATTTCCTCTTGCCGGCGATTCCCTGAAGGAAGCCGTCCGCCGTGCGTGCGCCTCGGAGCGCCTTCGGCTCAAAGGGTTCCATTTCCATATAGGATCGCAGATCTTCGAGAACACGTCGCACGTCATGGCTGTCGAGATCATGACGCAGACAATGGCCGGTTTCAAGCGGGAACTCGGGTTCGTCACCGAGGAGCTGAACATGGGCGGCGGGTACGGCGTAGAGTTCGCCCCCGATGGGGAGACGCCCCGTATCGACTCCTTCACGGACGCGATGATGCGCGCCCTCGAAGAAAAATGCCGCACGGCGGGGATCCCCCGTCCGCGGGTGATCATCGAACCCGGCCGCTGGATCGTCTCCGAGGCGGGGATTACGCTTTACACGGTCCAGGCGATGAAAACCATCGACGGCATTGTGACCTATGCGAGCGTCGACGGCGGAATGACGGACAACCCCAGGCCATCTCTCTACGGGGCGAAGTACTGGGCAGTCGCCGCCGGGAAAATGGACCAGGAGGCCACGGCTACGGTAACCGTGGCGGGAAGGTGCTGCGAGTCGGGCGACATTCTCATCGAAAACCTCAAGACGCCGCCGCTGGAGCGGGGGGATCCGCTCGCCGTGCTCAATACCGGCGCGTACACCTTCTCTATGGCGAGCAACTACAACCGTCTTCCGCGTCCCGCCGTCGTGCTGGTGAGCGAGGGGAAGGCGGACGTGATCGTCGCCCGGCAGAGCTACGAGGACCTTCTCCGCGGAGAGGTGCTGCCGGATCATTTGCGATAGAACAGGTTCTTAATTATACGCACGGAGGTGAGGCCGGAGAAGGACGTTGCGAAAGGTGCGGGGAAAGGCGGAATCCGTGAAACGGGCTCCGCGCGGGTGATCCGCGCGGCGAAACACGAAACACATCACAAGGAGGTAGAAAAAGATATGAAAAAGAATCTTGCGTTGTTTGGAGTACTGCTTCTGCTCGTCTTTGCCGGATCGGCGTTCGCTGCCGACGTGATCAAGATAGGCCATACGGTCTCCCTCACGGGAGGCGCGTCCATGTGGGGGCAGTCGGAGGCCAGGGCGCTCGACATGCTGGCGAAGAAGATCAACGAAGCCGGCGGCGTTCTCGGCAAACAGATCGAGTTCGTACGGTACGACAACCGGAACGACGGCGTCGAAGCGGTCAACGTGGCCCGGCGCCTTGTCTCGGACGGCGTCGTTGCCGTGATCGGGCCGGCGCAGAGCGGCAACTCCATTGCGTCCGCTCCCGTCTTCGAGAGGGCGAAGATCCCCATGGTCGTGACGACTGCGACCAACCCCTATGTCACCATCGACCAGCGCTCGAACAAGGTCCGCCCCTTCGCCTTCCGCCCTTGCTTCATCGACCCCTTCCAGGGGACCGTGGCGGCCCGTTTCGCGGTGACCGATCTCGGCGCGAAGAAGGGCGCCATTCTCTATGACGTGGGTTCCGACTACGGCCAGTGGTTGGCCCGCTACTTCGAGGAGGCCTTCACGGCCAAGGGCGGCGAGATCGTCGCCAAGGAAGCCTTCCGCACCGAGGAGCTTGACTACCGGGCGCAGCTCGGAAAGATGAAGGACCTCGCTCCCGACGTCATCTTCATCCCGACCAGCCAGAAGGAAGCCGCAATGGCGGCGAAGCAGGCGCGCGACCTTGGGATCAACGCGGTTCTTCTGGGCACCGACAACTGGGGCAGCCCCGACCTCATCGAGTTGGGCGGCAGCGCCATCGACGGCGGATACTTCGTCAACCTGACGGACCTGGCCGACCCCGATATTCAGGATTTCGTCGCCGAGTATAAAGCCGCGTTCGGCGAGGAGCCCGTTCTGCCGAATCCGGTCATGGCGCAGGATGCGCTGTTGATGATCGTCGACGCCCTGACCAGGGCGGGGAGCGCCGACGGCGAGGCGCTCGCGTCCGCCCTGGCGACCATCAAGGATCTGAAAGTAACCAGCGGCGTGCTCACCGTCAGCGCGGAGGACCATAATCCGCTCGACAAGCCGGCGGTCATCCAGCAGGTGGATGTGGCGGGCAAGACCTTCAAATTCGTCAAGAAGTACGTCTCCGTAGACGATTAACCGCAGTCTGTTTTTTCGGGAGCCTGCGGAGTACGTTCTCCGATCGTCGTATCGAAAGCGAAGGGTGCGGGAAATTCTCCCGCGCCCTTCTTCCGGAGGCCCGGGGACTCCGCGGATTCAGTGTTCTTCCCCAATATGCTCAAAGGATGTGTGAGCCGGAGTGTTTCTTCAAACGTTGATTACCGGCCTCTCGATCGGAGGCATCTACGCCCTGATGGCTGTGGGGTATTCCCTCGTCTTCAGCGTGTTGAATTTCAGCAATTTCGCCCACGGAGCGGTGATCATGCTCGGGGCGTACGTGGGACTTGCTCTGGCGACGAAGTTCAGCCTGGGGTTGGGACTTGTGATCGCGGGGAGCGTGGTCGGAGCGGGCATCATCGCGGTGCTCAACGAGCGCCTCGCCTACTCCAGTCTCCGGCGGAGGAAGGCCCCCTCGCTCTACCTGATGATCAGCGCGATGGGGTGCGCCGTCTTTTTAGAGAATATGGTGTACGCGACCATCGGCTCCCGTTTCTACGCCTTTCCCGAGTTCTTCGGGCGGCAGATCATCAACCTGCGGGGGAGCAGCGTCAGCCTTCTCGACATGGGGGCGTTTCTCTTCGCGCTTGCCGCCATCCTGGGGCTGCACCTCTTCATCGGCCGCACGCGGACGGGCATCGCAATCCGCGCGGGCGTCTCCGACATGACAATGTGCTCCCTGATGGGAGTGGACCTGGACAGGCTCATCGCCATCGTCTTTCTTCTTGCCGGAGCGTTCGCGGGAGTGGCGGGAGTCTTTCTCGGAATAAAGTATCTCGTCTACCCGACCATGGGGTGGGTGACCAACAAAGCGTACATCGCCGCCGTGATCGGCGGCCTCGGCAGCCTCCCCGGAGCGCTCGCCGGCGGACTCATCCTCGGCGTTGTCGAGACGTTCGTCTCGACGTACGTATCCAGCGTGTTGCGCGACGTCTTCAGCTTCACGCTGCTGATCGCGTTCCTGGTGCTGCGTCCCAACGGCCTGCTCGGGCGCGACGGAGAGGAGAAGGTCTAGCCATGGACTATATTCTTTCCATCGTCATTCTTTCAGGGATCAATATGATCGCCGTGCTCGGACTTTCCATCTTCACCGGGTTCACCGGCCTCTTCTCGCTGGGGCACGCCGCCTTCGTCGCCGTCGGCGCGTACACCTCCGCCATCCTCACGTACTACTATTACGTCGACTACTATCTGGCGCTCGCTGCGGGAGCGGCGGCGGCCGGAATCGTCAGCCTGATCATCGGGGTGCCGACGCTCAGGGCGAAGTTGCGTAGCGACTATTTCGCCATCGCCGTGCTCGGTTTCGGCGAAGCCCTCCGGGTGCTCCTGGAGAACCTTGAAATCACGAACGGCGCCCGCGGACTTCCGGGGATCGACAGCTTCACCACGCTGCCTGTGGTCTTCGCGTGTCTCGCCGGAGGAGTCTTCGTCGCCCGCAACTTCCTTCGCTCCCGCTGGGGAGCGGCGTGCATCGCTATCCGTGAGGATCCGATCGCCGCCGAGACGGCGGGTGTCAGGCTTTTCAGGACCCGCCTGCTCTCCCTCGTTGTGAGCGCCGTCTACTGCGGCCTCTCGGGAGGGCTGCTCGCGCACTTCCTCTCCTTCATCCAGCCGCAGATGTTCACGCTGGTGCAGTCGACGCAGCTTCTCGCGGCGGTGATCGCCGGAGGCATGGGGAGCATCTCGGGGCCGCTGATCGCCTCTTTCGTGTTCATTGCTCTGCCGGAGGCGCTCAGAGTGGCGCAGATGTGGCGCCTTGTGGCGTACGGGCTGCTCCTCGTGCTCATCATGGTCTATCGTCCGCAGGGCTTGATGGGGTACTCCGAGATCACGACATTCTTCCGGAGAAAATCCGGCGCCGAAGGAGGGCGACGCTCATGAAGGAAGAGCAGACGTTGCTCTCCGTTTCCGACCTGACCAAGGATTTCGGTGGGATACGCGCGGTGGACTCTTTCTCCATCGACGTGCGCGAGGGCTCGATCACCGGAATCATCGGTCCGAACGGCGCCGGGAAGACGACGGTCTTCAACCTCGTCACGGGGTTGTACAAACCGACTTCGGGTACGATCCGTTTCCGGGGAGAAGAGATCGGCGGCAGCCGTCCGGATACCATCGTACGGCACGGGATCGCGAGGACGTTCCAGAATATACGTCTTTTCAACCGGCGGACCTGCCTTGAAAACGTACTCACACCCCTGCTCCAGAGGGAGCGGTGCAGTTTCCTCGGCGCGATGCTCGGGCTGCCGTCCGTCCGCAGAATGGAACGCGCGCTTCACGACAAGGCGCATTCTTTGCTGGCGGCTTTAGGACTTGACGCGTACGCTTCCTTCGAGGCGAGCACGCTTCCGTACGGTCTGCAGCGAAAGCTCGAAATCGCGCGCGCGCTCGCCACGGAGCCTTCGCTTCTGTTGCTCGACGAACCGGCGGCCGGAATGAACCCGGAAGAGACGCACAGTCTCGCGAACCTTATCGCGGAGGTGCGCGAAAAGTTCGATGCGACGATTCTCCTCATCGAGCACCACATGGACCTCGTGATGAACATCTGTTCGCCCATCGTGGTGATGAACTTCGGCGCGCTGCTGGCGACCGGAACGCCCGAAGCCGTACGGGCCAATCCGGAAGTGGTGAAGGCATATTTAGGAGAGAGGAAAGAAAAACGATGAGCGCTCTGCGGGTAGAAAATCTGAACGTCCATTACGGAACTATCCATGCCGTTCAAGGAATTTCGTTCTCCCTTGAAGAGCGGGAGATCGTTTCGATCGTCGGCTCGAACGGCGCGGGGAAGTCGACCGTCATGTGGACGCTGGCCGGAGTGGTGGAACGCTCCGGCGGCTCGGTGGAAATCTTCGGCGAACCCCTCCCGGCGAAACCGCATGAAATCGTCGCGCGAGGCCTTGCGCTCGTTCCGGAACGTCGTCGCCTCTTCTCCGCGCTTACGGTATCGGAGAACCTGATCATGGGCGCGTACCTTAGAAAGACGGACGCGAGCGTCGAAGAGGATATGGAGCGCTGCTTCCAGCTCTTCCCGATCCTCAAGCAGCGGCTGAAACAGCGTTCGGGAACCCTCTCCGGAGGCGAACAGCAGATGCTCGCCGTTTCGAGGGCCTTGATGAGCAAGCCGAAAATTCTACTTCTCGACGAACCGTCGCTCGGCCTCGCCCCGCTTCTTGTAGAGACGCTGATGGAGACCATTCTCAGGATACGGAGCGAAGGCATGACAGTGCTGCTGGTGGAGCAGAACGCGACGCAGGCGCTGGAGATCAGCGACAGAGGGTATATTCTGGAGGCGGGGCGCTTCCTGAAGAGCGGTCCCGGAAGGGAACTCGCCGGGGATCCGGAGATCCGGAAGGCGTATCTCGGCGGATAAGCCGGACGGTTTGTGTTTTCCGGAATATGACAAGCTCCGGAACGCCGATGTCCGCGTCAGCCGGAAGCGCCGGTATTTCAAGCGGAGGGAGCGATCACGGGGGAGGCAGTCCTCGGAGTCGCCCCCTCCGCTTCGCTGTCCATTTCATGCCGTTTTACCTATTGTTGCTGTAGCAACGGATTCGTCAGTTCCCCGGAGAACCTCCGTTGAGCGTCCGGCGCACCGTGGAGATGCTCTCCATGATGCGCTTCGCCACGTCGGGGCGGTTCATCGTGTAGAGGTGGATGCCGTCGGCGCCCCAGGAGAGCAGGTCGATGATCTGCTCGGTCGCGTAGGCCATTCCGGCCTCGGCGAGGGCCTCGGGCGTCTGTTCGTACCTCGACATGATGCGGGCGAAGCGGGGGGGGATCGACGCGCCGCAGAGTGAGACGATCCTGCCGATCTGACGGGCGTTGAGCACCGGCATGATTCCCGCCATTACCGGAACGGCGATTCCCATGGAGCGTATCCTCTCCATGAATCTGAAGAAGATTTCGTTGTCGAAGAAGAGCTGCGTGATCAGAAAGTCGGCGCCCGCGTCGACCTTTTCTTTCAGATGGACGAGGTCCTCCTCGGGGGAAGCGGATTCCGGGTGCCCCTCCGGGTAGGCGGCCGCGCCGAGGGAGAAGTCGCGGAAGTGACCGCGCCGGATGTGGCGGATGAGATCGGAAGCGTGATGGAAGTGACTCTCCCCGCCTTCGGGACGGGGGTCGCCCCGCATGGCGAGGACGTTGCAGACGCCCTCCCCTTCAAGATCCTCCATGACTTTTTCCACCTCCGCGGGAGACGATCCCATGCAGGTGAGATGGGCCAGGGCGACAAGCCCCCAGCGGTTCTGCACCGCGGAGGCTATTTCGACGGTACGGTCGCGGCTGCTTCCTCCCGCGCCGTAGGTGACGCTGATGAAATCCGGAGAGAGTTCCTTCAACCCGGCCACGGTCGTGAATACTGTCTCTATCGGCGTCTCCGGTTTCGGAGGAAATATTTCGAAGGAGATCGCCGGACGCGTTCGGGAGAGAAGATCACGGATGAGCATTATGTGCATACCTCCTTTTTTACTCAGTTTTTCGGCTTGCCAGGAGCGACTCGACGAGCCGGACCGAACTCACCGCGTCGGGGGCGTAGCCGTGCGCGCCGATGGTCCGGGCGAAGTCCTCGCTCACGGATGCCCCGCCGACGATGACGAAGATGCCCGGAAGCCGGCGAACAAGCTCGGCCGTCGTCTCCGCCATTCTCTTCATCGTCGAGGTCATCAGCGCGGAGAGTCCTACAAAATCGAACGCTCCCTTCTCGGCCTCTTCAAGAATACGCGAAGAGGGAACGTCCTTGCCCAGGTCGACCACGGTGAAGCCGTGGCTCTTCAGCACCGTGCCGACGACGTTCTTCCCCAGGTCGTGCAGGTCGCCCTCAACTGTTGCAAGGAGCACTCTGCCCTTCGACGAGACACCCCCCGAGCGATCGACAAGTTCCATGGCGAGTTCGCAGACGCTCTGTGCCGTCTCCGCCGACGAGATAAGCTGGGGGAGGAAGAACGATCCGTTGTCGTAGCGTTTCCCGACCTCCTCAAGTGCGGGGATCACCCCTTTGTTTACGACGTCGAGCGGGGTTGTTTCAGAGTCGAGGAGTTCGCGCGCATGCATCTCGGCCTGTTGGGCGTCTCCGCGGAGTATCGAGAGGGAGAGGGACAGAAATTGGGCCTCTACGGAAAGCGCCTCGTTGCCTGCTGAAGGGCCTGCGGGCTTTGCGGCGGGGCGCGGCGTCTCGGAAGGCATGGAGAACGAAGCGGCTGCGCCGAGGAAGCGCCGTCCTCCCGCGTCGCGTCCTGCGAGCGTCTCCGCAGCGGCGAGCGTCTCCATCATGGAGCGGTCGAGCGGGTTCATAATGGCTGCGTCCAGCCCCGCCGCGACCGCCATGGCGAGGAACGTCCTGTTCAGCAGGGAACGGGCCGGCATGCCGTGGGAGACGTTGCTCACTCCGAGGACTGAGGTGATTCCCCGCTCTCTGAGAAAGGCCAGGGCGGAGAGCGTGACCGCCGGAGCGGCGTGATCCGCTCCAACTGCGAGCGTGAGTCCGTCGACGATGAGGCCTTCGCGGGGGAAGCCCAGAGAGTCCGCGCTTTCGAGAATCTTGCGGATGACGCGAATGCGCGCCTCTTCGCTTTCCGGGAGGCCGTCCTCGTCGATGGGGAGCACGACTACAGCCGCGCCGTGCCGCTTTGCGAGCGACAGACCGGGGAAGAGCGAGTCTTCCCGCGCTGTGAAGGAGTTGATCAGAGGAATGCCGGTGACGGCGCCGAGCCCCGATTCGAGGACCGAGGCGCTGTCGCTGTCGATGGAGAGCGGCAGCGGGGTGGACTGTCCGGCGGCGGAGACGGCGGCGGACATCGCGGCGCGCTGATCGATCGTCGGCAACCCGACGTTCACGTCGATTATATGCGCGCCGGCTTCCGTCTGCAGACGCGCCTCTTCGCGGAGCGTCGTCCAGACGAAGCGTTCGACTTCGTCACGGAGGGGGGATTTTCTTGAGACGTTTATCCGCTCGCCGATAATGCGGAACGGATGTCCCGGGCCTGCGAGCACGAGACTGCTCCGGCTTGCCAGGGGTGTGCCGCGAGTCGGCGCGCCCTTTTTCGGGGGTACGTCGTACACTGTTGCCGCAAGGGCGGCTATGTGCTCCGGAGTAGTGCCGCAGCAGCCTCCGATGACCGTCGCCCCTGCCTCGGCCAGGCGTTTCGCCCATGCTGCGAATACCTCGGGTGAGCGGTACTCCTCGTTCCCCGGCAGCCCCGCGTTGGCATAGACGAAGACAGGAAGGCCCGCATGCTCCGACAAAACCTCGACCGTCGAGATATAGGCTTCCGGCCCCACACCGCAGTTGGCGCCCACTCCGGCGGCTCCTTGAAAGGCCGCCCAGCGCGCTGCAACCTCCGGCGGCGTTCCTGTGACGGTCCGGCCCTTCTGGTCGAACGTGAAACTCACCACGAACGCTCCGTCGGGGGCGGCATCCCTGGCGGCGAGGACGGCCGCCTTGGCCTCGCGGAGGTCGATCATCGTTTCGATGAGAAGAAAGTCGGCGCCTCCTTCCAGAAGCCCCTCCATCTGCGTGCGGAATGCGTCGTACGCTTCATCGAAGGTTAAGGGGCCGAAGGGCGCAAGCAACTCTCCCAGAGGGCCGACGGAACCTGCGACCAGCACGTCCTCTCCGGCTGCGCTTTTCGCCAGGCGCGCGGCCCGTTCGTTGATCTGCCGCGCTTTCTCCCCGAGTCCCCGGTGCGCCATTTTGAGCGGACTGCCTCCGAACGTGTTCGTCTCGATGATCCTCGCGCCGGCGTCTCTGTACGCGGCATGAATGCCGGTCACGACTTCCGGACTGTGGATGTTCATCTCTTCAGGCAGCATCGGAGGAGCCCACCCCTTCTCCGCGAGAAGCGTCCCCATACCCCCGTCGAGCGGTACGATCCTGTGCTGTTCACCGACCCAGCGGATAAATTCATCTCTCTTCATACGTCTTCCCCCTCCGATCTCCGTATAAGTTCATCAATATAGCAAAAAGCGAAGAAGAAGGATAGTGTAAAATAAAGACGGTAAAAAAAGGAGGAGGAAAAACAATGATTCCTTTTGTCAAGATGCAGGGCAACGGCAACGATTTTATCGTGCTGGACAACAGAGAGAGGCGTTTTTCAACGGGAGAGCTTTCCTCGATGGCGCTGACGCAGTGCGCCCGACGGAGCGCTCTCGGAGCGGACGGCATACTCGTTGTAGAACATTCGAGGGAGACGGAGTACACGATGCGCCTCTTCAACGCCGACGGCAGCGAAGGAGAGATGTGCGGCAACGGGGCTCGTTGCATCGCGAGGTATGCCTTCGAAAAGGGTATCGCGGGCGCCGAGCAGACGTTCTCCACCCTTGCAGGCACGATGAAGGCAGTCGTAACGCCTCCTTTCGTCGATCTGGACATGGGAACGGTGTCTCTGTCGGACGCATGGTTCAGTCGCTCTCTTCAATCGCGGAACAGGACCTTCGAAACCTCGTTTCTCCTTGTCGGCGTTCCGCACCTGGTGCTTTTTCTGGAGGACGACGCCCTCGCACGCGAGGAAAAAATCGAGATAGGGCGCGAGCTTCGCCACGCCTACGCTCTGTTTCCAAAGGGAGCGAATGTAAATTTCGTCGTGCCGAAGGACGAAACACATATATTCTCGGTGACCTACGAACGAGGAGTGGAGGACCTCACGGACTCTTGCGGAACCGGCTCGACGGCCTCCGCAGTCGCCTGGGTGCTGCGGAGCGCTCCTTCTTGCGCGGAAGTTTCCGTGGAGGTCCGGAATCCGGGGGGCGTCAACTTCGTCTCGCTCCGGTTCAATCCTTCGCGAACGTCGGTGAAGGCGTCGCTCAAAGGAAAGACTGTCATGGTTGCAGAAGGGCGTCTTTTTGACGAATTTTTGTGATAGAATGTTATATAGTTAGGGGTTTATCACGTCTGTTGGGGGATGGAGGAGTGAATAGGCCGCGCCGTAAGCGGTGCGAAGAAAAGGAGGTACAGATCGATGAAGAAAGCGCTCTTAGGAATCGTTCTTCTTTTGGCTCTTGCAGGACTTGCGGCGGTCTCGCTGGATTTCGCAGGAGACCTTGTCGTCCGGGAAGCGGCTTCCGCAGTGAAGGAACTGCTTGGCGCCGACCTTTCCGTCGGAGGAATCAAGGGGAATCCCGTCAAAGGTTTTTCAATGGAGGGCGTGTCCCTGAAAAAGAACGGACAACCCCTCTTCAGCGCGAAATTCCTCGACGTTGCGCTGAACTTGGGGTCGCTTCTCTCGAAGTCGCCGAAGTTGAGCCTGCTCTCCGTCGGGGGCGTCGAGATAGACGCCGATCGGCTTGCGGAACAGGTAGCGCAGTTGAAGTTCGAGGGCGGCGGAGGCGGCGAGATACCGATAGAGACAATCCGTTTCGTCGAGAGCGTCGTCGTTTCCAAGTGGGCGAGGGCCGATATAACCAAACTCGACCTTTCCTTTAAAGGGAAGGAAATTCATACCGACGTCGATATGGCGGTCAACAAGGTCCCCGTCAAGGGGAGCGCCGCCGCGCTTCTCGACGGCGAAAACGTCGATATTCGCTCGCTGGCGATGAACGTCGGGAAGGGCTCCGCATCGGCTTCCGGAAAGGTAGCTCCCTCCCTTGCGGTGAGCGGTACTCTCAAGGAACTCGATCTGAAAGAACTGATCTCGTTCTGGCCCGTTGTTTCCTCCGAGGGCTTCGACGGCGCGGTGTCGCTCTCCTTCCGCGGGGATGGAGAGTGGAATGCCCCGGCGTTGGTGGGGGATATGGAGTACGCGGGTAAATCGCTGCTCGGGTATCCTGTGGAAAGCGTCAAGGCGAAGTGGAAGCTCGGCATGGACAAGCTTTCCGTAGAGGGGTTGGATGCACGGGTGCTCGGCATGCCGCTCGCAGGCGGGATGTCTTTGGCGTTCGCAGCCGGGAAAGCGCCGCTTGTCGATCTTTCGCTCTCCGGATCGGGGATACGGCTTGCCGAACTGAAAAAGGTCTACCCGAATCTTGGAGACGTCTCGGGCGAGGTCGACAAATTCACGATCAACCTCGCCGGAACGACGGAGACGCTTTCCGGCGTGATCGAGTTCAGCGCCCCGACACTGGGGCTCATGGGATACTCGGTTTCCGAGTCCCGCGCGCAGGTGAAGCTGACTCCGGAGGCGGCGACGCTGAGCGCGAAGTCGCAGTTCGAAGGCGCTCCCATAACGGCTCAGGGATCGATCTCCGAGTACATGACCGCGCCGAAACTCAATATTACGGTGAACGTCAGAAGCTTGAACCTTGCGAAAGTCGCTGCGTCCTTTCCTCAGTTGAAAGATCTTGCCCTTCAGGGAGGAGCGAATGCGGACGTGTGGGTCAAAGGGACGGCCGCTGTTCCTGAAGTTACAGTCAAGGTGTGGAGCGAGAAGATCTCGGCAATGAAAGAGGAGATCGAATCTCCGACGGTGATGCTCTCGCTCAAGGCGGAAAAAATTTCCATATCGAGCGCCGCGGCGAAATGGCGCGGCGCTGCGATCGCCGCCTCGGGAACCGTCGAGGGGAACGAGAAGCTGAATATCACCGCAACGCTGGAGAACATCCAGCCCGGCGCCGTCGCGCCTTTCTATCCGGACATCGCCCAGTTCAAAATCAAGGGCGCCGTGACCGCAAAGGCTGTGATCACAGGCAAGCCCGCTGCTCCGAAGATCGACCTGACTCTCTCCTCGGGCAGTCTCGGCCTTCTCGACAGCGTCTCCTTCAAGAACCTGAAGGCGACGACGTCGCTGATCGGCGACCCCAAAGCGCTTGAAAAGGCGGATATCGATCTGGACATAACTGCGGCATCCGCCTCCGCGGAAGGCATAGGGCTTTCTGACCTGGCGCTGAAGCTGAAAAAATCCGGACAGAAGATCAACATCCTCTCGGCGGGTGCGAAAGTAGGCGCAGGCTCCGTTTCCGCTTCCGGCTCGGTCGCGTTGCCGGCAAAGGCCGGGGAGAAAGGCACTCTCGACCTTTCCGTCAGCATAGCGAAGGCCGACCTTGCCTTTCTCGCCGCCGCCGGTGGGTTTGGAGTTCCTCTCGCCGGAACGCTCGACGGGTCGGTCGCGTTGAAAGGCGCCCTCGACGCGCCGTCGCTCGTCGTCAAGGCGAACTCTCCCAAGGTCTCCGTCGCGGGGATGACCGCGACGGATCTTTCCGCCGCGCTCTCGGGCGCGCTGAACGATATGAAGATCGACGAATTCAAAGCGCAGTTCGGCGGCGGCGCTCTCTCCGCAAAGGGCGGCGTCAAACTCGGAGCGACGCCGGATGTGACCCTCGATATCTCGGGGAGCGACCTCGATCTCGCTGCGCTTACCTCCGGTATGCCCGACGCGAAGGAGCTTGGCATCGGCGGAAAGCTCAATATCACATTCAACGGACGATTCGCGGGAGCTTCGGGCAAAGGGCAAGGCTCCATTACTTCTCCCTCGTTCACCGTCATGGGGCTGAAGGGCGCGAATCTCTCCTACCCGATCACGCTCGAGGGGAACTCCATCTCCTCGAAGGGAGCGTCCCTCTCCTTCTACGGAGGTAGTCTGCGAGGCGGCGGCGCGCTCGACATCAAGACCATGAAGTTTTCGCATACCGTCGATCTCGACGGGGTGGATGTGAACGGAGTCGCGCAGGATTTCACGGGCGGTCTCGAAGGAAAGATCGGCGGCGTCGCCAAGGGTTCGGCGAGCATCACCGGCGCGCTTGAACCGAAACTTGCGTATTCGGGAAAGGGGAACGTCACCATCGGAGAGGGGAGCGTCGCCGGCTTCAAAGCGGTGCAGCTCCTGACGGCGCTCTATAGGTCGGGGGTTCGCTACAGCAGCGTGACCGCTCCCTTCAGACTGGAGACCGGGCGCTTTATCCTTGAGAAAGGAACCAGGGCGACCGCGCCGCAGAACGATCCGCTGTACAAGTTCCTCACCGCCGAAGGGCCGATCGGTCCCAAAGGAGCGCTCAACCTTCAGTGCGCGGGGAACGTCAATCTTCAGGTGCTCAACGCGCTTACAGGGGGAGCGATCGGCGGGTTGACCGCCGGTTCGCTTCAGGATGCGCTGAAAGGGATACTGGGCGGTGTGCAAACCGGTATGGAGAAAGCCGATTTCAGAGATATTTCCTTCACTCTGGAAGGGACGACGGAGAAACCCGGCGTCTCCAATCTGAAAATCGCCCCGGGAGCGCAGCAGCCTGCACAGCCCGCCCCTACGGGACAACCGGCCGCCCCGCAGGATCCCAGGAAGACGCTGGAACAGGTTCTCATCGACCAGATCGTCAAACCTGCGCAGCCCGCCCAGCCTGCACAACCCGTGCAGCCGCTCCAGCCGGCGCAGCCGGACGCGCCCGCTCCGTCTCCCACGCCTGCTCCAACGCCGACTCCGGAGAAGAAACCGGAGGATATCATCAAGGAGAAGATCCTCGAATCCATTTTCAAGAAGTAACAGGAAGAACGAAGGGGAGAGGCCGCGCCTCTCCCTTTTGAACAAGACCAAGAATCCGCAATCAACGTTCTTTTTCCACTTTGCGTTATCGCGTCGTGCGCATCAAGCGCGGGAACCGTATTTTTTACCGTTTCCGGTAGCTCGTCGGGCCGTCCGGCCATGAAGTCGTGCTCAGCCACTCTCTCGGGTAGCCCAGAGGTTGGCCGACCTTTCCCCCCTCGGTCAGCAGCCCGTCGTTGTACTTCACGATGAGATGTTCGGCCAGCTCCCACCACTTTTTCAGCGTCTCCGCAGTGTTCCGTTCCGCGAAGTCCGACAGGTATGCCCTCGCCCCGGCAGGATTCGTCCTGTACAGGTCGACGGCCTTCCGTTCGACGATCTCGAGAGTCCCAAGGAATCCGTTTTCAAGCTGTTCCTGCAGCTCGGCGATCTCCTTGTGCATGTAGCTGTACTTGAGCCCCGCGTAGTTCGCGAGGAAGTTGAATGTCCACCACGCGCTCTCGCGGGAGAATTTCGTCGTATCGCAGACCTCGACGGACTGCGGAAGACGGTTGACCCCGATGTGGAACGGGATGAAGACAGTGTCGGACGGCTTGTCCAGACCGAGCCACATCCTCCCTCCAATAGGGGCCGGGAGCCACCCTCTGGCCTGGTTCACGTAGACGTAGCCGCAGTACGCCACGGACAGCGGACGTTCCCAGGCGCCTTCCAGTACGCGCTTCGGATCCCCTACGTCGCCGGAGCCGTCGTAGGGGCCGTAGAACCTGTCGGGGTAGCCGAACGGCCCGGCCGCCGCTCCTTTGGTGAGGTCGAACTCCGTTCCTTCGTAGTGATCGCGGTGCAGCCGCATTACGTCGCGCACGGCGAGCTTTCTGTCCGGAGCGACGGAGAACGGGTAATCTTTCGTAAAGCCGTCCTCGACCCACGGTGAGAAGTTCTTCGAGGGAGCGATCAGCGAGAGGACGCGCCAGACTCTCCGGAGAGAGTAGTACGGATGGTTGTACTCGCCGAGACTCACAGTGCGAAGCCAGTCGAGCATTCCGTCCGCGGGCTTCCACCAGCCGTGTTTTTGCGCTATTTCGTGGAGATTTTTCGAGAACATCATATCGGGATCGTCCGGATTTACTTCGCGGATGCGGAACTGGTTCGCCGCCACGAAGACCTCGCCGTCCGGCACCTTCTTCGCGACCCAGAGGCCGCCCTTTCCTTCGGGGGAGGGGGCCATCTCGATGACCCACCCCTCCTCGGTGTCCGCAACGGGGAGCGTCTCTCCGGTACCGTAGAGTCCGTATTCCTCGATAAGCGAACCGATCAGGAGAATCGCCTCGCGAGCGGTGCGGCAGCGTTCGAGGGCGATACGGGACAGCTCGGAAGAATAGAGAATGCGGTTTCCCGGCTGGGGATCCGGGGTAATCTTCGAGCCGTCGGTGCATTCGCCGAACATGAGTTGATGCTCGTTCATGATGCCGTAGCTGCCGTCGAAGTAGGCGTACGTCTCCGGCGCCTGGGGAATGAACCCCAGCGGGACGGATTTCGGCCCCTGCGTGTCGTAGCCCGGACCGCGACCGTTCGTCACCATCCTCGGGTAGAGAAACGAGTTGTACTGCGTAAATTCCCCCATTGCGGCGGCGGTGCAGTACACGGGTCTCATGGCTCCCGGGGCGTGTTTCCGCGCCGGAACGTAGATGATCCTCTGGTCCATAAGGTCGTTGTCGTCCGAGTGGGAGACCATAACCGAACCGTCGGCGGAGGCTCCCTTTGTGACGATGATGGTGGTGCACCCCTCGGATACCGGCGTCAAGAGCAGCAGAAGCAGCAGGATAAGCGCGCTGTTCCGTGAGACTTTGTTCATGGTATCACTCTCCCGGCAGAAAAGATTGTGTATGAATAGACAAAGAGAAAAACTCTCTTTGATAGAGCGCAGACTCCGCGACGTTCCTCGGAGCCTTTCCGGAGAACGGCGACCCGCTCGCCGGGTTCGCGCTCTGCGGACGGGTGTAGTATAAGACTGTTCGTGATTGCCTTCAAGATGTGACGGGAACGTATCGCGTAATGAGACGGCGCTGCTGGCTGCGTATGCCTGAGACTCTCGTGTTTTCGTATTTTTCACGAATAAAGCGCCTCGGCCCGACATAAGATATAATGTTTTTCGAGGTCGTTGCTGAATACAAAGGAGGCTGGTCTGCTCATGAGCGGAATTCTATCCCTGATGAAGACGGGACGGGTGAACGCACCTTCCCGCCTTCTCTGTACAACGCCATGAAATACCTGGAATGCGGAGACTCCATCGCGCTTCTCTCGAAGGAGCGCACGGTGACCTATTCGGAGCTGTTCTGCGCGATCGACGGGTACTCGAGACTCATAACGCCCGAAACGCGGGGGAAGGTAGCCATTTACTCGGAGAACCGGCCCGAGTGGGTCTATACCCTGTATGCCGGATGGAAGAGCGGCTGTACGGTCGTGCCGATAGACTACATGTCTCCTGCCGACGAAGTCGCCTATATTCTCGAGGACTGCTCGCCCGGGTTGATCTTCTGTTCACGCAGAAAACTCCGCGAACTCGAGAAGGCGATGCTCTCACTCTCCTCCGTGCCCCGAATTCTCGTCTTCGAGGAGTGCGGGGCTGAGTACGGAACGGGTGTCCGCAACAGTTTCCAACCCTTGGAACGAGATGACGAGGACATCGCCCTTATCATTTATACCTCCGGAACAACAGGAAGCCCGAAGGGGGCCATGATCTCCTTCAGCAACATTTTGGCGAACGTCAAGGCGGTTAGTGAAGCGGCGCCGATCTTCACTCCGGATTCGAGGGTTCTGGTGTTGCTGCCGGTACATCATGTACTGCCTCTGGGAGGAACGATTCTCGCGCCGCTGTTCGTAGGCGCGTGCTGTGTTTTTTCTCCCTCGATAGGGTCCAGGGATATACTGGAAACTCTCCAGCTCCATGGAGTCACGGTGATCGTCGCCGTTCCTCGTTTCTACAGCATGCTCATGAAGGGGATCCGGGAGAAGATACAGGAGAATCATGTCGCCCGGACGCTCTTTTCTCTGGCGAAGCGCATCGACTCCCCCGCGCTCTCCAGACTGCTCTTCAGAAAGGTGCACCAGCGGTTCGGGGGCAAAATACGGTTTCTTGTCTGCGGCGGCGCCGCTATCGACGACGAGGTAGCGAAGGATTTCAAGGCCCTCGGCTTCGATATGCTGACGGGGTACGGAATGACGGAGACCGCTCCGCTCATTTCCTTCACGCATCCCGGGACGCTGCGTATCGGCGCAAGCGGGTACGTATGCCCGGAGGTCGAGGTGCGTATCGACGACGGCGAGATCACCGTCAGGGGTCGCCACGTAATGAAGGGGTACTATAAACGTCCCGAAGAAACCGCCGCCATGATCCGGGACGGCTGGCTGCACACCGGCGACCTCGGGCACGTGGATTCAGACGGTTTTCTTTTTGTGACCGGACGGAAAAAAGATATTATCGTCCTTTCCAACGGCAAGAACGTCAACCCCGAGGAGATCGAGGCGAAAATCCTCGCCGGTTTCGACGCAGTGAAAGAGATTGCTGTCTGTTTGCACAATGACATGCTGCACGCCGTCATTTTTCCCGATTTCGAAAAGCTGTCCAAGAGGGGAGTGCATGCGCTCGATGACTATTTCCGCTGGGAGGTGGTCGGCGAGTACAACCAGCGGGTCGCGTCGACGAAAAAGATCATGAAGTTCACGCTTGTGAAAGAGGAGCTGCCGAAAACGCGTCTCGGGAAGATCCGACGTTTCCAGATTCCTGAGCTGATCGCGAAACCCCATCTTCAGGGGTGTGGAGGCACGGAGCCGGATTCGCCGGTGTATCTGAAAATCAAGTCCTTTCTGTCCGAACAGGGAGGGAAAACCGTCTTCGCCGGAGCCCATTTGGAGATCGACATGGGAATGGACTCGCTCGACAAGGTTGCGTTCGCCGCTTTTCTTCACTCGTCGTTCGGAGTGAAGATCGGCGACGAAGAATATCTTCAGCACCCGACGGTAGGCGCGATCGCGGACTATGTCGAGCGGACGAAGGTGAAGATCGAGGAGGAGGGGCTGGAGTGGAAGTCCATTCTTCGCGAGGATGCGGAGACGAATCTGCCCCGGCGTGCGTCGTCCCACATCCCGCTCGGAAAGATGGTCCGTTTCCTCCTTCGGCGAATTTTCCGCATCAGCGCCGTCGGGCTGGAGAATATACCGCCGCACCCGTTCATCCTGGTCTCGAATCATCAAAGCTATCTCGACGGACTCATGATAGGCACGTCTCTCGATGTCCCGGTGGCCGGCAGGCTCTATTTCTACGCTTCGGAGCAGACGTTCGGGAGGCGGTGGCAGAGGGACTTCATCAGCAGGCACAACGTCATTCTGGTCGACGTCAACCGCAGTCTGAAGCTCTCTCTTCAACGGCTGGCGAGGGTGCTGAAAAACGGCGACTCTCTGGTTATCTTCCCTGAAGGAGGACTGACCAGGGACGGAAAGGTGCAGCCCTTTAAAAAGACGTTCGCCATACTGAGCAAAGAATTGAACGTTCCGGTCGTGCCGGTTGTCCTTCAGGGTGCCTACGAGGCCATGCCCCGGGGAAAGCGTATTCCGAAGTTCGGTCATTCCGTCGGAGTGGAGTTCCTTCCTCCGGTCTACCCCGAGGCGTTCGGCTACGAGGAACTCACCGAGAAGGTCCGCAGGAAAATAACCGGAGGAATGGAGTCTCCTCCGGCATTGGAGGGAGCCGCTTCCGGAATCTAGTCGAGAGGTTTCCCAAGGAGAGCGCTGTATTCGACGGCGGGCGGAGGCGTTTTCGAGCCTCCGCCCGTCGTATTGTTCCGGGGATCAACTGAAGCTCGACCAGTCGAAGCCTTCCTTGGGGTGCTCGATCGACTTGCGAAGCTGCATCTTCGGCATCCCGATGGTTATGATGCCGGAATTCGGGTCGACGGCGTAGCGTTCCCGGTCCAGCTCGGGATCGAAGCCGATTTCGGTATTCGGCGGGATGACGTTGTGGCTGTCGATGATGACCTTGCGGAGACGGCAGTTTTCTCCGACCACGACCCCTTCGCCGATGATCGACTGTTCGACCTTCGAACCAGGCATGATGACGCAGTTTCTGGAGAGGACGGATGATTCCACGGCCGAGCCGAGCACACGGCTCCCTTCCGCCGAAAGCGTGCTCTGAACATAGCACTGGAATCCTTTCACCGGGCAGACGTACGAAGGAGGGTCTGCGTAGGAGACGGTCCGTATCGGCCACTGAGGGTTGTAGAAGGTCATCTCCGAGTCATGGTCGAGCAGGTCCATGTGCGCCTCCCAGTACGCCTTGATGGTCCCCACATCCCGCCAGTAGGGTTTGTCCTCTCTCCAGAATGATTTCGACCTTCCAGGGAGCACATTGGTCGAGAAGTCGTAGGCGAAGATCCGTGCTTTCTGCACGAGCTTCGGGATGATGTCGCGCCCGAAATCGTGGCTCGTCGGAAGGTGCGCATCCTCGATGAGCGACTCTTCAAGGATCTCCCTCTCGAAAATATAGTTGCCCATGGAGACGTACGAGAACCCGGGTTTGCCGGGTATTTCGGGCGGGTGCTCTGGTTTTTCGACGAAGTCGATGATGCGCCCCGAATCGTCGACGTGAATGCATCCGAAGGCCGAGGCTTCGGACGATGGAACCACGTTCGCCGCAACAGTGGCGTCGGCTTGTTTGTTCATGTGGTACTCAAGCATCTGGTCCACATCCATCTTATAGATGTGATCGGCCGCGAAGATGCAAATTCTGTCCGCATCGTAGAGCGTGACAAGATGGAGGTTCTGATAGACGGCGTCTGCCGTTCCCTGAAACCAGTGTTCGCCGCGCCACATCTGCGCAGGAACAAGCGTGATGAAGAAGTCGCGTCCGCGAAGGGCTCCGCCGAATTGCCATCCTCTTTCGATATGTTCGTTCAAGGATTGGCTTTTGAACTGTACCAGTACATAGATTGCGAAGATGCCGCTGTTGACCAGATTGGAAAGTGCGAAATCCACGATACGATATTTGGCCGCGAAATGCACCGCCGGTTTGGCCCTGTACTTTGTGAGCGGCATGAGGCGTTCTCCTTTTCCTCCGGCAAGCACCATTCCCAGTGTACGGCCGTACTTTCCGGTCTGCATGCTGTTTCCCCCCTTCTTTCCAAGATGGTTTCGTTCAGTGTATGCGTGCAGTCCCCCGCTGACGAGGCGCGGTTCAGGGGAGGAGAGACCGGTAAAGGTCGTGATAGACGGGAGCGGATCGATCCCAGGAGAAATCGGACGCCATTCCGGACACCTGCGCCGCACGGTATCCGCCCGCGTCGTTCCAGAACACGTCGAGCGCCCTCCCGATCGCCGAAAGAAGACCCTCCGGAGAATAGTCGAAGATGAGAAACCCGTTTCCCCCGGGAGCGCCGTATTCGAAGACCGTATCGGCGAGGCCGCCTACCGAGCGCGCTACGGGCAGAGTCCCGTAGCGCAGAGAGATGAGCTGCGAAAGCCCGCACGGCTCGAATTTGGAGGGCATCAGAAAAAAATCCCCGCCTGCGTACGCCTGGTGCGCGATCTCCTCGTCGTATCCTATGAAGGAGGCGACTGAATCGGGCCATCGTCCGGATGCCTCTTGAATGGCTGTTTCGTATTCATGCTGACCGCTCCCGGCGAGGAAGAGCCTGCACCCCCATTCAACCATCCGGGGGATGGCCGGGAGCAGAATGTCGAACCCTTTTTGATCCACCATTCTGCCGACCGAGGTGAACAACGGCCGTCCGTCCTCTTTCCATCCAAGCTGTTCGAGAAGGGCATTTCTGCATTTCTTTTTCCCGGTGAGGTCTTTTTGCGAATAGTTCGCAGGGAGCAAGGGGTCCGTCAGTGGATTCCAGTAGGCGGTGTCGAGCCCGTTGAGAATGCCCCGAACCTTGTGACTATGGCTTCTGAGAAGCCCGCCGAGTCCTGCGCCCCCTTCCTCGGTCTGAATCTCCCAAGCATAGGTCGGGCTCACCGTGGTTACCGCCGAAGCCCCCACGACGGCGCCTTTCATCAGGTTGGCGCCGCCGTAGTATTCAAGACCGAACATGGTAAAAGCATCCTCGGCTATCCCCCAGTCCCTGAGCGAATACAGCGGCAGATGCCCCTGATGCGCCAGATTGTGGATAGTGAAAACCGTTCTATATTCAAATTGCCGTAGCCGGTAATACTTGTGCCAAAGCAGCGCGATAATCAGCGGAGCGGTCCCCCAGTCGTGGCAGTGGAGTATGTCGGGATTCCATTCGGAGACTTCTTCAAGTTCAAGGGCCGCGAACGAAAGAAATACGAACGGAAGAACAGACTCCGGATCAAGTTGCTGAGGGTAGATATTCTTCCCCTGAAAGAAGGGAGACTCCAGGAAATACACGGGTAGCTCTCCGTCCGATGTTTTCCAGAGCGTCCCCCTGCACACCCGCCAATCGATGGCGACGTCGACGCTCCTCGGAATCCGTTCGAGTTTCAGGCCCTTGTCCCGTGCGGCATCGAGCACTCCGTCCCACGCCGGAAGCAGCAGGCGGCAGTCCGCGCCGCTCTTCTTGAGAGAAGGAGGCAGCGAACCGACGACGTCGGCAAGTCCCCCTACTTTGCAAAAAGGGACCGCTTCGGGGCTTACGTGAAGAACCTTGATTCTCTTGGACGAATCTGCCGTCGCCATGCTGCATCACATCCCTCTGAAGCTGATGTTGTAGGCCTTTTCGCAGTACTCCCGCACAACGCGATGCGTGTTGAAATAGCTCCCGTTCAGGGCGATTGTCCGCTGCATCATCCAGATCCACTTCTCGCGGTTATTGTAATACGTGGGGACGATCTTCTTTTCAAGCTTGTCGTAGAGGTCGTTCGCGTCCAGCGATTCGTCGTAGTGGATCATCTCCGACTCCGTGGGATCGGGGCCTATCGACCATCCGGTCACGTCTTCGATCCATCCCTCGATCCACCAGCCGTCGAGGACCGAGAAGTTCATGACTCCGTTGAGGGTGCACTTCATGCCGCTGGTTCCCGACGCTTCGCGGGGGCGGAGCGGCGTGTTCAGCCAGAGATCGACGCCCTGCGTAATAAGCGCGCCCTTCTCCATATCGTAGTTTTCGAGGAAGACGATCGGAATCATATCGCCCACCTTCTGGGAAGCGTTGAGAAGGCGCTGGAGAACGGACTTGCCGCCGTCGTCCTTCGGATGCGCCTTTCCGGCGAAGACGAGTTGGACCTTGCCGGAAGTTGCTTCGAGAAGACGTTTCATGTTCGAAAAGAGAAGATCCGCCCGCTTGTACGTCGCGGCGCGCCTGGCGAAGCCTATGGTGAGGACGTCCGGTTCGAACTGTTTCCCCGTCTGTTCCATAATTCCGGCGAGAAGGCGAAGCTTCGAGGCCTGATGTGCGGTCCAGATATCCTCGGGAGGAATCTTGACCGCTTGGACGAGTCGTCCGGGGTCGTTCTCCCATCCTGGGATGTGCGTATTGAAAAGCCGGCGCATGCCCGTGCTCACCCATGTGCCCGGATGGACGCCGTTGGTGACCCAGTCGATCTCCGGCATGGAAAACATGTTTCGGCTGACCTCGGCATGTTTCTTGGAGACTGCGTTGACGTAGCGGCTGAATTTTATGCCGAGTTCCGTCATCGAGACGCCGTCGGAATTCGGGAGCATCCGTTTGAGATTGGAGAGCGCCTCCGAAGAGATGACTTTGTCCACAAGGTCGAACCTGAAGAAGTCATGCCCGGCGGGAACCGGGGTGTGCGTCGTGAAGATGACCTGTTCTCGGATCTTTTCGATGTCGAAGTACCCCTGCTCCCTCATGAGTTCGAGCGTGAGAAACCCTGCGTGCCCCTCGTTCATGTGGAACGTCTCGATGTTCTTGTATCCCAGGTCGCGGAGCATGCGGAGTCCTCCGACGCCGAGCACCATCTCCTGGCAGAGTCGGTAGAGCTGATCCCCTCCGTAGAGTTGCCACGTGAGTTTTCGGTCGTCGGGGTGGTTGTTTTCGAAATCGGTGTCCAAGAAATAGACCGGAAGCGGATGTCCGGTATTGCCCAGGATTTCGTACTGCCACACGCGAACGTGCACCTCGCGGTTCTGCAGCGTCAGCGAGACCTGGTTCGGCAGAAGCGTAAGCTCCTGCACAGGCTGCCAGAGTACCGGCTTTTCCGTCTGCCAGCCGTCCTCGTTGAAGCCCTGCTGAAAGTACCCCTTGCGATAGAGAAGCGTGAGCCCGACAACGGGAACTCCGAGATCCGCAGCGCTCTTCAGAATGTCTCCGGCGAGGATGCCCAAGCCTCCGGAATAAGTGGGAAGCGATTCTTTGATGCCGATCTCCATGGAAAGATAGGCGACCGGCCGGAATGCCGGATCGGTCTCCATCAGTTTGCGTATCGAACTGCCAAGCTCTCTCTGATGATGCAGCGATATCATGGGAGCGTCTCCTCCTCTCTCGATTTTAAATAGTAGTGCCCGGTACGGAGCGAATACTGCGCCGACGAACCGGTGCAGTATCCGAAGTTTTCCGGGGAAGAGCGTTGAAAAAAGCCTTCGGTAGATAATAGTACCAGAAAACGCCCTCTTCTTTGAAGAGGGAACATCAATTTCTTCCGTAAATTTCGGAGAGTCGCTGTATTCTGTGCAAGAGTTCCTCGGTGAAACAGAACGCCTCCGCGCGCCACTCCCAGTTTCCGGAGGGGGTGGCCGGAGTGTTCATCCGTGCTTCGCTCCCCAGCCCCAGGTAGTCCTGGAGCGGAATTATGGCGCGCTGCGCCACCGAGGAGAGCACCATCCTGACGAGTATGTCGGGGATCTCTTTCTCGTCCGGAGTACGTCCGAGGTAGCGGGCCAAAGAACGGCGTTCTTCGTCGGTTGCGTCGTCGCGGAACCAGCCGAGCGCGGTATTGTTGTCGTGCGTGCCGCTGTAGGCCGCAAGGTTCGCGATGTAGTTGTGCGGAATATGCGGGTTGTCTTTCATCCCTCCCCCGAACGCGAAAAGGATAACGGCCATTCCCGGGAAACCCATCCGGTCCATTGCCTCGGTGACGTCCGGCGTGATGACGCCGAGATTCTCGGCCAGGAAGGACGGCGCCGGGATGTTCTTGCGGAGCGCTTTAAAAAAATCTTCCGACGGAACCTTGCGCCAGACGCCGTTCTCCGCGGTCTTGTCGCCGAAAGGGACGGCCCAGTACGCGAGGAGTCCTCGAAAATGATCTATCCGGACAAGGTCGAACATGGAGAGGGAATGTGTCAGACGCTCTATCCACCAAGAAAAGCCGTCCTTGCGAAGCGCTTCCCAGTCGTACAACGGATTGCCCCAGAGCTGTCCCGTCTTGCTGAAATAGTCGGGGGGAACACCCGCCACCTCTACCGGCAGAAGGTTTTCGTCGAGGTGGAAGAGGCCAGGATGGGCCCATACGTCCGCGCTGTCGTAGTTAACGTAGATCGGCAGGTCACCCAGAAGCTCGACGCGTTTTTCAGCGCACACGATTCGGAGTCGCTGCATCGCAGTGAAAAAAAGATACTGCTGAAAGAGTAGAAAATTCACTGATTCGCGCAGTTCCAGAGCGGCTTTTTGCATAGTCTTCTCATCCCGGAGCTTCAGTTCGTCCGGCCATTCGTTCCAGGGAAGGCCGCCGAGGCGCTGCTTCAGTGCTGAAAAAAGGGCGTGGTCGAAAATCCAGTATTCATGTCTTTTTAGAAACGACTCGTACTCCGGAGATGGGGAGAATCTCGTGAATGCGCGCGCCAAAAGCTTCGCTTTGAAAGCGCGGACGGCAGGGTACTCGACTCGCTTTCTTGGAAACGGGGGTGTCTCCGCCGTTTCGGCGGAGTTGATCAGTCCGGATTCTACCAGGTCGTCCGGTGAGATGAAGAGAGGGTTTCCCGCGAAAGCGGACGACGAGCTGTACGGAGAGTTGCCCAGAGCGCCGTCGGTCTCGGAGAGGGGGAGCGTTTGCCATGTTTTCTGTCCCGAACGTGAAAGAAAATCCACGAACGACCGGGCTCCCGGACCAAGGTCGCCGATGCCCCATCTCCCGGGAAGAGAAGAGACCGGGAGGAGAATGCCGCATGATCTCGCCAGAAAAAACACCTCCGTTTTTTTCTTCTTATTGTACACCAAGAGGAAAGCAAGTTGAAGAAAGGATATAATGTGCTCTGTATGAAAGGAGGGAACCCCGCGTGCCCTGTTCGATCTGTCTGCATGGTCACTTCTATCAGCCTCCCAGGGAGAACCCGTGGCTTGAGGAGGTGGAAATCCAGGAATCTGCCGCTCCTTGGCATGACTGGAACGAGCGTATTTCGGAGGAGTGCTACGGCCCGAACTCCGCCGCCCGCGTCTTCGATGAGAAAGGGTGGATCCGGCGGATCGTCAATAACTATTCGCGGATCAGTTTCAATTTCGGTCCGACACTTCTCTCCTGGATGGAGAGAAAACGCCCCCATTTTTATCAGGCCGTCCTGGATGCGGACCGCCTTGGGGCTGCGCGTTTTTCCGGGCACGGCCCCGCGATGGCGCAGGCCTACAATCATATGATTCTTCCCCTCGCGAACCGTCGGGACAAGGAAACGCAGGTTATCTGGGGGATCAAGGACTTCGAACGGCGCTTCCGACGTTCGCCCGAGGGCATGTGGCTTCCCGAGAGCGCCGCCGACTCCGAGACGCTGGATATTCTCGCGGAGCACGGTATCCGCTTCGTCGTCCTCGCCCCTCGCCAGGCGGCCGCGGTCCGCGAACGCTCTGCACCTTTCTGGTCCGATGTCGCGGGAGAGCGTGTGGATACAAGCCGGGCATACGTCTGTCCTCTTACTTCCGGCCGCGAGATTGCGGTGTTTTTTTATCACGGCGCACTGGCGCAGAAGGTCGCCTTCGGAGATGCGCTGAAGAACGGCGGCGATTTCGCAAGGATGCTCATCGAGGCGCTGCCTGCGAGCGCGACGCCCCGAAGGCTCGTTTCAGTGGCCACGGACGGCGAGACGTTCGGTCATCATCATAAATACGGCGATATGGCTCTGGCCTACTGCCTCGATACGATCGAGCGTTCCCCGGAGGCTTCGTTGACGATCTTCGGCGAGTACCTCGACTCGGCGCCGCCGGTCGACGAAGCGCGCATCGTCGAAAACTCCTCGTGGAGCTGCGTTCACGGCGTGGGCCGCTGGAAAGAGGACTGCGGATGCTCCGCGCACTCTCGTCCCGGGTGGAGACAAAGGTGGAGAGCCCCTCTCCGCGAAGCCTTGGACGGCTTGAGAGACGGCGCTGCGCCTCTTTTCGAAAAAGACGCGGGGAGGCTCTTCTCCGACCCGTGGGGGGCGAGGAACAGGTATATCGAAGTGTTCCTCGACCACAGCCGTTGCGGCTCCGTACACTTCCTTGAGCGCGAGGCCGGCAGGGAACTGACGCACGTGGAGCGCGTCCGAGGACTGCGCCTGATGGAACTTCAGCGGAACCTGATGCTGATGTATACGAGCTGCGGCTGGTTCTTCGACGAAATATCCGGCATCGAAACCCTTCAGGTCCTGGCCTACGCCGCGCGCGCTCTCGAGTTATGCGAACGCCTCTTCCCGGAGGAGGACTTTGAAACGCCGTTCGGCGCGCTTCTCGAAAGCGCCCCCAGCAACATCGTCGAATTCGGAAACGGCAAGCGCGTCTACGATATCTTCGTGACGCAAGTCATTTCCGACCTGCCGAGGGCGGGCGCCCACTACGCGGTCTCCTCTCTCTTCACAGGAGGGGAAGGGGATGTGCGCGCGAACCTTGGGGATACATTCTACGCCTACCGGATTCTTTCGTGTTCTCTTGAACGGAAGGACGAAGGGGTGCGCCGCTACACTCTCGGCTATCTCCGGATTCGTTCGGAAATCACGCTGGACGAGAAAGATCTCTTCGTCGCCGCGCTCTACCGGGGAGGGAGGAACGTGCTCTGCGGCGTGGCCGAGAAACCGGAACCGGAAGGCGGAAACGGCGCCCGTGAAAGGGTGGAATCGGCTTTGCGGAGCGAAAACGAAGAGGAGTTCGTCTCCTTCTTCGGGCACAATACGTATTCGCTGCGCCACCTTTTCAAGGACGAACAGCGCCGGATACTGAACATGATCATCGCGGAGGACGTTGCCTCCGTCGTGTCGATGCTCCGCCGGACGCTCTCCGACTACTCGGAACTCCTTTCATTTCTTGCAGCGCTCTCCATGCCCATACCCGAGGCGTTTCGAAGCGCCGCCGAAGTGGTGCTCAACGACGAGCTGCGGAACTCCTTCGAAGCGGAAACGCTCGACATTCCCTTTATCGAACGCAGGATCGACGAAGCGCTGCGTTGGGGGGCGAGCGTCGATATTCCTTTTCTGCGCCACGCCGCCATACGGCGGCTCGAACGCCGGTTCGCGGCGCTCGAACACAATCCCGGGGACAAGCGAACTCTCGAATACATCGTCGCCCTGCTCGCGTTTCTGAAGAAGAGGGAGTGGTCTGTCGATCTTTGGGATGCGCAGAATGCGTTCGCGCGCATTCTGGCTTCGAAGAAGGACCTTTCGGCCTGCGGCTCCCTGTACGAAACTTTAGGAGAGCTGCTTCTGATCCGCCCTTCGCGTCTGCAGAGCGATTTTGCGGACCCGACGATTCCCCGCTCCGTAGACGGAAAAGAGGGGGGTGATCGGCGCTCTTCTCTATAAGACGATGTCTCTGCGGCAATTATTTTTTGTGGTTTAATGGTGGCGTCTGTTCATCGTCGTCGGCGCGGAGAGACGGGCTCTCCGCTTCCCGTTCTCACTCCGGCGGATTGCCCGGAGGAGACGTCCTGTTTTTTTCAAGGGAGGGTATGTGCAATGAAGTTCGGTAAGCTGTCGGTTCTTTTCGTGGTGTTCGCTTTGTGTGCATTTATGGTCCCCGTGTACTCCGAGGCCGCCGTCGAGGTGCGAATGTCCTACAACGGTCCGGCCGACGAGGAGAATAACGCCGTGCACCTGTACGCGGCGAACTTCAAGAAATTCGTTGAGGAAGGGACCGGAGGCGAGGTCGTCATCAGACTTTTTCCGGACAGCCAGCTTGGAAATGAAGAGGAGCGTATGGAGCTTCTTTCGAAGCAGGGAATGAACCAGCCGATCGTCAACGTGGCCTCCTTCGCCGGAGTCGCCCCCGTCTTCCCGGAGATCTACGCAACAGCGGTTCCGTTCATGTTCGACAGTTTCAGGGCCGCTCACTTTTTCTTCGACGAGAGCCGTTTCTGGAAGAAAGCGCAGGATGAGTTCCATGCTCGCACGGGCGCCTACCTCCTGGAGGCTGTGGAAGAGGGCGGTTTCCTTGCATTCACGAACAACAAGAGGGAGATCCGGAAAGCGGACGATTTCAAAGGGCTGAAGTTCCGCGGCATGGACGAAGGACAGGTCATTCTGTACAAGTCGTTCGGCGCCAGCGGTACGCCGATCCCCTGGACCGAGCTGTACATGGCCCTGAAGACCGGCGTCGTCGACGGACAGATGAACCCGGCGATGTACATCAAAATGGGAAGCCTTCACGAGGTGCAGAAGTATCTCACGCTCGCCAACATACAGTACTCCGACCAGTTCCTCGTAGTCAACGGCGACTTCATGGACGCTCTTTCCGAGGAGCACAGGAAGGTTGTCGTCGATGCCGCGAAGAAGGCGAACGAACTGAACCGCAAGGCCATGGCCGAACAGGATACAAAGGATATCGAGTTCCTCGTCGAGAAGGGCATGATCGCTTACGCGCCGACCGAAGAGGAGATGGAGACGTTCCGCAGCGCCGCGCAGCCCGCGTACGTCGAATGGCTCAAATCGAGGGCCGGGGAAGAATGGCTCCGGATGGCCCTCGAGTGTGCGAAAAACGCCAACAACAAGGCGAAAAAGTAACGGCTCGTCATGAATTCTTCCACCCTGTCTCCTGAAACCGGCTCTTCCGAAGCGCACGAGAGCGTTCCGGCGGTCTGGACACATCGGCTCGAACGGATAAGCGCCTGGGGAGCGTGCCTTCTTCTCGTCTTCAATATCGGCGACATCCTCGTCGGCGTTTTCTGCCGCTATGTGCTCAAAAGCTCCATCATCTGGACCGAGGAAGCCGCGCGGTTTTCGCTGGTGTGGATGGTCATGGTGGGAGCCCTCGGGGCGGCGGTGAAAGGGGATCACATGGTCGTCGACTTCGTGGTTCCCCGTCTTCCCGCCGCCCTCCGGCGGCTTGTCGGCTGGGGGCGCTTCCTCCTGACGGTGCTTATTCTTTCGCTGATGATCTACCTGGGCGCGATCAATGCCTTCCAGATGTGGAATATGAGGACGATGGCGCTCAATATACCGAAGACGATCCCCCTTCTCTCGATTCCTGCGGGGTTTTTGCTGTTGCTCGCCGGAACCGTTCTGATGCGGTTCGACGGAGGGAGGGAGTAGTCCGATGGGTATATCGATGCTCTTTGCGTTTCTGATCCTGATGATTCTGGGGACGCCGCTCTACCTCTCGCTCCTCTCCACATCGCTGCTGGGTATTGTGATGCTTGGGGATTTTTCCCTTCTGCGCGTCATGAGCCAGCAGTTTTTCGGCGGCATGGACGTCTTCTCTCTGATGGCGATCCCCTTCTTCATCCTCGCCGGAATTTTAATGAACAGGACGGGGCTGACGGACAGACTGCTCGACTTCAGCCGCCTGCTCGTCGGGTCGGTCCGGGGAGGTTTGGGGTACGTCAACGTCGTCGGCGGCATCATCCTCGCCGGGGTCAACGGTTCGGCCGCGGCGGACGCTTCCGCGCTGGGTTCCATTCTCATCCCCGCCATGGTGAAGGACGGCTTTTCTCCGCCGTACGCGGCCGGTTTGACGGCCGGGAGCGCCCTCATCGGTCCCATCATTCCGCCGAGCATTTTCATGATCATTTACGCTACAATGACGAACACCTCTATCGGCGGTTTGTTCGCCGCCGGCATCCTCCCCGGAATTTTGCTGGGGGGAGCGTTCATGGCGATGAACTATGTCTATTCTCATCGCTATCAGGTGCCCGTCGCCGATTTCGAAGAAGTGCGCAAAATGAAAAGAGAGATACTGATGCGGTCGCTGGTCGCGCTCTTCGCTCCTGTGATCATCATCGGAGGAATCATCACCGGAGTCGTCACTCCGACGGAGTCCGGCGCGCTCGCCGTCGCATACTGTCTGGTCGCCGGAACACTGTACACGCGGCAACTGACGCTCCGTGTGCTCGCGGAATCTCTTTACGAAACGGTTCGTCTCACCAGTTCGATTTTTCTCATCATGGGAGCCGCAATGGTCATCGGTTGGCTGCTGAAGTGGGAGCAAGTTCCGCAGAAGTTCGCCTCGTTTGTTCTTCAAGCGGGATTGCAGGACAAACCCTGGTTGCTGATGGTGGTGCTGAGCGCCATCATCTTCCCTGTCGGCATGTTTATGGAGGAGGTCTCCACCCTTGCGCTGCTCACGCCCATCTTCGCGCCAATCGCGCTGCGCGCCGGGATCGATCCCTTCCACTTCGGCGTAGTGATGACGCTCAATGTGACGATAGCCCTGATCACTCCGCCCATGGGGGCGTGCAACTATATCGTGGCGGCCGTGGGAAGGGTGAAGCTTTCGGACGTGTTCATCCACATCTGGCCTTTTATCGGCGTCGCGCTGCTTGTGCTGCTCGCGATCATATCGTTCCCTCCGCTGACTACGCTCATTCCGCGGATGCTGAACCTCTAGCACGGAATTGGAAGGAGAAGAGAGATGAATCACCCCTTCATGGATATACCGATACCCCCCTCTCCAGATTTCACCTGGGACGCCTCGAGGGCGATCGCGATCGAAGAGTGCGGCGAACCGATGGTTCCTGCGAGTCTTGTCCCGGAGAAAATCCTTGTACGGCCGCAATACTACCTTCACATGCTCGAAGGAGCTATTCCGGAGTGCTACGTCAGGCGTTCGGTGCTCGAACGCCTTATCGAAGCGGCGGATATGCTGCCCAAAGGGTGCAGGTTCGTCCTTCTGGATACCTGGCGCTCCCGCCATATCCAGACGACGCTCTTCCAGAAGTTCCGCTCCGAACTCCGCGAGAAGATGCCCTTGTTGGACGACTCCGAGATCACAATTCTCGCATCGCAGTACGTCGCCCCTCCTTCGCTGCATCCTCAACGCCCCTCGCCCCATATCACAGGAGGAGCCGTCGATCTCACCATAGTCGATGCCACTGGGATCTGCCTGCCGATGGGTACCGAGTTCGACGAGACGTCGGAGAAGTCCGCAACCGCATGGTACGAGAAAAAAATCGAGGCGAAGGAGAGCGTCTCCGAGGACGAGACGGAGGCAATGCATAACAGGCGTCTTCTGTACTACGTGATGCACAAGGCCGGGTTCAGCAACTACCCCGACGAGTGGTGGCATTACGATTACGGAAATCAGAACTGGGCGTTGCTCCGGGGAAAGAAGCACGCCGTGTACGGCGTGACGGAACCCGCTTTCCGTTGGCGTTCCGTCTAGACCAACGACAAAAAAAGACGAGAGGCCGAGTATACCCTCGACCTCTCGTCTTTTCCGTAGCCGATTCAGCGGAAGAAGGAAGCGAGTACTCCCGCCAGCAACAGGGCGGGAAGCATGTTGATCACCTTGACGCGCTTTATCTCCAAAATAGCGAGGCCGATGCCCAGCAGCATAAGTCCTCCTACAGCGCTCACCTCTTCAATCACCTGCGGGCTCATTACGCGCTGGACTCCCTCCGCGAGCAGCGTCAGCGAGCCCTGATAGACCAGCACGGGGAACGCCGAAAAGACCACTCCCGCTCCGAGAGAAGCGCCCATCGCCGCGGAGGCCATCAGATCCATGAAGGATTTCGTGATAAAGAGCCTGGGGTATTCGCCCATCCCCTCCTCGATAGCCCCAAGAATGGCCATCGAACCGACGCAGAAGAGAAGAGAAGCGGCGACGAACCCCTCGGTGAATTTCTCGTTCTTCGAACGGATCTTCGCTTTCGTCCACTCCGCAAGGCGGTTGAGGCGCTTGTCCAGATCGAACCATTCACCGAGGAGAGAACCCCCGACGATGCTGAACACCATGATAAGCACGCTTTGCGTCCTCTGCGCCATGAGAAAACCAAGAAAGAGGGTAAACAGCCCCAGCCCCTGAAAGGTAATGGTGATAAACCGCTGCGAAAGGCGGGAGTGGAGCAGCAGTCCGGCAAGTCCGCCAAGAACTATTGCCGCCGCGTTGAGAACGCTTCCCGAGACGGGAACGTGCTGAAAGAAAAAATCCACTATGGAACAACCTCCTGTACTGTCGTGTAGTTGTCCGGCGGCCTCGTCCTTCGCGAACGACGCGCCGGTTCCGGACGCACATGATGTCTGCGCGCCGGGAAATCTGTTTAATCTCGTTCCTCTCGGAAAAATGGAAGCCCCAGAGAGGCGGGCGCACCGAAAACGATTCCTTTCCCTTTCTTGATGGAGATGAAGAGCAGAACGCCGATCGTCATCAGGTAGGGGAGCATCATCAGGACGGGCGCCGGGATGGTGGTTCCGGCAGCCTGAAGGCGGAGCTGGAAGGCTTCGACGCCTCCGAAGAGGTACGCTCCGAAGGCCGCGCGCGCCGGATTCCAGATGGCGAAGATGACGAGCGCCACCGCGATCCATCCGCGCCCTGCCGTCATGTGCTCCGCCCACATCTTCGTATAGGCCACCGACATGTATGCGCCGCCTACGGCCACGATTCCGGCTCCCACCATCGTATAGAAATAGCGCGTCTTCGCGACGGAGATCCCCATCGCGTCCGCGGCCCTGGGATTGTCGCCCGTGGCGCGAAGATAGAGCCCCTGTCTGGTGGATGCGAAGAACCAGCAGAGGAAGAAGACGAGAGCGTAGGAGCAGTAGACGAGGGTGTCGTGATTGAAGAGCACCGGGCCGACGATCGGAATATCGGAGAGTATCGGAACGGGAATCCTGTTCAGTCCGGGGATGGTAAAACCGACGAAGTTGCGGCCAAGAAGGGAGGATGCGCCCGTGCCGAACATCGTCATGGCAAGCCCGCTGACTACCTGGTTGCCTTTCAGAGTAACGCAGATGAAGGCGTGAACAAGCCCCAGGAGGGCGCCGACGAAGAATGCCGCAGCGATCCCAAGCCAAGCGTTTCCCGTGGAGTAGGAGACTGCGAACCCTGCATACGCTCCGAGGAGCATGATGCCTTCAAGTCCGAGGTTGAGGACGCCTCCCTTTTCCGTGACGATTTCTCCGAGAGTCGCGTACAGAATGGGCGTGCCGCTTCGTACTGCCGCCGTGAGAATGGGAACCAGTATTTCCATGTTACTTCCCCTCCTTTTCAGAGGACGTTGGCTGTGTTATCGGTACGCCTTCGGAGAGGATGCGGATACGGAACTTCCTGAAGAACTCGCCTCCGAGCACGAAGAAGAGGATGAGTCCTTGCAGCACGAGCATGCTCGAAAGGGGAAGGCGCATGACGATCTGCAGCGTTTCGCCGCCAACTAAGAGCACCCCCATCAGGAAGGAGACCGTCAGGATGGCGATCGGGTGGAGACGCGCAAGCCAGGCGACGATGATCGCCGTGTAGCCGTAGCCGCCGGAGAAACCGTGCTGCAGACGGCCTTGCAGGCCGGAGAGTTCGCACATTCCCGCAATGCCTGCGATGGCGCCGGAGATGAACATGACGAGCACCACGTTCTTTATATAACTCATCCCTGCGAAACCGGCCGCCTTCGGGTTCTCTCCCATGACTCGTATCTCGTAGCCCCACCTGGTGAACCGCAGGATCACCCAAAAGACGAGGGGGAGCAGAATCGCAAGGAAGAGCCCCGCATGGATGCGTGTTCCCCAGAACGAAGGAAGGCGCGCAGCGTCGGGGAACGGAGCCGTCATCGGGAATCCCAGGCTCGCAGGGTCCCGCCACGGTCCGTAAACGAAATAGTTAAGCAGGTTCATGGCCACATAATTGAGCATCAGCGTCGTGATGATCTCGTTGACGCTCCATCTGGCGCGGAAGTAGCCTGCGATGGCCGCCCATGCTCCGCCGGCGATTCCGGCCGCCGCGAACATGATAGCGAACATGGCTATGTGATTGTCCACGAAGAAATAGCGTACGGAAGCCGCCGCCGCGATTGCGCCCATGAAGATCTGCCCTTCGGCGCCGATGTTCCAGATGAGCATCGTGAAAGAGAGCATCACCGCGATGGCCGACATGGCGAGAGGGATCGCTTTGACGACGGTCTCGCTGAGGCCGTATGCATCGCCGAGCGACGAGCGGATGATCGTGGAGTAGGCTTGGAACGGGGAAACGCCCAAGAAAAAGAGAAAGACCGCTCCCGAAAGAAGCGCCGCCGCTAGGGAGACGACCGGGATGACGAATCCGAGCATGCGCGGAGTTTCAAGACGGGGTTCGATTTTTACGGAGAGTTTCATGATCGTGTTCCTCCCTGAAGGATGGAGGCGAGGGCCTCTTCCGCCGGAGTTCCGGCCATCATGAGGCCGATGGCTTCCACAGGCGTGTCCGCCGGCGACTCCAAAATACCCATGATCTCGCCCTTGCACATGACGGCGAGGCGGTCGCTCATGGAAAGAAGCTCTTCAAGATCCTCCGAGACCAGAAGCACCGCTCCACCGGCGCCTCGGGCGGCGAGAAGCTGCTCTCTGACGAACTTCGTCGCTGCGACGTCCAGGCCCCATGTAGGGTGAACGGCGAGGACGGCTATCGGAGAGTCGCTCAGCTCGCGCCCGAGCATCAGCTTCTGAAGGTTGCCGCCGGAGAGATTGCGCACAGGCGTCTCCATCGAAGGAGTGCTCACATTGTAGCGCGACACCAGCCCTCGGGCGAAAGAGAACACTTCTTTCCAGTCGATGAACCCTTTTCGTGAGACGGGCCGGTTCCAGTATCTCTTCAGGATGGAGTTCTCGCTCACGTTCATATTCGGAACAAGCCCGGTTCCCTTTCTGTCGGCCGGGATGTAGTGAATACCCTTGTCGATGAAGGTCTTCGGAAACGAATTGGTCAGTTCTTCGCCGTTGACGCGTATCGATCCGGACTCCACCTTCCGCAGCCCGACGAGTGTTTCGCAGAGTTCCTGCTGGCCGTTGCCCGCGACTCCGGCGATTCCCATGATTTCCCGTTCCCGGATCATGAACGTCGCATGCGAGACGGCCGGTATCCCCCGATCGCCGAGCGCGCAGACGGAAGCGCATTCGAGCACCGGTCTTCCAGGCGTGAGCGCCTCTTTCTCGATCTGGAAGATCATCTTCCGGCCGATCATCATTTCGGCGAGTTTCTCCTTCGTTGTCGATGCGGTTTCGACGGTTCCGATCAGACGCCCCTTCCTGAGAATCGTGACTCTGTGCGAGAGAGCCATGACCTCGTCCATTTTGTGGGAGATGAAGACGACGCCGTGTCCTTCGGAGGTCATCTGCCGAACCGTCTCGAAGAGACGCTCCGCCTCCTGCGGGGTGAGCACTGCCGTAGGCTCGTCGAGCACAAGGATGTTCGCCTTTCTGTACAGCATCTGAAGGATCGCCACACGCTGCTGTTCGCCGATGGAAAGCTGCCAGATCTTCGCGTCGGGATACACCAGAAGGCCGTACCTGGACGAGAGTTCGAGTATGCGCTCTCTGATCTCGCGTTTGGGCAGAAGCGAAGGAAGACCTTCAAGGCCCAGTATCATGTTTTCCCACACTGTTTGGCTCGGAATGAGCATGAAATGCTGATGCACCATCCCTATGCCCGCGGCGATGGCGTCGCGAGGCGAGGAAAAGGAGACGTCCCGCCCCTCCACGGCGAGCGTGCCGCTGTCCGGCCGGTACAAACCGTAGAGAATGTTCATCAGTGTGGATTTGCCCGCGCCGTTTTCTCCGAGCAGCGCATGTACCTCCCCTGGCCGGACGTCGAAATCCACGTCGAGATTGGCGGTCACCCCTGTGAATCGCTTGGTGATTTTTTCCATGCGAACGAGTGGTTCCGAAGGAGCACGTACATCCATCCCATTTCCCCCTTGCGGCCCCGTGCACGACAGTTCCCCTTAGAGAAGAAAGTGCGTTCAGGGTCGATGATGTATTGATGGAACGGGAAGAAAAAGGGGCGCGGAAATTCGCGCCCCGAAGTTCCCCCATATATGATACAAAAGAAAGGGCTATTTGGGTATATCTCCTTTGACGCCTTCGACGAACCAGTTCATAGAGAGCATCTCGCCGTCTGTCATTGCAACGCCTTCGGGAACCTTGACAGCGCCGCTCTGATCCTTCACGGGGCCGTAGAAGACATCCCATGCTCCGGCGATGATTTTCGCCTTTTCCTCTTCGACCAATGCCTTCACCGAGTCGGGAACGTCGGCGCCGTAAGGGGCGAGTCCGACCATGCCTTCTTTCAGGCCGTGCCATATATGGCTGGACTTCCACGTTCCTTTGATGACCTGATCAATGGTCTCCTTATAGACAATGCCCCAGTCCCAGACGGGAGCCGTGAGATGCTTCGTCGGCGCGTAGGCGCTCATGTCGTTATTGTAGCCGACGACGTAGATTCCCGCTTCTTCGGCAGCCTGCGGCGTTGCTCCGGTATCGGCGTGCATTGCGAGCACGTCGACTCCGGAGTCGATGAGCGCCTTCGCGGCTTCCTTCTCCTTGCCCGGGTCGAGCCACGAGAAAATCCAGATGACCTGCACTTCGGCCTCCGGGTTCGCCTTGCGGACGCCCCGAGTGAACGCGTTGATCCCTCTGATGACCTCGGGGATGGGGTGTGCGCCGACGTAGCCGATACGGTTCTTCTTGGTCATTTTCCCCGCGACGAGACCGGAGAGATACCTGGCCTGGTACATTCTGCCGAAATACGTCCCTACGTTGGGAGCGTCCTTGTATCCGGAGCAGTGCATGAAAACGACGTCGGGATACTTCTTCGCCACGTCCTGGATGAAGTCCATGTATCCGAACGTGGTGCCGAAAATGACCTTGGAGCCGTTGCGGATCATGGTCTCGAAGACTCTGGCCGAGTCGGGGCCTTCGGGAATGGATTCGACGAACGTCGACTTCACTCCGGGGAACGCCTTCTCCATGGCAAGGCGGCCCTGCTCATGCATGTAGGTCCATCCGCCGTCGCCGATGGGGCCTATGTAGACGAATCCCGGGTTGATCTTTTCGGCGGGGATCGGGGGGAACGCGGCATACGCCGCACCGCACAGAGTGACGCTCAAAACGAAAACGAGGAGCCAGACGAATCTTTTCACGCTTCAAACCTCCCTGAGTAAAGAATTGAGGGGACGACCCCTCAATATCTATTATACAGTAGCGAATGAAAAAAAATAAAGAAGCGCCTTTCGCCGTCTTTTTCATATAGAAACGCCCATGCTACAATAGCAAACGCCTGTGGAGCGAGAAATATAGAAGGAGGAGTGGGTGGCGTGTCCAGCGAAAGATATCATAAAACGTATCCGGTGTCGTGGGAGCAGGTGCATCGGGACTGCAAGGCGCTTGCGTGGCGCCTCGTCGGGTTGCGCAAGTGGGATCGAATTGTGGGGATCGCGAGAGGCGGGCTGATCCCCGCGGCGATTATCGCGAGGGAACTCGATGTGCGGCTCGTGGATACTGTCTGCGTTTCCAGCTACGTTCTGAGAACGCAGGGGGAGATGTCGATTCTGAAAGAGATCGCCGGCGACGGCGAAGGGTGGCTCATCATCGACGATCTTGTCGATACGGGAAAAACCGCACAGGTCGTGCGAAAGATGCTGCCTAAGGCTCATTTCGCGGCTGTTTACGCAAAACCTGACGGTCGCGCCTTTGTTGACACCTACATCACCGAAGTCAGTCAGGATACGTGGATTCTCTTCCCGTGGGACGCGGAGACCGCGTACGCGAAACCGATAGCGGAGCGGCAGTAAATCGACGGGGAACCGTCAGCGACGAGTACGGGGTGCGCCGTACTGCCCTTTTGTGCGACGCTGCGGACTTCCGCGAGAACTTTTCACGGAAGGGGGAACGGTAATCCCGGACCGTCGTCGGCCAGACGCAGAAAATTCAATGCTCCGGAAGGCGGGATGTATGTGACGTATCTCAAGTTTGCCGGTTTTCTTCTTTTTTGGGGGTGGATCCTCTCCGTAGGGTATATACGCTATGTTCTTCCTTTTATCGAATCCGCGCTCGATGCGGTCGAATCGTTGGAGAAGAGCGGAGGCCCTTTCCCGAAAGCGATCGCTTTTTTCTCGAAGCTTCTCATGACCGGAAGTCAGATGTATCTGCTGGGAATCTGGTCGGCCTATTGCGTGCTCCGGACGATGATCTTCCTGATGGAGCCGGGGACGAGCGGATGGCTGTACTACACAACGGCGTTCTTCGTCTGCGAAGGGATGCTCGGGGCCGTAGCCAAACAGGAGAAGTACCGCGGGCTGCTCTCCGTGTTTCATTCGGCGATGGCGATGGGGCTCTTCGTAATCTTCGCGATGAACCCCTACTTCCTCCGGTCGGTCTATCCGTGGCTTCCCCCGTTGATGAAGTTCACCTTTCCTCAATAGAAAAAAGCGAAGAGCCGGGAAGCCGTGCTCCCGGCTCTTCGCAAAGAATCGCCGCGTTCCCTCCGGCTCAGGCGAAGCAGGTGCTTCCCGCAGGATCGCCTTTCGGAGGGACGATGCAGACGAATTCGAGAGGCTCTTCTCCGGTGTTCTCGAAGAAGTGCTCCACGTTCGAGGGAACATGCGCCCAACACCCCTTTTCGAGCGGGTAGACCGTGCCGTCGATGGTGGCGTTGCACCTTCCGGAGAGGATGAGCACGTAATGAGGCCAGTCGTGCGTATGGAACGGCGTGGCCGATTTACCTTTCACGGTGAAATGGCGCGCAACATAGTCGTTCCAGAATCTACCGGGGGCGAAGACGATCCGCTTTTCGATGCCCGCGGCATGAGACGCGTCCGCAGCTACCGGAATATCGGCGATCTTTCCTGCGAGCAGAACGAAATCCGACAAAACAATCACTCTCCTTGGAGAAAATCCGATGCGCCTCTTTTCTCTGGGGCGTCATAGTATTATGATGGTACCATGCCGCTGTATCTCTGTCCAGGAACTCCGGATGCCATGCGTTCCGTCCGCGAAGAGATGTGCGGATGTTCGGCTCACGAGATATTCTCGAAAAGGAGGTAGTGCAATGCGAAGCGACAGTGTCAAGAAAGGGGCGGAAAGAGCGCCTCACCGCTCCCTGATGAAAGCGTCGGGATACACCGACTGGGAGATCGCCCGCCCCTGGGTGGGCGTGGTCAACCCCTACAATGCTCTCATCCCGGGGCATATCCATCTGAACAGGCTCGCCGATGCAGTGAAGTCGGCCGTCTACGCCTTCGGCGGCTTCCCGCTGGAATTCCCCGTCATCGGGGTTTGCGACGGGATCGCCATGAATCACGAAGGAATGAAGTTTTCGCTCCCCAGCCGGGAGCTGATCATGGACTCCATCGAGGTGATGGTCCGGGCGCACGCTCTCGACGCTCTCGTACTCGTCACCAACTGCGACAAAATCATCCCCGGCATGGCGATGGCCGCGCTTTCGCTCAACATACCGACGGTGATGATCAGCGGCGGGCCGATGCTCGCCGGAACGAGCGGCGGCAAGGACGTGGATCTCAGCAACATCTTCGAGGCAGTCGGCAAACGGGCCGCGGGGACGATCTCCGACGAAGAACTCCGCGAGATCGAGGACATCACCTGTCCGACGTGCGGTTCGTGCGCAGGCATGTTCACGGCGAACACCATGAACTGCATGATCGAAGCGCTCGGCTTCGCGCTTCCCGGAAACGGGACCATCCCCGCCGTCTACTCGGCGAGGGACCGCCTCGCAAAAGAGGCCGGACGGCAGATTATGACGCTTATCGAGAAGAACATCAAACCCAGAGACATCCTCACGCGGAAGGCGTTCGACAACGCCGTGGCGGTCGATATGGCGCTCGGCGGCTCCACGAACACGGCGCTCCATCTTCCGGCGCTTGCGCATGCGGCAGGTCTTTCTCTGACGCTCGACCGTTTCGACGAGATCAGCGCCCGGACGCCGCATTTGTGCAGCATGAGCCCGGGAGGACCGCACCATATCCAGGACCTCTTCGCGGCGGGCGGCGTTCAGGCGGTGATGGCGCGCCTCGCCAAGGGCGGTCTCGTCGACGGGAGTCCGATGACCGTGACGGGGAAGACCGTGGCCGAAAACCTCGAAGGTGTCCGTGTAAAGGACGATGATATCATCCGTCCGCTCGACAGACCGTACCATGCTCAGGGCGGACTTGCCGTCCTCAAGGGAAATCTCGCACCGGAGGGGAGCGTCGTCAAGCAGTCCGCCGTCGATCCTTCGATGCTGAAGCATTCCGGACCCGCCCGTGTTTTCGACAGCGAGGAGGCGGCTTCGAAGACCATTCTGGAGAAGGGAATCAAGCACGGCGACGTAATCGTCATCCGTTACGAAGGGCCGAAGGGAGGTCCCGGGATGCGCGAGATGCTCACGCCGACCTCTTCCCTTGCGGGAATGGGTATGGACAAGACCGTGGCGCTCATCACCGACGGCCGGTTCTCGGGCGCCTCGCGCGGCGCCTCCATCGGTCATGTGTCCCCGGAAGCCGCCGCGGGAGGAGTAATCGGCCTCGTGAAGGAAGGCGACATCATCGAAATCGACATCCCTGCGCGGAAGCTGCATCTCGCTGTTCCGGAGGAGGAACTGGCCCTCCGCAAGACCGAGTGGAAGCCTGTGGAAAGTTCGGTCGAAAGCCGGTTCCTCGATCGGTACCGTGCGTTCGTCACTTCCGGTTCGAAGGGAGCGGTGTTCGCCGAATAGTGTTTTGGCGGAGGAGCTTCTCGACGAAGCTCCTCCGTCCGTTTCAAGGGGGGAAGAATGTGGGAGAGAGGGAGAGTACGGAAACCCGCATCCTCGACGCGGTAGGGGCCATACTTTCGAGAAAGGGGTTCCGTTTTTTGGGAGTAAACGCCATTGCCCGCGAAGCCGGAGTAGACAAGGTGCTCATCTATCGGTACTTCGGAGGGTTGCAGCCTCTTCTTCGGACGTTTTTTTCACGGAGAAAATACTGGCCCTCTACTTCGGAAATCCTGGAGACCGCCGGAGGCGGAAACGCCGATCCGGCGACGAGAGCATACGCGCTCCTCAGAGGGTATCTGCGCGAGCTGAAAAAATCGGATGCGGCGCGCGAAGTGCTGCGCGGAGAGATCGCAGGACGCGAGGACGTCGCCGCCGAAACGGCGGAAGAACGCTATCGCCAGGGGATGGAGCTGCTCGACCTGCTTCGGGAGCCGGACAAGGAGACGGAAGGGCTGACCGAGATGGCCGCGCTTCTTTCCGCGGGATTCACTTTCCTGTTGCTGCGAAGGGACGTCTCCTCGCGCTATCTCGGGCTCGACCTGCGGAAGGAGGAAACGTGGGAGCGGCTGGAGCGTACTATTCATCTTCTGGTGAAGCTCTATTACAAGGAAAAAGCCCCGCCGGAGGGGCGAGGCCTTTCTTGCGAAGAAGAAACTACTTGATCTTCCCGAGCGTCTCCACGAGGGCCTTGCCGAACTCGGCCAAGTCCGAAGGCGTGCGGCTCGTGACGATGTTCTTGGAGACCACGACAACCTCGTCGACCCATTCCGCTCCGGCGAGGATCATGTCGTCCTTGATGCTCTTGTACGACGTTGCGCGGACGCCTTCGAGGATACGCGCAGAAACAAGAACGCTTCCTCCGTGACATATCGCCGCGACGACGCCTCCGTTGCCGTGGACTTCCCGGACGAAATCGACGATCCCCTTGTGCGTCCTGAGTTTGTCCGGGCCCCAACCTCCGGGGACGACCACGCCCGCGAAGTCTTTCGCGGAGATCTCCGAGGGGGCGCTTTCCGCACGGATCACGCCGCCCATCTTCCCGGTATAGCTCTTCCCGGATTCGGGGCCGACGATGACGAGAGGGTACCCTTCCTCGGCAAGACGGTAGTAGGGGTACCAGAATTCCAGGTCGTGGATGGTCTCCTCGACAAGAACGGCTACCTTTTTGGACATGCACTGTCCCTCCTTCATTCGATGGATGCGTACCTCTTCCGCGAACGTATCGGAACCCGGAAGCGTATATAGTGTATCATACGAAAAACATACTTTGCAGGAGGCGATAGACGTGCCAATGAAAGAAAACCCCGTGATCGGAGCGATCCTCTCTCGAAGGAGCATCCGGAAATTCCGGTCCGATCCCGTCCCGCCCGAAGTGCGGGACCTGCTTCTGGAGTGCGCCTTCGCGGCGCCCTCGGCGCATAACCGGCGTCCGTGCCGCTTCGTTGTTGTGGAGGAGCGGGCCGTCCTCGACGCTCTGGCCGAAGCGCACGACTCCGGAAAAATGCTCTTTCAGGCGCCGCTGGCCATAGCCGTCTGCGCCGAGACGGCGGGTTACCCGGAGGGAGACCGGGCATGGGTGGAGGACTGCGCAGCCGCCCTTGAGAATATACTTGTGGCGGTAAGAGGGCTTGGCCTCGACGGCGTCTGGCTTAAGGTTATGGACCGCCACCCGCGGAACGAGCTGGTTCGCCCTCTCCTCGGCGTCCCGGAATCGGTACAGGTCATAGGTATCGCCGCCGTCGGGTTCGGGGCGGAGGAGAAAGCCCCCCACGAGGGGATAAGGGAAGATCTCGTACACAGGAACCGCTGGTAAAAAACGCCGGAAGAGGGAGCGTTCATGCGCGTCGGAACAGCTCGCAGCGCCTCCGGACGTGATACAATATACACGTTGTGTTGTGTATGTCGCCGTCTTTTTTCCCGGTGAATCGGCTTTGGAGGTTGAAGGATCGTATGGACGAACAGAAAAATGAACTGCACCACGGCAAGGTGCTCCCTCTTCCTCTGGTGGAGGAAATCAAACACAGCTATCTCGACTACGCGATGAGCGTCATCGTGGGGCGCGCGCTCCCCGATGTGCGGGACGGTCTGAAGCCGGTACAGCGGCGTATCCTGTACGCGATGATGGAACTCGGGCTCCGTCCAGGATCCTCCTACAAAAAATCCGCCCGCGTCGTGGGCGAGACGATGGGCAAATACCACCCTCACGGCGATGCTGCGATCTACGAGACCATGGTTCGCATGGCGCAGGACTTCAGCATGCGCTACCCGCTGGTGGACGGGCAGGGGAACTTCGGCTCCATCGACGGCGATCCCGCGGCGGCCATGCGGTACACCGAGGCCAAGCTCTTCGAGACCGGAGAACTGATGCTGTCGGATATCGACGAGGATACTGTGGAGTGGGGACCGAACTTCGACGAATCCCTCAAGGAACCGCTCACGCTCCCCTCCATGATTCCGAATCTGCTGGTGAACGGGAGTTCCGGAATCGCGGTGGGCATGGCGACGAACATCCCTCCCCACAACATGAGCGAAGTGGTGGACGCTCTCGAATATTTGATCGACGCCGACGGCAACATGGAGTTCGGCGAGATCTACGCGCGGCTTCCCGGCCCGGATTTCCCGACGGGGGGAGTGATTCTCGGACGCAACGGCATAATCGACGCGTACCGCACGGGTCGCGGAAAGATCATTCTCCGGGGCAAAACGCATGTTGAGGAGGGGAAAAAGGGCAAGACCGCGGTCGTCATTACCGAAATTCCCTTCATGGTCAACAAGACGCTGTTGATCGAGACGATCGCTTCCTGCGTACAGGAGAAGCACATCGACGGTATTTCGGACATCCGCGACGAATCGGACAGGGACGGCCTCCGCATCGTCCTCGAACTCCAGCGCGACGCTGACGCGGAACTCGTTCTGCGTCAGCTCTATCGCCGCACGCAGCTCCAGTCGACGTTCGGAGTCATCAACCTCGCACTTGTGGACAACAGTCCGAAAGAGCTTCCCGTTACGGACATGCTCTCCCTCTTCCTCGAACACCGGCGTGACGTCGTCCGCAGACGGACTCAGTTCCGTCTCGACAAGGCGCTCGCACGCGCTCATATCGTGGAAGGTCTCGTCAAGGCGCTCGACATGATCGACCGGGTCATCGCGACCATCAGGGCGGCGCAGACGACGCAGGAGGCGAGAGAGGGGCTCGTCGGAACACTTGGATTCTCCGAACTTCAGGCCCAGGCGATTCTCGAGATGCGCCTGCAGCGGCTTACCGGGCTCGAACGCGAAAAACTCGACGCCGAGCTCGCCGCCCTGCTCGCCGACATCGAACGCTACCGGAGCATTCTCGGCAACGCGAAAATACTTGACGGCGTGATCAAAGACGAGCTGCACTTCCTGAAGAAAAAATTCGGCAGCCCGCGAAGAACCGAGATCATCGACAGCTACGAGGAGGTCTCCGTGGAGGACCTTATTCCCGAGGAGGACATCGTCGTCATCCTCTCCAAAGACGGCTATCTCCGGCGAAAGAGCCTCGACGAGTACGTTCCCCAGGCGAGGGGCGGCAAGGGACGGAAAGGCGCCGCTCTCCAGGACGAGGACGAGATCGCGGTCTTCGCAGTCACCAATACGCACAAGGATGTCTACCTCTTCACTTCCTCCGGGCGGGCGCTCGCCGTTCGGGGGCACATGATCCCCGAGTCCCGCTCAGGAAAGGGCAAGCTCGTCGGCAAGCTCGTGCCCCTGGAGGACGGGGAAACCGTCGTCTCCATGTACGGGCGAAGCTTGGAGGGAAAGAACTATCTCTTCTTCGCGACGAAAAACGGAATCGCCAAACGGCTGCAGCTTGCGGAGATCACGCGCCTCAACAGAGGCGGGAAGCGGGTGCTCACCCTTGACGAGGGCGATGAAATCGCACAGGTGCGCCTGACTTCCGGCAAGGACGAACTGCTCTTCATGACGGCTGCTGGACAGGCGCTTCGCGTCCCCGAGGAGGAATTCCGGGCGATGGGAAGAGCGGCGCGGGGCGTCAAGGGAATCCGGCTGGCCAAGGACGACACGGTGATAAGCTGCGAAGTGGTGAACAAGGAGCGATATGCCCTCGTCATCAGCGAAAAAGGAGTTGCCAAGCGGACGAGCTTCGAAGAGTTCACCCTGCACCACAGGGGAGGCTCCGGCGTCAAGGCGATGAATCTCGGCAGAAAGACCGGTATGCTTGTTGGAAGCTGGTCCGTCGCCGATGAGGACGAAATCATGGCGATCACCGCGCGCGGAAGGATTATCCGGGTGGCGGTATCGGAGATTCCTCTGTTGAGCAGAACGGCCATGGGGACCATCACGGTCCGTCTCGACGAAGGAGACGGCGTGGCCGATGTCAGCGTCGTCTGCGGCGAGGTCTGCGTCGCTGCGGAGATGACGCGCGTGGAGGAGATCGAATGAAGTTGGCCCGAGATGGATACCCCCTTATCGCGTTTACGGGGTTCATGCTTATCGGAAGTCTTTTTTTCGCCCCGCCTGTAGCCGGTTTTCTTGCGCCTGTACTGGGGCTCGTGATCTGGTTTTTCCGCGATCCGGAGCGGATTCCCGAGGGCGAGGGTTTTCTTTCCCCCGCCGACGGAAGAATCGTGGAGATCGAACACGCCGAGCTTCCATTTACCGGGAAGGCCTGGAAGATCGGCATCTTCATGAACCCGTTGAGCGTGCACGTCAACCGTTTCCCGTGTGCAGGCACAGTGGAGCGCCTGGAGTACGTCCCGGGGAAGAAGTGGATGGCGTTCGCCCCCAAGGCGTCCGAAGTCAACGAGAGAATGCTCGTCGGCATATCGACGGAGTACGGCCCCGTTCTCCTTGTGCAGATCGCCGGATTCCTTGCGCGCCGGATCGTCTGCCGCCTTCGGAAGGGCGACCGTCTCGAGAGAGGACAGCGGTACGGAATGATCAAGATGGGGTCGAAAGTCGACGTCTATCTGCCCGCGGCGGCACGCCTTTCGGTTGCGAAGGGGCAGCAAGTCTTCGCTGGACGAACGGTTCTGGGAGGTGCGCCCTGTGACGAGTAAAATCAGAAAACAGCGCCGTCACCTCTCTTTCAGGGAGATAGCGCCCAATATGGTCACGAGCGGCAATCTGCTCTGCGGGACGATGTCGCTCATTCTCGTCCTCCACGGCAGAGTGATCCCTGCGGCGTGGCTCGTCTTCATGGCGGTCTTTTTCGACTTCCTGGACGGAAAGGTTGCCAGACGCCTTGGCGGCGGGACGCACTTCGGTCTCGAGTTCGACAGTCTGGCGGACGTGGTGAGCTTCGGCGTCGCCCCGACAGTGCTTTTCTATTCGGTTTATGCGGAACCTCTCGGCGTTGCGGGCGCTCTTGCCGTCTCCTTCTTTTCTCTCTGCGGAGCGCTACGCCTCGCCAGGTTCAACGTGACGCACGTGCCCGGTCCTTTCCAAGGTCTGCCTATTCCGGCGGGCGGTCTTTTCCTGGCCTCGTTCGTCCTCGCGGGGGCGCATCTTTCTCCATGGCTTGCGGCGCTGCTTGCGTTCGCTACAGGCACCCTGATGGTATCCAGCGTCCCATACAGCAGCATGAAGAAGCTTCGCAAGGGGCGCGCCAGGAGGAATCGTCTTCTCCTGGTCGGGTGCGCGGCGCTCGGCGCCGCGTTCCTTCTGGAGAGCGCCGCCCCGCTTGCGGGGATCTCGCTGTATATCGTCAGCGGCATTCTTCGTTTCGACTGGGAGAGGTGGCTTTCCATTCCGGGAGCCGAGGAGGAGCATGTCGAAGGAACGATCTGAGGAGCACGGTTCACCGACAATCGATATCGACGGGGGAGCCCGAACGGGCTGAGAGGAAGGCGGACGCCTTCGACCCTCTACCTGATCCGGGTAATGCCGGCGTAGGGAGCGGCTCAATTTTTTGAGGAGCCTGGAGAAGGTCCGTTCATTGCGAACGGACCTTTTTTATTTTGAAGAAAGGTGGAGGCAAAATGACGCTGTATCGTGGAATTGCGGCGACGATAGCGGGAAGCGATTCCGGAGGAGGAGCGGGCATTCAGGCGGATCTGAAGACGTGCGCTGCTTTGAAAGTATTCGGCATGACGGTGATTACCGCTCTAACGGCCCAGAACAGCACTGCGGTCACCGATGTTTGGAACGTCCCGGAGGAAATGGTCCGAGCCCAGATGGACGCGCTCTGGTCGGATTTTCCGGTCGACGCCGCGAAAACCGGCATGCTGAGCGCGCCGGGGATTATCCGCACCGTAGTGGAGGGAGTCCGCAGATGGTCCGTTTCGAATCTTGTCGTCGATCCGGTTATGGTAGCCCAAAGCGGCGCTTCTCTCATCGACGATCACGCGGTGGAAGCTCTCCGAAAAGAGCTGCTTCCCCATGCGCTCCTCGTCACCCCGAATATTCCGGAGGCAGAACGTCTGGCTGGTTTTTCCATCGGTTCGACCGGGGAGATGGAACGCGCGGCCATGGCAATCTCGGCGCTCGGCCCGAAGGCGGTCCTCGTAAAGGGGGGACATCTTCTGCGGGAGCGTTCCGTCACGGACGTTCTCTTCTGCGGCGGTGAGATCTCCGTCTTTGAAGACCCGAGAATTTTCACCGACAATACCCACGGCACCGGGTGTACCTTGAGTGCGGCGATCACCGCCGAGCTGGCCGCAGGAACGCCCCTTCTCGAAGCCGTTCGGCGAGGGAGAGCGTATCTTCGCATGGGACTGGAAGCAAGTTTCCGCCCCGGAAAGGGGTGGGGGGCTCTCGGCCATGCAGTCACACCGCCATGGTTGGAATATTGAACGCGGTTCCGGGAGAGTGGGCCGAGGCGCTCAGCGCCACGAGGGAGCGCCGTCCTCTGATTTATGCGATAACCAATTTTATCGCGGCTTCCTTCCAAGCGAACGCGATTCTTGCTGTCGGAGGTTCTCCCGTCATGTCGCAGTGCCTCCATGAGGCGGATGTCCTGGCGGAAAGCGCAGAGGGGATCCTTGTGAACACCGGCGCTCCTTCGGAGGACCGCGAACGGCTCATCCGGAAAGCGCTCGGCGTCGCAGAAAAACGCCGGATACCGACACTGCTCGACCCAGTAGGGTACGGCGCGTCGCCTTTTCGAAAGACGCTTGTCGACGGACTCCTTCAGGACGTACGCTTCTCGACGATCAAGGGGAACTGCGGAGAACTTGTTCTTCTCGCCGGTGAAGAAGCTCGGATGAAGGGTGTGGATTCGGAGGAGGAGCATCCATACATCGTTCGGACCGTTCGGTCGCTTGCGGTTCGAACGGGATCGCTTATCTGCGCCACGGGTGCTCGTGACTTGGTGAGCGGAGGCGGCGCCGTGTTCTCCGTACGGGGAGGGAGCCCGTGGCTCGGGCGCCTCACGGGTGGAGGCTGCGTGCTGGGGGCGCTGATGCTCACCCTGGGCGCGGCAGTCGGTAACGCGGCTTCCGGAGTTCTCTGCGCGTCGGTGCTTCTCCGGCGTTCTGCGGAGCGGGCGGAGAAGCTCTCGAACGGTCCGGGTACTTTTCAAGCGAATCTTCTGGACGCGATATACCAAACGCAGCCGGAGGATATGCTCCACGAGAAGTGGAGGGTGGAGGAGGCAACGGAATGAACAGAACGGAATGGTTAAAGAAAGCGCTGAAGGTCTACGTCATTCCCGACCGCGAGTCGGGGATTCCGCGTTCTCTCGAAGAGCAGGCGGAGATGGCGATAGAGGGCGGAGCCACGATGATTCAGCTCCGGGACAAGAAGATGACAGGAAGCGAACTGTATATTACTGCAAAGAAGATGACTGCGATATGCCGATCCCGCGGAGTTCCCCTGATAGTGAACGACCGGTTCGACGTCGCCCTCGCAGCGGGTGCGGACGGGGTTCACCTTGGAGCCGAGGATCTTCCCGTGCATATCGTGAAACAGCTTGTCCCGGAGGGTTTTATCATAGGCGCCACGGCGCATTCCCCGGAAGAGGGGGTTCGAGCTGCGGCGGAAGGCGCCGAGTATATCGGCATCGGGGCGGCGTTTCCCTCGGGTACGAAGAAGGGGGCTTCCGTCCTGGGCGTCGACGGAATTCGCTCGGTGCTTTCCGTCGTTTCGCTCCCTTCGGTTGCAATCGGAGGTATTACTGCCGGGAACGCCCCGGAGGTGCTTTCTTCGGGAGTGGACGGCGTTGCGGTCGTGGCGGCGGTTGTCGGGGAAAAAGATATTACTGCCGCTGCGGCGCTGCTTGCACGATCGGTTCTCAGCGTATGTGGCGGATAAAATAAAGCATCGCGAACAGCGCCGCCATCGCGCCGAACGCCAACAAATAAAGCCCGGCGGACATGGAGCCGGGCGGTGGAAGAGCAACCGAGGCTCCGTTCTCGCCGGATTTCCTCGATGTTGCTCCGGGAAGCGCCAACTGTTCCGGTACGGCATCCACGGTACGGATACGACTGTTCCCTTCCAGAGTCACGACTCCGTTGAATTCGTCGGAGAGATGCACGAGAAGAGTGTAATTGCCGTGCCTGTCTTTATGGACCGAGATGACGTCTCCCTTGACCACTCCGTCGAAACCGGGGTCCGCTCGTTGCATTTTCTCGCGAATGGGTGAATGCTCGTCCTCCGGGAGGCGTAAGAGGACCATGTCGCCTTTCTGCAAAGAAGCGACGGGAGTCCCTCTGACCGGGTCTATGGACGGAGCGCAGGGAACCAGAAAAGAAAGCGCTTCCGCTGGTGCGCTTACGCCGCCTTCGTTCGTGGCGAGGTCTCTTCGAATAAACGGGGCGAGCTGTTCCTCTCCTCTGCGTTCCACCTTGAGGTATGCCGTTGCCCGGTACCCCAATCGGGAAGATACCTCCTCCCGAAGGTCTTCCTCCAGAGTCTTCAAGGTACCGCGAGGACTTTCCAGAGCCTGCCTGACGGCATCCGGAGTAAGCACCTCGCACAGAAGATTTTCGAGAGTGGAGATGGCCGTCGCGGGCAGGAGTTTTACGAAGCCTGCATGTTGTTGAAAAAGATCCTCCGTGCACGAAAGAAACGCTTCTACTTCGGCTTCCACGCTCACCTTTCGGCTCTTTTCGTCATCTTCCGGCGCAAAGGCCATTCTGGAAGAAAAAAGCCCTGCCGGGGAGAGTATCTCGTAAAAAAAGATATTGATCTTGTCGGTTTTCGTCCTTCGTATGGAAAGGACGCACTTGAGTACATTCAACTGTGGTAAAGGGTTCACGTGTTTTCTCCCTTTCGGTGATGATTCCGAGAATGGCATTATACGGTTTTTCGAGCTTTCGCGAAAGAGCTTAACTGAAGAAAAGCGAAAAATACGCAACAGGAAAAAACGAAGGAGGATGCGCCCGCTCTGTCGCGGTCGTTTCCTCCTCCTTCGCATCATCGACGGAAGCCCTTGTGCCTAGGCGTTACTTGTCTTCGCTTTGGAGTATTCCCGAAGAAGCTCTTCTTTGGAATACGTGTAGTATTACCATGCCGAGGAGCGCGCCGGGTATGCTGCTGATCAAGAAAGCCGCCTGAAGGGCGAAGAAGCCGACGGAACGTCCCATGGCGGGGCCGAGGAGAAACGCCGAGAATGTCGCTCCGACGGGTCCGGTCCCGAAAGGTTCCGCGAGAGCGCTCAGCGGGTGCGGGAAGAGCTTGAACGCAACTCCGGCCATTATCGCCCCCGGAATGCTCCCAGGAAACGCGAAGAGAGTTCCCGTTCCGGTCATGTTGCGCAGAAGGCTCGTCACGAACGCCACGCCTCCGGCCCAGCAGGGACCGAGAAGAGCACCGGCAAGCACGTTGACGGTATGCTGGAAGGGGTAGCAGCGAGTCGGTCCAACCGGGAAGTGCACACCGGATAAAAGCATTGCCGCAGCTACGAGGAGCCCTGCTACGGTAAGTTTTTCGACAGGGGTTCGTGTATCTTTTCTATTGTTCGATGTCGAGAAGCGCATCCAGATCGACCTCTCTTTCGATCATTCGGTGTTCGAGGGCAAACGCGGCGAAGCGTTCCCACCGCATCTTATCCAGCGAGGACCGGGGCGCGAAAAAGGGGAGCGTTTCGTCGAAGGCCTTCCTCTCCATCTCCTTCGGCGCCTCCGGAAGCGCTTTGAAATAGAGTTCGAGCGCCTCGACGGGGTGTGCTGCCGTATAGGCGAGCGCTTCGTCGAGAGCAGCCAGAAAACGCCCTATCGCCTCTTTGCGGGTAGAAAACGAATGCCTTCCCGCAGCGAACACAAGTTCATCATACGACGGGATACCGAAATTCTCGATTTCGAAAAAAGCGGCGGGATACCCTTCCATCTCCAGCAGGATCGGCTCGTACGTCTTGAACGGCCCCATTACCGCATCCACCTTTCCCGAAGCAAGCGACTGCAGAATCGAGAACCCTACGTTCACCAGCGTATAGCCGCGAATGTCGTTGATGGAGGCGAAAGCGATCGCCAGGTGATCCATCATTCCGGGAACCGTATACCCTATCCTTTTCCCTTCAAGATCGGAGGGAACGGCTATTCCGCTTTTTTCAAGGAAGAGAAGCGTGGTCAACGGACTTCCGACAAGCCTTCCGACGGCTTTCAGCGGAATACCCTCGGCAGCGGCTATGATGACTTGCGGTTGATAGGAGAGAACGATATCGGCGTGTCCGGCGGCAGCCAATTTCAATGGATCCGCGCTGTCGGATGGACTCTGGATTTCTACGGCGAGATCGTGTTTGCCGAAAAATCCAGCTTCCTTGGCGACGTAGATCGGTACGTGATCTACATTCGGAAACCAATCCAGCATCAGGACGAGCTTTTCCGCTCCTTGCGCCGGAGAAACGGTGAAAAGAAGCAACAGAGCAACATAACGGATAACGCGCATCATTGTAATTCCTCCCTATAGTAAGTTAGTCCGATTTTTCTCCGGTTCGCGGACCCATCGGACGCAGCGTGCTTCAAGAAAAGAAACGGCGCTCCAGAGCAAGAGGCCGATGCACGAGAGAATCATGACGCATGCGAACACCATATCCACCCTCAAGCGCGCATTCGCCTGCATCATCAGGAATCCGAGACCCTCCAGCGAGCCGACCCACTCCCCGATGACCGCTCCGATAGCGGCCACGGAAACCGCGACCCTCAGTCCCGCGAAGAAGTATGGGAGTGCCCAAGGCCAGTAGAGAAAACGCATCGTCCTCCGAAAATCCGCCCCCATTACGAAGAAGAGTGTCCTGAGCCCCGGATCGCAGCTTTTAAAACCCTGCAACAACGTGACCGTGACTGGAAAGAAGATGATCAAGGCGGCCATGACCACTTTGCTGCCGATTCCGTAGCCGAACCAGACGACAAGCAGCGGCGCCACTGCGAAGACCGGGATCGCCTGAGAGGCTATCAACAATGGAGAGAGCGATCGTTCAAGCGTCGGCGAGAAAAACATCGCAACGGAAAGAGGAAGTGCCGCAGCAAGCGACAGTGCGATACCGAGGAGAATCTCGAAAGTGGTGACGCACGCATGGCGCAGGAGCAACGGCGCCTCGCTCAGGAGTACTCCTGCTATTCTCGAAGGAGCCGGCAGAAGAAACGGAGGAAGATCGCGAAGACGGCAAATCAACTCCCAGAGGCACAGAAAAGAGAGCGTCGTCACGAACGGGAGCGATCGGGCTTTCATGATGTCGTCTCCTGAAGAGAGTTCAGAATACGTGTTTTTAAGAGGAACAGATCGTGGGCCGCCGGATTGCGTGGTTTCGTCCCGGTGAGATGGATTTCCTCCTTCACCGAAAGCGGCGATCGGGAGAGGATGACGATTCGGTCGGCCAGAAAAAGCGCGTCGTCCACATCGTGCGTCGTCATGAGGATCGTTTTTTCGAAACGGGACTGCAACAGGAGAAGAAGGTTGCGGAGCGACTGTCGTGTGATCGCGTCCACTGCGGAAAGCGGTTCGTCGAGAAGAGCCGCGGGCGCGTGGAAGAGAATCGTTCGTGCAAGAGCGCATCTTTGGGCCATGCCTCCCGATACTTGCCATGGATAGTGCTTCTCGAAGCCGGAAAGCTCCAGCGTCCGAAAGAGATCTCTTGCCTCGGCGAGATCGGCTGCGGAGGGCGTCCTCTTTACGGCGACGGGGAGAAGCGCGTTCTCGAGGAGAGAGCGCCAAGGGAGCAGCAGATCTTTCTGTGCCATGTACCCCGCTCGTGTCCGAAGATCCGGAATCTCCTCGCCCTCGAAAGCAAGTGTCCCGCCGTCCCTTGGCATAACGCCCATCAGCAGGTCGAAAAGCGTACTCTTGCCGCATCCCGAGGGGCCGACGAGAACGGTAAAGCTTTGTCTCGGCAGCGAAAGTGAAAAATCGAAAAGAACAGGGCGCCCGTTGAAGCGCTTCGTGAAATTATGGATTTCAAGCATGAAAAAACTCCCGGCGCAAGTCGCCGGGAGCAGAAGCTGCGGTCTCTTCGCGGTTGCAACGAACGCACTCTTCCCTTCGCCGGCATGACCCGGATCAGGTTCCAGGGGTCGGGGCCGCAAGCCCCCTCTCAGCCGGTATACGCCGACTCCCCCAGTTGCTGTCGAAAGAAGCATACTCTCTTGAAGCTCTTTTGTCAATTTCGGGGTTTCCCTGAATATGGGGTAACGAAGTCTCTAAGAGGTTCTCGCGCGAGATTCCTCGAGGTGCGATTCCGGATGTGTCGGCGGAAAATTCGGACCTCTAAAAAAGAGTACCTTACACCGGTTTCTTCGTTGAAATCCGGAGTGGAAAAGGCGATAATCTTGAACAGGATCCGAAAGGGGGACTCGCTTCGTGGATATTCGGTTTAAAAGCGCTCCGGGGAGTTATGGTGACAAAGAAGTGCTTCTGCACTTTTTCGAAGAAGAGGTCCGCGACGACGCGCCGCTGATTCTGTTGCTGCATGGTGTTCACGGATGCGCTTCCGCTGCCGAAGGAAATAAATACGGCTATCTGGCGCGCTCGCTCGCGCAGAAGGGGTATTCAGTGTGCGCAACGGAATCGAGCAGAAGTCGCCGGGACAGAGAGACGTTCGGCGACGACCGCGTCGCTTGGGCAGTGGCTGCATTTCAGGGAAAGACCTTCGCCATGGAGGTCGCCGACGCCTGCTCGGCGCTTGCGGCAGCCGCGGAAGAACATCCCGGCCGGCGGGTCGTCCTCTGGGGATTCTCTCTGGGAGGTATTCTTTCGGTGCTTCTTGCCGGAGGGGAGACAGGGAACTTCGTCCGCCAAACAGGGATGGAACCTGTATCTCTCCCCGCAGCAGACATGCTGGTCATTTCGGGAAGCGGAGACCGTATTCGGCCGGAGGCGGCCGCTGCGCTCGCGCTTCCTGTGCTGAACTCTCTCGGGAGCAGCGAAGTCATTCATCTGGCGGCTTCGAAGGTTTCGCTCTCCTGCGCCCTTTTCTTCTACGGAGGGTGCGACGGAACCTTCGATGAGGAGTCCTCCAGACGTATTCTGCGCAGCCTCCGTCTCGAGGAGGGGGACAAAGCCTTTCACATTCTTCCGGGGGTGGATCATTCCTTCCGAATGCTCGATGGAGCGCCTTCTCTTGAACCTCTGGAGCAGATGCTTGCGATCACCACGGCCACCCTGGAGCGCTTCCGAAGAACAGCAGCACCCGAGGACCGGCAAGAAGTGTAAAGAAGCCTCCGAGGGCGAGGAACGGCACCAAAGGAATCGCATCCTTACGCCGGACCTTTCCCGCCACCAGCAGAAGAAGGGCCAATATGCCGCCGGCCATGAAGCCCGAGTAGAGGGTGAGCAGAAGCATTTTCCACCCCATGATGGCTCCGGCGCCGGCGGCGAGCGTGGCGTCGCCCCACCCCATACCCCCTCCGGAGATCAAAATGATGCACGCGATGATCGCGAAGCCGAGAACGGCGCCTATAACGCCGTCGAGGATACCGCCCCAGCCGCCCGGAAGACGGAGAAGAATACCGGCGACTCCCATGGCGAGGGGAAAGATGTCGAAGACGTAGCCGTCATCGAAGTCCGTCAGAGCATTCAGAAAAAGTCCGTACGCCGCGGTAAGAGCGAAAAGAAGTGTGATCGAGACGCCCCATCTCCAGGCAAGCAGGCCTCCGAAGAGAGCGCCGATGATTTCGACGATGAGGTAGCGGACTCCGTATCGCACGCCGCAACGGCGGCACTTCCCGTGAAGAAGACACCACGAAAAAAGCGGTATCAGATCTCTCCACTCCAGAACTGCGCCGCAGGAGGCGCACACGGAGCGCTCTCTCCCGCTCCAGGATTTTCCGGAGATGCTCCGCAATGCGACCACATTCAAAAACGAACCCAATGATGCGCCTAGAAAAGCGAAAAAAACAACGACAAGTGCGGTTTCCATATCCATCAATCCTTCGTAAAAGAATCTGCCGTCCCCCCTTGAAAAATACGGCGGCGCTCCATACATATATAGCACAACGAGACCGTTTCAGCCAAACGAAGCGTTTGCGGAAAGAAGCAAGAAAAAGAGAGGAAGGCCATGTTCTCGATCTGAAAATTTGTTGTATAATACTCTCAAAGAGCGCCTGATTCTCTGCTTTACACATTGAAAGGAGGAAGAGCCATGTTAAAGAGAATACTCGTCGCGGTAGATATGAGCAAAATGTCCGAAGAAGTCTTCGCGTACGGCTGTTCACTTGCCTTGCGTCTGGGAGCCGAGGCGACCTTTCTTCACGTGCTTCCCCATCCTACGCTCTGGAGAGGGTACGAACCATGGCTGCCGCCGGAGATCGACGTCGAAGTCGCCGAGATCGCCAGAAAAAAACTCGACTACTATTTCCGAAAAGCGAAGGAAAACTTTCCCGAGCTGGAGAATACCACGTACACGATGGTCGTCAAAGAGGGGAATCCCTCCGATGTAATCATTAATTACGCGAAGGAACACGACATGCATCTCATTGTAATAGGCTACAGGGGACAAAGTACGCTCGAACGCCTCGTCGTCGGCAGCACCGCAGCAAACGTGGGGCGATACGCCCACTGTTCGGTGCTTGTCTATCGTCCGGGAGAACAGGCTATCTGAAATAAACGCTACGGCTGCCGTCGAACCGAAGGAAGGTCTCGGTCAAATCAATGGCCCGGGGTGACGCGTATGCGATCTCCCCGGGCCATGTTGCTTTTGATGATACCCGAAGAAGAAATTCGTGCGAATTTGCGCTTCATCGTTATTCGGCGCATCGCTTCCAAATCGCGATGTGTTCCGTGTGGTTCATTATTCTTCGATGTCTAGCGTTTCTTTCCCGTCCCGTATCTTTCCTGACCGTACATTTTCGATGATTTTGCATCGTCCTGCTGATCTCTCTTCGGAGGTGTAGGATTCAGACTTACCTTCAACTGCTGTCGAAGCGCCTCTTTCTTCTTTTTTTCATCGTCGATATCGGAGGACAATCCCGGAACATCGCGATCAAGATATCCCAGCTCGACCAGGGTTTGTACCCGCAGGATATCGACGCCCATATCGTCGGCGAGCGTATCCACGCTGAAACGAGCGTCCCGGTGATCCCGGATATATTCTCTAACTTTCGGATAGAAGTCGTCGAGTTCCTCAAGGCATTGCGTACATATCTTCCCCCGTGTACTGTCAAAAAGCCTTCCGCACAGCTTGCACGTTATCAGGCTCATACTATAGGCCTCCTTTTTCATCTGATTTCAGGATACTATATCATTCCTTTCTGAAGGGAGAAAGAGGTTCTGGGAAAAATCCGCAAAAACGGATATCGAAGGGTATCATAGCAAAGAGAGTGCGCACGGAAGGGTTGTATACAATATATTCTCTCCTAAAAAGTGGGTCTCTCCACCTTTTTTCTGTTATGATATCTTCTATGCGTCTGTTTCATCCGGTAAAAAGCATCGAAAGGGGATAAAAAGACAATGAAACCGACTGTAGTGGATCATATTGGAATCGCGGTCAAATCAATCGACGAGGCGCTTGTATTCTGGCAGTCCTCCCTCGGTATTCAGTGTACAGGAGTGGAAGAAGTCGCCGAACAGAAGGTGAAGACGGCGTTCCTTCCTCTTGGAGATACGGAAGTGGAGCTTCTTGAGGCCACCTCCGAGGAGAGTCCTGTCGCGAAGTTTATCGAGAAGAAAGGCGAGGGGATCCACCATCTTGCCATCCGCGTGGAGAACCTTGAAAAGGCCCTGGAGGAAATGAAGGCGAAAGGAATCAAGCTGATTGACGAAACTCCGCGCTACGGCGCGGGGGGAGCGCGGATTGCGTTCGTCCACCCGAAGAGTACCGGCGGTATTTTGCTGGAACTCAGCGAAAGGTAGGAGGTTTTTTCCATGTCGCAGCGAACGATAGACGAGCTATGCGAGGAGCTGCTCGGGAAGCGGGAGAAGGCGGGGCTCGGAGGCGGCGAGAAGGCGATCGCCAAGCAGAGGGAGAAGGGGAAGGGAACGGCGCGGGAGC